>Ga0310822_100056_pt1 | contig 225408 bp, 205 predicted proteins | sample P4_ome_2_FD_201313 | JGI IMG/M metagenome (GOLD analysis project Ga0310822, IMG submission 201313) | Sorghum-adapted microbial communities from Joint BioEnergy Institute, Emeryville, California, United States - P4_Day56_Rep2 | ecosystem: Engineered > Bioreactor > SSF (Solid state fermentation)...
CCCTACCAGCAGGCCACGCGGCTTGAGCGCAAGGCGCTTCGCCTCAAGGCCAAGGCCCGCAAGCTGCGCGCCAAGGCGCGCCGCGCCTCCGGCAAGCGCGCGGCCAAGCTGCGCGCCAAGGCCCGGGCGAAGGCCGCGCAGGCCAGGGCCCTCTCGCGCCGCGCCGCTCAGCTTCGGGCCAGCTAGCAAGCAGCGCACACACGGGCTCCGGCTCACTGCAGCCGCTCTTAGCGCCGCCGGCGCCTCTGGAGGAAGGGCGCCGGCGGCGTGTTTCTTGCGCTCTCGTTGGCCCGCGCACGTGCGCGCCACACCCACGGCTGGCTTGACCGCGAGCCGCCGATGGCCTACCGTGATCACGCAAAGCCCCGCGACGCCTCCCGGCGCCGCGGGGCTTTCGGCGTAAGTGCCAAGAAACACGCGTATACCGTGCGGCACCGTGCGACTTGGCTCCGTAGCGCGGTTTTCGGCCTCTAACTGAGGTGACGTCGCGGTACACAAAGCCGCCGGCGCCCCTCCTTCAAGGGGCGCCGGCGGCGCAGGCGCCCACGGGCAGCGGACGCCGAGCCTGTCGCGGGCCGCTCAGCTCACGCGCGCGAGAAGACGCCGGGCCCTGCGCTCGAGGCGCTCGGCCCTCGCGTGGTGCCCAGCCCGGCGCAGGGTGCGGGCCTTGCGGCGAAGCGCCTTCGCCCTGCGCTGGGCGCGCGCGGCCTTGGCGCTGCCGCAGGCCGCCTTCATCTGCGTCGTGTAGGCGTGCGACCTGTTGTTGTGGGCGCGCATCGAAACGTCGATCGAGCGCCGGCCCTTGCCGCAGAGGCCCTTGCCGGTGTTGGCGTTCACCAGCATGCCCCTCGCTCCCCCCTCGATGCGAAGCTCGAAGGAGGAGATCGGCACGTCGGGCACGAGCTGGAAGGTGTTTCGGATGCGCCCGTTCGCCTGGCTCACGGCGCCGACTAGGTCGATGTCGACCAAGCCGTCCAGGTCTGCGACCAGATCGGGCACAAGTTGTCGGCTTGTCCGTATTTCGCGCTACTAAGCCGTGATCTGGTGAGGAGAGCCGGTCCCCGCACGGTCTCCCGCACGGTCATTGAGTAACCAGGAAGGGTGCGCTAGAAAAAGTGAGCCGCCGGCGCCCTTCCTCCAAGGCGCCGGCGGCCTTTTGTGCGTCCCGCCCGGGCGGGCGCATCTCTTTTGGTTCTAGCTAGCCCGCGACCTTCACCCGCGCCGCCTCGCGCGCAAGCGCCCGGGCCTGGGCTGCCTTGGCCCGGGCCTTGGCGCGGAGCTTTGCCGCGCGCTTGCCGGAGGCACGGCGCGCCTTGGCGCGCAGCTTCTTGGCCTGAGCGCGCAGCTTGGCCGCCTTGCGCTCGAGCTTGCGAGCCTCGGCGTAGCCACACGCCTCAGCCTGAAGCGGCACGTTGGCCACGCGCTTGGCGCCGTTCTGCCCGCGCATCGCGACCATGGTCTCGTTGTTGGAGCACATGCGCCGCGAGTTGACGAGCAGGCCGCCGGAGCCGCCGTTCATCTGCAGCGTGAACGTGCCGACCGGGACGTCCGGCACGACCTCGAACGTCGTGCGGATGCGCTGGCTTGCCTGGTCGATCTTTCCGACCAGGTCGATCTCGACCAGGCCGTCCAGGTCCGCGACCAGATCCGGCAGCGGGTTGTCCGACGCTCTGAGGTAGACCGGACCCTCGAGCGGCTCGTCAAGGAGCGGCGTATCCGCGACCGCGTAGCCTACCTGCGACTCGGGCGGGCAGGCCTTGTCGCGGTACTCGTCGCGCGTGCAGATGTTGGAGAGGTTGCCCTGGTCGAGCAGGATGCCCCTGGGCAGCGTCACCCGCACGTACTCGAGGTTCGCGTCGCCCTCACGGGTGTCGAGGACCGTCGTGTAGCGCGGGTGCGCATTGCGGCGGATGTCCTGCTCTGCCGGGACCGAGGTGGAGAACTTCGGCCCGAAGGGCAGCTGGCCGCAGCCCACCACCTGGAAGTGCGACTCCAGCTCGGCGGTGATGCCGTGGACCGAGGTCGCAGAGCCCTCGACAGTGCTCGGATCGCAGCTGGTCGGGGCCAGCATGAACCCGTCGCGGTCGATCAGGACGCGCAGGTCGCGGATCCTCAAGGGGATGCCCTCGAGGATCGTGGGCAGCTCCTCGCTCACCACGCGCAGCTGCGCGGTCTGCTTGTCGACGTAGACCGCGGCGCGGACGTTGACCTCACCGAGGTCGAGGGGACCGGCCACGGCAGGCACGGAGAAGGCGAGGCTCAAGGGCGCCTCGGGCTCCTCGCCCGCGCCGTCGGGGTCGAACGGCCCTGCGAGGAAAGCCTCGCCGCCCTCGACGTAGTAGGGGGTGGCGCCGGAGCCGACGCCGACCTCGACGCGGCCGACCTTGGACTCAGGGCCGCAGTCGCCCGTGGCCGCATCGGCGTCCGAGCACAGCGGCACGCCCGCCATCTTGGCCGTGACGCCCTCGGGCGGGGTGACCACCGTGGAGAGCAGCTCCTGGTGGCCGTCGGGCCGGGTGAGGCGGAAGGCGAACGGCGAGTGCGCGCCCGCCTGGGTGCCCATGCCGGCCTCGAGGGTGGGCTCGAAGGGCCGCTCCTCGAGGTCGGCCGGGCAGGGGCCGCCGTCGGCCGACTCGTTGATCTCGAACGAATCCGTCCGCTCGACCTCAGCGCCCGACCAGGCGGTGAACTCCGCCTCGACCTGCTTGGTGCCGCAGGTGGGCGGGTTCACCAGGACCGCCCGCTGGCCGCCCTTGAAGTTCAGCACGAAGGAGTCGAAGGGCAGCTGCGGGTTGTCGTCGAACGTGGTGACGAGCTGCCCCGTGTCGGGATCGGGCGCGATCTCACCGGCGAGCTTGAGCTGCACGCCGCCGCCGGCCGGCGTCAGGTAGATGGCGAGATCCGAGCCGAACGGGTTGTCGTGCTGCTTTGCCAGGTAGATCCCGCCCTTCATGAGCTCGCTCTGAAGCGGGCTGTCGAGCTCGACCGTGCCGATCTTGGAGGCCTCGGGGCACTCGATCGGATCGTCGGTGCCGAGGCCGATCTCATCGGGCGAGCAGGCCTCGAGGCCGCTCGCGACCGACGGGTTCACCGCCGTGCCCTCGGGCAGCGTCACGACCGCCTTCTTGAGGTTCGCGGTGTTGCGGCCGTCGGGGCTGTGATTGTTCGTGGCGGTGAGCTCGATGCGGTAGCCGGAAGGCGAATCAGCGCGCCCGTTGAGCGGCTGGACATCGATCTGTGGCTCGAACTCGAGGCGCTCGCACTCGGTGAGCGGCGGCGCCGTGTACTCAGCCTCCTGCCAGCCATCGGGATCCTGCCAGGAGTTGATGCGCAGGCGAGTGATCTGGTCGGTGGAGCAGTCGGTGGGGTTGGACATGAAGGCCTTGAGCGGACCTCCTGACGGGCAGGGCGGAGGCGTGGGCGACAAGGGTGTGCACCCCCCGTAGGACAAGGTCCACCCGCGATCCATGTCGTGATCAGAACTGGCCGGCACGCCCCACAGCGAAAGCCTCGTCCCGTATAGCGGCAGGCTCTGGCTGTTGTTCAGGATCTTCATGCGCAGGCCCTGGTCGTCCGGACGCACGCTGGCGTTGATGAAAACCGGGACCGAGAGGACGAGGAAGCCGAACTGGGCCGGGACGCCCTTGGGCGGCTCCAAGTTGAACACCGGGAACGGGATGCCCATCCCTGGCTGTGACGCCGTGAACAGCTCCATGACTCCCACCTGCGAGGACAAGCCGCAGGTCAGCATCATGAAGTCCTGTATCTCGCACTTCGGCACGTTTTGCGGATTACCGCCGAAGCCTGGGGGCAGGTCGACGATGACGTCCTTGATGTTGCCGTCCGGGATCGGCATGCCAAGCGCGTCCGTGGTGGTGGCAACCTCGATGTGGTTCTCCGCGATATGCGGATGCGCGCCGGCGCGAGTCTCGATCTGGCCGTCGGCGTCATAGGAGTCGGCGCTGAAATGCGTGACCTCGAAGTCGGCTGCGGCCGATCCCGCACCCGCGAACGCGAGCCCGGCGCAGGCCGCCGCAGTCAATGCGGCGAGCCTGCGAAGCCGCGCCCAGGGCCTTGCCTTCCTGCTTCTCATCTGACCTTCGTTCCTCCCGTGGTTTTGCCCTGCCCGGCCGCTCACAGCTGCGCCTCCTCACGGCAGAGCGCAAGCTGCGTGCGGGCCTTCTGCGCCTGCTGGCGGGCGTTCTTGGCCTTGCGCTTGGTCTTGGTCGCTCGCCTCTTGAGGCGCTCGGACTTCTTGCCGGAGGCCTTGCGGGCCTGCTTGGCAAGGCGCTTCGCCTTCTTGGAAAGGCGCTGGGCCTTCTTTGCGAGCTGGTTTGCCTTGCGTTCCGCCGGCGTGCAGTTCACTGGCGCCGGATCGGGGTTGCCCGGTCCCTCCACGTTGCTGCTCGGCACCTCGAAGGGCTTGGGCAGCGGCGGCGGGCCCTGGCAGTCGTCGCCCGTGCAGGGCTCCACCGGCTCGGGGGGCTCGGGCAAGGCCTCGCCAGTCCTTGCGGCGTAGGCGTCGATCCGGTTGTCCCAGTCCCAGTTTGAGAGCTGCTCGCGGGTCGAGAAGAAGACCGTCGAGCCGTCGACGCTTGCGTCCAGGAACCAGGAGTGGTCTGTGCTGCGGCCGGTCGAGATCAGGTCGAGCTCGCCGTCCTGCCAGACGTAGACGTCGATCTTGTTGTTGGTGTCCTGCGGAAGGAGCGCCTCCAGCGTGTGGAAGAAGACGTGGCCCTCGGTGGAGACCACGCGCCGGGATGCTGCAGCCGTGACCAGATTGTTGGTCAGGTTCGGCGACTCGAAGATGCTCGCCGGATGCTCGTTCGGGCCGTCGGGCCGGCAGGACGCGCAGTGGACCTCGTCTTCGACGATGTCGTAGACGTAGACCTGTGCCAGCCCGCCGTTGTCCTCCGGCGTGATGCCGGCAGCGCTCGAAAGGAAGACGAAGGTCTCCCCGTTCTCGGCGAGCTTGCTGAAGCGGTCTTGGGTGCCCGAGAGGGTGCTGGGCGACACGTAGCGCAGCTCCCCGTCCGTGTAGGCGTAGAGCTTGTTGCCAGGACCGGTGGGCTCACCGGGAACGAGCTGGTTGCTAGCCGTGAAGAGCACGGTCTCGCCGTCGGCGCTCACGCCGTGCCCGGCCTGCACGACCGCCTGCCCGTCGTCCAGCTCCTCGTCGACCGAGATCAGCGTGAGCCGCGAGCCCTCGGCCTGCGAGTGGTCGTAGCGATAGAGGTCGTTCGACGTGTCCTCGTCTTCGTCGACGAGCTGCTGGTTCGAGATGAAGTAGGCGATCTCGCCATCCGCCGAGGCGCCGACGAACGTCGCGGCGGCCGCAGGCAGCGGATCGCCGCCGCTCCTCTCGTCGGCGTTCACCCTGGCGGTCTCACCGGCCGCGATGTCACGGCGGTAGAGGCCCTGGTTAGGGCTCTGGGTGCCGTTGAAGTACGCGACGCTGAAGTCGGCCGAGACGGGGCGACGGTGCACCAGGGCGAGCTGGCCGACGGTCGGATCGCCGTTCGGCAGCACGCTCACCAGGCTGCGGTTGCCGTTGTCGTAGAGGAAGACGCGGCTGGCGGTCGGGGAGAGCCCGTCGTCAAGCAGGTCGACTCCCGCCGTGTAGACGATGCGGCTGAAGTCGTCGTTGCCGACGAGCTGCTCGTTGGAGATGTTGTAGGTGGCGTTCTGCTGCGGATCGTTCGGAGCTGGAACGGAGAACAGATCCGCGTCGCGGGTCGCAACGTCCAGCATGTAGGTGAAACCGCCGAAGCCAAGCGCCTGGTCACCGGTCTCCTGGTTGAGGTTCGTGGTCGTGAGCGCGGTGCTGAAGTCGTTTGAGATAGCCGGCGCAGTGAAGACCCCCAGTATCGACGCCGGGAGCATGTTGAGCATCAGCGAGGTGCTCGACCAGCTCTCGGTGCCGCGGCTGGCGGCGTACGAGCCCGTGACCGTGTTCTGGCCGGCGTCGCCGAAGCCGCCCAGCGCGTTGTAGGCGAGGTGGTTGCCGTCGGGCGAAGCGAAGTAGTTCCCGACGAACAACCCGGCCCCGACGTCGCCGTCGTTCTTGTCCGGCGGGCTGACGAGCTCGTAGTGGTACCCCTCGGGGAGGGCGAAGGCAGGCGCGGCGCCTATCGCGAGCCCGGCCGCAGCGATAGCCGCGATGCTCGCGACGCGCGCTCCCAGCCTCCGGATCGGGCGACGCCCGTTTGACTTGAACACCAAGTTGTCGGGGAGCGCGTTGCCAAGCCTTGCCTCGGCCTGCCCGTCGGACTTGACGCCAAAGTTCGCGGGGCGGCCCAGGGCTCGCCGGAACTTGGTCGCAAAGTTCTCGGCCGGCCGCGGAAAACCCGTCAACTTGGCCGACAAGTTGACGGGTTCGGCCTGAGTTGAGCGATGATCGCGTTCGAAACTGAAAATCCTCATGGCTTGCTCAGAAGGCTCTGAGGGCGTACGTCCCCCTGGGAAGGCACGCGTGAACGCGCCCATGAGGCGCGCAATAAAGCCGTAGCTGGAACTACCCGGGCCTCTGCGCCAGGGGACTCCCCTCATGCTCTCTTCCTTTCTCTCCCTGTGCTCCTCCAGCCGAGCCGGTCCGTCCCCTTCGGCCCCTGGCCGGCGGGTGGTTCTCACTGAGTCCCGCCCCCTGCCTGGGTCCGGACGCGTCCCGCGTCTCGGCTGCTTTTCCTCTGCTTCTCCCTCGTCCGACCCTCCGCCGGACGCCGCGACTATAAACGAGCCGGTTCCTAAATGTCAAGCACTTTTCTGCGCAGCCCCTGCGCAGGGCCAGGAAAAGGGCGAAATCCTCGTGCGGGAGCGGGTTTTCGGGGTGCATCGCGGGCTCGGCAACGCGCGTGTTTCCTGACAGTTGCGCATCCGCGTGTTTCTCTTTCTCCGCACGCGCTAGGGGCGCGCCGCGCGGGCGCCCCGACCCCGAGACAAACAAAGAAAAAGCGCCGCCGGTGAGCCGGCGGCGCTTTTCTCGCGGACGCAGCGGCGCCGTTAGGCGACGTCGCGCAGCTTCTGGGCCTCCGCGAGGCTCTGCAGCTTCTTGAGCGACTGGTTCTCGATCTGGCGGATGCGCTCGCGCGTGACGTTGAAGGTGCGCCCCACCTCATCCAGCGTGCGCGGGTGCTCGCCGCCCAGCCCGTAGCGCAGCTCGAGCACTCGGCGCTCGCGGTAGGAGAGGTTCTCGAGCGCCTCCTTGAGCGCCTCCTTGGTCAGCCTGTCGGCGGCGCGCTCGAAGGGGGACTCAGCCTTCTCGTCGGCGATGAACTGGCCGAACTCCGACTCCTCCTCGTCGCCGACCGGCTTCTCAAGCGAGACCGGCGCCTGCGCGGAGCGCTTGATCTGGTCGACCTCCTCGGGATCGATGCCCGTGACCTCGGCGATCTCCTCGGGCGTGGGCTCGCGGCCCAGCTCCGTCACGAGCTTGCGCTCGGCACGGCCGATCTTGTTGAGCTTCTCGACCACGTGCACCGGGATGCGGATCGTGCGCGCCTTGTCGGCCAGCGCGCGTGCGATGGCCTGGCGGATCCACCAGGTGGCGTAGGTCGAGAACTTGAAGCCCTTGCGGTAGTCGAACTTCTCCGCGGCGCGGACCAGGCCCAGCGTCCCCTCCTGGATCAGGTCGAGGAAGGGGAGGCCCTGGTTGCGGTAGTTCTTGGCGATCGACACCACGAGCCGCAGGTTCGACTCGACCATCTTCTGCTTGGCGTCGAGGTCGCCGCGCTCGATCCGCTGCGCCAGCTCGACCTCCTCCTGCGCGGTCAGCAGGCGGACCTTGCCGATGTCCTTGAGGAAGAGCTGCAGCGAGTCGGTCGTCATATCCGGCTTCAGGTCCAGCGCCGCAGCGCGTCGACGTCGCCGCTTGTCGGCGTCGGCGTCCGGACCCTCGACCGGATCGAGGTCATCGACGAGCTCGATGCCCTGGCTCTCGAAGTAGCTGTAGAGCTCCTCGATGTCGCTGTCGTCGACCTCGACCTCCGAGAGGGCTGAGGCGACTTCGCCGTAGGTGATTACCCCCTCTTCCTTCCCCTTGGCGAGGAGGGTCTTTACCTCCTCGAGTTCCTGCAGTTCCGCGACTAGCACTCGCTTGCCTCTCTATCGGATTCGGGTTCCCAAGTTTTCCTTCGCGCGGTCGCGTCCTCGACAGACGGTTGAGCGCTTCGAGAGACTGAGCCCCGGCTTCGCTGCCTGGAGAAGGTGCGGATCGCGGCCCGAATCCGCCTCACCCCGCCGGGTGGAAGTCCCAGCGCGCGCAGGCCTCAAGAGTCTGCTCGAATCGTATCCGCTCGACCTTTCAACTCAAACGGCTCAACGCTCCCATTCGGCCCCGTCGACAGGCCCGATGCGGGGGTCCACGACGTAGCCCCGCGACCGCGCCGGATCACGCGCCGAGCAGCAACACCGCACGGCGCGCAGGGTTACATTCCGTTGGCCCCACAAGGGTACGAGGTCGAACGACGATCCCCCGGGGCTCGCAAGACCGATGACAGACAGACCTCAAGACCGCGCCCGGGCCGAGGGCGCCGACGTCCGCGAGGAGGCTGCGGACGAGGCCGCCCGCAACGCGGAAGACGGCGCCGGTGAGGCGGGCGAGCACTCGGCTCGCCCCCGCGGGGTGTTCGGGAACCTCCCCAGGCACCGGCCCGGAACGCGCAGTCCGCGCCGGACGGGCGCGGAGCGTTCTCGCGCAGGAACCAGGAGCGCGTCTGACGCACAGGCCGAGCCTAAGCGCAGCGACGAGCCGGGGCCAGACCACGAGCCCAAGCCGCGGGCCGAGCCCGAGCCGCACGCGGTACGCGACGCCGGCGGGTTCACCCCGCCCCACGACACCTGGCCGGAAGAGGACGCGTGGGAGGACTGGGGCGATCCCTCGGGCCGGAGGGACGCCCCTCAAGGCTTCGAGCCACGGCCAAGCGAGACGGCGCCGGGCAGCTCCGAGCGGCGGGGCCTGAGCCCCGAGGATCTCGCTTGGGCTGCAATTGTCGTCGCGGCGCAGGCGGCGACCGTGGGGGTGCGGCTGGTCAACCGCGCGCTGGACGCGCTGCTCGATCGCCCCGAACAGCGTTGAGGAACGTGGGCGGATGAGACCGCGCCGGTCAGCCCGGCGGCCCCCCTGGAGGCGGCGCGCCCGCGACTGGCTGCGCGCCTTCTGGCACCGCGCCTACCGCGAGAACGTCACCGGGATGGCGGCGATGGTCGCCTACAACCTCGCGCTCGCCCTCTTCCCCTTCGCGCTGCTCGTCCTCTTCGTGTTCGGCCGGGTGCTGGGCAGCGCCGAGATCGAGGAGTCGGTCGTCCGGGACCTGCAGGGCCTCTTCCCCGCGGTAGAGCAGGACGAGCTGCGCCGCGCCGTCGAGCGCATCCGCGACAGCTCGACCACGATCGGCGTCGCCGCCGCGGTCGGCGCGATCTGGATCGGCGCCTCGTTCTGGGGGGCGATGGACACAGCCTTCTGCCGCATCTACCACGTGCCCTGCCGTGGCTGGCTCGAACAGAAGCGCTTCGGCCTTCTGATGCTGCTCGTGGTCACGGTCTTCCTGGCGGCGAGCGTCGTCATCCCGATCGCCGAGAACCTGGCCGTCTCAAGCGCCGACGAGCTGCCCTTCGGGCTCGACAGCGTGCGGGGCCTGCGCAGCGTCGCCGTGCTCGCGGCGGCCCTCACGATCACGTTCGGGATCGTGAGCCTCGTCTACTACGCGGTGCCGAAAGGGCACGTGCCCTGGCGAGCGATCTGGCCGGGAGCGCTGTTCGTAACCGTGACGACCGCGGTCGCGAACGCCGCCTTCCCTTTCTACTTGGCCGAGATCTCCGCCCTCGACCGGCTGGGTGGCGCGCTCGGCTTCATCCTGGTCGCCCTGCTCTGGTTCTACGTCGTGGCGCTGGCTTTGCTCCTGGGCGCGGTGATCAACGCACTGCGCTACGAGCTTCACGACACGGGCAGCCTGGAGCTGTCCGACAACTGAAGCGCGGCCCGCACCGCCTCGCGCAGGCCCACCGGCCGAAAGTCGAAGAGAGCCATGCCGGAGGGGTCGCGCACCACGGTCTCGGTGGAGAGACCCTCGACGAGCGGGCGCGCGACGCCGGGGTCGACGGGGGTGACGAGCCCGATCCAAAGAGAGGAGAGCCACGGGGAGAGCACCGGCGTGCGCAGGCGCCGGCGCGGGCCCACCCCCAACTCCTCGGCCACCGCGTCCATGAAGCCGCCGTAGGTCGTGACGTCTGCGCCGCCCAGCTCGAGCTCACGCCCCGCCGCGCCGGGCGTCCGCGGGATCTCGGCCAGATACCGCACCACGTCGGCGACCGCAATCGGCTGGGTGCGCGTGTCAACCCAGCGCGGCGTGACCATGAGCGGCAGGCGCTCCACGAGGTGGCGGACGACGCGGAACGACTCGCTGCCGGCGCCGATCACCATCGCCGCGCGGGCGTAGGTCACGGGGACCTCCCCCTCGCGCAGGAGCTGGGCGGTGCGATGGCGGCTGCGCAGGTGCTCGGAGCGCCCCTCCCCCAGTCCGCCCAGGTACACGATCAGCTCGACGCCAGCCTCGGCCGCGGCGGCTGCCACGTTGCGGGCGGCGCGCTCGTCGCGCTCGGCGAAGCCGGAGTCGGCTCCGCGGCCCATCGAGTGCACCAGGTAGTAGAGGACACCCGCTCCCTCGAGCGCGGGACGCAGCGTCGCGGGCTCGAGCACGTCGGCGCGGCGTACCTCGGCGCCGAGGCGCTCGAGCTCGCGCGCCCTCGCGGGGTTGCGCGCAAGCGCCCGCACCGGCTCGCCGCGTGCCAAGAGCTCGCGCGCGAGCACGCCGCCGACGTAGCCGGTCGCCCCCAGCACCGCGTGCGGCCTGCGCTCCACGCCTCGGCGTCTACCCGGACACGGGCGTGTCAGGCCTGAAAAACGTCGACCGCCGGCCGCGACGGGGCGGCCGGCGGTCGGCTCGAACGGCTTTTCGACTCGGCTAGCCCGCGCCCTAGCCGAAGCGCCCGCCCGTGATCTCGCGCAGCTTCGCGCGGTCGTGGGTGGCCTTGATCCTCCGCACGGTGCCCGAGCGCGAGCGCATGATCAGCGACTCGGTCGAGGCCTTGCCGGCGGTCGTGTAGCGCACCCCCTGCAGCAGCTCGCCGTCGGTGACCCCTGTGGCGGCGAAGAAGACGTTGTCGCCCTTGACCAAGCGGTCCTGGTCGAGCACCTCCTCGAGGTCGTAGCCCTGGTCGATCGCGGCCTGGCGCTCCTCGTCGTTGCGCGGCCAAAGCCGCCCCAGGAAGCGACCGCCCAGGCACTTGATCGCGGCCGCGGAGATCACGCCCTCGGGCGTGCCGCCGATCCCCCAGAGCAGGTCGACAGCGCCCTGGCCCGTGACCGCGAACAGCGCCGCCGAGACGTCGCCGTCGGTGATGAAGCGGATGCGCCCACCGGCCTCGCGCACCTGCTTCACGCCGTCCTCGTGGCGCTCGCGGTCGAGCATGATCACGGTCACGCCCTCGGGCCCGGTGCCCTTGCGCTCGCCGATCTTGCGGACGATGTCGCCGAGCGGCTCGTCCAGCGAGAGCAGGTCGGCGACCTCCGGGCCGCCGGCGATCTTCTCCATGTAGACGCAGGGGCCCGGGTCGAACATCGTGCCGCGCTCCGACAGCGCGATCACGGACAGCGCCGAGGGCATCCCCCGGGCGGTCAGGCGCGTGCCCTCCAGGGGATCGACGGCGATGTCGACCACCGGCGGGCTGCCGTCGCCGATGCGCTCGCCGTTGTAGAGCATCGGCGCCTCGTCCTTCTCGCCCTCGCCGATCACCACGGTGCCGTCCATCGGCACCGTGTCGAGCAAGAGCCTCATGGCGTCGACCGCGGCCTGGTCTGCAGCTTCCTTGTCGCCGCGACCGACCCAGCGGGCCGCCGCAAGCGCCGCCGCTTCCGTCACGCGCACCAGCTCGAGCGCGAGGTTGCGGTCCGGCGTGCTGGGGTCGCGGACATCGTGCGAGATGACACCCATGGTGGCGGGGAGGCTATACCGCCGCGCACGGGCGGGGCCCCCTCGCTGTGGGGTTCGCGCGCGCCCGGCGGATAGGCTCCCGCGCCATGCGAATCGAGAATGCAGGCGCGCTCGTCTTCGGCGGCGCCTCCGGGCTCGGCGAGGCGACGGCCCGGCGGCTGCACGCCGAAGGGGCGCACGTGGTGATCGCCGACCTCAACGCCGAGAAGGGCGCGGCGCTGGCCGAGGAGCTGGGCGAGGGGGCCCGCTTCGTGGAGGCGAACGTGCTCGAGCCGGACCCCGTACAGGCCGCGGTCGACGCGGCCTCCGAGGCCGAGCGGGGCCTGCGGATCTCGGTCTGCTGCGCGGGGATCGCCTGGGCGCAGCGCACGACCTCCAAGCGCGGGCCGCACGACCTCGACGTCTTCTCGAACGTCATCAAGGTAAACCTCATCGGGAGCTTTAACGTTCTGCGCCTCGCGGCCACGCGGATGGTCGAGAACGAGCCAGAGGAGCACGGCGAGCGCGGCGTGTGCATCAACACCGCCTCGATCGCCGCCTTCGACGGCCAGATCGGGCAGATCGCCTACGCCGCCTCGAAGGGCGGGGTCGCCTCGATGACGCTGCCCGCCGCGCGCGATCTGGCGAGCCGGGGCGTGCGCGTGATGACGATCGCGCCGGGGCTGTTCGACACGCCGATGTTCGCGCTCCTGCCGCCGGAGGCGCGCGATGCGCTCGGCGCGGGCGTTCCGTTCCCGAACCGGCTGGGCCAGCCGTCGGAGTACGCGCAGCTCGCCCAGCACATCGTCGAGAACCCGATGCTGAACGGCGAGATCATCCGGCTCGACGGCGCCCTGCGGATGCCGCCCAAGTAGGCGCGCTCGACCTCGGAGCCGACGCTAAGCCCGCTACTGGACGTGCCGGGCGCCCCCCAGGCGCGGCGCCTCAGGTGCTCGTCTTCTCGTGCTCGGCGCCGCGCTCGCGCGCCGCGGCCGGCGAGATGCCGAGCAGCGGGTCCTGTTGCTCGAGCGCTCCGGTTGCCGGGTCGGCGAGGCGGAGGGCCTCGGCGAGACGGGGGTCGCGGACGGTGCGAAGCTCGGCCAGGGGCTGCACGATCCCGCGCAGGGCGAGCGCCCAGCCCACGTAGCGGGGCGCCCACACGCGCGCGGAGCGCCGCTCCACCCCGCGCTCGAGCGCGTCGACGGCGACCGACAGCGGCACCGGGCGGCGCACGAACTCGGGCATGGAGCCCTGCGCCACCTGCGTCGAGGGGTGCGCGAAGCTCGCGCGGACCAGATCAGTGTCGATGAAGCCGAAGTAGGCGCAGCCGACCCGCACACCCGTGGGGCGCAGCTCCTGGCGCAGGGCGTCGGTCAGCGCCTCCACCCCGGCCTTCGAGGCCGCGTAGGGACCCATCAGGGGCGCGTGCGCCACGGCCGCCAGCGAGGCGATGTTGAGCAGGTAGCCGCGGCTTCGCGCAAGCTCCGGTAGCACGGCGCGGTCGGTGCGCCAGACGCCCATCAGGTTGACCTCAAGCGTGCGCTCGACCGCCTCGACCGGAGCGCTCGCCAGCGAGCCGATCGTGTGGATGCCGGCGTTGGCGATCGCGACGTCGATGCCGCCGAAGCGCTCGACGGTCGCCTCCACGGCGCCCTTAAGCGCCTCGAGGTCGGTGACGTCGGCCTCGTACCAGAGCGCCCGCTCGCCCAACTCCGAGGCGCGGCGCTCGAGCAGTTCGGGCTCGAGCCCCACGAGCGCGACGTTGGCGCCGCGGGCGTGCAGGCGCTGGGCCGTGGCCGCGCCGATCCCGCGCGCCGCGCCGGTGATGAAGACGGTCGAGCCCTCGATCCGGTGGCGGCGAGCCATCAGGCGGCGACCTCCTTGCGCCCGGGGGGCCGCGCAGGCTCCTGCGAGTCGTGGGCGGGCGCCGGGTAGAGCTCGTACTCGCGCGGGCGCAGCTGGTGCATCTCCAGCGCCCAGCGCCAGGTGGAGTGGGGCCAGAGCGTGATGTTGCGCCCGTGCTCGTCGAGGTACCAGCTCTTGCAGGAGCGCGACCACACGGCGCGGTCGAGCGCGCGCTGCAGGCGCTTGTTGTAGGCGCGCTGGGCCGACTCCTTCGGCGCGATGCCGCCCGCTCCGTTGCCGATCACCGCCCGCATCGCCTGGTCCGCGAGCTCGATCTGGAACTCGGCCATGAACACGACCGAGTTGTGGCCGAGGCCGGTGTTCGGCCCCATCAGGAAGAAGAGGTTGGGAAAGCCCGCGACCATCGTGCCGCGGTGGGCCGTCACCCCCTCGCGGTCCCAGCGCTCGGCGAGCGTCTCGCCGTTCGGGCCGACGACGGTCATCTTGGTCTTGAGCGCCTGCACGTCGAAGCCGGTGGCGAGGATCAGCGCGTCGACCGGACGCTCCGTCCCGCCGGCGACCACCCCGCGCGGGGTGACGCGCTCGATCGGCTCGGTGATCACGTCGACGTGCGGCTGGTCGAGCGCCGGGTAGTAGTCGTTCGACATCAAGAGCCGCTTGCAGCCGAACTCGAAGCGCGGCGTGAGCTTGCGGCGCTTGTCCGGATCGCTCACCTGGCGGGCGAGGTGGCGGAGGCCCAGCCGCTCGAAAATGCGGCCGAAGCGCTGGCTCTTGACCGCCCGCAGCATGACCAGCTCCAGGTACCAGTAGATGGCCCAGCGGTAGGCGCGCTGCAGGAACGGAAGTCGCCGGTAGAGCGCCCGCTCGAGCCTGGGGATCTGACGGTCGATCCTGGGCAGGACCCAGGGCGCCGTGCGCTGGTAGAGGTCGAGGTGCGCGACCTGGGGAACGATCTCGGGCACGAACTGGATCGCGCTCGCGCCGGTGCCGACCACGGCGACGCGCTTGCCCTCGAGCGGGAAGTCGTGGTTCCACTCGGCCGAGTGCCAGACCTCGCCCTCGAACTCGTCCAGGCCGGGGAGGTCGGGCTTGGCGGGGACGTGCAGGCCGCCGACGGCGCTGACGAGGAAGCGCGCCGCAAGCTCGTAGCGGCCGTCCGGCCCCTCGAGCTCGCAGCGCCAGACCGCGGCCTCGGGATCCCAGCGGGCCCCGTGGAAGAAGGTGCGGAAGCGGATGAAGCGGCGCACGCCGTAGCGGTCGGCGACGTCCTCCAGGTAGTCCCAGATCTCCTGCTGCGGCGCGTACATCTGGCTCCAGTCCGGGTTGGGCGCGAACGAGAAGGAGTACATGTGCGAGGGCACGTCGCAGGCGCAGCCGGGGTAGGTGTTCTCGCGCCAAGTGCCCCCGACGGTGTCGGCCTTCTCGATCAGGAGCATGTCGTCGTCGCCGCGCTCGAGCAGCTTGATCGCCATCCCCAAGCCGGAGAAGCCGGTGCCGACGATCAGCGTGCGGACGTCGTAGGCCCGGGATCCGCCCGGGCGCGCGCCCGACGCTGCGGGCTCGGGGACGCCGTTCGCGGATGCGGGTGCGCCGTTCGTGGAAGAGCTGGTGGCCGTGCTCGCCATAGGAGGCTTACTTACACCTCTGTAAGTTACGGTGGTGTAGCCTAGCACAAGCGATGCCGACGGCAACCCAGAGCAACGCCGGCCGGCGCGTGCGCCTGAGCGGGCCCGAGCGGCGCGAGCAGATCCTGGACGTCGCCAAGCGGATCGCAGGCGAGCGCGGCTTTCACGGCCTCTCGATCGACGCGGTGGCCCGCGGCGCAGGGATCACCCGGCCCGTGGTCTACGAGCACTTCGGCGACCTGCGCGGGCTGATGGAGGCGCTGATCACCCGCGAGAGCACGCGCGCGGCGGCGCAGCTGATGGAGCTTCTGCCGCAGCGCGGCGACGAGGCGCAGCCCGAGGAGCTGATGGGCGGCATGATGCGCGCCTTCCTCGAGGCCGTGCGCTCCGATCCGGTCACCTGGCGGCTCGTGCTGATGCCTCCCGAGGGCACCCCGCCGATGCTGCGCGAGCGCGCCGAGCGCACACGCCGCGCGGTCACCGAGCAACTCGCCCGGATCGCGCCGCGCGCCATGCTCGCCGCCGGTCGCTCCGCCCCGCCCGACCCCGAGCTCGCCGCGCTCACCATGCAGGCGATCGCCGAGGACGCCGCGCGCCTGCTGCTTCAGGACCCCGAGCGCTACCCGATCGAGCGCCTGCTCGCGCACACCCGCTGGCTGCTCGAGCTCTTCGGGTTCGACCGGGAGGCCTGAGGCCGGCAATCCCGCTGGGGCGCGCACCGCCCCCCCAAGTCGCCGGAAGGCGCCCCTCAGTCGGTGCCGGCGTACTCCGGATCGCGCGAGACTCGCTTGCGCCAGGGCGGCGTCACCGCGAAGCGGGTGGCGCGCTCGCGGCGTGTGAGAGAGGGGATCGGGACGAGGCGAATGCGGTCGGGAGGCGTCCAGCGCACGGGGCGCCGATCCGTGAACTCGAAGGCGTGCCCCGCATGACTGCCCCCGGCGATGTAGTAGCTGCGCGTGGCGGGGCCCCAGGCCGGGCGGCGCGAGATGCCGAGGTCCGAGGGCCAGTTGCGGGCGCCGTGCAGGTAGTTGTAGCCGTGGTGGGAGCTGGCGCGTGCGGCCGCGCCGCCGGACCCGATCCGCACCTGGAAGGACTCCCAGTCGTCCGGGTGGTATCCGGCGCGGCCGAGCAGGGCGCGCGCGGTCGCGCTGCCCGGGTAGTAGAGCCAGTAGTGCAGGTAGAGGTTGCCTGCGCGCTTGCCGGAGCAATCGAGGCGAGGCGATGCGCGCACGGGGTCGCGGCAGTCGAGGACGTCGACGAAGGCGGTGACCGGCTCGCCCGCCAGCGAGCGCGTGACCTCGCCGCGCTCCGGCCCCTCGGCGCAGGCGTCAGCGCGGCAGGAGCGGAAGTCGACGGGCAGCGCGCGCATTCCCCGCTCATAGCGAAGCTCGGGCGCGTACTCGAGGACGAGACCGGCGAGCTCGGGCCCGAAGGCCGCGACGAGCGCGCCGCGCGGATCGGCGCACTCCTCCCCCAGCGAGACGGCGCAGAGCAGCCTGCTCGCAAGCGCGCGGGCGAGGTCCACGCCCGGCACCCGCACACCCGTGGCGACGAGCGCCGCGCACAGCAGCGCGACGAGCAGCACGAGGCCGATCCACTCGGCGCTCGACTGGCCCCGCTCCTCGCCCGCGAGTCGCCGCGCCGCTCCCACGCACGGGTAGACCCCGGCGAGGCGCGCGGGAGCCGAGCGTCCTGCGACGAAAGCGCAACCGAGCGTCTACGCCGCCGTGACGGGTAGGGTCGTTAGGACATGGACGAGCCGAGGAACGGGAACCACAGGGAGGGGCCTCGCTGGCGGCTCTGGGGAGCGGCGGTCGCGGCCGTGCTCTTCATCATCTTCGTCGCCCAGAACTCGCAGGAGGTCCGCGTCGACTTCCTCTTCGTCGAGGCCACGACGCCGCTGGTCTTCGCGCTGCTGCTCGCGGGCGCGCTGGGCGCGGTGATCGGCTGGCTGATCCCCCGGATCCGCCGCAAGTAGGGGCCGCGGAGTCCCCCTCCGGGACCTTGGCGGGCGGCTCGCGGGGGCGCTAGAGCTTCGAGATCTCCGCCGCGATGTCCGTCGCCGCCTGCTTGGCGTCGGCGAACAGCATGTCGGTGTTCTCGCGGTAGAAGAGGTCGTTGTCGATGCCGGCGAAGCCGGGCGACATCGAGCGCTTGATCACGATCACCTGCTTGGCCTCGTGCACCTCGATGATCGGCATCCCGGCGATCGGCGAGTTGGGGTCCTCCTTGGCCGCGGGGTTGGTGACGTCGTTGGCACCGATCACCACCGCCACGTCCGTGCGCGGAAGCTCGGGGTTGATCTCCTCCATCTCCTTGAGCTTCTCGTAGGGCACGTCCGCCTCGGCCAAGAGCACGTTCATGTGGCCGGGCATGCGGCCCGCGACCGGATGGATCGCGAAGTTCACCTCCACCCCGCGCTTCTCCAGCTCGTCGGCCATCTCCTTGACCGCGTGCTGGGCCTGCGCGACCGCCATCCCGTAGCCGGGGACGATCACGACCGAGTCGGCGTAGGCCAGCTTGATCGCGGCGTCCTCGGCGCCGATCGACGTGTAGTGGCGCTCCTCGCCGTCTCCCGTGGCGCCGGCGGGCTGGCCACCGAAGCCGGCGAAGACGATGTTCGCGACCGAGCGGTTCATCGCCTTCGCCATCGCGAGCGTGAGGATCGTGCCCGAGGAGCCGACCAGAGTGCCCGCGACGATCAGCGCCACGTTCTCGAGCGCGAACCCGGCGCCCGCCGCGGCCAGCCCGGTGAAGGCGTTGAGCAGCGCGATCACGACCGGCATGTCGGCGCCGCCGATCGGCAGCACCACCAGGTTCCCCAACACCGCCGCGCCGATGAGGATGCCGATGAAGATGGCCTCGTTCGGGTCGTCGTTGTTGACGCAGAGCACCACCGAGGCCACGATCAGCGCCACCAGGAGCAGCCCGTTGATGAAGTGCTGGCCCGGCAGCATCACCGGCCGGGTGGGGATCAGATCCTGCAGCTTACCGAAGGCGATGTTCGAGCCCCAGAAGGAGATCGAGCCGATGATCGCCGAGGCGATGATCGGGATCAGAAGCTCGAGCGCGATCGGCGCTTCCGCGTGCCGGAACTCCGACCAGGCGATCAGCGCCACCGCGCCGCCGCCCACGCCGTTGTAGAGCGCGACCATCTGCGGCATCGCGGTCATCTGCACCTTGAGCGAGGCGACGACGCCGACGACCGTGCCGACGAGGAGGCCGAGCACGATCAGGCCCCAGTTGCCGATGCCGTCGAGCAGCAGAGTCGTGACGACGGCGATCGTCATGCCGACGGCGGCGATCAGGTTGCCCTGGCGCGCGGTGGTCGGGTGCGTGCCGCGGCGCACGCCGAAGATGAAGAGCGAGAACGAGACGATGTAGAGCAGCGTCGCCAGGTCGCCGCCCGGCTCGAGCACCGCCAGCGGCATCACTTGCGCTCGGCCTCCCCCTTCGGCTTCCGGGTGAACATCCCGAGCATGCGGTCGGTGACGAGGAAGCCGCCGACGATGTTGATCATCCCGAAGGCGATCGCGATCGTGCCGATAATCTGCTCGAGCAGCCCGTCGGCGTAGCCGATCACGATCAGCCCGCCCAGCATCACGATCCCGTGGATCGCGTTGGTCTGGCTCATCAGCGGCGTGTGCAGGGTCGTCGGCACCTTCGAGATCACCTCGAAGCCGACGAACGCCGCCAGGACGAAGATCGTGATCTCGGTGATCAGCTCCATCTACCTGGCCGTCCTTTCGCCGCGGATCTCGCCCCCGTGGGCGATGCAGGCGGCGTCGATGATCTCGTCGTCGAAGTTCACTGCCAGCGCCCCGTCCTCGCCGATCAAGAGCCCGAGCAGGTTCTCGATGTTCTTCGCGTAGAGCTGCGAGGCGTTCACCGCCATGTCGGAGGGGAGGTTGCGCGGGCCGATCACCTTGACCCCGTTGTCGGAGATCACGGTCTCGCCGGGCTTGGAGAGAACGCAGTTGCCGCCGGTCTCGGCGGCGAGGTCGACGATCAGCGAGCCCGGCTGCATGTTCGCCACCGCCTGCTCTGTGAGCAGCACCGGCGCCGGGCGGCCCGGGATCTGGGCGGTGGTGATGAAGACGTCCTGCTTGGCCGCGACCTCGGCCAGCGCCTCGCGCACCTTCTCGTTCTCCTCCTCGGTGAGCGGGCGCGCGTAGCCGCCCTCGGCCTCGGCGTCGGGGATGAAGTCGAGCTCGAGCGGGCGGCCGCCGAGCGAGGCGATCTGCTCCCAGGCGGCGCGGCGGATGTCGAAGCCCATGACCACGGCGCCTAGGCGCTTGGCGGTGGCGATCGCCTGCAGGCCGGCGACGCCCGCGCCCAGCACCATGACCTTGGCGGGCGGCACGGTGCCGGCGGCGGTGGTCATCATCGGGAAGAAGCGACCCGACTCGCGGGCGGCGAGCAGCGCCGCGGCGTAGCCGGCGACGTTCGCCTGCGAAGAGAGCGCGTCCATCGCCTGCGCGCGGGTGATGCGCGGGATCGCCTCCATCGCGATCGCGGTCACGCCGGCGGAGGCGAGCGCGCGGTTGGTCTCGGCCGAGGTGAGCGGCGCGAGGTGCCCGATCAGCACCTGGCCGGAGCGCAGCCGGCCGATCTCCTCGCTGGTCGGCAGCGCGACCTTGACGACGACGTCGGCGCCCCACGCCGCCGCGACGTCGGCGACCTCGGCGCCGGCCTCGCGGTACTGCTCGTCCGGATGGCCGGAGCCCACGCCCGCGCCCTGCTCCACCACGACGTCCAGCTCGCGCTTGCGCAGCGAGCGCACCACATCGGGGGTGAGCGCGACGCGGCGCTCGCCTTCCGCGGTCTCCTTTGGAACTCCGATCTTCACCAGTGAGCGTTCAGCGCTTTTGGGGGGTCTGGCAACGGCGCGGCAGACTACCCGAAGCGTTATATCAGCCGCTACACATCACCCCATTTGGGTGATGCGCGGTCAGGCGGTTCGTCGTTCGCGGCGACCGCTCAGCTCGGCCGAAAGCTTCTCAGCCTCCGGTTCCTACCAGCGCCGCGAGCCGCCGCACCGTGTGCAGGCGCTGCTCGTGGTCGACGTGCGCGGGGGTGCAGATGATGCGATCGACGCCCGCGGCCGTGAACGCCTCCAGCCGCCGCGCGACCTCCTCCTCGCTGCCGATCAGCGAGGTCGCATCGACCAGCTCGTCGGGGATCGCGTTGAAGGCCTCCTCGCGCTTTCCGTCGAGGAAGAGGCGCTGCACCTCGTCGGCCACCTCGCCGAAGCCGAAGCGGTGGGTGAGGTCGACGTAGAAGTTGGTCTTGCGGCTGCCCATGCCGCCCAGGTAGAGCACCAACCCGGCGCGCACCACCGCGCGCGCCGCCTCGAGATCGCCGTCGATCGCGACCTGGACGCTGGGCGAGACCTCGAGCTGCTCGCGGCTGCGCCCTCCCTTGGCGAAGCCCGCCTCCAGGTGCTCGCCCCAGACCTCCTCGAACTTCTCGACCGAGAAGAAGACCGGGATCCAGCCGTCGCAGATCTCCGCGGCGAGCTCCACCGACTTGCGCCCGATCGCCCCGACGAAGACCGGGATCTCGTTGCGCAGCGGGTGGAAGTTGAGCTTCAGCGCCTTGCCCTGGCCCGTGGCGCCCGGCGCGTCGGCGGGCAGCGGCAGCGTGAAGTGCTTGCCGTGGTACTCGAGCGGGCCCTCGCGGGCGATGATCCGGCGCACGATCTCGATGTACTCGCGCGTGCGTCCCCAGGGCTTGGCGTAGGGGACGCCGTACCAGCCCTCGGAGACCTGCGGGCCGGAGGGCCCGAAGCCGAAGATGAAGCGCCCGCCGGAGAGCGTGTCAATCGTCGCCCCCGCCATCGCCGCCGCCGCGGGCGGGCGCGCCGGCACCTGCATGATCGCCCCACCCAGCTTGATCGTGCTGGTCTGCGGGACGAGCCAGGCGAGGATCGAGACGACGTCGGAGCCGTAGGACTCCGCCACCCAGACCGAGTCGAAGCCGACGCGCTCCGCCTCCTGCACGAGCTCGACGGCCTGCTCGCCCTGGGGGCCGATCCCCCAGTAGCCGAGGTAGAGACCCAGCTTCACCGCTCAGCTCCCCTGCTGGTGGTCGGGCTCGGCCGGGCCATCACTCGATGTAGCCGGAGGCGCGGAGGTAGTCGCGGGCTACTGCCGCCGGCTCCTCCTTGTCGACGTCCACGCGCGCGTTCAGCTCCTGCATCACCTCGAGCGTGAGATTCTCCTGCACGCGCTGGACGACGTCGCCGAAGTCCGGCCCGACCTCCTCGACCGCCTTCTCGTTCGCCACCAGCATCACGTTGCCGGCGGGCAACACGTGCTTGTCGTCCTCGAGGATCGTGTAGCGGTCGGGGTCGGTGAAGAGCTGCGCGTCGGTCGTGAACAGGATCGAGAGGTCGGCGTCGCCCTCGTCCAGCACCTCGTAGCGCAGGCCGATGTCGACCGGGGTGAAACGCTTGAACTCGAGGTCGTAGTAGCGCTCGAGCCCGAGCAGGCAGTCGATGCGCTGGCGGCACTCGGGCGAGCCGGCCAGGGTCAGCTGCGAGGCGTGCTCGGAGAGGTCGGAGATGGTCTCGACGCCGAGCTCCTCGGCCCTCTCGGTCAGCATCCCGACCGCGTTCGCGCTCGAGAAGGGGGTGGGCGGGAAGGCGACCAGGCCGAGCTTGGCGAAGTCGTCCTGCGACTCCTCGTAGGCCTGCTGCGCGTCGCCCGGCACCTCTTCCGGCGGCACGTCGAAGAAGGAGGTGAGCGCGGTCGAGGTGTACTCGGGGTAGGCGTCGACCTCGTCGTTGCGCAGGGCCCGCAGCGCGATCTGCTCGGAGCCCAGGTTGAGGTCCTTCTTGACCGTGTAACCGGCGGCCTCGAGGGCCTGCGCGTAGATCTCGCCCAGGATGAACTGCTCGGTGAAGTTCTTCGAGCCGATAGTGATCTCGACGCCCTCGTTGTCGGGGTTCCTCTCGATCAGGGCGCTCCCCTCCGAGCCGCCCTCATCGGCCGAATCGTCGTCGTCGCCACAGGCGGCGAGACCGAAGCCGAGCACGACAACAGCGAGCAGCGCGAGCAGCGCCTCGAGTGCGCGACGAACGTTCATCCGGAGCTCCTCTCCTCTCTCGTTCCGGCCTTGCCGGGTCCAGCCGGCCCGATCCTAAGCCACGCGGCCGGACGGGGCGGGCGGTTTTCCGGCGCCTGAAGGCTCAAGCCGCCCGCAGGCCCCGGGGCGTGACCGCCCGCTGCAGCCCGGAGAGTGCGAGCTCGAAGGCGAGCGCCAAGAGGGCGACCAGGATCGCCCCGGCAAGCACCCCCTCGTCGCCATAGACGTTGCGGGCGAGGATGAAGTCGCCGAGCGAGAGCTGGCCGGCGAGGGGCGCGATGGTCGCGGTGGCGACGATGTTGATCGCCGCGGTGCGCACGCCGGCCATGATCGTGGGCGCGGCGAGCGGGAGCTCGACCCGCGCGATCACGCCGAGCTCGCCCATCCCCATCCCCCGTGCCGCCTCCACCGTGGTGCGGTCGACCTGGCGCACGCCGACGAAGGCGTTCGTGAGGATGGGCGGGATCCCGAGCACGGCGAGCGCGATCGTCACGTTGATGAAGCCGACGCCGACGAAGGCGACCAGGAACGCGATCAGGGCCAGCTCCGGTATGGCGCGGCCGGCGTTGCCGAGCGCCACGGCGAGCAGCTCGCCACGGCCGCGGTGACCGAGCCACACGCCGAGCGGCAGCGCCACCGCGAGAGCCAGGCCGAGGCCCGCGAAGGTGAGCTCGAGGTGATCGAGCGTGAGCGCGGCGACCTGATCGAGTCCGCCGACCTGGGTGCCGCCGCCGAGCGAGGGGCGCTCGTTGAACACGAAGTCGATGGCGCCGGAGAAGGCGTCCAGGAAGGCGAACGGGAGGCTCACGGCGTCGCCCCTCGCGCGCGCCGGGCGAACGCGGCGAAGCGGGTGCCGCGCTCGCCGCGGCGCTCATCGACCGTCCGCCAGCGCGCCAGCCGCCGCTGCGCGAGCAGAAGCAGCACGTCGAAGCAGATCGCCATCAGGATCGCGATCCCGCCCGCGATCACGACGCCGGTGCGGAAGGTGATGTTGGAGCCCGCGACCAGCTCCGAGCCCAGCCCGCCGCCGCCCGCGAAGACCGCCAGGGTCGCGAGCGCCACCGTCGAGACGGTGGCGATCCGCAGGCCCGCGACGATCTCGGGCAGGGCGAGCGGCAGCTCGACCCGCCAGGTGAGCTGGCGCTCGGTCATGCCCATCCCCCGGCCCGCGTCCTTGGCCTCGGCGGGCACGTTCGCCAGGCCCGCCATCACGTTGCGGTAGACGATCTGCAGGTTGTAGGCGGTGAGCGCGATGATCGCGGTCAGCGCCCCGCGGCCGGTGATCGGCAGGAGCAGGAAGAAGAAGGCGAGGCTGGGGATCGTGTAGAGCACCCCGGTGAGGCCGAGCAGCGGCGGCACCAGCCAGCGGCGTCGGTGCGAGAGGAGCGCCAGCGCGAACGCGAGCAAGAACCCCGCCGTGACCGAGGCCACGACCAGGCCGAGGTGCTCGAGCGTCGGCTGCACGTAGCGGTCGAGGTTGTCGAGCGCCCAGTCGAGGCAGAAGCCCCCGTTCTCGCGGATGCAGTCGGAGTCCGAGCGATCGCGGAAGAAGGAGGGGTCCAGCTGTGCGAGCAGCATGAGGGCCCTCACACCGTCACCTCCGCACCGTCACACCCGTCCGCCCGCCCCAGGCGCACCATCCGCCGATCCCCTGCCCTCCCGGGAAGCCGCCGGGTCGGCGCCGAGGTAGTCGGAGATCACGTCGAAGGAGAGCACGCCGACGAGCCGCCGCGAGCCATCGACGACCGGGGCGTAGCGGGTCTCAGCCTGGAGCAGGTCGGCGAGCGCGTCGCGCAGGATGTCGGAGACGTCGACCACCGGGTCGGCGGAGCTGTCGGCGCTGGCGGGGACCAGCTCCCCCTCGAGGTCGGTCTCCGAAAGCCAGCCCAGCGGCCGGCGCTCGGAGTCGACGAGGAGCGCGTAGGGGATCTCCGCCCGCTCGAGCTCGGCTCGCACCTGCGCGGTGGGGGTGCCTGCGGTCGCGGTGGGGGCGCTGCCGAGCTCGACGTCGCCCACGCGCAACAGCGCCAGGCGCTTGAGCGCTCGGTCGGCGCCGACGAAGTCCTCAACGAAGGGGTCGGCGGGCGCCATCAGAAGCTCGGCCGGCGGCGCGTACTGGGCGACGCGTCCGCCCGGCCGCATCACCGCCACCCGGTCGCCCATCTTGATCGCCTCGTCGATGTCGTGCGTGACGAAGAGGATCGTCTTGCGTACCTCGGCCTGCAGGCGCAAAAGCTCGTTCTGGAGCCGCTCGCGGTTGATCGGGTCGACGGCGCCGAAGGGCTCGTCCATCAGCATCACCCCGGGGTCGGCCGCGAGGGCCCGCGCCACCCCCGCGCGCTGCTGCTGGCCGCCCGACAGCTGCGCGGGGTAGCGGTTGCGCAGCTCGGGGTCGAGCCCGACCAGCGCCGTCATCTCGTCCACGCGCGCGGCGATCCGGTCGGCGTCCCACCCCAGCAGGCGCGGCACGGTGGCGATGTTCTCGGCGATCGTGCGGTGCGGGAAGAGCCCGACGCCCTGGATCACGTAGCCGATCTCGCGCCGCAGCTCGGCCGCTGGGCGCTCGCGCACGGAGACCCCGCCCACCAGCACATCGCCGGAGGTGAGCTCGACCATGCGGTTGACGAGCCGCATCGCGGTCGTCTTGCCGCAGCCCGACGGGCCGACCAGCACGCAGATCTCCCCCGCCCCGACCTCGAGCGAGAGGCGGTCGACCGCCGGCTCGTCCTGGCCCGGGTAGACCTTCGTCGCCTCGCGGTAGACGACCGGTAGGGCCTCTCCACCGCCTCGGGCGCTGTTGTCAGCCGCCGAGCGCAAGCGAGGCGATCGTAGCGCTGCGACGGGCTGCTAAGAATGGCCTGCGATGGAGGCATCCCACCCCCGCGGGCTCTCGAGCGCCGAAGCCCAACGGCGGCTCGAGCAGCTTGGCGAGCCGCGGCGCGAGACCAGCCGCTCCGTCGCCTCGATCGTCGTCGGCAACGTCTTCACGCTGTTCAACGCGATCATCGGGGTGTTCTTCATCCTGATCCTCTCGCTGGGCCTGTGGGCCGACGCGATCTTCGGCCTGATCGCCGCGATCAACTCCTACATCGGCATCCGCCAGGAGCTGAAGGCGAAGCGGACCCTGGACGAGCTGGCGCTCCTGGTGGCGCCGCGCGCGCAAGTGATCCGCGACGGCCAGCCGGTGCAGCTCAGCGCCGAGGAGGTCGTGCCCGGCGACGTGATCCGGATCGAGCCCGGCGACCAGCTCGTCGCCGACGGCGAGGTGATCTCCTCGCGCGGGCTCACGCTGGACGAGTCGATCCTCACCGGCGAGTCCGACGGCGTGCGCAAGCGCGCGGGCGACCGCGTGCTCTCGGGCTCCTACTGCATCTCCGGATCCGGCTACTACGAGGTCGACGCGGTGCGCGAGCAGAGCCACGCCGAGCAGGTGGCGGGCGAGGCGCGCGCCTTTCGCCACCCGCCCTCGCCCTTGCAGGAGGAGGTAAACCGGATCATCTGGGCGACGACCGCGGTGCTGGTGCCGCTCGGGATCCTGGTCGTGGCGACGCTGGCGCTGCGCAGCACGCCCCTGCAGGAGGCGGCGCAGACCGCGACGGCGGGGCTGGTGACGCTGATCCCCGAGGGTCTCGTGCTCTTGATGAGCGTGACGCTCGCGGTCGCGGCGGTGCGGCTCGCGCGCATGAACACGCTCGTGCAGCAGATGGCGGCGACCGAGTCGCTAGCGGCGGTCGACACGATCTGCGTGGACAAGACCGGCACGCTCACCGACGGCGAGCTCGAGCTGGTCGAGGTCGTGCCCGCGCGTCCGTCCGAGGCGGCCCAGATCGAACAGGCGCTCGGCGCGTTCGCGCACTCGGCCGGCGAGCGGAATCGCACGCTGGCGGTGATCGCCGAGCAGTTCCGCACCGAGCCCCAGCGGGTAGTGGCCGAGGTGCCCTTCTCCTCGGTCTGGAAATGGAGCGGGCTCACCCTGGACGGCGCGAGCGGCGGCAGCTACGTGCTGGGAGCGCCCGACGTTCTGACCGGCAGCGGCGCGCTCACCCTCCCGCCCGACCTCGAGCGGGCGCTGGAGGAGCACACGCAGGCGGGCCGGCGGGTGGTCGCCTTCGCCGAGGCGCGCGGGCCGCTCCCGCACGACCCCGCCACCGAGCCCCCGCCGCCCCTCGAGCCCCGCGCGCTGGTCGTCCTGCAGGAGCGGCTGCGCCCGGACGCGGCAGAGACGATCGAGCGGATGCGCCGCGACCGGGTCGACCTCAAGCTGATCTCGGGCGACGCCCGAGCGACGGTGACAGCGGTCGCCTACGCGCTCGGCGTGCCGCCCGACGCCGGCGTGATCGAGGGGCACGAGCTGCCCGAGGACCGCGCCGGACTCGCCGAGGCGGCCGAGCGCAACACGATCTTCTGCCGGATCACGCCCGAGCAGAAGAAGGCGTTGGTCGGCGCCCTGCGCGAGCGCGGCCGCTTCACGGCGATGATCGGCGACGGCGTCAACGACGTGCCCGCGCTCAAGCAGGCGCGGCTCGCGGTCGCGATGGGCTCCGGAAGCCAGATCACCAAGGGCGTGGCCGACATCGTGCTACTGCGCGACCAGTTCTCGATGCTGCCGCGCGCGGTCTCGGAGGGGCGTCGGATCGCCCGCAACATCCACCGCCTCGGACGGCTCTACCTCACCAAGTCGGTCTACGCGGCGATCCTGATCACCTTCACTTCGGTGCTCGGCTTCACCTTCCCGTTCCTGCCTCGGCACCTCACCGTGGCCGCGTTCCTGACGATCGGCGCGCCCTCGTTCGTGTTGGCTCTGGCGCCGAGCGAGGGGCCGCTCTACCGCGGACGCCTCTTGCGCGCGCTCGCCGCCTTCGCCGTGCCGGCGGGGGTGGGGATCGCGGTCGGCTCGATCCTCTCCTACTTCCTCGTGCACGCGGTCTTCGGCGGCTCGGTCGACGACGGCCGCACCGCGGCCACCACCACGCTGATCGTGCTGGGCTTGTGCTTCATCCTGCTGCTCGAGCGCGGGCCCGGCCGTGAGCACATCACGATCCAGAGCTACATGCTGGCGATGGTCGCCGGGCTGGGCGCGCTGTACGCGCTGATCCTCGCGTGGGACCCGATCCGCGACTTCTTCGACCTGCAGGTCCTGAGCGCGGGCCAGTGGTTCTTGGCGCTGGCCTGCGTCGCGCTCGGCCTCCTGGTCGCGGCGGCCGCCTGGCGCCTGCCGCAGATCCAGCGGCTCGAGGCGGAGGACCCGAAGGGGCGGTACGCGCCCGAGCGCTACGGCGACGCGAAGCCGGCGCCGACGCACGCCCGGCTTGCCGATCCCGCCGGGGCGCCGACTGAAAGGATGCGGCCGTGAACGAGAGCCCGAGCGAGCGCCGCCGCACCAAGATCGTCGCCACGATCGGGCCCGCGACGCGCTCGGTGGAGAAGATGTGCGAGCTGATCCAGGCGGGCGCCGACGTCTTCCGCCTCAACTTCTCCCACGGCAGCATCGACGAGCACGCCGAGAACGTGGCGATGGTGCGCGAGGCGGCGCGACGGACCGGCAAGGAGGTCGGAATCCTGGGCGACCTGCCGGGCCCGAAGCTCCGGCTGGGCGAGGTCGAAAACGACGTGGTCGAGCTCGCCGAGGGCTCCTCGCTCGTGATCACCACGCAGGAGCGCCTGGGCACGGCCGAATGCCTGCCCGTCTCCTGGGATGGGCTGCCGCGCGCGGTGCGCGAGGGCTCGGAGATCTACCTCGCCGACGGTCGCATCCGCCTGCGGGTCGAGAGCCGCGACGCCAGCAGCGTGCGCTGCCGCGTCGAGGTGGGCGGCCCGGTCGCCTCGCACCAGGGGCTCAACCTGCCGGGCGCGGAGGTGGAGCTGCCCTCCGCGGGGCGCGACGACCTCGCCTGGGTCGACTTCGCGGTCCAGCACGGCGTGGATCTGCTGGCGGTCTCCTTCGTGCGCCGGCCGGAGGACCTGCGGCCGGTCGAGCGGCGGATCCGCACGGGCGGCGCCGACATCCCGCTGATCGCGAAGATCGAGAAGCCGCAGGCGGCGGAGCGGATCGAGGGGATCCTCAATGTGGCGACCTCGGGGATCATGGTGGCGCGCGGCGACCTGGGGATCGAGCTCCCCCTGCCCCAGCTGCCCGGCGTGCAGCGGCGGCTCCTGGCGGCGGCCGGTCGGCACTCGCGTCCCTCGATCACGGCGACCCAGATGCTGGCTTCGATGGTCTCCTCGCCGCGCCCGACGCGGGCCGAGGTATCCGACGTGGCGAACGCGATCTACCAGGGGACCGACGCGGTGATGCTCTCCGAGGAGACCGCGGTGGGCGAGTACCCGGTCGAGGCGGTGCGGCTGATGGACCGGATCGCGCGGGCGACCGAGCCCGAGCTGCCCTACGGCGACTGGGTTTTCAACCGCGTCGCCGCCGACCACGACGTCGCGGGCTCGGTGGCGCGCGCGGCCGTCGGCTCCACCTACACGCTCGGCCTGGCGGCCTTGGTCGTGCCGACGACGAGCGGGCGCACCGCACGCCTGGTCTCGGCACACCGGCCGCGGGTCCCGGTGCTGGCTGTCTCGCCGCGCATGGAGACGGTGCGGCGGCTCAACCTGCTCTTCGGGGTCCAGTGCGTGCACGCTGAGAACGCGGAGGGGATCACCGACCTGTTGGTCGATTGCGCGCAACATGCGCTCGAGGCCGGCGTGGCTCGCTCGGGCGATCTCATCGGGATCACCGCCGGCCTGCCCGGCCAGGAGCTGGGCACCAACATGTTCGAGATTCACCGGGTGCCGTGACCGCCACGCGCACGGGCCTGCGGGCGCTCGCGCCCGTGGCGATGATGGGGCTGATCTTCTACCTCTCCGACCAGCCCAGCGTGGGCCCTGAGCTGCCCGCCTGGACCCGGGTCGTCGCCCACTTCGGCGAGTACTTCGTGCTCGCGGCGCTGTGGATCTGGGCGCTCTCCCCCGGCCTGCGAGCCCGGGCCCTGCCGCTCGCCGCGGCGATCAGCCTGCTCTACGCGATCTCCGACGAGTACCACCAGAGCTTCGTGCCCGGTCGCGTGTCCGACCCGCTGGACGTGCTCGCCGACGCCGCGGGCATCGCCGCCGCCCTTTGGGCCGTCCCGCGTCTGCGCCGCTAGGCGGTGGATTGCGCGTACGATCGCTGGTGATGGCTCTCGCGCTGCGGCCGCCGATCGCCCCCCAGCTCGCGCTCTCGCGCAAAGCCCTGCCCGAGGGGGAGGAGTGGGCCTACGAGCCCAAGTGGGATGGCTTCAGGGCGCTCGCGTTCGTGGACGGCGGCGACGTCTACCTGCAGAGCCGCGGCGGCAAGCCGCTTCACCGCTACTTCCCCGAGCTGCGCTTCCCGGCGGGCGAGTACGTGCTCGACGGCGAGCTGGTGATCCTGGGTGCGGACGGGCGCGAGCAGTTCGACGCGCTGCAGAACCGGATCCACCCGGCCGAGTCGCGGATCGCCCTCTTGGCAGAGCAGACGCCGGCGATCTTCCGCGCCTTCGACCTGTTGGCGCTGGGCGAGCGGGCGGTCCTCGAGGTGCCGCTGCGCGAGCGGCGGGCGGCGCTGGAGCAGCTGCTCACCGCGTTCGCCGCGCGCGAGGGCACGGACCGCGCCGGCTCGATCGAGCTCACCCCGCTCACCACCGTTCCCGCCGAGGCCGAGCCCTGGCTCGCCCAGGGCGAGGGTGTGATCGCCAAGCAGCTCGACGCTCCCTACCGCCCCGGCGAGCGCAAGGGGATGGTCAAGATCAAGCGCCTGCGCACCGCCGACTGCGTGGTGGTCGGCTGGCGGCCCGGCAAGGAGGAGGGCACGGTCGGCTCGCTCATCCTCGGCCTCTACGACGACGGCGAGCTGCGCGTGGTCGGGCACACCTCGGGGCTGCGGGCGCAGCAGAAGCGGGAGCTGGTCGCGACGCTGGCGCCGTACGAGACCGGCGAGCGCGGCTCGGCCGAGCCCAGCCGCTGGGCCGCCGACCGCGAGCTCGAGTGGATCGCGTTGCGGCCGGAGCTCGTGCTCGAGGTCGCCTTCGACCACGTCTCCGACGGGCGCATTCGCCATGGGGCCAAGATCGTGCGCTGGCGGGACGACAAGGATCCGCGCGAGTGCACGTTTGACCAGCTGAACGCCTGAGCCCTCCCTGCAAGCGGCCTCCCTGCGCGGGGCGCCGGGCTTTGCGATGATTGGCGCGATTCGCCCGCCGGAGGAGTCGTGGAGGGCCGGCGGGCGCCTCTGGGTCGATGGGAGTCACAACGCAGAAAGCATCCGCGCGCCCGTTCAGGCTGGGGTTCCCGGGGCGCCCGCCGAACGAGTGCGATCTGGTCGTGATCGGGGGCGGGCTGATCGGGCTCGCGGTGGCACGCGAGCTGCTGCGCAGGCACGAGGACGCGAGCGTGACCGTGCTCGAGCGCGAGCCGCAGCTCGCGATGCACCAGAGCGGCAGCTCGAGCGGCGTGATCCACGCCGGCATCTACTACGAGCCGGGCTCGCTCAAGGCGCGGCTCTGCGTGGAGGGCGCGCGCGAGCTCTACGAGTACTGCGAGGAGCACAGCGTGCCGGTGCAGCGCAACGGCAAGCTGATCGTCGCCACCACTCCGCAGGAGCTCGAGCGCCTCGACGAACTCGAGCGGCGAGGGCGTGCGAATGGCGTGCCCGGCCTCGCCCGGCTCGGGGCCGACGAGATCCCGGAGATCGAGCCGGCCGCGCGCGGGCTCGCGGCGCTGCACTCCCCCGCCACCGGGGTCGTCAACTTCCGGCGCGTGGCGGCGGCGCTCGCCGCAGACGTCCGGGCGGCGGGCGGCACCGTCGTCACGGGGTGCGGCGTGCGGGCGGTGCTGCCCGTGCGCGACGCCCTGACCATCGCGCACGAGCGCGGCGTCACGCGCGCACGCGCGGTGGTCGCCTGTGCCGGCCTGTGGAGCGACCGGCTGGCCGACGGCACGGAGGCGGCGCGGGACGTCCGCATCGTCCCCTTCCGGGGCGCGTACCTGCGCCTGCATCCCGAGCGGGCCAGCCTCGTGCGGGGCAACATCTACCCGGTGCCCGACCCGGCGCTCCCCTTCCTCGGCGCGCACCTGACCCGCACCCACGCGAACGAGGTGCTCTTGGGGCCGACCGCGCTGCTCGCGCTCTCGCGTCACACGAGCGCCCCGCTGCGCCCCGGGCCGGACACGGTCGAGACGCTCTCCTGGCCCGGCACCTGGCGGCTCGCGCGCCGGCACTGGCGGGCGGGGCTGCGCGAGCTCAAGCACGCGCTGTGGGTGGGCGCCCTGGTCGCGGAGGCGCAGCGGATGGTGCCGCAGCTTCAGACCCGCGACTTCGAGCGCGGGACGTACGGCGTGCGCGCCCAGGCGCTGGGCCGCGACGGCGCGCTGGTCGACGACTTCTTGATCAGGCGCGGGGAGCGGGCGCTGCACGTGCTCAACGCCCCCTCTCCCGCGGCCACCTCGTGCCTGGCGCTCGCCCGGCTGATCGCCGACGACGCCGAGGGCCTGCTCGACTAGCGGGACCCGCGGTTGGCTGGATAGGGCCTTGCCCGCCCCGGCCTCGCCGAGGCCGGGGCGCGGCGCAGGAGTCGGATGCCGCCTGCGCGGGTACCAGGCGGCGTATGGAGCGCAGCGGCACCCGGGAGCGCGCCCGCGAGGCGACCGTCTCCTCGTTCGCGAAGTCGCTCTTCCTCGGCGAGATCCGCTCCGAGCTCGTGCTGCCCTGGCCGCAGCCCGACCCCGCGGAGCAGGAGAAGGTGCGCTCGCTGATCGCGGCCGCGGAGGAGATCTGCAGGGGCGTCGATCCGCGCCGCATCGAGGAGGAGCGCTGGGTGCCGGAGCGGCTTCTGCGCGAGCTCGGCGAAGCTGGCCTGCTCGGGCTCTACGTCCCCGAGCGCTACGGCGGGCAGGGGCTCTCGCAGACCGGCTACGCGCGCGTGTTCGAGACCTTCACCCAGATCGACGCCACCCTCGCGATCGTGCTCGGGGTCCATCAGTCGATCGGCTACAAGGCGATCGAGCGCTTCGGCACCGAGGAGCAGAAGCAGCGCTGGCTGCCCGACCTCTGCGCAGGGCGCAAGCTGGCTGCGTTCGCGCTGACCGAGCCTGAGGCGGGCTCGGACGCCTGGGCGATCCGCTCGCGCGCGGTGCGCGAGCGCGACGGGTCCTGGCGGCTCAACGGGGAGAAGCGCTACATCGGCAACGGCTCGCGCGCCGACGTGCTCACCGTCTTCGCCCGCTGCGAGGTCGACGGAAAGGACCGCCACATCGCGCTGCTGGTGGAGAGCGGCATGGAGGGCTTCGAGGTCGGCGAGCGCTACGACACGATGGGCCTGCGCGGCAACGACCTGCGCCGGCTGCGCTTCAAGGACGTGCGCGTACCGCCGGAGAACGTGATCGGCGAGCCCGGCGAGGGCTTCCACATCGCGATGGAGGTCCTCAACAACGGGCGCATCGGCCTCGGCACGGGCTCGGTCGGCGCGGCCAAGCACCTGCTCGACCTGACGATCGACCACGTGCGCGAGCGGCGCCAGTTCGGGCGCCCGTTGGCGGACTTCGAGCTGGTGCAGGAGAAGGTGGCCTGGATGGTCTCCTACCTGTTCGGGCTGGAGTCGATGTGTTACCTGACCTGCGGGCTGGTCGACGCGGGCGTCGAGGACTACTCGCTGGAGTCGGCGATCTGCAAGGTCTCCGGCACGGAGTTCCTCTGGTACGCGGCCAACCGCGCGATGCAGCTGCGGGGCGGCGCGGGCTACATGCGCGACGAGCCCTACGAGAAGATCCTGCGCGACATCCGCATCTTCCCGATCTTCGAGGGCGCGAACGACGTGCTGCGAGCCTTCGTCGCGCTTTCGGGCCTCAAGCCCCTGGGGGAGCGGCTCAAGGGGCTGGGCGAGATCGACCTCGGCGATCCGATCGGCACACTGGGCGTGCTGGTCGACTACGTGGGCGGGCGGATCCAGCGCGAGCTGCGGCCGGAGCGGCTCGAGGGCGCGCACCCCGAGCTGCACGAGCAGGCCGACGCGGTGAGCGAGCAGGTCAAGGAGCTGCGTGAGGCGGGCGAGCGTCTGCTGCGCCGCCACCGCCGCGGCGTGGTCGACGCCCAGTTCGCGCAGAAGCGCCTCGCCGACGCGGTCGCCGACATCCTCGCGCAGGTCGCCGTGATCTCACGGGTGAGCTCGATCTTCGCCGACCAAGGCGTCGAGCCCTCCGGCCAGGAGCGCTACATTGCCGAGACCTTCTGCGGGCGCGCGGCCCGCCGCGTGCGCGCCAACCTGCGCCACCTGGAGGACAACGACGACGAGCGCATGCGCGCGATCGCCAAGCTCGCGTACCGGCGCGGCGAGTACGGCTACGCCCTCTTCGACTGACCCCGCGTCAGTTCAGGCGCTCGACGATCATGGCCTCGCCCTGGCCGCCGGCGACGCACATGGTCTCCATGCCGACCTGGTGGTCGTCGGTCTCCATCACGTTCAGGAGCGTGGTCATGATCCGGGCGCCGGTCATGCCGAAGGGGTGGCCGAGCGCGATCGCGCCGCCGTGTGTGTTCAGCTTCTCGAGCGGGATGTCGCACTCGTTCATGATCGGGATCACCTGCGCGGCGAAGGCCTCGTTGAGCTCGACCGTGTCGATGTCTTTCATCGTCATGCCGGCACGGTCGAGCGCCTTGCGGATCGCGCCGATCGGGGCCACGCCCATGTACTCGGGGTCGTTGCCCCAGGTGGCCGCGGTGACGATGCGCGCGCGAGGCTTGAGCCCGAGCTCCTTCGCCTTGGTGTCCGACATCAGCAGCACGGCCGCGGCGCCGTCGTTGAGGGGGCAGGAGTTGCCGGCGGTGACGCCGCCGCCCCCGAACGCCTCCGGCAGCTCCGCGAGCTTCTCCAGGCTCGACTCGGGGCGCGGGCCGTCGTCCTTGCTGACGAGGTTGCCCTCGTGGTCGGGCACGGGCACGATCTCGCGGTCGAAGAAGCCGGACTCCTGCGAGGCGACCGCGAGCTCCTGCGAGCGCTGCGCGTAGCGGTCCATCTCGGCTCGGGAGACCTCGTAGCGCTTGGCCACGTTGACTGCGGTCTCACCCATCGCGATGTAGGCGTCCGGGCGCCCGTCCCCGCCCTTGAGCTTCGGGTTCTGGTCGTCGACCCCGGCGACCTCGGTGCGCTCGTTGAAGCGGCTGATCCACTCCACGCCGGCGGCGATGTAGACGTCGCCCTGGCCGGCCTTGATCGCGTTGGCCGCGTGGCGGATCGCGTCGAGCGACGAGGCGCAGTAGCGCGAGATCGTGACGCCCGTCGTCTCCTTGTTCAGCTTCTCGGAGAGCAGGACGACGATGCGGGCGATGTTGAAGGCCTGCAGGCCCTGGGGCATGCCGCAGCCGCAGAAGAGGTCCTCGACGAGCTCCGGGTCGACGCCGGGGTTGCGCTCGAGCAGCTGGTCGACCACGTACGCGGTGGTCTCGTCCGGGCGGAGCTGCGCGAGCGACCCCTTGAACGCCCTTCCGATCGGGGTGCGGACGGCATCGACGATCACGGCTTCGGGCATTGGGACCTCCTTGGAACGCTGCTGCGTGTGGGGACCGGGGGCGCCCTCGGAAGCCGAGGGCCGGCGGGACACTAGCGCGCCGTCGCAGACAAGCTTGACAGTCGCCGCTCCCCGGCCTTGCGGCCGGCCGCGCGACACCGCCCCGCAGGGGGATAGCCACCGGCGATGCGAGCTCCGGGTGCACGGCGCAGCGGCGGCGCGAGTAAGCTGCCGCTGATGAGCGAGCAAGCGCAAGCAGTGATCGCGTTGTCCCCCGCCGAGGTGGCCGAGCTCGCCGAGGCGGGCGAGGTTGAGCTGGTGGACGTGCGCAAGCCGTACGAGTACGAGGCGGGACGCCTGCGGGGCTCGCGCCACATCGAGATGAACGACCTGCGGGCCCAGGCCGAGACGCTGCCGCGCGACCGCAAGCTGATCTTCTACTGCCGCAGCGGCGAGCGAGCGGCGATGGCGGCCGAGGCCTTCCGGCTGGCCGGCTACGACGCCTACACGATGGAGGGCGGCATCACCGCTTGGGCCGAGGAAGGGCTGCCGCTCGAGCCCGAGGGGGGCGAGGTGGCGCCCCCGCGGCCGGTCTGATGCGCCTGCGCCGGCGAGGCTCGGCGCAGCCCCCTGAGGGGCCGGAGAAGGGCAAGCCCGAGGCCGACCCCCAGCCCACGGTCGCGCACCCCGGCCCCGGCGCACAGCCCGCGCCCGCCGGTCAGGCTGGCGGCGAGGCCGCGAGCCCCGGCGCCGCGAAGCAGGGCGCGCCGCAGCCCGGCGGCGACCAAAGCGCGCCCGGCCCCGCGAAGCCCGGCGCCCAGGCGACCGGCCCCGGGCAGGCACCCGGGACCGCGGCTCCCGCCGGCGGCCAGGCCGGCTCGGGGCCCGGAGGCGGAGCGAACGCCGCCGCGGCCGCGCCCCGGCCAGCGCCCCCGCCGGGCGAGCTCGCCGACCGGATCGAGGGGCTGCGCGCCTGGCTCTCCCAGGTCGAGCGGCGGCTCGCGATCCGCAGCTACGCGTTCGGGGCCGCGCTCGTGCTGGCGCTGGCGACGGCGATCGTCTCGCTCGTGCTCGTGCTGGGCCTGCGCGAGGACGCCGCCACCGTCTCCGAGCTCGAAGAGCTGCGCGGCTCCCTGGAGGAGGTCGAGCAGTCCGCCTCGCAGACCGCGCGCCAGCAGGTCAACGAGCTCGAGGAACGCGTGGGCGAGATCGAGCAGCAGCTTCAGCGGCTGCGCTCCGACAGCGCGTCGTCCGAACGCGAGCTGTCCGTGGTCCAGGACGACATCGAGGATCTGCGCGGCGACATCTCCGACCTGCGGCGTGAGTTGAACGACGTCGCCGAGTCGGCGCGCAGCGGCGACTCGGGCAACTAGGCCGAAGAGTCCCCGCCCCACCAACCGGGCGAGGCCCGACCTCGCCCGCGCGACCTGGCGGAGGCCCGTCTCAACCGCGCATGCGCCCGCCCTTGGTGGGGCGGCTGCGGCGCTTGGGGGCGCGCTCCGCGAGCACGGAGCGGTCGTTCGCGGGCGCCCCGGCGCCGTCGAGCTCGGCCTCCAACTCCGCCTCGAGCTCCTCGAGCTCGGCGCGGATCTGCCTGATGCGCTCGCGCGCGCTGATCCCCTCCGCTTCCACCGTGGCCCGCACATCGGCGCGGCGGCGCTCCTCGGCGGCGGCGCGCTCGGCCTCGTGCACCTCCTCCATCGAATTGATGATGATCGCGATCAGGATGTTGATCACGAGGAACGAGGCGATCAGCACGTAGCTGATGAAGAACACCCACGACCAAGGGTGGATCTCGACGCCGGCCTCGAGCAGCGCGGGCCAATTCTCGAGGGTCAGCATCGTGAAGGTGCTGAGCAGCGCCTGGCCGATGTTGCCCCAGTTCTGCGGATCCTCGTTGTGGAAGAGGATCCAGCCCACCATCCCGTAGAGGTACATGATCAGGAGCGTCAGGACGACCAGGCTCGTGATCGGCGGGATGCTGCGCACCAGCGCGCGCAGGAGGATCCGCAGGTCCGGGAGTACCGAGGCGATCCGGACCACCCGCAGCAGACGCACAAGCCGCAGGAGCGTCGTGTTGCCGCTCAGGCCGGGGGCGTAGGCGGCCGCGACGACGATGAAGTCGAAGGCGTTCCAGCCGTCGCGGAAGTAGGCGAGCGGGCGAGAGCCGTAGGCTGCGATCCGGATCGCGATCTCGACCGTGAAGATCGCGAGGATTACGCGATCGAGCACGGACAGCGCCGAGTCCAGGCCCGACGGAAGGTCATACGTCTGCAGCCCGAGCGCGATCGCGTTGACCACGATCGCGGCCAGGATGAATCCCTGGAAGAGGCCCGATTCGGCGATCGCTCGGCAACGCGCTGCCATCGGGCGGGCAACTATGCCACGCCCGGGCCGCGCCGCGCGGCGATGCGCGCGGAGGGGCGAGCGGGCCGGTGAAGGGCCGCTCGGCGCCGCCGTGAACGCGGGCCGGCGACGCTGCGAGCGAGCTGGCCGCGCGCCGTGTGCGGAGTGCCACAATGGAGCCTGCGGCATCACCGAGCCGCCTTTCCATGGATGGTGCGCAGAAGCCACTAGAGCTGATCCTCGCCCGCAACCTGCTGACGGCCATCTCGACCCCCGCCCTGCTCGTGGACAACGACGGCGACATGCTCTTCTTCAACGAGGCCGCGGCCGCCCTCGTCGGGCGCTCGTTCGAGGAGACGGGGCGGCTCGCGGCCGAGGAGTGGCACCGTGTCTTCGGCCTACTGCCCGAGCCCACGGCCGAGAGCGAGGGGGACGCGCAGCGGTTCAACGCGGAGGTCAAGGCGGGCCGGCCCGCGCGCGGCGAGTTCCGCATCCGCGCCGCGGACGGCGAGGAGATCGAGGTGGACGCGGCGGCGCTGCCCCTGGTGGCGAACGGCTCCGCGCCCTCGGGAGCGATGATCATGGTCTGGCCGCGAGGCCGGCCCAAGACGGAGGCGAGCTAGGCGAGGCCGCCATGAAGGTCAAGATCTGGGGAGCGAGGGGTTCGGTTCCAGCGCCGGGGCCGGCGATGAACCGCTACGGCGGCAACACCTCCTGCGTGCAGGTGATCTTCGAGGACCAAAGCCAGCTGATCCTCGACGCGGGCACGGGGATCAGGGCGCTGGGACTGGAGCTTGCGGGGGCGAGCGAGGTCTCGATCCTGCTCACCCACCTACACCTGGACCACATCCAGGGCCTGATGTTCTTCCACCCCTGCTTCCGGCCGGAGTCGGAGATCACGATCTGGGGGCCCGCCTCGCCGGAGGCTTCGCTGGAGGACCGCATCGCCCGCTACATCTCGGCGCCGCTCTCGCCGGTCGAGGTGCGCGAGCTGCCCTGCTCGGTCGCCTTCCGCGACGCGCCCGCCAGCGAGTGGCGGATCGGTGAGGTGACCGTGCGCGCCCAGGCGGTCACCCATCGCGGCCCGACCCTGGGCTACCGGATCACGGAGGGCGACACCACCCTCTGCTACATCCCCGACCACGAGCCCGCCCTGGGCGCCGACCTCGAGCACCTCGACGAGGAGTGGCTTTCGGGGTTCGACCTCGCGCGCGGCGCGGACCTCTTGATCCACGACTGCCAGTACACGGACGAGGAGTACTCGCGCCACGTGGGCTGGGGGCATTCGGCGCTGCGCGACGCGCTCCTCTTCGCCGAGCGCACCGGGGCGCGGCGCACCCTGCTCTTCCACCACGACCCCCTCCATACCGACGAGCAGCTCGACGCGATCGCCACGGAGGCGCGCAGGCGCCTGGAGAGGCTCGGTCGCGACCCCCGAAGCGTCGCGCTCGCCCGCGAGGGCGAGGTGGTCGAAGTGGCGCCGACGACCGCCCCCGCTGCGCCAAGCGGTACAAGCGCGGCCCGCGAAGTTTCGACGCGCGGCTAAAGACCTCCCCGCGGTCCGCCCGTACCTTCCGCCGCGATTCCTGAGACCGCGACGGTCGGCGCCAGCATGGCGTCGCCAAGGAGGCAGTCGATGACGAAGAAGCTCAGCCTGGGTGCCATAGGGGCGCTCACAGCTTTGCTCGCCTCACCGGCAGCGGCGTTCGCGCAGGACGCTGGTGAGGTGCTGGAGACGCTCGAGGCGAAGGCCCTCGAGCTCGACATGACGTGGGTTGCGATCGCCTGCATCCTCGTCTTCTTCATGCAGGCCGGCTTCATGTTCCTCGAGATCGGCTTCTCGAGGCGCAAGAACGTCGGCGCCGGCGTGGCGAAGGTGTTCGTCAACTTCGCGATGATCACCCTCGCCTGGTGGGCGCTCGGCTACGGCATCAGCGGGCCGGGCAACGATTTCTTCGGAAGCGACGGGTTCTTCTTCCACTTCGGACAGGTGATCGGCAGCGGCGAGGAGGCCGTCGAGGTGGCCGCCTCGGACGCGATGCTGATGCTGTTCGGGCTCGCGTTCGCGGCCGTCTCGTTGGCGATCGTCTGGGGCACGACGCTGGAGCGGATCAAGTTCGGCGCCTACGTGATCTACGCCGCGGTCTTCGGCGCGGTCATCTACCCGCTGATCGCCCACTCGGTCTGGGGCGGCGGGCTGCTCGCCGACGTCGGCGGCAAGCCGGTGATGGACTTCGCCGGCTCCTCGGTCGTCCACCTGACCGGGGCGGTCGGCGGCCTGGCGGCGCTGCTGCTGCTCGGGCCGCGGAAGGGCAAGTACGACGGCGACGGGCGCCCGCGCGCGATCCCCGGCCACTCGATGCCGCTGGTCGGGCTCGGCGTCGCGATCCTGTGGATCGGCTGGTTCGGGTTCAACGGCGGCTCGACGTTCGGCACCGCCGACTCGTTCTTCGCCGAGGCGATGCTGAACACCCAGCTCGCCGCCGCGGCCGGCGTGCTCGGAGCGCTGCTCACCGTCTACCTGAAGACGCGCTCGCTCGACGTCGGCATGGCTGGCAACGGCGCGATCGCCGGCCTGGTCGGGATCACGGCGCCCGCCGGCTTCGTCGAGTACTGGGCGGCACCGATCATCGGGTTCGTCGCCGGGATCGTGGTCGTCTACGGCGTGCTCACGATCGAGCGCTACCTCGACGACCCGGTCGGCGCGCTCTCGGCGCACGGCCTGGCGGGGATCTGGGGCACGCTCGCGGTCGGCATCTTCGCCGCGCCGCGCCTGGTCGACATCGACGGCGGCGCCTCGCCCGGCATCTTCTACGGGCTGTTCGACTCGGACGTCGCCCTCGGCGGCACGCTCGGGCAGCTCGGGGTGCAGGCGCTCGCGGTGGTGCTCACCTTCGCCGTGGTGTTCGCGCTCTCGTACGCGACCTTCGCGGCGATCAAGGCCACGATCGGGCTGCGCGTGAGCGACGAAGAGGAGCTCGCCGGGCTGGATATCTCCACGCACGGGATGTACGGCTACCCCGAGTCGTTCATACCGGTGGAGGAGTATCCGGCGAACACGAACTACCGCCCGCACGTGGCCGGTACTCCGGTGGCGAGCCCCGCGACGAGCGGTCCAGCCGCCGAGGGGGTGAGCTAGATGAAGAAGGTCGAGGCCTACATCCGCCACGAGGCGTTCGAGCCGATCCGCGCGGACCTGCTCGAGCGCGGCTTCCCCTCCCTCTCGATCACGGAGGTGAAGGGATCGGGGCGGCAGAAGGGGATCGTCGAGCACTACCGGGGCTCGACGCTCACCGTCAACGTGCGGCCCAAGCTCAAGGTGGAGGTGGTGGTCGAGGACGCCGACGTCGACATGGTGATCGAGACGATCCTCCGCCACGCCCGCACGGGCGAGATCGGCGACGGGAAGATCTTCGTGCTGCCTGTGGAGCAGGCGATCCGCATCCGCACCGGCGAGCGCGGGGACGTCGTCCTCCAAGCCCACGAGGAGGCGGAGCTGCCCAGCTAGCCCGTTCGGCCGGTTGCAGCCGCAGCACCGGGCCGGCTGCCTGGGCGGCTGGCCCGGCTAGCCGCTCGGGCAGACCGGCGTCCGGCTAGAGGCGTCCACCCACGCGGCGCGCGCGCTCGAGCTCTGCCTCGAGCGCGCGCCGCCGCTGAATCTCCCTGGCCAACCTGCGCTCCGCGTCCTGAGCCGCGAGATCGACGTCGCGGCGCGCCTTCTCCGCCGCCGCGGCCGCCTCCCGCTCGGCGGCCTCGACCCGCCGAGCCGCCTCGACGCGAATCCGCTCGACACGCTCGAGCGCCCGCTCGCGCAACGAGGTCCATCGCTCGCGCAGAAGCTCCCTGGCGCGCTCGATGCGCTCGCGCGCCTCCCGGTTCGCGCGCTCGGCGCGCTCCTCGGCCGCGCGCGCCCGCTCGTCGGCCTCCCGCGCGCGCTCCTCGGCCTCGCGCTGCCCCTGCTCGGCGCGCTCGGCCCGCTCCAAGGCCTCGGCGGCCGTGCGCTCAGCGGTGGCCGCGCGCTCCTCGGCGCGGGCCCGGCGCAGCTCGGCCTCCTGCGCGCGCTCGGACTCGGCGATCAACCTGCCGTTCAGCGCGTTGAGCTCCGAGAGCGCCCGGCGCAGCTCCTCGGCCAGGCGCGTGGCGCCGGCGTTGCGCGCCTCCTCGACCGCGGCCGCGACCTCGGAGACGGCGCGCAGCGCCTCCTCCGTGTCCTCGGCCGCGCCGTGCTGCGGCGCCCCGCCGTTGCCGTCGGCGGGAGCCTGCGGGGCTTCCTCGCGCGCAGCCTCCTCCAGCTCGCTCCCCTCCTCGGCCGCCGGGGCGGGGTGCGGCTCGCGCTCCGGCCAGCTACCGGCTTGTGCGATCGGCTGTGCTGCGTCGCGCTCGGACATAGCTCGTCGCTCGGGCAAGCGGTCGTCCCCGCCGGGCGGGAGCCCGCGATCCGCGAGCCTACCGGAGCGGGCCGGGCGGAGGAAGCGAGGCCGGGTACTCAACGCAGGGGAGCGGCTGGGCGCTCAGAGTCCCGGCACGCCGGGGTCGCCGCCGCCGTTGTCGAGCACGAAGACGACGATTGCGACCAGGATCAGGGCGATCCCGACCACGACCGCGAGCGGCACCCGCGCCACCTGGCCCCAGGCGCCGAGCAGGAATCCGGCGCCGATCAGGGCGAGGTAGGGGACGAGGTCCGAGACCGTCGTGGCGGCGGCGATCAGCACGGGCGCCACTATTGCGCAACGGGCGGCACGCCGCGCGCGCCGGCACCCCTCACCGCGGCCCACCCGGCCGCAGCAGCGGCGGGCTGCTCCTCTAGGCTGGTGTCGTGGCGCAAGCGGTTGACAAGCCTCGGGACGTGGCGGAGGTCAAGCGGGCGCTCGAGGACGTCGGCTATCTGGCCGACGAGCCGGCGGCGCTGGTCGCCTACCTCGCGCTGACGCTGGGCAAGCCGATCCTGGTCGAGGGCCCCGCCGGCGTGGGCAAGACCGAGCTCGCGAAGGCGATCTCGCGCGCGAGCGGACGCCGGCTGGTGAGGCTTCAGTGCTACGAGGGGCTCGACGAGGCCAAGGCGCTCTACGAGTGGAACTACCGCAAGCAGCTGTTGCGGATCCAGGCCTCCGCCGACGCCGAGAGCGACTCCTTCGGCGAGATCTTCAGCGAGGAGTTCCTGCTCGCGCGCCCGCTTCTGCAGGCGATCGCGAGCCCCGAGCCGGTCGTGCTGCTGATCGACGAGATCGACAAGACCGACCAGGAGTTCGAGGCGATGCTGCTCGAGCTGCTCTCGGACTTCCAGATCTCGATCCCCGAGCTGGGCGTGATCGAGTCGCGCACCCACCCGGTCGTCGTGCTCACCTCGAACGACTCGCGCGAGCTCACCGAGGCGCTCAAGCGCCGCTGCCTGTACCTGTGGCTCGACTACCCGTCGGTCGAGCGAGAGCTCGAGATCGTGCGCCTGCATGCCCCCGAGCTCGACCGGGAGCTGGCGCGCAAGCTGGTCGAGGTCGTGCACGACGTGCGCACGCTCGACCTCAAGAAGCCGCCCTCGATCGCCGAGACGATCGACTGGGCGCGGGCGCTGCTGCTGTTGGGCGCGGACGACATCGACCGCTCGGTCTTCGCGCGCACGATGTCGATCATCGTCAAGCACCGCGCCGACGTGGAGATCGTCGCCGAGCGCGTGGGCGTGAAGCTGGCGGGCGGCAAGCCCGAGGCCGACGGCGCCGAGCCGGCGGCCGAGGCAGAGGCCGCGGGATGACCGCGCCGGGCGCAGGCGGCGCCCGGAAGGAAAAGCCGGGCAGCGGCGAGGAGCGCAACGGCGCGCCCGGCACCGCGCGGCCGGCGCGCGGGGTGAGCGCGCGCCTGCTCGAGTTCGGCGAGTCCCTGCGCGCCGAGGGGGTGCCGGTCGGGACCAGCGAGCTGCTCGACGCCTTCGCCGCGTTGCGGGCGGTGCCCTGGAGCGAGCCGGACGACTTCCGCGAGGCGCTGGCGGCGACGATCGCCAAGTCGCGCGAGGACCGGCGCATCTTCGATCTGGTCTTCGACCGCTTCTTCTTCCGCGAGTCCGAGCTCGAGGCGGTGCGGCGGGGCGTGCGCGAGGACCACCGTTACGAGGGGGCCGAGCGCCTCGACCTCGATCAGCTCCGCGAGGCGGTGCGCCAGGCGATCGCGGTCGGCGGCGACGGCGAGATGCGCGACTTGGCCCGCCTCGCGGTGGCGGCGCTGAGCCGGCTCGGGCAGGGCGCGGGCGTGGTCGGCGTCGACGTTCAGCGCATCCGCCGCACGCTCGGCCTGCAGTCGCAGGTCCAGGGCGAGCGCGCCTACGACGAGCTGGATCGCGAGCGGATCCGCCGCTTCGAGCAGCACCTGCGCCGCGAGCTCGAGCGCGCGCAGATCGAGCGCACCGGCCAGCTGCCGCCGTCGCGGCCCCTGGCCGACCTCGACCGCTCCCTGCCCAGCAGCCCGGCGCAGGATCTGGCCGCGGTGCACCGGGCGGTGGCGCGGCTCAAGCGCCGCCTGGCGACGCTCGGGCACGACCAGCGCGGCGCCCGCCGCCGCGTCGCCGTGGATCTGCGGCGCACGCTGCGCGCCTCCCTGGAGACGGGCGGCGTGCCCCTGCGCCTGCGCCACCGCCCGCGGCGCCCGCGGCGCCCGGAGATCTACGTACTCTGCGACGTGTCGACCTCGGTCAGCTCGGCCAGCGTCTTCTTCCTCTCGGTGCTGCACGCCTTGCACGACTCGTTCCGCAAGCTGCGCAGCTTCGTCTTCATCGAGCGGATCTCCGAGGTCACGGAGATCTTCGAGCGCGAGCGCGACTTCCGGAAGATCTCGGAGCGGATCAGCCGCGAGGGCGGCGTCGCCGACGTCTCCGGCTACACCGACTACGGCCGCGTCTGGCGCGAGCTGGCCGAGCTGATCACCGACGATCTGGGTCCCCGCTCGACCCTGATCGTCCTCGGCGACGCGCGCACGAACGGGCGCCCGCCCGCGGCCGAGGTCTTCGGTCAGATCGCGTCGCGCGCCGGGCGCACCTTCTGGCTCAACCCCGAGCCCCGGCTCTACTGGAACTACGGCGATTCGGTGATGGAGGCCTACGAGCCCCACTGCGACGGCGCGTACGAGTGCTGGACGACCAAGCACCTGGAGGCTTTCGTCGACCTCGTCGCGAGCGGTCGCGCCGGGCGCTAGGCTGGGCGGAAAAGCAGGGGAGCTCGCGGGCAAGCGGGCTGAGATAGCGCCTACAGGCCACCCGGCGCTGACCCTTTGAACCTGTGCGGTAATGCGCGCGGAGGGAGCATGAAGGCTTCACCACGGGCTCCCGCCTCGGAGCCCGAACTCATCTCAGGGGACCAACCGGCCGCGGCGGGCGGGGCGATCGAGGTCGCGGCGGCCCGGCACAGCTACGGGGAGACCCAGGTCCTGGACGGGCTCGAGCTTCGCGCCGGCGAGCACGAGGTCGTGGGCGTCGTCGGCCCCTCGGGCTGCGGCAAGTCGACGCTGCTGGAGGCGATCGCAGGGCTGCGGCGGCTGGAGCGCGGCGAGATCAGCGTCGGCGGCGCGGGGGCGCCCGAGGAGCGGCTGCGCCGCTGCGCCTACATGCCGCAGCGGGACCTGCTTCTGCCCTGGCTCTCGGCGCTCGACAACGCGGCGCTCGCCCCGCGCAACCGCGGGCTGGGCCGCCGCCGCGCGCGGGCGCTGGCGCGGCCGCTCTTCGAGCGGTTCGGGCTGGCGCAGTTCGCGGAGGCGCGACCGCACGAGCTCTCGGGCGGCATGCGCCAGCGGGTCGCGTTCCTGCGCACGCTGCTCGCCGGCAAGCCCGCGCTCCTCCTGGACGAGCCCTTCGCCGCCCTCGACGCGATCACGCGCGCCGAGATGCAGAGCTGGCTCGCCGCCGCGCTCACGCAGGAGCCGCGCACGGTCCTGCTGGTGAGCCACGACGTCGAGGAGGCGCTCTACCTCTGCGACCGCGTCGTGATCCTCTCCCGCCGCCCCGCCCGGGCGCTCGAGGAGCTGCGCCCGCCCGCGCCCCGCCACCCCGATCGCGCCGCCGCCGTGAGCGCGCCCGAGTTCAGCGCCCTGCGCGAGCGAGCGCTGGCCGCCCTGAGGGGAGGTGCACGGTGAGCGCGGCGGCGCCCCGGCGGGCTGCGGGTGGGCGCGGGGGCGCCGCGCGCCGGCTGGCGCGCGGCGCGCTCGGCGGCCTCGCCCCCGCCGCGGGGCTGATCGCGCTCGCGGCCGCCTGGGAGCTCGCGGCCCGTAGCGGGCTCCTGGCCCAAGCGCTGGGCATCGACGAAGCGACTCGCGGGGTGCTCGTCCCCGCCCCCACTGACGTGGCCGAGGCGCTGTGGGCCGACCGGGCGCTGCTCGCCGCCAACCTGCGCGTCACGCTCGTCGAGGTCGTCGCGGGCCTCGCGCTCTCGCTCGCCGCGGGTCTCGCGGCGGCGCTCGCGATGCACCTCTCTCGGCCGCTCGAGCGGGCGCTCTACCCGCTCGTCGTCGCCTCGCAGACGATCCCGGTGATCGCGATCGCGCCGCTGCTCGTGATCTGGCTCGGCTACGGGATCGGGCCGAAGCTCGTGGTGATCGCGCTGATCTGCTTCTTCCCGGTCGCGGTCAACACCTTCGACGGGCTGCGCTCGGTCGACCCGGCGGCGATCCGCATGCTGCGCACGCTGGACGCGGACCGCCGCTCGATCCTCCTGCGAGTGGAGCTGCCGACGGCGCTGCCGTACTTCTTCAGCGGCGCCCGGATCGCGGTCGCCGTGGCCGTGATCGGGGCGGTCTTCGGCGAGTGGGTGGGCGCAGACGAGGGGCTGGGGCATCTGATGCTGGTCGCCCAGGGGCAGCTTCTGACCGCGCGCGTGCTGGCTGCGGTGGCGGTGCTCTCCGCGCTCGCCGTGGCGCTGTTCTGGTCCGTGGGGGCGGCCGAGCGACGGGTGGCCTGGTGGGGGCGAGAGAGCCTGCGCTGAGAGCGCTTCGAAGGAACCGAACGACGAAAGCGAGGAGGCGAGACGAGTGAAGGTGAGTGCGAGCAGGTCCGTCCGCGCGCTCTGCTGCGTCGTCGCGCTCGCCGCGGCGGCGCTCGCGGGCTGCGGCGAGAAGCCCGAGCAGCCCAGCGCGGCGTCGCCGCAGCAGTTCGACCTGGCGCTGGACTTCTACGTCAACCCCGACCACGCCGGCATCTACATGGCGCTGGCCGAGGGCCACTTCGAGGAGGCGGGGCTCGACGTACGCCCGCGCGTGCCCTCCGACCCCTCGGCGCCGATCCAGCAGGTCGCGGCGGGCCGGGCCGACCTCGCGATCTCCTACGAGCCCGAGGTGGTCCTCGCGCGCGACGAGGGGCTGCCCGTGGTCGCGGTGGCGGCGCTCGTGCCCCATCCCCTCACCTCGCTGATCTCGCTGCCGGCAGCCGGGATCCGCGAGGCCGCGGACCTGCGCGGCAAGACGATCGCCACCGCAGGGATCGCCTACCAGAGCGCGTTCCTCGACGAGATCCTGCGTCGCGAGCGCATCCCGCGCTCGGACGTCGAGCAGATCGACGTCGGCCTGGGGCTGCTGCCGGCCGTGCTATCCGGCCGCGCCGACGCGATGCTGGGCGGCTTTCGCAACATCGAGGGCGTGGATCTCGCCGAGCGGGGACGCAAGCCGCGCGTCGTGCCCGTCGACGAGCTCGGCATCCCCACCTACGACGAGCTCGTGCTGGTGGCGAACGAGGCGCGCGTGCGCGAGGACCCCGAGCCGATCCGCCTCTTCATCGCCGCGCTCGAGCGCGGGACCCGCGAGGCGCTGCGCCGCCCCGAGGCTGCCGCGCGCGCGGTGCTGCGCGCCGGCGAGGGGCTCGACCCGAAGCTGACGCGGGCCGAGGTCGAGGCGACCCTGCCGCTGCTCGCGCCGCAGCGCCGGCGCCCCTACGGCTGGCTGAACCCCCGCGAGTGGGAGCGCTTCGCGGGCTTCATGGCCGACGCCGGCCTCGCGCAGCGCCGCTGGACCGCCGAGGAGCTCCTGACGAACGAGCTCTTGCCCGACGCGGGGCGCGACGACTAGCGGGCGGCCCGTTAAAGGGGGCCGTCGGCCGCGGCGCCCGGTCGGCGGCCTGGGCCCGCCCGCGCGCGGCTCAGGCCGCGTCCGCGTAGTGGTCGGGGGCGAGGGACAGGGCGTGGGCGGCGGCGGAGACGGCGGGCCCGTAATGGGCGAGGGCGAAGGTGCCCGCCAGCGCCCGGTAGGGCGCGTAGGGGGCGAAGAACTCCTGGACCTCGGCGACCGTGGCGCGGCGCCCGAGGCGGGCGAGCACGCCGACCAGCTTGATGTACGCGAGGTCGCCGGCGGGCAGCGAGTCGGCCTCCCCCCGGCCGTGCAGCCCCAGGCAGGCCAGCGTCCAGGGGCCGATCTCGTTGATGCGGGCGAAGCGGGCGTCGTCGCCGGGGTCGCCGGGGTCCGCGCGCCCCGCGGCGACCTCGCGCGCGCAGCGGATCAGCGCCAGCGCCCGTCGCGGCGCGAGATCGCAGGCCACGAGCTCCCACGGCGCGAGCGCAGCGATCGTGGCCGGGTCGGGCACGTCGCGCAAGCCCCCGTCCGGCGTCGCCAGCCGCCTACCCCAGCGCCGCACGATGCGGCGCTGGATCTGCGCCGCGCGCGAGGACTCGATCAGCTGCTCGGTGATCGCCCAGGCCAGCGCCTCCCAGGCGAAGGGGCGCCGGGTCGTCCGCAGCCAGGGGCGGCGGCGGATCGCCGGCCCGAGCAGCGGGTCGCGCTTGAACTCGGCGTAGAACTCGCTCAGATCGTCGTCGACCGCGAGCGCGAAGCGCACCCGCTCGAGCGCCCGCTCGCGGTCCGAGGCCGGCCCGCGCGAGACCGCACGCAGCGCCACCTCCCCCCCGCGCCGCTGCCAGGCGTGGACGACCACCGGCCTCCCCTCGACGTGCACGAGCCGCGTCAGCACGCCGTCCCGCGCGCGCAGCACCCCGTCCCCGCGGCCGTGGCGCGGCAGGCGGTAGGGCGAGGGCGGCCGGATCTCGATCTCGAGCGCGGCAGCCAGGGCTACCGGCCCAGAAGATGGACGTCGATCAGGAACGAACGGCTGGCCACGACCTCGCGCGAGCGCCTGCCCACGCGGATCCGCCGCCGCCCCGACGCACCCCGGGCCACGACCTTCGCCGCGGCCACCGTGGCTGCGCCGGCGACGAGGCCGCCCGCCGCGGCGAGCGCGACCGCGCGCGCCTCGCCCAGCAGGGGCGCCAGCTGCGAGCCGCCGCGCGGCTCGGGCAGGGCCGTCGCCCGCGCCGCCGCCGGGGCGTCGGGGGCCTCGCCCTCCACCGCCTCCTCGACGGCCTCGGCTTCGAGCAGCTCATCGCCCATGGGTTCCGCAGTCTAGACCGGCCGGACGCGGCAACCCGCCTCCGGTCGCCTAAAGCGCTTGCTCGTAGATGCGGTAGCGCTTGACCAGCTTGCCGCCCATGCCCTCCATGGCGCGGTTCATGGGCTCGTTGGTCTCGAGGATCCAGCCCATGTGTCCCCACTTGATGAGACCGCTGAGCGCGTTCTCGAGGTGGGCCAGGTACAACGAGGCGGCGGCGCCGGTGCCTTGGTGCTCGGGCAGCACGCCGAGCGCGAAGACGCGCAGGCGGTTGATCAGCTTGCGCCGACGCAGGTAGTACCACCAGCCGAAGGGGAAGATGCGGCCGCGCATGCGGGCGAGCACCTGGTTGATGTCTGGAAGCGTGAGGGCCGCGCCGATCGGCTCGCCGTTGCGCTCGGCGACCATCGCCCAGTCCTCGTCCAGCACCGGCTTGAGGCTCTCGGCCTGGAAGCGGACCTCGTCCTCGGTGATCGGCACGAAGCCCCAGTTGCGCCCCCAAGCGCGGTTGTAGATGTGCTGGAAGCGCGCCACCTCGGCCTCCATGTCGCGCTTGCGCATCTTGCGCACCCGCACGCCCTGCTCGGCCGCGTGTTCGGCCGCCTTGTGGATCATCGGCGTGAAGGCGTCACCCTCGGCGAGCTCGCCGAGCTTGAGCCGCCACATGAGCAGGTCCATCGCCTTCGTGAGGCCCCAGCCCTCGAGCAGGCGCTGGTAGTAAGGCGGGTGCCAAGGCTCGAGGATCATCACCGGCTCGTCGAAGCCCTCGATCAGAAGCCCGCACTCGTCGTTGAGCGTGAAGTCCATCGGCCCCAGCATCCGCTCGCGGCCGCGCTCGCGCAGCCAGGACGTGGCGGCCTCGAGCAGCGCCGCCGCCACCTCGGGATCCTCGACCGACTCGTAGAAGCCGAACATGCCGTCGTTGCCGCCCTGGTACTCGTCCCAGCGGTAGTCGATGTGGGCGCTGATCCGGCCCACTACCTCGCCCCCGCGCAGCGCCAGGAAAAACTGCGCCTCGGAGTGGTCGAACCAGGGGTTGCGGCGCGGATCGAGGAAGCGGCGCCGTTCGGCTCGCAGCGGCGGCACCCACTGCGGGTCGTCGCGGCGCAGGCGATACGGCAACTCGATGAAGCGGTTGCGTTCCCGGCGCGAGGAGATCGAGATGGGCTCGACGACGACGCTCATCGGCGCGGGCACGCTATCGCTTCGCGCAGACGCCCGCCGCAGCGGTCAGTCGCGCGGCAGGTCGGGGAACTCCGCGATCACCCGCTCGAAGATCTCCAGCGCCCGGTCGAGGTGCTCGCGCTCGTGCGTCGCCATCAGCGAGGTGCGGAGCAGGGCGCCGCTGGGCGGCACCGCCGGGTGGATCGCGAGGTTGGTGTAGACGCCCGCGTCGAACAACGCCTTCCAGAGCATCACCGCCATCCAGTCCTCGCCCACCACGACCGGCACCACCGGCGTGGTCGCCTCGCTGCCGTCGGGCAGCCGGCCGGGCTCGACCACGCGCAGGCCGAGCTCGCGGAAGCCCCGGCGCAGGTACCGCGCGTTGTCGAGCAGCTTCGCCATCAGCTCGGGCCCCTCGCTGCGGATCACCCGCAGCGCCCCCAAGGCGGCGCCGACGGCGGCCGGCACCGAGGCGGCCGAGAAGATGAACGGCCGCGAGGAGATGCGCAGGTACTCGACCACCTCCGACGGGCCGGCGATGAAGCCGCCGCAGGAGGCGAGGCTCTTGGAGAAGGTGCCCATGCGCAGGTCGACCCTGTCCTCGAGCCCGAAGAGCTCGGCGCTGCCCGCTCCGCGCGCCCCCAGCACGCCGACCGCGTGCGCCTCGTCGACCATGAGCCGGGCGCCGTGCCGCTCGCAGAGCTCGGCCACCGTGGGTAGGTCGCAGAGATCGCCCTCCATCGAGAACACCCCGTCGACCACGACCAGCACGCCGCCCCCGTCGCCCGCTGCGCGCTCGAGCATCTTCTCGAGCTTGTCCATCCGGTTGTGGCGGAAGGGACGCAGCTTCGCGCCGGAGAGCTTGCACCCGTCGAGGATCGAGGCGTGGTCGGCCGAGTCGCAGATCACCGTGTCGCCGGGCGCGAGCACGGCGCTCAGGCAGCCCACGTTGGCCTGGTGGCCGGTCGTGTAGACGATCGCGTCCTCGGTCCCCATGAACTCGGCGAGCTCGCGCTCGAGCTCGAGGTGGAGCGGGGTGGTGCCGTTGAGCAGCCGCGAGCCGGTCAGCCCCGTGCCGTAACGCTCGAGCGCGTCCCGCGCCGCCCGCTTGACCCGCTCGTCCCCGGTGAGGCCGAGATAGTTGTTCGAGCCGAGCATGACCATCTCGCGGCCCTCCATCTCGACCACCGGCCCCGCCGCCGAGGCGAGGACCCGGAAGTACGGCACCAGGTCCGCCTGCTTCGCCGCCTCCAGCTGCTCGCGGCGCTCGTGCTCGCGGACCTTCGCGAAGACGTCCACCTGTGCGCGTGCGGTCATGCCGGACAGTCTCGCAGGGCGGCGGGTGGCGCGTCGGGGGAAGTCGTGGCTCGGCCCGATCTAGACTCGCCGCCGTGAGCCGCTCCCGGAAGCGCAAACGGCGGCGTCCCCGCGACGCCGCTCAGCCTCCCCGCCCGGCCGGCGCGGCGAGCGCGCGTCGGTCCGCGGCGGCGAGCAGGCGTGCGCCGGGCCGGCCTGCGACGGAGCGCCCGCCCGCGCCCTGGGGGTCGTTCCCGCTGGTCGAGCTCTGCGTGCTGGTCGGGATCGTGATGATCGTGCTCGGTTTCATCGACGAGGGGCGCCGCACGCTCTTCATCGGCACGGGCTTGATCCTGGGCTCGCTTGGCGGCCTCGAGCTCTCCGTCCGCGAGCACTTCGCGGGCTACCGCTCGCACTCGACCCTGCTCGCCGGCTTCTGCGCCGTGGTCGTGCTCGGCGTGCTCTTCTACCTGAAGCCGCGCGGCCTCGAGCCCGCCGCCCGCCTGGCGATCGCGGCCGTCGTGTTCGCGGTCGCCTTCTGGGCGCTCACGCGCGCCTTCAAGCGCCGGGCCGGCGTGAGCGTGAAGGTGCGCTGAAGGGGGTCGGGGCGTCGCGGGCGGCCCCCAGCCACCGCCCGCGACGCGAGCCGGCGCGGACCCCGCCCGCGCGCCGGTCCACCGGCCTAGGACCGGCGCTTCTCCTCCAGCGCTCGGACCAGCAGCCGGCGCTGGCGCTCGGTCAGGCGACCCAGCTCGCGGTTCTCGTTGAGCGCGAGCGGGGCGAGGAACTTGCGGGCGCGGGTACGGCCCCAGCGCCGCTGACTGCGAAGCAGCTCGCCGATCGTCATCGTCTCGGCCTCCCACGGGCAGCTGCGCACAACGTCTGCCGCATCGACGTCACCGTTGGCAACCGAGCGCTTCAACCTGGCGCGAGCGAGGCGCACCCGGTTGGCCTCAGCCAGGGCTCGCATGTGTTGCGGGATCGGGGCATCGGCAACCGTCGAGGCAGCTTCCATCGACACTCCTCCTCAGAGCGTTGTTCGAGGTTTGCAGGGGTTTCTTGGCGCGCTGACGCCAGTCGGCGACCATCAGGGGGCCACCCGGATGGATGGGGCGGATCTTCTCTCCCCCGGCCCTTCCCCTTTCCGATCCGGGAAGGCGTCCGGCGCGATCGGGAACCTAAGCCAGGGGCGCCGCGGGGGTCAACCGGACCGCGCGTGAGGGGACGCTGAAGAGTCGCTAAGAGCATGTTTTTCGTGCCCGGCACTCCCTTGTTCAGAACTGGACAAGGCGGAACTACCCAAAAGGGGTCAAGGCCTCCGGCCGACCCGCTCGCCCCCTCGGCGCGCCGCCCGGCCGGCGGGGCGACTCAGGACTCCGCCAGCGTCCCGAGGGCGAGCCAGAGGGCCTCCTCGACGGTCGCCTCCGGCACGCCCTGCACGCGCAGCGCGCAGAGCAGCGTCGCGCGCGTGCGGCGGCCGACCTCGTGATCCCGAGCCGCCGGGCCGAAGGGGAGCGCGAGCGGCGCGCGCTCGTCCGCGATCACGACCTCGCCCGGCCGAAGCGCGCCGGGGCGCCCGGCCAGCTCCTCGCCGGGGGCGGCGACGCGCAGCCCCGGCGCGCCCACCATCCCGTCGGCCGCGAGCGCCCGCAGCGCCACGCCCGTCTCCGCGATCGCAAGCACGACGGCGTCCCGCGGCAAGCCGGAGCTCGGCAGTCCGCCGCGCACCAGCCGCGCGAGCGCGAGCCCCTCGACGGGGGTGCGCTCGCGGTCGGGGTCCAGGCCGAGACGGTGGAAGGCAAGACGGTAGGCCCAGGGCACATCGCGGTGGCGAAGCTGCACGGCTTGGGGACCGCCCAGCCGCTGCGCGAGCTCGGCGAGCCGCGCCCGCAGGGCCCGCGGGCTGCGCCGCCGCCCGCCAGGAACGATCGCGTAGCGCAGTTCGAGCCCCGGCTGCTGCTCGCGCACGGTCGGCGCCAGCCAGCCCCGCTCGAGCGGCACCCGGTCGGGATCGAACGCGGGCGCGCCCACCGCTAAGGCCCAGCGGCGACCCGCTGCCGTGAGGCGGCGATCAGCTCGCGCACGCCCCGGGTCAGCTCCGCGTCGCTTACGGCATCGGTGCCGATCCGCGCCTCGTGCAGGATCCCGCCTGGGTAGACGAAGGCCACGGTCGGACAGACCCCTACCCGGTACAGGTTCGAGACCGCCCCGTCGCGGTCCCAGCCCACCGGCACCCGCCAGCCGCGCTCGGCGATGATCTCGCGCACCCGCTCGCGCTCGTCGCGCACATTGATCGAGAGGAAGTTGACCCGTCCGCGGAAACGGCGGGCGACGCGGTCGAAGGCGTCCTGACTGGGCAGGCAGTCGCCGCCCCTCGTGAACCAGAACGAGAGCACCAGCGGCCGGTCGAACAGATCGCAGATGCGGATCGCACGCGGCTCGGAGATGCGACAGGCAGGCACGCGCACGTCCTCCGGCGGGCACGGGTTGGCGCCGCTCTCGCAGTCGTCCTGGAAGACGTTGGCGTCGCCAACCAGGTCGGTTCGCACGTCGGGCACCGCGAACTCCGGCAGGGGCCAGCCGCGCGCGGCCGCGTCCGCCCCCAGCACCCCGCCCTCATCGGTCGCGATCGCGTTGAAGATCGCGTAGGCGATCACCGCGAGGAAGACGAGGCCGACGACGCCCGAGTAGGTGGAGGCCGCGGGGCGCTGCGGGCGCCAGGGGCGGCCGCCGGGCCGCCCGCGCCCGGGACGCTCTCCGTTCCCTCCGCCCCCGCTCACCGCTCGGCCGCGCGCGGCTTGCGGGAGAGGACGCGCGCGAGGCGGCGCGGCAGCGCCCGCGCCCCGCCCTCGGCGACGATCAGGGCCGCCGGCAGGACCAGCATCACGCCGGCCAGGGCGACGCTGAGGTCGAGCACGGCGATCAGCCCGAAGTCGCGCAACATGCGGATGTCGGTCGCCACGAGGGCGCCAAAGCCTGCGATCGAGGTCACGCCCGAGGCGAGCACGGCGACCCCGGTCCGAGAGTAGGTGCGACGCAACGCCCCGGAGACCGAGCTGCCAGCGGCCCGCTCCTCGTGGAAGCGGACCGAGAGCAGCACGCTGAACTCGGTCGCGATCGCGATCACCAGCGCCCCCAAGGTCGCCGACATCGGGTTGAGAGGCAGGCCGGCAAGCTCCAGCAGCAGCGCCGCCCAGCCCGTCGCGAAGACGATCGGCACCAACGGCACGAGCGCGCGCCGCAGCGAGCGCAGGAGCGCGAGCAGCGCCGCCGCCACCGCCAGCAGGCCCACCACCATGAGCAGGTAGCGATTGCCGGCCAGCGCGGCGTTGGCGTCCGCGGCGAGCGCGGTGAGACCGACCACCTCCGCCCGCGCTCCCGCGGGCAGCGGCGCCTGCCCCTCCGGCGCCGGGATCGCCTCGCGCATGCCGTCGATCAGCTCCTTCTGCTCGTCGAACGGCATGACCTTGATGCCGAAGGAGAGCACCGCGGTGTCCCCCACGCGGCCGCTCTCGGGGTCGACCTCGACCATCGCCTGCGCGAAGTAGGGCGGGAGCAGCCGCAGCACGTCGCGGATCCGCTTGCGGGTCGCGGCCTCGTCCCCCTCGCCCAGCAGATCCGGCAGGGCGATCGAGGGACAGATGCGCGCGTCGCTTTGGCGGCAGGACGCGAAGCGGCTGCGGAAGCCGCCCAGCTCCAGGACCCGCTCGCGGTAGTCGCGCATCCAGGCGACGAGCGCGGGGGCGGTGAGGTCGCGGGCCTTGACCGTGACGCTCACCTCACCCGAGACACCGGTCTGCTCCTGCAACACGTCAACGCTGCGCAGCTCGGCGAGGCCGGTCGGCGCGAGCTCGCGCAGATCGGAGATCACCTCGGTGCGGGTCCCCGCCACCCAGCCGAGCACGGCGACGAGCGCCGCCACCACGAGCGCGCGCCGCGGCGAGGCGACCGAGAGCGCCACCGCGCGCTTGCCCGCGGCGCGCAGGCGCACGCCGGCCCGTCCGCCCAAGCCGCGCGCCGCGCCGGGCGCGCGTGCCAGCGAGAGCGCAGCGAGCCCGGCTGTGAGCGCGAGCGCGAAGGCGATCGCGACCCCCACGATCAACAGCAGCCCGAACGAGCGGACCATCGGGATCGGGGAGAGCAGCAGCGCGAGGAAGCCCGCGATCGTCGCGGCGCAGGCCGTGCCGATCACCGGCCCGCCCAGCGCCGCCGCCTCCGCGGCCGCGCGCGCTGGCGAGGAGCCCACCCCCCGGCGCTCCCGGAAGCGCGCGTGGAACTGGATCCCGTAGTCGACGGCAAGCCCGATCAGGATCGGCAGCACGGCGAGGGCCGCCAGCGTGAGCTCGCCTCCCACGAGCGCCAAGCCCCCGAAGAGCAGGGCGGCCGCGCCCAGGGCCACCGCCAGCGGCAGCATCCGCAGCGGCGGCCCGAAGACCACCGCCAGCACCGCCGCCATGAGGGCGACCGCGACCGCGAGCAGCAAGCTGAGGTCGTGACTGAGCTCGGTGGCGAGACCGTCGATCACCACCGGCACGCCGCTCACCAGGTACTCGCCCCCGCGCAGGCGGAAGGCCGGCTCGGCCAAGGCCTCGCGCACCAGCGCGATCGCCTCGCGCCGCTCCTGCTCCGAGAGATCGGGGCGCAGGCGCACCGAGATCAGCGCCGCCTCGGGGCTCGGGAAGAGGTAGGCGAAGCGCGCCTTCGGGCGATGGTCGGGGAAGCGCGGGTCGAAGACGACCGAGCTGACGAAGGCCGGGTTGCTGACGCTGGGCAGGCCCGTGCGCCCGAACCGCGCAAGCAGGGTCGCGAACTGCTGCTCCAGGCCGGCCACGACCGACCGCGCCGCACGCTCGCGCGCCGCCTCGGCCTCCTCGCGCGAGCGCCCCTCGCGCAGCGCCCGCTCGTACGCGCGCCTGCCCTCACGGCGGGCCTCGGCCGCGGCCGATCGCGAGCTCTCCTGCAGCAGCCGGAACGCCTGCAGCGCGAACTCGTTGAGGAAGGTCGCCGGGCCGTAGACGACCCGCGCGGGGCGCTTCTCGGCCAGCTCGAGACAGGGTTCGGGCGTGGGCACCCCGCGGGCGAGCTGGCCCTCGGGAGCGGCGCCCGCCAGGCAGGTCTCCAACATCAGCAGGCGGACGATGTTGCGCGTGAGCAGCAGCCGGTCGAGCTTCCCCTCGACCAGGACGACGATCGGGTCGTCGCCGAAGGCACGCTTGTACTCCTCGGTCGCCGCGTAGGTGCGCGAGCCGCGGTCGACGAGCGCGGAGACGTCGGCGTTGGGCCGCAGGGACAGCGCGACGACAGCGCCGACCAGTACCGCCAGGAGCGCCAGCGCCAACACCGGCACCGGGCGCTCGACGCACCAGGCGCCGATCCGGGCGAAGATCCCTCTCATCCTCGCGTCAGGTTACGACGCGCCCGGACGGCGCACCCCCGGATCCAGAGGGGCGTGCGCGGGGGTCTCAGTCCATGGAGAGGGGGCCGCGCGTCTCCGCGTTGAGGAACTGCGAGACGAACGCGTTGTCCGACTCGAAGAGCTCGTGCGAGGGGCCCGACTCGACGATCCGCCCCTTCCAGAGCACGGCGATGAAATCGGCGATGCGGCGCGCGGTGCCGAGATCGTGGCTGATCACCAGGTAGCAGCCGCCGTTCTCCTCGTGGACCTCGCGGATCAGCTCGCAAAGCAGCGCCGTGCGCACCGGGTCGAGGCCGGAGTCCGGCTCGTCGAAGAGCACGATCGCCGGGTCGAGCACGAGCGCCCGCGCGAAGCCGGCGCGCTTGCGCATGCCGCCAGAGAGCTCGTTCGGCATCTTCTCGGTGGCGTCGGCGAGCCCCACCTCGCGCAGCCGGCGGTTGACGATCTCGCCGATCTCCTCCTCGGACTTGTCGGTGTGCTGGCGCAGCGGGAAGGCGACGTTGTCGTAGACGTTCATCGAGCCGAAGAGCGCACCGTCCTGGAAGAGCAGGCCGAACTTCTTGCGCATCTCGAACAGCTCGTCGTCGCTCATGTTCGGCACCGACTCGCCGTGCACTAGCACGTCGCCCGCGTCCGGGTAGAGGAGGCCGACGATGTGCTTGATCAGCACCGACTTGCCCGTGCCCGAGGGGCCCAGCACCATCGAGATCTGGTTGTCGGGCAGGTCGAGGTTGAGGCCGTTGAGGATGCGCATGCGGCCGAACTGCTTGACGAGGTCGATCACCTCGATCGCGTTCTCGCCGCCGTGATCGCGCTTCTTGCCGGTGTGCCAGCGGTAGGGGTTGGTCTCGTCCGGGGAGACGCCTGGGATCACGTAGTCGCGGTGCAGCTGGCCCAAGTGCGGCGCCGGCTCGACGTAGGGCTCGGGGTCCGGCTCGAGCTCCGCCCGCTCGGCCTCGCTGAGCTCGGGCTCGTGCCCGTCCTGCTGCGGCGTGTACTCCTCGCTCACCGTTACCTCTCCTCGCTTTTGGTCGTTCGCCTCGCCTCAGCCGCCGATCGGCGCGCGCGGATTGGCGCCCCAGAACACCAAAGTGCCAAGCATCCCGATGATGTGCACCAGGACGATGTTCAGGACCATCGACTTCGCGGTCGCGGTACCGACCCCGACCGGGCCGCCGCTGGCCGTGTAGCCGTAATAGCAGCCTACGAGCACGATGACGGTCGCCATCGCCATGCCCTTTATCAGGCTGAATAAGAGGTCGGGCGGGTTCTGGAACATCCAGAAGATCAGGAAGTAGCCGCCCGACGAGACCTCGCCGATCTGCTCGACCACCGCGAGGTAGCTGGCGAAGAAGCCGACGCCGACCCCTGCCAGGTACATGAAGGGCAGCGTGATCCAGGCGCCGAGCAGGCGCGTCCCGCAGAGGAAGACTATCGGGTTCACGCCCATCACCTCGAGGGCGTCAATCTCGTCGGAGATCCGCATCGCGCCCAGCTCGGCCACGATCCCGGTGCCGACCTTCGAGGCCATCATGTAGCCGAACGCGTAGGGGATGACCTCGCGCAGGTCGCACCAGGCGGCGAACACGCCGGCGTACGCGGGCGCGCCCACCGAGCGGTTCAGGTAGGCGCCCTCGATCCCGCAGGTCAGCCCGATGATGAAGACGACCCCCCAGATCACCATCGTCGAGCCGAGGATGAGGATTCCCGCCTGCCGCAGCGCCTCGCCGAAGTAGGCGAGCACGCGGCCGCTGAAGACGATCATCATCACGCGCCCGCAGAAGCGCGCGATCTCACCCAGCGAGGCGAGCCAGTCCCGCGGCACGGCAAGCCAGCTCATCGCCGCCTCCTCCCGGTTGGCGCGCCGCGCCTCGCGCGGGGCTTCCGTGTCCGCGTCCCGCTCACTTGATGATCGACATCTCCGGGTGGGTGGCCAAGAGCGTCTGGGTGAACACGTAGTTGAACGCGAACACCCCCACGTAGGCGATCACGACCGCCTGGTTCACGGCGCGCCCCACGCCCTCCGCGCCACCGGTCGCGTTCATCCCCTTGTAGGCGCAGACCACCGCGATGATCGCGCCGAACAGGGTCGTCTTCAGGATCGAGCCCCAAAGATCCGTGACCGAGGCGTTGTTGAAGAGGGTGGCGAAGAACCCGCCCAGCGGCTGGCCGTAGGCGAGCATGGCGAAGATGCCGCCGCTGATGCCGAAGAGCAGGGCGTAGATGTCCATCAGCCCGGTGATCAGCATCAGGGCCAAGAAGCGCGGGACCACCAAGTTCTTGATCGGGTCCACGCCCAACACCTGCAGCGCGTCGAGCTCCTCGCGGATCTTGCGCGAACCGAGGTCGGCGGTGATCGCGGTGCCGGCGACGCCGGCGACCACGACCGCGGTCACGAAGGGGGCGAACTCACGCACCGAGGCGAGGATGAAGAAGCCGCCGAGGCGGTCGAGCGCGCCGAACAGCGTGAGGAAGTTCGCCGCCTGCAGGCCCGGCGCCCCGAAGCCGAACGCGATGGTCGAGAGCATCATCGGGAACCAGCAGAGCTGCAGCGCGAACAGGAACTGGCTGATGAACTCGCCGCCGTAGGGATACGGGGGTCGCACGGCAGCCGAGATCGTCTTGCCGGTCAGGATCATCATGTTCCCGACCTGCTCGAAGAAGGACTTGGCGGGCAGGAACGCCCTGTCGACTGCCGCTCTGACCATCGAGTCTCCGGGCCGGTGCACCCCGCCAGCCCGCGCGAAGCGTATAGATGCGGCAGGGCGCCCACAACCCCCATCTGACGCGGCGGCTGGGCGCCGGCAGGCGGGCGAGACCGAACCGTGGGGGAGCCCGGGCAGCTGGTGGTATGTTGCTCGCGCCTTGGGGCAGAGGGCCACATTCACCCGCCTGCTGCGGGCTACGCCCCGGCGGATGCTTGCACTCGGGGGATGTGTGGCGGCGCTCGCGCTGGCCGCCTGCGGTGAGGACGAGCAGCGGCAGGACGCGGCGGAGCCCGAGGGCGAGTTCCCGGTCGAGGTCGTGAGCGCGGACTTCCCCGCCGAGCAGCGGCTGGCGAAGACGCGCGACCTGCGCCTGGAGCTGCGCAACGCCGGCGAGGAGGCGATCCCCGACCTCACAGTGACGATCCGCACCGACGACGGCGAGGCCGCGGGACCGTTCGAGGTGGTGGCGAAGCAGGAGGGCTTGGCCGACCCCAATCGCCCGGTCTGGATCCTCGAGGAGGGCTACCCCAAGTGCGCGAGCGACGCCCCGGCCCTCAACCCGCCCTGCCTGCGCAGCAAGCGCTTCACGGCGGCGGAGCTCGACTCCGCCCAGCCCGCGGGCGCCCAGACGGCCGCCCCGGACACCTTCTCCTTCGGAACGCTCGAGCCCGGCGAGTCGCTGACCGCGATCTGGCGCGTCACCCCGGTACAGCCGGGCCGCCACACGGTCCGTTACCGGGTGGCGGCCGGGCTGCACGGCAAGGCGCGTGCGGTCACGCCTGCCGGCGAGCCCGTCGAGGGCGAGTTCGAGGTGCGGATCTCCAGGCGCCCGCCGCGCGCCCGCGTGACCGGCTCGGGGCGGGTGGTCATCGGCCAGTGAGCGCGCCCGCTCAGCGCTCGGGCACCAGCCGGTAGACCGGCCCCTCGAGCGAGAGGGCGTAGACGCGGCCGCGGTCGTCCTCGGCGAACGAGCTCAGGGCTGGCACCTGTAGGCCCAGGGGGCGATCGTCGCGCACCGGGCCCGGGACGGCCTCGCGCGCCGGGAAGCTTCGTAGCTGCCCCTGGCAGTAGTCGCCGTAGAGGTAGCGCCCGTAGAGGCTCTTCAGGCGACGATCGCGCACGACGTAGCCGCCGGTGATCGAGCAGCCGCGCTCCCGTCCGTACTCGAGCACGGGCCCAAGGGCCCCGGGCGCGCGCTCGTCCTCGTTGAAGCGCGCGCTGCCCTCGTAAGCGGACCACCCCAGGTTCGCGCCGCGGACGGGGTCGGCGACCACGTCGACCTCCTCCCGCTCGTCCTGCCCCACGTCGCCGATCCACAGCGTCCCCCGCTCGCGGTCGAACGAGAACCGCCAGGGGTTGCGCAGGCCCCAGAGCACGATCTCCGGACGCGCCCCCTCGCGGCCGGCAAGCGGGTTGTCCGGGGGGATGCGATACGGCCGGTCGTCGGCGGGGCGCGGGTCGATGCGCAGGATCTTGCCGAGCAGGGTGCCCAGGTCCTGCCCGTTGCGCTCGGGGTCGCCGGCAGCGCCCCCGTCGCCCAAGCCGACGTAGAGGTAGCCGTCGGGGCCGAACAGGAGCATGCCGCCGTTGTGGTTGGGGTGGGGCTGATCGACCCGGAGAAGCTCGCGCGCCGAGCCGGGAAGCGCCCGCTCCCGCCCGCCGCGCCGCTCGGCTCGGTACTCGACCACCCGCGTGTCCCCGGTGCGATCGGTGTAGTTGACGTAGAAGCGGCCGGAGCGCCCGTAGTCGGGCGAGAAGGCCAACCCCAGCAGCCCCTGCTCGCCGCAGCACGCGACCCGTGAGCTGATGTCGAGGAAGGTGGAGGTGCGGCCACGGCCGCTCACCCGCACGATCCGCCCCGGCTGCTCGACGACGTACAGCGCGCGGCGCCCACCCGGCGGCTGCGCGAGGAAGGTGGGCTGGTCGAACTGGCCGATCCGCTCTAGCTCGACCCCGCCGCGCCCGTCGCCCACCAGCGTGGGCTCACGTCGCTCGTCGCCCCCACGCGGCTGCATCGGCACCGCCGGTCCGCTCAGCTCGGGCTCCTGCTTCTCCCCGCAGGCTGCGAGCAGAAGCACGGCGCACAGGAGGGCGAGCGCGGTGCGCGGCTTCACGCCTACACGTTAGACCGTCGCTGGGGCCGGCAAACGCCCAACTGACCGGGCGGTAAGGTACACACAGGATGGAGCCCACCGCAGCCAGCGCGCGGGCCGCGGCCGCGGACGCAGCCGCGACGTCCGGGGCGCCGCGGATCGACGTCCACCGCCCAGCGGACGGCTCGCTGATCCGCAGCGTGGAGGTCGACTCCCCGCAGCGGGTCGCCGAGGCTGTGGCGCGAGTGCGCGAGGCGCAGCTTGAGTGGGAGGCGCTGGGCTTCCGCGAGCGCGCCCGCTGGCTCGAGCGCTGGCGGGACTGGCTTCTGGCGAACCGCGAGCCCCTCGCCGACCTGATCCAGGAGGAGACCGGCAAGGTGCGCGCCGAGGCCGTGCTCGAGGTGCAGTTCCTCGAGGTCGCGATCAACTACTGGACCAAGCACGGCCCCCGCTTCCTCGCCGACGAGCGCCCCAAGCCAACGCAGCTCGTGGGCCGGGCCAAGCGGCTGCGCGTGCGCTACCGCCCCTACCCGGTGGTCGGCCTGATCAGCCCCTGGAACTTCCCGCTGATCCTCTCCGCGGGCGACGCGATCCCGGCGCTCGTGGCCGGCGCCGGCGTCGTGATCAAGCCGAGCGAGCTGACGCCGCTCGAGGTGATCGAGGTGGTGCGCGGCTGGCGCGAGGAGGTGGGCGCACCGCCGGTGCTCGAGGTCGTGAACGGCGTCGCCGAGACGGGCGGCGCGCTGATCGACGCGGTCGACTTCGTCGGCTTCACCGGCTCCGACCGCACCGGCCGCGCGGTGATGAAGCGGGCGGCCGAGACGCTCACCCCGGTGAGCCTGGAGCTGGGCGGAAAGGACCCGGCGATCGTCCTGCGCGACGCCGACCTGGAGCGGGCGGCGAACGCGGTCACCTTCGGCGGCTTCATGAACACGGGCCAGGTCTGCATGTCGCTGGAGCGGGTTTACGTGGAGGAGCCGATCTACGACGAGTTCGTGGCCAAGGTGGTCGAGCGCGTGGGCTCGCTGCGACGGGGCCAGGACGACCGCTCCTACGGCCGCGAGCAGGGCGCGATCACCTCCCCCGCGCAGCTCGAGGTGATCGAGCGGCACGTGGCCGACGCGCGCGAGAAGGGCGCGCGCGTCCTCTGCGGCGGCCGGCGCGCGCCCGGGCCGGGCGCCTGGTACGAGCCGACCGTGATCGCCGACGCCGACCACTCGATGCAGGTGATGCGCGAGGAGACCTTCGGCCCGGTGCTGGCGATCGCCAAGGTGGCGGACGCCGAGGAGGCGGTGCGGCTCGCGAACGACAGCCGCTACGGCCTCTCGGCCTCCGTCTTCGGCGGCGACACCGAACGCGCCGAGCGCATCGCCGAGCGGCTCGAGGCCGGCTCGGTGAATGTCAACGACGCGCTCATCAACTACTTCTTCCTCGAGGTGCCGATGGGCGGCTGGAAGGACTCCGGCGTGGGCTGGCGCCACGGCCCAGGCGGGATCCGCAAGTACTGCCGGACCGAGTCGATCGTCGTCCCCCGCTTCCGTCAGGCCCGCAACGAGGTGCTCTGGTTCCCCTACGACAAGGGCAGGCGCAAGCTGATCGACCGCGTCTACCGCGCGCTCAACGCGCGCGGCCTGCGCAACCGGCTCGGGCTCTGAGATCCCGCGCCCAACGGGTTGAGCCCCGCCCCGGGCGGGAAGAACTCGCCTGATGCGCACGCGTCTCGCGCTCGTCGCCCTCCCGCTCGCCGCCCTCGCGGCCCTCGTCGCGCAGGTCGCGCCCAGCGCCGGCCAGAGCGGCGGGCTGCGGCTCGTCGAGGTCGGGACCTTCGACCAGCCGATCTACGCGCACGGGCCCAAGGGCGCCCCGGGCGTCCTCTTCGTGGTCGAGCGCACGGGCCGGATCAGGGTGCTGCGCGACGGCCGCAACCGCGGCACCTTCCTCGACATCCGCAACCTCGTGGGCTGCTGCGAGGGGGAGCGCGGGCTGTTCTCGGTCGCCTTCGCCGGCTGGCGCAGCTCGCGCCGCTTCTACGTCTACTTCACCGACCGCCAGGGCGATTTGCGCATCTCCGAGTTCAGGCGGCGCAAGGGCAACCCCCTGCGCGCGGCGGCGGGCTCGCGACGCGATCTGCTCGAGATCCGCCACCGACAGTTCGCCAACCACAACGGCGGCCAGCTGCAGTGGGGCCCCGACAACAAGCTCTGGATCGCCACCGGCGACGGCGACGGCGCGGGCGACCCGTTCCGCTCGGCGCAGAACAAGCGCAGCCCTGCTCGGGAAGCTGCTGCGGATCAACCCCCTGCCCAAGCGCAAGGGCAGGCGCAAGGGCAAGCGCCGCTACGGGATCCCCCGCAACAACCCGTACGCCGGAAGGCGCAAGGGGCGAGGCGAGATCTACGCGCGCGGCCTGCGCAACCCGTGGCGCTTCTCGTTCGACCGCAGGCGGATCCTGATCGCCGACGTGGGCCAGGACCGCTGGGAGGAGGTCAACATGAAGACGCTGCGCGGGGCGCGCAACGCCAACTTCGGCTGGAGCGCGTTCGAGGGCAACGCCCGCTTCCAGGGCCCTCGGCCCGCCCGGCACGACCGCCCGATCCACGTCTACGCGAACGCAGGGCCCAACTGCGCGATCACGGGCGGATACGTGGTGCGGCAGCGGTCCTTGGGCTCGCTGTTCGGCCGCTACGTGTACGGCGACCTCTGCGCCGGCGAGATCCGCAGCTTCATCCCGCGCACCGCGGGCGCCCGCGACGATCCCCCGACCGGGCTCAGCGTGCCCGGCTCCCTGGTCAGCTTCGGCACCGACGCCCGCGACAACGTGTACGTGGTCGCCGGCAACACGGTGTACCGGATCGCCGAGGGCTAACGGACGAGACGCACGACGCGCACCGCCTCCCGCCGCTGCGCGCCCTCACCCCGGGCCGCCACGCGGATCACGGCCCACGCGCGCCCGCGGGAGCTCAGCGCCCGGCGGGCCGCGCGGCGCGCGGCGGCCGGGACCGCGGGCGAGAGCGTCGCCCGCTCCCCGGCGTCGAGCGAGCGCCGCGCACGACCGAGCCTGAAGCGCCTCGTGCGTTCGCCGCGCCCGTCCACCTCCAGCCATCCCTTCGCCGTGACCGCGCACGCCACCTTGGCGCACCTCACGCGGGCCCGCGGCCCGCGCGCGAGCGACTGGCGCCGTTTGGCCGCCACCGAGAGCCGCAGGTACGGCGGCGGGGGCTGCTGGGCGGCCTCACGCACCTCGATCGCGATGGGCGCGGAGGTCTCCACCGACGCCCCGCTGCAGTAGGCGGTCTGACCGGTGAAGGGCGTGGCGAGGCCGGGGAAGTACGCCGTGCAGCCCAGGCCGTCGTCGACGGTGACCTTGGCGTGGTAGGTGCCCGGCTCGGAGTAGGCGTAGCGGCGCGTGGGCCCCGTGGCATCGGCGACAGCGCCGTCGCCGAAGTCGTAGCGATAGCTCTTGATCGGCGCCTCGCTCACCGTGGCGGAGGCGTCGAAGGTGACGAGCTCGCCGACCTCCGCGGTGGCGGGCGCGCTGAGCTTGGGCGCCGGCGCCTGGATCGGGGTGATGGCTACGCCTTGCTTTGCGGCGTTGCTGGTCGACCCCGCGCCCAGGTTGATCGGTGTGCCTGGCTGGTTGGTCGCGACGTCGATCGGCGTCAGGCTGCCGCTGCCGACGTTTTGCACGTAGGCCGTCTTGTTGTCGGGCGTGATCGCGATCCCGCTCGGATGAGAGCCGACCGGGATCGTGTGCGTGACCTTGTCCGTCGCGGTGTCGATCACCGAGACGTTGTCGCTGTCGCGGTTCACCACGTAGGCCGCGCGGCCGTCCCGGGTGATCGCGACCGAGATCGGGCTGGTCCCGACCGAGATCGGGCTACCCGCGGTACGGGTGGTGAGGTCGAGCGGGAGGACGTAGTGCTTGACGAGGTTGGTGGCGTAGGCCTTCTTGCCGTCAGGGGTGATGGCGATCGAGACGAGGCCCGGATCCGCCACCGGGATCTCGCTGAGGACGTCCTGCGTGTTGGGGTCGATCGAGACCACCGCCAGGCTCGCGATGTCGGCGACCCAGATCGACTTTCCGTCCGGCGAGACCGCGATCGAGGTCGGCGCGACGGGGGAGGGGATCTGGAGCCGGGCGGTGTTCGTCTGGGTGTCGATCGGGGTTATCCAGCCCACGGGGGGAGTGTGGCTCGCGGGGTGGCCGACGTAGGCGGTCTTGCCATCGGGCGAGACAGCGACCGTGTCGGCCCGCTCCCCGATGAGCTCGATCGTCGTCACCACCGTGCCCGTCCCGGTGTCGATCACGGTGACGTCGTTGCTGCTCGAACTCACCACGTACGCCGTACGCCCGTCGGGCGTGAGTGCGACCGCGACGGGCCCGGTCCCGGTCGGGATCGGGGTTCCCGGCGTTTTCGTCGCGAGGTCGACCGGTACCAGCGAGTTCGCGTTGACGCGTGCGACGTACGCCATGCGGGCATCAGCCCCGGGCGCGAAGGCAAGCGCGAGCAGGGCCGCCGTGACGCACGCACCGAACATCCTGCGCAGTACGCCAAATCCGAAACCCCCTGAACGCGTTCGGGAAAGCCGCGCCAAGCCTATACCACCACATAGGCGGTGAGCCCACAGCGAAGCCCCCACGGCTGCCGCGTCCAGTCGAGCGCCCCACCTCCGACCGTCCGAGCGGGTATGGATACGCGCATGGCCCTGATCGCCGGGCGCGAGGCCGAGCTGGCAGGGGTGCGCACCCGTCTGCTGGAGGTGCGCGTGCGCGAGCCGCAGGGTCCCCCGATCGTGCTGCTGCACGGCTTCTCCGACTCGGCCGACACCTGGCGCCCGCTGCTGGACCGACTGCGCGAGCTGCGCCGGCCCGCGCTGGCCGTCGACCTGCCGGGCTTCGGGAGGGCCGACCGGCTCGATCGCGCCCAGCCGATCCTCCCGCAGCTCGACCGCTTCGCCGCGGCCGCGATCGAGCTCGCCGCGCGCCGCTCGCAGACCGGCGCGGTCACCGTGGCCGGCAACTCGCTCGGCGGCTGCGTGGCGCTGCGGGCGGCCGAGCGCCCGGAGCTGCCGCTCGACGGGGTAGTTGCGATCGCCCCGGCCGGGCTCGACATGCCCCGCTGGTTCTCCGGGATCGAGGCCTCCGGGGCGATCCAGGCGATCCTGCGCTCACCCCTGCCGATCCCGCAGGCGGGCGTTCGCCGGTTGGTGGGCGAGGCGTACCGGCGCCTGGTCAGCCCCTGCGGGCCCGGCCTCAGCGCTGAGCAGGTCGACGCCTTCACCTCCCACCTGGGCACGCGGCGCGACGTGGTGCGCATCCTCGCCACCGGCCGGCGGCTCCTGCCCGAGCTCTCCGACCCCTTCCGGCTCGAGCGGATCTCCCGCCCCACCCTGGTCATCTGGGGCGAGCGCGACCGGATGGTCTACCCGAGCGGCGCGCGCCGCATCCTCGAGGCGATTCCCGGTGCCCGCCTGGAGCTGATCCCCGAGTGCGGGCACTGCCCGCAGCTCGCCTGCCCCGACCGGGTCGCGGCGCTCCTGCACGAGTTCGCGGTGAACGCCCGGGCGGCCGCGTAGCTCGCTGCGGCGGCCGCACGCGTGCGGGCCCCAGGCCCGCCACGGCAGAGGATCCATGGAGGCTGCGGGGCGCGCCCTGAACGCGACGGCCAGGACGGGTGGAGCATCATTCCGCCGCGCTGGGCAGCGCCCGCCCGGCGAACGCAAGACAGGACGCAACCGAGTCAGGGGGCCACACGAGCATGCACGAGAACACACCCGGGCATCCGAGGCGCGCGGAGGCGCGCGAGCGCACGAGCCCGCATGGCGCGACGGCGCGAGCCGGCTCGCAACACACGCGCCTGAGCGACTGGATCAGGTCGAACGTCCTCGGCCTGATCGCGATCTTCATCGCGCTCGGCGGGACGGCGTGGGCCGTCGAGAAGAACAGCGTCGGCACGAGGCAGCTGAAGAACAACGCGGTCACCGCGCCCAAGATCGCGCCGGGGGCGGTCAAAGCGAAGCACCTGGCGCGAGGGTCGGTACGCGCCAAGCACATCGCCGACGGCGCGGTGGGCGCCGCCGAGATCGCCGATGGCTCGGTGGGCACCGCGGAGATCGCGGACGGGGCCGTCACCGCCGACAAGCTCGCCCCCGACGCCATCCCGGAGTTCGAGCTCAAGCCCGGCTCGGTGACGACGGCACACCTGGCGGACGCGTCGGTCACGCAGGCGAAGATCGCCCCGGGGGCGGTCGGATCGGCGCAGATCGCTGCTGGCGCGATCGGCTCGGGGCACATCGGTGCCGGAGCGGTGGGGTCCGAGCAAGTCGCAGCTGGCGCGATCGGTTCGGAGCACATCGCCGGCGGCGCGATCGGCTCCGCGCAGATCGCCGCCGGCACCGTGGGCTCCGCGCACATCAGCTCCGGAGCCGTGGGCGCTGGTCAGCTTGCCGCCGACGCGGTCGGCAGCGCCCACATCCGGGACGGCGCTGTCAACGCGCCGAAGCTCGCGACGGGCTCGGTGGGCTCTGCCGCGATCGCCGAGGACGCCGTCACGACGGCGAAGCTCGCCAACGGCTCGGTGAGCGGGGAGAAGCTCCAGAACTTCGCCGTCCAGACCCCCAAGATCGCGGACGGGGCCGTCACCTTGAGGAAGATGGGCGGCGACGGGTCCATCCTCTACATCAACGGCTTCACGGTCCCCGCGCAGGGCTGTATCGCGGTCCCGGTGCCCGAGATCGGGGAGTTCGTGAACGCGGGCGATCTGATCATCGCCTCCTACAGCGGGCTCGGCGAGCTGGCACAGGGCCTCTACGTGCCGGTCGTCACCGCGCGCGGCGATGGGGCTGCGGAGGTCGTGATCTGCAACTACACGAGCTCCCCCGTCACGCAGTCGAACGGGGCCCAGTTCACCATCCGGTTCGTGACGAGGTAGCGACGCTACGACGCCTGACGAGCGGGGTCGCCGGGACCCCGCTCGTCAGCGCACGATCCGCACCTGAAGCGTGCGCGCCAGGCGCTGGTCGCACGGTCCGCTGGCCGCGATCTCGAGCTTCGCGGCGACCTTGCCTCCCCGCTTGAACGCGCTGCGCGCCGCCCGGCGGGCCGCCGCGGGGATGCGGGGCGCCAGCACGGCCGACTCGCCCGCGGCCAGCGAGCGACGGCCGGGCGCGAGCTTGAAGCGCTTCGCCTTCCTGCCCTTGCCCACCGCAAGCCGCCCGGAGGCAGCCGCCTCGCACCCGACATCGACACAACTCGCCCTCACCCGCACCGAGCGCAGCGAGGACTGGCGGCGCGCGGCGGACGCTCTAAGCCCGAGGCGCCGGAAGACCTCGATCTCGACCGGGGTCGAGGTCACTCGCGAGGGCCCGTTGCAGTAGGCGGTCTGACCGGTGAAGGGCGAGGCGAACTCGGGGAAGAAGCTCAGGTCGGGCTCACATCCCTCGCCGTCATCGACCGTGACGCTGGCCAGGTAGGTGCCCGGGTCGGGATAGACGTAGCGGCGGGTTCCGTCGCTGGATTTGGCGAACGCGCCGTCGCCGAAGGCGAAGGTGTAGTCCGCGACACCAGTGTCGTCGCTCGAGCCGGTCGCGTCGAACGAGACCGGCTGGCCCACGATCGCGCTGTCCGGAGCGCTCAGCTCCGCGGTGGGCGGCTGGTTGGGGGCGATCGCCATCCCGACGGGCGAGGAGCCGACGGCGATGGGATCGCCCGCCTCGTTCGTCACCGTGTCGATCGGGGTCACGGTACCGTCACCCCGGTTCACGGCGTAGGCGGTCCCGCCGTCGGGCGTGATCGCGATCGTGACCGGGAAGGACCCGACCGTGATCGGATCGCCGGCGCTTCTGGCGACGAGATCGACCGGGATCACGGACCCCTCGATGGTCGCCGCGTAGGCGGTCCGGCCGTCCGGCGTGATCGCGATCGACGTCGGGGTGAAGTCGAACAGCTGCTCTCCGAGCAGGACGGGTTCCCCCCCTTCGTTGGTTGCGGTGTTGATCGGAACGACCGTACCGTCGAAGCTCGCCACCCAGGCGGTCTTTCCGTCCGGCGTGATCGCGATCGAGCTCGGGGCGCCCACCGAGATCCGCTCCCCCACGTCCCTCGTCTCGAGGTCGATCGGCAGCACCTCATTCCGCTCCTGCCGTACCACGTAGGCCGTCCGCTTGTCCGGGGTGATCGCGATCGCGTTCTCCCCGGGCGGGGCGAACCCGAGCGAGATCGGCGTGAGGGGCTGGCCGGTCTCCACGACGATCGGCGTAACGTCGCCCTGCTCGCTGACCACGTACGCCGTCTCCCCGTCGGGCGTGATCGCGATCGCCGCCAGGGTGCCGGAGAGGCCGATAGGCGGATCCGCCTGGTTCGTGGCGGTGGTGATTCGCGTCACCGCGGCCTCCGCGCCGGCGACGAACGCCGTCTTCCCATCGGGGGTGATCGCGATGGCTCGGGGGCCGGGGGTGACCCCGATCGGCGGCCCCGGGAGGTTGGTGGCCGTGTCGATCGGCGTGACCACGCCGTCCGCGAACGACGCCACGTAGGCCACATGCGCGCTCGCAGCGGGTGCCGCAGCGAGCGCAACCGACAGCAGGGGCGCAAGGAGCGCAGCGAGCGCCCCTCGCGCAAAGAAACCTCGTCTCAAATCGCGCTCCCCGAACGTTTTCTGGGCTCAAGCGCACGCTAACAGCGCCGGTTGGGCGAGGCAAACGGAACCGCCCGGGGCCCTTGGCGATCACCCGCACCCGCGCGCGGGCCTTGCCGCCGCGGGCGAGCGCCTCGTAGGCGGCGCGCAGCGCGCGTGGTGGGAGCTTGGGCCGAAGCGTCTTGCGGGCCCTGGCTGAGGCTTTGCTGAGCCGCCCGTGTTATCTGGGCTCGGCGCGAACCTAACACCCCCGAGCGCCCGCGGCAATACGGGAGCGGCGCGGCGAGCCGGCGCGCGGGGAAGCCCTCAGGCCGAGGGCGCGTCGGCGCCGGCTCGCTCGACCTCGGCGTCGACCGTGCCGTCGCCCGCGGGGTCGTCCTCGGGCGGCAGGGGGCCGCCGCGCTCGGTGCCGGCGATGAGCTCGTCGCCCACCTTCTCCTCCGGGATGAACCCTGACTTCATCCCGAAGTAGACGGCCTGCGGGTGGTGGGCTACCAGCGCCACCGTCGACTGCTCGGGCTCGAGTGCGTAGCCGCCGGAGAGCCGGATGCCGATCTCCCCGAAGCCGAGCAGCCGGTCAACCTTGACCAGCTCGGACTGGTCCGGGCAGGCGGGGTACCCCCACGAGTAGCGGCGGCCCTGGTCGAGGTCGATCCCGAGCCAGCGGCGCACCTTCGCGTGCAGCCACTCGGCGAGCCCCTCGGCCGCCTGCACACCCAGCCCGTGCACGTACAGCTGCTCGGAGAACTCGCCCTCGGCCTCGAGCCGCTTGATGCGCTCGGTCACCTCGTCGCCCACCGTCACCGCCTGCAGCGCGACCACGTCGCGCTCGCCCGACTCCAGCGGCCGGAAGAAGTCCGCGAGGCAGATGCGATCGTGCTTGGGCTGGCGCGGGAAGGCGAGGCGCTCGAGCTCACGGTCCGGATCCTCGGGATCGAAGATCACGAGCTCGTTGCCGTCCGCGTTGCAGGGGAAGAAGCCCAGGCGTGCCTTGGGGTTCAGGTAGTCCTGCTCGCGCCACATCCGCTCGAGCCGCGCGCGGAAGCCCTCCTCGCCGTCGTGCCCCTCGATGATGCGCCGCCACTCCTCGCCCTTCTTGCCGCGGCCGCCCCAGTGCAGCTTGAAGAGCACGTGGCGGTCGAGGTACGGGAAGACCTCGTCCAGGTCCACCTCGATGTCGCGCACCCCCCAGAAGGGCGGCGTCGGGATTGGCACGTCGGTGCGCGCCGCCGAGCGCACGGAGTCGTCGTCGGTCGGCGGTAGGTCCTCTTCCGCGCGCGGGCGCTCGCGCAGCTGGCGCGCCTCCTCGCGGATCCGTGCGACGAGCCGCTCGCGCTCCTCGGGGTCGATCAGCTTGTCCATCGTCGCGAGCCCCGCGAACGCGTCCTTGCAGTAGAAGACGCCGGGCTCGTAGACCTCGTCGGACTCCTCGCCGTGCGGGTAGAGGATGCGCCGGCCGAAGTCGCGGTTGATCGCGGCGCCGCCGATCAGCACAGGGAAGCGGTGCCTGCGCTCGTGCAGCTCCTGCACGCAGAGCGGCATCTGCTTGGAGGTGGAGACGAGCAGCGCGGACAGCCCGATCGCGTCCGCGTCGTGCTCGACCGCAGCCTCGATGATCGTGTCGATCGGGACCTGCTTGCCGAGGTCGATCACCGTGTAGCCGTTGTTGGTGAGGATCGTGTTGACCAGCGACTTGCCGATGTCGTGCACGTCGCCGAACACGGTCGCGAGCACGACCTTGCCCTTCGTGTGGCCCTCGATCCGGTCGAGGTAGCGCTCGAGCCGCGCCACCGCCCGCTTCATCACCTCGGCCGACTGCAGGACGAACGGAAGGATCAGCTCGCCCGCCCCGAACTTGTCGCCTACCTCCTTCATCGCCGGCAGCAGCACGTCGTTGAGCGTCGGCACCGCGCCGATCTTCTCCACGCAGCGGTCGATCCACTCCTCGACCCCCTCCTTGCGGCGGCGCAGGATGTGCCAGTGAAGCGCCTGCTCGGGCTCCATCCCGGCCGTAGGGTCCTCCGCCTCGGACTCGGCGGCCTCCTCCCCCTTCTGCTCGAAGTGGGCGATGAAGCGGGCGAGCGCGTCGTCGCGGCGATTGAAGACGAGATCGTCGGCGAGCTCACGCTCCTCGGCCGGGATCTCCCCGTAGGGGGTGATGTGGTTGGGGTTCACCATCGCCAGGTCGAGCCCGGCCTCGACGCAGTGGTGCAGGAAGACCGAGTTGAGGACGGCGCGCGCCTGCGGGCTCACGCCGAACGACACGTTCGAGATGCCCAGCGAGGTCTTGGACTCGGGTAGCTCGCGCTTGATCGCCCTGATGCCCTCGATCGTGGCGATCGCGGAGTCGCGCCACTCCTCGTCGCCCGTGGTGAGCGTGAAGGTGAGCGGGTCGAAGATGAGCAGCTCGCGCGGGAAGCCGTGCTCGTCGGCGATCTCGGCGATCCGCTTCGCGATCTCGACCTTGCGCTCGGGCGTCTTCGCCATCCCCTGCTCGTCGATCGTGAGCGCGATCAGCGCGGCGCCGTGCGCCTTGGCGAGCGGGATCACCCGGTCGGCCTTCTCGCGGCCAGCCTCGAGGTTGATCGAGTTCACGATCGCGCGGCCCGGGATCGTCTCGAGCGCGGCGCGGATCACCTCCGGCTCGGTCGAGTCGACCTGGATCGGCGCGGGCTGGGTGAGAGAGATGCGCTTCACCACCTCGCGCATCTGCTCCGCCTCGTCCTGGCGCTCGGTGAGCGCGACGCAGACGTCGAGCACGTGGGCGCCGCCGGTCACCTGGTCCTCCGCCACCTGCACGAGGCCGTCGTAGTCGTCGGCGAGCAGGAGCTCCTTGGCCTTGCGCGAGCCCTGCGAGTTGACCCGCTCGCCGACCAGGGTCGGCCGCGGCTCCTGGACGAGCGGGGTCGCGGTGATCATGCTCGCCACCTGCACCGGGCCCGCAGCCGGGCGCGGCGCGGGCTTGCGGCCCTCCCCCACCCGCTCGCGGATCGCGCGGATGTGCTCGGGGGTGGTGCCGCAGCAGCCGCCGACGACAGACACGCCGTAGCGCTCGACGTACTCGCCGAGCGTGTTGGCGAGCGGCTCGGGCTGCTCGGGGAAGATCGTCTCGCCGTCGGGTCCCTGGCGCGGGATCCCCGCGTTGGGGATGCAGTGCACCGGCACGGGGGAGTGCTCGCCCAGGTACCGGATCGCGTCCCGCATGTCCTCGGGGCCGGTCGAGCAGTTGAGGCCGAGCACGTCGACCCCGAGCGCGGTGAGCGTGGTGGTGAGCGCAGGCAGGTCGGTGCCGAGCAGCATCGTCCCCGACTCCCGCAGGATGAACACGCTCGCGACGAGCGGGACGCTGCGGCCGAGGCGCTTGAAGGCCTCGCGGGCGCCGAAGATCGCCGCCTTGGTCTCGAGGATGTCCTGCTGGGTCTCGATGATCAGCAGGTCCGCCCCGCCCTCGACGAGCGCCCCCGCCTGCTCGTCGAAGACCTCGACCAGCTCGCCGAAGGTGATCTTGCTGAGCGCCGGGTCGTCGGAGGCGGGCAGAAAGCCGGTGGGACCGATCGAGCCCGCGACGAACCGGTCCGGGCCCGCCGCCTTGCGCGCGATCTCGGCGGCCTTGCGGTTGATCTCAACGGTGTGGTCGGCCAGCCCCCACTCGGCGAGCTTGAGGCGGCTGCCCTGGAAGGTGCAGGTCTCGACCACCTCGGACCCCGCCTCGAGCATGGACGTGTGCACGCCCTCGATCACGTCCGGGCGGTGCAGCACGAGCGCCTCGTGGCACTTGCCCTCCAGGCCGCCGTAGTCCTCGGGGGTCAGGTCGAACTGCTCCAGGGTCGCGCCCATGCCGCCGTCGAAGACGACGACGCGCTCACGCACGGCCGCCAGGAAATCGCGCTCGCTCATTGCAGTTGATCGTAGGGGTGCGGCTTGGCCGCGGCGCTCTCGGTCAACGGTTCAGGGCTCCATCGATCCCGGCTTTAGCACCCTGCCCGCGGAGCACCGCGGCGCGGGTTGCTGCGACGTCAAAGGGCCGGGTCCCTCGGCCGCTCTTGATGGGACTTGCCCGACAGCATAGTGCGCTCGCTATTTCCTCGGCCGCTTATCCGGCAGTCTCAGCAAGGGCTCGCCCCTGATCGACCGCGGCCAGCCCGGCAAGCCGGGACCGGACGAGTCCAAGGTCGACCTCGACGGGCGCAAGCGCGTGATCGACGGCAACGGCAAGGGCGGCCCGCGGCGCGACATCGGCGCCTACGAGTTCAAGCCGACGAAGAAGGGGAAGAAGCGCGAGGGCGGAAAGCGCAAGCGCGGGCGCTGAAGCGCTCCAGGGCAGCGAAGCGACCGCACCTGCCCCGCCCGCGCCGGGCGCCTCGGCGAACCCTCTCGGCGAGGCGCCCGGCGCGCCCGACCTCGCCCGTCGGCGAGCCCGGCTTGATCACCGCCGAGCGCCCCCGCTACCGACGGGGCGTTATTCCGGAGGTAGTGGCGCGCGACCGAGGGAGCAACCAGGTGACGAGACGGAGACTGAAGGCGCTCGTGCTTGCTGCGTGCCTGGCTTCGTTCCTGTCGCTGCCGGCCGCCGCACAGGCGGAGACGTTCTGCGTGCGCAAGCCCAAGTGCGTGCAGGCCGGCGGCACGCCGCACATGACGATCGGGGGCGCGATGGCCGCGGCGGGCGCGAACGGCAACGGCGTCGACCGCATCGAGGTCGGGCCGGGCGTCCACGAGGAGTGGCCGTCCACAGCAGGCCACGGCAACCCGGTGGTGATCGTCGGCGCCGGCATGAAGAGGACCACCCTCAAGCTCGCCAGCGATGCGGACCACCTGACCGTGCTCACCCTGTTGGACCCGAGCTCGCGCGTCCAGGGGCTGTCCGTGAGGCTGGGCGGTGGCGCCCACCAATCCGGCATCACCTCCAGTGGGGTCGTCAAGAGCGTACGCGCCATCGGAAACGCCGACGTGCGCCAGGCCGGCGTCACGCTCTTGGTCGGCGGCCGCATCGAGCGCAGCGAGATCATCATTCGCGGTAGCCACCCGGACTCCCTGGGGCTGGACATCTCCAGCGAAGGCACCATCGCGCGCGAGGTCAAGGTCAGGGCACCGATCGGCGTGCTTGGAGGGCTCGGGTCCAGACTGGTGCGCTCGACCGTCTCGGCCACGACGGTCGGCGTCCGCGTCAGCTCCGGCTCCTTCGCGGTCGACAACGCGCTCGTGCGGGCGCTGGGAGGCGCGCATGGGGCTCAAGCCCTGGCGGAGAGTCCCGGCGCCGCCGCCCAGCTGACCGTGGTGAGCAGCACCATCGTGGCGCAGAAGCGAGCGGGCACCGGTGTCGAGGCGCGCGCCTTCGCCGTCGCCGATATGGGGTGCCCGCGGGCAGACGTGGTCCTGCGCAACTCGATCGTGCATGGCTTCGCCACGACCCTCTTCTCGAACGCCCCCAACGGGTTCTGCACAGGTGGCTCCGGTGAGCCCGAGGGCAACATCACGGTCTCCTGGAGCGCGCTCAAGGCGAAAGGCAAGAAGGAGATAGGCGGGGGCGGAATCCGCATCGGCCGGGGCGTGACAGGCACAAACCCGCGCTTCGTCGCCCCGAAGAAGGGCAACTACCGCCTGCGCAGGAGCTCGAGGCTGATCGACCGCGGCCAGCCCGGCAAGCCGAAGCCCGGCGAATCCAAGCGGGACCTCGACGGCCGCAAGCGCGTGATCGACGGCGACGGGAAGGGCGGCCCCAGGCGCGACATCGGGGCGTACGAGTTCAAGTCCAAGAAGAAGAAGACCAAGAAACGCAAGCGCGGGCGCTGAAGCGCCCCGCTGGGGCCCCGGGGCGTGGACCCCTTACAGCGCTTGATCGCGCGCGGCCCGCTCCATTAGGGTCGCCCGCAAACCAGCCAGCCACGGGGGCGGGCGAGCGTACAGGGAGGGGATCACCCGAATGCCGAGGAGACTCTCGATCGCGCTGGGCGCGGCCCTGCTGTGCCTGGCGCTGCCGGCGGGCGCGCAGGCGGAGACGTTCTGCGTGCAGAAGCCCAAGTGCGTGAAGTCGGGCGGGGCGGCACGGCCGACGCTCACCGCGGCGATCACGGCCGCGGCCGCCAACGGCAGCGGCATGGACCGCATCGAGCTCGGCCCGCGCACCTACAGCGACGGGCCTTGGATCGCACACTTCGGCAACCCGGTTCACATCGTCGGCGCAGGCGAGACGAAAACGACGCTGCGGCGGGCAGGTCCGGGCGACTCCCAGGCGGTGCTCAGGCTCGAGGATCCGGCCTCGCGCCTCGAACGGGTGCGGGTCGTCCTCGGCGAGGGCGCGAACGTCACGGGTCTCTTCAGCGCCGGACGAATCGCCGAAGTGCGGGTCACTGGCCAGAGCGGGCAACAGCAAACCGGCGTGTCGCTCGGAACTGACGGCCTGCTGGAGCGAAGCCGGATCGTCCTCAGCGGGAACCCGTCGAGCACCGGGCTTTCCGTCGGGATCTCCGCGATCGCGCGCGATCTCGAGATCAGGGCGCCGCGCGGGGTCGCCGGCGGATTGTCGGTCGCGGAGACGCGTTTGGTGCGCGCACGAATCACCTCCACCGTGGTCGGCGTCCACGCGACTGGCAATTACCTGCTCGACAACGTGCTCGTCCACGCACTCCAGGGCGCCGACGGCGTTCGGTTCGTCTCTTCGGCCGCGGACACGACGCTGACCCTGAGGCAGAGCACCGTTGTCGCCGGCAAGCCGGCTGGCGTCGGCGTTACGGCGATAGCCGGCCCTAACCCCCAATTCATCTTCATCTGCTCAGAAGCGAACGTCGTCATGCGAAGCTCGATCGTCTGGGGCTTCGCCGACGTCCTCGAGCGCAACGCCGAGCCCTACGGGTGTGCGGGGGAGTCGCGGGCGAACTTCGACATCGCCTGGAGCGCGCTGAACCGATACGACGTAGAGGAGATCGGCGGGGGCGAGCTTCTCATCGGCCCCGGGGTTACCGGGGCGGACCCACGCTTCGTGGCGCCAACGAAGGGCAACTTCCGGCTGCGCAAGGGCTCCAAACTGATCGATCGCGGACAGCCCGGAAAGCCGATGCAGGGCGAGTCCAGGGTCGATCTCGACGGACGCAAGCGCGTGATTGACGGCGATGGCAGGGGCGGCCCGCGGCGCGACATCGGCGCGTACGAGTTCAAACCGAAGAAGAAGGCGAAGAAGCGCAAGGGCAAGCGGCGCCGGCGCTGAACCCGGACGACCCGCGCCAGCCAGCGACGGCGGGCGCCGCGTCCCGCCGTCAGCCCAGGTCGGTCGCGCCGTCGTCCGGGCGAGGCTCGAGGCGCACCGGGGCGCTCGAGAGCGCCTGCAGGCGCAGGTCCTGCCAGGTCATCCCCTCGCGCACAAGCGCGGGCACACCGAGCACGACCGCGGTCGCGATCTCCACCGCCTGCAGGATCACCCCGTAGGCGAGGGCGTCGGCTGCGGCGACGCCGAAGCCCGTGGTGAGGACGCTCATCACCGCGAGCTGGAAGACGCCGACGTTGGACGGGGTCGCGGGGACGACCGCGGTCACGTTGACGGCGAAGAGCACGGCCGCCGCCGCGCCGATCCCGATCTCGGGGTAGCGGTCGAGGCCGAGCGCGGTGAAGAGCGCGAAGCAGGCCAGAAGCTGCAGCCCCCAGGCGGCGAACTGCGCGCCGGCGGCGAGCGGTCCGCGGCGCGGATCGACGTAGACCACGAGCCCGCGCCGCACGCGCGTGAGCGCGCGGCGCACGGCGGCGACCGCGCGCGCCCCGCGCCCGCTGCCGTTGCGGCGGACGAGCGACGGCCCGAGCACGACCGCCACCAGCAGCACGACCGGCGCCAGGCTCGCGAGGAACAGCCGCTCGGTGTTGGCGTGGAAGAGGTCGGTGGTGCTGACGATGATCGCACCCAGCAGCACCAGCGCGATCACGTTGAGCGCTGTCTGCGAGACCAGCGTGCCGAGCAGCACCGGCAGGGTCGCGCGCATGCGGCCGGTGCGGCGCGCGAGGACCATCGCGCGCGCCGGCTCACCCAGCCGCGCGGGCAAGGTGGCCGACATGAGCACCCCGATCATCGTCGCTGAGGCGACGTCGCGGCGGCGCAGCGGGGTGCGCGGCAGCGCGGAGCGAGCGATCGCCGTCCAGGAGACGGCGCGCAGGAAGAGCGAGGCGACCATCAGCGCGGTGGCGACCAGCACCCAGGTCGCATCCGAGCGCACGATGCTACGCGCGACGTTGTGGAGCCCGATCCGGTTGGCCGCAAGCGCGGTCAGCCCCAGCGCCAGCACGCCCGCGAGAACAAGGGCGATGCGCCGCGCCCGGGCGCCGCGCGTGCGGGTGCGCACGGGCTCGGGATCGAGCGAGGGCAGGCGGACCGGCGGCCGCGAGGGGGAGCCGTCGATCGGCACGATCCCAAGCCGGCGGGCGGCGCGCACCGGCGCCGGCGCCGGGTCGGGCTCGTACTGCACCCGCTCGTAGACCCGCTCGACCTGCTGAGCGATGCGAGGCCAGGCGTAGCGCTGGGCTGAGCCGCGCGCGGCCTCTCCCATCGCCCGGCGGCGAGCGGGCTCGTGGTAGAGCAGCTGGAGCTCCTCGGCCAGCCGCTGCGGGTCGGCGGGCGGCACGAGGATCCCGTCCACCCCGTCGCGGACCACGTCGCTGTAGCCGGCGATGCGCGAGGCGATCACCGGAGTGCCCGCGGCGAAGGCCTCGATCAGGATCATCCCGAAGCTCTCGCCCGAGAGCGCGGGCGCGACGAGCACGTCAGCCTCGTGCAGCTGCCGCCACAGCTCCTCCTCGGGCACGCCGCCCAGCGCCTCGACGTGGGCGGCGGTCGCCGGGTCGGCGAGGTAGCGCTCGACGTCGGCGCGTCCGGCGCCGACCACGACCAGGCGCGAGGGCACGTGCTCGATCAGCGCGTCGAACGCCTGCAGGAGCACCGGCAGGCCCTTCCGCGGCTCCGGTCGGCCGACGAAGAGGACGCGCAGCTCGCCGGAGGTGGGCTTGGGCTCCCGCGGCGCCGCCTCGAGGTCGACGCCGTTGGGGATCACGGTGTAGCTGCCTCCCCACCAGCGCCTGCCCGTCCAGGCGGCAGCCTCGGATACCGCGATCCGCGCCCGCAGCTGGTTGAACTTGCGGCGGGCGCCCGCGAGGCTGCCCAGGTGGTTGGGCAGGGGCTTGGTCGAGTAGGCGTGGAAGGTGGCGACGACCGGGGCGCGCCGGTAGGAGCAGGCGTCCCAACCGACGACTCCGGCCGTGGGCTCGTGCACGTGCACGACGTCGGGCGCAAACGCGTCGAGCTCCCGGCGCAGCGCGGTGAGGCCCTCGGGGAAGAGCGAGATGTTCGAGACGGCGCCGTTGGCCCCGATTCCGACCGTTCGCCCCAGGGTCCGCAGCCACTCCGGGCGCTCGCGCGGCTCGGGGTAGGAGCGATGCAGGAGACGGCTCAGCCGGTCGGGCGGGTCCCAGGGCGCAAGCACCCGCACCTCGTGTTCGCGGCGCATCAGCTCCTCGGCCAGCTCCTCGACGTGCCGGTTCACGCCACCCCTGTAGGTCCACGAATAGGGAGTGACGATCGCGATGCGCATCCGAGACAAAGGGGGGCTACTCCGTTCGGGGCCGTCAGGCGCGGCCACTCAGGGCCCAGGCATACGCCGCGCCGAGCGAGGTTATCGCAGTGCCCATCATGAAGATGGTGGCTCCTGAGTCGTTGGCGAGGGTCCCCACCAGCGTGGCGCCCAGGGCTCCCAGGAACCCTGCCCGTGAGTAGGGCGAGCTAAACCAACCGAGCACGCGGCGCCGTCGCGCGAAGCCGAGCACCAGCAACAGCAGCGCAGCCCAGAGCACGGGCGAGTCAGCGAAGCGGACGAAGCTCTGCGCGCAGAGGCGCAGGCGCCGCTCGGCCACCTGGCCAAGCTCCTCGAGCCCGCCCGCCTCCAGCACCGAACGCGAGAAGTGGGCGCCGCCCCCCGTGATCAGATCGACGGCTACGAGCAGGGCGAGCGCCGCCAGCGGCAGGGCCAGCACCAGCAGGGCCCGCGAGCGGGATAACCGCAGCACGGAGACGATCGCGAACGCCGCTCCGGCGGGGATCGCGATCGCCGCTCCCACGTCCGCGCCGAAGCGGCCCGGCGCGAACGCCGCGACGCCGAGCACCGCCGCCAACGCGAACGTGACGGCCGCCGCGCGCGGCGACGGCTGTCGCGGCAGCGCCGCGAGCGCCGCCCCTGTCCCCAGCATCAGCAGCGCGGTGAGCGTTGACTCGAGCTCGTTGCCGATCCCGTAGAAGCGCACGCCGAGCGAGGGGTTGGGACCGAGCAGCGAGAGGCTGGTGAGGGGCGAGCCCGCGATCACGTCGAGCGCCTGGGCGCCGACCGAGACGCCGGCCGCCAGGGCGAAAGCCGCCCAGCCGCGCAACGCCCAGCGCGTGAGGGCGGCCAGCGCCAGTGGAAGCAGGCCGGCCGCCGCCCGCTCGACCGCCGCGCTCGGCTCGAGCGCGGCGCAGAGCAGGAGCACCGTAGGCAGATAGGCGGTCGCGAGCGCGACCAACGGCAGGACGAAGCGCAGGCCGCGCCGTCGCCAGATGAGCCAGGCAAGGCCGGCGGCGGCGAGCCACGCGAAGAAGTTCCCGTGCACGGCGCCCGACCGCCGCTCGGGCACCGCGGCCATGCGCGTCGCGAAGCGCTCGAGCTCGCCCACGTCCAGCCCCGGGCGCACCTCGAGCGGCACACCGCTCATCTCCGCGGGCACCTCGAGCCCGAGGTGGTCGAGGATCGTCGGCGCCAGGTCGGTCGCCAGCACGTAGCCGTCCTTGCGGGTGGAGCGCGAGCGCAGAACGCCCTCCCCCAGCCCCGCGATCGCGAGCGCCAGCTGGTCGCTGCGATCGGCGGGCGGGCGCTCGAAGGCGATCAAGAGATCGCCGGGGCGTAGCCCGCGCGCCAGCTGCGTCGCCACGTTGACGTTGCCGGTCGTGACCGTCAGCCCCGGGCACGACAGGCACTCGCCGAAGTCGAGGCGACCCCGCTGATCGGCGGCGATCACCCCGGCGTTGCCCGAGCCGGGCACGGCGCGCGCCGGCACTCCGGCTTCGTGTAGGCGGGAGGCGAGCAGGCCCGGCACGAGAGGGGCGGGTACGGCGGCGGCGCGCTCGAGCACCAAGCGCCACTTCCCCTTGGGTATGCCGCGCACGGGGTCGACGAGCGAGACGGGCGGGGCCTCGGGATAAAGCGAAGGGTTGGTGCGCGTGCCCTGGGTGATGTCGAGGTAGGTCTGGGAGGGCGGCACGTTCCCGATCCCGCCGCTCATCAGGGCCGCGGCGGCGCCCGGGATGTTCGCCACGGCCCCGACTCCGACGCCCTCGGGCAGGATCACGACCAGGATGCGCGGGGGTTGCGCGGCGGACCGCTGCGTCGCCGTCGCAGCGCGCTCCTGCGCCGGCGCCGCCGCCGCGAGCAGGAGCGCGGCGGCGAACGCGGCGAGCGATAGCATCGTCTTGGTGGCCGACCGCACTTTCGCGAAGTTCACCTTCTTCAAGCTCGACCCCGCTTGGCGGCGCCGCGAGCCCGAGGCGCGGGCGCAGGATAAACGGGAGTTCCTGGCCGCCTGCGAGGACTTCGCCCAGGATCGGTCGCTGCGCGCCTACTCGACCGTGGGCACGCGGGGCGACGTCGACCTGCTGCTGCTGAGCCAGAGCCCGATCCTCGACGACATCCACACGTTCCACGTGGTGCTGTCGCAGAGCGGGCTCGCCAAGTGGATGTCGACGCCGTACTCGTACCTGGCGCAGACCAAGCCCTCCCCCTACTCGGACGCGGCGGTGCGCCCGGAGATCTGCACGTCCGAGCGCAAGTACCTCTTCATCTACCCGATGGAGAAGAAGCGGGAGTGGTACCGGCTGCCGATGGAGGAGCGGCAGCGGATCATGCGCGAGCACATCGAGATCGGCCGCCGCTACCCCGAGATCGCGATCAACACGTCCTACTCGTTCGGCCTCGACGACCAGGAGTTCGTGGTCTCCTTCGAGGGCGACGATCCGGGGCGGTTCCTCGATCTAGTGCAGGAGCTGCGCGGCTCGGAGTCGAGCTCCTACACCCTGCGCGACACGCCGATCTTCACCTGTCTGGCGATGTCGGTCGGGCGCGCGCTGGACGCGCTCGACGGCACCGCCGCCGTAGCGACCCGCCCGGCGGCGACCGTCTGAGGACGGGCGCGACCAGGCCGCCATCCCCTAGCCTTCTCGTCGGAAATGCCCGAGCCCGGCACACCGGACAACCCGCTGCGAGTCGCGATCGTCGGCTCCGGACCCTCAGGCTTCTACGCGGCCGAGGCGCTGCTCGCCGGGGAGCGGACGGTCGAGGTCGACATGTTCGACCGCCTGCCGACCCCGTTCGGCCTGGTGCGAGCGGGCGTGGCACCCGACCACCCGAAGATCAAGAACGTCACGCGCCGCTACGAGAAGACGGCCCAGCACGAGGCGTTCCGGTTCTTCGGCAACGTCGAGATCGGCAGCGATCTGACGGCCGCGGAGCTGGCCGAGCGCTACCACGCGGTGATCTACGCCTACGGCACCTCGGCCGATCGCAGGCTCGGGATCCCGGGCGAGGAGCTGCCCGGCAGCCACGCGGCCACGGAGTTCGTCGCCTGGTACAACGCGCACCCCGACTTCGCCGAGCGCGAGTTCGACCTGAGCTGCGAGCGCGCGGTGGTGATCGGCAACGGCAACGTCGCCGCCGACGTGGCGCGGATGCTGGCTCTGACGCGGGAGGAGCTCGAAAGCACGGACACCGCCGATCACGCGATCGAGGCGCTGGCGGCGAGCTCGGTGCGGGAGATCGTGATCCTGGGCCGGCGCGGCCCCGCCCAGGCCGCCTTCACCAACCCCGAGCTGCGCGAGCTGGGCGAGATGGTCGCCGCCGACGTGGTCGTCGATTCGGACGAGTGCGAGCTCGACGAGGTGAGCCGGGAGTACCTCGAGACCGAGGCGGACGCGACCGCGCGCAAGAACGTGGAGATCCTCAAGGAGTTCGCGCAGCGCGCGCCCGCAGGCAAGCCGAAGCGGATCGTCCTGCGCTTTCTGCGCTCGCCGGTAGAGATCCAGGGCGACGGGCGCGTGGAGCGGATCGTGGTCGCCCGCAACGAGCTGGTGCGCGACGAGTCGGGGCGGATCCGCGCGCGCGACACGGGCGAGCGCGAGACGATCGAATGCGGGCTGGTGCTGCGCTCGATCGGCTACAAGGGAACCGCGCTGCCCGGCCTGCCTTTCGACGCCGAGCGCGGCGTGATCGCCAACGAGGGTGGGCGCGTCACCGGCGAGGACGGAGCTCAGGTCGAGGGACAGTACGTCGTGGGCTGGATCAAGCGCGGGCCGAGCGGGGTGATCGGCACCAACAAGAAGGACGCGCAGGAGACGGTCGCGAACCTCTTCGCCGACCTCGACACCGGTCGCATGCCGAGCCCGCCCCTGGCCGCGGACCGCGAGGCGATCGTGTCGCTTCTGGCCGAGCGCAAGCCGGAGGCGGTGGTGAGCTACGAGGGCTGGTGCGCGATCGACGAGGCCGAACGACGCCGCGGCGAGCCGCAGGGCCGGCCCCGGGTCAAGTTCTGCCGCGTCGACGAGATGCTCGAGACGGCCCGCGCCGGGGCCGCCGTGGCCGCCGACTGACCGCCCTAGGATTGTCCGGCGCGATGGCGGATCTGGCCGAGATCAAGGCGATGATCGAGGCGGCGCTGCCGGGCGCCGACGTCGAGGTGATCGACGAGGGCAACGGCGATCACCTGCGCGCTATCGTGGCGGCGCCCCAGTTCGAGGGGCTCAAACGGCTCGACCAGCACCGGCTGGTGCGCAACGCCGTGCGGGAGCGCTTCGAGGACGGCTCGATCCACGCGCTCTCCATCCAGACCCGGCCGAAGTAGGCCGGCGGGGGCGGCACGCCGGATCCCGAGCCAACCGAGCGCGGCGAGCCGCAGCCTGTCGTCACATTCGCTCCCGGCGGGCGTGAAGGCGGCCACGCCCTGGGTGGTGGATTGCGATCGGTAAGGTGGGGGTATGGCAGCTGACCCGCAGCTCAAGCAGCAACTGCAGGACGCGATCGCCCAGAACCGCGTGCTCCTCCTGATGAAGGGGACGCCGGAGATGCCGCGCTGCGGCTTCTCGATGCGGGTCGTCCAGGTCCTCGAGGCGATGGGCATCGAGTACGGCGCGATCGACGTGCTGCCTGTGCTGCAGCCGTTGCGCGAGGTGACGGCCGAGCTCTCCGACTGGCAGACCTTCCCCCAGCTCTACGTGGATGGCGAGCTGGTGGGCGGCTGCGACATCGTCGAGGAGATGTACGAGTCGGGCGAGTTGGCCCAGCTGCTCGGTGTCGAGCAACCGCAGCAGGAGCTGGACGAGCCGCAGCGGATCGTCCCGGGCGGTCCGCAGCAGAGCCCGCCGATCCAGCTCGACTGAGCGCCAAGCCACGCGCCAAGTGACCACGGCGAACGCCGGCGGGCGCGCCCCCGAGGAGCCTTCGCCGGAGCACTTTCCGTTCGACGGCGAGATCGCGCTCACGCCCGTCGGCGACGGCGCGTTCGAAGGCGAGATCGTCGAGCGCTGGTTCACGCCGGCGGGGGCGCTCGGCGGCTTTGTGATGGCGCTGATGGTGAGCGCGTTCGAGCGCCTCGTCGCCGACCGCGAACGGAGCGCGCGCTCGGTGACCGTGCATTTCCTGCGTGCGCCGGCCGCCGGCCCGGTGCTCGCGACGGCCGAGCTGGTCAAGGAGGGGCGCACGCTGAGCTCGCTGCGCGGTGAGCTCGTGCAGGACGGGCAGACGGTCGCCACCGCCCTGGCCGCCTACGGCAAACCCGTGCCCGCGCCCCGCTACGAGGACGCGCCCATGCCGCGGGTCGAGCCGCCGGGGGCCAGGGCGCACATGTTCGGGGCGGTGGAGGAGGACCTCCCTCCCCTCGTCCGACGCCTGCGCATGCAGCACCGGTTCGGGGAGCCGGCCCTGAGCCGCGCCGAGCGCGCCGAGATCGGAGGGTGGTACGAGCTTGACGAGGGGCGCCCGGTCGACGCGGCCGCGCTCTGCGTGCTCGCCGACGCCTGGTTCCCGGCGCCCTGGCCGCGCCTGGGGGCGCTCATGGCCGCGCCGACCATCGATCTGACCGTGCACTTCCGCACCCAGCTGCCGCTGCCTCCCTCGCCGATCCTCGGCCGCTTCCGCAGCCGCGTCGCGCGCGACGGCTATTTCGAGGAGGACGGCTGGATGTGGGCGCCGGACGGCACGCTCGTCGCCCAGTCGCGCCAGCTGGGGCTGCTGCTGCCGAGCTAGCCCGCGACGCGCTCCCAGCGCTCGTAGAGCTCCTCGACCCTGCGCTTGGCCTCCGCGTGGCGCCGCGCGGCCTCCTCGGCGCGCTCCGGATCCGACCAGATGTCCGGGTCGGCCAGCTCGTCCTCGAGCTCTCGCAGCGCCCGCTCCGCCTCCTCGACCTGCCGCTCAAGCCGCCGCTCCTCCGCCGCCGCGGCGCGCTCGCGGGCCCGGCGGCGGCGCGCTTCGGGGCCGCGGTCGGTGCGCTTGGGCTTGGGCGGGCGCGCCTCCCGCTCGGCCTCGCGCCGCCGCTCCTCGGCCTCGCGGTACTCCGCCCAGCCGCCGGGATAGGTGCGCAGGGCGCGGTCGACGAAGACGACGGTGCGCGTACCCACGGCCTCCAGCAGGGCGCGGTCGTGGGAGATCAGAAGCAGCGTCCCGTCGAACTCGCCGAGGGCCTCCTCCAATGCCTCTCGGCTCTCCACGTCGAGGTGGTTGGTGGGCTCGTCGAGGATGAGGAGGTTCGCGTCGGAGGCCACGAGCAGGGCCAGCGAAAGCCGCTGCAGCTCGCCGCCGGAGAGGTCGGCGACGTGCTTCTCCGCCTCCTCGCCGGAGAACAGGAAGCGCCCCAGCAGGGCGCGCGTGCGCGCCTCGGAGAGCCCGGTCTGGCGCTGCGCGTGGGCGAGCGCGGTCAGGCCGGGCTCGGGCGGGACCTCAGGGTGCTGCGGCAGGTAACCGAGCTTTACGTTGTGGCCCAAGCGCAGGCGGCCGGAGTCCAGCCTGCGGCGGCCGGCGAGCGCGGCGACCAGGGTCGACTTGCCGGCGCCGTTGGGGCCGATCAGGCAGACATGCTCGCCGCGCTCGAGCCAAAGCTCGCCGCCCTCGAGCAGGGTGCGCTCGCCCGCGACGAGCCGCCCGTCCTCGAGCTCGAGCACCACCCGTCCCGAGCGCTCGGCCTTGCCGAAGCGGAAGGAGAGCGCTGCGCCGTCGGTGGGCGCGCGCTCGGGCGCGCCGGCGCACAGGCGTTCGATCTGCTTCTGCTTGGACTTGGCCTGGCGCGCCTTCGTCGCCTTGGCGCGGAAGCGCTCGACGAAGCGCTCCAGGCGCGCGATGTCCGCCTCGCGCCGCGCCAGATCCCGCTCCACGGCGAGTTCGCGCGAGAGCTTCTCCTGGCGCCAGGCGTGCCAGGGGCCTGAGAAGTAGCGGCCCCGCCCGCCCTCGAGCTCCAGCACGGAGGTGCCGACCGACTCCAGAAACCAGCGGTCGTGGGCGACGAGCACGACCGCCGCGTCAAGCTCCCCCAGGTACTGCTCGAGCCACTCCAGCGAGCCCAGGTCGAGGTGGTTGGTGGGCTCGTCGAGCAGGAGCAGGTCGGGCTTTGCGGCCAGCGCCCGCGCCAGCGAGGCGCGCGTGAGCTCGCCGCCGGAGAAGGTTGCGAGCGGCCGTCCCAGCTCGTCAGGGCCGAACCCCAGGCCCCGCAGCGCCCGCTCCGCGGCCTCGCGCCAGCCGTAGCCGCCGGCAGCTTCGAGCCGCGCCTGCGCGTCGGCGTAGGCCGCCAGCACTCGCTCGCTCGGGTCCTGTTGCATGCGAACCTCGAGCTCGCGCAGTTCGCGCTCGATCTCGAGCACCCAGTCCAGCCCCGAGAGCGCGTACTCCTCGAGCGTCAGCCCGCGCTCGCGCGGCGGCCGCTGGTCGTGGAGGGCGACGCGCGCGCCCTTGGCGTAGGAGAGCGTGCCGCCGTCGAGCGAGATCTGGCCCGCGAGGATGCGCAGCAGCGTGGTCTTGCCCGAGCCGTTGCGCCCGGCCAGGGTGAGCCGCTCGCCGCGCTCGACCCTGAAGGAGACGTCGGTGAAGAGCCGGCGTCCGCCGAGGTGCTTGCTGAGGCTCGCGGCCGTGACGATCGCCATCGCTTGGGTCGGGTCGGGTGCGTACGAAAGCGCCGGCCGCGAGCGGGGCGCGGACCGGAGCGGGGAATGAAGCTAGCGGGCGCTTAGACGGCCGCAGCCTGACCCGCGTCCTCGCGGACCTGGAAGGACGAACCGCAGCCGCAGGCGGCGACGACGTTCGGGTTGTTGACCGTGAAGCCCGCGCCCTGCAGGCCGTCCACGTAGTCGACCTCGGAGCCGAAGACGAACTGCATGGAGACCTTGTCGACGACGACCGACACGCCCTTGTCCTCGAAGACGTGGTCGTCCTCCTTGGGCTTGTCGAGCGCCAGGGCGTACTGGAAGCCCGAGCAGCCGCCTCCCTTGACGGCGACGCGCAGCGCCTGCTCGTCGGAGTTGCCGTTGGCCTCGGTCAGCGCGCGGATCTTCTCCGCGGCCGCGTCGGTGAGCGTGATGGCCTGCTTCGGGGTCTCCATGACGCTTCACATTGTAAAGAGCCGGCGGGCGCTCAGCCCGGGCGCCTGCCGCGGCTCCACTCGAGGTACTCCAGGATGCGCTTGGAATCGGAGATCACCTCGTCGCCGTCGACGAGGACGGGCACGCGCCGCTGGCCGGTGAGCTCGACGATCTCGGGTCGACGGCGACGGTCGTACGGGACGCGCTCGGTGCGGTAGGGCACGCCGAGCTTGCGCAGGCGCCGCGCCACCGTGCCGCAGGGGCAGAGCCAGTCGGTCGGCGTGGGGCAGCGATAGAGGACGACCTCCCGCTCGTCGCCCCGCTCCGTCACCGGCTCGCGGTCGCCGTGCCCGCTCGCACCCCGCTCGCTCATCGACCCAGCAGCCTCCCGCCGACCCCGGCGACGGCGCCCACGACCCCGCCGGCCAGCCGCTCAGCGCGCGACGCGCGGCCGCCGACGCGCCCGCCCAGCTGCTCGCGTTGCCAGCGCACGGCGTCGGCGAGCGTCTCCTTGTGCGGGCGAGGCTGGAAGCCCAGCTCGCGGCGCGCCTTGTCGTTGCGGCAGGTCCACCACTGCATGGCAGAGCGCACCTCGTCGGGCGAGCTCGGCAGCCTGAGCCCCAGGCGCGAACCCGCCTCGAGCGCGGCCAGCACCACCGGGCCGGGCAGCTTGAGCGCGGGCGGGTCGACGCCCGAGATCCGCGCCAGGTCGGCGAAGAGGCGGTCGAGCGTGAAGTTCCGGGCGGCCAGGATGTAGCGCTCACCGGGCCGCCCGCGCTCGTCGGCCAGCAGCATGCCCTGGGCGACGTCGCGCACATCGACGACGTTGATCGCGCCGTCGACGTAGACGGGGATGCGGCGCAGAAGGAAGCGGCGGATCAGCCCCATCGAGGTCCCTGTCGGGTCATCCGGCCCGAACACGAACGAGGGGTTGACCACGACCACCGGCAGGCTCGCTGAATACAGGCGCATCGCCTCCAGCTCCGCCTCGTGCTTTGAGTTCACGTACGCGATGCCCAGGTGGCCGACGTTGAAGCTCGCGCTCTCGTCGATCGCACCGCCCGGTGGCGCGGCGCCTACCGCCGCGATCGAGGAGGTGTGCACGGCCCGCTCGACGCCGGCCGCGAGCGCCTCCTCCAGGACGTTGCGGGTGCCCTCGACGTTGAGGCGGCGCACCCACTCGCGGTCCTTGCTGCGCATCGAGGTGCTGCCGGCGACGTGGAAGACGCGGTCCGCGCCCTTGAGCGCGCGGCGCACGGAGTCGCGGTCGAGCACGTCGCCGGTGACGACCTCGAACTCGACGCCCTGCAGGTGCTCGAGCCTCGAGGCGGCCCGGACCAGGAGCCGCAGCTCGTCCCCGCGCGCCGCCAGCGCACGCACCAGGTGCGAGCCGATGAAGCCCGTAGCGCCGGTGACGAGCGTCCTCCCCACGCCGCCGCATCGTACCCGCGGATCCCGCTCGCGGCGGGCGGCGTGATAAGAAGTCGCGCGTGAGCGAGGGCGCGAGCACCGCGATCGTCTGCGACACGACGGCCTACCTCCCGGACGAGCTGATCGCCGAGTACGGGATCCGCACCGTCAGCCTCTACGTCACGCTGGACGGCGAGCAGCGACGCGAGAGCGAGATCTCGCCGGCCGAGTACGAGACCTTCTATGAGCGCCTGCGCCGCAGCGAGCAGGGCGCCACCACTTCGCAGCCGTCGGTCGGCGACTTCATCGAGGTCTACGCACCGCTGCTCGAGCAGGGCCGCGAGATCGTCTCCCTGCACCTCTCGGGCGCGATCTCGGGCACGTATGAGTCCGCGCGCAGGGCGCGCCAGCAGCTGATCGACGAGGGCCGCGGCGGCGAGCGCATTCACGTCTACGACAGCCGCTCCGCCTGCGGCGGCACCGGGCTGTGCGTGCTGGCGGCGGCGCGGGCCGCCGCGCGCGGCGCGGACGCCGAGGAGGCGTTGGCCGCGGCGCAGCGCGTTCGCGACGAGCTGCGGATGTGGTTCGCGGTCGACACGCTCGAATACCTGCGCAAGGGCGGGCGCATCGGCGCTGCGCGGGCGCTGTTGGGCTCGGCCCTGCAGATCAAGCCGATCCTCACGCTGGAGGAGGAGATCCGCCCAGTGGAGCGGGTGCGCACGCGGCGGCGGGCCTTCGAGCGGCTGGTGCAGTACGCGCGCGAGCGCCACGACGACGGGGCCGACGCCTGGGTCGTCCAGCACATCCACGACCCGGACGGGGCGCAGCGCCTGATCGACGAGTGCCGCCAGATCTTCGGCCGCGGCCCCGTCTTCCTCTCGGAGATCGGGCCGGTGATCGGCGCCCACGCGGGCCCCGGGCTGCTGGGTGTGGGCGGGGTCTCGCTCGAGGCGCTGGGCTGAGGCGGCGCTTCAGCGGCGCCCGCGGCGGCGCATCAGCATCGCGCCCACCGCGAACCCGAGCACCGCGGCGCCGATCGCGAGCTCGCGCCGATGCTTGTGCACCTGGGCGCGCCAGTCGGTGAGCTCGTTGACCTTGTGGCGCAGCGCCTCCACCGAGCGCCCCAGCTCCTCGCGTTGACGTTCGATGTCGGCGCGGATCTGCTCGGGCGTGCGGGAGCCCGGCGCGGGCCGCGCCGTGCTCGAAGGCAGCGGCCGCGACACTTCAGCCATCGCCGCCCGCCTCCAGGGTCTCGCGGATCTCCTTCGCCTCCTCGATCGCCATCGTGGGCGCGGGCGGGGAACCGGCCTGCACGGCGCGGTAGGCGAGCATGCCGGCCACCGCAGCCACCACGAACCAGATCACGGCCTCGATCAGGAAGCCGAGCCACGGCGAGCCCTCGAAGAAGAGGTCGTTGAGCAGCCACGCGACCGCGTGCATCAGCATGATGAAGCCGAGGAAGGCGAGCGCTCCGGCGACGATGCCGACGACCGAGCCGGTCAGCAGCTTCGTGAGCTTCTCGCTGATCTCGGCCTTGGCGAGCTCGATCTCCTCGCGGACCAGCAGCGTGAGGCGCTCGGAGACGTCGATGACCAACTCGCCCAGCGAGCGCTCGTCGACGCGGCCGTTGGGATCGGTTGGAGGCGTTGTCACTCGGGCGGATCCTCGTGGAAGATGCGGACGTAGATGGCAGCCGACAGTCGGGTCGCCACAACGCTCGCGAGTGCGCTCATCGCGGCGACCAAGCCGGTCCAGATCAGTCGACGCACGATTTGGTTGTCCACGGTGTCCTGCCTATCTCCCCGTTTCCGGGAGCAGTTAATCAAGTCGTCCGGCTGTCCGGCGACTCCAGCCCGCGGCACAAGGTCTCGACCAGCATCTCGCGGCCGTCGCGGAAGTGCTCGTCGTCGGCGGGCAGCAGCCCGAACACCCAGGCCGAAAGCAGCTGCTCGATCGCTCCGTAGAACCACATCGAGGCGAGCTCTGGGTCGATGTCGGAGCGGAAGTAGCCGCTGCGCTGGCCCTCGACGACGATCCGCGCGATCCCGTCGTAGGCGCGCTTGATCTCGGGCATGTGCGTGCGCCCGAAGGAGTTCGCGGCGCGGGTGACCTCGACGATGATCACCTTCATCAGGTCGGGGTCGTGGCGGTAGGAGTCGATGATGAACTTGGCGACCGCGTCGAGCTTCTCGCGCGGCTCCAGCTCGCGGGCATCGACCTCCTCGATCGCCCCCAGGAGCAGGTCCCAGCGCTCGGTGAACAGCTCGTTGAGGACCTGGTCCTTGGACTTGAAGTAGTGGTAGACGAGCCCGTAGGCGACGCCGGCCTCGTCCGCGATGTCGGAGACGCGCGTGGCGTGGAAGCCCTGGTGAGCGAAGACGCGCACGGCGGCGTCGAGGATCTGGCGGCGGCGGTCAACCGCGGTGGCCTTCGCCATCACGACACCTCCGCGGCGATCGTGCTGTACTGGTTGACCTGCATCCGCAATCGCACTCGACCCTTTGGCCCGAACGCCCGGCGCGGGAGAAAGGGGTGACTGACTGACCAGTCAATCGGGCGCGCCCAGTATACGCCCACGGGCCGGCGCGCGCCGGTTGGCGGTGGCACGCGGCTCGCGTACCGTGGTAGGCACGAGCAGTGCGTAGACGCCTTGGATATCTGGCCCGACGTAGCCGCGCGCGCGAGCGGCGGGGCGCGCTGCGCGAGCGCCCCCTGTTCGAGACCCGCACGCAGGTGTGGCGCCAGGTCGGACTGGAATCGGAGATCGCGCGCTCGCGGGGACAGCAGGCGCTCGGCCGCGTCGTGCTCCTGCTGGTGCTGCTGGCCGGGGTGCTGGTCGTCTTCTCCCAGCGACGCTCGATCTTCCCGGCCGACCTCGACACCGAGATCCGGGTCGGGACCGTCATCGCGCTCGTCGTGCTCGGGTTCGGCCTCGCCCGCTACCTCGGGCGCGGGATGGTGCCGGCGCTGTTTCGCCGCATGGACCCGGCCACGGCCGGGACGGTCGGCTTCCTGGCCCGCCTGAGCACGCTGATCGTGGTCTCGGTGATCGCCCTGCGCATCGCCGGGGTCGAGACGCGCACGCTGGCGCTGGGCGGCGCCTTCACCGCGGTCGTGCTTGGCCTCGCGGCACAGCAGACGCTGGGCAACATCTTCGCCGGGCTGGTGCTGCTCTCGACCCGGCCCTTCCAGGTCGGCGACCGCGTGCGGCTGCAGGGCGGGTCGCTGGGCGGCGAGCTCGAGGGCATCGTCGGCTCGCTCGGCCTCTTCTACACCACCCTGGTGCAGGGGGCGGACCGCATCCTCATCCCCAACAGCGCCGTCGTGCAGGTAGCGGTCAAGCCGCGGCGCGAGCCCGAGCGCGTCGAGCTGCGGGCGCGCTTCGACGCCGAGGCCTCCCCCGCCGAGATCCAGCGCCTGCTCGACGAGACGATCACCGTGCCGCTGCGCTACCCGCCCGACGTGCAGCTCGAGGAGCTCGAGGGCGACGAGCTCGTGGTGCGGATCGCGGTGACGCCGCAGAGCCGCTCCGACGGCGCGCGACTCGCCGAGCAGGTGCTGGCGGCCGTGCGCGAGAACCGCGGCGCGGCGACGGACGACGGCGCGCGGGCCGGGGACGACAGCCGGGACGGCAGCGGTACGCAAGCGTGAGCGAGCGCGAATCCCGGCCCTAGGCGGGAGGGGCGCTACTAGTCCGCCGCGCTCGGCGGCCGCTCACGCCAGCGCTCGAGGGCGTCGGTGAGCGCCTTCGCGTGCAGGGCGCCGATCAGGTCGGGGAAGGGGGCTGCGCCGCGCTCGATCAGTTCAGCGACCCGCTCGGGGTCGAGCGCAGCGAAGCGCTCGGCCAGTAGCCGGATCTCGTCGGCGATCACCGGCTCGAGCCCGCGCATCAGCCGGGCCACGTCGCGGGCGCCGAAGCCCGTGCGCTCGTTCCAGCCGGCGGCGCGGAAGCGCGCGATCGCCTCGAGGATGCGCACCTCCGAACGCGTGTAGCCGTCCTCCCCGCTGCCGATCACGCCCAGCTCGGCGAGGCGGTCGAGCGCCCGCTCGGGCAGCTCCAGCCGCCGCAAGAGCTCCTCGCGGCTCGTGCGCTCGCGCTCGCCCGAGAGCGCCCGCTTGAACAGCTCCTCCCCGGTGCCGAGCAGCGCCCGCACCCGCTCCAGGTCGCCGTCGGCGGCGGCGAAGAGCTCGCCGATCACGCGCAGCGGCATGAAGCGCTCCTCCTGCAGTTGCTTGATCAAGCGGATCCGCTCGGCGAACTCAGGCGGGTAGTAGGCCATGTTGCGCGACGTCTTCACGGGCTCGGGCAGAAGCCCCTCGCGCAGGTAGTGGCGTACCGTGGCGACGGGAACACCGGCGCGCGCCGCCAGCTCGGAGATCTTGAGCAGACCCTGGCGCCCCTCCTTCGCGCTCCCGCGCCCGCCCCTGGCGGCGCTCCCCCGCTTGCCCTGCGTCCGCGCCCCGCTCATCCCATGAAGGTCGGCTGCTCGCCTGACGCGCCCTCGGCGGCGGCGCCCGCGGCGAGCAGCGCCTCGATCTCCTCTTCGGTGTAGCCGGCCTCGACCAGCACCTCGCGCGTGTGCTCGCCCAGCGCCGGCGCCGGGCGGCGCGGGTCGCCGGGCGTCGCCGAGAGCTTGAGCGGGTTGCCGAGCACGCGCACGCTGCCCAGCCCGGGCTGCTCGAACTCGATCAGCATCTCGCGCTCGCGCACCCAACCGGCGGCGAGCGCCTCGTCCAGCTCCAGCACCGGCTCGATGCAGCAGTCGTGTTCGTCGTTGAACGCCTTCCACTCGGCGCGCGTGCGGCCGCGGAAGACCTCGGCCACCGCGGCGTGACCCTCGGAGCCGGGCGGCGCGAACTGGTGCTCGAGCAGGTCCGGCCGCCCCACGCCCTCGCAGAAGCGCTGCCAGAACTTGGGCTCGAGCGCTCCGCAGACGACCCAGCCGTCGGCGGCCTCGTAGGTCAGGTAGCAGGCGATGCCCCCGTTCAGCATCTCGCGACCGCGGCGGGGCACGCGCCCGTCGCAGAGGTACTGGGCCGCGTTGAGGACGAGCCAGGAGAGCGCGCCGTCGGTCATCGAGACGTCCACGTACTGACCCTCGCCGGTGCGCTCGCGGTGCCAGAGCGCGGCCATCACGCCGAAGGCCGCCATCAACGCCCCGCCCCCCAGGTCGGCGATCTGGACGCCCGCCTGCACGGGAGGGCCGTCGGCTGCGCCGGTCAGGCCGAGCACGCCCGCCAACGCCAGGTAGTTGGCGTCGTGGCCGGCGCGATCGCGGTTGGGGCCGCTCTGGCCGTAGCCCGTGATCGCGCACATCACGAGCCGCGGGTTGCGCGCGCGCAGAGCCTCCCAGCCGCAGCCGAGGCGATCGAGCACGCCGGGGCGGAAGCCGTCCAGCACGACGTCCGCGCCCTCGGCCAGGCGCAGGAACGCCTCCCGCCCCGCCTCCGACTTGAGGTCGAGCCGGATCGAGCGCTTGCCGCGGTTGAGCGCGAGGTAGAGCGCCGAGCGGGTGCCGAGCTCGTTGTGCTCGTCCGCGCCGTAGTAGGGCGGCGAGTAGCGGATGTAGTCGCCCGCTCCGGTGTCCTCGACCTTGATCACGTCGGCGCCCGCGTCGGCCATCAGCAGCGAGCAGAACCCGCCCGGCAGCAGGCGCGTGAGGTCGAGCACGCGCAGCCCCGCCAAGGCCCCGCGCGCCGAGTCTGCGCCGGCGCCCCTCACGCCGCCGCCCCGGCCCGCAGCGCGCGCGTGCGCGGCGCCAGCCCGAGCAGCTCGCGCGCCTCGGACGGGGTCGCCACCCGCCGGCCCACGGACTCGACCATCTGCCGCGTCTGCGCGATCAGATCGCCGTTCGAGCGCGCCATCTCGCCGTTGGGCAGGTACAGGTTGTCCTCGAGCCCGGCCCGCACGTTGCCGCCCAGCGTGAGCGCCGCGGCGAGCAGCTTCCACTGGTCGCGCGAGATCCCGATCACCTGCCAGTTGGCGCCCCGCTCCGGCCCGTCCGGGATCTGCTCCGCCATCAGCTCCACGTTCCGCGGCGTCGGGCGGATACCGCCGACGACGCCCATGACGAGCGAGACCTGGTGGGGCGGGGAGATCAGCTCCATGTCGATCAGCGGATCGAGGCTGGCGACGTGGCCCGCGTCGAAGCACTCGTGCTCGGGCTTGATCCCGAGCTCCTTCATCGCGGCGAGCAGCTCCATGATCGTGTCGAAGGAGTTCTCGAAGACCGCCTTGAAGACGAAGTCCTTGCGCCGGCGCGAGTACTTCGCGTAGTTCATCGAGCCCATGTTGAGCGCCGCCACGTCCGGAGTGAGCTCGCGCAGGTACGCGACCCGCTTCTCCACCGGGATCCCGATCGCGCCCGTCGAGTAGTTGATGATCACCTCGTCGCCGACCTCGTCCAGGATCGCCTGGGTGATCGCGCGGAAGTCCTCGACCTCGAACGAGGGCGTGCCGTCGGGCTTGCGCGCGTGGATGTGGATCTGGGTCGCGCCCTCGTCCACCGCGCGGCGCGCCTCGGCCGCGTACTCCTCCGGCGTGTAGGGGATCGCCGGGCACTGGTCGCGGTTGGCGATCACGCCGCTGATGGAGCAGCTGATGATCACGGGGTCCTCGAAGCGACTCATACCGGCATCACCCCGTGCCTCTTCCACGGCCGCTGCACGCGCTTGCCTTCGGCCATGCGCAGCGCGGAGATGATCCGTGGGCGTGTCTCCCGCGGGTCGATGATGTCGTCGATCATCGCGTTGCCGGCGGCGATGTAAGGGTCGATCTGCTTGCGCACCTCGGCCAGCATCGCCGCGCGCGTCGCCTCGGGGTCGTCGGAGGCCTCGATAACCGAACGGCCGATGATGTTGACCGCGCCCTCGGGCCCCATCACCGAGATCTCGGCGGTGGGCCAGGCGTAGATCTGGTCGGGCTCGTAGGCGCTGCCGCACATCACGTAGTAGCCGGCGCCGTAGGCCTTGCGGATCACGATCGTGACCTTGGGCACGGTCGCGCGCGAGACCGCGTACAGCATCTTCGCGCCGTGGCGGATGATCCCCGCGTGCTCGACCTTCGAGCCGACCATGAAGCCGGGCACGTCCTGCAGGAAGACCAGCGGGATCCCGAAGGCGTCGCAGAGGTTGATGAAGCGCGCCGCCTTGTCGGCCGAGTCGTTCTCCAGGATCCCGCCCAGGTGCTTGGGCTGGTTGGCGACGATCCCGACCGGCCGGCCGCCGAAGCGGGCGAGGCAGGTGATGATCGTGCGCGCCCACTTCGGCTTGATGTCGAAGAACTCGCCGTCGTCGACGATCTCCCGGATCACCTCGTACATGTCGTAGGGACGGCGCGACGACTCCGGGACGATGTCAAGCAGTCGCTCCGACATGCGGTCCTCGGGGTCCTGGGTCGCCCGCACCGGCGGGCTCTCCTCGCAGTGCGAGGGGAAGTAGGAGAGGTAGCGCTTGATCGCCTCGATGCACTCCCGGTCGTCGGCGACCTCGAGATCGCCGACGCCCGACTTGCGGCAGTGCACCTTGGCGCCGCCCAGTTCCTCCATCGAGATCTCCTCGCCGGTGACCGCCTTGACGAGGTGCGGGCCGGCGAGCGCCATCGCGCCCTGGCCCGAGACCATCGGCACGAAGTCGGCGAGCGCCGGGATGTAGGCGGTCCCCGCCGCGCAGGGGCCCATCATCGCCGCCACCAGCGGCACGACCCCGGACATCTCCACCTCCTCGCGGAAGAGGTGCCCCGAGCCGGCGAAGAGCGATCCCGCCGCCTCCTGGATCCGCGCTCCGGCCGAGTCCAAGAGCCAGATCATCGGCATGCGCTGCTTGAGCGCGAGCTCGCGTAGGCGGCCGACCTTGATCTCGCCGGTCATGCCCATCGAGCCGGCCATCACGGTGAAGTCGTAGGCGGCGATCGCGCAGGGCCGGCCGTCCACCTCGCCCCAGCCGGTGATCACGCCGTCGGCGGGGGCGTCGCGGCCCTCCATCGCGCGTTGCGAGAAGTGCGGGCGGGCGTGGATGCCGGTCTCCACGAAGGTGCCCTCATCGACCAAAAGATCGATGCGCTCCCGCGCCGTGAGCTTGCCGCGCTCGTGCTGCTTGGCGATCTTCTCCGGCCCGCCCCCGAGCTTGGCTCGCTCGCGGCGCTCGTGCAGGTCGCGCACCAGGGCTTGCATCCCGGTCTCGGCGCCGGCGTCGGTCTGCGCTGGGGCCTCGGGGGCTTCGCTTCTGTGCTCGGGATCGGACATGGCTCTTGCTCGCCCGCTCAGCGCCCCTTCCACTGCGGCTCGCGCTTCTCGAAGAACGCCTTGACCCCCTCGAACGCGTCCTCGGTGGAGAGCTCGATCGCAAGTTGCGAGCGCAGGTAGTCGAGGGCGTCCATGAGCGGCATGTCGAGCTGCCGCCAGATCGCGTCCTTGCCCAGCTTCATCACCAGCGGCGACTTCGAGGCGAGCTTCTGCGCCCACTCGGCCACCGCAGCGTCGAACTCCTCCGCCGGCACGACCTTGTTGACGATCCCCGCCTCCAGCGCCTCGGCCGCGGTGAGCCGTTCGCCCAACAGCAGCATCTCCGTCGCCTTCTTGCGCGGGACGTTGCGGTAGATCAGCGCCATGATCATGAACGGGAAGAGCCCGACGTTGACCTCGGGCGTCCCGAAGCCCGCCGTCTCCTTGGCGATGATCAGGTCGCAGGCGAGCGCGATGCCGAGCGAGCCGGCGAGCACGTGGCCGTTCGCCGCCACCAGCGAGGGCTTGCCGAGCTCGCCCAGCTCGCGGAAGACGTCGACGAAGAGCTTGGCGCCGAAGAACTTGTGCGCGGTCGGCGCGTCACCGCCGAAGGCCGCCAGGTTGCCGCCGGCGGAGAACACCTTCTCGTGCGAAGAGGTGAGCACGACGACGCGCACCTCGTCGTCGGCCTTCGCCTCCCGCAGCGCTGCCAGGAGCTCCTCCAGGAGCTGATCTGAGAGCGCGTTGCGCGTCTCCGGGTCGTCGAGGGTGATCGTGGCGACGTGGTCGGCGACGGCGTAGCGGAGCTTCTCGTACCCGGGCATCGCTGGCGGAGAAAGTGCGAAGTACGACTCGACACTTTACACACGCGCCGGACGCCGGGGCCGCTGCGCCCTCAGCGCGTGAGCCCGCGCGCGGCGAGCTCGCGGGTGGCGGCCGGCACCCGGTCCACCGCCTCCTGCTCGCGCAGCCAGCCCAGCAGGTCGCTCATGCCCGCGGCGAACGGGACGCGCGCCTCGAAGCCGAGCAGCTCGCGCGCGAGGATGGTGTCCGCGTAACAGTGGCGCACGTCGCCGGAGCGGTAGAGGCCCGAGCGCTCCGGCTCTATGTCCACCCCCAGGCCGGCGGCGAGCTCGGCCGCGACCGCGTTCACGTCGGTGGGGACGCCGGTGCCGAGGTTGATCGCGCGCCCAATCGCCTCCTCGGACTCGAGCGCGCGCACGATCCCCTCGACGATGTCGCTCACGTGGATGAAGTCGCGCGACTGACGCCCGTCCTCGAAGATCAGCGGCGGCATCCCGTTGAGCAGGCGCGAGGCGAAGATCGCGGCCACCCCCGTGTAGGGGTTGGAGAGCGCCTGCCCGGGCCCGTAGACGTTGAAGAAGCGCAGGGCGACCGTGGGGATGCCGTAGGCGGCGCCGCAGACCAGGCAGAGCTCCTCGTGGTCGCGCTTCGTGACCGCGTAGACCGACGTCGGCGCGACCGGCTTGTCCTCCCCGGTGGGCGCGGCCCGAAGCTCCTCGTCGCAACTCGGGCAGCGCAGCTCCCACTCGCGCGCGCTCAGCTGCTCATCGTCGCGCGGCGGCGGCGCCACCGGACCGTGCTGGGGGCACTCGTAGCGGCCCTCGCCGTAGATCGACATCGAGGAGGCGACGACGAGCCTGCGCGGCCGTCGCTCGCGGGAGACCATGCGCTCCAGGAAGCTCGCGGTCGCCAGGGTGTTCGAGCGCACGTAGCGCTCGATCTCGTACATCGACTGCCCGACCCCGACCACGGCGGCGAGATGGACGACCTCGTCGACCCCCTCCAGCGCTCGCTCGGCCGCCTCGGCGTCGCCGACATCGCCGGCGACGAAGCGGACCCCGGCCGGAAACTCAGGCGGCCCTGACCCGTGCACCTGCTCCTCCAGCGAGTCGAGCGCCACCACCTCGCGGCCGAGCTCGCGCAGGCGGGAGACCAGGTGGGAGCCGATGAAGCCGGCCCCGCCGGTGACAAGCGTCCTCACGCCCTCCCCCTCCCCGGCGCGAGGCGCGAGGGCCGCAGCGCGGTCCGCGCGGGCTCACCGAAAGGCGGGCGGGCCCGACCGGCGAGCACGGCGAGCGCGGCCGCGTGCGCCTCGCGGGCGCGCGGCTCTGCCCGTACTGCCGCCCGCAACCAGCGCAGCGCCCGCCCCAGCATCAGCGCGAGGCGGTAGGCGCCGCGGTGCGGTGGCGAGAAGTGCTTGCGCGCGTACTGCAGGCGCGCGTAGGCGTCCTGCGCCTCCATGCGCGGGCTCACCCCGCCCTTGCCCGCGTAGTGGACGATCGTCATCTCCGGCAGGTGGCGCACCTCGAAGCCTGCGTCCTTGATCCGGCGGCAGAGGTCGGTCTCCTCGGAGTAGATGAAGAAGCGCTCGTCGAGCAGCCCCGCCGCCTGCAGCGCCTCGCGGCGCGCCAGCATGAAGGCGCCCGTCGTCCAGTCGCACTCGCCCTCGCGCTCGTAGGCGCGCGGATCGAGCTCGCGTTCGCGCAGGGCGCGGGTGAGCACGCTCGGCCCGCGCAGGCGTTCGGCCCCTAGGGCCTGGCCCAAAGCCCGCAGCGCGTTCGGGAAGCGCCGGATCGTCGGGTAGAGCGCCCCCTCCCCGTCCAGGTGGCGCACACCCACCAGCCCCACGCCCGGGCGCTCGTCCAGCGCGCGCACCAGCTGGGCGAGTGTCCCCGACACGAGCTCGGTGTCGGGATTGAGGAAGAGGACGTAGTGGGCGCTGCAGCTGAGCAGCGCCCGGTTGTTGGCGTGGGCGAACCCGCGGTTGGCGGACCTGACCACGCGCGCGGCCGGGTAGCGGCTCTCGACCAGCTCGCGCGTCCCGTCGTCCGAGTCGTTGTCGGCCACGACCACGTCCAGCGCGATCCCTCCCGCCCGGGCGAAGACGCTGTCGAGGCAAGCGGGCAGCCAGCGGGCCTCGTCGGTGGAGACGACGATCACGGCGAGATCCGCTGGCGCCGCCGCGAGGTCCCGCCGCGCGCCGGCCGGATCGGTACGGGTCAGCGGCGGCTCCGCCGCGGCGACACCGCCCGCGGAACCGTCATGCGCTCTCTCGAAGGCCACGCCCTGGCAACGAGCCCGCGGTCCGGCTTCTTTCGCCCACGGTCGTCCGGGCCGTCCACGCCGGGGGCGGGACGGGGCGGGACGATCCCAAGCTCCCGCCCTGCCTCGGGGTCGAGCAGCAGGCGGGTCGCCTCGTAGCGCGAGGAGACCCCCAGCTTCGCGAAGGCGGAGGTCAGGTGGCTCTTCACCGTGCTCTCGGCCAGGTAGATCCGCGCCGCGATCTGGGCGTTGGTGAGGCCGGCGACGACGAGGGCGAGGATCTCGCGCTCGCGCGCGGTGAGCGCCGCGCCGGGATCGACCTGGCGCCGCAGGCTGCGGGGGATCGAAAGCTGCCCGCCGATCACGTCGGCGACGGCGGCGGCAAGCGACGTCTCGACCCGGTCGGCCAGGACGACGCCGTCGGCCCCCCTGGCGATCGCCCGCCGCGCGTCGGCGGGGCGCGCCGCCTCGCAGACCAGCACCACGCGGACCGCGCCCAGCGCCGCACGTACGCGCGCGACCGCGCTCGCGCTGGCGGGGCCCGGGCGCGGGGCGGCGACGATCACGCAGGCGAGGGCGGCGCGCGGCGAGCGGTCGAGCAGCGCGGCGAGCGTCGCCTCGACGGCCACGACAGGAGGATCGGAGCCCTCGAGGGCGCGCCGCAGGCGCAACCGTAGGGCGGGGTCGGCGACACAGATGCCGATCCCCGGCTCCCGCTGGCCGTTGGTCCCGCGAGTGGCCCGGGCTGCGCTCATCGCGAAAGAGCAACGCCCGCCGCGTCCGAACCCTTCCGATGGCGGCCCCGCACCGCGCGCGAAAGACCTGGGGCGCCGCGGGCGTTGCCTGGGCGGTGGCCGTACGCCCGACAGACGCGGAGACAACGCTCACGGACGGCGCGCCCGGGGCGCCTTGGGTCGCGCCCGGGGCGAGGATCGACCCCACCGCACGGCTCGGCGTGTACGCGGTCGTCCACGCGGGCAGCCGCATCGAGGCGGGCGCGGTGGTCGAGGAGGGCGCGATCGTCGGCAAGCAACCGCGGCTGGGGCCGCTCTCCACGGCGCCGCGCGAGCCAGCGGCGGGCGCGGTGGTCGGCCCCGGCGCGTCCGTGCTGGCGGGCGCCGTGATCTTCGCCGGGGCGCGGCTCGAGCGGGGGGCGATCGCCGGCGATCAGTCGCAGGTCCGCGAGCGCAGCGTGGTCGGCGCGGGCTCGGTGGTCGGCCGCGGCAGCGCGATCGACAACGACGTGCGGATCGGCGAGCGCGTGCGCGTGCAGACCAACTGCTACCTGGCGGCGGGCACCGTGGTCGAAGACGACGTCTTCATCGGGCCCGGCGTGGTCACGACCAACGACGACACGATGGCCAGGCACGCCCCCGGAGCGCCCTGCCCCGGGCCGCGGCTCCGGCGCGCCTGCCGGATCGGCGGCGGGGTCGTGCTGCGGCCGGGGGTCGAGATCGGCGAGGAGGCCTTCGTCGGGGCCGGGGCCGTGGTGCTCCGCGACGTGCCCCCGCGCGCGGTCGTGGTCGGCGTGCCGGCGCGGCGCATCCGCTGGGTGGCCGACGACGAGCTGCTCGAGGCATGGCGCTAGCGGCGCGCGGCGACACCGATCGCGAGCAGCGCCGCGTGCCCCTGTTCGCCACGCGGCCCGCCCTCGAGCGGCTGTGGCCGCGGATCGCCGAGCGCCAGCGCGCGGTGCTTGAGTCGGGCCGCTACGTGCTCGGCCCCGAGCTCGAGGCCTTCGAGCGGGAGTTTGCCGCGTACGTCGACCGGCGGCACTGCGTCGGGGTCGCCAACGGCACGGACGCGATCACGATCGCCCTGCGCGCGCTGGGAGTCGGCCCCGGCGACGACGTGATCGTCCCCGGTGTCAGCTTCTTCGCCACCGCCGAGGCGGTGGTGAACGCCGGCGCCCGCCCCGTCTTCGCCGACATCGACCCGGAGACGCACTGCCTGACCGCGGCCACGGCCGAGGCCGCGCTCACGCCGAAGACGCGGGCACTGCTTCCCGTCCACCTGTTCGGCAACCCGGCGCCGCTGGCGGAGCTGCGCGAGCTGGCCAGCGCCCACGGCCTGCACCTGGTCGAGGACGCGGCCCAGGCCGCCGGCGCCGGCATCGACGGCAGGCGCGCTGGGGCGTTCGGCGACGCCGCCTGCTTCAGCTTCTATCCCGGCAAGAACCTGGGCGCGATCGGCGACGCCGGGGCGATCGTCACCGACGACGAGGGCGTCGCGACGAGAGCGCGCACGCTGCGCGGGCACGGCCAGGGCGACGCGCGCTGGGTGCACGTGGCGGTCGGCTACAACTCGCGGCTCGACGAGATCCAGGCGGCGGCCCTGCGCGTGATGCTGCCCCAGCTGGACGCCTGGACCCGCGCCCGCCGCCGGGCGGCCGCCGCCTACGCGGCGGCCGGCCTGGGAAGGCTCGCCCGCCTGCAGCGCGAGACGCCAGGGGGGCAGAGCTGCCATCACCTCTTCGTCGTGCAGACGGCCGACCGCGACGCGCTCGCCGCGGGCTTGGCGGAGCGCGGGATCGAGTCGCGCGCCTACTACACGCTGCCGCTCAACCGCCAGCCGGCGCTCGCCGAGCTGGGGGGCGCGCGCCGCCGCCTGCCGGCCTGCGAGGAGCTCGCGAGGCACGGGCTGGCGCTGCCGATGGGCCAGTCGCTCGAGCCGGAGACGGCGGCGGCGGTCACCGCCGCTGTCGCGGAGGTGCTCGGCGGCTGAGCGCCGCGCTCAGTTCGCCCCGCGGCGGCTGAGCACGGCCGGCACGGTGCGCGCGATCAGCTTCAAGTCGAGCCAGAGCGACCAGTTGGTCACGTACAGATAGTCGAGCGCGACCATCTCGCGAAACGGCAGGTCGGCGCGCCCCAGCACCTGCCAAAGCCCGGTCAGTCCCGGCGAGAGGTCGAGCCGGGCGCGCGACCAGCCGGCCACGCGCTCGTCCTCGGCGGCGATCAGCGGGCGCGGGCCGACCAGGCTCATCGATCCCGTGAGGACGTTCCACAGCTGCGGCAGCTCGTCCATGCTCGTGCGGCGCAGCAGCCGTCCCACCCGCGTCACGCGCGGATCGCGCTCGAGCTTGAGCCAGTCGGGGTCCTCGCTCAGCGAGCGCAGCTCGGCCGCCCGCCGCTCGGCGTCCACGACCATCGTGCGGAACTTGAGCAGGGTGAAGGGCCTGCTGTGGCGGCCGATGCGGCGCTGGCGGAAGAGCACGGGGCCGGGCGAGTCGAGCTTCACGGCGAGCGCGATCAGGGCCAGAAGCGGGGCCAGCACGAGGCCGCCGACGAGCGCTCCGCTGACGTCGAGGCAGCGCTTCAGGAAGCGCGAAGAGCGGGAAAGCACGAGGGGGTTGAGGCCGAGCAGCGTGAGGCCGCCGACGTCGTCGATCGCCACCGAGGGCCCGAGCGCGCTCGCGTGGCCGGGGACGAGGCTCACCTTCGCAGCCGCCTGGTTGCAGGAGTCGATCAGCTCCATCAGCGACCGCTCGGACAGGTCGGGCGCGACCGCGATCACCCGGTCGACATCGCGGCGGGAGATCAGAGCGCCCAGGTCGATCTCCCCGAGCCGCCCCAGATGCGGCAGGCCGCCCTCAGAGGCGGAAGCGGGGCCGAAGGAGAGGACGCCGACCGGCTCCAGCCCGTACTCGGGGTGCGCGCGGATCCGGCGCACGAGCTCGCCCACGAGCGGCGAATCGCCCACCACCAGCACGCGCGCCGGCCCGGCGAGGAGCAGGGCGAGGCGGCGCGCCAGCGAGCGCAGAAGCGAGGCGGCGAGCACGCCCGTGGCGACGAAGACGACGGCGTCGAGCGCACCCGCATGGGCCCCGAGGGCGCCCGCGCAGAGCGCCAGCGCGACGGCTCCGAACAGGAAGGCGTGGAAGAGCGCTGGGAGATCGTCGAGCAAGGGCGCGCGCACGCGTTTGGCCTCGCGCTCGTACAGCCCGTAGACGCGGAAGAGCACGAGCCAGAACGGCAGCGAGGCGAGCACAACCCACAGCAGCCGCGGCTCGAGCCGCCCCTCCGCCAACGCCAGCGTGAGCGCCGCGGCGGCGAACACGCCGGCGAGGTCGCCCAACGCAAGCGCGCGGCGGACCAGGCCGTCGCGGGGGCGCAACGCGTGGGCGGGGCGACGGGAGTCGGCGGCTGCGCGCCGCGTCAGCGCGCCGCGGTCGGCCGCCGGCAGCGCGCGAACGCCCGTCGGTCCGCTCATCCCGCGGCGAGGGCGGCGGGCGCGAGCGGCACCGGCCGTCCGCTGTCGTTCAGCGACGCCTCGGCCGCCTCGATCGTCCGCACGACGTCCAGCGCAAGCTCGAGCTGCTCGCGGCGGGGCTCGCGGTCGCGCACCGCGGCGGCGAAGTCGGCCAGCTCGACGGCGAGCGGCTCGGCGCTCTCCAGGTGCGGGGAGACGATGTCGCCGGTGCGGTAGGAGAGGTGGTACTCGCCGAAGGTCTCCGGGTCGTGGTAGACGACGCCCTTGTCGAAGACCCGCACCGGCTCGGGCGCGCCGTCCTCGTAGACGACCATCTTCTCGCTGCCGACCAGCACGGTGCGGCGGAGCTTGCTCGGGGCGAGCCAGCTGATCTCGATGTTGGCCAGCGTGCCCGAGGCGTAGGCCAGGCTCAGGAACGCGACGTCGGCGATCCCCGGCACGACCGCGTCGCGGCCGCTGGCGGCAACGGTTCGCGGCCCCGCGCCGAGCCAGTAGCGCAGGATCGAGAAGTCGTGGGGGCCGAGATCCCAGATCACGCTCACGTCGCGCTGGTGCAGGCCCAGGTTGACGCGGCTGGAGGAGACGAAGTAGAGCTCGCCCAGCTCGCCGGCGTCGAGCATCCGCTTCACGGCACGCACCGGCGGGCTGTAGGTGAACGTGTGACCGCAGAGCAGCACGAGGTCGCGCCGGCGCGCGAGCAGCGCCAGCTCCTCGGCCTCTGCGACGGAGGCGGCGAGCGGCTTCTCCACGAACGTGTGCTTGCCCGCCTCAAGCGCTGCCCGCGCCAGCGTTGCGTGGGTGCCTACGGGCGTCGCGATCGCGACCGCGTCGAGATCGTCGTCGGCGAGCAGCTGCTCCAGTTCCCGGGTGGCGCGCACCGCCGGGTAGCGGCGCGAGACGCGCTCGAGGCGCTCGGGCGCCCGGTCGCAGATCCAGCTCAGGTCTACCCCGTCGAGCTCGGCCAGCACGCGGACGAGGTTCGGCCCCCAGTAACCGAGGCCGATGATCCCGATGCGCACAGGCCGCGGCGGCGCCTGCGGCGGCACCCCGTTGCCGTTGGCAGCGTCGCGGGCGCGCCGGACGAGGCGGCGGGCGCGGGCGAGCCGCCGGACGCCCGGCCTCTGGCGGTCGCTCCGGGTCCCCACGCCGTCGTGCGCTGGGCGATGCCTGCCCGGGGCTGCGACGTTGCCGTTTGACCCCTCCATGCAATGACCCCAACGAACGAGGGGGCCGTCAACTCGCGCTCGACCTAGCGCCGGACACCCCGGGGTGCAAAAACCGGGGTGGGTACCCCGGTGCTAGAAGCGTGCGACCCCTCTAGGTTGGCTCAGGAGCGCGGCGCCGCGCGGGGAAGTCGGGGCCGGCTCGCCAACGGCAAGGAGGAGGTAGGGATGCCAGCAACGGCTCTCGACGCGCACGCAGTGGCGACGTCGGCGGCGGAGCGCCGCGCGATCGCCCGAGCCAAGGAGGGAGACTGGAGCGCGGTCCACTTCCTCTACGTCCGGCACGCCGACGACGTGCGCCGCTTCGTGCAGAGCATCGTCAAGGACCACCACGCTGCCGAGGACGTGACCCAGGAGGTCTTCGCCAAGCTGCTGCGGATCATCACGCGGTACGAACCGCGCGACGTCCCGTTCGCGGCCTGGCTCATGCGCGTCGCCCGCAACGCGGCGCTCGATCACGTGCGCGCCCGCCGGCAGATCCCGGTCGAGCACGTGCAGGCCGTCGCGGGCGGCGACGAGCACCTCTCCTTCGAGCAGCGCCAGAGCATCAGGGAGACCCTGGCGGAGCTGCCCGAGGCGCAGCGCCAGGTGCTGATCCTCAGGCACGTGGCCGGCTTCTCGCCCGGGGAGATCGCCGAGCTGCTCGGCAAGACGGAGCCCTCGATCCACGGCCTGCACCACCGCGGGCGCGCGACGCTGAAGCGCAACCTGAGCGAGCTCGGCCTGACTCCGGCGACGGCGCCCTAGGCGCCGCGGTCAGCGCCGCCCGGCTTCCACCCGGGCTCGCCCGCCAGCTCGAGCATCAGCACGTGCGCGAGCAGATCGCGCAGCTCCACGTCCTGGCGGTCCGCCTCGCGCTTGAGAGCGAGCAGATCGCCGCGCCGCAGCTCGAGCGCGAAGCGGCGGGTGTGGCCGGGGCGCCCGAGGGCCAGCCGCGGGACGCGGAGCGCCGGCTCATCGGTGCCGAGCCGCGGGCGCACCCGCGCGCAAGCGCGCGAAAGAAGCTCCTCCGCCCCGCCCTCGCCGGCGGCTACGCGGCGCTCGAGCTCCTCCCAGCCGAAGGGGTCGAGGGTGATGGCCACCACGATCCTCGTCCTCTCCTCATCCACGCCGGCGCACCCTAAAGGCCGGCGCGGGCCGACCTCCCTGTCGCCGACTCGCCGCCCCCAACCGGCGCCCAACGGACGTTGCCAGATTCGTCGCGCCCCGCGAGCGCGAGGCGCCCGGCGGCTCCCTCCTCGCCGCGATCGCGGCGCCGCCACCAGGCGGCGACCTCGCGCGGCAGCGCATGCCAGAGGCCGGGTCGCGCCGCCACCGCGCCGAGGAACTCGCGGTAGAGCTCCTCCTTGCGCGGCTCCCCCAGGTAGCCGGGATCGGGGTGCGAGAGGCACTGGGCGAGGCCGCCCGCCGCCTCGACCCGTTCCAGCTGCCGCAGCCAGAGGCCGATCGTGCGCTCCCCCAGCAGGGTGAAGGTCGTGTGGTCCTGCGGCAGCGTGTACGGCAGCTCGATCACCTCTCCGATGAAGAACGGCCAGGGCGAGCAGCAGCCACCGGGCTGGGGCTCGTAGGGGTCCGAGAACGGCACCGTGCAGTCGTAGTCGACGGGCAGCTCGCCCAGCCAGGCCCAGACGCGGTGGGTGGCCGGCGAGCGGAAGCCGCGGGCGCCCAGCCGGCGAGCCTGCTCACGCAACAGTGGCAGCTGGCGCCCGAACTCGCGCCGCGAGCTGAAGAGCGAGCGGTCGTGGTGGACGCCGTGCAGGCCGAGCTCGAAGCCGCGCCCGGCGAGCTCGCGCAGGATCCCCCGATCGAGCGGGTAGTCGCCGCCGACGAGGTTGAACGACGAGCGCAGGCCGCGCTCCTGCTCGAGGTCCGCGATGCGGACCGCGTTGCGCAGGCCGGCGGCCGACTCCACGTCGTGCGTGAGGATCAGGGCGGCCCGCGCTCCGTGCGGCCAGAACCAGCGGAAGGCGAGCTCGTCGCGCCCGCTCGCCTCGAGCGCGCAGAGCACGTAGAGGCGCAAGAGCTCAGTCACCCCGTCCTCCCAGGGCCAGCGGGGGAACCGCGGCCGGCCCTGCCAGCGGACGAGGGCGCGGCGCGCGGCGAGCTGGACGCGCCGGGGGATGAGGCCGCGCACGCGGTAGAAGAGGTCGAGCGCGCCGGGCGGAAGCGCCCGGCGCTTCGCGCCCTGCGCCCAGAGCTCGCCGACGTAACCCTGGTAGGCGTCGGCGAGGCTGAAGGGCACGACCACCCGGCCGTCGCCCCCACGCACGCGCAGGGGCCGGGAGGGTTCTGCGAGGAAGGCGCGCAGCTCGCGCCCGCGCTCGGCCCCCTCGCCGGGCCGCGCCCACAGGCGCCACTCCCCGTCACGCAGCCAGCCCCACTTGGCGCCCCGGCGACAGACGATCGCGCCGGCTTCGGTCGCCGCGTTCGACGCGGGACCCGGAGCGCTCGGATCGACCAGCGCGACAGGCTCGTCGGGCCGCAGCAGACGCTCGAGCGGGTGCGCCGGGTCCGGGAGCGGAAGTCCGCGCGCCCGCGGATCGTTGTCGGGTCGTGTCCGAGCGGACCGACCCGCGTGCCCACGGGGCGCACTCCGCCGCCCTGCTCTCACCGCAGGACCCCGCCTGGATCGCGTTCGTGGAGGGCCACCCGCACGCCACTCCCTTTCACCACCCCGCCTGGAGCGCGACGCTCGCCGAGGCCTACGGCTTCGACGACGCGGGGCTGGCGCTGCTCGACGGCGCCGGGCGGATCGAGGCGGCGCTGCCGCTCCTGCGGATCGGCCGCCTGCCGCTGCGCCGGCGCGCCGTGGCCCTGCCCTTCACCGACAGCCTCGGCCCGCTCGCCGGCGCGGACGCCGACGGGCTCGCGCGCCGCCTGGAGCGCGCGAGAGGCGAGCTGGGGCTGGGGCGGCTCGAGGTGCGCGAGGCGTTGAGCGGCCCGGGCACGGACCCCGTCCCCGTCGGCCACAGGCACCTGCTCGCGCTCGGCCCCGACCCCGAGCGCCTGCGGGCGGGCTTCGACCGCTCGCGGGTGGAGCGCAAGCTGCGTCGCGCCGAGCGGGCCGGACTCACCGTGCGCCGCTCGAGCGGGCGGGACGCGCTCTTGGAGGCCTTCTGGCCGCTTCACGTCGCCACCCGCAGGCGCCTGGGGGTGCCGGTGCAGCCGCGGCGTTTCTTCGAGGCCCTGCACGAGCGGATGCTGCGGGCGGGCCTTGGCTTCGTGGTGACGGCGGAGCTCGACGGCGCTGCGGTCGCCGCGGCGGTCTTCCTCGCCTGGAACCGGCGCCTGGTCTACAAGTTCTCCGCCAACGACCGCAGCCGGGGCGACGTGGGGGCCTCCCAGGCGGTGATCTGGGAGGCGATCCGCTGGGGAGCGGAGAACGGCTTCGCGGAGCTCGACCTCGGCCGCACCGAGCTGGGCCACGAGGGGTTGCGGACCTTCAAGCGCGCCTGGGGCTCGCGGGAGGTGCCGCTCGCCTACACCACGTTGGGCGGCGCGGCCGCGGCGGCCGGGACCGCGGGCGCGGGCCGAGCCGGGGAGCTCTTGGGGGCGGTGCTGCGGCACTCACCCGAGCTCCTCACCCGGGCGATCGGCAGGCTGGCCTATCGCTACACGGCCTGAGCGCAGCTCCCGCTCCAGGCGACGCCCGCGCGGGGGCGCGAGCGCGGCGCGCTCGTAGGCGCGCACCAGCTCCCGGGCCTGGCGCTCCCAGGCGAGGCGCTCGACCCGGCGCAGCGCCTCCCGGCCCATGCGCTCGCGCCTCGCCGGATCGTCGAGCAGCTCGTCGATACAGCGGGCCAGCTCGGCCGGCACCGGTTCGCGGGCGTAGGCGGCGGCCGGCCCGGCTGCGGCCTGCGTCTCGGGCAGCTCATAGCTCGCGATCGGCCGCCCCATCGCCATGTACTCGGGCACCTTCACCATCGACGAGAGCACGTTCAGCGGGCTCGGCGGGTCGGGCGCGAGGCAGACGTCGGCGCTGGAGAGGATGCGGCGGATGTCGTCGTCGCCGCGCCAGCCCGCGAACTCGACGTCGCCCTGCAGCCCGAGCCCCGCTGCGAGCCCGCGCATCTCCTCCAGGACGTCGCCCTCGCCGATGAAGATCGCGCGCCAGTCGGCGCCGCGCCGCCGGCGCAGCTCCGCGAGCGCGTGCAGCGCGTGATCGATCCCGTCCTGGGGGCCCATCACGCCGAGGTAGGCGAGCAGGTGGCGGCGACCGCGCCGCAGCGCCGGGTCGGGGGCGACCGGCCGGAAGCGCGCCAGGTCGGGCCCGTTGCGCACCACGTGCACGCGCTCGCGGTCTAGCCCGGCGCGCGCCAGCGCGAGCCGCCGGTAGGAGTCGTTGGCGACCACCACCACGTCGGCGGCGCGCAGCGCCCGCCGCTCGAGCGCGAGCAGGGCCCGGTGCAGCGGGCCCGCGCCGAAGCGCGAGCGGTAGAGCTCGGGGGTGAGATCGTGCTGGTCGAAGACGAGGCGGGCGCCGCGGGCGAGAAGGGGGCTCACGGCCCAGCCCAGGAAATCCGGCGGGTTGGCCACGCCGACCACGTCGAAGGGCTCCGCCCCGCGTCGCGCCAGGCGCCGGGCGAGGCGGCGGATCCCGACCCACGCGGCCGCGTACTCGCGCGCGTACCCGAGCGCGCCCGAGGCGAAGCGCGCGCGGAAGCGGTGCACGCGAATGCCTTCGAGCACCTCCTCAGCCGGCTCGCCCGCCCGCACGCGCGGCGCGATCGCCTCGACCGCCCAGCCCGCGCCGGAGAGCGCGCGCGCCTCGTCCCAGACCCGGCGGTCGCGTGGCAGGCCCTCGTTCTCGAGGACCAGGAGCGCCCGGCGCGCCCGTCTCATCCGGGCGCGCCTCCGCCGCCCGCTGGGGAACCGGCCTCGTCCGCCGCCCTTTCCCCGCGCGGCGCGTGAACCGCGGCCGCCGTCGGCGATGCCCCCAGCAACCGGCGCACGGCCGCGATCACGCGCTCCTGCTGGGCCTCGGTGAGGCCGGGGAAGAGGGGCAGCAACACGACCTCGCGCGCCGCCGCCTGCGTGTGGGGCAGGTCCGGCAAGCCTCCGTCACGGGCCGGGCTCGCGGCCTCGGCGTAGGCGGGCTGGCGGTGGATCGCCATCACGCCGGGGCGGGTACGGATGCCCTCGGCCGCCAGCGCCTCCATCAGCTCGCGCGCGCTCACGGCGGCGCCGGGTCGCACGCGCACCGCGTAGGACTGCCAGGTGCGCCAGGCGTAGGGCGGGTCGACCGGCAGCCCCAGCCCCGGCACGCCCGCCAGGCCCTCCGAGTAGCGGCGCGCCAGCCGGCGCCGCTCGGCCAGGATGTGGTCGAGGTCCTCGAGCTGGCGCAGGCCGATCGCGGCCTGCAGGTCGGTCATCCGGTAGTTGAAGCCGCGCTCGGGGTAGCCCTCGATCACGACCCCCGTCGCCGCGTGCCGGGCGAGCGCGGAGCTGTCCATGGAGTGCTCGCGCAGGCGTCGCAGCCGGGCAGCGAGCGCCGGGTCGCCGAGCGCGATCATCCCGCCCTCGCCACAGGTGATGACCTTGCGCGGGTGGAAGGAGAAGCAGGTGGGGAAGCCGAGCGAGCCGATCGGCCGGCCGCGGTGCCGGGCACCGATCGCGCAGGCCGCGTCCTCGACGAGCGCGAGCCCGTGGCGCGCGCAGAGCTCGGCGAAGGCGTCCATGTCGGCCGGCAGGCCGAGCTGGTGCACGGGCAGGATCGCCCGCGTGCGCGGACCGATCGCGGCCTCGGCCGCGGCGGGGTCGAGGTTGTAGGTCTCGGGGTCGATGTCGGCGAAGACGGGGCGAGCGCCGCACTGCCAGATCGCGTTCGCCGTGGCGATGAAGGTGAGCGAGGGCAGGATCACCTCGTCGCCGCGCCCGATCCCGAGCGCGTGCAGCGTCAGGTGCAGCGCGGTCGTGCAGCTCGTGGTCGCGACCGCGTCGGCGGCTCCGACCCGCTCGGCGAAGCGCCGCTCGAACTCCTCGACCCGCGGCCCCTGGGTGAGCCAGCCCGAGGCGATCACCCGAGCGACCGCCTCGGCCTCCCCTCCTCCGAACCAGGGGCGGGCGAAGGGGACCTCCGGTTGGGCGCTCATCGCAGCGCCGCCGCGCTCGCCGCCGCGGCTCCGCGGGCGCGCTGCTCGCGCCACCAGGCGACCAGGCGCCGCAACCCCTCCTCAAGCCCCACCTGCGCCTCGAAGCCGAGCTCGCGGCGGGCGCGGGTGGTGTCGGCAAGGCGCCGCGGCACCGCCGCTACCGCGCGCTCCGGAGCGTGCTCGACCCCGAGCTCGGAGCCCATCGCGCGCAACAGCGTCGTCGCCAGCTCCGCCAGGCTGGTCTCCACCCCGCTGGCCACGTTGTAGACGCCCTCGCTCACGGGGGCGTTCGCCGCCAGCAGGTTGGCGCGGGCGACGTCGTCAACGTAGACGAAGTCCATCGTCTGCGACCCGTCGCCGTGGATCACCGGCGGCAGGCCCGCCTCGACCCGCTCCATCCAGCGCACGAGCACCTCGGTGTAGGCGCCGTGGACGTCCATGCGCGGCCCGTAGACGTTGAAGTAGCGCAGGGCGACCCATGCCAGCCCCGCCGTGGCCCGGAAGGACCGCAGGATCCCCTCGTTGAAGGCCTTGGCGGCCCCGTAGAGGGTGTCGTTGCCGTAGGGGTGGTGGTCCTCGGCCGTTGGGAAGCGCTCGGCCGGGCCGTAGACCGAGGCCGAGGAGGCCGCGATGACCTTGCACACGCCCGCCCGGGCAGCCGCCTCGACCACGTTGAAGGTGCCGTCGACCAGCACCTCCAGCGCCAGGCGCGGCTCCTCGGCGCATTGCGTGATCCTGATCGCGGCCTGGTGGAAGACCAGGTCGCAGCCGCGCACCAGCTCGGCGACGAGGTCGCGGTCGCGGACGTCCCCCTCGACCACCTCGACGGCGCCGCGCTCGCGCGCCGCGGCGAGGTTCTCGGGACGGCCGCGGACGAAGTTGTCGAGCACGACCACCCGCTCGGCGCCGGCGGCGACCAGCCCGTCGACGATCGCCGAACCGACCGTCCCGGCGCCGCCGGTGACCAAGGTGCGCGCTCCCGCGATCATGCCGACCCCGCCGTCTGCGACTCCCGCTCGCTGAGCGCGCCGGTCGCGAGCAGCGGGCGCGCCGGTTCAGCGGCCGGCAGCTTCGCGCGGCCCGCCCGCAGCATCCGCGCCCGCAGCTCCCGCCGCACGAAGCGGCGGAACTCGGGGTCGTCCACCCGCTCCACCCGGCGCAGCGCGGCGCGGGCATACCCGTAGAGGAAGGCCGCGCCCGAGAGCACGGCGGGACGCGAGCGCGCGACCTTGAGCGAGCGCAGCGTCACCCAGAGCGGGCCGTAGTGCAGGATCCAGGCGCACTCGCCGTGCCGCGCGCGCCCGCGCAGAAGGCCGTCAGCCGAGGCCCACGGGCGGTGGTGGCGGGCGACGAGCTCGGCGAACGAGCGGGTCTCGTATCCGCGCATCCGCGCGTAGGTCTCGTCGATCGTGTCCCAGGCGAGCCGCTCGGGCACCCCGCCCACGGCCACCAGGCACTCGCGGCGGTAGAGCTTGACCGCGCCGTGCACGTGCGTGGGCGGGATCGCGATCGGGCGCCAGCCGGAGCGGCCGTGCTCGGCCAGGCGCCCTCCCGCCAGCCCGAGCCGAGGGTCGCTGCGGAAGCGGGCGAGCAGCTCCGCGAACCAGGTCGGCGGCAGCTCGACGTCGCCGTCGAGCTTGCCGATGAAGGCGAAACGGCGCCAGCGGGCTCGGCGCAGGCCGTAGTTGAAGGCGCGGGCCTCGCGGGCGAGCGCGAGGCTGTCGCGCCCGCTCGGCGCGCGCGGCGCCTGCAGGACGGTGGCGAACTCGAGCTCGCCCTCCAGCTCGCGGGCGAGCTCGAGCGTGCGATCGCTAGAGCCGTCGTCGACGATCACCCAGAGGTCGGGGGGCCGCGTCTGCGCCGCGAGCGCACGCGCGGTGCGCTGCAGGTGGGCAGCCTCGTTGCGCACGGGGCTGACGACGAGTAGGCCTTGGTCGATGGGCCGCATCGCCCAGCCAACGGGCGAGGCCGCCCCCAGCTTGCGCGGGCAGGAAGAGCAGGCCCGCCGTGCGCGTTCGTGGGATGGGCACAGGCGCCCGAACCACGATGGCTGCAGGCAGCGAGAAACGAGGCGCCCCGCCCGACACGGGCCGAACCGGGCCGTGGGGGCGGGGCCTGGCCGCGCTCGCCGGTCGGCCCCGGGGCGACCGCCGCCGGGCGGCGAGCGCGCTCTGCGCGGGATTGGCCCTGCTCGCCGGGCTGGCGAGCCTGTTCGAGCTCGAGCTCTGGCCGCCTGGAATCGAGCGCCGCACCACGACCGTCGGCACGGCCGTGGTGCACATGCTCGTCGAACGCCCGGCCACCGAGCGTGACCCCGCGAACCCGACGACCCTCGACGATCTGCGCGCCGAGTACCAGCTCGACGCGCTGCGGAACCGGGCGCCGACGCTCGCGCACGCGCTCGCAAGCCACGCCGCCATAAAGCAGATCGCGCGGGCGGCCGGGGTCGAGGCGGACGCGATCGCCGCCGCCACGCAGAACACCACGAGCATCCCCCGCGACCTGGTCGAGCCCGACAGCGAGCGCCGCGCGAGCCAGCTCGTGGATGCGAGGCGCCCGCTGCGGGTGGAGCTGCAGCCGCGCCCCGGGGAGCCGTTGATCGACGTCTACGCCGCCGCGCCCACGCCCGCCGAGGCGGCGCGGCTGGCGAACGCCGTCGTGGCGGGCGGCAACGCGTTCCTCGAGCGCCTCGCGATCGACTCGGGAACCGGCCCGCGCCATCGGCTTGCGTTCGTCCGCCTGGGCCCGCCTGCCACGGGCGCCGTGGGCGGCCGCCTCGGCCTGGGGGTGACGGCGCTCGCGCTGGCGCTCGCGCTCGCCTCGGCGGGGCTCGCGTTGCACCTCGCGCGCGGCCCGCGCCCCGACGCGCCCGCGCCGTCGGCTCCTCCGCACCCGCCGCGCGGGCGCGGCCGCCGAGTGCACGCGCGGCGCCGTCGCGAAGGGGCCCGCGGCTCGCCCTCCCCGGCCGGGGCCGAGGACGCCTGGCCCCGCACCTGGCGGCCTTTGCCCTGGGCCCTCGCGGCGTTCCTGGCGTTGCTTTGGCTCACCCCGTTCAACGCGATCACGCTGCCCACCGGGCTTCCGGTCGACCTCACCCTCGACCGCCTGGCGATGCCCGTGGTGCTGGCCGTGTGGCTGGCGGCGCTACTGCGCGGGGGCCCCGGGGCGCCACGCCTGCGCGCGACGCCGATCCACCTCGCCCTCGCGGTCTTCGCGGCGATCGCCTGCCTGAGCGTCCTCGCCAACGCCCAGGAGCTCGCCCACGGGCTGATCCTCGAGCTCTCGCTCAAGAAGCTGGGGCTTCTCGCGACCTTCGCGGCGCTGTTCGTCGTCGTCGCGAGCTCGGTGCGCACCGCCGAGGTCCGCCCCTTCCTCGTCTACACGGTGGCGCTCGCCTGCGTCTGCGCGGGCGGGATGCTGATCGAGTACCGCTCCGGCGCCAACGTCTTCTACGACGCCGCCGCCGCCGTGCTGCCGCCGGGGTTCGACCTGGCCCCGCCCCCGACCGGCTTCGACGAGCTGGGGCGGGGCTCGGTCGCCGGCCCCACGGACCACGGCCTCGAGGCGGCCGCGGTGCTCGCAATGACGCTGCCGGTCGCCCTGGTCGGCTTCAGCGAGCCGGTCGCGCTGCGCCGCCGCATCGCCTACGGGCTCGCCGCCTGTCTCTTGGGGGCGGCGGCGATCGCAACGTTCCGCAAGAGCGGGCTGTTGGCGCCGCTGGCTGCCGTGCTGGTGCTGGTCTGCCTCGCTCCGCGCCGCATCCCGCGGCTCGCGCCGCTGGCGATCCTCGTGGCGCTCGTCCTGCCCTTCACCTCGTTCCAGGCCCTGGGCTCGGTCACCGGCCAGCTCGACGCCAACAACCTGGACGTGCCCACGGTCGGCGCGCGGGTCGCCGACTACAACGCGATACGCCCCGACTTCCTCAGCCACCCGCTGCTGGGCTCGGGCTTCGGCTCCTACGAGCACGCGACGAACCCGAGCGAGAACCGGATCCTCGACTCGGACCTGCTGCTGCGCCTGGTCGAGGTGGGGACGCTCGGGTTGGCCGCCTTCCTGGGGCTGGTGGCGACCGTGACCTGGGTCGGCGCTCGGGTCGCGCGCGGCCCCGACCCCGCGCGCCGGCCGGTGGGCGTCGCGGTCGCGGCAGGTGCGGTCGCGTTCGGGGTGCTCGCCGCCTTCTTCGACGAGTGGTCCTTCCCCCACGCCCCCTACGTCTTCCTGACGCTGGCAGGCCTCCTCGCGGCGAGCGCGCGCAGCGCCGACAGCGGGCGGGACAGCGCGCCGCGCAGGGCCCCGAGAGGCAAGACGCGGCCGAGCGCCGCGAAGAGGTCGTGGGCCGCGGCCGGGAAGCAAGGCCGCAGCACGGCCAGGTAGCCCGCGCCCGCTGCTAGCGCGACCAGCGCCACGTGCACCGGCGGGGCCAGCCCGGCCGCCCGTACCGCGAGCTCGGTGGGCAGGGCGAGCGCGAACAGCCCGGCGCAGGAGGCGCCGGCCGGCAGCACGTCGCCCGCGAGCGTGCGCAGCGGCGGCGCGTCCAGCCCGCGCAAGAGCAGCGCGTAGGCGACCCAGAGGAAGGCGAGGTGGACGAGCGCGGCGGCGAGGGCGACGGCGACGAGGCCGTAGGGCGCCGCGACCACGACGGCCGCGGCGTACGCGGCGAAGTGGGCGACGCCGTAGCCCAACAGCGCGCGGGCACGGCCCAGCGCCATCAGCGCCGAGCCGCAGACGTCGATCGTGAGCATCGCCAGCCCCCCCATCGTGAGGACCTGCGTGGGCAGGACCGCGTCCTCCCAGGCCGGCCCGAAGACCCAGGGCACGAGGGTGGGCGCGAGCAGGGCGAGCAGGCAGAGGAGCGGGAACAGGGCGACCGTCAAGAGGTGCACCATGCGCCGCCGCAGCGCGAGCAGCGCCTCGCCGCCCTCGCTGCGCGCCAGCACGGGGAAGGCGATCTGGGTCATCGCCACGCTCACCTTGCGCTGGTACTCGACGGCCAGCTGGTAGGCGCGCCAGTAGAGCCCCGCCTGGGCGGTGCCGAGGGTGGCGCCGATGATCGCGTAGTCGCCGTTGCGGAACCCCGCCCAGGCGAAGGTGGCGAGGCTGGCGGGCCCCCCGTAGGGGAGGATCTCGCGCATCGCCCGCGAGCGCAGACGCGGCCCCGGGACCGGCGCGAAGCGCAGCGCCACCGCGAGCGCCACGACGATCCCGGCGAGGCTGCCGAAGACCAGCGCGGGCGCGTCGAGGCCCGCGATCGCCAGGGCGAGCGTGCAGGCGACCCGCGAGCCGTTGAGGCAGAGCTCGACGATGCTGAGCCGCCGGAAGTCGAGCCGCCGCCGCAGCACCGTGAGCGGCAGCGCGTAGACGGCGCCGAGCAGGAAGTAGGGGCTGGTGACCGCGACCAGCGCCGCCGCCTCGCCGCCGAACACGGGCTCTACCACCAGCTTCGCCGCGACCAGCGTGAGCGCCGTCATCACGGTCCCTACGACGAGGGCGAGGAACAGCCCTCCCTCGAGGTGGGCGCGCGTGATCGAGCGGCGCTGCACGAGCGCGCTGCCGACTCCCTCCATCGGCAGCGTGACCGCGAGCTCGTGCACGATCACGACCAGCGCGAACACGCCGAACGCGGCCGGCGGGATCAGCCGCGCCAGCACGACCATCGCCGCCAGCAGGACGAGCTCGATCGCCACGCGCGTGTAAGCGATCCAGCGCAGGCTGCCGGCGGCGGCGCCGATCAACTCCTCGTTGGGGCGCACGTCGGCGCCGGAGGACGCCTCCATCGGCAAACGAACGCCGCGGGCGGCCCCTCGCTTCCGGCGGCCGCGCCGCTTTTCCCGCCCGGCCCGGCGCATCGCCGCCAGTGGGCCCGGGGTGCCGGTTTCGGGTGGTTTCCGATCCGATGCCCCCTTGCCGCTCCGCGCGGCGGCTACGGTCGAGGCTTGGCCACACGACCCCCTCACTCGCTGTTCCTGCGGATCGTGGCGGCAGCCGCCGCGCTGGCCGCGCTTGGCGCCGTCCTCGTGGCGCTGCTCAGCCCCGCCGGCCAGGGCGGCCCTCCGGCCCCGGCGCCCGCCCACGCCGCGACCCTGCGGGCGACGCCGGCGACGCTCCCATCGGTCGTGCGGCGCGCCCGCGCCGGGGACCGGGTCCGGCTCGCGCCCGGCGACTACGGCACGTTCAGGGGCGCGCGCAAGCTGCGGGGCCGCGTGCGCCTGATCGGGCCGCCCGACCGCGGCGCGCGCATCCGGCTCGAGTTCATGGGGGCAGCGAAGCTGACGCTGAGCAGGCTCACGATCACGGGGGCGGAGCTGCGAGGCCGGACGCGCGACATCACCGTGCGCAACTCGACGATCCCCGGACAGGTCGTGCTGCGCACCGGCGAGCTTCGGCGGGCGAACATCCTGTTCGAGCGCAACCTGCACCGCGGCTGGGACGCCTGCCGCGGCTGCGGTGAAGGCCGCGTGTTCCTGCCCGAGCGCACGGGCAGCCCCTCCGGGATCACGATCCGCCGCAGCGAGTTCAGCGGAGGCATGAGCGACGGGATCCTCAACGGCTCGAACGGCACCCGGATCATCGGCAACGTCTTCCACGGCCTCGAGCCGGGCAGCCCCGACGGCGTGCACACCGACGCGATCCAGCTCTACGGCTCGAAGAACACGGTGATCCGGCGCAACTTCTTCTACGACGTCCCCTCGGGGATCATGGCGCCGGACGGGGCCGACCACGAGCGGATCGTCGACAACGTCTTCCGCGGCGATCGCGGCGGCTACCCGTTCGCGATCATGATCTGGTCGGATCGCGGCTCGGTGATCCGCCACAACACGCTGGCGGACGGCGACTGCGCGTTCAACCTCCCCTGCGGGATCCTCTCGATCGGCTCCAAGCCCGGCCATCCCCCGGGCCGGGGCACGGTGGTGCAGGACAACATCCTGAGCGAGATCTCGATCGGGTCGGGGCAGGCCACGCTGGGGCGCCGCTCACACAACCTGATCGCCCACGTCCCGGCGCGCGGGCGCAGGGAGATCCGCGGACGCCCGCGCTACGTCGGCGGCCCCCAGCCGCGCACCTGGCTCGGCCACAGGCTCCGCCGGCGCTCCCCCGGCAAGGGCAACGCCAGCGACGGCAAGGATCGCGGAGCGCGTATCAAGGGCAAGGTCGGCCCCTGAACGGCGGCGTGGGCGCCCGCGGCGGATCCGCCGGGCCGTTCCCCCGGCCGGGCGGCACCCGGACTCAGACGCCCTGTAGGTAGCGCCGGGCGCGCGTGGCGTGCACGCGCAGCCGGTGCCCCGCGCCGGTGACGAGGAAGAGCGGGAAGTAGAGCGAGCGCCCGGGTCCGAGCGCCCGCCGCGCCCGCAGGCCCTGCCACTCGCGCAGCCGCCGCGCCTCCGGGCAGACGTCGAGCGCGAACGCGATCAGCTCGTGGTACGGCTCGCGCTCGAGCGCGCCGCGGTCCCAGGCGCGGCTCGCTTGCCAGAGCGCCTGGCGCGCGAGCGCGCGACGGTAGGAGGCGCGCAGGCGCTCGGCGTCCTCGAGCTCCCGCCCCGGGCCGGCGAGGAAGCGCTCGAAGGCAAGGCGCCGCTCGTCCAGGTCGAGCAGGGGGTCGGCGGAGCTGCGCAGCATGCTGTCAGGGTGCACCCGGTAAAGCGCCTGGGCCGCCCCCTTTACGTAGGCTACGTCGGAGACCGCCGCGATGCGCAGCCACATGTTGAGGTCGCTCGCGTGCGTGCAGGCCGGGTCGTAGCCTCCGACCCGCAGCTGGACCGAGCTGCGAACGACCGCCTCCGGCGAGGAGATGCAGTTGTGGGCGGTGCGGCAGCGACGCTCGAGCCAGGAGCGCCCCTCCCAGACCCGCGTTCCGCGCCAGCGCCGCGGCACGCGGGGGGTACGCCCCGGGCCGAAGTAGGGAGCGCGGCCGTAGACCAGGCCGACGCTCGGATGACGGGCCAGCACGCTCGCCGCCCGCCACAGCGCCCCCGGCGCGAGCAGATCGTCGGCCGATAGCAGCAGCAGGCAGTCGCTGTCGGCGGCCCAGGCAAGCCCCTCGTTGGCGGTCGCGATCAGCCCCGCGTTGCGCTCGTGGCGGCGCACCTCCACGCGCCGGTCGCGCCGCGCGACGCGGGCGGCCACCTCCGCGGTCCGGTCGGGCGAGGCGTCGTCGATCACGAGCACGCGCACGTCCACCCCCTCCTGCGCGAGGACCGAGTCGAGGCAGCCCTCGAGCAGGTGCCCGTAGCGGTAGCAGGGCACGATCACCCTGGCCAACGCCCGCCTCACGCCGCCAGCTCCCCCGCCCCGGCCCGCGCGACCTCTCGCGCCAGCGCCCGCTCGACCTGGGTCGCGGCCTCCTCCCAGGAGGCGGAGCGCACGCTCGCGGCCGCGCGCGCGGCTGCCGCGGCGCGCTGGGCCGGCGGGCGCCGCACGAGCCGCTCCAGCGCCTGCGCCAGCGCCGCCGGCTGGGCCGGGGCGTACGCGACGCAGTCGTTCGCCAGCACTACGCGGTTGTGCTCGGCGTCGTTGACCACGGGAACGCAGCCGGCGGCGAGCATCTCGTACGGCACGAGCGAGACGTTGGTCGCCGACAGCACGAGCCCGCCCGCGCAGCTGCGGTAGAGCGCGGCGAGCTCGCTCGGGCGCAGCAGCCCGTGGTCGGTGTAGCGGAAGGGCAGCGGCCCGGCGGGCTCACCGAAGGCGTGGATCGGCACCTCCGGGTTGCGCTCGGCGAAGAGCTCCAGCGCGAGCACGGCCAGCTCGTGCGCGCGCCGCGGGGTCGAGGGGCGCGAGTAGAAGCAGACCCCCTCGCGCTCGCCCCCCGCCTCGCCGGCGGCGTAGATCTCCAGCTCGCAGCCGAAGTCGAAGTGGTCAGCGGTCATCCCGTAGTCGGCCCACAGGCGTTCCGCGAGCCACCGGCCCGCCGTGATGCCGTGGAAGCCGAAGCGGTAGGTGGCCTCGGCCAGCAGCGCGAGGCTGCCCGCCGGGTAGAACACCGGCTCCAGATCCTGCACGAAGTAGAAGCGCCTCCCCGCCGCGGGCGAGGCGAGCGCCGGGTACGCGGTAGGCCAGCTGGTCGCGACCACGGCGTGCGCGTCGGCGATCCCCGCGGCGAGGTCGCGCACCTCCGCTCGCACCCAGGGCCACCACTCGGCGACGGTGCGCCGGTGCTGGTCCAGCTCCCAGCCGTGCAGGTCGTAGACGTAGACGGTGCAGCGGTGGCCGTGGCGCTCCAACCGGGCGACGATGCGGAACATCGTCGTGTGCCCGCCCGAGCCCTCGCCGGGCGGGCCGGTGATCCAGGCCACCTCGAGCGGCTCCCCCGGCGTCCAGGGCCGGGGACGGTGCGCCGGCGGGCCCTCCGCGACGAGGCGCGAGGCTCGCACCAGGTGCTCGCGCTCCACCGGGATCGCCCCGCGGCCGGGCGGCTCCAGCCGCCCGAGGGCCCGCCGCAGAAGCCGCGCCGCAACCCCGCTCGCTCCCTCCCGCGCCAAGAGCCGGCGCGTCTGGCGCAGGCGCTGCAGCGGCCCCGGGCGGCTCATCCCGCGGCCTCCGCGAGCCGAGCGCGAGGGGGACGGCGATCCGCGCGCAGCGCAAGGCCGGCCAGCAGCGCGAGCCACGCCAGGCAGGCAAGCGCACCCCCAGCGGCGATCAGCGCGGGCGAGGGCGGACTGGCGCCCGGCCGCATGAGCACCGCCCCCAGGCGGCGGACATCGAGGCTAGGCGCGGCGCGCGGGGGAGGCGCGGCCAGGGCGCGCAGCGCGGCGACGCCGGCGAGGACGAGTCGCTCCGCCTGCTCGGGGTCGGGTGCGCTCGCCCGCAGGGCGATCAGGGGCGAGCGCTCGTCGGGAAGCCCGACGACGAGTTGCGCTGGGGCGCGCGGACGACTGGCTCCCGCGGCGCCCGCGGCGAGGGGCGTCGCGCTCGCGGGCTGCGCGATCGCCTCGAAGGCGACGCTGAGCTCGTGCGGTTCAAGGCCGGTGCGCGCCAGGAGAATGCGCCGCGCCCGCTCGCGCCCGAGCTGCGCCGCGAGCGCGTAGGCGCGGTCGGAGATCGTCTGCGCTCCCGCCACGGGCGCGCCGGCCAGCATCGATCCGGGCGTGTCGACGAGCACCTCCGTGCCGGCCAGCGGCGGGCGCTCGGCCACGAGCGCGTATGCGCCCACGCAGGCCACCGCGACCACGGCGACACCCGCGAAGGCGGCCAGCGGCCGTGGGACGATCAGCCCGACGACCGCCCGCAGGCGCGCGCGGGGGGCCACCGCTAGGCCCTCCCTCCAGCGGGCGAGCGCAGCGGCCCGGCGCGCCAGTCTCGCCGCAGGCGCGCCCAGAGCACGAGCGCCCCTCCGGCGGCGGCGAACGCGAGCACGAACGTGAGTGCGGCCCAGGCGAGGCCGACGCCGTCGTTGACCGCCCCGCCGCGCGGCGGCCCCAGCTGGCGCAGCTCCACGCGCTCCTCGGGCGCGGTCCGCTCCTGCGCCGCCACCTCCGCCAGGTAGTCCTGCAGTCCCGTCACCGCGGCGTCGGCCAGCCGCGCGGCCGCCTCGGGATCGGGCGCCTCGGCGTAGATGTCGACGATCGGAACCGAGGGATGGACGCGGAAACTGAGCGAGTAGCTGCGGGTCCCCCGCACCAGGTCGAACACGCGCGGCTCGCTGCCCGGGACCACGAGCGCCCGCGACTGCTCGGGCGTGAGCGGCGCGGAGGTGCGCAACAGCGCCGGGTCGATGCCCGCGCGGCGGGCGATGTGCTCGCGGACCGGCGGGCTCGCGAGCAGCGTTCCCATGAGCACGGCGCGGCGGGCGAGCGCGTCCAGGCCGTACGAGTCCTCGCGCAGGTCGACGAGCGCGGAGCGCGGCGAGTCGACCAGCACCTGGGTCGAGGCGCCGGCGAGCTCAGGCGCCCGCGTCCCGACCCGCGGCGGCCAGAGGCCGACCGAGAAGTTGAGCACGAGGGTGACGATGCAGGCGAAGGCGAACGCGGTCGCCGCGCCGCGCTGGACCGTCGTCAGCTCGCGCGCGAAGCGACCCAGCGCCTCCACGGTCCCGTCCCCCTCACCGCGGCGAGCGCGGCCTCCGCCGCTTCGCCTTGCGTTGCTTGCTTGCGGCGGGATCCCGCTCCAGCGCGTGCCGCGCCCGCTCCCGGGCGCCGCGCGGCGGGCGCCCGTTGGCCACGGGCCCCTCGCCGCCGCGGCCCTTGCCGCCCCGCGCCGGCGGCTGCAGGGCGAGCGCCCCGGCGGCGGCTAGCGCCGCCCCGAGCAGCCCGGCGAGGATCGCCGTGCCGAGGCCGGGACCACGCGTGCGCGGCTGCGCGACCGCCGTGCCGAGGGGCTCGGCGATCAGGCGGCGCTCGGCCGGCAGCGCCGACTCGGCGCGGACGGAATCGACGTAGGCGCTGAGCTCCGCGACCGCGCCGTCGGCGAGCCGGGCGGCCGTCTCCGCGTCCGGCGCCTGCGCGAGGACGCGCACGATCGGCAGGCTGGGATCGGTGGAGACCGAGAGCTCAAGCGCCTCGGAGTCGGGCACGTCGGGCGCCTCGCCGGCGTCCGGCATGGGCTCCACCTCCGCGGTCGCGTCCGTGGCCGCGGCGGCCGGCGGGGAGACGACGAGCAGCTCCGGATCGACGTCGGCCCTCGCCGCCACGCCCGCACGCAGGGGCGCGGTGGCGAGCAGGTTGCCGAGCAGGATCGCCCGCGCGGCCAGCGCCTCCAGGCTGACCCCACGGGGATCGACCACCCTCGAGTCGGAGGTGTCGACCAGAACCTCCGCCTGCGCCAGCCAGACCTCGTACTGCCGCGGCTCCGGGGGCAAGCCGGGGCGCAGCAGTACCAACAGGGCGCAGAGGATCCCCACGCCTGCCGCCGCGAGCAGCGTGCGGCGGCGGACGACCGACTGATCTCGCAGCTGCAGGGCTCGTTCGAGCAGATCCATCTGGCGCCTTCGTCACCGGCGGCGCCCACGGGACTCGGACCTCGGGCGCCGCCACCAAGGCAACGCCCTGCGCCGCGCCCTTCTTCCGGCGACCCCGCGCTCAGGCCTCGCCGAGCGCGGCGGCGAGCTCAGCCCGCGAGCGCACGTCCAGCTTGCGGAAGGCGTTGTGCAGGTGCCACTCGACGGTCTTGCGCGTGACGAAGATGCGCTCGGCGATCTCGCGGTTCGAGAGGCCGGTGAGCGCGAGCGCGACCACCCGGCGCTCGGCGGGCGTGAGGGCGGCGGCTCCGCTCGCGGGCCTGCCGCGCCCGCGGGCGGCCGCCAGCTCCAGTTCGCCCCGCGCCCGCCCCACGAGATGACCGGCCGCGATCCGGGTCGCGGTGGCCAGCGCCTCCCGCAGCACCGTGCGAGCTCGCCGCTGAGAGCTGTGCTTGCGGTAGGCGGCGCCGAGCTCTACCAGGACGGCGGCGCGCTCGGTGCGCAGGCGGGTCCCTCGAAGCGCCTCCTCGGCCTCGCGCAAGAGCGCGATCGCCTCGCGCCGGCCGGCGACCGTGGCGGCCGTACGCAGGGCGCGCGCCAGCGCATGCGGGACTCCGAGCCGACGCGCGCACGCGAGCCCCTCGGCGGCTAGCTCACGGGCGCACTCGCGCTCGCCTAGCGCGAGCAGGGCGACGGCGGCCACCGATCGCCACGGGGCCGCGGCGGGATTGCAGACCCCGGCCGGCTCCAGCTCCTGCGCTGCCGCCTCGGCATCGGCGAGGGCTTCCCGGGTGGCTCCCTGCGCGCAGAGCGCCTCCGCGCGTGCGAGCAGCACGCCCGCACGCGCGAGCGACCCCCGCAGACGCTCGCCGGCGAGCGCGTCGTCGGCGATCCGCTGGGCCCCGGCGGGGTCGCCGCGATCCAGCGTGATCAACGCGAGCCTCGCCTGGGCGCACTCGAGCCGGGCCGCTGCGGCGCCGCCGCCGAGCGCAGCCGCGCGCTCGGCGTGCGCCTCGGCCTCACGCAGGCGCCCCTCGAGCTGGGCGAGCTGGGCCGCGATCAGCTCGAGCTCGTAGCAATCCCCCGGCTCCGCGCGGAGCCCCACCGGGGTCCGCGCCTCGCGCAAGCCCGCGCACACCTCCTCGAGTGCGCCCGTCCAAAGCAGCGCCTGCAGCGCTGCCCCTCGCACTCGCGGGCTCGGACGCGCGCGCAGGGCGCGTTGGGCGAGGCGGCCGACCCGCTCGTCGGGCTCGCCAGTCAGCGCCAGATGACAGGCGGCGTAGGCGCACAGCTCCGGCCCAAGCGAGCTTTCCCCCGCCGCCGCACTGGCGGCCCTCTCGGCCGCCGCCGGCCGCAGCCCGGGATGCGCCAGCGACAGCGCCATCCGGTCCGCCTCCAGTCGCTCCCGCTCGGGATCCACCGCCGCGCCGGCGGCGAGGGCCTCGCCCAGGATCGCCGCCGCCTCTTCGAGCTCGCCCTCGCTTGCGCGCAGGCGCGCCAGCTCGAGCGTCGCCTCGACGGACCCATCCGGGTGCCCGGCGCCGCGCGCGAGCGGCGCCAGCGTGGCGGCGGCCGCGGTGGGTCGCCCGGCCGCGGCCAGGGCGCGGCCCAGCTCCAGGGCGACGTCGGCGCGCTCCTCGGCGGGCGGTGGCTCGGCCAGAGCCCTCTGCAGGAGGGCCACCGCCAGGGACGGATCCCCCTGCGCCGCGGCGGCGCTCGCCGCTCGGCGCAGATCCGCGGCGACCCAGCCGCGGGCGGCGGGCTCGGCGCGCAAGAGGTGCGCGGCGATCCTCTCGCCGCCCTCTCCCTCCTCCCGCAGCAGCCTGGCCGCCTCGGCGTGCAGGCGGGAGTCCTCGCTGGGCGGCGTCGAGCCGAGCACCGCGGCCTCGAGCAGCGGGCGCGCGAAACGCCAAGGGCGCGCCATCTCGAGGATCCCCCCCGACTCGAGCGCCGCCCGGGCGGCCGCTACCTCCTGCTCGCCCAGCCCGCAGAGGGCGGCGATCCTGCTGTCGCGGGCAGCGGAGCCCAGCGTGGCCGCGGCTCGCGCGACGTCACGCGAGCCCGGCGGCATGACGGCGAGCTCGGCCTCGAGCCGCCTGCGCAGCCCCGGCGAGACCAGCCCGTCCGCGGGCTGTGAGCGGGGATCGACCAAATCGTCGGCCCGCGCGAGCGCTTCCGCCGCCGCCGCTACCAGGGCGGGCACGCCGCCGGTCGCCCAGTGGCACCACTCGGCGAGCTCCGCCGAGCAGCCGCCGCGGGCGTTCGCAAGTAGACGGCGAACAGAGGATGGGCCCAGCGCGGCGAGGCGACGCTGCGGCAGCGCGGCGAGCAGCGCGCCTTCCGGCCCGCCGGCGGACCCCCGCGCTGCCACGACCACGGCGACGGGCAGCGCCGAAAGACGCGCCGCGAGGTGGCGCAAAAACAGCTGGGAACCCGGGTCGGCCCACTGGGCATCGTCGACCGCGAGAAGAAGCGGCCGCGCCCTGGCCAGGTTCGCAACGACCCTGAAGAGCGAGTGCGCAAGCAGCGCCGCCTCCCGCTCGTCGGCGGGGGCTCGCTCGGGAGCCTCGAGGAAGCTCGCCGCCGCACCCGCGCCCGCGAATGGGGCTCGGGCGAAGAGCGCGTCCCGCCCGTCGGCCGCGCCGGGACGCAGTCCCTCGAGCAGCTGCAGGGCGACCGCGTAAGGGAACGCGCGCTCATGCGGGGCGCAGCGAGCCCCGAGGACGAGGCAGCCGGCCGCCAGCGCCTCGCGCCGCGCGGCCGCGAGCAGCGCGCTGCGCCCGATTCCCCACTCGCCCGTGAACGCGAGGATGGTCCCGCGCCCCGCCCGCGCCTCCGCCAGCGCGCGCCGGACCTCCGAAAGCTCCCCCTCGCGCTCCAGCAGGGCCGGGGTCGGGTGGGCGTGAGGCGCAGCACGCGGGCGCCGCGCCCCCCTCGCGGCGCGGCCCGGGAGGTGGGTGATGCCACTCGCGGGCCTTCCTCTTGCCATTGCCGAAACGCTGATCGGCGCGCCGCGACAGTAACAGGTGAGAGCGTGCCGACTTCGGTGCGCAAGCTCGCAACGTATTTGCGAGCCCCCCGCACGCGATACCGCCGGCGTGCATGCGCTCAGACACCACGTAGGTTCCCGGTACGTGCGAACTACTTAACCGTTCGCGATCGCGGTTGCGTTCGCGGGTTCGCGACGCTGGCCGCATGGCACCGGGCTGCGGCCTACCCGCCGCGGGGGGCGAAGGTGACCTACAGCCCGACCCACGGTTACCCAAGGGGCGGGCGACAGCGTTACTACCTTGGGGATCGCCCTTATGCGGATTCGCGTCGCTCTGATCGTCGACTTTCCGCTCGCGCGCGATGGGTTCGCGATGGCGCTGCAGCGCGACCCCGGCCTCGAGCTCGTCGGCGAGGCCGAAGACGCGGAGGAGGGCCTCGAGCTCGTGCTCCGCACCCGGCCCGATGTGGCCGTGATCGCCCTGGGCATCCCCGCGGACGGGGGCCTGAACCTGGTCGAAAAGCTCACCGAGCGCGCCCCGTGGGTGCGCACCCTGGTGGTCTCCGACCGGGAGGGCGGCCAGACGATCCTGAACGCGGTCGCGGTCGGGGCGAGCGGCTATCTGAGCAAGCGAGCGGGCGCGGCCGAGCTGCGCCAGGCGGTGATCACGATCCACGGCGGCGGCGCGGTGATCCCGCCGGACCTCGCCGCGCGCGCGTTCCGCAGCTACTCCGAGGGGGCGCACGCGGGGAACGGGGACGGCCGCCTCCTCAGCGAGCGCGAGCGCGCGGTCCTGCGCCTCGTGGCAGAGGGCCTGACCGACCGCGAGATCGGGGAGAAGCTGCACATCTCGCCGCGCACCGTGCAGCACCACTTGGCGGCGATCCGCCTGCGGACGGGCCTGCGGCGGCGCTCGGAGCTGGTGCGCTGGGCGCTCGACGAGGCGGCCCTCTGAAACGGCCGGCGCGCGCCCGGGCAACCCCGAGCGGGCCTCCGCGAACACACCCGCGGGAAGAGTAGGAAGTACTACTCTTCACTTTCTACTTGCAAAGAGGGAGGCGCACCGTGACGACCGTAATCAAGCCGCAGCACGACGCCCAGCGACGGCACTTCATCTACACGCAGGACCACCTCGACCTGCGCGAGTCGATGAAGTCCTGGGTGCTGAAGGAGCTCTACCCCCACCGCAACGAGTGGGAGGAGACGACCTGGCCTAACGAGATCATGCGCCGCGCGGGCGAGCTCGGGTACCTCGGCCTCTGCTTCCCGGAGGAGTACGGCGGGCAGGGAGGCGACTACTTCTACTCGCTGGTGCGGGCCGAGTGCATGAGCTACTCGGGCTCGGGCGGCACCAACATGGGCTTCGCCGTGCAGACCGACATGGTCCTGCCGCCCATCCACCTGCTGGGCACCGAGGAGCAGAAGCAGCGCTTCCTGGTCCCCGGGATCAAGGGCGAGCGCATCGGCTGCCTCTGCATCACCGAGCCCGGCGCGGGCTCGGACGTCGCCGGCATCCGCACGACCGCCCGGCGCGAGGGCGACGAGTACGTGATCAACGGCTCGAAGATCTTCATCACCAACGGCGCCCGCGCCGACTTCGGGATCATCGTCACCAAGACCGACCCTGACGCCCGGCACGAGGGGATCACCCTGTTCGTGGTCGATTTGCGCGACCAGCAGGGCAACCCGGTCCCAGGCTTCAAGGTCTCGCGCACCCTCGAGAAGATGGGGATGCACGCCTCGGACACGGCCGAGCTCGTCTTCGAGGACATGCGCGTGCCCGCCGACGCGGTGCTGGGCGAGGTCGGCAAGGGCTTCTACCACATCTCCTGGGAGCTGCAGGGGGAGCGCCTGGTCGCCGCCGCCGGGTGCTACGCGGGCGCGGAGCGGATGTTCGAGCGCGCGCTGGAGTACGCCAAGGAGCGGGAGGCGTTCGGCCGGCCGATTGGGCGCTTCCAGGCGATCCGGCACAAGTTCGCAGAGATGGCGACGAAGATCGAGGCGGCCAAGCAGATGGTGCACACCACCGCCTGGCGCTTCGCCAACGGCGAGTACCCGGTGCGCGAGATCACGATGGCGAAGCTCTTCGCCTCGCGCGTCTGCCACGAGGTCGCGGACGAGTGCGTGCAGATCCTCGGCGGCTACGGCTACATGAAGGAGTACGAGATCGAGCGCGCCTGGCGCGACCAGCGCCTCAACCGCATCGGCGCCGGCACCGACGAGATCATGCTCGAGGTGATCGGCCGCTCGTACGGCATCTAGCCGCGGCGAGGCAGCCCCCGCGCGTCGCGTCCTGCGCGGGCGGCGCCTACCGGCGGCGCAGGCGCGAGTAGATGCCCCAGGCCGAGAGGCCCGTGATGAGCAGGCCGAGCACGGTGAGGCCGACGCCGACCCAGACCAGCCAGCCCAGCCGCAGCCCCGCCTCCGCCTCGACCGCGACGGGGCGGCTCGCGTCGGCGTTGGCCACGAGCAGCGTCCAGGTGCCGCCGGCTACGTCCCACTCGAGCACCTGCTCGCCCGCGCCCTCGCTGCTCGCCGCCCAGAAGTCCTCGCTCCCCGGCGGCGAGCGCAGCCGCCCGCCGGCGACCTGCTCGTAGTCGAGCTCGCCGCCCCACTCGTCGAAGCCGCTGCCGTTCCAGTCGTCGAGCACGGTGTGCCCCGCGCCGCCGAGGAACGCGGCGACGTCGGCGGCCGGCCCGACGCCGACGAAGACCGGTTCCCCGTCGGCGCCCTCGACGGCCAGCCGCAGCGAGGCGCCCACGTCCCCTGCGTCGAACCCGCCCGTGGGGCTGAGGTCGACCGGGTCGGTGACGATCGCGTAGCCGTCGCTGCGCAGGGGCTCGGTGTCGGTCGTGTAGTAGCCGTCGTCGCGCGCGAAGGCGTGCAGGGCGAGCAGCGCCAGGCCGACCAGGAGCAGCAGGAGCCCGAACAGCCCGGCCAACGAGAGCAGCACGGTGCCGAGCACGCCCGGCCCGCGCCGGGAACGGGCGGGTAGCGCGGGCTGCGCCTCGGGTGCGCTCGAACCGGATTCCATCCCGCCGCCGACCGTAGGCGCTGCGGCGCGGCGAGAACAGCCGGAAATCTGCCCAGTGGGCGGTAGGGTCACGGTTGTCATCTCCCCCTGGCGTCGCGCGCCCGGCATCGGTGCCTTCAGCGGAGAGGAGGAGCCGGCCTCGAGGGCACGGCGACTGCCGCCGCGCTGCCCCCATCTCGCCTAGGATCGCGCCTCGGTGGTCCGACCGGCGGCGATCCCCGCGGTTGCGCACGAGCTCGAGCTGCTCTCGATCCCGCTCGTGGCGGCGCTGATCGGCTACGGCACGAACTGGGTCGCGGTGCGGATGCTGTTCTTCCCGGTGCGCTTCTGGGGGGTGCGGCTGGGCGTCGTGCGCTGGCTCGCGCAGTTCTTGCCGCGGCGGCTGCAGGCGATCCCCGGCCTGATTGACGGGGGAATCGGCTGGCAGGGGATCATCCCGGCGCGGGCGGCGAAGATGGGCTCGATCGCCGTCGACAAGGGGATCGCCAAGCTCGGCAGCCCGCGCGAGTTCTACGACTGCCTCGATCCCGAGGCGATGGCCGACCACATCATCGCCGAGACCCACGGCGAGCTCGGCGAGCTGGTCGAGCGCATCGTCGAGCGCGAGCACCCGGGGCTGTGGCGCCGCGTGCCGCCGCCCCTGCGCAAGCGCGTGCTCGCGCGCGTGGAGGCCGAGCTGCCCGCGATCGCCAGGCGGATTACCCGCGACGTGGGCGAGCACATTGAGCAGCTGCTCGACGTGAAGCTGATGGTGATCCGCCGCATCGAGGAGAACCCGGCGCTGGCGAACCGGATCTTCCTCGAGGTGGGCGCCAAGGAGCTGCGCTTCATCGTCAACTCGGGGCTGATCTTCGGCTTCGCCCTCGGCGTCCTCACGATCCCGCTCTACCTGACGATCGACTCCTGGCTCGTGCTCCCGCTGGCGGGCGTCCTCGTCGGCTACCTCACCAACTGGATCGCGGTGCGGCTGATCTTTCAGCCGATGTACCCGCACCGGGTCGGCCCGTTCACCGTGCAGGGGCTGTTCATGCGGCGCCAGCCGGAGGTCGCGGACGCCTACGCCCGTGTGATCGCCGAGGACGTGGTGACGATGACCAACGTGCGCGAGGAGCTGCTCACCGGCCCGCGCTCCGACCGCACCCGGGCGCTCGTGCGAAAGGAGCTGCGGCCCGCCGTCGACCGGGCGCTGGGCGCGGCGCGCCTGCCCGTGCGGGTGGCGGTCGGCGCGCGCGGGTACGACTCGGTTCGCGAATCGTTGGCGAGCGAGGCGGTCGAGATGACGATGGAGCCGCTGCGCGACCCGCGGTTCGAGGCACGGCAGGCGGCCGCGGTCCGGGAGCTGCTCGCGAGGCGCATGCGGGCGCTGCCCGAACCCGACTTCGCCGAGCTCTTGCGCGCGGCGGTCGAGGAGGACGAGTGGATGCTGATCGCGCTCGGCGGTGTGCTCGGCTTTATCGCCGGCTGCCTGCAGATAGCTTTCGTGCTGTGAGCGCGCAGCAGCCGCAAGCTCCGGCGCAGCGCCCTTCGCGCGACGGGACCCGGCCCGGCCCCGGCGCGGTTCGCGACGTCGCGAGGTTCGCGGTCGGCACCTGGTGGCGTACCAACAGTTGGGCGCTGCGCACCGCGGTGGGGGTGACGCGCCGGGCCGCCCAGGCGGCCGTCTCCGGCGAATCGCCGGTCGCGCTGCTTGAGGAGGCGCGGCGCAGCGTCCTGCGGGCGGCCCGGGACGCGCTGGGCATCGAGGAGCTCGAGCGCCGGCTCGCGCCCTCTCCGCGCGACGCCGATGAGCGCGAGGAGCTGCGACGCCGCTGGGCCGAGCTCATGGAGCGCTCGGCGAGCGTGGACGGCGATGACTCCCACCCCGCCTTTCGATTCCTGTTCAACAACCTGGCGCCCGACGAGGCCCGCATCCTGCGGCTCTTGGCGCTGGAGGGGCCGCAGGCGGCGGTCGACGTGCGCACCTGGCGTCCCTTCGGGATCGGCTCGACCGTGGTCGCCCCCGGGCTCACGCTGGTCGGCCGGCGCGCGGGCTGCCGCGCACCCGACCGCACGCCGGTCTACCTCTCGAACCTCTACCGGCTGGGCCTGGTCTGGTTCTCGCGCGAGCCCGTCTCCGACCTCGCGAGCTACCAGGTGCTCGAGGCTCAGCCAGAGGTGCAGGAGGCGCTCGCCCGCGCCGGCCGCGGCACCACCGTGCGCCGCTCGATCCGGCTCACTCCCTTCGGCGAGCAGTTCGTCGCCGCGGTCCTGCCTGGCGATCCGGAGGAGCTCGTCGGCGGCGACGGCCAGGACGCCTGAAAGGATCCTTTTGTGTCCGCCCCCGTGATCAAGGACTCCGGCGAGCGCGCGCTGGCGCCGCCCTTCGCCGAGGAGCACGAGGAGCTGCGGGCGACGATCCGCCGCTGGGTCGAGACCGAGGTCGCGCCGCACGTCGCCGAGTGGGACGAGGCGGGCGAGTTCCCGCGCGAGCTCTACGGGCGGGCCGGCGAGCTCGGCTTCCTCGGCCTCAAGTACCCGGTCGAACTGGGCGGGCAGGGCGGCGACTACGTGCACGACGCGGTCTGGGCCGAGGAGCTCGCGGCCGCGGGCGCCGGGGGCGGGGTCGGCGCGGGGCTGGGCGCGCACACCGGCATCGCCACGCCGCCGATCTACCGCTTCGGCACACCCGAGCAGCACGAGCGCTTCCTGCGCCCTGCGATCGCGGGCGAAAAGATCGGCGCGCTGGGGATCACCGAGCCGAACGCCGGCTCGGACGTGGCGGCGATCCGCACCCGGGCCGAGCGCCGCGGCGACGTCTACGTGGTCAACGGCGCGAAGACGTTCATCACCAACGGGGTGCGCGCGGACTTCCTCGTCTGCGCCTGCCGCACCAAGCCGGAGGGCGGCCACCAGGGGATCTCGTTCCTGATCCTCGAGCGCGAGATGCCCGGCTACGAGGTGGCCCGCAAGCTGGAGAAGCTCGGCTGGCGCTCCTCGGACACCGCCGAGCTGCGGTTCACCGACGTCGAGGTGCCCGCCGAGAACTTGCTCGGGCCCGAGCACGGCGGCTTCTACCTGATCATGGCCAACTTCCAGTGGGAGCGCCTGTTGATGGCGCTGGGCGCCGTCGGGGCGATGCGCAACCTGCTGGATGCCACGCTTGCCTACGCGCGCGAGCGCGAGGCGTTCGGCAGGCCGATCGGCCGCTTCCAGGCGATCCGGCACAAGCTGGCCGAGATCGGCACCAAGCTCGAGGCGAGCCGGGCGCTCACCTACCACGCGCTACGCGAGTTCATCGCGCCGGAGGCCGAGCGGCACGCCGCGATCGCCACCGGCGAGTGGGGCCACCCCGCGATCACCGCCGGCATCGCCGAGGTGACCAAGGCCAAGCTCTTCACCCAGCGCGCCGCAGTCGAGGTGGCCGACGCCTGTCTGCAGATCCACGGCGGCTACGGGTACATGCGCGAGCTCGGGATCGAGCGCGCGCTGCGCGACCTGCGCCTCGGCCAGATCGGCGGCGGCACCGACGAGGTCATGCGCGAGATCCTGGGGCGGCAGCTCGGGCTCTGACCCGGCCACCCTTCCGGGCAATTTCGCGGCAGCAGGTGTGCCCGCCCCGCGGCGGGGTGAGGTAGGTTCCGGCGCGCTCGCCGTCGGCCCTGGGCCGGCGCGGCGCTCTGGCTTTTCGTCTACGGAGGAAGGGGTAGCGAGATGGGACTTCTCGAGGGCAAGAACGCGATCGTGACCGGCTCGGCGCGCGGAATCGGGCGGGCCACCGCGGAGCTGTTCGCGCGCGAGGGCGCTCGCGTTCTGATCAACGACATCGACGGCGACGTCGCCGAGCAGGCGGCGAGCGAAATCGACGGCGAGACCGCGGTCTTCGCGGGCGACCTCACCCGGCCCGAGGTGCCCGAGCAGCTGATCGCGAAGGCGATGGAGGAGTTCGGGTCTGTCGACATCCTGGTCAACAACGCCGGCTACACCTGGGACGGCGTCGTGCACAAGATGAGCGACGAGCAGTTCCAGGCGATGCTGGACATCCACACCGTCGCCCCCTTCCGGCTGATCCGCGCGTTGGCGCCGCACTGGCGCGAGGCGGCGAAGGCGGAGAAGGCCGAGGGCCGCGAGGTCTTCCGCAAGATCGTCAACGTCTCCTCGATCTCCGGCACGATGGGCAACGCCGGCCAGATCAACTACGCGGCGGCGAAGGCGGCCGTGGTCGGCATGACCAAGACGCTCGCCAAGGAGTGGGGCGGGTTCAAGATCAACGTCAACGCGGTCGCCTTCGGCTTCGTCGAGACCCGCCTCACCCAGGCCAAGGAGAAGGGCGAGACGGTCGAGCGCGACGGCGAGCGAATCGAGCTCGGCATCCCCGAGCAGATGCGGCAGATGGCCGCGATGCTGATCCCCCTGGGCCGCCCCGCCCGGCCCGAGGAGGCGGCCGGCCCAGTCCTGTTCCTCTGCTCGCAGCTCTCCAACTACGTGCACGGGCAGGTGCTGAACGTCACCGGCGGCCAGTTCGGCGGGATGTACATCTGAGGCGAGCGCCTCGCCTGCGCGTGGCGCCCCGCGGCGGGGCCGGCGGGTCCGGCGGCTCGCCCGGCCTCAGCCGCGCTCGGCGTCCCTGCCCTTGCGGGGGCTGGCGGGGATCTCCCCGCCCTCGCCCCCGCCGAAGGCGGCGGGCGGCCAGGGGCCGAACCAGTTGTCGCGGCCGCCGTCCATCGTGATCGTCGTGCCCGAGAAGAAGTCGCCCGCCGGCGAGGCAAGGTAAGCGACCAGCCAGGCCCACTCCTCCTCGGTGCCGAGGCGTCCGAGCGGGACGGTTTCGGCGACCGCCTCGCTCACCTCGCGCGGGTAGTTGGTGCGGATCGCCTCCGTGTCGAACTGGCCCGCGGCCAGCGCGCAGAGCCTGATCCCGAAGCGCGACCACTCGATCGAGAGCGTGCGCATCATGTTCTCCACCGCGGCGCGCGCCGCGCCGGAGTGGACCATCCCGGGCATCCCGTGGTGGGGGGAGAGCGTCACGCTCAGGACCTTGCCCCCGCGGTTGGGGATCATCGACTTGGTCGCCGCCGCGTGCGTCATCAGCCAGGTGCCGACCACGTTGAGCTCGATCACCGTGCGGAAGCCCTTCGGCGTGATCGCCTCGGCGGGGCTGAGGAACTGGCCGCCCGCGTTGTTGACCAGCACGTCCACCTTGCCGTGGCGCTCCAGCACCCAGTCGAAGAAGGCGTCGACCGCCTCGGCGTCGCGGATATCGAGCGGGCGGTGGTCCGCTTGGCCACCGGCGGCGCGGATCATCTCCGTCGTCTCCGCGAGCGGCTCGGGGCGGCGGCCGCAGCCGACCACGGTCGCGCCCAGCCGCGCCAGCTCGCGGGCCGTGGCCCGGCCCAGGCCGCTGCCCGAGCCCGAGACCACGCAGACCCTCCCCTCCAGCAGGCCGGGCGCGAAGATCTCCGAGCGCTCACCCATGCCAGGCGCAGCTTATTTCGCACGCCCCGCGGGTCGCGCGCAAGGCCGCGCCCGGCGCCGCCGCGGCCGCTGGCCGGGCCGGCCGGGCGCCGGTACGCTGCGCCGGCGATGAAGGTGAAGGCGCAGCCGCGACCGCTCGAGGGGCCGCTCGCCGGCGGCCGCGAGGGCGCGACCGTCGCAGTGGAGGTGCTCGAGGCGGGGCGCATGCACGCCCCGAGGCACTTCCTCGAGCGCGCCCGCTCGCTGCCTCAGCTGCGCATGCTGGGGATGGGCACGCCCCGCTCGCGCTGGCAGGCGCTGCCCTGTCCCGCGTTCCTTGTCGAGCACCCAGGCGCCGGGCGCTTCCTCGTGGACACCGGCCTGCACCCCTCCGTGGCCGCGAAGCCGGCCGCCAACCTCGGGCGCATCGTCAGCTCGTTTGCGCGCCCGGAGCTCGGGCCCGGGGAAGATCTGCCGTCGCAGCTGCGGGCCCGGGGCATCGACCCGCGCTCGATCCGCCTCGTGGTGATGACCCACCTGCACTTCGACCACACCTCGGGCATGTCCGAGTTCGGCCACGCCACGTTCGTCGTCTCGGCGCCCGAGTGGGAGGCGGCGGCGACGGTGCGCCACCCCTTCCTGCACGGCTACCGGCCCGCCCACTACGACTACGCGTTCGACTACCGCACGGTCGACTACGGCGGACCCAACGTGAGCTCCTACGCCACCTTCGGGCGCACGATCGACCTCTTCGGCGACGGCAGCGTGCGGCTCGCCTTCACGCCGGGCCACACCGCCGGGCACCAGTCGCTGATCCTGCGCCTGCGCGAGCGCGACCTGGTGATCGCGGGGGACGCGATCTACACGCTCGCCCAGCTGGACGACGCGCCCCCGCCCCCGCGCCCCCACGACCCGCACACCTGGCGGCGCTCGCTGCAGGAGCTGCGCCTGTTCGCGCGCCAGTACCCGGACGCCGTGATCGTGCCCGGGCACGACGCCGAGCGCTGGCCCGAGCTCAAGCGCCGCTACGAGTAGTCGGGGCGCGCCCCGCCCCCGCCTCCGCGCCGCCCGCCCGCAGCTCCCGACGCACCTGGGCCGGGCCGCGCTCCTCCAGCACCGCGTACATGTCCTTGACGCGGTTGAAGATCGTGCGCGCGGTCTCGAGCTGCTGCTCGCGGCTCGGGTTCTCCACCCGCTCGAAGCGCAGCGGCTCGCCGAACTGCACGGTCACGCGCGGGAAGTGCAGCTTGCGCCAGCGACGCACCCCGGCCGAGCCGTGAATCGCCACGGGCACGACCGGCGCCCCGGACTCGAGCGCGATCCGACCCACGCCCGGCCGCGGCTCGCCCAGCTTGCCGGTGCGCGAGCGCCCGCCCTCGCAGTAGATGCCGATGCAGCAGCCGCGGTCGAGGATCGCGTGGGCGGTCTTGAAGGCCTCCTGGTCGTTGTAGCCGCGGCGCACGGGGAAGACGCCGCCCACCCGGAAGATGTAGTCGAGGACGGGGTTGCCGAAGAGCTGCGACTTGGCCATGAACTGGACCTTCCGGCGGATGTAGAGCCCGAGGAAGAAGTGATCCATGTTCGAGAAGTGGTTCGGCGCCAGGATCACGGGGCCGGTCGCGGGCACGTTCGTAGTGCCCAGCGCGGTAGCGCGGTAGAGGAGGAGGACGGGCGGGGTGATGAGGACCCGCACCGCGCCGTAGACCCAGCCGGGCTCGTGCTCGCGCGCCCACTCGTGGAAGCGCTGGAACGTCTCCGCTGGACGGGGGTCCTTGTAGACCTGGGGCTTGATGTCTGCCATCGCGTCGGATCCGGGCTGGCCGTCGCCACCCCTCTACCCGCAGCGGGCGGTGCGGTTACGCCTTCGGGCAGGCGAATTGCGCCCCGCGCCGCCGCGAGCACGACCGTGTGCGGCGGGCGACCGCGCTCAGCGCGCCCAGTCGCGCGAGCGCCCGAGCGCTTCGTGCCAGCGGGCCAGCAGCTCCTCGCGCTCGGCCTCGCCCATGGCCGGCTCGTAGCGGACCCGCTCCCGCCACATACCGGGCAGCTCCTCGAGCGCCCAGGCGCCGGCCGCGACGCCCGCGAGGTAGGCGGCGCCGAGCGCCGTGGTCTCCTCGATCTCGGGCACGATCACCGGGGCGCCCAGCACGTCGGCCTGGAACTGCATGAGCCAGCTGTTGGCGACGCCGCCGCCGTCGACGCGCAGCTCGCGCAGGGCCCGGGAGGCGCAGCGCTCCTGGGCGCGGACCGCGTCGACGGTCTGGTAGGCGATCGCCTCCAGCGCCGCCCGGACGAGGTGCGCGCGACCGGTGCCGCGCGTGATCCCGACGATCGTGCCGCGCGCGTAGGGGTCCCAGTGCGGCGAGCCCAGGCCGGTGAGCGCGGGCACGAAGTAGACGCCGTCGTTGGACTCGAGCGAGGCGGCGAGCCGCTCGCTGTCCGCTGCCCGCTCGATCAGGCCGAGCCCGTCGCGCAGCCACTGGATCGCGGCGCCGGTGACGAAGATCGAGGCCTCGAGCGCGTAGTCGACCCGCTCCCCCACCCCCCAGGCGACGGTGGCCAGCAGGCCGTGGTCGGGGACGGGGGGCTCGGCGCCGGCGTTGAGCAGCACGAAGCTGCCGGTGCCGTAGGTGTTCTTGCCGTCGCCGGGCCGGTGCGCCGCCTGGCCGAAGAGCGCCGCCTGCTGGTCGCCGGCGATGCCCGCTACCGGCACCTCGCCCCCGAACTCCGTGGTGGTCCCGTAGACGTGCGCCGAGGGCAGCGGCTCCGGCAGCCGCGCCGGGTCGATCCCGAGCAGGCCGCACAGCTCCTCGTCCCAGGCGAGGCGACCGATGTCGAAGAGCAGCGTGCGGGAGGCGTTCGTGTAGTCGGTCGCGTGGCGGCCGGTGAGCTTGAAGAGCAGCCAGGAGTCGATCGTGCCGAACACCGCCCGCTCGCGCGCGCCCTCGACGTTGTTCAGCAGCCACTCGATCTTGGTGCCCGAGAAGTAGGGGTCGAGCACCAGGCCGGTGCGCTCGCGAAAGACGCGCTCGTGCCCCGCCTGGCGCAGCTCCTCGCAGCGCGCGCTGGTGCGCCGGTCCTGCCAGACGATCGCGTTGTGCAGCGGCTCCCCCGTGCGCGGGTCCCAGGCGACGACGGTCTCGCGCTGGTTGGTGATACCGATCGCCTCGAGCTCGTCTCCGGCGATCCCGGCGTCGGCGAGCGCCTCGCCCGCGACGCCGCGGCTCACCTCCCAGATCTCGACGGGGTCGTGCTCGACCCAGCCGGGGCGCGGGAAGTGCTGGCGGAACTCGCTGTAGCCGCGCCCGGCGATCCGCCCGGAGCGGTCGAAGACGAGGCAGGTGGTACCCGTCGTCCCCTGATCGATCGCCAGGATCACGGGCAGCAGAGTAGGCAGTGGGGCGGATCGTTCATCGGCAGCGCCACGAGAACGCCCACGCGCGCCGTTCGGACCACCGAGGGTGGCCCGCGCAAGCGCCGCCCTCGCTACGCCCCGCGGAATCGCTTCGCCAGGTAGACGCGGACGAAATCCCGCAGCTGGCGGGCGCGGTGGACGAAGCCGGAGAGCGTGCGGCCGGTGGCGCGGTGCTCGAGGTCGAGCTCGAGCTCACGCACGCGCAGCCCGGCGCGCGCCACGTCGACAGTGATCCCTATCTCCATCCCGTAGCCGGGGGCGAACGGGTAGGCGGCCAGGAAAGCGGCGGCGCTGAGCGCGCGCTGGCCCGAGATCGGGGCGCCCGCGCGGTAGCCGCAGAGCCGCTCGATCGCCCAGCGCGCGAAGCCCAGGGCGACCCCGAAGCCGCCGCCCACGCGGCGGGCGAAGGCGGCGACCGCCAGGTCGCACTCGCCGCCAGTCACCGCCTCGACCAGCGGCCGCAGCCGCCCGGCCGTCTCGCCGAGATCGCCGTCGCAGAGCAGGACGCGCTCGAGCTCGCCGGCGCGCACGCGCTCGACCAGCGTGGCCGCGGCGCGGTTCACGTTGCCGCCCTTGCCCACGCCGCGCTCGCCGCTCACGACCCGGGCGCCGTGCGCCGCGGCCACCTCGGCGGTGGCGTCGCCGGACGCATCGTCGGCCACGATCAGCTCGGCCCCCGGGAAGGCCGCCGCCAGGGCGCTCACCGTCGCGCCGATCCGGTCGGCCTCGTCGCGGGCGGCGACGATCACGGCGAGCCCCCGCATCGGCCCCGGCACCGGCGTCCGGCCGCCCTCGCCGGCCGGGCGTTCTGCGGGGTTCGCTGCCACGGGCGGCTATTGTGCCGCGCCGAGCGGCCCCGTTCGCGGGTCGCGTCCCGCCCCAAGGAGGAACGAGAGCTGATGGCTGAGATCGAGGCGCACATCACAGGCACCGTCTGGAAGATCGAGGTCGAGGAGGGCGACGAGGTCGAGGAGGGCGACACGGTCGTGATCCTCGAGTCGATGAAGATGGAGATGCCCGTCGAGGCGGAGGAACCGGGCACGGTCGCCGAGATCCGCTGCGAGGAGGGCCAGGCGGTGCAGGAGGGCGACGTCCTCGTCGTGCTCGAGTGAGCCTGGGCCGCGCACGATGAGCGGCGCCGAGCAGCTGGCGGGCGGCAAGCTCGTCCTCGACTTCCCGGCCGAGGCGGTCGCCCGCCTGCGGCTCAACAACCCGCGCAAGCGCAACCCGCTCGACCACGAGGTGCTCGACGCGCTCGCGCAGGCGCTGCCCGCGCTCGATCGCGGGATCGACGTGCGCTGCGTGGTGATCACCGGCACCGGCTCCGCCTTCTCGGCCGGCTACGACATCGGCGCGATCCCCGAGGAGCGCTTCGAGCAGGAGGCCGAGGCGCTGGTCGCCCACCCGTTCCAGGCGGCGATGGAGGCGGTCAGCGCCCACCCGTACCCGGTCCTGGCGGCGATCAACGGGCACTGCCTGGGCGGCGGGCTGGAGCTCGCCGTGCGCTGCGATCTGCGCGTCTGCGCAGCCGGCGCGCGGCTCGGCATGCCGCCCGCCAAGCTCGGCCTGATCTACGGGCACACGGGCCTGGAGCGCTTCATCGACGTGATCGGCGTCGCCGCGACTCGCGACCTCTTCCTCACCGGTCGCACCCTGGACGCCGAGGGCGCGCGCGAGATCGGCCTGGTCGGCGAGGTCGTGCCAGACGAGGAGCTGGAGGAGCGGGCGCTCGCGCTGGCCGCCGAGATCGCGGGCAACGCGCCGCTCTCCCTGCGCGGCAACAAGCACGCGATCGAGGTGCTGGCGCGAGCCCGGCGCCTCGACCCCGAGCAGGAGCGCGAGCTGATCGAGCTGCGCCGCTCCTGCTTCGCCTCCGAGGACTTCCGGGAGGGCATCCGGGCCTTCGCGGAGAAGCGCCGGCCGCGCTGGCGCGGGCGATGACCGGCGAGACCACGCCGCTCGCGCACCTGGCCGCGGCCGACCCCGTGATGGCGCGCCTGATCCGCCGGATCGGGCCGCTCTCGATCGAGCAGCGCCGCCGCGGCCGGCCCGCCGATCCCTACGGAGCGCTGCTGCGCTCGGTGATCGGGCAGCAGCTCTCGACCAAGGCGGCGGCGGCGATCTACCGGCGCGTGCTGGATCTCTTCGACGGCGAGGTGCCCTCGCCCGAGGCGCTGCTGGCCGCCGACCCCGAGGGCCTGCGCGCCGCCGGCCTGTCGGAGCGCAAGATCGAGTACCTGCGCGACCTCGCGCGCCACATCGTGGACGGCACGCTCGAGATCGACCGCTTGAGCGAGCTAGACGACGAGACGGTGATCGCCGAGCTCGTGGCCGTGCGCGGGCTCGGGGTCTGGACCGCCCAGATGTTCTGCATGTTCCACCTGGGCCGGCCCGACATCCTGCCGACCGGGGACCTCGGCATCCGCAACGCGGTGCGGCGCGAGTACGGGCTGGACGAGCTGCCGGGCCCGGCCGAGCTCGAGCGCATCGCCGAACCCTGGCGGCCGCACCGCACGCTCGCCTGCCTCTACCTCTGGGAGTCGCTGGACAACGCCCCCGACCGCGAGTGACGCGCGGCGCGCGCGGCCCCCGCGAGGTACATTTCGCCCCGTGACGACGGAGACGCAGCAGCTTTGGATCTGCAAGTCGTGCGGGTTCATCTACGACCCGGAGGAGGGCGACCCGGACGGCGGGATCCCGCCCGGCACCCCGTTCGAGGACATCCCGGACGACTGGTTCTGCCCCGTCTGCGGCGCCCGCAAGAGCGACTTCGAGCCCTACGAGGAGTAGCGCGCCGGCTCAGCCGGATTCGTCGAGCGCGCGCTCGCGGGCGCGTCCCCGCCAGGCGCGGATCAGCAGCAGGGCCAGAGCCGCGAATAGCGCCAGGGGCAGCAACACCGCCCCCGCCACCAGCGTCACGCTCGCCGCGACCGTGAGCACGCGGCCGGCGTCGTCCAGCGCCTCGCCGAGCGACCACTCGTCCTCGCGCGCGCCCTCCGAGCTGACCACCAGCGAGACGCGGGCCTGGCGCGCGCGGTGCTGCATCCGGTCGAACCGGAGCTTGGCGCGCTCGAGCCGCGCGTCGAGGGCGCGCAGGCGGCGCCGCAGCTCGTCGAGCTGCTCGGTCGTGGTCGCGGCCTCGATCTGACGCAGCAGGCTGCGGCGCTCGGCTCGCCGCTCAGCGAGCCGCTTGCGCGCGTCGAGGAACGGCGCCGTGATGTCGGTGGAGCCCTCGCTGAAGGAGCGCACGTCGGCGAGGTCCTTGAGCTCCGCCAGGGCGGGGTCCAGGTTGCGGCTCGGGATCTGCAGCTCCAGCACCGCCTTCGCCTTCCCGGCACCGCCGCTCACGCGCGAGCTCAACACGAGGCCGTCGTGACGGTCCACCACCGCGATCGCCTCGTCGGCCACGCCCTGCACCTCGTCTGCGGGCGCAGCCAGCTCGAGCTGGGCTTCGCGCTCCACGCGTCGCACGTCGGCGCCGGCGGCGTTGCCCGGGCGTGAGTCCGGCGCGCTGTCCGGCGTGTAGGGGCGAGCCGGATCCACCAGCGCCTCGTCGACGATCCTCCCGCGGAAAGCGCGCGAGGCCCCGTCCGCCGAGCCCGCTTGGGGTTCCAGCGCGTCGAGGACGCCCCGCTCGCCCGGCGCCCCCTCGCCGCCCGACGTCCTGGAGGACTCGACTCCGTCGGCAGCCTCGCCCTGCGTTCCCGACTGGGACACCCCGGCGCCGCCGGAGCCCGGGACGTCCCCGCCCTGGCGGATGACGACGGTCGATGCCACCACGACGAGCGCCAGCAACGCCACCGCGAGCGCCGGAACCCACGGCTCCCGCAGCCGCAGCCAAAAGGACGGACGCCGCCGCCCGTCGCTGCGACCGCCCGCCCGTGCGCGGGCGGGCGCAGCGCCGTCGACGCCACCCGGGCCCATCGCCTCCCGCTCCGCGTTCTCCCGGCTCCTGCGCGGATCCAGCCAGGCCTCGAAGCCGCTCTCCGCCCAGCGGTCGAGCCGGGCGGCGAACTGGGCGTCGGGCTCGGGGCGCTCGGCTCGCAGATCGCGGGTCAGCTCCGCCAGGCCCGCGAGCGAGTCCGGCACCCGCTCGCCCGCCAGCGCCGCGTCGATCGCCTCGAGCTCCTCGCGCACGTGCTCGGGCAGCTGCCCCCGCTCGCCCCGGCCCAACACCAGCTCACGCAGCCTCATCGCAGGCCCTCCTCAGCTTCTCGATGGTTCGGTGCACGCGCATCGCCGCCGCCCGCTCGCCGATCCCCAGGACGCTCGCGATCTCGGCGTTCGAGAGACCGGCGAAGAACTTGAGCGCCACCAGCTCGCGCTCGCGCGGCGCGAGCCGCTCGAGCGCCGCCCGTAGCACGGCCCGCCGCAACGCCACCTCGGCCTCCTCGTCGGGGTCGGGGCCCTCGGATCCGGGCTCCGAGACGAGCTCGGCGTGGCGCCGCCTGCGGCGCAACTCGTCGAGCGCCGCGTTGCGGGCGATCCCGAACAGCCAGGCGCGCGCGGATCCCTTCTCGGGGTCGAACCTCTTGGCGCGGCGGAAGGCGCGCTCGAACGCGGTCGCGGTCACGTCCTCGGCCGCGACCCGGTCGCGCAGCAGCGTCAACACGTACGCGTAGACGTCGTCGCGAGCCGAGCGGTATAGCTGCTCGAAGCCGACCTGCACGCGGCTCGCCCTCGCGGGCGCGGGCGCGGTCATCACCGTCTGCATGCCCCTACTACGCCGCTCCCGGAAAAACATCACGCCACGTCCCGGACCCGGGCCACAGGGACATCATCGGCCCCGCGGGCTCGATCCGCCCTCCGTGCGCCTGGCTTTGCGGGAGAATTCGGGGATGCCGGATCTCCCGCCAGACGCGGCCGGGGCGCGCGATCCCTTCGCGCCGGGCTTCCGGCCAGTGGCCCCCCGCGCGGCCGCCACGCTGATCCTGTTGCGCGAGGCGGAGGGTGACGGGGGGATCGAGGTGCTGCTGGTGCAGCGCAACCCGGGCTCGCGCTTCATGCCAGGCGTCTGGGTCTTCCCCGGCGGCGGGGTGAAAGCGGACGAGCCCATCGGCGGCGTCGCGGGCGGTGAGACCGACGCGGACGCGGACGAGCTCGCGCACCGCGCGGCGGCCCTGCGCGAGCTCCGGGAGGAGGCCGGGATCGAGCTGCCGGCCGACGCCCGGCTCGAGCTTTGGTCGCGCTGGATCACGCCTGAGCCGGTGCCCATCCGCTTCGACACGCGCTTCTACGTCGCCGTCGCTCCCGCGAACGCGAGCGCCCGGGTCGACGGCGGCGAGGTGGTCGACGCCCGCTGGCTGGCGCCGGCGCGGGCGCTGGAGCTGGCCGACGCGGGCGAGCTCGATCTGGTCCTGCCCACGCGCAAGCAGCTCGAGTCCCTGCTCCCCTTCGCGGATGCCGGGGAGGTGCTGGCGGCCGCGCGCTCGCGCCGGGTCGAGCCGATCCTGCCGGCCGTGGTGCGCACCGCCGAGCCGCCGGGCTGGCGCCTCGCGCTGCCTGGAGAGGAGGGCTACCGGCCTCCAGGTGTCCAGGCGAGCGGCGGGCAAGCGCTAGATTCCGCCGGGTGAGCGACCACGCAGCGCGCTCGTACGACTACGACTGGATCGTGATCGGGTCCGGTTTTGGCGGGGCGGTCTCGGCGCTGCGACTGGCCGAGAAGGGCTACTCCGTCGGCGTGATCGAGTGCGGCCGCCGCTACGAGGACGAGGACTTCGCGCGCACGACTTGGCAGCTGCGCCGCTACTACTGGATGCCGAAACTGGGGCTGCGCGGCATCTTCCGCATGACGCCGTTCAAGGACGTCTTCATCGTCTCCGGCAGCGGCGTCGGCGGCGGGAGCCTGGGCTACGCGAACACCCTCTACCGCGCCCGTCCCGCCTTCTTCCGCCACCGCCAGTGGCGCGAGCTGGCCAAGGACTGGGAGCGCGAGCTCACCCCCCACTACGAGACGGCCGAGCGCATGCTGGGCGTGACCCGCTACCCGCGGGTGGGGCCTGCGGACGAGCTGCTGCGCGAGTTCGCCGAGGAGCTCGGGGTCGGCGAGACCTGGACCAACACCCAGGTGGGCGTCTTCTTCGGCGAGGAGAACAAGGAGGTCGACGACCCCTACTTCGGCGGCGAGGGGCCGCGGCGCACCGGCTGCAACTTCTGCGGGCAGTGCATGGTCGGCTGTCGCTACGGGGCCAAGAACACGCTGCGCAAGAACTACCTCTGGTTCGCCGAGAAGCTGGGGGTGCGCATCCACGACGAGCGCACCGTGGTCGACATCCGGCCCTTGGACGGGGCGGACGGCGAGGCCGGCTACGAGCTGGTCACCGAGCGCTCCGGCGCCTGGCTGCGCAGGCGCCGGCGCACCTTCCGGGCCCGCGCCGTCGTGGTCGCGGCGGGGGCGCTCGGCACGAACAAGCTCCTGCGCGATTGCAAGCACCGGGGCTCGCTGCCGCGGCTCTCGGACCGCATCGGGCACCTCGTGCGCACCAACAGCGAGTCGATCCTCGCGGTCACCGCGCCGGACGACTCACGCGACTTCACCCGCACCGTCGCGATCACCTCGAGCATCTACCCGGACCCCAACACCCACATCGAGGTCGTCACCTACGGCGGCGGCGGGGACTCGATGGGGCTGCTCTTCACCCTGCTCACCGGCAAGGGCACGCGGCTCACGCGCCCGGTCCTGTGGCTGGGCCAGGTGCTGCGCCACCCGATCTGGGCGCTGCGGATGCTCTGGCCGGTGGGCTGGTCGCGGCGCACGGTGATCCTGCTGGTGATGCAGACGCTCGACAACGCGCTGCGGCTGGTGCCCAAGCGGCGCCTCTTCGGCCGCGGAGTGCGGCTTCAGACCGAGCAGGACCCCGAGAAGCCCAACCCGACCTTCATCCCGGTCGCCGACCGCGCGGCGCGCTGGTTCGCCCGCCGCCTGGGCGGCGTCGCCCAGGGCGGCATCACCGAGTCGATCCTCAACATCCCCACCACCGCCCACATCCTCGGCGGCGCGGTGATCGGCTCCGGCCCCGAGGACGGCGTGATCGACGCGCGGCACCGGGTCTTCGGCTACCGCAACCTGCTGGTCTGCGACGGCTCGGCGGTGCCCGCCAACCCCGGCGTGAACCCCTCGCTCACGATCACGGCGATGGCCGAGCGGGCGATGTCGTACATCCCGCCCAAGCCGGGCGCGGCGCCGGGCGAGCTGCCTGAGGCCGCTCGCCCCGCCGCGACGTCCGCCTCGACGTCCGCCTGAACCGGGCGCGGAGCCGCAACGAGCGACCCTCCGCCCCGCTGCCATGCGGCCCCGAGCGCGGGGCCGGCGTCAAGCGGGCGCTGGGCCCCCGGCAAGGGCCCAGAGCGCCGCGGGCCCGCCGGTCGGCGGGCCCGCCTTGCGAAAGCCGCTTCCGGGCTAGCGCCTAGGAGGTCGCGGCGGCGTAGCGGCGCGCGACCTCGTCCCAGTTGACGACGTTCCAGAACGCGTCCAGGTAGTCAGGACGGCGGTTCTGGTACTTGAGGTAGTAGGCGTGCTCCCAGACGTCGACGCCGAGCAGGGGCGTCTGGCCGTCGGAGATCGGGGAATCCTGGTTCGCCGTGGAGACGACGGCGAGACCGGAGCCGTCATGGACCAGCCAGGCCCAACCCGAGCCGAAGCGGTTCACGCCGGCGGCCTTGAACTCCTCCTTGAAGGCGTCGAAGGAGCCGAACTTGGCGTTGATCGCCTCGGCCAGCTCGCCCGTGGGCTCGCCGCCGCCGTCGGGGCTCATGATCTGCCAGAAGAAGGTGTGGTTGGAGTGACCGCCGGCGTTGTTGCGGACGGCCGTGCGGATCTCCTCCGGCAGCTTGTCGAGGTTGCGCAGGACGTCGTCGACGTCGCGATCCGTCCACTCCGTGCCCTCGAGCGCGGCGTTCGCCTTGTCGACGTACGCCTGGTGATGCTTGTCGTGGTGGATGCGCATCGTCTGCTCGTCGATGTGCGGCTCCAGGGCTGCGTAGTCGTAGGGCAGCGGTGGTACCTCGTAAGCCATCTGTCCTCTGCGCTCCTTCGGTCGCGTGTTCAGCTTCGGCTTTGCGCTCGCTCGCGCAACTTATCCCGACTTCTGCGGTGGGAAATTACTGTACCGGCCGACCCCTAGCCACCGACCTGCCTTTCGCCGATCCCGCTGCGGATCTCGTCGGCGCGCGCAGGCCCGCTCGCGTCCGGGTCGAGCGGCGGCGTGGCGAGCCCCGCCGAGTCGGCCATGCCGTCGAGCAACTCCCGCAGGGCCTCGCCGGCGCTGCGGGTCGGCTCCCAGCCCAGCTCGCGCCACGCCCGCGAGGCGTCCATCACTGGAACCTGCATCCCCATGTCCAGCCAACCCGGCGGGCTCGGCTGCAGGTGCGCCCGCCAGCTCAGGGCGGCGAGGGCGCGAACCAGGCGCGGCGGCACGGTGATCGGGCGCGCGCCCAGGATCTCGCCCAGCTCGGGCGCGCCCAGCAGCGGCTCGGCCGCGAGGTTGTAGGCGCCGCGCGCCTCCTCGTTCAGCAGGGCCGCCGCGAGGGCCCGGCCCACGTCGAGGCTGTGCACCGCTTGCAGCCGCAGGCCCGCGGGAAGCGGCAACAGCGGCAGCCGTCCCCGGCGCAGCAGCCAGGTCGGCAGCAGCGGCCCGGCGAAGTAGCGGCGCACCTCGGCCGCCGCCTCGCGCTTGAAGATCAGGGCCGGGCGCATGCGCACCACGCGGACCTCGGGCGCCTCGCGCTCGAAGCGGTCGAGCATCCGCTCGACCTCGGCCTTGTGGCGCGAGTAGAAGCTGGTCGGGATGCCCTCGGTCGGGTAGCTCTCGTCGACGGGCCGGTCCGGGTCGGCGGCCGGCTTGGGCGAGTACGCGCCGATCGAGGAGTTGTAGACAAGCGCCCGCACGCGGCTGGCGCGGATCGCCTCCAAAAGCCTCTCGGTACCGCCGACGTTGATCGCGCGCAGGGTGGCCTGGTCGCGCGAGGGCTGGATCGCCCAGGCCAGGTGCACCACCGCGTCCACGCCCTCGAGCGCGGGCTCCAGCTCGTCGCGGACGAGGTCGAGACGCCGCCACGTCATCCCGGGCAGTGGGGTCCTGGGCTGGCGGCGCGAGGCGCCGACGATCTCGTCGACGCCGTCGGCCTGGGCCAGCGCGGCAACGACGCTCGTCCCAACGTTGCCCGTGGCGCCGACGATGAGGACTCGCATCGCCCCTCGGCTCAGGCCGAGCTGTGCTCGCGCCGCTTGCCGCGGCGGGGACGCCGGCGGGCGCGCCCGTGCGGGAAGCGCGCGTCGCGGCGCGTATCGGTGAAGGTGCGCTTGCCGTCGGGCGCCTCGTCGCCCTGCACGGCCTCGAGCAGCTTCGCGAGCCCCCGGCGCAGGACGCGGGAGACCTGCATCTGCGAGATGCCGAGGCGCTCACCGATCTCGTACTGGTTGAGCTCCTCGTTGAAGCGCAGCGCCAGCACCGTGCGCTCGCGCTCATCGAGCTCCGCGCACTCCTCGGCCGCGAGCTGCGCCTCGATCGCGTCGAAGCCGCCCTCGTCCGTGCCGATCGTCTCGACCGCGGCCACCGAGTCGGCCTCGTCGGCCCTGAGCGGCTTGTCGAGGGAGAGCGTGCGCTGCGACTCGCGCGCCTGCAGGACGTCGAGCACCGCCTCCTCGTCCACCCCGAGCCGCTGCGCCAGCTCACCGACCGTCGGCGAGCGGCCCAGCTCGTCGGCCAGCTCCCCTGTCACGCGCTCGAGCTCGAGCGCGCGTTCCTGCAGGCTGCGGGGCATGTGCAGCCGCCAGGCGTGGTCGCGGAAGTGCCGGCGCAGCTCGCCGAGGATGGTCGGCGCCGCGTAGGCGGCGAAACGCCGGCCGCGCTCGGGGTTGTAGCCGCGCAGCGCCTTGACCAGCGCCAGGCTCGCCACCTGCACGAGATCCTCGGTGCGCTCCACACCGCCCCGGTAACGAAGCGCGAGCGAGCGGGCGAGGGGCAGGAAGCGGCGCACGAGCTCCTCCTCGAGCGCCGGGGTCGGCTGCCGGGCGTAACGGGCGAGCAACGTCTCCTCGGACTGCAGCCCGATCACGCCCACGGGGCCCTCGGGTCCCGCGCGCTCAGCGGGCGCGCTCGCGGTCTCGGGGACGGCCGGGCTCGACGCCTGCGCGCCGGATTCGCGTACGGACATGAGGTCCTCCTCCTTCGAGGCTTCTCTCTGAAGCCTGCTGGCAGCGGGGAACGGGGGGACGCTGCCTTAGCGTTGGTGCGGTCTCGGATCTGCCGATCCCGCTTGTGAATTCGTACCCCCGCCCGGAGATTCCGAAACCGGCGCCGGCCGTGCCGCGATCCACACCCGCGACGCCGCGCGCCTGCGCCCCGGTTACGCCGGTCGGTGAATCGAGCTGTCGGCCCTGGGTAGGGGTTGCTCGAAGAGAACGAAACAGCGGCAGAGGGAGAGCGGACATGGCGAAGCTTGAGGGCAAGCGGGTGGCGTTCCTGGTGGCGAACGAGGGCGTCGAGCAGGTCGAGCTCGTGCGGCCCTGGGAGGCAGTGCGCGAGGCGGGTGCCGAGGCGGAGCTGATCGCCCCGGAGGGCAGCGAGGTTCAGGCCTTCAACCACCTTGACAAGGCAGACACCTTCCCCGTCGACCGGCGCGTGGCCGACGTGCGGGCCGAGGACTACGACGGAGTCGTCCTCCCCGGCGGCGTCGCCAACCCGGACGCGCTGCGCCAGGACGAGGACGCGGTCTCCTTCCTCAGGGCGTTCTTCGAGGCGGGCAAGCCCGTGGCGGCGATCTGCCACGCGCCGTGGATGCTCGTCGAGGCCGACGTCGTGCGCGGCCGCGAGCTCACCTCGTATCCCAGCCTGCACACGGACATCGAGAACGCGGGCGGGCACTGGGTCGACCGCGAGGTCGTGGTCGACTCCGGGCTCGTCACCTCACGCAACCCCGGCGACCTCGACGCTTTCTGCGAGAAGCTGATCGAAGAGATCGCGGAGGGCGTGCACCCCGAGCAGCGGGAGAAGACAGTAGCGGCGGCGCGGTAGGGCCCTCGTTAACTGGCGGGGCCGCCGGTTAGGCCGACTCGGGGCGCTCCTCGCCCGGCCAGCGGTGGGTGCCCCGGTAGAACCAGGCGCGCATCGCGTGGTCGACAGCGCCGCGCACGAGGCTGAAGATCGCGCCCTGTAGGACCAGCGCCGCCGCCATCCGCGTCAGCGGGACGTCGCGGTGCTCGGGCGAGGGCGGCTCCTCGTCGTCGAACCGGCCCCAGATGAACTCGAAGAGCTTCGTCGCCACGACGCCGGCGACCAGGCCGCCGGCGATCGAGACGGGTGCGAACAGCACGCGTACCACTCCGCCTTGCTACCCCGGGGGCGCTTGCGTCAATCCCTTTCGCGGATGCACCGCTTTTGCCGGGCGCGGGTGCTGAAAGACCCTGGCGCGCGAGCGCTTGCGGCGCTACGCTGCCGCCCTTCCCATGAAACTCGCCGATCCCGGCGCCGCCGATCAGCTCCGTGCAGGCCAGCTCGCCTTGGACGAGGGCGACTGGGAGGCGGCGCGATGCTGCTTCGAAGCGGTACTCGAACGCGATCCCACGCCTGAGGCCTGGGAGGGGCTCGGCTGGGTCGGGTGGTGGCTGGCCGACGCCGAGCTCACGTTTCGCGCGCGCGAGGAGGCGTTCCGCGCCTACCGCGCCGCCGGGGACGCGCTGGGGGCGGCGCGGATCGCGACCTCCCTGGCGGCCGACTTCCGCGAGTTCCGCGGCGACGTGGCGACGGGCCGGGGCTGGATGGAGCGGGCCTACCGCCTGCTGGAGGGCGCCGGCGAGGCGAGCGAACGGGGATGGCTCGTACTGAACGACGCAGACTTCTCGCTCAACGTCGACCGTGACTTCGGGCGCACGCTGGAACTCGCGAGCGAGGGCGAGCGGCTGGGCCGGCGGCTCGGCAGCCCCGACCTGGAAGCGGTCAGCCTGGCGCTCTGCGGCTCGGCCCGGGTGGGCCTCGGCGAGCTCGAGCGGGGCATGCGCGACCTCGAGGAGGCCGCGGCGACGGTGCTGGGGAGCGTCTGCAACCCCTCTCCTCGGGCTGGACGATGTGCTGCATCGTCTCCACCTGCGACAACGTCGGCGACTTCGGCCGGGCGAGCCACTGGTGCGCGGTGATGCGGGAGGTGGCGGAGCGCTGGCGCGGGCGCCAGATGCTGGGCGTCTGCCGCGCCAGCTACGGGCGCGTCCTGGCCACGCGGGGCGAGTGGGAGCAGGCGGAGCAGGAGCTCACACTCGCCCTGGTGGACTTCGAGGCCTCCCGGCCCCCGCTGGGGCCGATCGGCATGGTGCGTCTGGGCGAGCTGCGCGTGCGCCAGGGGCGCGTCGAGGAGGCGCGCGATCTCTTCGAGCGCGCCGGCCCGGCGGGATTGGTCGGGCTCGGGGAGGTGGCGCTGGCTGAGGACGACGCGGTCGGGGCGGCGGAGCTGGCCGAGCGGGCGCTGCGGCGGCTGCCGCGCACCTCGCTGCTGGACCGGATCCCCCCGCTTGAGCTCTTGGCGCGCGCCCGCGCCACGCTCGGGGAGAGGGACGCCGCAGAGGCGGCGCTCGCCGAGCTCGCCGAGACGGTGCGTCCGTATCCCACCCCGTACGTGACCGGGCGCTCCCGCATGGCGGCGGCCGCCGTCGCATACGCCACCGGCGACAACGAGGCCGCGCGGCTGGCGTGGGAGGACGCGATCGATTGCTCCGAGGAGGGCTCCGCCCCCTACGACGCGGCCCGGGCGCGCCTCGGCCTGGCCGAGACGCTGGCGGCCCAGGGGCGCGGCGAGCACGCGCGCTCCCTGGCGCAGGCCGCGCGCGAGGCCTTCGAGCGGCTCGGCGCCTCGGGCGACGCCGAACGCGCCGCCGCAGTCGCACGCGGACCGCAGGGCGGCAGGCTCAGCGAGCTGACCGCGCGCGAGCTCGAGGTCCTGCGCCTGGTGGCGGCCGGCCTGAGCGACGCGGAGATCGCAGAGCGCCTCGTCGTCAGCCCGCACACCGTCCACCGGCACGTGGCCAACATCCGCACGAAGCTGCGCCTCCCCTCCCGCGCGGCCGCCGTCGCATACGCGGCGCGCGAGGGGCTGATCTGACGCGCTGACGCCCAGGGGGCCGCGTCCGCCACGCGCATGGCCGGATCCGGCCATCTGCGCGAAATGGCCGGATGCGGCGAAGTCGGCGCGCCTGGGCGGACGTAGCGTCGCGGCCCCCAATCACGAAGACCACGGAGGCCAGATATGAGCACGACCCAAACCGATCCCGTGGCGGAACTGCGCCTGCGGCTCAACGGCGATGCGCACGAGCCCGGCGACCCCGCCTACGAGGACGCCTGCACCCTGTTCAACGCGATGATCGAGAAGCGGCCGCTCGCGGTCGCCCGCTGCCAGAGTCCCGACGACGTGATCGCCGCGCTCGCCTTCGCCCGCGAGCGCGGGCTCGAGGTGAGCGTGCGAGCCGGCGGGCACTCGGTGGCCGGCCGCTGCCTCAACGACGGCGGCCTCGTGCTGGACATCCGCCCGCTCAACGAGATCGAGGTGGATCCCGTCGCCCGGCGCGCGCGCGTCGGCGCCGGCGCCGCCTGGGCGCAGGTCGACCGCGCCACCCAGGAGCACGGCCTCGCCACCACCGGAGGGCGCGTCTCCACGACCGGCGTCGCCGGGCTCACGCTCGGCGGCGGCTCGGGCTGGCTCGAGCGCAAGCACGGGCTCGCCTGCGACAACCTGCTCGCCTGCGAGCTGGTCACCGCCGACGGGCGCCTCGTCCGCGCGTCGGCCGACGAGAACCCGGACCTCTTCTGGGCGCTGCGCGGCGGCGGCGGCAACTTCGGCGTCGTCACCGCCTTCGAGTTCCAGCTCCATCCCGTCGGGCCGGAGGTCTACGGCGGCCTGATCATGCACCGCGCCGAGCGCGGGGCCGAGCTGATGCGGATCTGGCGCGACGTGATGCGCGACGCGCCCGAGGAGCTCTCGCTCGCCTTCGCCTACCTGACGGCGCCCCCGAGGACGACATCCCGGACGAGCTGCACAACGAGCTCGTCGCAGTCATCCTCGGCATGCACATGGGCCCGCTCGAGGAGGGCGAGCGCGCGCTGGCACCGTTCCGGGAGGTGGGCGAGGCGCCCCTCGACGCCTTCGGCCCCATCCCCTACGCCGAGCTGCAGTGCGCGCTCGACGACCCGCCGGGGCGGCGCAACTACTGGACGGTCGAGCTTCTGCGGGACATCCCCGACGAGGCGATCACGCTCGTGCACGAGCGCGCCATGGCGATGCCCGGCAGCGCCCCGCAGATCTTCTGCGTGGCCTGGGGCGGCGCCGTGGCGCGGGTCGGCGCCGATCAGTCGCCGCTCGCGGGGCGCGACGCCGCCTTCGCCATCCACCCGCTGATGATGTGGGACGACCCCGCCGACGACGAGCGGGTCATGGCCTGGGGCCGCGCCTTCCGCAAGGCGCTCGCCCCCTACGCGACCGGCGACAACTACGCCAACTTCGCCGGGGAAGAGGGCGAGCGGCGGATCCGCGCCGCCTACGCTCCGAGCGCCTACGAGCGGCTGGCCCGGATCAAGCGCGAGTGGGACCCGGACGACGTCTTCCGCGCCCAGGGTCACGTCCCTCCCGCGAAGTAAGCCGCGTTCTCGCGGCCGCTGCGATGCGCGTCGGCGCCGGGCACGCTCCCGGCGCCGGCGCGTTGCTTCGCACGCACGCCGCCGGCCGCGGTCGGCGCTGAAGGGATCGCTTTGCGCCGAGCCGCGGGGACGGGGGAAATCGGGGCGCCCGGATTTGAACCGGGGACCTCACCGACCCGAACGGTGCGCGCTACCAGGCTGCGCCACGCCCCGAGCGATCTGCAGTATGCAGCCTAGCGACGCCGCTTGCACATCGCCGCCAGGCCCGCCGCGCTGGGCGGTTTGCTGCTCAACGCCCAGGGTAGAGGGCGCGCAGTGAATCCGAAGGCCGGAGCCAAGCCGGAGGTGCGGGTACCGCGTCCGGCGCCGGGGGACCCGATGCGAATTCTCGTGGTCGCCGCCGCCGAGCACGTGACCGAGGCCCTGCGCGATGAGCTAGGCCGGCGCGGCGACGGCCGGCCGGTGGAGGTGCGCATCGTGGCGCCGGCGCTGGCCGAGTCGCGGCTCGAGCACATCTCGGGCAACATCGACGAGGCGCGCGCCGAGGCGCAGGAGCGGCTGACCGAGAGCATCGAGGAGGTGCGGGCCTCGGGGCTCGAGGCCGAGGGACGGGTCGGCGACTCCGATCCGTTGCTGGCGATCGAGGACGCCCTGCGCGAGGCCCCCGCCCACGAGATCGTCCTGGTCACCCACCGCGACGCCCAGCGCTGGCTCGAGGACGACATGTTCGAGCGCGTCCTGCAGCACTTCGACCTGCCCGTCGCGCACTACGAGGTGGACGCCGACGGCCATACGCTCGAGCGCGAGGCCGGCGTGGGCCCCACCCAGCCCGCCGACGCCGAGGTGCGGCCGTCCGAGAACCTCCCCCGGTTGTCGGTCCGCGACCTGGCCGGGATCGTCGTCGCGATCGTGGGCACGATCGTGCTGATCGTGCTCGCCTCCACCGACGCCGGCGACGCAAGCCGGGAGGGCGCCGATCCCGCCCAGGTGGCCCGCATGCTGATCGCCGGCGGCTTCGGCCTGATCAACCTCGCGCACGTGGTCGCGCTCCTGCTCTTCGGCAGCCTGCGCTACCGCGGCTTCTGGGAGCGCTTCTTCGCCCACGTCTCCCTCTGGGGCACGCTGGGCGCGATCGTCGTCTCGCTGATCCTGCTCGTTGCCTAGCCGCGGCGCCCGGAGCTGATCGCGGCGGCGCTAGCCGCCCGCCGACACCCGCTCGATCGCCTCCCGGGCCTCCTCGAGCGAAGGAGTGTCGAACAGCATCTCGCTGCCGCCGGGGCCGGTCACGACCAGGGCCGGCTGTGCCGGCACCTCGAGCTCGTTCGCGAGCCGGTCGTCGGCCGCGGGCACGTCGCGCTGCGGGCAGGGCCGCTCGCCCTCCTCATCGGCGCACGGCTCGAGCTCGCGCTTGAACTCCTGAGCGTCGAAGTCGCGGCTCGCTCCCCGCAGGGCGTCGGCCACGTCGGCGAGGAAGCTCGCACCCGCCTCCATGCCCGCCGACTCGAGGTTGCGCAGGACCAGGTCGGCGTACTGCCACTGCCGCTCCTGCTCGCCGGCGATCGTGGCGGCGATCGCGGCCAGGGAGACGTCGGCGTTGCCGAGCGAGCGGTGCCGCAGCACCAGGCGCGCGCGTCCGTCGCGGACGTACTCGTCGATCAGCGGGCGCACGACCTCCTCGTGGAAGTCGACGCTCTGGGTCGCCCGCAGGTCCGTGAAGACGTCGACCTCGGCGGGGGCGTTGGTATCTCCCAGCTGCGCCCCCTCCTGCGACATCCCCGCGTAGAAGGCGACCACTTCGTCCCCGCCCTCGATCTCGATCGCCTGCGGGCCGCCCTCGCCGACCGAGATCGAGACGATCGCACCGATCACGACCCCGGCCACCAGAACCAGGGCGATCCGCGGGACCCAGGGGCTCAACCGGCTACCGCCTTGTAGTAGCGGACCGCAAGGCCCGTGAGCAGGGTCTCGAAGGCGCGCTCCACCGGCTCGCCGTGAGCCCGCGCGTAGCGCTCCAGCCCGGTGCGCTCGATCTCGCCGCTGCGCCGCACCACCTCCTCGACGAGCTCCGGGTGCTCGTCGCAGAAGAAGGCGCCGATCGAGTAGAGGTCGGTGTCCATCAGCGACCGCACGAAGCCGGCCGCCTCGTCCTCACCCTCGCGCCGTCCGGATGCGGGAATCTCCGCCATGTGGGAGAAATCTAGGGAAGAGCTGCAATGGCGCAACGCGACGAGATCATCTCCTTCTGCGACTCGCTGCTCGAGGTCGGCTCCTACGCCGACTACGGGCCCAACGGCCTGCAGGTGCCCGGCGCCGACGAGGTCCGCAAGGTCGTGACCGGGGTATCCGCGCACCTGGAGCTGCTCGAGGCCGCGGTGGCCGCGGGCGCGCAGATGCTGCTCGCGCACCACGGCCTCTTCTGGGACTTCCACCCCCGCGCGCTGAGCCCGGCGATGGCGCGGCGACTGCGGGTCGCGCTCGGCGCCGACCTCTCGGTGGCGGGCTACCACCTGCCGCTCGACGCGCACCCCGAGGTCGGCAACAACGCGCTGCTGTGCCGCGAGCTCGGCTTCGAGCCCGAGCCACAGGCGTTCGCGCGGGTCAAGGGCAGCGCGATCGGGTGCATCGGGCGCTCGGCCGAGGGCGTCCCGGCAGAGGAGCTCGTCCGCCGCGTGCGCGAGGCGACCGACCGCGAGCCGCTGCACTTCGCCGGCGGCCCGCCCCTGGTGCGCACGATCGGCGTGGTCACCGGCGCGGGCAGCAAGGAGATCCACGAGGCCGTGGAGCTCGGGCTCGACGCCTTCATCACCGGCGAGCCGGCCGAGCACGTGATGGCCGACGCGCTCGAGGGCGGCATCCACTTCCTCGCCGCCGGGCACTGGGCCACCGAAACCTTCGGGATCCGCCGCCTCGGCCAGCTGGTCGCGGAGCGCTTCGCGGTCGAGCACGAGTTCATCGCCGTTCCCAACCCGGTCTGAGGCCCGCGAGGCCGCAGCTACGGCCGCGCAGAGAGCGCGGCGCGAGCGTCCGGTTCGCCCGGGAAGGCCGCGCGAGCTCGGCGGTCCCGGTGGGCGCCCGGCCGCGTGTTGACACGTCCGAGGCAACGGGTAAGACTGGGGCGCAGGGAGAGAGGCACGCGACCCGAGGAGACATAGCTGTGGCAAACCACCTCACGCCCACCGAGCTCGCCGACGAGGTCAAGATGAAGCGGCAGGAGGTGATAGCCAAGTGCATGGAACTGGGGGTCCCGATCTTCCACGGGCGTATCGACAAGACCCTCTTCCTCTCCTCGCTGCGCAGCGCCGAGCAGGAGCAGCACAAGCGCGCCGCCTGAGCGCACCGCTCGAACCGGCAGGGCTCGGGCCGAAGCCCTGATATACCTCGCCGCGAGCGGCACCGCCGCCTGCCACGAAGGGAGCTACGAGAGAGGGGAGTGACAGCGATGGAGTCCGCAACCGTCGCCAGCGGCGCCGCTGTCAGCAGCGTGGGCGCCAAGACGATCGCCGACCTGCTGCCGAAGTCGGCCGACAAGTACGGAGCGCGCCGGGCGATCCTCTACAAGGACGATCTCGGCAACTGGGTGGGCAGGACCTACGCCGAGGTCGGCGAGACCGTGCGCCAGCTGGCCCTCGGCCTGCTCGGGCTGGGCATCCAGAAGGGCGACAAGGTCGCGATCCTGGCCAACACGCGCCCCGAGTGGACGTACTTCGACTTCGCCGCGCTCGGCATCGGGGCCATCGTGGTCCCGATCTACCAGACCAACTCGCCGGAGGAGTGCCAGTACGTGCTCGAGAACTCCGACGCGTGCGCGGTCGTGGTCGAGGACGAGCACCAGCTGGAGAAGATCCGCAAGGTTCGCGACCAGTGCCCCAAGCTCGAGCACGTCATCCGCATGACGGGGCGAGGCGGCGGCGCGCTCTCGGTCGAGGAGCTGATCGAGCGCGGCGCGGATCGTGACGAGGCCGACTGGCGGGCCGCGTACGAGGCCGTCACCCCCGACGACATCTGCACCTTCATCTACACCTCCGGCACGACCGGGCCGCCGAAGGGCTGCGTGATCTCGCACGGCAACTACCGGGCGATGCTGGACATGATCATCGCCAAGGACGTCCTGGGGCGGGACGAGGACGACATCACCTACCTCTTCCTGCCGCTGGCGCACTCCTTCGCGCTGCTCGTGCAGCTCGCCAACTTCGAGACCGGCTCGACCCTCGCCTACTGGGAGCGCGATCCGCTGAAGATCGTCCCCAACCTCTCCGAGGTCAAGCCGACCTACTTCCCCTCGGTTCCGCGCATCTTCGAGAAGATCTACACGGCGGCCACGACCGGCGTCGAGGAGGCCGGCGGGATCAAGAAGAAGCTCTTCGACTGGGCGATCGGCGTCGGCAAGCGCTTCCGGGAGGCGGAGCGCGCGGGCGGCGCCGGGGCCCTGCTGCGCCTGCAGCACGCGCTCGCCGACCGGCTCGTGCTGCACAAGATCCGGGAGATCTTCGGCGGCCGCCTGAAGCTGGCCATCTCCGGCGCGGCCCCGATCAACCCCGACATCCTGCGCTTCTTCGACGCCGCCAGCGTGCTCGTGCTGGAGGGCTGGGGTATGACCGAGACCTCCACCGCCGCCACGATCGCGACGCCCGACGACTTCAAGTTCGGCTCGATCGGCAAGCCGTTCCCCGGCGTCGAGGTGAAGATCGCCGAGGACGGCGAGATCCTCGTCAAGGGCCCGAACGTCTTCCAGGGCTACTACAAGAACGAAGAAGCCACCCGCGAGACCCTCGTCGACGGCTGGCTGCACACCGGCGACGTGGGCGAGATCGACGCGGACGGCTTCATCAGGATCACCGGCCGCAAGAAGGACATCATCATCACCGCCGGCGGCAAGAACATCACCCCGGCCAACCTCGAGGCCGAGATCAAGCAGCACCCGCTCGTCTCCCAGTGCGTGGTGATCGGCGACCGCCGGCCCTACCTGGTCGCCCTGGTCACGCTCGACCCCGAGGAGGCGGCGAAGTTCGCCGAGCGCAGCAACCTCGACCCGGACCCGGCGAAGCTGGCCGAGAACGCCGAGGTGCGCTCCTCGATCCAGGCGCACCTCGACCAGGTCAACGAGCGCTTCGCCCGCGTCGAGCAGGTGAAGAAGTTCGCGATCCTGCCCCACGACCTCTCCCAGGCGACCGGCGAGCTCACGCCGACGCTGAAGGTGAAGCGCAACGTGGTCGCCGAGAAGTACGCCGACGTGGTCGAGCAGCTCTACTCGGGCTGACGCCGGCGGCGCGGGCGCAGCGCGAGCATCGCCAGGTCGTCGTGCGTGCCGCCGCCGGCGAAGTCCAAGACGTCGGCCTCGAGCTCGCGCAATAGCTCCTCCAAGGGGGCGTCGGCGAGCCGCGAGAGCAGGGAGTCGAGGCGCTCGTCGCCGTAGAGCGCGCCGTCGTGGCGCGCCTCGGTGAGCCCGTCGGTGAACAGCAGCAGGGTCTCGCCGGGCTGGATCACGAGGGCGCTCGTGCTGATCGACCACTCGTCGATCACCCCCAACAGCGGCCCGTTCGGCGGGATACGGGTCACGCTGCCGTCCGCGCGCACCAGGCGCGGCTCGGGATGCCCACCGACCGCGATCCGGGCCCGCACCGGCTCGCCGGGCTCGGCGTCGCTCAGCCACGCCGCCGCCAGGGTGAGGAAGGTGCGACCGCCTGTTTCCTCGCGCGCGGCCGAGTCGACCAGCGAGAGCGCGTGCTCAGGTCGCGAGAGGCGGGAGGCCGTGCGCAGGGTATGGCGCAGAAGCGAGGTGAGCGCGGCAGCTTCGGCGCCGCTCCCGCAGACGTCGCCGACCACCGCCACCCAGCCGCTCGGCACGGGATAGAGGTCGTAGAAGTCCCCGCCCACGTGCATTCCCTCGCCGCCCGCGCGATAGACCGCGGCAGCCGCGATCCCGCGCGGCCTCGGCAGCCGGGCCGGCAGGAGCCGGCTCTGCAGGGTGCGCGCCGTCGTTCGCTCCCGCTCGTAGAGGCGGGCGCTGTCCAGCGCCAGCGCGGCGCGGTTGCCGAGCTCGCGCAGCTCCCGCAGATCGTCGGCGGTGAAGTCGCGCGCGCTGGACCGGTGCAAGCGCCCGAGCAGCATCAGGCCTACGCGCCGCCCCCGGGCGAACAGCCGCAGCACCACGAGCGAGGAGAGGGGCAGCTCCTCCAGGCCCTCGGTGCGGTTCCCCGCCCGCAGGGCCTCCATCGCCTCCCGTCCGGACAGCAGGGCGGCCCGGCCGGGATCGGGTCCGAGGGGGATACCGGAGACGCGGGAGCCCTCAGCAAGCCGGCGAGCCAGCCTCTCGTCGACGGCGGCTGAGCCCGCACGGCGCCACTCGTCCGTGCCGTACAGCACGTCGACCACGCAGAAGTCGCACACGGCCGGGACCAGCTCGCTCGCCAGCGCGCCCATCCGCTCCCTGACCGTGACGCCGCTCTCCAGCACGTCGGCCGTGCGCGCGTGCAACGCGTCACGCTGGGAGCGCAGCTCGGCTCCTCGGCGGCGAGCCTCAAGACGCGCCTCGCGGCGGTCAGCCACGACGAACGCGACCGCGGCGATCGCCGCCAGGATCAGCCCGCCGATGCCGATCCCGAACGCGATCGCTCGGGAGGGCTCCTCCGGGCCGGCCGCCAGGACCTGCCAGTTGCGACCGCCGACCGGGCTCGTCGCCGCGCGGGCGTACTCGCTGCGCAGGCCGGTATCCAGGAGCACGCGGCTGCCGTCGAGTATCCGCACCCCGGTGCCGAAGGGCAGCGACCCGGGCAACACGCCGCTCAGCTCCTCCAGGGCGACCGACCCGCCCACGAACCCGCGGATCGCCTCGCGACGCTGCGCTCTCGTGCGGCGCGGCTCACCCGGCTCATACAGCGGCTGCCAGAGGTTCACCACGGCCGTGCCGCCCGCGAGCGCCTGGACCGGGGGAGTGGCCTGGGGCTCCCCGCGATCGCGGGCGGAGCGGGCCGCATCCCAGCGGACGGGATCGGAGCGCAAGTCGATCCCGCGCGCGCGGCGACGAACCGGGTCGTCGGGCCAAACGATCTCGATCGGGTAGTAGACGGCGCGCCGAGGCGCCAGGCGCAGGCGCCCGCTTTCCGTGAGCGCGGTCAGACGCCGGCCGCCCAGGTTCTCCTCCACGAAGCGCGCTCGGCGCTGGTGCGGCACCCGCGGCACCCAGCTCACGCCACGTAGCCAGCCGTTCTCGGTGACGCCGCGGGCGAAGCGCAGGAACCGGCCGCGTTCCATCCGGCCGTCGAGGTCGAGCAGCGCCTGCGCGGCCTGCAGGCTGCCGGCGCTCACATCTATCGCCCGCGTCACCGCTGCCGCCGCCCGGCGCGCAAGCGCCTCGTTCTCGCGCTCGACACGCTCCTCGTCGGCCCTCCAGACCTCGGCGGCCGCGACCACCGCGCCAACGATGATCGCGAGGACGATCAAGCCTCGCAGGGCTCGGTTTCGCCGCATTCGGCGACAGCGTAACCGCAAGCCGGTAGCCCCGCCTGGGTAGTAACCCCCGCCTCGGGAAAGGGCTGGCACGATGGAGACGCGGGGTGCGCAGCGGTCCCGGGCGGTCGCCGCGACGCTTCTCTGCCTCGCTGTCTCGGCTCTGCCCGCCGCGGCGTGTCAGTTCCCCGCCGACGTCGAGGGCACGCTGGATCGCGTCACGGACGGCACGCTGCGGGTCGGCGTGATCGAGAACGAGCCCTGGGTCGAGCTGGCGCCGGGGCGCGAGCCGCGGGGCGTGGAGCCCGAGCTCTTGCGCAGGTTCGCGCGCGAGCTTGGGGCCGAGATCGAGTGGGTACGGGGCACGGAGTCCGAGCTCGGCGCGGCCCTGCGGGGCTTCCAGCTCGACGTGGTGGCCGGCGGGCTCACGCGCGCCTGGCCGTATCGCGAGGAGGTCGCGCTCACGCGCCCCTACGTCGACACGGAGATCGAGCTGGGGGTTCCGCCCGGCACTGCAGTCCCCGGCTCGCTCGGGGGCATGGAGATCTGGGTCGAGGAGGGAAGCGAGGCCGCCGCGCTGCTGCGTCAGGAGGAGGACGACGCCGTGCCGGTCTACTTCCGGCACCTCGACGAGGTGTCGGGGCCGGCCCTGCTGCACACCTACGAGATCGCGGCGATCGGCTGGGAGCGCACCGACTACATCCTGCGCGACGACGAGCGCGCGCTGGCGGTACCGAGCGGCGAGAACGCTTTCCTGGTCGAGCTCGAGAAGTTCCTGCTCGATCGCGGCGAGGAGGCCGAGGACCTTCTCCACCGGGTGGCTCGCGCCGAGGAAGCAGCCCAGACACCCCGGGAAAAACCCCCGTGAGGTACCCCTCCGGCCCCGAGCTCCCGCCCGAGCAGGAGCGCGCGAACCGCCGGGCGATCCGGCTCGAGTGGATCTCGCTCGCCTACTGGCTGAGCGCGATCGCGGTCCTGTACTTCACGCTCGGCCAGTCCCAGGCGATGAAGGCCGCTTGGGTCGAGGACATCCTCGGCCTCTTCCCGCCGGTCGCCTTCCTGATCGCCTCGCACTTCCGTTATCGCGCGCCGACCGGGCGCTTCCCCTGGGGCTATCACCGGGCCATCACCGTCGCCTACGTGGTCGCGACGGTCGCCCTGTTCGCGCTCGGCGCCTACATCGCGTTCGACTCGATCGAGAAGCTCCTGCGGGGCACGCACCCGCCGATCGGCATGGTCGAGCTCATCGACACCCAGGTCTGGCTCGGCTGGCTGATGCTCGCGGCGCTCGCCTATTCCGGCGTCCCGCCCTTGATCTTCGGCCGCCTCAAGCAGCCGCTCGCCGCCGCCCTGCACGACAAGGTGCTCTTCGCCGACGCGAAGATGAACCGAGCTGACTGGCTCACCGCCGCCGCGGCAGCGGGCGGCGTGATCGGGATCGGCCTGGGCCTTTGGTGGGCCGACTCCGTGGCGGCGCTCGTGATCGCGGCGGACATCCTGCACGACGGCCAGCGGTACCTGCGCGAGTCCGTCTCGGACTTGATGGACGAGTGGCCGCGCACCTACGACGAGGGCGAGCCGCACCCGGCGGCCGAGCGCGTAAAGCAGGAGGTCGAGGCGCTGCCCTGGGTCGCCGAGGCGGCCGTGCGCATGCGGGAGCAGGGACACATGATCGGCGGCGAGGTCTGGCTCGTGCCCGTAGGCGGCCAGGAGGGCCTGACCGAGCGGCTCGAGCGCCTGACCGAGCACCTGCGCGGTCTCGATTGGCGCCTGCACGACATCGTGGTGGCGCCCGTGACTTCGCTCGAGGACGTGCCGGAGGGCGTGCGGGTCGAGGGCCGCGCGCCCCACGAGGGCTAGCCGCCGCGCAGCAGCGCGGAGGTGGTCTGCTCGAGCACGCGCCGCCAGGCGGAGGTTGCCTCGGACGCCCGCTCGACGTCCTCGAGCACGCGGCGCACCCGCCGCGCCGAGATATCGATCCCGTGGCGGTCGGCGATCGCCTTGTAGTGGTCGTAGTCGCGCGCCAGCTTCATCGTCACCGACTCGAAGCCGTGCTTGGCGATCTCCAGCCGCGCCTTGTAGTCGAGGATCGAGGTGCCGAACATGAGCTCGTCGTCGAGCTCCGGCTCGATCAGCACGATGTCGACGCCCGGATAGCGCTCGCCCCACTCCTCGACGGCGCGGTGCAGGCGGTCGTGGGAGATCATGCGGAAGACCTGGTTGCCGATCCCCGCCACGCCCATGTCGGAGACCCGCTGGACGCGTGAGCCGGTGATCGTGGGAATGCGCTTGTCGAACGGGTTGACGTAGGGGACGAGCGGGTTGATCACGACGACGAACTTCGCGCCGCGCTCGATCGCCACGTCGACGTTCGTGGTCGAGAGGATCCCGCCGTCGATGAACTCGCGCCCCTTGATCTCGACCGGCTCGTAGACGAAGGGCAGCGCGCCCGAGGCGGCGACCGCGCGGGAGATCGGGACGTCGGCCCACTCTCCCTCGCCGAGGATCACGCGCTCCGTGCTGTCGAGGTCGGTCGCGACCAGGCAGAGCTCGCAGGCGAGCTCGCGGAAGTCGTCGGTGCGGTCGGGATCCGAGAGCACCCTGCGCATGTAGCGCTCGATGCCCGTGCCCCGGTACATCCCCGTGGGCAGCACCGAGGCAAGACCGGTGACGAGGTCGACCGCCGACGACTCGCCTACGTTGGCCACGAGCTCGCGCGCAAGCCCGAGCACGCGCAGCGGCAGGGTCGCCGACTTGCGCAAGAACCCCCCGTAGTTCGGCTTCAGCAGCATCCCGAGGTCGATGTCGGGGATCGGCGAGCGCAGATCGCTGTTGAGCACTCGCATCATCTCCTCAGGGGTGACCCCGTTCGCGGTGAGCGCGGCGATGAAGGCGCCGGCGCTGGTGCCGACGTAGACGTCGAAGTCGTTGACCGTGCGGTTGACGGCGAGCAGATCGAGCGCGCGCAGGGCACCGATCTCGTAGACCCCGCCGGTGAAGCCGCCGCCGCCCAGGACGAGCGCCGTCTTCGCGGCGCGCCGGCGCCGCCGCGAGCGCGCCGAGCGCGACTGGCGGCCCGCCCGCTCGAACTCGAGGACCCGGCCCATCCTCCCCCCGATTATCGCAGCGGCGCCGCCTCCACCCTGGCGCGCTAGCCTGCGGGTCGGTGAGGAGCGCGAGGATGCCGGCGAGGGCGTTCATCCTTGCCGTGGTGGCGCTCGCCGCGGCTTGGCCGAGCCTGCTCGCTGAGCCGACCGGCGAGGCGAGCGGGGCGGTGCCCGCGGCGCAGCCCCGAAGCGGCGCGGTCGCGCGCAGCATCGCCCCGTTCGGGGAAGCGATGCCGACGCCGCGAGCGCGCGCCGGCACGGCGCTCGCCGCGCGCCGCGGGATCGGGCGGCGCCAGCTGCGCCGACGCCTGGCGCGGGAGCTGCGGCGCGTGGGCGGTGCGAGCGGGGCATGGGTGGCCGATTTCCGCGCCCCTCGACGGCGCGTGCTGTTCGCGAAGGCGGCCGGCAAGCCGCGCCTTCTGGCCTCGAACACGAAGCTCTTTACCACCGCCGCCTATCTCGCCCGGTTCGGCCCCGAGCATCAGCTGCGAACGCGCGTTTGGATGCGGGGCGAGCGCACCGGGCCCAACGGCGGGGTGCTGCGCGGCTCGCTCGTCCTGGTCGGCGACGGCGACCCGGCGCTGAACGCGCGCTCCTTCGCCGCCCGCCACGGGCTTCCCCACACCTCGCTGCGTCCGCTGGCTCACGCCGTCAAGGACGCCGGCATCACGCGCGTGCGGGGCCAGATCCGCGCCGACGAGACGATCTTCGACGGCAAGCGCTCCGTGCCGCAGGCGGGGATCAGCGGCGGCCCCTACCTGAGCCCGCTCTCCGGCCTCTCCTTCAACTCCGGCTACGACGGTACGCGCTACGCCGCCAACCCCGCCCGGATTGCGGGCCGCCACTTCAAGCGCGCGCTCGAGGCCCTCGGCGTCAAGGTGTCGGGCAAGGTGAAGGTCGCGCGCGGCGCCCCGAACCTGCGCAACGAGCCACCGCTGGCCGAGGTCGAATCGCCCAGGGCGCTGGCGCTGCTCGCGCAGACGAACAAGCCCTCGGACAACTTCTTCGCCGAGATGCTCTTGAAGCGGCTCGGGGCCAAGCCCGGCGCGCGGGCGACGACCAGGCGCGGGGCTGCCCGCGCCGAGCGCTTCGCGCGCTCGATCGGCAGCGGCGTGAGCATGGAGAACGGCTCGGGCCTTTCGCGGCGCAACGTCGCCTCGCCCAGGCAGGTAGGCAAGTTGCTCGTGGCGATGCACCGCCGGCGCGAGTTGTGGCCGACCTGGCGCGACTCGCTCGCGATCGCGGGCCGCGATGGCACGCTCGCCGGGCGTATGCGAGGCACAGCCGCCGAGGGCCGCTGCCGCGGCAAGACCGGGACGATCAACGGCGTCAGCGCGCTGTCGGGCTACTGCCGGGCGGGCCGCGGCGGTCTCGTCGCCTTCTCGATCCTCATGAACTCGGTCGACACCGCTGCGGCCCGCATCGCGCAGGACCGCATGGTGGCCGCGATCGCCCGCTACCGCTGATCCCCACCCAGGCGCTCCCACCTCGCCCGGGCTTGGGGGTGATCAGCCTGCGAGAAGCTCGCGCAGGCCGTCCTCGTCGAGGATCTCGGTTCCGAGCTCCTGCGCCTTGGCGAGCTTGGAGCCCGGGTTCTCGCCCACGACCACGTAGTCGGTCTTGCGCGAGACGGAGTTCGTGACCTTGCCGCCCGCGCGTTTGATCAGGGAGCTCGCCTCGTCGCGCGAGAGGTTGGGCAGGGTGCCCGTCAGCACGAAGGTCTTTCCCTCGAGCGGCCCGCCCTCCTGGCGGCGCTCGGAGGGGTCGAGCTCGAAGCGCAGGCCGCGCTCGCGCAGCCGCTCGATCAGTCTCCGCGTGTCCTCTTCGGCGAGCTCCTCCTGGATCTGGGCGGCGGTGATCGGGCCCACCCCCTCGACCTGCTCGATCTGCTCCGCGTCGGCGGCGATCAGCGCGTCGATCGTGCCGAAATGCTCGGCGAGCGCCTGCGCCGTCACGTAGCCGATGCCCGGCAGTCCCAGGGCGAACAGCACGATCGGGAACGGCTGGCGTCGCGAGGCGTCGATCGCCGCGATCAGGTTGCGCGCCGAGACCTCGCCGAAGCCCTCGAGCTGCTCCAGCCGCTCGGCGGTGAGGTCGTAGAGGTCGGCCGGGTCCTTCACGACCCCCTCGTCGAGGAAGCGGTAGGAGAGCTTCTCCCCCAGCCCCTCGATGTCCATCACCGCCGTGAAGTGCTTCATGTGCTGGAAGGCCTGGCCGGGGCAGCCGCGGCGGTTGGGGCAGATCGTGAAGACGCTGTCGGGCGGCTTCACCGTGGGGGTGCCGCAGGCCGGGCACTCCTTCGGCGGCTCGGGCTTGACCAGCTCGCGCCCCTCGCGACGCTGGATCAGCGGCGCCAGCACCTGCGGGATCACGTCGCCCGCCCGGGTCACCACTACCTCGTCCCCCTCGCGCACGTCCTTGCGGGCCAAGTCTTCCTCGTTGTGCAGGGTCGCCTGGCTCACGGTGACGCCGCCCACGCGCACCGGCTCGAGCACCGCGAAGGGGATCAGGTTGCCGACGCGCCCCACGTTCCAGACCACCCGGCGCAGCGTCGTGGTCGCGGTGATCGGCGGGAACTTCCAGGCGATCGCCCAGCGCGGCTCGCGGCCCACCACGCCGAGCTCGCGCCACAGCGCCCGCTCGTTTACCTTGATCACCACGCCGTCTATCTCGTAGTCGAGGCTCTCGCGCCTCTCCTCCCACCAGCGACAGCGCCTGACGACCGACTCGATCTCCTCGTGCACCTCGATCGAGGGCTCGACCTTGAAGCCATGGGCGCGCAGCCACTCGATCTCCTCGAGGTGCGTGGCGTGCTCGACCCCGCGACGCGCCCCGATCCCGTAGCACCAGACCGAGAGCGGCCGCTGAGCCGCGATCCGCGGGTCGAGCTGCCGGATCGTGCCGGCGGCGGCGTTGCGCGGGTTGGCGAACGCGGGCTCGCCCGCCTCCGCGCGCTGCGCGTTGAGCTCCTCGAAGCCCTTGCGGGGGAAGTAGACCTCGCCGCGCACCTCGATGAGCTCGGGGACGCGTCCGCCCCAGCGCCCGTCCTGAGCCGGCTCGATGCTGAGAGGGATCGAGCGGATCGTGCGCAGGTTCGCGGTCACGTCCTCGCCGATGCGCCCGTCGCCGCGCGTGGCGCCGCGCACGAACCTCCCGTTCTCATAGACGAGTGAGACCGCGAGCCCATCGATCTTGGGCTCGGTGACGAAGCTGATCTGCTCGGCGGTGATGTCGAGGCGCCGCAGGAAGTTCTGGATGCGCGCCTCCCAGGCTCGCAGCTCCTCCTCGTTGCGCGCGTTAGCCAGGGAGAGCATCGGCTCGGGGTGCTCGACCTGCTCGAACTTGTCGAGGGGCCGGCCGCCGACCCGTTGCGTGGGCGAGTCGGGCGCGCGCAGCTCGGGGTAGCGCTCCTCGAGGTCGCGCAGCTCGTTGAGCAGCTCGTCGTACTCGTCGTCCCCGATGACCGGGTCGTCGAGGACGTAGTAGCGGTAGTCGTGGTAGGAGATCTCCTTGCGCAGCTCGGCGGCCCGCTTGGCCGCGGCGCTGGGGGCGGCCTGCGCCGTCACGCCCCCTCCGGGGTGGGCGCCGTCGCCATCTCGTAGAGCGCCTCGACGTCCCACTCGCGCAGCCGCTCCAGACCGGGCCCGTGGGTCAGGTCGAGGTGCACGGGGGTGATCGAGATCTTCCCGCGCGCCACCGCCCAGAGGTCGGTGCCCTCCTCGTCCTTCCACGAAGGCTCGAAGCCGTAGATCTGGAAGGAACGGCGGCCGTTCTCGCCGCGCCCGACCTCGCGCAGCTCGTCGTTGTAGAGGCGCTTGCCCAAGCGGGTCACCTCGACGCCCTTCACCTCGCCCGCCGGGCAGTTGACGTTGAGCAGCATCCCCTCGGGCAGGCCGGTCTCCGCCACCGCCTCCACGAGCCCAGCGGCGAAGCGGGCCGCGACCGTGAAGTCGAGCTCGGGCTCCGACTGATATCCGAGGTTCCCTGGGCGCGCCTGCTGGGAGACCGCGATCGCGGGCAGGCCCAGCAGCAGGCCCTCGAAGGCGGCGGCGACGGTGCCCGAGTAGGTCACGTCGTCGCCCAGGTTGGCCCCGTGGTTGATGCCGGAGACGATCAGGTCGGGACGGCGGCCGAGCAGGCCCAGGTCGGCGAAGCGCACGCAGTCGACGGGCGTGCCGTCGGTGGCGAAGCCGCGGTGGCCGTCGGCGAACTCCACCTCCTCCACCCACAGCGGCGAGCGGGTGGTGATGCTGCGGGCGACGCCGCTGCGGTTGATGTGCGGGGCGATCACCCGCACGTCGAACCCGTCCAGCTGCTGCAGCGCGCGGCGCAGCTCGTGGATGCCCTCGGCCCCGATGCCGTCGTCGTTCGTGACCAGGACCAGCACGGGGATCGATTCTACGCGCGGGTCTATCGTCAACCCGATGGCTGGAGCCGCGCCCGAGCCCCCGAGCGATCCCACCTGGGGCGCGGGCGCGAGCGCGTCCGGGAGTGCCCCCGGTCGCGTGAGCGTGGTCGTGCCCACGCGCGGGCGCGCCCAGGCGCTGGCGCGCTGCCTCGCCGCCCTGCGCGCGCAAACCCTCGAGTGCGAGCTGATCGTGGTCGACGATGCCGAGCGCCCGGACCCGCAGGTGCTGCGCCTCGCCGCCGACGCGGGGGCGCGCGTCGTGCACACGGGAGGCGCCGGGCCCGCCGCGGCGCGCAACGCCGGCGCTCGCGCCGCTCGTGGCCGGATCGTCTGCTTCACGGACGACGATTGCCTGCCCGACCGACGCTGGGCGGAGCTGCTCGCGGCGAGCTGCCCGCAGGACGGCGCGGTCGCGGGCGAGACCGTGAACGCCCGGCCCGCCGACCCGTGGGCCGAGGCATCCCAGCTGCTCACCTCCGAGCTGCAGCGAGCCTCGCTCGACCGCGCGGACGGCACGCTCGGCTTCGCCCCGACCTGCAACCTGGCTGCCAGCGCGGAGCTGGCGCGGGAGCTGCCGTTCGACGAGACCTTTCCCGTCGCGGCGGGCGAGGACCGCGAGTGGTGCGCGCGGCTGCGCGCACGGGGGCGCAAGCTGCGTTACCAGCCGGCGGCGATCGTCCGCCACGAGCAGTCGCTGGGCGGCGCCCGCGGCTTTCTTCGCCAGCAGTACCGCTATGGGCGCGGCGCCGCGCAGCTGCGCGCGAGGGGGCGGCGGCTCGCCGGCGCGGGCACGCGCAGACGCCTCCTCGCTGAGGCCCTGCGCGCAGGCCCCCGCGTCGCTTGGCGCACTGCCCTCGCCCAGCTGGCGGTCGCGGCCGGCTACCTCGTCGCCCGCGTCTCCTCCCCGGGCGGGCGGCCCGCCTCGAGCGGGGCGGAGTAGCTCGCCTCAGTCCTCGAGCCCGCGGGTGGTGCCCAGCTCCTCGGCGCGCTGCGCCATCTCCAGGAACTCCCGCGCCGCCGGCCCGTGGCGGCGGTCGGCGCGCCAGACCAGCGTGACGTCGCGCGAGAGCGGCGGCTCGACCAGGCGCACGTAGGCGACGCTCCGGGAGTCGGCCACCTCGGTCAGCGGCAAGAGCGAGACACCCAGCCCGCGCGCGACCATCCGGCGGATCCGCCCCACCTCGTTCGACTCGAAGGCGATGCGCGGCTCGAAGCCCGCCTCGTGGGCGGCGTCGACGAGCAGGCTGCGCAGCATCGCGCCCTCCCGGAAGGCGATGAAGCGCTCCTCGGCAAGCTCCTCGAGTCGTACGCGCTTGCGGCTTGCGAGCGGGTGGTCGTGCGGCAGCACCGCCACGACTTCCTCCGTGGCGAGCCGCTTGAACTTGAGCCCCTCGCCCTTGATCCGCCTCGTGACCGAGAGGAAGGCGACGTCGAGCTCGTCTGAGCGCAGCCGCCGCGCGAGCTCCTCGCTCGCACCCTCGTACACGGCGAGCTCCACCTCCGGGTAGCGGCGGTGATACAGCGCGAGCAGGAGCGGCAGATCGAACGGGCCCAGGGTCTGCATTGCGCCGATCGCGACCCGCCCGCTGCGCACCCCGGCGAGCTCCTGCAGCTCCGCCTCGCCCGCCTGGATCTCCGCCAGCGCCCGGCGTGCCCGCTCGACCAGGATCTCGCCCGCCTCGGTGAGCGAGGCGCGGCGGGTGGTGCGGTCGACCAGCGGCAGCCCGAGCTCGGCCTCGAGCCGGCGGATCTGCTGGGAGAGGGCAGGCTGGGCGACGTGTTCACGCCGGGCGGCGCGGGTGAAGTTGCCCTCGTCGGCGAGGGCGACCAGGTACCTCAGCTGACGCAGCTCCATGCCGGGACCAGCATAGGGAATTTCATAACGGCCCCTTATGGGTGAAGAAAGAAACTTGTCTTGGACTTATGGAGAGGCCGCTGCCATCATTGTCGCCACAACCTCTCCTCCCTAAGCGGTCGTGCCCCGGCGAGTCGCACTCAGGCTTAACCGCCTCACTCGTCGGGGCACGGCTTTATAGCAGGGAGATCCCCCCCCCCCGCGTTCCCGTTCGCTCGACCCGTCCGCGTCGATGACGTCGCCGCACCGCCGACGCCACCGGGCGATACGTTCCCTCCATGCCGGCCCCGCTGCTAGTCGTCGACGCGCCGTCCCTGCTCTTCCGGGCCTTCTACGCCCTGCCCAAGACGATCACCGACCCCGGGGGGACGCCGGTCAACGCGCTGTTGGGCGCCACCAACCTGATCGTGCGCGAGGTCGAGCGCTTCGACCCGCGCGCGGTCGTCCTCTGCTTCGGCCCCGACGCCGCCGCCTACCGGGTCGAGCTCTACCCCGGCTACCACGCCCAGCGCGACGAGATGCCGGCGGAGCTCGAGCCCCAGTTCGCGGCCTGCCCGGAGTTCTTCGGGTCCTTCGGCTGGCTCGTCGCCAGCCACGACTCGCTCGAGGCGGACGATCTGCTCGGCAGCTACGCGCGCGTCGAGGAGGAGGCGGGCGGGCGGGCCCTGCTCATGACGGGCGACCGCGACATGTTCCAGTGCGCTTCCGAGAGCGTGACCGTGCTGTACGTGCGCACCGGCAGCAGCGGGGCCGAAGAGGTGACGCCCGCGGAGGTCGAGCGCCGCTACGGCGTCCCGCCCGCGCTCGTGCCTGACTTCATCGCGCTGCGCGGGGACCCCTCCGACGGCCTACCCGGGGCCAAGGGCGTGGGCGAGAAGAGGGCGGCCCAGCTTCTGCGCGAGCACGGCTCGCTCGAGGCCCTGCTCGACTCCGCGCTGCGCATCCCCCAGCCGAAGCTGCGCACGACGCTCGTCGCCAGCCGCGAGGAGCTGCTCGCCTTCAAACGGATCGCCACCCTGCAGGACGCGGGCGTAGAGCGGCCCGCCGATCGGCCGACCGACTGGGCGGCGGCGGCGCAAACGGCGCGCGCCCGCGGCATGAACCGCCTCGCCGACCGCCTGGAAAGCCGCGGCGAGTAACCGGTGCGCGGGCGGGTAGCTCGCAGCCGCAAGCAATCGCAACCGCAAAACCACCCCGGGGGCACGAAGCGAAGGAGGCGCCGCTCGATGGCGGAACCGAACGCAGGCCAGGCGAAGCTGATCCAGTACCTGAACGAGGCGTACGCGAAGGAGAAGGAGCTCGAGGTCTCGCTCCAGGCCCACCTGGGGATGACCCCGGCCTCCGCGCGCAAGCCCTACCGCAAACGGCTGCAGGAACACCTCAAGCAGACCCGCCGGCACGCCAAGGACGTGGAGCGCCGGATCAAGAAGCTGGGCGGCGGCGAGGGGCTGCTCGGCACGCTCTCCAGCGGCGCCGGCAAGGTGGCTGCGGCCGCGAAGGGCCAGCTCGCCACCGCGGAGGGTGCGCTGCACGCGTTGCGTGGCGTCGGCGAGGAGGAGCGGCTGCTCAAGAACGCCAAGACCGAGTACTGGAACGAGCACGAGGAGATCGCCACCTACATGGCGATCGAGACCTTGGCCGAGGAGCTGGGCGACGCGGAGACGGCCAAGCTCGCGCGAGGGATCCGGCGCGAGGAGGAGCGCATGGCCCGCTACCTCGAGCGCCTGATCCCGACGCTCACCAAGGCGATGGCGCGGGCGGAGATCCCGGCCTCGCAGCGCCACGGTGGGCGCACTCGACGCCGCACGGGCTCGCGACGGCGCGGCGGCAGCCGCGCGCGCTCCGCCGGCGCCGCGCGCTCCGGGGCGGGCGCCGGCTCGCGCTAGGCGGACCCGCCGCCCGCAAGGGCGTCGACCCGCTCGCGCAGCGCGGCGAGCTCGCGCTCCAGCGCCGCCACCCGCGCCGCCAGCGAGACGTCCGCGTCTCCCTGCGCGGACGTCTCCTCGCCGCCCTCCTCGTCGCCCCCGCCGAGGCGGTGCTCGTAGCGCTCCTCCTTCTGGCCCGGGCGACGCGGCAGCCGCGCCACGAGATCCCGCTCGATCAGGCGCTCGAGGGTTGCGTGCAACTCCTCGTGGTCGGCGAAGCGGTAAAGGCGCTCCGTGCGCTGCTTCAGCTGGCCGGGCGTCTGAGCGCCGCGCAGCATCAGTACCGCGAGCAGCGAGAGCTCCGGGTCGGACAGATCAAGCTCGGTGTCGGCCAGGTGCCGGTACTTCGGCGTCCGTGAGGTGTGCCCGAAGGCGGAGCGCACCAGGCGGCGCCGCCCGAGCGAGCCCAGGGCGCGGCGGATCGTCTCCTCGTCGTAGTCGACCACCGGGTCCCGGTTGGTCGCCTGGTTGCAGGCGGCGCGCAGCGCGTTGAGCGTGAGCGGGTAGGAGTCGGGCGTCGTGCGCTGCTTCTCGATCAGGCAGCCGAGGACCCGGATCTCGGTGGCGTCCAGCTCCATGGGCGCCGCAAGGCTACCGCGAGCCCGCGGGCGGCGGGTACGACGGGCTCAGCTTTCGGCGTCGCCCACGTAAGGCCGGCAGGCCGCCTCGGCCAGCAGGGCCTCAAAGTCGCCCGCGCCGGGTCCCGCAACCACCGCGAAGCCCAGCTCGGCGCGCAGGGGGCGATCCTCGGCCACCCGCACGCGCCCCAGCCGCCGCGAGAGCGTCCCGCAGGCCGTGCGCGCGCCGTCGGCGTCGGCGCCCTCGAGCAGCACGGCGAACTGCGTGCCGCCCAGCCGGGCGACCGCGTCCGTGCGCCGCACCGAGCCGCGCAGCTCCTCGGCGACCGAGATCAAGACCTGATCGCCGGCGCGGCGGCCGTAGCGCTCGTTCACCTGGTCGAAGCCGCGCAGCGTCACGAGCACCAAGGCTCCGCTCTCCCCCTCCGCGACCAGCGCGCGCAGGCGGGCGGCGAGCGCCGAGCGCGTCAGCAGGCCGGTGAGCGGGTCGTGGTGCTCCCGCTCCGCCGCCGCTGCGTCCGCGGCGAGGGGGTACTCGACGATCCAGCCGACCGGCGAGCCGTCCGGCGCGCGCACGGGAACGTAGCGGCCCAGCGCCTCCCCTGCGGCCTCCGCCACGGCGTCGCGCAGCTCCCGCTCCTCGTGGCCGATCAGCTCGTCGCGCGCTCGGTCGGCCAGTCGGCAGAAACCGGTGTTGGCGGCGATGATCACGCCGTCCGCGTCCAGCAGCGCGATCGCCCGCGGCGAGAGCTCGAGCAGGGCCTCGAGGTAGTGCTTCGCGTGACGTCCGCTGCGCGCCGTGATCTGGGGCATCCGCAGGCTCATCCGTGCGTCCGTGGAGGGCGTTTCGGCGTCGCGACCGCACCTCCTCTTCTCCTTACCCATCCCTTCGGCTTTACGGCGCCGCGGCTTGAGCGTTCCGGCGCTCAAAGGGCCCGGGACTCAGGGCGAAGCCCGGAGCCGGCGAGGCCGGGCGCGCCGGGCTCGGCCGCGCCGCGCCCCGCCTGGCTACCGCGGTAGGCGGCCGGACGCGCGCGGCCGATCCAGCCCCAGGGCTCAAGCCCACCCCCGGTGTGACCCGGGTCGAGCCGCAGGTTCTCGCTCACCACGGGCTCCAGCCGCCGCCCAAGCTCAAGCTCGCCGACCGCACGCCACGGACCGCGCGGACGGGCGACGGCCAGCTCGAAGGCGAGGCCGGCGACATCGCGTCGCGCGAGCTGGGCTAGGCCGAGCCGGGGCTCGAGGCCCCAGGTGGCGCGAGCACCGATCAGGAGCGCCGCGCCCCCGCATCGGTAGGGCAACAGGCTCGAATACCAGGGATCGGTGAAGCCGCGGGCCGGCAGCGGGAAGTGGCGCGCGAGCGGCCGGCGTCCTCCGCTGACCAGAAGCAGGTCCTGATGGCGGCCTGGGCCGTAGGCGTCCGGGACCCGCAGCGCGAGCCCGCACGGGTCGGGCAGCGACTCGGGCAGCCCGAACGAGCGCGAGAGCCGCACCAGCGCGGAGCGCTCGGCGCCCGAGTCGAGGAGCGCAGCTCCGGTTGCGAGGTCGGGCCGCGGGCGCAGGCGCGCGGAGAAGGAGACCCCGTGCGGGTGGAAGATGCGCCTGCCGCGCAGGGCGGAGAGAGCCCCGAAGAAGCGCTCGAAGACGGCCTCGACGTGCGAGGTGGCTGCCACGCGCTGCAGGTACCCGCGCTCTGCCGTACCTAGCGCCACGGCCCCGGTTACCCTCGAGCGCTCGATGGCCGTGCTCGACGTGATAGTTGGCTTCTACTTCTATCCGCGCGGCGGCTCCTCCCACTCCTGCGCCGCGATCTGCTCCGAGCTCGTGCGACGCGGCCTTCGGGTGCGCCTCGTCTCGGGCTCGCGCAGCGACGTGGGCGAACTGGCGAACGCCGAGCGATTCTTCAAGGGCTGCGAGGTGATGCCCGTCGACTTCACCCCGGCCCTGCGCGGGCCGCAGCCCGCCAGGGTCGACCCGGGTCCCGGCTCCGCGCCGATGCACGGCTCGTACGAGGACCGGCCCGGCGCGGAGGACCCAGTCCTCGCCGCGCTCGACGACGAGACCTTCGAGCTCCAGGTGCGCGCCTGGGAGCGAGAACTGGAGCGCGCGGGCGCCGGCGAGGCACGCGTGCTCTACCTGCACCACCTCACCCCGCTCAACGAGGCGGCCCAGCGCCGCTTCCCGCACGTGCCCGTGATCGGGCATGTGCACGGCTCGGAGCTTCTGATGCTTGAGCGCATCGCCACTGGCCCCGAACCCGGGTGGCGTTACGCCGAAGCCTGGGCCGAGCGCATGCGCCGATGGGCGTCGCGCTGCGCGGCGCTCGTCGTGAACAGCGAGCGCGGGCTGGAGCGCGCGGCCGCCCTGCTCGGCGTCCCACGCGAGCGCTTCCACCTGATCCCCAACGGCTTTCCGCCCGAGTTCCGCCCCTTCACGATCGACCGCGCCGCCTTCTGGAAGCGCCAGCTGGTCGAGGAGCCGCGCGGCTGGGCGCCCGGCCGCGCGCCCGGCAGCGTGCGCTACAGGCCCGAGGACCTGGCGGCGCTCGAGGGAATCGTGCTGCTCAACGTGGGGCGCTACACGGCGGTGAAGCGCCTGCCGCTCCTGATCGAGACCTTCGCCCGCGCGCGAGAGCGGTTCGAGGAACCCACCGCGCTGGTGCTGATCGGCGGCTATCCCGGCGAGTGGGAAGGCGAGCACCCCCTCGAGGCGATCAAGCGCACCGGCGCCCGCGACGTGTTCCTGGCGGGCTGGCACGACCAGTCTGAGCTGCCCGGCTTCTTCGCGGCGGGCGATGTGCTCGTGCATCCCTCGGCCAACGAGCAGTTCGGCCAGGTGATCGTCGAGGCGATGGCCTGCGCGGTGCCGCCGATCGCGGTCGAACGCGGCGGGCCCGCCCAGATCATCGACCCCGAGGAGACCGGCTGGCTGATCCCGCCCGACGACGGTGAGGCGCTCGAGCGGGCCCTGATCGAGGCGGTGAACGACCGCGAGAAGCGCGCGAGACTCGGGAGCGAGGCCCGGCGGCGCGCGCTCGAACGCTACGCCTGGGAGTCGATCGGGGCGCGTCTGGCGGAACTGATCAGCGAAGTGGCGGCCGGCGCTCGCCGCGAGTAGGCGCAGCGCGGCGCGACGGTCAGTCCTCTTCGCGTTCCTCGTCGTCCCGCTGGTCGAGCGGCGGGTCGACCAGGAAGATCTCGACCGTCACGTCCGGATCGACGTGCGACTGGCTCATCACCGCGAGCACGCTGCTGCCGGTCAACTCCTCGACCACGGCGCGGTAGCGCTCGCTCATCAGCTCCTGGAACTCGCGGCGGTCCCGCAGCACGCGGTCGGCGTGGCCGCCCTCGATCATCGTGCGCTCCGCTTTCGTCATGCCGTTGCGCAGCACGCAGACGATGAGGTCGTCGAACGCGTAGGTCTTGGCCTTCATCGGGCCGCGCCCGTGGTACTCGCGCATGAGGCCCACGATCGCGTTCGAGATCGCGGTCATCAACTCTCCCCCACGGGGCCGCTCTGCCGGCGTTCGGGCCATATCTGCGAGCGAACTTAGCGCCCCCGCGCCCCGAGAGCGACGCTCTGCAGGAGCCTTTGCGCCCGGTTTCTCGTGGTAGCCTGCCACCGCAAGGGAAGATGCGGGGAGGCGCCGCTGCTTGCGAGCGGTGAGCGCGATCTCGCCAGACATGGCTCTCCGCGGAGAGCGCGGGTTCCGACGTTGGGCCGGAGCCGGCCGCAACTGCGGAAGCCGGCGAAGGACACCGCATGGCCGGCACAGCTTCCGGGGGACCCGACTCGCCGCAGGACGACAAGCCCAGGCAGCGGTCAGACCGACCGCGGATCGTGATCGCGGACTCGGATCCACTCGCCCGCCGAGTGGTGCGCGAGGCGCTGCAGGAACAGCACGGCTTCATCATCCCGGGCGAGGCCTCGAACGGGATCGAGGCCGTGGAGCTCTGCCGCTACTACCGCCCCGACGCGGCGCTGCTCGAGTACGACTTGGGGCACGGCCTCGACGGCATCGCCGCAACGGAGAGGATCCGCGCCGAGGCGCCGGAGGTGGCCGTGCTGATGTTCTCGCGCGAGGAGAGCGAGGAGGTGCAGCTGGCGGCGCTCTCTGCGGGGGCGGCGGGCTTCGTGCCCAAGAGCGCCGGGTTCGACGAGGTCGCCGAGGGGCTGCGGCTCGTGATCGAGGGAAAGGCGGCGATCCCGCCCCACACGACGATGGTGCTGATCCAGCGGCTACGCGTGCTGCCCCGCGGCGGCAGCGGCATGCGCCCCGTGCGCAGCCCGCTCACGCAGCGTGAGTGGGAGATCCTCGATCTGCTCACCCAGTCGCTCGACACCCGCGCGATCGCCCGCACCCTCGTGCTCTCCGAGGAGACCGTCTACAGCCACGTCAAGAACATCCTGCGCAAGCTCGGCGTGCACTCACGCCGCGAGGCGATCGAGATCACGCGCAAGATGCGCGACCCCCTATCGCGTGGCGAAGGCGAGGACCCGGGCCAGGGCGAGCGGCGAGGCCCGATCGGGCAAGGGGACGCCTAGAAACGCTGCGCGGCGGGGACGGGCGACCCGCGACGCAGGCAGAAATGCCCCCGCCCCACCGGCGCGCCGCGCCTCTACCTTGCCCGCGATGGGTTACGGCACCCATGCTGACGCGCTGGTGCCGGGCACCGGTTCGTCCCGGCCGGTCTCGACGCGCGGCGAAGCGAGTGGTCGACGTCGCCGGTGGCACCGGGCTCGTGCTGCTCTCCCCGGTGCCGATCGCGATCGCCATTCCCGGATGCGTCAGCGACCCCGGCGCCCGGGCGCTCCCCCGGCAGGAGCCGCCGCGGGCGTCGGGGGAAGCCGTTCGTCCCGCGCGTTTCCGGGTATCTTCACCCTCACTTGACGGGGCTCTACGCCCCCTGGTGAGGCAGGCATCTGCCTGAGCGCGCCGATGAAACTCGCCCAGCTCGTCTCGGCGCGTTCCGGCATCGTCAGTCAACCCGCCCCCAGCCGCAAGAGAAGAACGGCTGCCAAGGAACGCGATCCCCACGCCCAACGAGAGAACCGGAGCCACGACGGTTTCCGTCCTGGTCGTCGAACACGACGCCCAGCGACGGCTCCGTCTCACGCGGGCGGTCGCGATCGCCCCGCTCGAGCTTGTCGATCAGGCCGGCGATCTCGCGACCGGCATCGCGCTTGCGATAGAGCAGGGGCCAAACGTGCTGATCGTGGGCTCGAGCGTGCCCTTCGACCGGACGCTGGACGCCCTGCGGCGTCTCGCCACGGAGGCGCCCCAAGTGCGCGTCCTGATCGTGCGCGAAGACCCGGAGGACGCCCGATCCCTCGAGGCCCTGTTGGCGGGGGCCGGCGGCGTGGTCGGAGCGCAGGATCCCGCCGAGCGCCTGCGCGAAGCGTGCGCGCGCCTCGTACGCGGCGAGGCGGTCGCCAGCCCGCAGCTACAGCGTCACCTGGTGGAGCGCTTCCGCCGCGCCACCCACTCCTGGCGCGGGATGAGGCCGCTGGTCAGCCCGCTGTCCACCCGTGAATGGCAGGTCTTGGACGCGCTGCGCGACGGGGCGAGCACGCAGCAGGTCGCCGACCAGCTGGGGGTGAGCCGCGCGACCGTCTACTCGCACCTGCGCAACATCTCGCGCAAGCTGCGCACCCGCAGCCGGGAGGAGGCCCTCGCCGTGGCCGACGAACTACGCCGGCGCGCCGGTATGGGCGACGGGGACGAGCGGTCGGCTTAACGCCTATCCGCGGCCCTCATCGGGCCAATCTCGGACGCCCCGGCCGACCCGGGCTCCCCGTTGCTGCGCCCCAAGCCCGCCAGCGGATCCCGCAGCCGCTGCGCCGCCTGCACCGCGTCGCGACGGGAGTGCACGCCGAGCTTGCGCAGGATGTTCTTGACGTGGCTGTAGATCGTCTCCTCGGACAGCACCAGCGTCTCGGACATCTGATGGGTGTCCATCCCCTGGCTCATCAGGTCGAGGATCTCCCACTCGCGCTGCGTCAAGGGGCTGCGCACCGGACGCATCCCGGCGCCGCCCTCGGGCAGGACGCGCAGGCGCTCGATCAACGCCATCGTGGTCATTGGCGGCAGCACGGCGTCGCCGCGCAGGACGCTCGTCAGCGCCTCGATCACCTCCTCGATCGGGGCGCTCTTCGAGATGAAGCCGCTGGCGCCGGCGGCCAGGGCCTCCAGCTGCTGGTCCTCGTCGTCCTCGCGCGAGAAGACGAGCACCTTGGTCCCGGGCGAGTCCTTGGTGATACGGCGCGCGACCGCCACCCCGTCGTCTCCACGCCCCAGCCCGAGCTCGAGGATCACCCCCTCGGGCCTGTAGTAGCGGCACAGCTCGATCCCTTCGGTAGCGGTCCCGGCCTCGGCGGCCACGACGAAGTTCGGCTGCTCCTGCAGGGCGTCACGAACGACCCGGCGGGCAAGCGGATCGGGATCGACGATCACGACACGCTTGCGGGCATCCTCCTGACTCGGCGACATCGCTCCTCCTTCTGCCTTCAGGCGGTTCGTGCTCACTGACCGTCGCGTCCACGCCGGCCTACGGATGTCGCTACCCGACTGTTGTGCGGGGCCTCCTCCTCGAGCCCCGTGCGACCACGCTACCGCAGTCGACGCATTTTGTGGGTTTTCTTGTTGCGATGGTCACTAAGACCGCCTCAGCGGGCTCCCTGAGTAGGGCGCGCGCACAATGGCGCGCGCGAAAATCAGGCGTTAGGGTGCAGCGCCATGAACACGACGCTCGCTGCTCCCCGTACGGTTCTCGCCGACGCGATCCCCGGCGCGCGCGTGCGCGACGCGCTGCTGATCTGCGCCGGCGCGGCGCTCACGATCCTGGGCGCCCAGGTGTCGATCCACGTGCCGCCCTCGCCCGTGCCGATCACCGGCCAGACGCTGGCCGTCGTCATCGCGGGCGCCGCTCTGGGCTGGCGCCGCGGCGCGCTCTCGCAGCTGCTGTACCTCTGCTTGGGCCTGTTCCTGCCGGTGTACGCCGACGGGGCGAGCGGCCCGGAGGTCCTCTTCGGCGCCACGGGCGGCTACATCGTCGGCTTCGTCATCGCCGCCGCGCTGATGGGCTGGTTCGCCGAGCAGGGGCTCGATCGCAACCCGTTCTGGGCCTTCCTCGGCTTCTGCCTCGCGCAGCTCGCGATCTTCGGCCTGGGCGTGCCGTGGCTGCAGGCCGTGACGGGCATGAGCTGGGCCGATGCGATCCACAACGGCTTCACCATCTTCATCGTCGGCGGCGTGATCAAGGCGATGCTCGGCGCCGCGACGATCCCGGCCGCTTGGCGGCTGGTGCGCCGGATCGACGAGCGCGAGTAGCGGCACGCGGTCCGCGCAAGACACACGCGGATGAACCTCGACGGGCGGCCCTTCCGGCCGCCCGTCTTCTTTCTCGGAGTGACGACCGCCTCAGGGCCGCCGCCCGCCCGCTTAGCCTGCGGCCGTGATCTTCGACGCGCTGCTCGGCGCCCTGCTGGCGCTGTTCTTCGCCACCCTCTGTACGCCCGTCGGCGTCTCGGGCGCGGTCTTTCTCGTCCCCGCCCAGGTCACGGTCCTCGGCACCGCTAGCCCCGCGGTCACGCCGACCAACCTGCTCTACAACCTGATCGCGGTCCCGGGAGCGCTGCTGCGCTTCCATCGCGAGCGGCGCCTCGTGAACCCGCTCACGGCGCTGCTGGCGGCGGGAACCCTGCCGGGGGTGATCGCGGGCGCCGTGATCCGCGTGGAGTGGCTCGCCGACCCCAGGGCGTTCGACGCCGTGATCGCCGCCGTCCTCGCGCCGCTTGGGCTTTGGCTGGCCCTCTCTCGCCCCCGGGGCGAGACCGGCGACCGCGAGCTCGCCCCGCTCTGGCGGCGCCGCGTCGGGCTGCTCGCGTTCTGCGTGGGGATCGTCGGCGGCATATACGGGATCGGCGGCGGCTCGATCCTCGGGCCGGTGCTGGTCGCGTTGGGCCTCTCGGTGGCGCGCGTGGCGCCCGCCGCGCTCGCCTCGACCTTCCTCACCTCGCTCGCCGGCGTCGCGGCGTACGCCGCGCTCGCCCTGGGCGGCGAGGAGGGGGTCGCCCCCGACTGGGGCGTGGGGGTCGCGCTCGGCATCGGCGGGCTTGCGGGCAGCTACCTCGGGGCCCGCCTGCAGGGGCGCCTACCGGAGCTGACGCTGCGCCGCGGGCTCGGCCTGCTCGCGCTCGCGCTGGGGGTCCGTTACGGGGTGCTCGCCGCCGGCTAGGCGAGGATCCGGTCGAGCCAGTCGAAGATGCGCTGGTCGCGCAGGCCCAGCGCGCGCGGCTCGCAGTGCGAGTCGGCGCCCTCCTCGCTCGTGAAGCGCACGAGCTCCTTGCGGTCCGCGGGGGTCGAGACGGCCTCGTAGAGGCGCTTGGAGTCGCCCGGCCAGAACTGCTCGTTGTCGGGGTCGGTGATCAGGATCGGGCACTCGATGCGCTCGGCGACCCCGTCCAGCGTGTACTCGCGCAACGCCTGGTAGACGTCGTAGGGCGTCTCGCAGCCATAGGGGCGCATCCGGAACTCGAGCGTGCCGCGGGCGGCGCGCCGGAAGCGCAGGCCCCAGTCCAGGTTGCGGTTGAACTTCTCCCGCTCGCCCTCCTCGAGCAGCTTCAGCATCGACTTCGGCATGTGGGCGCGCCAGGAGGCGCCGACGTCCCAGACCCCGGGATCGGCCACTGCCGCCGCGATCCGCTTCTCGAAGGCGACCGCGCGCGGTACCCAGTAGCCGGCCTGGCTCACCCCGAGCAGCGCGATCCGCTCGGGGTCGACCTCGGCCAGGGTCAGGGCGAAGTCCACGACGGGAGTGATCACCGCCTCCCAGTCGGGCCGGAAGTAGAGGTCCTGGCGCCAGAGCGCCGCGCCCTGGCCCGGCCCGTCGAAGGTGAGGCAGTTGTAGCCGCGCTCGAGCCCACCTGCCGCCCCCTGGAGCCACATTGCCGAGACCGGCCCATCGGAGCCGTTTTTGAGGATCAAGAGCGGCCGCTTGCGGCCGCTGTCGTCGACCCGGAAGAACCAGCCCTCGAGCTCCGTGCCCTAGTACGGGATCGCGACGCGCTCGATCTGCCCGCCGGAGCAGCGAACGAACCCCTCCCAGGCGGAGCGGTGCAGCTCCCAGGTGGGCCTGAACCGCTCTGGCTGCTTCGTCGCGTCGAGAAAGAAGGTCGCGGTGTCGTAGTAGGTCGCGGCTCGCAGCCAGGTCCAGCGCGCCGAGACGAGGTGCCCGGCGTCCTCACAGGCGCGGGCGATCCCGGCGACCCGGTCCGCCGTCGCCTTCCACTCCACGTACCAAGACTCGGCGTCGCCGTCGTGGATGCGAGCCACCGTGGTCAGGCACTCGCCTACGTCCGCCCCTCGGTGGTAGGTGGCGCCGATCGCGAGCTCCGTCAGGAACTCGAAGTCCTCGTTGCGAAAGAACTTGTCCCGTCCTCCCCGCACGGCCGCGGATCCTAGTGACGGGGAGGGCGGATGCGCCGGTGAGCGGCGCGCGTCAGTGCGCCCGGCAGGATTCGAACCTGCGACCTTTGGTTTCGTAGACCAACGCTCTATCCAACTGAGCTACGGGCGCGAGGCACCGAAAGGCTAGCGATCCGCGCGCGCTTTCTCACGCCGGCCGCTCGGGGCCGGCGGGATCGGGAAGTTCTGGTTGAAGACTCCCTCGGGATCCAAGCGCGCCTTGAGCTCGCGCAGGCGCGCGAGCGTCTCGCCGGGGTAGGCCTCGGCGAGGAGCTCCGGCGAGTAGTCGGTCTCGAAGCTGATGTAGAGCCCGCGCATGTGCGCGTGCGCAGCGGCCCAGTGCTCGGCGAAGCCGGGGCCGGTGGCGATCCCGTTGAGCGAGAAGTTCTGGCTGCGATGCGCGTAGGCGGTCGCGAGGGGATCGAGGTCGTTGACGGCGCCGCCGACCGCGCGAATCTGCAGCCAGCCCACGCCGCCGCCACGCGCCCCGCGCTCGAGCTCGGCGGCAAGCTCCGCGGTTATGTGCTCGGCGAGGCCGCTCGCGACGCGCTGCGGCGCGCCGCCCAGGTGCGGGGCTCCCTGCGGCGCGACCACCGCGGCGTAGGGCAGAAGCTGGGCACGCTGGTCGAGCACCGGGCCGATCTCGAGCAGCGGCGCGAGGGCGGAGACCGCCGCCTGCCCGTCGTCGCCCGCGTAGACGTTGAAGAGCTGGGCGACGGGCTGTCCGTCGCGCGCAACCAGGTGCAGGAAGCTGGTCAGCTCGCGCGGCGCCGCCTCCACACGCTCACCCCAGGCCTCGAGTAGGCCGGCGACGTCGCGCGCGTCGAAGGCCATGATCGCGAAGACCACGTCGCCCAGCTCATACGCCTCGAGCTCGACCGCGGTGACGATGCCGAAGTTCGCGCCCGCCCCGCGCACCGCCCAAAGCAGATCAGGGTTCTCCTCCGCGTCCGCCCGCACCCGCCGCCCATCGGCGAGCACGAGCTCGGCCGCGACCACGTGGTCGATCGTGAGCCCGTGCTTGCGCGAGAGATAGCCAATCCCGCCCGCCGTGGCGAGCCCGCCCACGCCCACGTCCCCGAAGTCGCCAGAGCTCATCGCCAGGCCGTGCCGCCCCAGGGCCTGCGCCACCTCACCCCAGCGAGCGCCGGGGCCGAGCCGCACCAAGCCGCGCTCGCGGTCGAGAACCTCGACCGTGTTGAGCCTGCCCAGGTCGATCACGATCCCGCCGTCGTTGGTCGCCCGGCCGCTGATCCCGTGGCCGCCGCTGCGGATCGCGAGCGGCACGCGCTGGGCGCGCGCGAACGCGAGCGCAGCCGCGACCTGGTCGGCGCCGCGCGGGCGCAGGACGAGCCCAGGCGAGCCGCGCCAGACGTAGGTCGAGCGCACGCGCTCGTAGGCGCGGTTCCCCGGCTCGACCGCGTCCTGCGCGAGCTCGGGGGGAAGATCGTCGTAGGCGATGCCCTCGCGCCGCTTGGCGAGCGCCGCCGGGCCACGCGCGGGCCCCGTCGGCGTCCCTGCCGCGCCCCGCTCGCGCTCGACAGCCTCGCGCAGCGCGGGCGCCACCTCGCCCGCGAAGACCTCGAGCGAGCGGGCGTCGTCGGCGCCGAGGATGAAGCAGCTGAAGCCGTGCTCCAGCACGAGCGGAAGCAGCTGCTCGACCCACTGCTCGGGCGGCCCCTGCAGGCAGCCCTGGCTTGTTCCGGAGAAGGAGCCGGTGATGTTGAACAGGCGGTGCACCTCTCGGGGGGTGCGGCCGGCCTCCTCCGCCGCCTCGTCGATGCGCGCGTTGGCGGCGGGCACATCGCCCAGATCCAGGTACTGGGTGCTGGGCAGCCAACCGTCGCCCTTGGCGCCCGTGAGCCGCAGCATGCGCGGCTTGTACGCGCCGATCCAGATCGGGATCTCGTGCGCCGGCTCGGGCCCTCGCTTCGCGCCCTTGACCCGGTAGTAGCGGCCTTCGACGTTCACGCCCCGCCGGGTCGAGGTGTCCCAGATGGCGCGAATCACGTCGATCGCCTCACTGAGCGCGTCGACAGCCTCACCCGGGGTGAGGCGGCTCCCGCCCATCGCCTCGATCGCGTCCCAGAACGCGCCTGCGCCGAGGCCGAGTTCGACGCGCCCACCCGACAGGCGGTCGAGGCTCGCCGTCTGCCTGCCGATCACGCTGGGCAGGTGCAGCGGCAGGTTCATCACGTTCGTCGCGACGTGGATCCGTTCGGTGCGCGCCGCAACCCAGGACAGCAGCGTCCAAGTGTCCACGAACGCGGGCTGGTAGGGGTGATCCTGGAAGGTCACGAGGTCCAGCCCGACCCGCTCGCAGAGCTGCGCGAGGGCGACCGGCTCCTGTGGCCGCGCGGCCTGCGGAGTGAGAAAGGCGCCGAAGCGCAGGGGATGGCCGTAGTCCGGCATGGGTCGAGGCTAGTAACCACGCAGCCGTACGCAAAACCCCGAAGCTACCCCTCGCCCCGGCACCAGCTCCTTGAGCTTCCTGGCCCCCTTCTGCCGTTCGTGTACCGGGGCTCGATGTTCGTTTCCCCCGGCCCAGCCCCGAAGTACAGGCGCGTGGCCCTACGAACTCGCTCTCGTCGCACTCGAAGTCGACGCCGTCGACGGCGGTGATCCCGCCGTAGCGTTGGAGCGACCACCTCCGAGTGCTCGCCGGACTCGGCGAGAACTCCTTGAACAGTCGCGTCCACGAGCCCTGTCGTTGGACACCCAAAGCTCGCAACTCCGCTTGCCGTCGCGGGCGTGGAAGGACAGCTTGCCCTTGAAGGTGGCGAGGTACGGGTACGAGGGGCCGGTCGGCGCAAGCCCGCCGAAGCCCCGGCCGCTGGCTGGTGAAGGCCCGACCGGCTAGATCGACAGGCACTGACTGCCGGATGGCCCGGGGGCGATGTCCTTGAGGAGACGGGTGCGCTTACGGGTTCCGTCGGTGCGCCAGAGCTCGGTGCCGTGCTGGGGGTCGTTGGCGCGGAAGTAGAGCCAGCGCCCAAGCGGCGTGAAGTCCTGGGCCGTGATGCCGGACGAGTCGAGCAGCCGCCTGATTCCCTTGGTCGTGCCGTTCGTGCTCCAGACCCCCCAGGTGGTGCCGCTCATCGCCGCGAAGAAGAGCCGCTTGCGGAAGCGCGTGATTCCCTGCGGGAAGCCGTCCCCAGGGCCAGGGCTGAGCTCGAGGAACAGCTTGGTGCCGGCGGTCGTGCCGTCCGTGCGCCACAGTTCGAATCCGGCGCTGTTGTCGTTGGCGCTGAAGTAGACCCATTTCCCGAGGCGCGCGAAGTCGGTAGGCGCCGAGCTGGCGAGTGAACCAGGCGCGATGTCGCGCAGCAGGCGGGTGCCGCCAGGTTTGCCGTTCGAGACCCAAGGCTCCAGGTCGTCGTTCTCGTCCCGCGCAGCGAAATAGAGGCGGCCGCCCGCGGCGGCCAGGCTTGTCGGCGACGAGCCATCGGGGCCAGGGACGATCTCCTTGAACAGCCGCGTGCCCTTGCGGGTGCCGTTGGTAACCCAGAGCTCGTAGCCGCTTCCCTCCGCGCGGGCGGTGAAGAACACCCGCCTGCCGAGGCGCACCAGCCCGTACGGGTTGGAGCTGCCCGGCCCGGGGACGATGTCCTTGAACAGCCTCGTGCCCTTGCGCGTGCCGTTGGTCACCCAGAGCTCCTCGCCGCGATCGGGGCGCGACGCCACGAAGAGGAGGCGCCGCTTGCCCAGCGGGGTCAGATAGCTCGGCCTAGAGTTGTCCGGCCCCGGGTTGATGTCTTTGAGCAGCCGCGTGCGCTTGCGCTTGCCCGTCGTCACCCAAAGCTCCGCGCCCCGTCCCTGTGTCTCAGCGGAGAAGAAGAGGCGTTTGCGAAAGCGCTGGAACGCGCCGGGCCAACCCCCGTTGGGACCGGGCACGATCTGCTTGAACAGCTTCGTCCCGCGCCTCGTCCCGTCGGTGCGCCAAAGCTCGCAGCCGCGCCGCCCGTCGTCGGCCTGGAAGTAGAACCTGCCCTTGAGGCGGTTGTCCGCGTCTGCCAGGGAGGCGGCCAACAGCCCGCATGCGAGCGCGAGGGCGACGAACGCGAGCAGGCGCGAGCCCTTCTGGCCTAGTCCTGACGACGCATCCTCATCGCCCGTATCCCCCGCTCGAATCTGTCTTCCCGCACCAAACTGTGCGGAAACGCGGCGCGCTAGTTGACGACGCAGAGGCTCGACTCGGGGCCCGGGTTGATGTCCTTCACGAGCCTCGTGCCCTTGGCCTTGCCGTTCGTGCGCCACAGCTCGTTGCCGCGTTGCCCGTCGTCGGCGATGAACAGGAGCTTGTTGCCGATCCGGGTGAAGTGGTTGGGAGCGGACCCGTCCGCGCCGCGGTTCAGGTCGGCAACCCGCTTCGTGCCCCTGCGGGTGCCGTCCGTGCGCCAAAGCTCGTAGCCGCGCTCCCCGTCGTCGGCCGCGAAGTAGAGGCGCTTGCCGAACCGCACTAGCTCGGAACCCACCCCTGATCCGGGACCGGGGTTGATCTGACGGAATAGGCGCGTGCCGCGCCGCTTGCCGTTCGTGCGCCAGAGCTCGTAGCCGCGGGAGCCGTCGCCGGCGGCGAAGTAGAGCCACTTGCCCAGCTTCGCGAAGCCGGAGGGGTAGGAGCCCTCCGGGCCGCGCCACAGGTCCTTCACGAGGCGGGTGCCGCCCCGCTTCCCGTTCGAGACCCAAAGCTCGGACCCGAGCTCGGGATGGTACGCCGTGAAGTAGAAGCGATCGCCGATCCTGGTCAGGTTCATGGGGGAGCTGCTGTCGGGCCCCGGGTGGATCTCCTTGAAGAGCTTCGTCCCCTTGGCGGTGCCGTCGGTCACCCAGAGCTCGTAGCCACGCTCATCCGTGAAGGCGCTGAAGAACACTCGCTTGCCCATCCGCACGAAGCCCCAGGGGTCGGAACCGTGGTCGCCCGGGTTGATGTCCTTGAGCAGCCGCGTGCCATCGGCGGTGCCGTTGCTCACCCAGAGCTCGATGCCTGTCGCGGGGCTCCTGGCCGAGAACAGCACGCGCCCGTCGAGCCCGGTGAAGCCTTGTGCGCCCGACCCCTCGTCGCCCGGAACCAGCTCCTTGAGCTTCCTGGTCCCCTTTCGCGTGCCGTTCGTGTACCAGGGCTCGACTCCAAACACGCCCCGGCCGGCCCCGAACTAAAGGCGCTTGCCCACTCGCTGGAGGCCCCACAGCAGCGTCGAGTCCGGCCCGGGTGTGAACTGCTTGAAGAGGCGCGTCCCGCGCGCGGTGCCGTCCGAGGTCCAAGGCTCGCACCCGCGCTGACCGTCCTCGGCGCTGACGAAGAACCTGCCTTTCAGCGCTCCCGTATACGGAGCGGCGTCCGCCGGCGTAGCGGCCGCCAGGCCCACAGCGAGGACGATCCCCAGGGTGAGGAGGGCCCACGCCCGGGCCGATCCGGGGACCGGCCCCGCGCTCATGTTCTTGGCCATCCTCCCGTTCCTTGCTGCGCCCCCGCCACCACGTCGGCGGCTTCCTCGGCGCGACCAGCAGCCTAAGCGGAGCGCTCCGCCGGGCGCAAGCCGCGCGACACCAACGGCCGGCAGCAGATTCCCGAAGCGCGAATGCAGGATGCTTAGTCCGTGCCCAAGAGCGAGGCCGTGACCGTACAGGCGGGCGGGCGCGAGGTGCGCGTGTCTAGCCCCGACCGGGTGATCTTCCCCGCCACCGAGCGCACCGGGGAGATCACCAAGCTGCAGATCGTCGAGTACTACCTGGCGGTCGGCGAGGGGATCATGCGCGCCCTGCGGGAGCGGCCGACCACGCTAGAGCGCTGGCCCAAGGGGGTGCGCGAGGGCATGACCATGTCCACGCGCGAGGGCCACAAGGGCGACGCCTTCTACCAGAAGCGCGTACCCAAGGGGGCGCCTGAGTGGGTGGAGACGGCGCGCATCCAGTTCCCGTCCGGCCGGCACGCGGACGAGATCTGCCCGACCGAGATCGCGGTCGTCGCCTGGTGCGCGCAGATGGGCACGCTCACCTTCCACCCCTGGCCCGTGCGCCGCGCCGACGTCGATCACCCCGACGAGCTGCGCCTCGACCTCGACCCCCAGCCCGGCACCGACTTCGACGACGCCGTCGAGGTCGCGGGCGAGGCGCGCAAGCTCTTGGAAGAGCTCGGCATGCGCGGCTTCCCCAAGACCTCGGGAGGGCGCGGGATCCACATCTACGTGCGGATCGAGCCGCGCTGGGACTTCACTGACGTGCGCCACGCCGCGATCGCCTTCGGCCGCGAGCTCGAGCGGCGGATGCCCGACCGGGTCACCACCAAGTGGTGGAAGGAGGAGCGTGGTCGCAAGGTCTTCATCGACTACAACCAGAACGCCCGCGACCGCACGATCGCCTCCCCCTACTCCGTGCGCGCGAAGCCAGGCGCACCGGTCTCAGCCCCGCTGGACTGGGACGAGCTCACCGAGGTGCAGCCCGAGGACTTCAACGTGGAGACGATGCCGAAGCGGTTCGCCGAGGTCGGCGACCGCTTCGCCGAGCTCGACGACGTACATCACTCGCTCGAGCCACTGCTCGAGATGTACGAGCGCGACGAGGACGGCGACATGCCCTACCCGCCCGACTACCCGAAGATGCCGGGCGAGCCCAAGCGCGTGCAGCCGTCGCGGGACCGGGACCGCAAGGCGTGATGCTCAGCGACGGTCAACGCCTGCCCGCGTTGGCAGCCCCACCTGCCCGACGCAGACGGCTCTCCAAGCGCTCCAGCTCGGCGAGCAGCTCCGGCGGCTCGTGGACGACGAAGTCCACGTCGAGCATCAAAAGACGCAGGGCGAGCCAACCGATGTCGTCGTCGCTCGTCGTGTACTCGCAGCTTCGCTCGTCGATCGGAGTGATCGTCCCCCACGAGGCCGCGAAGCGGCGCTCGGCCTCCTGCGCGGGCGCCTTCAGCGTCACCCGCGCCCGGTAGCGGTAGGCGGCCGAGCGCAGGCTGGCGGCGACCGCCGCTGCCGCGTCCCCGCCGGGGATCGGCCGCCGTTCGAAGCGCACGCCCAGCGCCTGCGGCACCTCGATCCGGTCGACGCGGAAGGTGCGCCAGTCCTCCCGAGCCCGGTCCCAGGCGAGCAGGTACCAGTGGCGCCCGTGGTTGACGAGCGCGTGCGGCTCCACCTCGCGCCGCGACTCCTCGCCTGCGCGGCTGCGGTAGCGGAAGCGCACGCGCTCGCACGCGTTGCTCGCCGCGCCCAGGACCGCCAGCGTCTCGGGGTCGCTGCGCGGGCCGTCGCTGCCGGTCGTCGTCGCGACCGCGCTCAGCGCCTCGACGCGGTGGCGCAGGTGCGCCGGCAGCACCTGCTCGAGTTTTGCGAGCGCACGCGCAGAGGAGTCCTCGATGCCAGCCACGGCCACCCGCGAGGCGGTGCGAAGACCCAGTGCGATCGCGATCGCCTCCTCGTCGTCGAGCAGAAGCGGCGGCACCGCCGACCCAGCCGCGAGCCGGTACCCGCCCGCCGGACCGCGGCGCGCCTCGACCGGGTAGCCGAGGCGCCGCAGCCGCTCGATGTCGCGACGCAGCGTTCGCGGGCCCACCGCGAGCCGGCGGCAGAGCTCCGGTCCGGGCCAGAACGGCCGCGACTGAAGCAGCGCCAGCAGATCGAGCAGGCGTGACGAGGCCGCCAGCATCCCGCACAGCGTTTCAGAAATTGAGGACCGAAATTGACCTAATTGCCCTTTAGGGTGTCCCCGCTAAATCACGACGCACCAGGAGGAGACAGATGATCAGTGGACTCGACTTCGTCGCCGTCCCTTCACGCGACCCCGACCGCGCCCGCGAGTTCTACGTGGAGACGCTCGGGCTGCGCCCGGACGAGAAGGCCCGCTACGAGTTCTGGGCGGGGAACACGTGCTTCGCGATCTGGGATCCGGAGCGCATGGGCGGCGAGTTCGCGCCGCAGCGCAACGCGCACATCGCCTTCCACGTCGACGACGTCGAGGCCGCCCGCGCGGAGCTCGAAGCGAAGGGCGTCGAGTTTCTGGGAGACACCTTCGACACCGGCGTCTGCCACATGGCCCTCTTCCGCGACCCGGACGGAAACGACCTGATGCTGCACCACCGCTACGCGCCGCGCGAGTAGGGCGCGGCGCCTCCGCGGCCGGGCAGGAAGAGCATCAACTCGTCCACGTAGCACCAGCTCCACGCCTCGCCCGGCTCGGCCGAGCGGATGATGGGGTGACCGGTCTCCTGGAAGTGGGCCGTCGCGTGCCGCCCGGGCGAGTTGTCGCAGCAGCCAATGTGACCACAGGTCTGGCACATCCGCAGGTGAACCCAGCTCGACCCGGTCGCCAAGCACTCCTCGCACCCGGCGATCCGCTCCGGTAGCTCATAGAGCTCGACGCTGTCGAGATGGGTGCACCCAGGCCGCCTGCTCGCCCGCCGACGCTCCATCCGACTCTCTTGCCCGCGCGCGGCGGATTCCAAGCGCGCCCCCCGAGCGCCCCGACGAGCCGGGCCGGCTTCCGGTCACCCGCACCGCGCCGCCCGCGCGGGCGGAGGCTCAGCCCACCGCCACGATCGCCTCGATCTCGACCTCGGCGCCCAGCGGCAGCGCCGCCACACCGATCGTGGCCCGGGCCGGCGGCTCATCGCCGAAGAACTCGGCATAGGCCTCGTTGATCTCGGCGAAGCCCTCGAGGCGGGTCGTGTAGATCGTGACCTTGACCGCCGACTCAAGGCTGGCTCCCGCGGCCCGGGCGATCGCCTCGAGGTTGCGCAGGCACCGGCGCGTCTGCTCTGCCAGCGAGCCGGCAACCAGCTCGCCGCCAGGGTCCAGCGGGATCTGACCGGAGATGAAGAGCAGGTCCCCGTGCCTCACCGCCTGGCTGTAGGGCCCGACCGCCGCCGGCGCCTCCTCGGTTTGCACCACCGTCCGCTTCGCGTCGTTCATTTCCTCCTCCAGTCGAAGCTCATCCCTTCAACGCCTTCGACACGGGCGTCTGCCACAGGGCCTTTTCTTCCGCGACCCCCCGACGGCAACGACCTGATGCTGCACAACCTCCATGCGCCGCGCGACGCTACTTAGGCTTCGCCGTGAAGCGCGTCGTCCCGTCGCAGAAGTAGGTGCGCGGGAAGTAGAGGTCCGGCACGGTGAAGCTGTAGCTCAGGCGGAGCTTGCCCTTCGTCTTGTTGCCCCGCCGGCTGAGGTTCAGCGTGTAGTACTTCGTCACCTTCCAGCCGGCGACGGCGCTGACCTGCAGCGCGTTCTGCTTGGACTCGCGGCCGATCCGCACCTTCTTCGGTGGCTGGAAGAGGTCGGCGCCGCCGCGGGGGGTGCTGGTCTGCGGGGAGACGCAGGCCATGAGCACCGTGGTCTTGAGCTTCGAAACCTTGTTGCCCTTCTGCTTGAAGGTGATCTTGGTGCCGGCCTCCGTCTTGCCCACATAGCTCTTGGCGCCGGCGGCGGCGGGCATCACGCCGAGCGCCAGCGCGGCCGCGCTGAGGATGCTCGCGAGCAGGAATGCCCTCTTCATCGGTTGCTCCTTTCGTTGGACGGTTGCCTCGGAGCGCGAGCATCCCGCGCGCAGGCGGTCGCGCCATCGTGGCGCACCCCGAACCCCCACCCCAAACCTTGGGGCCGCTCCTCGCGCTGGGGGCCGGCGGTGCGCGCCGCTGGGCGGAAGCGCTCGGCGAGGCGATCGCCTGATCGCCTCGAACGACTCCGGTGGCTCAGGGTAGAAGGCGCGACGGCCGCACCCGCAGGAGGACCCGGATGGCTCGGAAGATCTGCACCGCCCCACGGGTCGTGGGCCGCGCCGCTACCTTTCGCCGCCGATGTCCTCCGAATACATCTTCACGATGTACAAGGTCTCCCGGGTCCACCCGCCCAACAAACGGGTGCTCGAGGACATCTCGCTGAGCTTCCTGCCCGGGGCCAAGATCGGCGTGCTCGGCTACAACGGCGCCGGCAAGTCGACCCTGCTGCGGATCATGGCCGGGCTCGACGACGGCTACACCGGCGAGGCCCGGCTGCACCCCAAGGCGACCGTGGGGCTGCTCGAGCAGGAGCCCCAGCTCGACCCGAGCAAGGACGTGCGCGGCAACGTCGAGGATGGGGTGCGCGAGATCCGCAACCTGCTCGACCGCTACAACGAGGTCGCGGCCAACTACTCGGAGGAGAACGCCGACGAGTTCGCCCGGCTCTCGGACGAGATCGAGGCGGCCGACGCCTGGAACCTCGACCAGCGCATCGACACCGCGATGGACGCCCTGCGCCTGCCGCCGGGCGACGCCGACGTGACCAAGCTCTCGGGCGGCGAGCGTCGGCGCGTCGCGCTCTGCCGCCTGCTTCTGCGCGCGCCCGACCTGCTGCTTTTGGACGAGCCCACCAACCACCTCGACGCCGAGTCGGTCGCCTGGCTCGAGCGGCACCTGGCCGAGTACAAGGGCACGGTTGTCGCGGTAACCCACGACCGCTACTTCCTCGACAACGTCGCGGAGTGGATCCTCGAGCTCGACCGCGGCCGGGGCATCCCCTTCAAGGGCAACTACTCGGCCTGGCTCGAGCAGAAGCAGAAGCGGCTCGAGCAGGAGGAGCGGCGCGAGACGGCGCGCGCCCGCACGATCGCCCGCGAGCTCGAGTGGATCCGCGAGAACCCCAAGGGCCGCCAGAAGAAGGCCAAGGCGCGCATCGCCCGCTACGAGGCCCTGCTCGCCGAGGAGCGCAACGTCAGGCTCGACCACGTCCAGATCCACATCCCCGCCGGCCCGCGCCTAGGCGAGACGGTGCTGGAGGCGAAGAACCTGCGCAAGGGATTCGGCGATCGCCTGCTGATCGACGATCTCTCGTTCTCGCTGCCGCCGGCCGGGATCGTCGGCGTGATCGGTCCCAACGGCGCCGGCAAGACGACCCTCTTCCGGATGATCACCGGCGAGGAGAAGCCGGATGCGGGCGAGCTTCGGCTCGGCGAGACCGTGAAGCTCGCCTACGTCGACCAGTCGCGCGACGCTCTCGATCCCGAGAAGACCGTCTGGGAGGAGATCTCAGACGGCTACGACGAGATCAAGGTCGGCAACGTGACGATGAACTCGCGCGCCTACGTCGCCGGGTTCAACTTCAAGGGGTCGGACCAGCAGCGCAAGGTCGGCACCCTCTCGGGCGGGGAGCGAAACCGCGTCCATCTCGCGAAGCTCCTGCGCTCGGGCGGCAACCTGCTGCTGCTCGACGAGCCCACCAACGACCTCGACGTCGACACGCTGCGCGCGCTCGAGGAGGCGCTGCTCGCCTTCGCAGGCTGCGCGGTGATCATCTCGCACGACCGCTGGTTCCTCGACCGCGTCGCGACGCACGTGCTCGCCTTCGAGGGCGACTCCCAGGTGCGCTGGTTCGAGGGCAACTTCGAGGCCTACGAGGAGGACCGCCGGCGCAGGCTCGGCCCCGCAGCCGACCGACCGCACCGCATCACCTACAAGCGGCTCACGCCGCAGCGCTGAGCGGCCCCGGCGTTCCTCAGAGGTAGCGGCGCGCAGCCACTCCAGCCCGCGCTCCGTAGCCGCCCCCGAAGAGCACCGCGTGCACGAGGAGGGGCAGAAGCTGCCACAGCTCGACCCGCTCCTCGTGGCCCTCGGCTAGCGGGAACTCCTCCACATACGCCGAGAAGATGCGCTCGCTGGGCGAGCCGAAGAGGCGCAGCATCGCGAGATCGACCTCGCGGTGGCCGCCGTAGGCGGCTGGGTCGATGACGAAGCCGCGCCCGGCCGGATCGGCCATCACGTTGCCGCCCCAAAGGTCTCCGTGCAGGCGGGCTGGAGGCTCCGCAGGACCGGCCAGCCCCTCGAGCCGCTCGCTGACCGCCTCGACCGCCCCGGCGTCGGCTGCGGAGAGCGATCCCAGATCGCGCGCCCGGCGCGTGAGCGGAAGCAGCATGTCCTCGGCGTAGACCGAAGCCCAGCTCTCCCGCTCGCGCGGCTCAAGCTCCACCGAGCCGATGCGCAACACGCCGTCGGGCGAGCCCGGCGGTAGGGCGCCGTGCGCCGGGGCGCCGGCGCGGTGAAGGCGGGCGAGCGCGCGGCCGAGCTCCTCGGCGCCGCGGACGGAGAGCGTGCCCTGGTCGATCCACTCCAGGACGAGCAGCGGCTCCTCCCTTCCGCAGGCGAGCACCGCCGGCACCGGCGCGCCGCCCTCGGCCAGCCACGCAAGGCCCGCAGCCTCAGCGGCGAAGTCGGCCGGGCTTGCACCCGCGCGGGCCTTCACGAACGCTGGCCCGGACGGCAGCTCCACCCGCCAGGCGTCGTTGATGCTTCCGCCCGCGACCGGGCGGGCGGCCGACGGCTCCTCGCCCAGAACCCGCGTGAGCGCGGCGGCCAGGCCCTGCGGAACTCCGCGGCGTGCGCCTGCGTCGGCCACTGCTCTAGCCCAGGAGCCCGGTCGGACGGCCTACTCGCGGCCGTTGACAACGTGCTCGAGCAGGGCGGCGCAGTTGCGCTCGATGATCTCCAGTACCTCGGCGAAACCGTCGGCGCCGCCGTAGTAGGGATCGGGCACGTCCGCGTCCACCCCGTCGCCGAACTCCCGCAGCATCCGCACCTTCGCCTCGGCCTCGGGATGGGGCGCCATGCGTAGCAGGGCGTCGCGGTTCGAGCTGTCCATGGCGACGAGCAGGTCGAACTCCTCGAAGTCTGAGGGCCTCACCTGGCGCGCGGTGCCGCCCAGCTCGAAGCCCCGCGCCGCCGCGGCGGCGACAGCCCGCTCGTCGGGCGGGCTGCCCACGTGCCAATCTCCGATCCCGGCGCTGTCGACCACGATCTCGCCGTCGTAGCCGTTGCCGGCCAGCAGGCTGCGCATCACGCCCTCGGCGGTGGGCGAGCGACAGATGTTCCCCAGGCAGACGAAGAGAAGACGCATGCTCTTCCTCATAGCAGCCGCGCCCGCGACACGGGTCCCATCGCCGTAGCTCCTCGGCGCGAGCGGGCCCGCGCGCCCCGCTCCACCCTCCCACGCCGACGACTCGGGCAAGCTTTCGTACCTCGTGGAGGTGCTCACGGACATCCCCCTGGCCGAGCTGACCACGCTGCGGCTCGGCGGCCCGGCCCGTCGGCTCGCGCGCGTCTTCGACCGCGATGAGCTAGTGGAGGCGGTGCGCGAACACGACCGCGCCAGCGAGGAGGTGCTGCTGCTCGCGGGCGGCAGCAACCTTGTGGTCGCGGACGAAGGCGTGCCGCGCGCGATCCAGATCCGAACCCAGGGCACGCAGCGGCGGCGCCTGCCCGACGGGCGCGTGGAAGTCACAGCCGAGGCGGGCGAAAGCTGGGATGAGCTCGTGGCCCAAGCGGTGGCCGACGGGCTCGCAGGGATCGAGTGCCTGTCGGGGATACCGGGCTCGGTCGGCGCAACGCCGATCCAGAACGTCGGGGCCTACGGTCAGGAGGTCGCCGAGACGATCAGCTCGGTGCTCGTGCTCGAGCGGGCAAGCGGAGAGGTGCGCGAGCTTCGGCCCGCCGAGTGCGGGTTTGGCTATCGCACGAGCCGCTTCAAGCGCACCCAGACCCACGTGGTGCTCGCCGTCACCTTCGCGCTCGCGCAGGCAGAGGGCGGACTGGGGGCGCCGGTCCGCTACGCCGAGCTCGCGCGCAAGCTCGGGGTCGAGCTCGGCGAGCGGGCGCCGCTCGGGCAGGTGCGCGAGGCCGTGCTCGAGCTTCGCCGCGCAAAGGGCATGGTCGTGGACCCGGGCGACCCGGACTCGGTCAGCGCCGGCTCTTTCTTCACCAACCCGCTACTAGAGCCTGAGGCGGCGCAGCGCCTCGCGGACGCGGTGGCGAAGCGGCTCGGCCGCGACGTCACGCCGCCTACGTGGCCGCAGGACGACGGCCGCGTCAAGGTATCGGCCGCGTGGCTGATCGAGAAGGCGGGCTTCTCCCGCGGCTACGGACACGGTCGGGTGGGGCTTTCTCGCAAGCACACGCTCGCGATCGTCAACCGCGGCGGCGCCACCGCCGCGGAGCTGGTCGCGTTCGCGCGCGAGATCGCGGCGGGCGTGCGTGAGGCGTTCGGAGTCGAGCTTCATCCCGAACCCGTGTTCGCCGGGCACGAGTGGTAGTCCTGCCGCGCCCGGCCGCCGTTCGGTTCACGGCGGCCGGGCGGCCCTGAAGGTGGACAGGGCGAGCGCCCTCAGCCCGCGGGCTTGGGGCAGCGGGCGTTTCGCGCGCGGCGCAGTTCGGCCTTCGCCCGGCGCAGCCTGCGCTCGGTCTTCGCGAGCCTCCTCTTCGCCCCCCTCACCTTCGAGCGCCGTGCGTCCTCGCGCTCGAGCGTGCGGAGGTTTGCCTTGGCGCGCTTGAGCGCCCTGGCCGCGCGCCTCACCTTGGCCCTCAGCTTCGGCAGGTCAACCGGGCAGACCTTCGCCACCACCCGGAAGGCCTGGGAGGCCTCGGCGACGTTACCCGCCTCGTCGATCGCGCGCAGGTAGAAGACGTGCTCGCCCCTGGTGAGGCCCCGGTAGGCCCACGGGGACTCGCACGCCTCCCACTCGCCGTCATCGAGCCGGCACTCGAAGCGCACGCCCGGCTTGTCCGCCTCGAAGGCGAACTCGGCCACATCGTCCGCCACCCTGCCCGCCGGTCCCGCGGTGATCGAGACCTCCGGCAGGACCGTGTCGATGGTGAAGGTCGCGCTCCGGGGCTCTGGCTCGACGTTGCCGAGCGGATCGGTCGCGCGTACGCGGAACACGTGCTCGCCGTCCTCGAGGCCCTCGTAGCTCACCGGCGAGGCGCACTCCTCCCACTCCCCGCTGTCGAGCCTGCACTCGAAGGTGGAGCCTGGCTCGTCCGCCTCGAACTCGAAGACCGGGTTCGGGTCGTTTCCGAGCCCGCGCGGTGCCCTGGTGATCTCGGTCCTTGGCGCGACCGTGTCGATCGCGAACCGGTGCGTCGCGGGCTCAGGCTCCGTATTGCCGGCCCGGTCGGTGGCGCGGACCGAGAAGGTGTGCTCGCCGTCCCGCAGAGACTCGAAGCCCCAGGGCGAGGAGCAGGCCTTCCACTGTCCCTCGTTGAGCCTGCACTCGAAGGAGACGCCCTCCTCGTCGGCGGCGAACTCGAAGACCGGGTCAGGGTCGTTCGTGAGCTCGCGCGGCGCGCTCGTGATCGTGGTCTGGGGCGCGACCGTGTCGATCGTGAAGGTCACGACCGGAGGCTCCGCCTCCACATTCCCGAGTGGATCGGTCGCCCGCACGGAGAAAAGGTGCTCGCCGTCGGGAAGGTCTCCGTAGGCCACGGGTGATTCGCACGGCTCCCACACGCCGTCGTCGAGGCGACACTCGAACGTGGAGCCCTCCTTGTCAGCGGCGAACTCGAAGACCGGGCTCGGGTCGCTGGAGAATTCGTGCGGAGCCTTGGTGATCTCAGTGCTGGGCGCGACCGTGTCGATCGCGAAGACGACCTGCGGCGGGTCGGGGTCCCGGTTGCCCGCGAGATCGACAGCGCGCACCCGGAAGACGTGCTCGCCGTCAGCCAGATCCTCGTAGGCCGCGGGCGAGGAGCACGCCTCCCACTCACCGTCGTCCAGCTTGCATTCGAAGCTCGCGCCGGGCTCATCAGCCTCGAACTCGAAGACCGGGTTCGGGTCGTTGGAGAGTTCGCGCGGCGCGCCGGTGATCGTGGTCCTCGGCAGGACCGTGTCCACCGTGAACTCCCGCTCCAGCGTCGTGCGATCGCCAGCGGGGTCGGTGGCCCTAAGCCGGAAGACGTAGCTGCCGTCCTCAAGCTGCTCGGTGGGCTCGTAGGTGCCCTCCGCAGAGGGCTCGAAGCCGGGCCCCGCGCCCTCCTCGGTGAGCGAGCACTCGAACCGCACGCCCTCGTCCTGCGTGGAGAAGGAGAAGGAGGGGCGCCTGTCGTTCGTGTGCTCGCCCGGGGCCTCGTCCAAGCTCACCCGCGGCGGCTCCGGGCGGATGACCGCGTTCAAGTATCTGTTGCTGACGTAGAAGCGCCCGTCGTTTGCGATGTGCAATGCGTACGTTGCCGCGTGCGAAGGGACGCCGGGAAGCGCCCACTTGCCGAGGAAGTTGCCCTTGAGGTCGAACTTCTGGATGCGCCCGTACTGGCTGCCGGCGCCCTCGGCGACGTACACGAAGCCCTCGTCGGTCACCACGATCCTGAACGGAGAGCCGCCGAACTGCCCGTCTCCCGATCCGCTCGACCCCCACTTGCGGACGAAGGTGCCGTCGGGCTCGAAGACCTGGACGCGATTGTTCGAACCGTCGGCGACGTAGATCAGCCCGTCGGGGCCGACGGCGACATCGTTCGGGGATCGGAACGACCCGTCGCCCGAGCCCTGGGACCCCCACTTGCGCAGGAGGTTGCCCTCGCTGTCGAAGACCTGGATGCGGTGGTTGCTGGTGTCGGCGACGTAGACGGTGCCGTCGGGGGCGATACCGAGCCCCTGCGGCGCGTTGAGCTGTCCGTCGCCGGAGCCCTGCGAGCCCCACTGGCGAACGAAGGTCCCGTCGGTCCTGAGCACCTGGACGCGGTGGTTGCTGGAGTCGGCAACGTAGACGTTGCCGTCGGCGCCGACCTCGATGTCGGATGGGTAGTTGAACTCGCCCTCGCCCGAGCCGTGGGAGCCCCAGACGGCGCTGGTCTCGCCATCCGGGTCGAGCTTGACGATGCGGTGCCCCTCGTACTCAGTCGCGTAGAGGTTCCCCCTCGGCGTCGCTCGTCATGCCCCTCGCCACACCGAGGGCGCCGGGGTAAGACGGCCCGATCTTGCCGAGGAACGTGCCCGAGGGACTGAACTTCTGGACGCGTTTGCCGCCCGTGTCGGTGACGAGGACGTTGCCCTCGCCATCGACCTTGACTCCCCGTGGGTTGGCGAACTGCCCGTCTGCCGTACCCACGCTTCCGAACTCGCCGAGAGGAGTTCCGGACTCGTCGAAGATCCGAACGCGGTTGGCGTCGTGATCGACCAGGTAGACCGTCCCCGTGGGGCTGATGTCGATGCCGTGAGCCCGGCTGAACTGCCCGCGGCCCCACTGGCGCAGGTACGTGCCGGTGGGAGAGAAGACCTGGACGCGGCCGTTGGTCGACTCGGTCACGTGGACGTTGCCTTCGGTGTCGAAGGCGATGTCCTGGGATCCGCTGAACTGCCCGTCGCCTGAGCCGAGCGAGCCCCACTTGCGCAGGAAGTTCCCCTCGCTGTCGAAAACCTGGACGCGGTGGTTGATGGCGTCGACGACGTAGACCTCTCCGTTGGGGTGGACCTCGATGCCGGTCGGGTAGTTGAACCGCCCGTCGCCCGAGCCCTGGGAGCCCCACTTACGCAGGAAGCTCCCCTCGCTGTCGAAAACCTGGACGCGGTGGTTGTCGTAGTCCGTCACATAGACGTTGTCGTTCTGGTCGACGGCGATTCCATAGGAGTTGCCGAACTGGCCGTCCTCGGCACCGAGGGCGCCCCACTTCAGCAGGTACTGGCCCTGCGGGTTGAACTTGATCACGCGGGAGAGGTCGCTGAGAAGGACGTAGATGTTGCCTTGCGAGTCGAGGGCGACATCAACCGGGTTCGTGAGCGGCGGCGGGGCGATCTCGCGCTCGAACACCGGCCTGGCCTGGGCCAGCGGCGCAAGCGCCGCGAGAAGGGAGGTCAGAGCCGCCACCAGAAGCAGGACGGCGTTCAACGCGCGGCTCGGGGGGACAGGCGTGAGCATGTGCCGCTGATGCGCGTGGTCCTTACCGTCGGCAAGGGCTGCGGTGGGTGCGATTCTCAGCTCCTTTCCTCGAAACGCTTCCGGTGTCGCCGAATCCGGTTGCGCTCGGCCTGCTTGTCGCAGCAGGGCTCAGGCAAGGCGCACCGTGCTGTCGCGCCGGTTGGACGACCCGAGTCCCCTAACCCCGAACGCGGGATCCGAGCCAGTACATGGAGCGCGCCGGACGGCAGGTCGCCGCACGCGGAGCGCCCGTGCGGAACCGGTATCGGCGAACTGGGCAGGTGGCTTTAGCGCCGAGCGGGGCCTTCCCCTGGCTCGCCGCAGACTTGATGCGCCGCGGCCCCGGGTCCCGCCCCGTCAGGCTCGCGCCCGCCGCCAGAGCCGCTTGCCGTCGCGCTCGCTCTCCTCGAGCTCGCCCAAGCGAGTGAGGTGGTCGAGGTAGACGAGCGTGATCTGCAGCGCCCAGGGGGCGGTCTGCGGGGTGAGGTTCTCGGCGCCGAGGATGTCCCCGAGCAGCTCGAACGCGCTACGCGGCTCCGAGCCCACGGCCTCGCGCACGCGCTGGAGTTGGCCCTCCAGCACCTCGCGCGTCGCCCGCACCTTCTCTCGCACCCCGCGGAAGGGACGTCCGTGACCCGAGAGGCAGAGCCCGCACTCCAGCCCCTCCACGACCTCCAGGCTGTGGCTGAACTCGGCCACCGGATCGGGCGAAAGCCCGTAATCGAAGTAGAGGACGATCCTGCCGAGCAAGTGGTCGCCGGAGATCAGCAAGCCGCTCTCCGGCTCGTGGAAGACGACGTGCGAGGGGGCGTGGCCCGGCGTCTCGTGAACGACGAAGGCACCCAGGTCCGTCTCGACCTCGACCCCGTCCACCAGCTCGCGGTCGGGCGGCACGGCGCGGGCGATCCCGCTGGGCTCTCCCTTGCGCTCCTCCCGGTAGCGCTCGAGCGCCGCGGGCGGAACCCCGCTCTGGCGCGCGACCTCGAGCCGCTGTTCGAGCACGGCGTCGGGATTCTCCGCGTACTCGCGCGCTGTCTCCCAGGCCGGGTGGAGCCAGACCTCGCAGCCGGCAGCGTCGGCGATCGGGCCCGCCAGCCCGTAGTGGTCGGCGTGCACGTGCGTGCAGGCGACCAGCCGCACGTCGGCGAGCTCGAGGCCGACCTGGGCGAGCGCGTACTCGAGCGGGCGGGTGCCCTCGGGGCCCGCGTAGCCGGTATCGAAGAGCACGATCCCATCCCCGCTTCTCACCGCCCAGGCGTTGCAGTGCGGCACGCCCGGCCAGGGCAGCGGTAGGCGCAGCCTCCAGACGCCGGGCAGGACTCGCTCGCCGCGGGCGAGTTCCTTCTTCTTCGGGGGAGCGGCCATGCGTCAGGCATGCTGGCACGCGCGGGGGCGGCGTGACCACATCCCTCGCGTGCCGACGGCCAGGCGCAGGGACCCGGTCGCGACCGGGGAACTAGAGCCGCCCCGCCTCCGCCGCCGCGCGCTCGGCCTGCTCGAGCTGCTCTGCGATCAGCTCGAGGCCGGCGTTCCAGAAGCCTGGGTCGGTGAGGTCGACGTCGACGATCCGTCCCAGTTCCTCCGGTGAGCGCGAGCCGCCGGCGCGCAACAGATCGAGGTAGGCGGGCACGAACTCAGCGCCGCGCTGCTGGTAGCGGCGGTAGACCGAGAGCGCCAGCAGGTGCCCGTAGGCGTAGGCGTAGACGTAGCCGGGCGTGTCGATGAAGTGCGGCACGTACGACCACCAGATCGCGTAGTCGTCGTCCAGCTCAACCGAGTCGCCCAGAAGGTCGCGCTGGGTGTCGAGCCACGCCTGGTTGAAGTCCTCCACCCGCAACTCCCCCTCGTTGCGCCGCCGCGTGTGCACGCGATCCTCGAAGCGGTTCATCGCGATCTGCCGGAAGACCGCGGCGACCGCGCCGTCCAGCGACTCGGCCAGAAGAGCAAGACGCGCGCCCGCGTCGGGCGCCTCCTCCAGCAGGCGCTCGAGCACGATCGTCTCGCCGAAGATCGAGGCGGTCTCGGCGACCGTGAGCGGCGTCGAGAACTGGAAGATGCCCTGGTCGCGGGCGAGCACGGCGTGCACGCCGTGCCCAAGCTCGTGCGCCATCGTCAGCACGTCGCCCGGGCGCGAGGTGTAGTTGAGCATCACGTAGGGGTGGCGCGAGGGCACGGCGTACGAGCAGAAGGCGCCGCCGCGCTTGCCCGGGGCGGGCGGGGCGTCGATGTAGCGCCCGCTGAAGAACTCGGTCGCGACCTCGCCCAGCTCCGGTGAGAAGGTGCGGTAGCAGTCGAGGACCAGCTCGCGCGCCTCGGCGTAGGGCACGTGGCGCTCCTCGGCCACGACGGGAGCCATGCGGTCGTAGTGGGCGAGGCGATCGAGCCCGAGCAGGCGCGCCTTCAGCTGGTACCAGCGGCGGGCGAGCTCGAAGCGCGAGCGCACCGCCTCGATCAGCGCCTCGACCGACTCGTCGCTCGCCTCGTTGGCGAGGTTGCGCGAGGCGAGCCAGTGCTCGTAGGAGCGCAGCCGATCCTTGGTCGCTTTGTCCTGCAGCAACGTGTTGAAGATGAATGCACGCAGGCGCAGGCCGGGCCGAAGCGCCGCGGTAACCCCCTCGGCCGCCGCGCGCCGGCGCTCGCGGTCGGGATCCTGCAGGCGGGCGAGCGCCTGCATCAGCGGCACCGGCTCCTCGGCGTCGGGAAGCTCGACCGTGAGCTCGGAGACCCGCTCGGTGAACAGGCGACGGAAGGCAGCTGCGCCCGTGACCTGCGTCTCGGCGAGGATGCGCTCCTCGGGCTCGCTGAGCTGGTGGGGTCGGTAGCGGCGGGCGGTGCGCAGGTAGTGGCGCCAGCGCTCGAGGCGCTCGTCGGCAAGCAACTCGTCTGCTCGCTCCTCGGGCAGCTCGTTCCACTCGAGCTCGAAGAAGAGCAGCTCGGTCTCGATCGCGGTGCCCCGCTCGCGCGCCTCCTGCATGAGCGCCCCGCGCTCGGGGTCGCGCGTGTCGGTGGTGAACCAGAGCGAGGCGTAGGTCCCCGCGCGCCCGGCGAGGTCGTAGATCTCCTCCAGCTCGCGCATGGCGTCGGCGAGCTTCCCTGCGTCGAGCTCAGCGACGCGCCCGCGGTGTGCCCCAGCGAACTTGTCGGCGCGCCGCTTGGCCGCCGCGAGCAGCTCCCGCACCCCCTCCGGTCCCCGACCGTCGACCAGGGGCTCGAGGTCCCAGCGCGCCTCGGCGAGGCCTTCGTCCTGTGCGGCGGCGGTTGCGGTCGTCATGTCACCACCTTACGGGGCGCCGGCGACAGGCGCCGTTACCGGGTGATGACCACCGGCGTCCCCGGGGGCACGCGCTTGACCAGGGCGGCGACGTCCGCGTCACGCGCCCGCACGCAACCGTGCGAGATGGCTCCACGCAGGGGCCCGTCGGTGCCGTGGATCGCGATCCGATCCCCGCCCATCCAGCCGGACGGCAGGCGCGCCTGGCGCGCCGTGAGGGCGACCGCGCAGCAGCCGTAGGCCGGGTTGAGCCCGCCCCGGAAGGTGTCGGTCACCGCGAAGCGTCCGGCGGGGGTCGGGGATCCCGGGGCGCCGACCGTGACCGGGAACCTGCGCACGACCCGCTCGCCGCGAAGCAGCTCGAGCCGGAACTCGGAGAGGTCGACGCGAATCTCCCAGGGCACGCTCCCCGCCACGAGCCGCCGCGGGTCGAGGCGCACCCAGCCGAGCTCGCCGTCGCGCCGATGGGGCGTAGGCACGCCCGCCCAGGCGCCGCGTCGCTCGACGACCGAGAGCACGGTCGGCGAGCGCCATTCGGTGCGCGGGCGAAGCGTCGCGATCACCTTGCCGCCCGGTCGCTCACGCAGCGGCACCCGCACGCCCTTGCGCGGCCAGACGACCGGGTGGCCGCGGCGGGGCAGCTCGAGTACGCGCCGCAGCGCCGTGGCTGGGACCTCGGTGACGGTCGTCGTGGTGGTCTCTGTCACCGTGGTCGTGTAGGTGCGGGCGACGCCCGAATCGGGCTCGGCCTTCTCGCCGCATCCCGCCGCGAGCACAGCCGCCGCGGCGAGGCCCACCAGTCCGAGCCCGCGCGCCATCGTCCCCCGAGCTTACGCCTCACCTGCGTGCACGAGGACGGCGTTACCCCCCGGCCGGGGACCCAAGCCCGTCCCACAAACGAAACGGCGCGAGCCCCTCGGGGAGTCGCGCCTTGGGAAGCGGAGAGGGAGGGATTCGAACCCTCGAGAGAGCTTGTCGCCCCCTACTCGCTTAGCAGGCGAGTGCCTTCAGCCGCTCGGCCACCTCTCCGCGGCGAACTCGATTCTAGATATCCGAGCCCGATCTTCCGCAGTAGGCTCGCGCGGAGAGAAGAGTCTGGGCCCGACCCGAAGTTGCAGCCGACCGGCACCGACATCCAGGCGACGAGCGCTCCGCTCGACCGCGAGGCCCTCTACGAGCGCTACGAGGGCATCTTCGCTGGGATCTCGCGCCCGTTCGCCTTCGTCGACCTCGACGCGCTCGAGCACAACGCCCGCCACATGCTCGCCCAGGCGGGGACGCTGCCGATCCGCGTCGCCTCCAAGTCGGTGCGCTCGCGCGCGGTGCTCGAGCGGATCTTCGCGCTCGACGAACGCTTCCGCGGGATCCTGAGCTTCACGCTCGAGGAGGCGCTGATGCTCGCCGAGCACGGCTACCGGGACGTGTTCGTCGGCTATCCGACCGCCGACCGCGAGGCGCTCTCGCGCCTGGCGGCGCTGGCCGCGGAGCGACCCGACGACCACCCGGTCCTGCTCGTCGATGAGGTCGCGCAGCTCGACCTGATCGAGGCGGCGGCGGGGCGCGGCGCTACCCCGATCCGCGTCGCGATCGACATCGACCCGAGCTGGCGCCCGCTGGGGACGCACGGGGTTCGCATCGGGCCCAAGCGCTCGCCGGTGCGCACGCCGGAGCAGGCCCGGGCGCTCGCGCGCGAGGCCGCCCAGCGGCCCGGCACGCGCCTGGTCGGCGCGATGGCCTACGAGGGCCAGATCGCCGGGGTGGGCGACCGCCCGCCGGGCAGGCCGCTGCGCGGGGCGGCGATCCGCGTCATGCAGCGCCGCTCGCTGGAGGAGCTGCGGCAGCGGCTGCCCGGAGTGATCGCGGCCGTGCGCGAGGAGGCGGAGGGCGAGCTCGAGTTCGTCAACTGCGGCGGCACGGGCAGCCTCGCCCGCTCCGCCTCCCTGGGCGTCGCCACTGAGCTCAGCGCCGGCTCGGGCTTCTACGCGCCGGCACTCTTCGATGCCTACAGCGCGCTCGACCTGCGGCCGGCTGCGTTCTTCTGCCTGCCGATCGTGCGTCGCCCCGGCGCGGGGATCGCGACCGCCCTGGGCGGCGGCTATATCGCCTCCGGCCCTGCGGGGGCGGACCGCCTGCCGCAGCCGTACCTGCCGGCCGGCCTGCGCTTCGACTCCGAGGAGGGGGCCGGCGAGGTGCAGACGCCGCTGCTGGGCGCCGCCGCCGGCCGGCTGCGCGTCGGCGACCGCGTGTACCTGCGGCACGCCAAGGCGGGTGAGCTCTGCGAGCGCTTCAACTCGCTCTACCTCGTCCAGGGCGAGCGGATCGTCGACGAGGTGCCGACTTACCGCGGCGAGGGCTGGGCGTTCCTGTAGCCCGTCCCGATCACCCCGCTCGCTCAGCCCATCGAGGCGGATCAGTCGCGCAGGGCCTTACTTACTCGCCTCGCTCGGCGCGAGGGGGCCCAGCACGCGCTCGACGTAGGCGTTGGCGAAGACGCCGTCCGGATCGAGGCGCTTGCGCACCGCCTGGAAGTCGTCCCAGCGCGGGTAGAGCTCGCGCAGTTGCGCGGCCGTGAGGAAGTGGCGCTTGCCCCAGTGGGGGCGGGCGTCGAACTCGCGCAGGGCGTCCTCGACCGCGGTGAAGTAGCTGCGCCAGTCGAGCTTGCGGTCCTGGTGCACGGCGATGTAGCAGGTGTCGCGCTCGTAGGAGGGGCTGAGGAAGGCATCGTCGGGGGCCACGAAGCGCACCTCGATCGGGTAGCCGACGGCGAGCTCGGGGCGCTCCGCGATCGCCAGCACGCGTTCGAACGCCTCGCGCGCGTGCTCGCGGGGGACGCCGTACTCCATCTCCGTGAACTTGATCCGGCGCTCGGAGGCGAAGACGCGGTAGCTGCGGTCGATCTTGGTGGAGCGGCCGACGCCGTCAGCGGCCATGCGCGCGAGCTGCGGCACGCGCCTGGGCATGCGGCGCGCCGCCAGCGCGAACAGCTGGCCGACCCAGTTCTCGACCACGACCTCCTGCAGGTATACGGCGGCTGGATGCCGCGGCGCCGGCGGGGCGTCGGTGCGCTTGGTCTCCCGGCAGAGCGCGGTGCGGGTGTGGGGGAAGCAGTAGAACTCGAAGTGGTCGTTCGCGGCGTTCAGCTCGTCGAGGCGGGCCAGCGTCTCCTCGAGGGGCTTGGGGTTGTCGACCCGGTGCAGCGTGTAGGCGGGAACCGTCCGGACCGTGACCGAGTAGATGACCCCCAGCGCCCCGAGCCCGACCCGCGCGGCGCGCAGCAACTCGGGCTCCGACTCGTCGATCGTCACCAGCTGTCCGTCGGCGGTGACCAGCTCCAGCGCGGCGATCTGGGCACCGAGGTTCTGGAAGCGCTCGCCGGTGCCGTGGGTGCCTGTGGAGATCGCGCCGGCGATCGTCTGGCGGTCGATGTCACCCAGGTTCGCGAATGCCACACCGTGCTCGTCGAGCACACGGTTGAGATCGCCCAGCACGATGCCCGCCTCGACCTTGAAGAGCCCGGTGGCGGCGTCGAACGAGAGCGGCCTGGTGAGGTGGTCGAGGCGCACCATCACGTCGTCGGTGAGCGCGATGTCGGTGAACGAGTGACCCGAGGCCGAGGCGCGCACCTTGCGCCCGGCGGTGGCCGCCCGCGCCACGACCTCGCAGAGCTCCTCCCGGCTTTGGGGCCGCTCGATCACGGCGGGCTGGCAGACCTGATCGCGCGCCCAGTTGCTCCAACGGGGCATCTCGCGCGTGAGCCTAGACGAGCGTGCCGCGGGCGTTCTCGCCGGCGAGCTGGGCGGCTAGTCTGACCGCGGGCAGCGAACGCCCACCCGGAGGGGTGGCAGAGCGGTCGAATGCGGCGGCCTTGAAAGCCGTTGACCGGGCAACCCCCGGTCCGTGGGTTCGAATCCCACCCCCTCCGCTATCGAGGGGATCGACGCCGCGGGCGCGAGCCTTGTAGCCGTGCCGCTTGGCCGCGCGGCGGTCCGACCGCGTTCCATCCTGTAGGCCGAGGATCCGTCCTACGTGCGGGACGCGGTGACGTCACGCTCGCCCGCCAGCGCCTCCGCCGGGACATCGCTCGCCAGCGTCGGGTCGTCCCAGCGCGAGCGCAGGAAAGCGAGGGTTCCCAGGCACGCCGCGCAGAGGGCCAGGTAGGCGACCACGTCGCCCGCCGCCTCCCCCAGCGCAGCGCCGCCCGTGGTGCCCACCATCTGGCCGATCCCCCAGCCAAGGTTGATGAACCCGAACGCGAGCCCCTGCGGAACTCGCGCGAGCTCAGCCGCGTCGGCGACCATCGCCATCGCGGGCGAGTTCAGCACGCCCACGGCCGGCGAGATCAGGATCAGGAGGACCGCCAGGGCGAGCGCCGACTCAGGCAGGCCGATCAGGACGAGCAGCGCGGCGCTTGCTGCGAGCCCTACGGCGCTGGGAACCAGGCGGCCGCGCCGGTCCGAGACGCGACCCGCGAGCGGCGCGACCACCGCCTCCACCGCGGCCGAAGCGATGAAGGCGCCGGCGATCGCGAAGGCTCCTGCGCCGAGCTCGTCAAAGCGCAGCGGGACCAGTACCTCGAGCGTGCCGAAGACCAGCCCGGGCATGATCGTGAGCCACAGGCCCACGCGTGCGAGCGGCGCCCCGACCAAAGCGCGCAGCATGTCTCCGACCGGCAGCCCGCCCGCCGCAGGCGAGGGCACGCGAAGCCCCACGGTCGCGAGCGTCAAGACGGTTCCCCCCACCGCAACGGCCCCGAAGAGAGGCCCGCGTCCGAGCGCCTCCGCGGCACCGCCCAGCACCGGCCCGAACAGAACGCCGCCGATCGCGAACGCGAGGACGCCCCCGATCATCTCCCCGCGCCGCTCGCGCGGGGCCAGCGCCACAACCCAAGCGAACGCCCCGGCCCATGCCATCGCACCGCCCACCCCCTGGACGAAGCGCGCCCCGTCGAGCAGCAGGATGTGCTGCCCCAGCGCGAAGGCCAGGCTCGCGAGCGACATCAGGGCCAGGCCCGCCGCGACGGTGCGCCGCGGCCCGAACTTCGCGGCGAGCAGCCCGCCGGGGATCGCGACCAGCAGCGTGCCGACCGCGTAGGCGCCGGAGAGCACGCCCGCGTGCGTCTTGGAGAGCCCGAACTCCTCGGAGAGCTGCGGCAGGATCGGCGCGACGGCAGCGAAGAACATCGTCTCCACGAAGACGACCGTCGCAGCCAGCACCAGCAGCTTTCGCATCGAACGCAATCTAGGGATCGCGCCGCTAAAGCGATCGGCCGCCTCAGCCGATCTCTGTGGGTGCGGTTCCGGACGTGACGGTGATCCCCGCGCCGCGCGCCGAACCAGCTTCTCCCTCTCCTGCCCGTTCGCTCATCCCGCCCCAGGCGGGCTGACGGCGGGCGTCCACGGGGAAGGGGGGAGAACAAGCGGAAATGGGAGAGATCCGAATCGGACCTGCAAGCACTCGTTCAAAGGCGGCGCGAAGGACGTGATGAACTTGGCCGCGGTGCGCCCGCTTAGGCGTAGCTCGGGGCACGTGGAGAGGATTTCGGCCGCGGCCGCGCTGGTCGCGCTCGCCACGCTGGCCTGCCTCTGGGCGGGCCCGGCCGCAGGCGACGCGGAGGCCCGCGCCTACGTCCCTCCCAAGGGCAAGGTCTGGCACGGGGTGACCGACACCGGCTCGCTCACGGACTTCGACAGCTTCAAGGCACAGGTCGGCCACCACCCGCCGCTGCTGCACACGTTCGTGCACTGGGGCGTGCCGCTCACTACCGGCGCGCTGGAGCGCTGGAGGCAGGCCGAGACGCGCGGGGTGCTGAGCCTCTCCACCGCGCCGGGCGGAGGCACCGAGGTGATCACGCCGCGGCAGATAGCGATGGGCCGCGACGACCACTACCTGCTGCGGCTCAACCAGTCGATCGCGAACTCCGGCCAGGTGGTCTATCTGCGGCCCTTCGCGGAGATGAACAACTTCCGCAATCCCTACTGCGCCTACAACGCGGACGGCTCGCTGCGCAGCAACCAGCACCGCAAGCGCTGGTACAAGCTCGCGTGGCGGCGCGTGGTGCTGATCGTCCGCGGCGGGCCCCGTCGCAAGATCAACCGCAAGCTCGTGCGCATGGGCATGCCCAGGATCCACCGGGCGAAAAGCGAGCGGGGGCCCGTCTACCGCGAGCGCCTGGTGCCGGAGCGGCTCAAGGAGCCCAAGGTGGCGTTCATGTGGATGCCGCTCACGATCTCCAACCCCTACACCCGCAAGAACCGCCCGATGGCGTACTTCCCGGGCCGTCGCTACGTCGACTGGGTCGGCACCGACATCTACGCGAAGTACGCGACCCCGGGCGTCTGGCGCGCGCTCAACCAGTTCTTCCGCTCAAAGCCCCTGCGCCGCTTCCCCTTCGCGATCGGCGAGTACGGCCCGTGGGACAACGACCACAACGGGAGGTTCGTGCGCCGGCTGTTCCGCTGGGCGAAGAAGCGGCGACGGGTACGGGCGCTGATCTACTACCGCAGCGTTAACGCGGACAACCTCTTCAACCTCCAGCACTACTCAGGCGCCCGTCGGGCGCTCCGCCGCCTACTGAGCTCACCCCGCTTCCCCGAGTACGCGCCGGGGACGCGCAGCGAGCCCAGCGGGACGGTTCGGGGCCCGTAGCTCGCGACCCAGTCACGGGCCGGCAAGCCGGGTCGCGAGCCGGCAGAGAGCGCCGCTATCCCAGCACGCCCAGCGCGCGCAGGCGAGCTCGGCCCTCGGCGAGCGACCGGTTCACCTTCGTGTACGTCCAGCCGGTGAGCTCGCAGATCTCGGTGTAGGAGTAGCCCTCGCCGAGCAGCACGAGCGCGCGCCGCTCGGCGGGCTTGAGCCGGCGCAGTGCGCGGGCGCGCTCGCGGGCCCGCTCTCGCCCTTCAGCCTGCTCAGCCGGCGAGGAGGCCGCCCCGGGCACGAGCTCGGCGATCGACTCCGTAGCCACCAGCCGGACGCGCTCGCGACGCACCGCGAGCGCCTCCCGGCGCACGACCACGTGCATCCACCGCGCGAGCTGCGGCAGGGGGCCGGCGGGCCCCTTGGTGAGCAGGATCAGGGCCGCGCGCTGCAGCGCGTCCTCGGCGTCGTCCGCGCAGAGCGAGAAGCGCCGCGCCGTACTACGGAACGAGTGCGCGTGGGACTCGAGCAGGGCGATCGCGCGCCGGCGTCGAGCGAGCTCGTCATCCACGCACAGGAACAACCCCACGCCGCCTTGAAGCGCCCCAGGCGCAGACCTTGGCAGCTAGCCGCCTCGGCCTGGCGGGCAGCAGGTTCAGCACATCGGCGGCGCGGGCAGCGGGTTGCATTTCCCGCGCCCGGACCTACACAACGCGCCGCGACGCAGTAGGAAGCTGGGCTTCTGCACTAACGGCGGGAGCGGCTCGGGCACCGCCCGAGCCCACGGCCAGTTGGCCTGAACGCCGCTGGCAACACTGCGAAGGAGGAGCGAACTGAGATTTCCAGGACGAACGGCAGGGGGGGTCCTCGCCCTTATCGCGAGCCTTGCCATCGGCGTGCTGCCCGCTGCTGCCCAGGCGAAGGTCAACCTCTCCTCGTCCCTGACCCGCCACTTCGGCCGGGGCAAGCTGCGTGCGGGGTCCACGGCGGGCACCGGGGCCGAGTACGCGACCTTCGACGTCCTCAGCTGGCGGCTGAAGCAGCGCTAGGGGACGGGGGCGTCCCAGACACCAAGACGTCGCCGCCTACAGAGGGGGGACCGACTCGACCAAGGCTCGAGTCGCTCTCACCGCCTGCCCTGGCGGCGCTGGCCAAATCCAACCAACACAAGGAGAAACCAAGTGCTACCAACAGCAAGGATCGCGAGAGATGCCCTTGCGCTGGTCGCCGCCGTGGGCCTCGCTCTCGCGATGCTCCCGGCCGCGGCCGGCGCCAAGGTCAAGCTCGCCTACCCGAACTTCCAGAGCACCGAGGGCCTCGCGCTCAACGGCTCGGCCGTCACGGCCGAGCAGGACGGGCGATGGCGGCTGCGGCTCACGGATCACGAAGGCCAGGCGGGCTCAGCGTTCACCGTCCAGAAGCTGGTCAGCCCCCGCAAGCCCTTCAAGGCCTACTTCCGATCCGTCCTGCATTCGGGCTCCCTGGTCCCGGCCGACGGCCTCACCTTCACCCTGCACAAGGCGCCCGCGAGCGCGCTCGGCGGGGCGGGGAACTACCTGGGCTACGCCGGGATCCCGGGCAAGAGCATCGCGATCGCCCATGACCTCTTCGACGCCCAGGAGCAGATCGAGATACACAGGGTCTCGCTGCTGCGCAACGGCAACGTCGTCAAGCCGCTCGCCTACTGGGACCCGTTCTACCGCATGGACAAGCTGACGCTGCACACCTGGGTCGACTACCGGGCGAAGAAGAAGACGCTGCGCGTCTACGTCGACACGCGCAGCAAGCGGCCGACGCGGCCGGTCATCACGCACAAGATCAACCTGGCCAGGCACTTCGGCCGGGGCAAGCTGCGGGCCGGGTTCACCGGCGCGACAGGCATGGAGTGGGTGACGGCCGACGTGCTCGCCTGGCGACTCAGCCAGCGCTAGCACCAGCGCGCCCGCACCGGGCTCGGCCTCCGAGGGCTCGGCGGCGCGCTTGCGCCGCCGAGCCCCGGGGTCGCTCAGCGGGCGTCGCGCCCCTCCGGGTCCACGCCGTTTCGCGCGCCCGCCGCCTCTGGCTGCACGGCTGACTGAAGAGAGCGGTGAAGGCGCGGCGGAGCCTCGCCGGGATCGCAAGAACGGTTTCGGACGCTGCGTTGCTGTCGTAATGGCGGAGGAGCAGCGTGGAAGCGCGGGTATTCTGGCCCCGATGGCTACCTGCCTCGTCACCGGTGGAGCGGGGTTTCTCGGCTCGCACCTGTGCGACGCCCTGATCGAGCGCGGGCACCGCGTGCTCTGCGTCGACAACCTCGACACGGGCTCGTTGCAGAACATCGAGCACGTGCGCGACTCGGAGCGCTTCAAGTTCATCATGCATGACGTCACCGAGCCGCTCTACGTGGACGAGCCGGTCGACTTCGTCTACCACCTGGCCTCGCCCGCGAGCCCGATCGACTATTTGCGCCTGCCCCTACACACGCTGAAGGTGGGCTCGTACGGCACCCACCACATGCTCGGCCTCGCGAAGCTCCACCGGGCCCGGTTCGTCCTCGCCTCGACCTCCGAGGTCTACGGCGACCCGCAGGTCCACCCCCAGCCCGAGACCTACTGGGGTCACGTCAACCCGATCGGCCCGCGCGGCGTCTACGACGAGGCGAAGCGCTACGCCGAGGCGCTGACGATGGCCTACCACCGGCAGCAGGGAGTGAACACCGGGATTGTTCGGACCTTCAACTCGGTGCTCGCCGACGAGCAGATCCTCTACGACGACGGCCGCGAGCTAAGGCGGGAACGCGCCGTCGAGCTCGCCGCCCGCCTCGCCACCTACGCGGTCTCGGCCAACTACGTTCCGCGGAGGCCTGGCGGCGGGCCGATCGCGCTCGCGGAGCGGCCGCGCGCCCGCGCCGTGGAGTACCCGCTGGACGGCCTCGGTTTCAGCGTCCCGGCCTTCGCTGCCGACGGCACCGCCGTCAGCGCCCCCGCCGACGCCTTCGTGGGCCACCCCACACGCCAGCGCTGCTACGAGGTCACGACCCGCTACGGACGCTCGATCAAGGTCACTGGCGATCACTCCCTGTTCGTCGAAGGTCCGGGCGGGCAGCCGGTGGAGAAGCCGGTCAATGACCTCAAGGTCGGGGACCGCGTCGCGCTCATGGGCCGACTCGAGGTTCCGGAACGCGACCGGCGCCTGGTGAGCATGCTCGAGGTGTGGCACTGGGCGGAGGAGGACCCGTGGGACCTCCTCGTCGAGGCCGAGGGGCTGGGCGAGCTCGCCTGGGAGCACCGACGTGAGCTGCTCGGCGCCCTGGCCGCCGAGCGGCGGAACCGCGGGCCGAACTGGCGGAACGGGGCTTGGGGGAAGATCCTCAGGATGCGGCGGACCAACAGCGTCCCGCTCGCAGCGCTCTGGCGGATCGGTCATCCGCCCCCGGAGGGCGCCGTCGTGCGACCCCTGGGCACGACCCACGGAGGTCGGCTGCCGATCGAGATCGAGATCAGCGATGAGTTCCTCTGGTTCCTCGGGGTGTGGGTTGCCGAGGGGTCTTGGGCGGAATCCGAGAAGGGCGGCTTCATCTCGATCGCCAGTGATGAGCATGTCGTTCGCAGGGCGGCCGAGTTCGTCCGCCGGCACCTAGGCCTCCGCGTCGTGGAGGCCGACGCCCGCCGCAACGAGGCGCCCGCGATGTACGTCCACTCCCGGCTGCTGCTGAGGCTGATGGAGTTCCTCGGCTTCGGCCACCGCAAGCATGGCATCCCCGGGTGGATCCTGGGCCTGCCGCTGAGCCGCCTGAAGTGGTTCATCGAGGGCTACCGCGAGGGAGACGGGGCCCACTCCGGCAAGAAGCTCGAGGAGGGACGCGTCCACGAGTTCTCGACGACCAACGAGGGTCTGAAGGACGACCTCATCGTCGCCCTCGCCCGTTTCGGACTGCTGCCGCGAGTCCACCGCTGCGAAACGCACATATCGGGCAAAGGGCCGCGAAAGTACCCGTTCTGGCGCCTGATCCTCTCGCACGTTCATCCCTGGAGCCCGCTCGAGTGGGACCGGGGCGTGACGCAGAAGCTGAACGCCCGCCGTACCGGCGACCTGGTCTGGGCGAAGGTCACCGAGATCCGCGAGATCGAAGCCACGCCGCTCGTGTTCGACTTCTGCGTCCCCGGCTACGAGAACTTCTGGGCGGGGACGGGTGTGATGGCCCACAACACCTACGGGCCCCGTATGAGACCGCACGACGGGCGCGCGATCCCGACGTTCCTGCGCCAGGCGCTGCAGGACAAGCCGCTCACCGTGTTCGGTGACGGCAGCCAGACGCGAAGCTTCTGCTACGTGGACGACCAGATCCGCGGCTACATCGCGATGGCCGAGTCGGACGTCCACGAGCCGGTCAACATCGGCAACCCCGACGAGTACACGCTGCTCGAGCTCGCCGAGACGGTGATCGAGGTGACCGGGTCGCGCTCGGAGATCGTCTTCGAGGCGCTGCCGGTCGACGACCCCAAGGTGCGCCGGCCCGACATCACGCGCGCGAGGGAGTTGCTCGGCTGGCAGCCGGAGATCGACCTGCGCGAGGGCCTCAAGCGGACGATCGAGCAGGCCGGGGTCGAACGGCTGGTGGGCTCACAGCCCTGAGCGGCCCTAAGCTGCACCCGCCTTGCCCGACAACCCTTCCCGGATCCAGCGCCTGCGCATCGCGCACCTGACCGCGACCTTCCCGCCCTACCGCGGCGGCGCCGGCAACACCGCCTACCGCTTCGCCAAGGGGCAGGCGCAGCGCGGCCACCACGTCGAGGTCTTCACGGCGCCCGCGCCCGGCGAGATCCCCGACCCGGGCGGGGCGATCGTCCATCGAATCCAGCCGACCTTCGCGATCGGCAACGCCCCCCTCATCCCCCGGCTCGCGCTTCTCACCGGCTTCGATGTCGTACACGTGCACTACCCGTTCATCTTCGGCAGCGAGCTCACCCTGATCGCCCGCCTGCGCCGGGCCGCCCGCCGCCAGGCGCTGATCGTCCACTACAAGAACCGCCTCGTCGGCAAGGGGGCGCGCGGGGCGCTGTTCGAGCTCTACGAGCACAGCGTCGCCCCGGCCCTGATCCGCGCCGCCGACCGCGTGCTCGTGCTCTCCCGCGACCACGCGAACTCGGTCTCCTACCTGCGGCGCACGGGCGAGCGCGAGCCGCAGAAGCTGATCGTGATGCCGAACGGGGTCGACGCCGAGCAGTTCTCGCCCGGGGAGGACCGCTCGCGGCTGCGCGAACGGCTCGGCATCCCGTCCGACGCGGTCGTCGCCGCCTTCGTCGCCACGCTCGACCGCGCCCACCACTTCAAGCGCGTCGACGTCGCGATCGACGCGCTGGCGGAGCTTGGCGATCCGGAGGCGCACCTCGTCGTGGCGGGCGGCGGCGAGCTCTTGGGGGATTTCCGGGCCCGTGCCCGCGAGCGTGGCGTGGGCGAGCGGGTGCATTTCCTCGGCGCCGTGCCGCACCCCGAGCTGCCGGACGTCCTGCGCGCGTGCGACCTCTTCCTGCTCACGACCGAGCCGCCCGAGTCGTTCGGGATCGTGCTGATCGAGGCGATGGCGAGCGGGCTGCCGGTGGTCGCGACCGACTACCCGGGCGTGCGCGCGGTCGTCGACGAGGGCGAGAACGGCCTGCTGGCGCCGCGCGGCGATGTTCGCGCGGTCGCGGCGCGGCTACGTGAGCTGATCGCAGCCGGACCCGAGGGGCGCGCGCGGATGGGCGCGGCGGGGCGCGCCAAGGCGGAGCGCGAGTGGAACTGGCCGCGCCTGCTCGATCGCATGGACGACGCCTACGCGCAGGCGATGGCCGCCCGCCGAGCGAGGATGGGCTGATGCCGCAGCGCCGCCTCCTGCTCGCCGCCTACTTCTTCCCGCCCTGCACCGACACGGGCGCGCACCGCCCCGCGGCGATGGCCAAGTACCTGCGCCGGCTGGGCCACGAGGTGACCGTGCTCACCACCTCCGCCTACGGCCGCCTGGCGGCCGAGCAAAAGGAGCGGATCGTGCGCACCGCGGACGCGCAGCTTTGGCGCGCCCGCCTGCGCGGCGCGCGGACGATCGCCTCGCTCTATGACTCGGACACCTACGGCAACCGGCCGCACCCACTGAGCCGGGTGATCGTGCCCGAACCGCTGGCGCTCGCCTGGACCCCGTTCGCGCTGCGCGCTGCGCTGCGCCTGCACCGCCAGCGACCCTTCGACGCGGTGATCACAACCTCCCCGCCCGAGTCGATCCACGCGATCGGACGCGCGCTGGAGCGCCGCGGCGTCGCCTGGGTGGCCGACGTGCGCGACGCCTGGAACTTCGAGCCCCTGCGCCCGCCCTTCCCGACGAAGGTGCAGCGGCGCCTCGACGAGCGCCTCGAGCGCTCGCTGCTGGGCGCGGCCGACGCGGTGGTGTGCGTCTCCGAGCCGGCCGCGGCCGACCTGCGGGCGCGCGGCATCGCCGATCCCGCCCTCGTCCCCAACGCCGCCGACCCCGAGCTGCTCGAGGCCGCGGACCCGGCATCGGTGGCCGACCTGCTCGACCCCGAGCGCACCTCGCTCGTCTACACCGGCCGCTTCGGCAGCTACGGGCGCGACCCGCGGCCGCTGACCCGGGGCCTGCGCCTGCTCGCCGAACGGGAACCCGAGACCGCGTCGAAGCTCGAGCTCGTGATCGCCGGGCCGCTCACCGAGGAGGAGGCGGAGCTCTTCGCCGCCGACTTCGCGCCGGCCAGGGTCCGGCACGTGGGCTCGCTCGAGCGCGGCCACGCGCTCGCCCTACAGCGCGCCGCCGACGCGCTGCTCTTGGTCGCCCAGCCGCAGCGCAGCCAGCTCGCCAACTTCAAGCTGTTCGAGTACATGGCGGCCGGCCCGCCCGTGCTGGCGCTAGCGGCGGGGACCGAGGCCGGGAGGATCGTGGCCGAGGCGGGCGGCGAGGCCGTGCGCGCCGACGATCCCGAGGCGATCGCCGCGGCGCTCGCGCGCACCGCGCGCGGCGAGCTCAAGCCGTTCGACCCCGCCGTGCGCGAGCGCTACTCCTACCCCGCGGCGGCGGAGCGGATGGCGGAAGCGGTCGAGCGAGCGCTCGCGCGACGCGGCTGAGCCACCCGCACCGAGGCCGAACGCCCTCCAGGCGTCCGACCCTCAACCGCCACGCGCTCGCCGGATGATCGCGTCGGTGACCCGCTCGGCCGCCCCCTCGACCTGATCCAGGTAGAGATTCGGCTCGAGCGCCTCGAGCTCGATCACCATCGGCCTGCCGGTCGCGTCGGGGATCATGTCGACCCGCGCGTACAGCGGCACGTAGCCGAAGCGCTCGGCGACCCAGTCGATCGCCGCCTGTGCGAGCTCGAGCTCGTCGGCGCTGGCGCTGCCGGCGGTGACCAGCCCGGGGTCGAACATGGCCTCGGCCGCGATCGCGCCCTCGCGCGCGTAGGCGACCTGGTCGGGGGCCAGGATCGCGCGCTTGTGCAGCGGGTGGCTGACCTTGCCGTCGAGGCAGACGACCGCGGTCTCGCCTGCGACCTCCACCGAACGCTGGTAGGGCTGCACGAGCGCGGCGCGACCGCTCGCCTGGATCGCGCGGATGTGCTCGCGCGCCTCGTCGTGCTTGGCGGGGCTGAAGCGGCCCGCGTCGATCGCGCCCGCGGAGACGTTGGGCTTGACCACCACCTCCCCCTCGAGCTCGGGCACCGGGTCGCCCGGCTCCACGAACGTCGTCGGGACCACCGGGAACCCCGCCTCGGCGAGGTCGCGCAAGTACCGCTTGTCCGAGTTCCAGCGCACAAGCGCGGGCGAGTTGTGCAGGCGCGGGCCGATGCGCTCCGCCCAGGCGATGAACTCGTCGCGGCGCTTGGCGTAGTCCCAGGTCGAGCGGATCACGACCGCGTCGAAGGCCTCCCAGTCGGCGCCCGGCTCGTCCCACGGGATGCGCTCGACCTCGACCCCGCGCTCGCGCAGGGCCGCGGCGAGTCGCTCGTCGTCGAGGAACTCGGGCGGCAGGTCGCGGAAGCTGGCGATGGCAACGCGCACTTCCCCCGATCGTACGGGCGCAGCGGCGCACCACCCGCCGGGCATATCCTGCAAATTGATGAGCGACGAGAACCCAACCGCGGTCGACACCGGCGCCCACCGTTACATCGCGCCGGTGGTCGGACCGGACGACGAGCGGGTCTTCACCGACTCCGGCATCGAGATCAAGCGGGTCTACCATGCCGACGACGTGGCGCCAGGCCTGGAGGAGCGCCTGGGCGAGCCGGGCGAGTATCCGTTCACCCGCGGCATCCACCCCGGCATGTACCGCGACCGGCTGTGGACGATGCGCCAGTACGCCGGCTACGCGACGCCCGAGGACACAAACCGCCGCTACCGCTACCTGATCGAGCACGGCTCGACCGGGCTCTCGATGGCCTTCGACCTGCCCACGCAGCTGGGACGTGACTCCGACGACCCGCTGTGCGAGGGCGAGGTGGGCCGCACCGGGGTCCCGATCGACACGATCGAGGACATGCGGATCTGCTTCGAGGGGATCCCCCTCGACCAGGTCTCGACCTCGATGACGATCAACGCCCCGGCCGCGTGCCTGCTGCTGCTGTACGAGCTCGTCGCCGAGGAGCAGGGCGTGCCGCCCGAGAAGCTGCGCGGAACCGTCCAGAACGACGTGCTCAAGGAGTACGTGGCGCGCGGGAACTACATCTTCCCGCCCGAGCCGACCATGCGGCTCACCACCGACATCTTCGAGTACTGCCGGGATCGCGTCCCGAAGTGGAACACGATCTCGATCTCCGGCTACCACATCCGCGAGAAGGGCTGCTCGGCGGTGCAGGAGGTGGCCTTCACCCTCGCCAACGCGATCGCCTACACCGAGGCCGCGATCGCGCGCGGCATGGACGTGGACGAGTTCGCCGGCCGCCTCGCGTTCTTCTTCAACTGCCACAACAACGTCTTCCAGGAGGTCGCCAAGTTCCGGGCGGCCCGGCGCATGTGGGCGAAGATCATGCGCGAGCGCTTCGGCGCCAAGGAGAAGCGCTCGCAGATGATCCGCTTCCACACCCAGACCGGCGGGGTCACGCTGCAGGCGCAGCAGCCCGAGGTGAACATCATCCGCGTCGCCCTGCAGGGGTTCGCGGCGGTCTGCGGCGGCACCCAGTCGCTGCACACCAACGGCTTCGACGAGGCGCTGGCGCTGCCGACCGAGCGCTCGGCGCGGATCGCCCTGCGCACGCAGCAGGTGATCGCGCACGAGTCGGGCGCCGCGGACACCGTCGATCCCTTCGCGGGCTCCTACTTCATCGAGTCCTTGACCGACGAGATCGAGACCCGCGCCTGGGAGCTGATCGAGGAGGTCGACCGCCAGGGCGGCTCGGTGAACGCGCTCGAGTTCATCCAGCGGGAGATCGAGGAGTCGGCTGCCTCCTACCACGAGCGCTACCGCACGGGGCAGGACATCGTGGTCGGCGTCAACAAGTACGTGACCGACCAGCCCGACGACATCGAGATCCTGCGCATCGACCCCGAGTCGGAAAGGCGGCAGGTGGAGCGCCTCAAGCGCTTCAAGCAGAACCGCGACCAAGCGGCCGTCGAGGCCAAGCTCGAGGCGCTGCGTGAGATCTGCCGCGGCGACGGCAACCTGCTCTATCCGATCCGCGACGCCCTCGCCGTCGGCGCCTCGATCGGAGAGGTCTGCGGCGCCATGCGCGACGTCTTCGGCGAGTACCAGGGCGGGGCGTTCTTCTAGGCCCCGATGGCATCCCCGCCCCCCGCAGTGCCCGACGGCGACCCCGCGGCGCTCGCCGCGCTCACGCGCGAGCGGGGCGCCCAGCTGCTCGACGCGCTCGAGGAGCATCTGCCGGGCTCGCGCGAGCACGCCGAGTCGACGGGGGCCTACGCTTTCGCGGCGGCCGCCGGGATGGGCCTGGAGCGCGCCAGCGCCGAGCTCTACCGCGAGGCGGCGAAGCTGCACGAGATCGGCCGCCTCTACGAGCCGACGGGCGCGCAGGCGGCGGGCCTGAGCGGCGAGGGCGCTCAACAGGAGGCGCAACCGGCCGCGCCAGGCGGCGAGGGACGGGCCGGGGCCTCCGCGGATGCCCCCCGCGACACGCACGCTGCCGGCGCGGCGCTGGCCCGCGGGGCGGGGTTGCCGGCGGAGATCTGCGAGTGGCTCGAGGCCGCGGGCGAGCGCTACGACGGGGCCGGGCCGCGGGCGCTCGCGGGCGACGCGATCCCGATCGCCTCACGCATCATTCGCGCCGCCTGCGAGTGCGACCGCCTCGTGCGCGAGCCGGGGGCGGAGGTGGCGCCGCAGCAGCGGATCGAAGGCGCCCTGGCCGGCCTGCGGGCGCGGGCGGGACGGGAGCTCGACCCGGACGTCGTCCGCGCCCTGGGCGAGGTCCTCGGCGAGGCGCGGGCGCAGGGATGAACCGGAGGCTCCCTTCCGCGCTGCGCGGGGCACTGCCCTGCTCATAGAATCCCGCGGCCGTGCGCGAGACCAATCCCAAGACCCACGAGGAGAAACTCGCCTACCTGCGCGAGCTGCGCGAGCAGGCGATCCACTCCGCCTCCGAGGCGGCGGTCGAGAAGCAGTACGCCAAGGGCAAGCTCACCGCGCGTGAGCGCATCGAGAAGCTGCTCGACCCCGGCTCCTTCGAGGAGCTGGACATGTTCGTGCGCCACCGCACCCACGACTTCGACATGCAGAAGAACCGTCCCTATGGCGACGCGGTGGTGACCGGCCACGGCACGATCGACGGGCGCACCGTCTTCGTCTTCAGCCAGGACTTCACGGTCTTCGGCGGATCGCTGGGCGAGGTGATGGCGGAGAAGATCTGCAAGGTGATGGACCTAGCCGCGAAGACGGGAGCGCCGGTGATCGGCCTCAACGACTCAGGCGGCGCGCGCATCCAGGAGGGCGTCGTCTCGCTCGGCGGCTACGGGGACGTGTTCGCGCGCAACGTCCGCTGCTCGGGCGTGATCCCGCAGATCAGCGTGATCATGGGCCCCTGCGCGGGCGGCGCGGTCTACTCGCCGGCGATGACCGACTTCATCTTCATGGTCAAGGAGACCTCGCACATGTTCATCACCGGCCCCGAGGTGATCAAGACGGTGACCGGCGAGGAGGTCTCCTTCGAGGAGCTGGGCGGGGCGATGACCCACTCGACCAAGTCGGGCGTGGCCCACTTCGCCGCGGAGGACGAGGAGTCGTGCCTGGAGGACGTGCGCTACCTGCTGAGCTTCCTGCCCTCCAACAACATGGAGCTGCCGCCGCGCGTGGAGCCGACCGACGATCCCGAGCGGCGCGACGAGGAGCTCAACACGATCGTCCCCGACGATCCGGCGAAGCCCTACGACATGCGCGACGTGATCTCGCTGATCGTCGACGACGGCGAGTTCTTCGAGGTGCACGAGAACTACGCGCGCAACATCGTCTGCGGCTTCGCGCGCCTCGACGGGTACGCGGTCGGGGTCGTCGGCAACCAGCCCGCGCACCTGGCCGGCGTGCTCGACATCGACTCCTCGGAGAAGGCGGCGCGCTTCGTGCGCACCTGCGACGCCTTCAACGTGCCGCTGATCACCTTCACCGACGTGCCGGGCTTCCTCCCCGGCACCAACCAGGAGTGGGGCGGGATCATCCGTCACGGCGCCAAGCTGCTCTACGCCTTCACCGAGGCCACCGTGCCGAAGCTGACCGTGGTCACGCGCAAGGCCTACGGCGGCGCCTACGACGTCATGGCCTCCAAGCACATGCTGGCCGACTACAACTTCGCCTGGCCGACGGCCGAGATCGCGGTGATGGGGCCGGAGGGCGCGGTCAACATCATCTACCGGCGCGACATCGCGAACTCGCCCACGCCCGAGGAGCGGCGGGCGAAGCTGATCGACGACTACAAGGCGCACTTCGCCAATCCCTACGCCGCCGCGGAGCGCGGGTACATCGACGACGTGATCGAGCCCAAGGACACGCGGCCGAAGCTGATCCGCGCCCTGCGCACCTTGCAGACCAAGCGCGTCGAGCAGCCCAAGCGCAAGCACGGGAACATCCCGCTCTAGCCCGTCCCGGGCGGCGAGGCGCGCGCCACCCCAGGCGCGGATCGCGTCGTCTCCAGAGGTGCCGACGATCACGTCGTCGCCTGGCGTGCCGACCGTCACCTCCCCCGGAGCGGCGACGATCGCCGCGTGCCTTCCCGCGCCCCCGCCACCTGACGTCGCGATGCCTCGAACACCGGGTCTGGGCGGCTCACATCCTCGCACCCGCCGGGGCGAACTGACGCTAGAGTCCGCGACCGTGAGCCCCAGCAACGCCGAGGGCGACAAGCCGAAGGTGCGGATCGAGCTGGCCTCCGTCGAGGCGTCCGCGAGCGAGGCGGCGGCGATCGTCGCGGCGGTCGAGCAGTTCATCGCCGACACGACGCCGCCCCCCACGCCGCGCCCGACGGTCAGCGCGTGGCAGCGCGTCGCGCTCGCGGACAACGTCTCCGGGCGCCAGTTCGAGGGCGGCTACGTCTGGGGCCACGCGCCGCGACCCTGGCACTGATCCGCGCCGGCTCTCCGAGTCAGCGAAGTCGACTGAGCGCGGGCGGGCCCCACGCGCGAGTCGCGGAGCCCGCCGCCGCCCGCCTCGCTCAGCTGGCTTGCGCCTCGGGTGCGCGCACGGGCCAGCGCGCAGAGTGCGCCTCGGCCGCCGCCTCGATCGCCACGCGGTCTGCTTCGCGCAGCTCGCGCGGCACGTCGATCTCGAGCGGATCCTCCTGCCAGAGGGGATCCAGCCCAGCCAGCGCCTCGACCACGGCGAGCGCCGCGATCGGCTGGTGGTCGAGGCTGTAGCCGCCCTCCTGGACCACGACCAGGTGCCCCTCGCAGAGCTCCTCGGCCAGATCGACCAGCCGCTGCGCCATGCCGCGGAAGCCCTCGCTCGTCACGCTCATGCGGCCCAAAGGATCGGAGGCCGAGGGGTCCTGGCCAGCGGAGACGAGCACGAACTGCGGGCCGAACTCGCGCAGCGCGGGCAGCACAAGCGAGTCGAACGCGGTCAGGTAGGCGTCGTCGCCCGCGCCCGCGGGCAGGGGGATGTTGATCGTGAACCCGTCGCCCTCGCCCTCGCCCGTCTGCTCGAGCCGCCCGTAGTTCTCCGGGTAGAGCCCGTCCTGGTGCAGGGATACGAACAGCACCGAGGGATCCGCGTAGAAGATGTCGTGGGTGCCGTTGCCGTGGTGAACGTCCCAGTCGACGATCGCCACGCGCTCGAGGCCGCGGCGCTGGGCGTGGCGGGCGGCAACCGCCACCAGGTTGAAGATGCAGAACCCCATCGGGGTGTCGGCGGTGCTGTGGTGGCCCGGCGGGCGCAGGTTGACGTAGGCGTTTCGGACGCGCCCGTCGAGCACCGCGTCGACCGCCTCGAGGGTGCCGCCCAAGGCGAGCAGCGCCGGCTGCCACGTGCTGGGGCCGACGCGGGCCTCGGGCCCAACCCAGACCAGCTCGCCGCTCTCGCAGGCCTCGCGGACCTTGTCGATCATCTCGCGCGGGTGCACGAGCTCGATCTCCTCGTAGCTCGCCTCGCGCGCAGGAATCTGCTCGAGCTGCGCGAGCACGCCCGAACGCTCGAGGATCTGGTGGGTGCGGGCCAGCCGCTCGGGCCGCTCGACGTGTGCGACCTCGAGCCAGGGCTGAACGCGCTCGTTGAGGATCATCGAGCCGTTGTCGTGGGCGAGGCAGCGCTCATCCCAGCAGTAGCCCGTGCGGCGCGGGGTCATCGTCCGGCCTCCGTCTCCATCGGCACCTCCTCTGCGTCGATGTGCGATCCGTGCGCAGCCGCCCGGCGGTCGCCCTCAGGCGACATCGCCCGCCCCCCTCAGTCGCGCCCAGCGCACCCGGACGAGGTCTCGAACACGCTCGAGCAGCTGCATGATCCCGCCGGGGAAGGCGAGAACCGTGAGCACGATCAGCGCCCCTATCAGGCCCAGGCGCAGGCTGCCCGCCACGCGCAGGTACTCGTTGCCGAACGTGATCAGGAACGCGCCGATGATCGGCCCGAAGAACGTTCCGACGCCTCCCAGCAGCCACATCGTGATCACCATCAGGAATTGGTCGATGCTGAGCATCCCAGGCGAGATCGTGCCCAAAGTGTGCGCGAAGAAGCCGCCGGCGATGCCCGTGACCAGCGAGCTGATCGCGAACACCTTCAGTCCCTCGCGGTAGCGGTCCACGCCGACCGCCCCGGCGAAGTCCTCGGCATCGCGCAGCGCCATGAACGCCATGCCGGTGCGGCCGTTCACGATCCGGTAGAGCACGAACAGCGCCACCACCGCGAACGCGAACGTCAGGTAGTAGGCCTGCCAGCGCTGGATGTCGTCGAGGAAGGTCGGGATGCCGAGCAGGCCGATGCCGCCGCCGGTCCAGTCGCCCAGCAGAGAGATGATCGAGGGCAGTGCCAGCTCGAACGCCAGCGTGAGCAGGGCGATGTAGATCCCGCGCAGGCGCAGGGCCGGCAGCCCGAGCAGCGTGGTGACGATCACCATCGCGACCAGCCCCCCTACCCACACCGTGATCCACGGGGACAGCCCGAGCTCGATCGACATCACCGCGGAGACGTACGCCCCGACCACGAAGAAGCCGAGGTTGCCCAGCGAGAGGATCCCCGAGTAGCCGTTCAGCAGGTTCCAGTACGAGGCGACGACCGCGTAGATGAAGGCGAGGCTCGCCACGTGCAGCGTGAAGCGGGTCGCGCCCAGATACGGCCAGGCGACCAGGAAGACGACGAGGGCGAGGAGCAGCAGCCGCCCCGGCGTCGTCAGGTTGCGCAGTCGCTCCGCGATCATGCCGCCCTCCCGCCGAGGATGCCCTGGGGTCGCAGCGTCAGCACGAGGATGAAGACCGCGAGCCACACCGGCCAGATCCACAGCGACCCCGCGTAGAGGGTGACCATGGTCTCGATCACCCCGAGGGTGAACGCGGCCAGGATCGCCCCGGGGATGCTGCCGAGCCCGCCGAAGACGACGATGATGAAGCCCTTGATCATCCAGTCCCACCCGATCGCGGGCGTCATGTAGGAGTGGGTGCCGAGCAGCACCCCGCTCACGCCGGTGAGCACGAAGGCAAGCGCGAAGGTCAGGCCGTAGACGCGGTTGGTGTCGATGCCGACGATGCGGGCGCCGTGAACCGACGAGGCCACGCCGCGCATCGCCCGCCCCAGCGACGTCCTCGTCATGAAGGCCCAGATCCCGGCCATGATCGCGACCGAGATCACGACCAGGGAGAGCTCGTGGTAGCTGATCGGGCCGAACCAGAGGTTGACGCTGCCGCTGAAGAACTCGGGCAGCGCCTTCACCCGCGGGCCGAAGATCTCGAGCAGGGCGAACTGCACGATGATCGCCAGGCCGAGGGTGAGCAGGAGGGTCGCGAAGTCCGCCTCCTTGCGCCGCATCAGCGGCCTGACGCCCCACTGGTAGGTCGCCCAGCCGAGCGGGACCATCACCGCCAGGGCCACCAGTAGGCCGGGGAAGAAGCCCGCGCCGACCTCCACCCCGATCAGCCAGGTCATGTACCCGCCGATCAGCGCCACGTGGCCATGGGCGAAGTTGAAGATCCGGCTCACGCCGTAGATCACGGTCAGGCCGATCGCCATGATCGCGTACAGCGACCCGATCATCAGCCCGCTCCAGAGCGCTGAGAAGAATTCGTCCATCAGAAGTACGCCTCGTGGATCGCTTCGACGTCGGCTTCCGCCGCCGGCTGCTCGAACTCGATCCGGCCCCGCTTGAGCAGGTAAATCCGCTTCGCCAGCCGAAGCGCGTAGTCGATCTCCTGCTCGACCAGAAGGACCGTGATCCCCGTCTCGCGG
>Ga0310822_100057_pt1 | contig 223142 bp, 205 predicted proteins | sample P4_ome_2_FD_201313 | JGI IMG/M metagenome (GOLD analysis project Ga0310822, IMG submission 201313) | Sorghum-adapted microbial communities from Joint BioEnergy Institute, Emeryville, California, United States - P4_Day56_Rep2 | ecosystem: Engineered > Bioreactor > SSF (Solid state fermentation)...
AAACCTCTGAGTCTTCCATCGTGGTGTCCAACAACCGAAGCGCACGGTCACGAAACTCCGGCGAATACTTACGTGGCATGTTCCTGATCCTCCTATACGGATCGGAACAAAACCTGGGGTACTTCAGGTTCCGGCGTTGCGGTTCTCGCCGGTGCTCCTGGCCTTTGGTCGTCGTGACGGGGTTGGGTGTTCAGGTGGTGTGCAGTGCGGTGAAGCCGGTGTGGATGAGGTCGCTCCAGGGCCATCCGCGGGGAAGCCGTAAGAGGCGGCGCCGTCCTGAGCAGATGATGCGCCCGGCCACGCTCAGTAGTCGCAGGCGTAGCCGTTTGGGTTCCCAGCGCCGGGCCGGATGGGTGCCGAAGGCCAGGAGTTGGGTCCAGGCCAGCAGGTCAGCGGCCAGCAGGGTGATCTCCAGCCAGATCTGATTCTGGGCGAATCCGTGGAACGGCAGGTTGGTCAGGCCGGTGTCTTTGAGGTTGCGGATGCGGTCTTCGGCGCGGGCGCGTTGACGGTGACGGACTTCCAGATCGGGGATCGACCAGCCGCGGGTGTTGGTGGCAAAGCAGGTGATCCGCCAGCCGTTGTCGTCGGTGAGCCGCAGCTGGGCGCAGGGGTGGGGGCGTTCGCGGCGGGCGATGACCCGCATCCCGGCCGGCCAGCCGCGCAGCGTGTCGGGCAGATACCGGGTCAACTCGGCAACCTGGGCGCCCTCGCGTGGTGCACCATCGGAGTCGAGGGCGGCCCGCCAGGCCTGCCGCGGCACCCGGCCCAGGGCCTCGACGATCGGGGGCATGCCGTAGAACCCGACCGAATACTGCAGGCCCAGGTCGGTGATGTGGTGCAGGAAGTCTTTGACCCCACCACCGGTGTCGGTGCGCACCACCACGTTCCTACGTTCGTGTTCGGGCAGCTGGGCCAGCGCGGCATCGAGCACGCTGATGTGGTCGGCGGCGTTGTTGGACCCAGCGCAGCCCGGGGCGCAGCAGCCCTGCCAGGGCTTCACCGGATCCTGCGGCGCCGTGATCGGCGAAGGCCAGCATCGGGTGAAATCCGTACCCGGATTTGAACGTCGGTGCCGCACCCTGCTTGTCGCTGTGGGCGGTGACCAGGGTGGCGTCCAGGTCGATGATCACCTGAGTGCCCACCCCGGGCAGCGGCCGCTGCCGGCGCCACACCCGCTGGCGTGCTGTGGCCCGCGCGGTGCGGATCGCGGTGATCGCGGCATCGACATCATCAGCCAGGGTGGCGATCAACCGGGACACCGTGGCATCAGAGGCCACCGCCCCGAACACCTCGGGCTGAGCACGAACGACTGCGATATCGGCGGCGCAGTCTCCACCGAGAGCGACCGCGGTCACCAGATCCAACAGCACCTTGGCCGGGTCGTGCACCGCCCGTGAAGTGCGCCACGGCGCCAAGGCTGCTGACATCGATTTCTGCAGTCCCGAGCAGCGCAGCGTCTGCCGCAGCAGAACACCACCAGCAGTGGACACCAACGGTTCGCGAGTGGCATCGACCCTCACCGCACCGACTGCGTTACGCTTCACCTACGGAGTGCCTTTCCGCTCGGACTTGCTTAGGACGTCGCAATCCCAAGTTTTCCAAGCAGAACAGGCACTTCCGTGCATTAACGGCCCGTGTCACCGGCCCTTCTCGTGAAAGATCGAGGCTAGCACCCGAACAGACAACGCGTCAGATCCACCGCTGCCAGACACCTCCGCGGAACGGTCTGGCGGCGGTGACGGCGCGCGAGGAGATGTCGAATCGCCGCATGGTGCCCGAGGAACCGTGCGGCTCCCATCCCGGGTCACCCGATGTCACGAAGTCCACCCAGGCCCGGTGCATCTCGTCCGCCAACTCATGCGGGGCGTCCGGTCCCCGCAGTGCAGCGCCCCAGGGATCGTCCAGCGTGTTGAACACAAACGGGATCTCCAGGGTGTGGCACGCCCCCAACCGTCCGCCGTAGGTCGGCGGGCACCAGGCGAACTCGTAAACGTGGCTGTCGGCACCCGCCGCCCGCCGCTGCTCCACCAGTGCGAACGTCGGTGCCACACAGAACCAGTCGGACTGGATCGCGACGAACAGATCGGCCGCTCCCGCTCCCGGCAGCATGGCCCGATATGCATCGATGACGCCTTCGGGATCGTCCACCAGACGAGCGACGCTGGCGCGCAGCATGTCTGCATCGATGGTCTCGGCCAGGCCCGTCGGAGCGGTGAACAGGCCGTATTCGTGCGAGTTCGTACCGATCAGCAGGTCGACGTCGTTGGAGGCGCCGCCCCCGATCGCGGTCACCGGATGCTCGGGCAGCACCACCCCGTCGACCACGGGTTGGAAGGCCAACCGCCGGAACTCACGAAACCGTTTCTCGGTCCCCGACGTCACGACACCGATGACCTCATTGGTCACCGTGTCGAGTCGTGGGCGTTCGACACCCGCGATGGCCGCGGCGGTGGGTGCTATCCCGAGTCGGTGACACAACTCCTCTGTCATGAGCCGCGCGACATCAGGTGTGTGGACGTGGTGCCCGTCGCCGCTCTGTGAAACAGCCCTCCGGAACAGGCCATTCGCTGCCGGTGTCGCCATCAGTGTGCACACACTCATGGCCCCGGCGGACTCCCCGGCAACGGTGACGGCATCGGGATCACCACCGAAGGCTGCGATGTTGTCCCGCACCCAGCGCAGCGCGGCCACCTGATCGAGCAGGCCGCGGTTCGCTGGTGCGTCGTCGAGCAGAAGGAAGCCCTCCACACCGAGCCGATAGTTGATGGTGACGGCGACGACGCCCGAGCGCGCGAACGCGCTGCCGTCGAACGCCGTGACGGACCCGGTGCCCGTGACGAAGCCGCCGCCGTGGATCCACACCAGGACCGGAAGCCGCGCGCCAGGATCCGGTGTCCAGATGTTGAGATTCAACGGGTTGTCGCCGCCGCGCACCGGGTCCGGCACCAGTTCGGCGAGCACGGCCGACCGCTGCGGCGGGGTGGGCACGGTCGCGCCGTAGCGGGTCGCGTCGGCGACGCCGTCGTGGATGGGCGGCGGTGCGGGTTCGGCGAACCGCAGGTCCCCCAGGGGCGCCGCCGCGTACGGGATGCCCTTGAACGACCACACGCCGGACTCGTCAGCACCCGCAAATGTGCCCTGTGCGAGGTGGATCTCCATGTCAGCGCACCTCCCCCGACCGCACGAGTCGACCCGGTCGCTCACCGGTGTCTTCACCGTCGCGCTGCGTCACTCGGCCCGCCACCACGGTGGCGTCGTAGCCGGATGCCCGTTGCAGCAGACGCTTACCTCCCGCGGGCAGGTCATAGCCCACAAACACACTGCCGAAGTCCAGTCGATCGAAGTCGATGACGTTGAGGTCGGCACGCAGTCCGACGGCGATGCGACCGCGGTCGGACAGGCCTATGCAGTCGGCGGTGTCCGAGGTCAGCCGGCGGATCCCCTCGGCCAGCGGGAACCGCTGCTTCTCGCGGACCCAGTGGGTCAGCAGCCAGGTGGGGAAACCCGCATCGAGGATGAAGCCGACGTGGGCCCCTCCGTCACCCAGGCCCATGATGGTGTTCGGGTTGGCCAGCATCTCCTCGCACACCGACAGATCCCCCGACGCGTAGTTGGCGAACGGCACGAAGATGAAACCCATCCCGTCGCGCTCCAACAGCACGTCGTAGGCCACCTCGGCCGGCGTGCGTCGCTGCCTGCGCGCAATCGCGTCGAGCGAATCCTGCGCCGACGGCGTGTAGTTCGGCGGATCGCCGAACCGGAACATGTTGGTGTAGGGGATCCGCTGCATCAGCGGGAAGGTGCTGAACTCGGTGGGGTCGTCCGCCAGGATCTGGGCCCGCACATCCGGATCGCGCATCAGGCGGACCCGATCGGGCAGGTCGAGGTGGGCGATGCGCGAGTAGGTCGCGGTGCCGGAGAACGGATTCTGGCTGCCCTCCAGGCCCAGCAGCAGGCTGATCGAGCGCGGTGCCACCACGGGACGCAGCGACACACCGTCAGCGATGGCAGCATCCGCGAACGCCATCAGCTCGCGCCACTTGTCGTTGTCGGGCTGCGATCCGCTCTGCAGCAGGCTGAACACGCCCGGCACGCCGGTGCGCTCCAGGGCCCGGCGGATCATCTGGAACTCCCCCACCACCTCGGGATCGCTGTTCTCACCGACGATCTCGAACACACCCCGGCCGGCATCCGCCAATGCCGTGGTCAGCCCCAGGATCTCGGACTCGCGTGCCAGCAGGGTGGGCGTCGGGTCGCCGGCCAGGCTGCGGTGTGCGATGGTGCGCGACGTCGACACCCCGAACGCGCCGGCCCGCACGCCCTCGGCGACGATCGCGCGCATCGCTGCGATGTCATCGGTGGTGGCGGGTTCCAGTCGCAGCGCGCGCCGGCCCATGATGTACACCCGGACCGGGGCGTGCGGTACCAGCGCGCACAGATCGATGTCACGGGATTGTGCGTCGAGTGTGTCGAGGTACTCGGGGAACGTCTCCCACTGCCACGGCAGGCCTTCGTGCATCACGGCCGCCGGGATGTCCTCGACCCCCTCCATTAGGGCCACCAGGGCGTCGCGGTCCTCCGGTCGGCACGGAGCGAATCCGACTCCGCAGTTGCCCATGACCGCCGTGGTCACGCCGTGCCAGGAACTGGGGGTCAAGCGATCCGACCACACGGCCTGGCCGTCGTAGTGCGTGTGCACGTCGACGAAACCGGGAGTGACGATGCGATCGCGCGCGTCGATCTCCTCGGCGCCGACACCCGAGACCGCACCGATCTCGACGATCCGTCCGTCCTTGACGGCCACATCCGCGACCACCCCGTCGGCACCCGTTCCGTCGTACACCACTCCACCGCGGATGACCAGGTCGAACCGAGAACTGGGCACCATGCATTCCTTTCGCCGCCCGGTCGCACTCTTGTTCAAGTAAACCTCAATACCATTACTATGCCGGGTCCACAGCGGACGGCGAACAGCCTCACCGATCTTCGGGGTCGGCCGCTGCGGCCCCACTCCGCGCGTGCCGCCCAGACACGCCGCCTGCGAACTGCCATTTTGATCCGCGGGGGCATCGCACCCACCTCCCCTCGGCGCAACAGCATTACGCCCCCGTCAAGTTGTGTCCAACCACCATTGAAGCGTATTCTCTGCGATGTCGGGGCGTTCGCCCTCGGCGGTATCCCTGGAGGAAATGGTGCTTCCCCTCACCGGCGTGACGGTGGTGTCGCTCGAGCACGCAGTCGCGGCGCCCTTCGCAACGCGTCAACTCGCCGACCTCGGTGCCCGCGTCATCAAGGTGGAGCGACCGGATTCCGGAGACTTCGCCCGCCGCTACGACGAGTCCGTCGACGGCCTGTCGAGTTATTTCGTCTGGCTCAACCGGTCCAAGGAGTCGGTGGCCCTAGACGTCAAGAGCGAGGCCGGACACGCAGCACTGCACCGTCTGGTCGATCGCGCCGACGTCGTGGTGCAGAACCTCGGTCCGGGTGCCGCGACCCGACTCGGCTTGTCGGCCAAGGACATCCGTGATCGCGACCCCCGCAAGATCGTGGTGGACGTGACGGGTTGGGGCAGCGACGGTCCGTGGGCCGATCGCAAGGCCTACGACCTTCTGGTGCAGTGCGAGACGGGTCTGCTGTCGCTGACCGGCACCGAGACCGACATGGCCAAGGTGGGCGTGTCGATCGCCGACATCGCGGCCGGGATGTACGCGTTCAGCGCCACCCTGGCGGCCCTGTACCGCCGTGAGGTCACTGGGGAGGGCGCCTCGATCGAGGTGGCGCTGTTCGACGCGCTGGCCGAATGGGTCGGCCAACCGGCGCACTTCACCGCGGGCGCTGGCCGTCAACCGGGCAGGTTCGGTGCGCAGCATGCGACCATTGCGCCCTACGGTCCGTACGTGGCGGCCGACGGGCACACGATCCTGGTGGCCATCCAGAACGAACCGGAGTGGCAGCGTTTCTGTGACGCCGTGCTGCAGCGCCCGGAACTGGCCGCCGATCCCCGCTTCTCCACCAACACCCTGCGGGTGGAGCACCGCGATGAGGTCAACGCGGTGGTCGCCGAGGTCTTCGCCCGGCACACCACGGCGGAACTGGAGGCACGACTTGCGGACGCGCGCATCGCGTTCGCCGGCGTCAACACCGTCGCCGAATTCCTCGACCACCCGGTGCTGGCGGGCCGTGACCGCTGGCGCGACGTCGAGACCGAACGGGGCACCATACGTGCCCTGCTGCCCCCGATCAACTTCGGTGTCGAACCCGCCATGGGTCGCGTGCCGGCCCTGGGCGAGCACACCGAACGTGTGCTCGCGGAACTGGACTCCGACACCGCCGAACAGAGGATCTGACGTGTCCACTGACACCACTGCATCCCCAGCCGGTCTGACCGACCACATCAGGAACTGGGCCCCGGCTCCGGTGGAGGCCACCGACCGCATCGCAGTCGAACAGGCCCAGCACCTGGCCGCCACGCTCGACCGCGACGAGACCTTCCAGGCCGGTGATCCGCTGCCGCTGCTGTGGCACTGGGTGTACTTCTCCGAGTGGCCGGCGACGTCGGAACTCGGCGCCGACGGACACCCGGGCAGCGGCAGCTTCATGCCGCCGATCCCCAACCGCCGTCGCATGTTCGCCGGTGGCCGACTCACGGTGCACGCGCCGTTGCGCATCGGCGAGACCACCCACCGCCGTTCCGAGATGGTCTCGTCGGCCGCGAAGCACGGACGAACCGGCGAGATGCTGTTCGTCACCATCCGCGACACGTTCCGCCAGGGTGCCGCGACCGTCCTCGAGGAGGAGCGCGACCTCGTCTACCGCAGCGACACCAGCAGCACCACGTCGTTCACCCGCGCTGCCACGCCGGCACCCGCGCAGGCACCGTGGCATTCCGTCCCACAGCCGGATCCGCCCCTGCTGTTCCGGTTCAGCGCCCTGACCTCCAACGCGCACCGCATCCACTACGACGAGCGCTACGCCACCGGCACGGAGGGGTTCCCCGCACTGGTGGTCCACGGTCCGCTGCTGGCGATCTACATGGCGGGACTGCTGCGCACGCACGGCGTCGAGCAGGACGTCCGCACCTTTGAGTTCCGGTTGCGCCGACCGGTGTTCCTCGGCGACCCGTTCGTCGTCGAGGGCACCCCGACCGACGGCGGCGCCGAGTTGTCGGTGCGCTCCGGCGAGGACGACATCCACGCGTCCGCCTCGGTGGGGTGGCGATGAGCGCAGATCTCCTCGGCGCCGCACGGACTCTGCTCTTCGTCCCCGGCAACCGGCCCGAACGGTTCGCCAAGGCTGTGGCCGCAGGACCCGACATCGTGGTGATCGACCTCGAAGACGCCGTCGGCGCCGGTGACAAGGACACCGCGCGTGACCACGCCCGCGAGTGGTTCGCCGCCGGGAATCCGGGAGTGGTACGCATCAACGGCCACGGAACACCCTGGTATGACGCCGATCTCGCGATGGTCGGCGAACTGGACGTTCCGGCCCTGGTGCCCAAGGCCTCCGATCCCGCCGTCCTGGCCGCGATCACCGGCGCCGACGTGCCCGTGGTCGCGCTCATCGAGACCGCCGCGGGTGTGCTGGCCGCCCACGACGTCGCGAGGGTCCCCGGGGTGCACCGCCTGGCGTTCGGCAGCATCGATCTGGCGGCCGAATACGGTGTGGACCCCAATGACCGTGACGCGCTGCAGATGTCACGCAGCATGCTGGTCACCGCCTCCGCGGCGGCCGGTCTGGCACCACCGATCGACGGCGTCACCACGGCCCTGACCGATCAGGACGCGCTGGTCTGCGACCTGCAGTACGCGCGCCGGATCGGGATGACCGCCAAGCTGTGCATCCATCCGAGCCAGGTGGAGGCGGTGCACCACGGCCTGAGGCCCTCGGACGACGAGATCAGTTGGGCACAGCGGATCGTCGACAGTGGCGGGCCGGACGGCTCGGCCACCGCACACGACGGGCACATGATCGACGCCCCGGTGATCGCCAGGGCGCGCCGCATCCTGGCCGACGCCGCCCGCACCGGAATCCATCTCCGCCGCAACCGCAGAAACGCCCCAGGAACCGAGGAGCCAAGTGACACTCACCGCTGAAGAACAGGCCATCGTCAAGACCGTGCGTGACTTCGTCGACAAGCAGGTCCGTCCGGTGGTGCGCGAACTCGAGCACGCCAACACCTATCCCGAGGAACTCATCGAGACGATGAAGGAGATCGGGATCTTCGGCCTGGCCATCCCCGAGCCCTACGGTTTCGGGTCGGTGTCGATGCCGTGCTACGTGCAGGTCGCCGAGGAGTTGGCGCGTGGCTGGATGAGCCTGGCGGGCGCCATGGGCGGCCACACCGTGGTGTCGAAGCTGATCCTGCTGTTCGGCACCGAGGAGCAGAAGCAGAAGTACCTGCCGCGCATGGCCACCGGTGAACTGCGCGCCACTATGGCGCTGACCGAACCCGGCGGCGGCTCGGACCTGCAGGCCATGCGCACCGCGGCGCGGCGCGACGGCGACTCCTACGTGATCAACGGCAGCAAGACCTGGATCTCCAACGCCCGCCGGTCGGGTCTGGTGGCGCTGCTGTGCAAGACCGACCCCGATGCCAAGCCCGCCCACAAGGGTGTCTCGATCCTGCTGGTCGAGAAGCTGCCTGGCTTCACCATCTCCAAGGACCTGCCCAAACTGGGATACAAGGGCGTGGAGAGCTGCGAGCTGAACTTCGCCGACTGCCGCGTGCCCGCCGACGCCCTGCTCGGTGAGTCTGAGGGCCAGGGCTTCGCGCAGATGATGAAGGGCCTGGAGGTCGGCCGCCTGCAGGTCGCCGCCCGCGCCACGGGCGTGGCCCGCGCGGCGTTCGACGACGCGCTTCGCTATGCCCAGGAGCGGGAGAGCTTCGGCAAGCCCATCTGGCAGCACCAGTCGGTGGGCAACATGCTCGCCGACATGGGCACCAAGCTCGCGGCCGCGCGTGCCCTGCTGGAGAGCGCCGCCGCCCGGTTCGACGCCGGCGAGCGCTGCGACATGGAGGCCGGCATGGCCAAACTGTTCGCCTCCGAGGTCGCTATGCAGATCGCGCTGGACGCCGTGCGTGTGCACGGCGGCTACGGCTACTCCACCGAATACGACGTGGAACGCTATTTCCGGGACGCACCGCTGATGATCGTCGGCGAGGGCACCAACGAGATCCAGCGCAACGTCATCGCCAAACAGCTTGTGGCTCGGGGCGGCATCAACATCTGAAAGGCGAGAAACCATGGCACTGCGCGATGACCACCGACTTGCACTGCTGACGAGTCCGGGGGGAGCCTTCCCGCTCCGCCACTACGAACACGCCGGCAGATCCATGGAGGTCTTCGACCGCGATCCCCGCACCCTGCGCGAAGCGTTCGCGGGGCTGTCGCAGTTCGGTGATCGGGTGGCCCTGGTCTATCAGGACCAGCGGTGGACGTTCGACGAACTGTCGGCCGAGATCACCCGTCTCGCATACGCTCTCGCGACGCGATATGGCATCGGCAGCGGCAGCCGCGTCGGCATCGCGATGCGCAACTACCCGGAGTTCGTGTTCGCCTTCGGGGCCAGCCAACTGCTGGGCGCCGTCGCCGTGCCGCTGAATGCCTGGCTCAAAGGCCACGAACTGACCGACCTGCTCACCGATGCGCGCGTGGACGTCCTGTTCGCCGACGCCGAGCGTGTCGAGTTCGTCCGAGAGTCGCTGCAGGCGCCGCTGATCGGCGTGCGGTGCCCCGACGCGGCGGGCGCCGACGCCTACGAGTCGCTGTTCACCGGCGACGCGAGCAGAACCTCTGCGCTGCCTGAACTTCCGCACGTCGAGATCGGCGCCGAGGATCCCGCGACAGTGCTGTTCACCTCCGGCACCACGGCCCGTCCGAAGGCCGTGGTGCACAACCACCGCAACCACTCGGCGTCACTGCTGAACAAGTACATCCGCGCGGTGCAGGTGAACCTCCCCGAGGGCTCAGACACCCCCGAAGTCGGGCCTCCACCGCGTGCCTGCAAGCTCGTGACCTTCCCGTTCTTCCACATCGCCGGGATCAACACCCTCTACACCACGCTGTACTCAGGGCAGACCCTGGTTCTGATGTACAAGTGGGACACCGACGAGGCGCTTCGCCTCGTGGAGGACGAAGGCGTCACGGAGATCTCGGGGGCGCCGTTCGTCGTCCAGACCTTCCTGACGGCGGCACAGACCGCGGACCGAGACCTGAGTTCGCTGCGGTCCCTGGGCATGGGCGGCGGCGCGGCGCCGAGTCAACTGATCAAACAGATCGACGAGGTGTTCGGCGGCGCGGTGATGCCGCGCACCGGTTACGGCATGACCGAGACCACCTCGGGCATCGTCGCGATCTCCGGTGCTGACCTGCGCGCCCGCCCCACCAGCGTCGGCCGTCCGCTGCCCACCGTACAGATCGCCATTCTGGGGCCGGATCTCGAAGAGCTGGGCCCCGACGAAGAGGGGCAGGTGGCTGTGGCCGGCCCCCAGGTCATCCACGCCTACGCCGGCGGTGAGTCGCCCGAGAGCTTCCGCAACGGCTGGTTCCTCACCGGTGATCTCGGGCGGCGGGACCCTGACGGATACATCTATCTCGTCGGACGCATCAAGGATGTCGTGATCCGCGGTGGGGAGAACATCTCGTGCCGCGAGGTGGAGAACGCCCTCGAACTGCACCCGGCCATCTCGGAGGCCGCGGTGTTCGGCGCGCCGCACCCCTCACTGGGCGAGGAGGTCGTGGCGGTGGTGTCACTGGCCGACGCCGGTACCGAGGTGTCGGCCGAGGAGCTCAGGAGTTTCGCGGCGACCCATCTGGCGCCCTTCAAGGTCCCGGCGCGCATCGCGGTGGTGGATCGTCCGCTGCCGCGCACCGCGAGCGGGAAGATCGTCAAGCGCGACCTGGTCAGGGACCTCGACCTGCACTGGCTGCTCGACGCGCAGGATGCGGTTCAGGCAGCACGCTAATTGTGTTCAAAATCTTCTTAATGGTGTTACAGTTAGCCTAGAGCCATCCCCCACGGTGCCGTCAGCACTGAATCGCCAGGGGATCCTCCCGGCGACCGGTTCGGCTCCACAGGTGCAGACCCCGAAGGATGAAACAAGTCATGACCCAGGCAGATCTCGACGTCAAGCAGGAATCCCCCAGCGCGGTCCAACATTTCGACGTCATCGTCATCGGTGCCGGAATCTCCGGCATGCATCAGCTGCACCTGCTGAGGAATGCGGGCCTGTCGGTCCGCGTCATCGAGGCAGGCTCCGATGTCGGCGGAACCTGGTACTGGAACCGGTACCCGGGAGCGCGACTGGACTCCGAGACCTACAGCTACCAGTACGCGTTCACCAAGGATCTGCTCGAGGAGTGGGACTGGCGTGAGCACTTCGCGGCCCAGCCCGAGCTCGAGCGCTACCTGCAGGAGGTGGCCACCCGATACGACCTGCGCAAGGACATCGAGTTCAACACCCGGGTCAAGTCCATGACCTTCGACCCCACCTCCAACAACTGGACCGTCGTCACCGAGGACGGCAGGACACGCACCGCGCACGTGGTCATCGCCGCCACGGGCGTGCTCTCGGCACCGATCTACCCCAAGATCCCCGGCATCGACCGCTTCAAGGGCGAGTCGTACCACACCGGGCTCTGGCCGCGGGACAAGGAGGTCAGCTTCGAGGGCAAGCGGGTCGCGGTCATCGGCACCGGTTCCACGGGCGTGCAGGTGATCGCCGAGATCGCCAAGACCGCCAAGCATCTGACGGTGTTCCAGCGCACCGCGAACTGGGCGGTGCCGTTGAACAACGAGCCGATCAGTCCAGAGGAGATGGCCGAGATCCGGGCCAACTACCCCGAGATGTTCGAGAAGCTGCAGACCACCTTCAGCGGCTTCCTGCACGACTGGGATCCCAAGCCCACCACCGAGTACGACGACAAGGCCCTGCTGCAGCGCTTCGAGGACGCCTACAACGGCCACGGCTTCGCCAAGTGGATGGGCCTGCCCCACGACATCGCCACCGACATCGAGGCCAACAAGAAGTGGACGGCCTTCCTCAGCGACAAGATCCGCCAGCGGGTCAACGACCCCGAGATCGCCGAGAAGCTGATCCCCAACGACCACTACTTCGGCACCAAGCGCGTCCCCTGCGAGACCGGCTACTACGAGACCTACAACCGGCCCAACGTCGATCTGATCACCATCGGTGACAATCCGATCGAGGAGATCACCGAAACCGGCATCCGCACAGCACAGCGGGACGTCGAGGTCGACATGATCGTCTACGCAACGGGATTCGAGGCTTTCACCGGAGCCCTGAAGCGCATCGACATCACCGGCACCGGCGGACTCACGCTGGCCGAGTCCTGGGCCGACGGGCCGGCCACCTACCTGGGTCTGCAGGTGGCGGGCTTCCCGAACATGTTCATCATCGGCGGTCCGCACGGCAAGGGCGGCCACGGCAACGGCCCGCGCTGCGCGGAGAAGGTCCAGGAGTGGCTCACCGACTTCGTCCGCTACATCTTCGATGAGAACATCGCCCGGGTGGAGGCCGATCCCGAGGCGCAGGCCGAGTGGACCGAGGACGTCCAGCAGCGCGCGATGAAGGGACTGATGTCGACGGCCAAGTCGATCTTCTTCGGCGACAACCTGGTCGACGAACACGATCCCGAGAGCAGGAAGCGCAAGCGCGTCTACGTCGCCTACATGGGGGCGCTGTCGGAGTACGTGCAGCGACTGCGCGACCTGGCCAAGAACGGCTATCCCGGGTTCATCATCACCAAGTAGCCAACAGGCTTGGTGCACAACCACTGTCATTCGGCCCGCCGGACCTCTTCGGTTCGGCGGGCCGACTGCTTCTCCCACCGGGAATGCTGTTAGCTTCACAACCTTTATCAAGTTGTGTTTTTACATGATTAGTGACTAGTCTGGCGGTATGGGCGAACCTCTTGACGTGCGCGAGGCTGCACCTCTGCAGGGACTGCGCGTTCTCGATCTGTGCCGCGTCGTATCCGGGCCCTTCGGTTCCCTCCTGCTGGCCGATCTCGGCGCAGAGGTGATCCGGGTCGAGTCGGTGCCCCCGGAGGACGACCGGCAGGTTCGTCCTGCACGGAAGTTGGCTGCCGACGAGGCCTTCTCGTGGGGCCTGAACCGCAGCAAGCGCTCCATCTGCATCGACCTCAAGAGCCCCGAGGGACGCGACCTCTTCTACCGCCTGATCGCCGAGGCCGACGTCGTCACCGACAACTTCCGTCCCGGGGTCACTCGTCGCCTCGGCATCGACTACGACTCGCTGGTCAAGCACAACCCCGCGATCATCACGTGCTCGCTGACCGGTTTCGGCGACGAGGGACCGTGGGCCAACATGCCCGCCTACGACCCGATCGTGCAGGCGATGTGCGGCACCATGAACTACACGCGCCTGTCCCCCACGGGTTCGCCTGTGCGGTGGGGCATTCCGATCGGTGATCTGTTCGCCGGGATCTTCAGTGCCATCGGCGTCGTCGCGGCCACCATCCACCGCGACCGCACCGGTGTCGGCCAGCACGTCGACGTCGCCATGCTCGACGTCATGATGGCGCTGAACACCTACCGCGTGCCGCAGGCGCTGACCTTCGGTGAGGAACCCGCGCCTGCGCCGTTCGAGGGCGGTCAGGGCACGGTCCCGTTCGGCAACTTCAAGTGCCGCGAAGGCTGGATCGCGACGTGCATCAGCCAGCGCATGTGGAAGTCGGCATGCGAGGTGTTCGGCCGTCCGGAGATGGCCACCGACGAGCGGTTCAGCACTGGCGCGGCCCGCTACCGCAATCGTGAACTGGTCATCGCCACGCTGCAGGACATCTTCCTGACCAGGACCGCCGACGAGTGGCAGAACGACCTGATGAACGCCGGCGTGGTGTGCAGCAAGGTCACCGAGGTCGGCGAGGTGTTCACCCATCCCCAGGTGCTGGCCCGCGGAATGGCCGTCGAGGTCGAGGACGCCGACGGCCGCCGTGCCACCGTGGCCGGTGATCCACTCGGGTTCGCCCCATCCGGCACGTGGCGCGCGCCGAGCCCGTGCGGCGCCGACACCGCACTGGTCCTGCGCGAGCTGCTGGGCATGGACCACGACGCCATCGCCGAACTGCACGACGCCGGTGTGGTGTTCGCCCCGGGAGGTGTGAACACTCCTCCACTGCAACGACGTTCGCCGATCCCTCCCGCCGGCGTCAACAACGCCGAACTCGACCCCGCCCAGCCGCCGCTGACCGGGGTGTCGGTGCTCGAACTCAACGGCGACGAACCCAGCAAGTGCTTCGCCGCGCAGCTGCTCGCCGACCTCGGTGCCGACGTGGTCCGCGTCGATCGGCCCGTGGGACAGGTCATCGAGCCCTACCCCAACAAGACCCGCGAGGCGTCCTTCCGCGCCGGTCTCAACCGCGGAAAGCGCAGCATCACCGCAGATCTCAAGACCGACGAGGGCAAGAGCCTGTTCGCTGCACTGGTCGAGGGCGCCGATGTGGTGATCGACAACTACCGGCCGGGTGTCCTTGCCCGTCTGGGCATCGACAACGAGAGCCTACGCAGGATCAACCCTCGGGTGATCTCCACGTCCATCACGGGATTCGGTCACACCGGTCCGTGGAGTGCCTATCCCGCATTCGACAACGCCATCCAGGCTCTCGGCGGCGGTATGAGCATCACCGTCGATCCGCAGCAGCCCGACATCCCGGTGCGCTGGGGCAATCCCATCGGTGGGCTGACGGGTGCCATGTTCGCCGCCCTCGGAACGCTGGCGTCGATCCGGCAGCAGCGCCGTACCGGAACGGGCCGGGCCGTGGACGTCAGCCTGCTGGACTCCCAGGTGGCCCTGCTGTCCTACCGGGTGCCGCAGGCGGTCACCGTCGGGCGTCGCTTCCTGCCCGAACCGTATCGCGGCGGCAGCGGGTCACTGCCGTTCGGTGCCTTCCCCACCGCCGATGACGGATGGTTCGTCATCTGCATCACGCCGCAGTTCTGGCGTGCCTTCTGCGAGGCCTCGGGTCATCCCGAATGGTTCGACGATCCCCGCTTCCGCACCGAACCGCTGCGGCGGGAGAACGAGAAGGAACTGTACGACGTCGTGCGTCCGGTTTTCCGGGAACGCACCTGCCAGGAGTGGCAGCGCATCTACTTCGAGAACAAGCTGCCCGGTGCCAGCGTGCTGACCATCACCGAGGCCTTCGCGCACCCGCAGGCGCAGGCCCGGCAGATGTGCATCACGCTGGAGGACTCCGAGGTGCCCGGCGGCATCAAGGTCGCCAATTCGGCACTGAAGTTCTCACGCTCGCAGATGACGTCCAAGCTGCGTGCTCCGCACCCGGGTGAGGACACCGACGAGATTCTGCGCGAACGCGCTGTGGGACAGCTGCCATGAATCCCTCATCGGAGCTGCTGGACCGTCTCCAGATCGAGCATGTGCTGCGTCTGTACGCGCTCGGTCTGGACGAGCGGCGTTTCGAACTCTGGTCGCAGGTGTTCACCGAGGACGCCGTCATCGACTTCACCCCAGCCGGCGGTAAGCGGGAACGGCCCGCGGAGATGGCCGCGCGACTGTCGGCGACGGACGCGAACTGGCTGTTCGCGCAGCATCCCCTGTTCAACTCGGTGATCGAGGTCGACGGCGACACCGCCGTGGCCCATTCGGACTACGGCATCGAGACGGGGCGGCGGCCCGAGACCGGGTCCGGCACCGAGATCGTGCGCACCTCGGGCGGCGGCAGCTACCGCGACGTGCTGCGCCGCACCGACGCCGGTTGGCGCATCGCGGAGCGGGTCGTGTACCTGAAGTGGCGCCGGACGGAGACCGGCGCCGACGAACTCGCCCGGCTCCGGTCTCCCCTGCCCTGACGCGCTACGGGGTCGGTGTGTCGACGTTGAACAGGATCATGTTGCCGCCGTCGATCACCAGCGATTCACCGGTGATCTGTGCCGACAGCGGCGACAGCAGGAACAGCAGCGCTGAGGCGATGTCGGCTGGATACGACAGCCTCCGGGTGGGAGTCTTGCGGATGTTGGCGTCCAGCAGTTCCTGGGTCCACTTCGGATTGGCTTGGGCCCGAGGCGTTCTCACAGTTCCGGGCGCCACGGAGTTGACCCGGATGCCCTGCGGCCCGAGTTCCACCGCGGCCGTGCGCACCAACGACATCAGGGCGGCCTTCATGGCGCCGTAGGCAGCCAGGTTCGGCGAACTCTGGATTCCGGCCACCGACGCGACGAACGCGATGGAGCCACCCGAGTTGGTCCGCTGCCACAGCTTCGCCGCCTGTTCCAGGGCCAGGTAGGCGTGCCGCAGCACGATGTCGACGTGGAAATCCCAGTCCTCGTCGGTCAGTTCGATCAGCGGCTTGTACCGCGCCAGGCCGACGATGTCGGCCACACCGTCGAGTCGGCCGTACTCCTTCTCAACATGTCCGAACATCGTGGCCATCGACTCACGGTCGGTGATCTCCCCCACCAGGGGCACACCGCCCACCTCCGCGGCCACCTGCTCGGCACGTTCGCCGTCGCGGTCGATGCACACCACCGTCGCCCCGAAAGCCGACAGGGCATGCGAGGTCTGATACCCGATCCCCTGCCCCGCCCCGAGGACCATGTGGACCTGGCCGTCGAGGCGCATCATGGCCGCATAGTCGGGGACCGTGTTGGCGTCTGGCTCAATGGGCACGTCTGAATTTCCTTCGGTGTAGGGGATTTTCGGGGGGTGTGTCAGGACTTCTGTGTCTGGGCTCGCCAGGAGACCGCGCCATCGGATTCAAGGGCGTGGGCGACCCGGCCGTCGTGGACCTCGGCCCAGTGGGCATGGTTGATCTGGTGGATGGAGAACGCGGCCTGCAGGGCGTTGCGGAACCCCTGGATGTCGGTCGACTGGTTGACGGCCTCCTTGATCATCAGCGCCGTCACGGTGGGGCGTCTGGCGATCTCGCGGGCGTAGTCCAGGGTGCGCTCGGCCAGCTGTTCGGCCGGGAAGATCTGGCTGACCATGCCCCAGCGGTGGGCCTCCTCGATGCGCACCTCGGCGCCGAGCAGCAGCAGTTCCTTGGCTCGCCGGGCCCCGAATTCCCATGGGTGGGCGAAGTATTCGACACCGCACATCCCCAGCCGGACCCCCACCGGGTCGGAGAACGTCGTGCCCTCGGCGCCGACGATCAGATCGCACGCCCAGGCCAGGGTCAGGCCCGCGGCCATCACCGGTCCGTGCACCGAGGCGATGGTGATCTTGCGCAGGTCACGCCAGCGGACGGCGTTCTGATAGTAGTAGTGCCACTCCTGGATCATCCGTTTCTCGGTGGCCAGTCGGGTGGCGCCGTTGGACGCGAAGGTCGGATGCTGCTGCGGGCCCGGTGCACGCTCGAGTTCACGGTCCGGGGTGCCCATGTCGTGTCCGGCCGAGAACGACTTGCCGGCACCGGCCAGGATGACCACCCGGACGTCGTCGTCGGCCTCGGCACGCAGAAACGCATCGTCGAGTTCGACCAGCAGACTGCGTGACTGGGCGTTGCGGTATCGCGGACGGTTCAGCGTGATCCGGACGATCCTGCCGTCGTCCAGCGCCTCATAGGTGATGAAGTCGTAGTCGCTCATGTGTGCCTTTCAACTCGGGTCCGCGGGTTCACTTGATCGCGATCGGGTTCAGGGGGGAACCGACTGCGCCCGTCAAGTTCAGCGGCGGCGCGGACAGGAAGAACTCGTAGCGCCCGTCGGCGGCGCAGTCGGCGGCCAGTTCGTCGAGGTCCCAGATCTCCCCGATCAGCACACCGGCGTTGACCAGCAGCACCACATGCACACCGAACTTGACCTCGGGCAGAGACTCCGCCGGAACCGCCTCCAAACCCCAGGTGTCGGAGGCGATCCCAGCGATACGCCGGGGCAGCAGGTAGTCGCACGCGCTCAATCCAAGACCCGGTGCCGGTCCGGCGGCGTAGTCACCCCAGTACTCCTCGCCGCGGCGACGGCTCATGTGCCCGGTGCGGACCAGCACGATGTCGCCCTCGCCGATCTCGACACCCTGGTGCTCGGCGCACGCGGCGATGTCGACGTCCTGGACGGCCTGCTCGGGTTCCAGCCAGTCGATGCCGTAGAACCGCGGAAAGTCCAGCAGGACACCGCGAGTGGTGGTGGTCGTGGCCACCTCGGTGATGCTGTTGCGGTTGGCGCCCGCGCTGGTCACCGACTGCGGACCGTGACCGTTGTAGGTGACACCGTCGAAGAACACGTGGCAGAACGCATCCCACTGGGTTCCGGCCTGCAGGGGCATGTAGATGCCGTCGTCGGTCGACTGCATCCCGCAACTGGCGTTCTCCCAGTCGGCGAGCATGTCGCCGCCGTGCTTGTACATCACATGCTGCGGATTGACCCGCGCACTGCCGGGGCGACCACGATTGGGACCGGTGTTGTCCAACGGTGCACCCAGGGCGAAGACGCGTCCGGTCCGGATCAGTGCCGCCGCGGCGCGCACCTTGTCGGGCGTGACGTAGTTGGTTGCCCCGCGCCCGTTGTCATAGCCCCACCTGCCCCAGGTCCGGTACTTCTCGGCCATCGCGACCACCTCGGCGCGGGTGTACTGGCGGCGCGGCGAGACTCCCTTTGGCGGTTCGATGACGGGCCTCCCAAGTCATGTAACAGCCGAGTTCATTCAGCCTTTTATTATGCTATAGCATAGTTAAAGCTACGCTTGCCAGATCCTGGCCCCGACGGACGGACTAGAGACCTCTATGACGACCACCCAAGCAGCCCAGGTCGACGCATCGACCATCGAACAGATCGCTCGCGACGTCGTGGCGGCCAACCCGCCCACCTCGGTGTGCACGGAGCAGCTGATGGGCGCCTGGTACGACGCCGGGCTGAGCTGGGTGCACTTCCCCGTCGGGCTCGGCGGACTCGACGCCCCGCGCAGCCTGCAGCCTGTGGCGAACGCGATCCTCAAGGAGGCCGGCGGACCGGAACCGCGCACGGTCAACACCATCGGGTACGGCATCGTCGCCGGCACCATCCGGCGCTACGCGGACCCCGAACTCGCCGCCCGACTGCTGCGCCCGCTGGCCACCGGTGAGGAGAAGTGGTGCCAACTGTTCAGTGAGCCCGGCGCGGGATCGGATCTGGCCGGTCTGGCCACCCGCGCGGTCCGCGACGGCGACGGATGGCGCATCACGGGCCAGAAGGTGTGGAACAGCCTGGCCCACATCGCCCGCTGGGGTGTGCTGCTGGCACGCACGGATCCCGACGTGCCCAAGCACAAGGGCATCACGTACTTCATCGTCGACATGACGGCCCCCGGTGTGGAGGTGCGTCCCCTGCGCCAGATCACCGGCCGGGCCCCCTTCAACGAGGTCTTCCTCGAGGACGTCCACATCCCCGACACCCACCGACTCGGTGACGTGGGCGCCGGGTGGATCGTGGCCAACAGCACCCTCGGCGACGAGCGCACGTCACTGGGTGACCGCGTCCCGGCCCGTGGCGCGGGTGCCATCGGCGACGCGCTCGAGGTGTGGCACTCGCATCCCGACCAGCAGTCGGCGGTGCTGCGCGACGAGCTGACCCGGCTGTGGGTGCGGGCCGAGACCCACCGGCTCACGGCGGCGCGCGTTCGGGTCGCCGCGGCCACCCGTGCGGCCGCTGGACCCGAGAGCGCCATCATCAAACTCGTCGGATCCGAACTGACGCAGAACGTCTACGAGTTCTGCATCAAGATGCTGGGGCTCGAGGGCACCCTGATCGACACCTACTCCCCCGACGCGGTGGACGACGAGAGCGGGCCCACCGCCATCCAGCGCAAGTATCTGCGTTCGCGCGCCACCACCATCGAGGGCGGGACGTCGGAGATACAGCGCACGGTGATCGGCGAACGCGTGCTCAAGCTGCCCCAGGAGCACCGCCGTGACAAGACGCTCCCCTGGCGCGAAGTTCCGCGCTGAGATTCTCGGCAGCACAGACCAACTCATCGACCACCGACGAACAGGGCCCATCCGTGACACAAGAATTCGAATTCACCGACGACTTCCTCGAACTCAGGGGCATGCTGCGCGAGTTCTGCGACGAGTGCTCCGGCGAGCAGCGCGTCCGCGAGATCATGGACAGCGCAGAGGGTTACGACCGGCAGGCGTGGCGTCGCCTGGGCGGCGAGCTGGGTGTGCTGGGCCTGGCCGTTCCCTCACAGCTGGGCGGTGACGACGCCGGCCTGGTGTTCACCGCCGGAGTGGTCGAGGAACTCGGCGCCGCGCTGCTGTGCGGTCCCGTGCTGGGCACGCTGGCGCTGGCGATTCCGGCACTGTGCGCCATCGGCGACACCGAGCAGGCCGCGCGTCTGCTGCCCGGCCTGATCAGCGGCGAACTCATCGCCACGCTGGCCATCACCGCGCCACGCGGTCAGTTCGACGCGGACCGGATCACCGTGACCGCGACCGGTGACGGGCAGTCCTGGTCGCTGACCGGCACCGTCGCGCACGTCCCCGACGGCACGGTGGCCGACACACTGCTGGTGCCCGCGACCACCGCCGAGGGCGTGGCGCTCTTCGCGGTCGACGGCAAAGCTGCGGGTCTGGCGCGCACGGCGCTGTCCACCATGGATCTGACCCGACGCCAGGCCACCGTGACGCTGCAGGACTGCCCCGCGCAGTTGATCGCCGGCGTCGACGAGGCCCCCGAGGTCTGCCGCACTGCACTGCGCACGGCCTGTGTGCTGATCGGCGCCGAGCAGGTCGGCGGCGCACAACGCATGCTCGACGTCACCGTCGCGCACGTGTCCTCCCGCATCCAGTTCGGCCAACCGGTCGGGGCGTTCCAGGCCGTCAAACACCGCTGCGCAAACATGCTGGTGGCTCTGGAGCAGGCCCGTTCGGCCGTCTACCACGGCGCGTGGGCCCTGCAGGACGGCACCGACGATCCTCAGTTGGCGGCCAGCCTCGCACGCGTCGCGGCATCGGAGGCCTATCTGTCGATCAGTCGTGCCGCGATCCAGCTGCACGGCGGTCTGGGCTTCACCTGGGAGGGCCTGCCGCACCTGTACTTCAAGCGCGCCTCCACCGACGCTGTGCAGCTGGGCTCGGTCGAGCACCACGTCGACGCCCTGGCCTCCCTCGTCGTCGACGCCGCCGACTCGCTGGCCGTGGCCCGATGAGCCAGAATGTCGGCCTGCAGTGGGCGATCAAGCGCAGCTTCCTGTCGTACGTGGCCCGCATGCGCGGTCAGGGGTACGTCGACGGCGGGGCCTCCGTCACGTCGGAGAACGAGTTGGTCTTCCCGCTCGCCGAATCTCAACCCGAGCGCGGTGACGCCGACGCGGTGATCGCGTTCCGCGGTTCGGCGCAGTTCACCGCCCACGGCGGTCTGCTCTACGTGCTGATCGCCGATCCCGTGCTGACGGTCAGGGACGACTCCGCCACGGTGACCGTGTCCACGCTCGACGGTGACGGCGAACCCGCCACGATCACGCTGGCCACGGCCACGCTCACACCACTGTCGGGCTCTGCGGGTTCGGACACAGCGGGCTGGGAGTCCCACGAGGTGCGTCTGACCGCCGAGGGGACGAAGGTGTTCAACGAGGTCTACGGACCCGGTGAGCTGATGGCGCCGTTGATCGTTCGGGTGCCTGACCCGAGCCGGGTCTAGTCGACTGGCTCCGGCCAGGTCAGGCGCCTGTACAGCGGATCGCTGGCATCCCGGGTGCCGCGGAAGTGCCCACCCGGAACGGCATTGGTGGACGAGACGGTGCCGTCCCATTCCATGACCACGCGCCGGTACGTCAGCCGCCATCCGTCCGCACCGCGCTGGAAGTAGTCCAGGTAGCGCCCGATGGCCTGGTACAGCTTGTCGGGCTCGGTCTGCATCCAGTAGGCGAAGTACGTCTCACCGTGCGCCTCGTCGCCGTCGACGTCGAACAGCGACTGCCCCAGCAGGTGGTACATGAACGGCGAAGCCGTAGTGAAACCCGGTGTGTTGCAGATGAAGTCGGCGAACTCCTCGCCGCTTCCCCGGAACCGGCCGTGATCGTCGAACGACTTGGCCGAATAGCACGCGACGATGCCGTCGCGGTCCATGCGGTCCACCGCGCGGGCCAGTCTTGCGACCAGTTCGGTCAGTTCCAGCTTGTCCGCCAGGTTCTGCAGTCGTGCATCCGTCATCGTCGTCACTCCTCGGGTCCGAACACGGGCACCACGCCGTGCTCACCGATCTCGGAGTATCGCACCGAGACCCGCGTGCCCACCGCGTCCAGATCGGCCTTCATGTCCACCAGTCGGGTCACCAAGCGCACACCGCAGTCCAGTTCGACCAGGGCCACGTTGTAGGGCAGGTGCTCCTTCCATGCCGGGGCGTAGGCGCGGTGGTACACCACGTTGCTCCACACCGTCCCCCGCCCTTCGACGGCGACCCAGGTCGCCGTGCGCGACAGGCACTCCGGGCACACGCCTGAGGCCGGCCATCGCACGAATCCGCAGTTGTCACAGCGCTGGAACTCCAACCTGCGCTCGCGGGCCGAGGCCCAGAAGCGCTCGTCACCCTGCGTCTGCCCGTACGGCGCTGCTGCTGTGCTCATGCGGCCTCCACCGAGAAGATCGTGCTCGCGGCCTTCATGAATCCGAAGGTGGAGCAGTACTGGGCATTTCGGACCCCGTCGAGCTGACGCGGCCCGGCCTCTCCGCGCATCTGGCGGACCAGTTCACACAGATGCAGAAAGCCCCACATGTAGGCCTCCGACAGCTGGCCGCCGTTGGTGTTCAGCGGCAGGCGTCCGCCGTAGCCGATGTCACCGTTGCGGAAGGCCTCCCCCACCCCGCCGAATTCGACGAATCCGTACCACTCCAGCATCTGCATCACCCACACGCTGGTGGGGTCCTGGATGTAGAGCGCGTCGATGTCGCCGCGGTCGACGCCCGCCGACGGGTAGATGCGCTGGGCCACCTGCTCGATCCACGGCCGCATCCACTGGTCGGCGTTCTGCCGATCCCGAAGTCCGGTCTGCTGCGCGATGCCCCGGACGTAGACCGGCCGGTCGCACAGCTGTCGGGCCCTGTCGGCGGAGGCGACGATGAGGCACGCTCCGCCGTCGGAGATCATGCACAGATCGGCGCGCCGCAGGGGCTCCACCAGGTAGGGCGCGTCAAGATAGTCCTGCACCGTCATCGGAGTCTTGAAGATGGCCAGCGGGTTGTCGATGGCGTACCTGCGCTGCGACACCGAGATCTCGGCCAGGTCGGCCTCGGTGGTGCCGTACATCTTCTGGTGCCGCCTAAACGCCATGCCCGCCGGGCCGGCCACGTTGAGGAAGCCATACGTGGTGGCCTCGTCCTGCCGGCCGAGCGGTGCTGAGAACTTGTTGCCCGCGCTGCGCTGCACCGTGCCGTAGACGATCGCGATCACGCTGGCCAGACCCGCCTGGATCGCCGCACACGCCAGGTGCAGCGAGAAATTGCACGTGCCGTAGTCCAGCGTGGCGCTGTACGCGGGGTTCAGCCCGGCCAGCCTGGCGATCTCGGTGTCGATGCCGAAGCCGCCGTACGACTTGCAGGTGATCAGCCCGTCGATCTGGTCCTTGCCGATGCCCGACTGCTCCAGCGTGATCCTCAGCGCCTCCACGGCCAGTTCGTCGGCCGAGATGCCCGGGATCTCACCCTGGATGGTGTTGCCGACGGCGGCCACTGCGACCCGGCCGTCGACGCGGCCCAGGAGTTGGTCGGCCACCGTCAGATCACCCCTTCTTCGGCAAGTTCGTCGACCTCGCCCTCGGACAGGCCGAGCACCTCGCCGTACACCTCGTGGTTGTGTTCGCCGTATGTCGGTGCGGCCCGGCCCACGAGGCCGCCGGCGTACTGCGGGGTGTCGCTCAGGGCGACCGACGGGGCCGCCACGGGCCAGCGTCCGAAATCGGTGGCGTCCAGCTCGGTCAGCCAGTTGAGGTGCGCCAGCTGCGGATCCGACTCGACGCGATCCTGCGCAGTCTGCGCCACACCCGCGGCGATGCCGACGTCCTGCAGGCGCCGCATCAGCGCAAACGGCTCGCAGCCGGCCGTCCAGGACTCGACCAGGCGGTCGAGTTCGACGCGATGGGCATGACGCGCCTCCTCGGTCGCGAACTCCTTGCGCTGCAACCACTCCGGATGCCCCGCGGCCTCGGCCAGCAGCGACCACTCGTGGTCGTTGCGGCACGTGATGGCGATCCAGCGGTCCTCACCCTCGCAGCGGTAGATGCCCTCGGGCGCGGCCGTCGAGTACGGCGACCGGTTGCCGGCACGCGCCCACACCCGGCCGTTGACCTGGTAGTCCAGCAGCGGAACGGCAGTCAGGTACAGACCCACCTCGCACTGCGAGGCGTCGATCCACTGGCCTTCGCCCGTCATCTCGCGGTGGTAGATCGCCCCCAGCAGGGCGAGCGCAAAGCTGTAGGCGCCGTACCAGTCGAGGTACGAGTACCCCCACCCCGCGGGCGGGAACGGGTCGGGCAGACCGCTCATCTCGGAGATTCCGGAGAACGCCTGCGCCACCGGGCCCACCGTGCGGAAGCGGCCGTAGACGCCCTGGCTGCCCATGCCGGACTGCTTGGCGTAGATGATCTTCGGGTTGATCTCGCGCAGCACGTCGTAGCCCAGCCCCCACGACTCCATCACGCCGGGCGAGAAGCCCTCGGTGACCAGGCCGGACTCGGCCACCATGCGCTTGGCCAGCTCAAGACCCTTGGGGTGCTTGACGTTCAGCGAGATGCCGCGTTTGCCGGGGTTCTTGTTGTTGTACTGCGCCCCCACGGGGCCGCCCTGGTCGGCGGGCCAGCGCGACGGCACCGGGCCGGTGGCCTTCTCCCGGGCGGCGCGGCCGCCCACGGGCGCACCGCCGCGCCGCGGGTCGAGGTTCTTGTGCCATTCGACCTTGATCACGTCGGCACCCAGCGACGCCAGGAATCGGGTGGCGCCGGCCGAGGCGAGCATCCAGGTGAAGTCCAGGACGCGCAGCCCCTGCAGCGGGAACGGCGAGCCGGCCGGGCTCAGCCGCTCAGAGCCGACCACGGGCAGATACACCGGCGCCTTGACCTCGCGGGCGTCGAGGGCTGCCAGCACCGCTGCCCGGTCCTCGTCGAGCCTGGGGGCGCGACGGCCCTGCAGCCACATCGTGCCGCCGGTCTCGTCAGCACCCTGGGTGATCCACTTGCTGGTCGGATAGCGCAGCGAGCGGCCCAGTTCGGGATGTTCGACGTCGGTGTAGGAGCCTCGGCGCAGCCAGTGCTCGTCGTAGGCGTTCTCGTGCGGCTTGCGCACGGGAGCCCACATCAGGCCCGCCTCCTGCGCCTCCCGCCACGGCACGGTCTCGTACAGGTAGCGCCGGATGGTCTGTTCGACGACGTCCATATTGCTGGCGGCGCCGCCCTCCATGCCGGGCAGCACCCGCGAGTCCTTCTCGACCTCGTCACTGCCGTCGCTGATCCGCCCGCCGACACCCCACTCCGCCAGGAAGGGCCCCAGCAGCTTGGCGTTTCGCGTCATGGCCAGATACCAGCGGCCGTCCTTGGAGTTGAAGATGGTCCGGTGCCGCGAGACCGTCGGCGCCGAGTGCCTGCATGTCTGGCGGTAGAACGGTGTCCGCAGCGCGACCCAGGACATCAGGTCACCCTCGGTGTTCTTGGCCACCGCCTCGTGGATGGCGCAGGACAGCTTCTGCCCCCTGCCCGTCCGGTTGCGCGTGGAGAGCGCCGCAATGATGGTGAACGCCATCTGCTCACCGGCGATCGCGTAGGAGTGCGCAAGCTGCGGTGCCACGGGCGGGGTGTCGTAGCGCATCTTCGGGTCCGGGTCGTAGCCGTTGTTCATCACCACGCCGCCCAGCGCCAGGTGCACCAGATCCGAGGCCTTGTAGTCCTTGTACGGACCGGCCTCGCCGAACGGTGTGATGCGCGCGATGATCAGGCGCGGATCGGCCGAGCGCAGCTTGTCGTCACCGAACCCGCGCTCCCGCAGGTACTCCAGCGGTGTGGAGTCCAGCAGCACATCCGAGGCCTTCACCAGTCGCTCGAACTCCCGCACGCCGTTGGGGGTCTCGAGGTCGATCACGATCGACTTCTTGCCGCGGTTGTACGCCCAGAAGTGCAGCGACTTCTCCGGATCGGGTGTGTCGTCGACGAACGGGCCCATCCTGCGGGTGGGACTGCCGCCGGGCGGTTCGACCTTGATCACGTCGGCGCCCAGGCCGGCCAGGACCAGCCCGCAGTACTCCCCCTGCTGGTCCCCGATCTCGATCACCCGTACGCCGGCGAGGGAACCGTTCTTGTGTTCTGTCGTGCTGGGCGTCATGTCAACTCCATGTGTTTCGTACCCTCCCCGCCCTCGGGCGCCGCGACCGGCGCCGCGAGAACCGCCGTCCAGTTGAGCCACTGTGCGAGCGCGCGCCCCAGGACCAGGTTGCGCTCGGTGTCGCTGAGTTCTGTTGTGTGGTTGACGAATACGTCGACGAGGTCGGAGTAGCGGACTGGAAGACGCGACAGGTCCGAACCCCAGAACACCCGCTCGGCGCCGAACGCCTCGACCAGTCGGTGGACCGCCTCCGAGATCGACGGGAACGGATGCGGTTCGGTGATGAAGCACGGCAGTGCCGAGGCCTTGACGGCGATCCGCGGATACCTGGCCAACTCCAGCAGCGGGGCCACGGCCTCCACCAGGGGACGGTCGGCCGTCTCGATGGCGGCGTGGTCCACGGTGATCTTCAACTCCGGATACCGCTGGGCCAGAGCCTCGTACAGCGCGTATCGGCCCGGTGCGTAGATGCTCAGCGGCACACCGAGATCCGCCGCGGCCTGGAAGAACCCACTGTTCGTCGCCGCCGCCAGCGCGCCGTCGACGTCACCGCGGTTGAGCGACATGCGGATTCCCAGCGCCCCAGTGCGATCGCGCCACTCCCCCAGTGCCTCCACCGCGGCCGGATCCCCCGTGGCGTACCGGCACAACGCACCGAAGCGGGTGGGCTGGGCCGCTGCGGCGGCCAGCACATAGTCGTTGCGTGAGCCCTCCCAGGTGGGCCCGAGCAGGAGCGCGGCGTCGACCCCCGCCTCGGTCATGCACCCGCTGAGCTCGGGGACCTCCAGGGGCACCTCACGCTGGGGTGTGATGGCGTCGGCAGGCCACGGCCGATCGGGTGTCGATGCCTTCCACACGTGCACCTGGGCGTCGATGATCAGTGGGTTGCCCATCGCGTCGGTCACTGCACGCTGCGATCCCGCTCCCGCGGGGCGTCGGCGCCCAGTGCGGCGGGGAAGCTGTCGTAGTCGGCCAGCGACAGCGTCTTGTACTGCTGTTCGTGCTTGGCACGCGTGAACGGCCAGATGATCGGGATGCCCACGCGCTGGCTGTACCAGTTCTGGCCCTGGGCGAATGTCGTGTGCGGCAGTGCCTCCTTGATCTCCTGAAGGAAGTCGTTGGTGGCCTTCTCGGTGGGCGCGTATGCCTTTCCGGTGTCGGCGATCACCGCGAACAACCGCATCAGGTAGTCCACCTCATGTGCCAGGGTGGTCGGAATGGCCAGCGAGTTGATCGGCGCAAAGGGCCCGCACAGCAGGAAGAAGTTGGGGAAGCCCGGCACACCGATCGCACGGAACGCCTTCACCCCGTCGCTCCAGGCCTCCTCCAGGGTCAGCCCGCCCGCACCGGTGACGGTCATGGGCCGCATGTAGGCGTGCGCGTCGAAGCCCGTGGCCCAGACGATGACGTCGAGTTTGTGCAGCGTGCCCTCGTCATCGACGATGCCCTCGGGTTCGATGCGCTGCACGCCGGAGAACACGGGATGCACATTGGGCTGCTGCACCACCCGGTAATAGTCAGGAGTCTTGGCGATGCGCTTGACGCCCGGGGGCTCCTTGGGGGTGAACTTCGCGCGCAGTTCCGGATCGGGGATCTCGTCCTCAAGCATCTTGGCGAACCGGCGCTGCATCTCCTCGCGATCCGGGCCCGGCACCAGACGCCAGGTCTCGTTGCCGTCGGTCCTGACCCGCAGTTCGGCCATCTTCTGGTCGTAGCGCCGAGCCAGCGCCGGGATGCGCAGGATCAGCTTCTCCCACCACGTGAAGTCCGGGTTGGGCTTGACCTGCATCCACTGCGGGGAGCGGATGAACTGGGTGACCTCATGGCCCATCTTGCCGAGCGCGGTGACGATCTGAACACCACTGGATCCGGTGCCGACGACGGCGTAGCGAATCGACCTGTCCTGCAGGTCGATTGAGTGGTCCCACTCCGAGGAGTGGAACTGCCTGCCGCGGAACGTCTCCTTGCCCGGGACGTTCGGCATCTTGGGGACACGCAGGAATCCAGTCGCCGAGACGACGATGTCGAAGGTGGACTCGGTGCCGTCGTCGAGTGTGACCACCCAGACTCCGGCCTCGTCCCAGACCGCCGAGGCCACCTCGGTGTTGAACCGGACGTGGGGCAGCAGTCCCTGATCCCGCGCGAAGTCCTGCAGATATGTGCGCACCTCCGAACCGGGTGCGTAGTGCTTGGTCCAGTGATGGCGGCGAGCGAACGGGAACTCATAGTTTCGGGTGAGCACGTCAACGTGCAGTCCGGGATAGGTGTTGGCGTCCCAGGTGCCGCCGACGGCCGACCGCTTCTCGTAGATGACGAGATCGTGGCCGGCCCGCTTGAGGTGATATCCGATGAACAGTCCCGACATGCCCGCGCCGATCACCGCTACCCGCAACCGACGTGACATACCAGCCTCCGACTTGGTCGAATGAACGCTCAGCGATTTCATAACTATAGCCTTGCTTGAACATGATTCTAACACAACTGTGAAGCGGGCAAGGCGGTCGCTGTCCTGTGGGCGCGAGAAGACTGTCCGCGCCCACAGGGGACATCAGTTCAGGACTGCTCTTTGAGCTTGGCGCGGAACTCCTTGACCACTTCGGGCGACGGCAGCGCCACCAGTTCGATCTGGTTGCCGTCGGGGTCCTCGCACAGGAACAGGGTGACGGGTCCGTAGTTCTTCACGATCGTGGTGGTGGGTTCGGTGTAGACCGTGACTCCCATGTCCACGAGGCGCTGGTAGATGGTGTGGATGTGCTCGGGGTCCACGGGGAACGACAATTGCCCCACGCCCATTGCACCCGGGCGCTTCGGGACGTCGCCCTGGGGTCGCGGCAGGTCCCACTTCACCAGTTCGATCTGCCCAACCTTCGAAGGCCCCTGGACGAACACCGACAAGCCCGTGGTGTTTTCGGGAAGTCGCATCAGGTGCCAGGTCAGGTCGCTGACCGGTTTCTCGAGGGTCTTCCGCATGCCGAGGCCCTCGGTGTAGAACCGCAGCGAGGCCTCGAGATCGGAGACCCCGATGGCAACGTGGTTGAGTTCCTTGACGGCTGCTTCGGTCATCGTCTCTCCTTGCAGTTGTTCGGGTGAATCACAGGGGGAAGCCCTCGGCCTTGAACGCGCTGTCGCGCCACGCCAGTGCGGCCTTGAGGCCCTTCTCCGCCGCCATGCGCTGGAACTCGCCTCCACCGGGACGGAAGCTGCGGGCCAGCACGTACCAGGGCACACTGGCCTGCATGGCGGCGCGGATGCCCATGGTCTCGTAGGTCTGGTTCAGCGTGAACTTGTTGGCCGCGAGCATCGCCGGATGCAGCTGGGCCATGGGCCGAAGCTCACGCATGACGGCCTCGTCGAGTTCCTCCGCGGGGAAGCTCTTGGCGATCCAGCCGATCTTCTCGGCGCGGGCGCCGGTGATCGAGTTGCCGGTCAGCTGCAGGTATTTCGCCTGTGCCATCGACATCTTCCACGGGAAGTACTCGACGTCGGGCGTCGACTGCGCACGCGTGGGCGGGTATCCGATGATGGTGTCCTCGGCCGCGAACACGATGTCGCACATCGACATCAGCTCGGATCCGCCGGCCAGGCAGAACCCGTGGATCTTGGCCACGACAGGCTTCATCAGATCCCAGATGGCGAACCAGTCGCGCAGCGCGCTGCGGGGGAACTGCCCCGTCCAGGACTCGAACAGCTCGCTGTGGTTCCAGCCCTCGGGCCGTTCGGGATTCGCATCCCCGCCCGCGTAGCTGTTCATGTCGTAGCCTGCGCAGAACGCCGGCCCCGCCCCCTGGATGAGGATGACGGTGACGTCGTCGTCGCGCTCGGCGATCCGCAGGGCCTCGAGGATGTCGCGGCGCAGACCCGGGCTCAGGGCGTTGCGCTTCTCGGGACGATTGAGCGTGATGGTCGCGATCTTGTCGCTGACCTCGTACAGGATGTTGTCGAACTTCAATTGTGTTCCTCTCTGATTGTCAAATGTCAGCCGACGGACGGCCCCACCACGGCGGCGTCCTTCATCAGGGTGTCGATCAGCTCCGCGGACAGTCCCAGCCGCTGCAGCGTCGCGACGGTGTCGGCGCCCTGCGGTCGAGGCGGTGTGCGCACCGATCCCGGAGTGCGGCTCAACTTCACGGGAATGCCCACCACGTCGTAATCACCCACCCGGAGCGCCATTTCCCGCTGCGTGACCTGCGGGTCGGCCAACACCTCGGACAGCCTGCGGATCGTGCTGGCCGGCACCCCGGAAGCCAAGAGGTCCGCCACCGCGTCGTCGGTGAGACCGACCTGCTTCATCTGTGCGCTCAGCACCTCCGCCAGTTCGTCACGATTGCGCAGCCTGTCGGCGTTGGTGGCGAACCGCGGATCGGTGGCCAGTTCCGGTGCGCCGAGGAACCGGCACAGCTGAGCGAACTGCCGGTCGGTGCCGGCCGAGATATAGACGTATCCATCGGCGCCCTCGAACACGTCGCACGGTGCGATGTTGGGGTGCCCACTGCCCAGGCGCTGCGGCTGCCGGCCCGTCGCGAAGTAGTTCGCCGCGGCCGGGTGGTGCAGGCTCAGCGCGCTGTCGAGCAGGCTGACGTCCACCAGTTGGCCGTACCCGGACCGGTGCCGCTCGTGCAGCGCCAGCAGGATTCCGGAGAACGCGTGTGTTCCCGCGGTCAGGTCGACCACCGGCATCGGGATGCGCACGGGCGGCCCGTCGGGCTCGCCGTTGAGGTCCATCAGTCCCGAATAGGCCTGGATCACCGCGTCGTATCCGGGCAGGCCCGCCATGGGGCCCGTGGTGCCGAAAGCCGTTATGCGGCAGTACACCAGGCGCGGAAACCGCTCCAGCAGCCAGACCTGGCCCATCCCCCACCCGTCCATGGTTCCGGGCAGGAAGTTCTCGATCAGGACGTCGGCGTCGGCCAGCAGTGCCAGCAGCACCGCCCGTCCGGCCTCGGTGGACAGGTCGACGCTGACATGGCGCTTGTTGCGGTTGAGCCCCGCGTAGTACGGGCTGACCCCGTCGTCGGCGGGTCCCCACAGGCGCGTCCCGTCGCCGGCGGGCGGTTCGACCTTGATGACGTCGGCGCCGTGATCGCCCAGCATCTGCGCCGCATACGGTCCCGCGAGCACACGGGAGCAGTCCACGACCGTGACACCGTGAAGCGAACCCGCGGTGCCCATGTCATTGCGTTGGCCGGTCACGTCACCGGTATCCGGTGCCGGCCACCGACGTCAACGGTCCGCCCTCGACCAGGACTCCCTCGGTGATGAGCTCGTCGATCAGGTCCTCATCCACACCGGCCTCCACGAGCACCTCGCGGGTGTGTTCACCCATGCCGGGTGTGGTCATCATCGGATTCGACCGATGGCGACCGAACGTCGCGTACGAGCGCGGCAGGTAGCTGGTGTGGCCGTCGGGCCAGACCACGGTGCCGATGTGACCGTCGTGCTGGTGTTCCGGCGAGAACAGGAACTCCTTGTTGTCGCGGGCGTGGGTGGCGAAACCGCCGACGGGAGCGACCAACCGGTCCACTTCGGCCACGCTGAGATCGGCAGTGGTCTTGGCGATCGCTTCGGCCAGCGCCGCGTCGTCGAGGCCATCGGTGGCCGCCAGGCCCGCGTCGACAGCGGCCTTGGCCGACGGCAGGTGCAGGCGCACCCACCCGTCGCTGCAGCGGTAGTACCGCGCCAGTGCGGTGGCGCCGGGATAGTCCCGGCCACCAGTCTCGGCCGGCGGCCGGCCCCGGTACCGGACCAGTTCGTTGCTCTGCATGAACACGGCCGAGGCCGCCAGCGATGTGCCGACCTCCTGTCCCCCGCGCCCGACCGCGCGCTGATACAGCGCCGCGCAGGTGCCGAGTGCGGCCAGGCAGGCGCTGGCGACGTCGTTGACGGCGACCGTGCAGAACACGGGTTCGGCGTCGCCGCCCTGGGCGCGCATGATTCCCGACAGCGCCTGCACGACGGGGTCGTACCCCGGATGGTCGCCCATCGGGCCGATGCCGCCGTAGCCCGTGATCGACGTGGTGACGACGTCGGGGTTGACCGTGCGCAGCGAGTCGATGTCGACGCCGAGTCGGGCACGGACACCGGGCCGAAAGTTGTCCACCACGACGTCGCTGGTCTGCACCAGACGCAGGAATGCGTCCTTGCCGCGCGCGTTGCGCAGATCGATCGAGAGGCTGCGCTGGCCGCGGTTGATCATGTATCCGCGCACGCGGAACTCATCCCCGCGCGGGGTCTCGACCTTGACCACGTCGGCGCCCAGCGACGCCAGCAGTTGGCCTGCGTAGGGACCGGCCAGCGTGGTGCCGAGGTCCAGTACGCGCAGGCCGTGCAGCGGCCCACTCCCCGGCAGCACGGCGTCACCGGTCGCCTGCTCGGCGGGCGGATGCTCCCGCGGTGTCCATGCCACGGTGTCCGAGGCGATGGCCCGCGGCCGGTGCACCGGGTTCGGGTGGTCCGAGAACGTCACCGGCACACCGCCCATCACGGCCCGGCCCACCAGTGGATCGTCGAGTTCCACGCGCTGGTTCATGGCGATGACCTGGGGATGGTCCAGCCAGTCGTCGCGGTCTCCCACGGGACTGACCGGACATCCCGCCGCGGCCAACTCCTCGAGCCACTGGTCGCGAGTCTTGGCGCGGAAGCCGTCGGCGATCCGGGCGCGGACCTGATCGCGCAGGTCCACCGCGTAGACCTCCTCCCGGTTGGCCGCGATCCGCGGGTGTTCGAGGATGTCGGTGACGCCCAGCACGCCGAAGGCGATGTCCTGGAACTTGACGCCGAGGGCGCCCAGGAAGATCCACTGGCCGTCGCCGCACTGGTAGGTCCCGAACGCGGGGTTCGGCCCGCCCGGGCCCACCGAGGTCGTCGGCAGGCTCACCTTCGGGTCCGCGAACATCGTGGTGGTGGCGGCGACGACGGCACCGTGCAGGCTGTCGACCGTGACACGCTGCCCCAGACCGGTTTTCACGCGCTCGATGAGTGTGGCGATGCCGGCGGCCGCACCCCACGCGCCCTGCAGGTAGCTGGCGAAAGGGTAGACGCATTCAACCGGGCCGCCGTGGAACGACGTCTGGCGGCGAGCAATTCCGTAGTCCGCCTGCACCATTCGATCGGCCGTCATGGCGTCGAGGGCCTGGCGCCCCGCGACGTTGCGCGGCTGCCAGATGGGCAGGTGCAGGTGCACCAGGGAGGACGGGTCGGCGCCCGTCACCGCAAGGCCGAGCTGTTCGGCGCGTGAATCATCGCTGGTGACCACGATGTCCGCGTCGGCCAGCAGGGGTCGGGCCGCGGCTTCGGAGACGAGCGTCTTGTTGCGGTGCCACATGATCGCTCCGGGCAGCGCGCGGACATCCTCCACACCGTCGTCGATGCGGATGACCTCGGCACCGAAGTCGGCCAGCAGCATGGTGGCCACCGGACCGGCAATGCCGGACGTCGCGTCCAGCACCCGCACACCGGCGAGGGGTCCCCGGATCTCAGTCATAGTCATGGCACCGCCTTCTAATGATGTTCCTTCCTATTTATAGCAAGGTTTAAGACCTGCGCCTCCATGAGTGGGCGGACGCGCGATTCACCCGATGCATGTTGTGGCCCCCGTCGCCTTACAATTGCAACGTGACGGGCACCACCCGGAATTTTGTCAATGGCGTCGCTTGACGCAATGCATGGCGGTTCTCTACAGTCCTTGTGACGCGCACTACAGAGTCGAAGGAGCCGCCTTGGACATCGAATCCTTCTGGGATCTGGCTGCACGGGCGGCTGCCCTGCTGCCCCCGGCGCCCACTTCCGGCAGCAACCTCGACTGGATGAGCTGGCGTGAGCTGGTGTGGGAGACGGCACGCCGCCTGGGCACCATCGGCCGCGACGTCCTGACCGACCTCGACATCGCGGGCTCCGACGACTGCGACACCGTGGTGGTCGACGCCATGCAGCTGATCCGGTTGGCGGCGTCGTTGCACCGCGAGTCGCTCGGAGCCTTCCCTCTGCGCCGGTCGTTTTAGACCGCAACGGATTTCACGAACCCTGAAGCGGCGGTTGCTGCGGGTCTGCACCCGCTGCAACCGCCGCTTCCGTCGTTCAACGGGTGGAGACGATCGTCGTCTTCAGCTGGGTGTAGTGCTTCAACGACTCGAATCCCTTCTCGCGCCCGAGTCCGCTGTCCTTGTATCCGCCGAATGGCGTCTCGATACCCGACCGTCCACCGTTGACCATCACCTGCCCGGACTCCAGCTGCGACGCCATCCGCAGTGCGCGCGCGGAATCGTTGGTCCAGACGCTGGCCGCCAGTCCGTAGGCAGAATCGTTGGCCAGGTCCAGGGCGTGCTCCTCAGTGGTGAACGGCGTGGCGGCCAGCACGGGTCCGAAGATCTCCTCGCGGAAGATCCGCATGTCCGGCGTGACGTCGGCATACACCGTCGGCTCGACGTAGCGTCCCTTGGCCAGCTCACCGGTGACGGCGTGACCGCCCGTCACCAACCGGGCGCCCTCGGCCTCGGCCACACCGAAGTACTCGATCACCTTCTCGTACTGCGCCTCGGTGGTCATGGGTGCCAGCGCGGGTCCCGGGGTCTTCTGCCTCATGTGCTCGCCGACGCGCGTCACGAACTCCTCATAGATGGTGTCCTGCACCAGGAGTCGGCTCAGCGCCGAGCACTGCTGGCCGCCTCCCACACAAATGGTCAAGGCGCTCTGCAGGGCACGGTCCAGGTCGGCGTCATCGAAGATGATGTTGGCCGACTTCCCGCCGAGTTCGAGGATGGCCGGCACCAGACGCCCCGCAGCCACCTGCGCGACGCGGCGTCCCACACCGACCGACCCCGTGAAGGCCAGCAGTCGAACGTCGGGATGTTCCGTGATCGCGGCTCCCACTTCACTTCCCGTACCGAGGACCACGTTCAGCACCCCCGGCGGCAGACCGACCTCGGAGGCCAACTCCGCCAACATCAGTGACGTGCTGGAGGTGAACTCCGATGGCTTGAGCACCACGGTGTTGCCCGCGGCCAATGCCGCCGACACACCCCGCGAAGCCTGTGTCAGTGGTCCGTTCCAAGGCGTGATCATGCCGACGACGCCGTAGGGTTCGCGACGCGTGAAGGCGTGGTCGCCCGCTCCCAGGTTGATCGTCTCGCCGAAGAGCGCTCGGACCACACCGCCGTAGAACTCGAAGTAGTCGGCCGAGATGTGAAGGCCGCCGACCATTTCGCGGGTCAGCTTGCCCGTCTCGGACACCTCGACCTCGACGAACTCCGACTCGCGCTCGCGCAGACGGTCCGAGATCTTCGTCAACAGGCGGCCCCGCTCGACGGGCGGCAGATCCCGCCACTCGGGCAGTGCCGCCCGCGCCGAGGCCACCGCGTCGTCGACGTCCTTGGACGTACCGAGCGGCACCGATGCCACAGGACTCCTGTCGAACGGACCCTCGACCACCACCGAACGGCCGTCGATCTCGGGCCGAGCCTGGCCGTTGATCCAATGGTGAAGATGTCTCATTGTCCGAATCGCTCCTTACGCAGTCCGCAGCATGGCTCAAACCTATTGGACCACCATAGTCAACATCATTGTTTGTAGTACGAATGCCCGGTTCCTTGACAAAGTGGTGTTACACTCGGCAGCGAGCACGTCTTCATCATCAATCGAGGTGGAGGGGCTTGGAAGTTGTATCCGACGAACGTTGAACCCTGGAGCTGATGTCAATGGCACGAGATCGCACCGCGAGAGCACGCATCCGTCAGCTCTTGGCCACGTCGGGCCCAATTGTGGACAGCTCGGGTTTCGCCACCGGTGTGCTGAAGGAACGCATCGACTACAAGGGGTCGTCGGTGGCGTTCATCCAGTTGATCGCCGCAATGGAACGGGACGGCGAGATCACCCGCGAGATCCGCGGTAAACGCACATACAAGATCAGTGCCACGCCGGAGACGCAGAAGGCGTTCATGCCCGTAGGCAGCGCTCCCGTGGCCAGGGCTGCGCAGGCCACGGCGGAGGTCGACGGCACGGTCATCTCCATCGACTACGACAAGCTGGCCAACGCGCTGCTTCGGCAGCTGTGGTCCGTCATCTCCGCGGTTGCCACCGCGGATCGCGGTGAGCACGAGGCCGTCTCGGCCGAGTCCACCAGCGAGGACTACATGGACAAGCTGACAGCTGCTCGCCGCGCCCTCGATGAGCTGTTCAGCGACGTCGAGTCCAAGGCCAGCGCCGGCAAGGTGTGACAGCTCCTTCCGCTCTCTTGACGGATCGCCGCCTCGTGGAGGTGCTCGGCTGCCCCATCGCCTACACGCGCTCCGGAGTCCAGGGCCGTCCGCCTGCAGTCCTGGTGCACGGCGGTGGCGCCCATGCCGGCTGGTGGTTGGGCGTCGAACCCCTCCTGGCGGCCACACGTGACGTTGTGACCGTTGAGCTGTCCGGCCACGGCGACAGCGGGCACCGATACTCCTACGGCGCCGACGTGTGGGCGTCCGAACTGCAGGCCGTCATCGACGATCTCGGTCGCGGGCCAGCCGTCCTGGTCGGACACAGCCTGGGCGGCCTGATTTCACTGCACACCGCCGGCACCCGACCGGACCATGTCTGCGGTGTCATCGCCATCGACAGCGCGGTGATCCCCTCCGCCCCCATGCCCCGGCGGGGCAACGGGGTCAAGTTCTATGCCAGCCGCGATGAAGCCGTCGCGAACTTCAGGCTGCGCCCGCGTGCCACCACAGCCGATGCCGCTCTGCTGGCGGCCGTCGCCGACCCGCCTTCATCTACGGCGAGCACAGCGAGCTGGCCGACCGCGGCACGGTGGACTTCCTCAGCGAGCTGATGGGGCGGCCGGTTCCGAGCATCGCCATGCAGGACTGCCACCACCACGTGCCGCTGGACGCCCCGGCCAGGACTGCGGCAGCCGTTGAGCTGCTGCTCGCCACAGTCCTGGCCGACCAGTGAATCCCGCTCAGAATGAGGTGATCACGGACCGCGCGATGGTCCCGCCCGCGAGCGCCTCGTAGGCCTCGTTGATCTGATCGAGGCGGATCGTCTGCGACAGCAGGTCATCGAGGTTGAAGCGGCCCTGGAGATACAGCTCGGCATACAGCGGGATGTCGAGCTTGAAGTTCGTCGAGCCCATGAACACGCCACGCAGAGCGGTCTTCTGGAACAGGAAGGTCGCGGGCGACATGTTCAGCAGCGACGTCGGAGGCTGGGCGCCGACGACGTACGCGGTTCCGCCGGGCGCCAACATCTCCACAGCCTGCTGCAGCGTCTTCTCGATGCCACCGATCACCTCAAAGGCGTGGTCGACTCCCCCACCGGTCAGATCGCGCACGGCCTCCACCGGATCGTCGACGGCCGAGTTCACGACGTGCGTGGCACCGAACTTGTTGCGCGCCAGATCCAGCTTCGAGTCCTGGATGTCGATCGCGATCACGCGGCGCGCACCCGCGAGCACTGCGCCCTGGATCGTGTTCAGACCGACGCCGCCGCAACCGATGACCGCGACGTCCTCGCCGACCCGCACACCCGCACTGTGGATGGCGGCACCGGCACCGGTCGTGACACCGCAGCCCAGGATGGCGGCCTGCGGGAAGGGCAGTTCCCTCGGCACGACCACTGCGTTGTTCTGGTGCAGCAGAACCCGTTCGGCGAAACCGGAGATCTCGGAGAACTGGTCGATGGGCTCACCTGCCAGGCGCATACGGGGTGGTTCGCCGACGGGACGCTGCGTGCCGAGCGGGTACTGACGGCACAGGTTGGTCCGTCCCGCCAGGCAGCGGTCGCACCGTCCGCAGAAGCCGGCCAGGCAGGCGACCACATGGTCGCCCACCGAGATTCCGACGACATTCGAACCCACCTGCGTCACGACGCCGGCGACCTCGTGTCCGAGCACCGCGGGCAGCGACTGCCCGATCTCGGTGGTGGCCACGTAGTGGTCACTGTGGCAGAGCCCGCTGGCCTTGACCTCGACCAGGATCTCGTCGGCGGACGGGGTGTCGAGAGTGATGTCGTCGCGGATGACGAATGGTTCTCCGACCTTGTGAATGACGGCGGCTTTCACGGAACTCCCTCAAATGCTGATCGTCCATCTGCTGATGCAGTGCCTCGCACCGTAACACCATTAATACACAAATTGAATATGCTCGAGCATCGTTTGAGCACGATAGCGGCGTGCAGTGAAGCTGCGCCGGCGCCGACTCGCCAATCTCGTCGGACACGCTCGTCGGCGTATCGTTCCAGGAAAGTTACACTGCCGCTGACAGGCTTCTAACTCGATAGGACAACATGCCGAATCAGGGGGACGAATCGATCTCGTTGGCTCTGGAACGTCTTGCCCTCACCCTCGGGGAGACGGGCGCTGTTCCACTGCCGGAGCTGGTGCGTGCCCTGGAACGAGCCGCTGAGCGCCTGCGGACCACGGCCGTCCCCGAGGAGATCCCCACCGACCTCGTCAGCCAGGCTGAGGCGTCGCGCGCCGTCGGAGTCAGCCGACAGGCCGTCAACCAGTGGGTCAAGAGCAACGTCGTCAAGTCCTACTCGGTCAACGGCCGACAGGGCCCGCAGGTGTCGTTGGCCGAGGTGGCCATCGCCGCGAACCGGCGTTCCCGTGAAGTGCCCTTCTCGGCCACTCGCCGTCGGGAACTGCTCGACTTCCTCACTGCGATCGAGGAGTCGGCCGACACCGCCGATGTGGCGAAGGCCCTCAAGGACGTGATCAGTGAGACCAACCACGATCGGCATGCGCCCGAACACATCAGGGTGCTGGGCGAATTCGTGCACGCATCAATGGGCGTCGGTGATCAGCAACGTGAGTTCACCGCAGAGGGCCTGCAGCTTCTGTCGTCGATCAAGCCGTCCATCGTGGTCGACACTGACTCCACCTTCGGTCGGCTCACCGAATCGCTGCGGCTTCTGGTCCGTTCCACCGACGGAGTCGCAGGCTTCGACTCCCCGATCACGGCGCTGCTCGGACTGTTGGGAGCGGCGACCGTCGGAGCCCAGTACAGCGGGGGTGAATCCGACATCGCACGCCGCATCGCCGGAACGGCGCGCGAGGTGTGGGGCGAGGACTGGGTGTCTCGCCTCTACGACGCGGTGTTCCATGTGGGCGAGGCGTACCCGCTGCCGCTGATCCGCTACACGTCGTCCTTGACCTACCTGGACAACAACCGGTTCCTGCGCAAGGCGCAGGCGTCCGGGGTCAGCATCAACTACTCGCGGAACCCGGGTTTCATTCTTCCGCAACGGTTCTACGGTGCACCGGTCTTCGACGACATCCTGTTCCGTGCGCGTTCGGATGCCGAACCGTGGGCGTTCTCCGCCGAGGCCAGCGAGGTGGGATGGCCGTCGTCGCTGCACAGCGGTGTCAACCCGTACCGCATCTTCAACTACGAGTACGGATTCTGTGATCCATCGATCCACGGCATCCGCCGGTACTGCTACTCCACCGAGGACGTCCGCGCGGAACTGCTGAAGTACGCCGACTCGCTGCTCGAACCGCAGCGTTCGTACTACTACGCCAAGGCCGAGGACCACTTCACCCGGGCCCTGCTGCAAGCCAACACCGAGATCATCACCGTCGACACCCTCGGGGAGTTCGACTGGTGGAAGGACCATCTGATCCGCTCGTCGCAGCGTGAAGTGCTGATCGGCCTGCGTGATGAACGTGCCCGCGCCGTCGCCCATGCCCTGCTGATCTCCACCGACTACCTGCCCCAGGTGGTCGACGACTCCTACGGTTTCGGTCCGCTGAGCGACCGCATGCGGATCTACGTCAAGAACCTTGAGTTCGACATGATCGACGCCCGCTACCGCGACGACCTCAAGCGTGGACGTACCCGCATGATCAAGCACGGTGGCCAGCAGATCACGGAGGACGAGGCGCGCGCCCTGGCCACCGAGGAGATCCGGAACCTGCGCGAAGGCTGAGTCCCCTGCCGGTTCCGCTGCGCGGTTCCTTTATGCGTTAGTGGTGTTGTATGTATTGTTCTCAGCATGACTGCAAGGTGCGCAACTAAGCCTGAAACCGTGGATCGGTGATTTCGTGCTGTCGGTGGCCTGATTTTTGCATGGTGTGGCGGGTCGGGGTTGGTGTGGGTATGGGTGGTCCGCTGGCCTGTACCAGCTTTCCTGTTGTCTCCGGTTGGGCCTGGGATGGCGGGTGGACGGGGAAGGTGGTGTTCACCCGGGGCGTGGGATCGCCGGAGGGTAGCTGAAGATGTTGTTCCACAGGGTTTTCCATCCGGACTGCCAGGGCCAGTGCGCGGGCAGGTGCAGCATCGGTTTGCGGGCTGGGGCAGCGAAGCGGGCGGGCACGGTGACCAGCTCGCGGCGCAGGGTCGCCCCGCGGGCGACGGCGTGCTGGCCGCCGGCGATGGTGCCCGTGGCGCGCAGCAGGTTGTGGGTGATCACCGCACAAGCCAGCCAGGCGCAGTTGGCCGAAAACAACCCGGAGGGGATATGGGCCAGCGGGCCGGCGATCAGGTCAGCGAAGGTGGTTTCGACGATGGCGTGTTGGCGGTGAGTCAGGTCGGCTTGGGCGGTGGGCAGCTCGGAGTTGGTCAAGAACGGGTGATAGCGCCACACCGGGAACAACCCGTCGGGATAACGGGCGTCTTTGACCCGGCGCACCACCAGCCGGGCGGTGACCTTCTTACCGCGGCCCAGCGCCAGCGTGTAGGGGGTTTCGGCGACCTCGGCGTCTGAGATCAAAGCACCGGTGTCGGGATCGAACACTGCGCCGGGGTAATGCACCGCGGTGAACGCGCTGTCTGCGATGGCCTCGATCGCCGCGGTGACCCGGCGGTTTCGGGTCAGGCTCAGCGAGAACTCGATGTGTTCATCGAGGCAGGCGGCGATGACTTTCTTGGTGCCAAAGGCGGAGTCGCCGCGCACCATGATCGCCCCGCTGGCCCCGGCCGCGCGGGCGGTGGTGATGGCCTGCTTGATTTGGCGGGCCGCGCCGCGCCCGGAACCGGTCTTGCCGCTGCGCAGCCAGGCCTCGGCGATCACCGGCGCGGCGCCGGGCACCGACAAGGTGGTGACCAGCGGCGAGAGCCCTTTGCGCAGCAGCGCGCGCCCGGCGATCTTGGCGTGCCCGAACGACGCGCCCTGTTTGTTATGCCCGTAGACCGGGCGCAGCAGCGAGTCGATGTCCAAAAACGCCCGGGTCTGGATGCCGGGCAGCAGCGCGGTGCGCGCCGCCAGCGCCGCCAGATGTTCGCGGGCCACCGCGGCGAGCTGATTGGCATGGCCGAAGGTGAACTCGCGCAGAAAGATCCCCACTGTCGAGGGCGCATACACCTCGCCGAACACCCGGGGCGTGCCGCCGGCACGCAGGACGTTGGCAGCATCGATGCTGTCCGCGCCGCACAGCATGGCCGCGATGACCGTGGTCAGCTTCCCGGCGGCATTGACCGCCCCAGAGGCCACCCGCCTCGACGGCAAGTCGACGTGGGTGTCGATCAACTCCGAAAGACCGGTCTGCTCAGCCAGTTCCATGATCGGAACCAAACCGGCCGCCGACACCAGATTCGGCTCGTCGAACACAGCGGACCCGGGGCCAAATGTATGCGATGATTGCACTGAGAATGCCTTCCGAAACCGGGACGATTACGACTTTGACAATCGCTATTGTTCCAGTTCAGAAGGCATTTTCGCTGTTTACACGCCGATCAGCAAAGACCAACCCTCCACGGATTCAGGCTAAGGCAGCCGCTCCCCTGACCGCTCTGGTGTTGGCAGCGGGGTCACTGATCGCGGGCCCCACGGCCGCGGCCGACAATCGGCGACTCAACGACGCGGTCATGGTCAACATCTACACGATCCAGAAGCAGGCGGGCTGCACACCGAAGATCAGGAACAATCCCAAACTTCGGCTGGCCGCCGAGTGGCACACCAACGATGTGCTCAACAACCGCGCCCTCTCCGGCTCCATCGGTTCGGACGGGTCCACCACTGCGGATCGAGCACGCAATGCGGGTTATCAGGGTGAGGTTGCGGAGACCGTTGCGATCAATCCCGCACTGGCCATCAGTGGTATTGAGATCCTCCGCCAGTGGTACTACCGACCCGATTATCTGAGCATCATGCAGGACTGCGCCCACATCGACATCGGCGTGTGGTCGGCCAACGCGCTTGACCGCTCTGTGGTGGTTGCCGTCTACGGCAAGGGTGACGCCTCAGCTTGATTTCGCCTGGCCGTCAGTTTTCGAATACGGCTTCAACTGCCGTGCGGTCGCCGTGGACAGTCACCACGGTCTCGAGGTCATCGAGCCTCAGCATTCCGGCCGCCAGCCCGAGCACAAGAGCCGGGTCCTCCGAGCTCACTACGGCGTCCTGCGCGGCGTCGTCGCGGGCGACCGTTATGCCGGACGGCGCGGCGTGGACCGTGACCGTCTCCCCCGCCACCGCAACGCCCACCGACACGGTTCTCGACGGCGGCTTCCGGTGGGCCAACAGAGCCGGGAGCGCCAGCAGGAGCCATTCGCCCCGGAAGTGGTCGCCCTGCGCACCGCGCACCATCAGTGGGCTGGACCACCGGATCAGCCCCTCGATGGGCCCTCGAAGCTGTGTCCCCCATTCCGTGAGGGCGTATTCGACCGCCCCGGATTCGCCGAGGCGTCGTTCCACCACCCCTGCCTCCTCCAAGTCGCGCAGGCGATCGGCCAGGAGATTGGTGGCCACACCGGGCAGCCCTTTCCGGAGGACCTTGTAGCGCGACGGGGCGATGAGGAGTTGGCGCACGATCAGCAGCGTCCAGCGGTCCCCGATCACGTCGAGCGCCCGCGCCAATCCGCAGTACTGGCCGTAGTCCTTCGCCATCACCGAACCTCTGATTGACTTTTTAAAGTGCACTTGACTATATCAATCATCTACGGGGAGGGAGATCGATATGACGGTGGCGGCGCGACCGGGGTGGGTCGATGACGCGTTGTTCCCATTCGAGAGTCGGTTCCTCGACGTCGGCGGGAACATCCTGCACTATGTCGACGAGGGCTCCGGTCCAGTGCTGTTCTTCCTGCACGGAAACCCAACGTGGTCATTCGTGTACCGGAATGTGATTGCGGCGCTGTGGGACTCGTTCCGCTGCATCGCGGTGGACCTGCCCGGGTTCGGCCTGTCGTCCGCTGCGCCGGGGCATCGTCATCTGCCGGAGGAGGACGCGCGGATCATCACCGCGTTTGTCGACGCCCTGTCCATTCAGGACGCGACGCTGGTGGTGCACGACTGGGGCGGGCCCATCGGGTTGTACGCCGCGGCGCAGCGCCCCGCAGCGTTCTCGCGCGGTGAGCACCACGGGGCGGTCGGGAACGGTGAACAGCATCGGGTCGTCGTCGTCTTGGTGTGAGCCGTCCGCCGACCACCGCGCGGCGTCCGTCCAGGGGTAGGGGAAGTCGTCGTCCGCCATCACGCGGCGGGGTTGAGGTGCCGATCCGCCGACCGCCGATCCACGTAGTGAGCTGTCCGCCGCGTGGCAGCACCGAACTGATTTCCCACTCCTCCAGGAGGTAGGAGGGACGCGGAACATCGCAGGTGACAGGCTCGGCACGCGGCGTCCACCGCCAGGCATCCCACCCGAGCGAGCCCGTGGCGGTGTCCTCCTCGGCGGCGTTCAGCGCGTCGAACTCCGCCAACATCCGTGCGCGGAACTCATCGCGGCTCTCCCCCGGCAGCGGGCGCAGCGGGTCGGCGGTCTCCTCCGCTTCGAGTTGGTCGATGGTGGTGATGATGGCGTCGAGGTCGCGCATAGGCACAGCGTCGCACCGGACACCGACACGGCGCGAGCCTGGACAGGGGACGTGACACGGGAGGTGGCATTTCCGGTCAACTCGCCACCTATTGACTGAGAATCCCGGATGCGGGTGCCCTTGGTGAGGCGGGACATTAACAGTTTCCGCTGGTCAACCGTGACTCCAGTATGTCGTTGTCGCCCATTGTTTCCCGGTGAGGTGCTGGATCACGAACAGCGGGTCCAAGGTTCGAGCCCTTGACGGCGCACAGGAACAGCGAAACCCCCGCTTCGGCGGGGGTTTCGTCGTGTTCGGGTGGTGTGTATGAGCGGCGGCGGATGTGCCCTGGCTGCGGCGGGTGCGCACGTGCTGCGGCGGGTGTGTACGTGCTGCGGGAAATCGGCCGAATCAGCACCACGGACGCACCGTCGACTCAGCTGAGGCACCGGCAACTCAGCCGGCGCACGCTCAAGTCAGCCCACGCACGCTCTTGTCGGCCCACGCACGATCAGTGGGAGCCGACCGGGGACGTGCTGCCAGGAGAGGGTTCGCGTCCTGCCGTTCTGGGAAGCGATCCGGCATGCGCATTCAAGAGTGCGACCACCGCGACGGCTGTGCATCAGCTGTCGCAGCTGTGCGGACACCGTGGCGGGTGTGCACTGGCTGCGCCGAACGTGTCCGCGCTGCGGGAAATCGGCCAAATCAGCACCGTGGATGCACGGTCGACTCGGCTCACGCACGCTCAGCTCGGCCCACGCACGCTCAGGTCAGCCCACTCACCGTCGACTCAGCCGACGCACGCTCAGGTCGGCCGACGCACGCTCAACTCGGCCAATGCACGCCGCCCGGTGCACCCAAGGGAACGGGGCGACGGGCGCCACACAATGGCGTCCGTCACCCCGGTTGGCAACTCCGTGCGATCTTCTTGATTGCTCTGCGGCCCAAGCACAGCCGACGATCCGAAACCGGTCAGGCCGCCTGCGGTTGCGCTTCCGGCACGGCCTCGCCGGCCCGGCCGTCGATGCTCCGCAGCACACGGTCCTCGCCGCTCGGTTCGCCGCGGTACCGCAGCAGATAGCGGTCGACCTCTTCCTTCGTCATCGGCGGGCTGAAGATGTCCATGTTGTCCAACGTCGTCCCGGCGGTGTTCGCCGCCGCCCGCTGACGTGCCCCGATGCGGAACCCGGCCACACAGAGCACCATGCTCGCGACCGCCGCGGCGCCCAAGACCCACGCCAGCACGCTGCGCATCGCCAACGCGTTCACGAACAGTCCCAGGCTGGCGAACGTCAGCAGAAAGCCCAGATACCCCACATATGTCATCGGTATCCGCTTCAACGCCTTCATCATGACCCCTCCCTCACTCGCGCAACGCTACGTGTAGCGTAGCGCTACATCTAGTGTAGCGTTTTCTCGGTCGCGGATATTCCGATCGGGCGAACCAGCCGAAGCAACAGACGCAAGGGAGTGTGAGATGGCGGTACGGGACGTGGACGACGGCATCGCGGACGCCACCCTGGCGCTCCTTCGCACCAAGGGCCCCCGCTCGGCCACGGTGCAGGCCGTCGCCGCGCAGTCCGGAATCGCCAAGACCACCATCTACCGGCGGTTCCGGGACCGGCGCGACATGCTGTCCGCCGCGCTGTCCCGGGTCGCCCACCCCGACCCGCTGGAACCGGACACCGCCGCACCGGACCGGCTGCGCTGGCTCATCGCCCAGGCCGTGAAGACCATCGAGGTGGGAATCGGCTACGGCGGTTTCGCCGCCATGCTCACCGATGAGGACCCGGACTTCACGGCGGTGTTCCGCGAGATCCTCGCCGGCCAGCGCGCCGAACTCGAAGCGGTGATCGACGGCGGCAAGGCCGATGGATCGATCCGCGCCGACGTCGACGGCTCGGCCCTCATCGACGCCGTGGTCGGCACCCACATCGCCGAACGCGCCCGCGTCGGAGAGGTCGCGGCCGACTGGGAGAACCGCCTGTTCGACCTGTTCTGGCCGACGGTCAGACCCTGAGCGCCGACGGCCGGCGCTCAGCAGGCACAGCCGGCACAAATGGCGCAGATAGCACAGATGGCACAGAAAGCACAGATGGCACAGCCATCACCGCCATCGTTGCCATCCCGCAATGTCACTTTGATTGCCCGCCGGATCCGGGGCCGACCCGCTCCAGCCCCGTCAGTCACATCCGACACACTGTGCTGACAGCCGTCAACGAGTCGGCCCGACGCCTGCCCGTGAATCGCGACTGATAGTTGCGAAAGTAGCTACCGGTGAGTATTTCCGCAGCTCGCGTCTGCGGATTCATGGCGTTCTGCTACCCTCTGCGTTAGCTGCGGCAGCGCAGCACCGGGGGTCGCGGGGGTTGACAGAGCGAATCGAGGTCTTAGCTGATGGCGACGGCAGGTGCGGTGAACGCGACCGACTCGCACACCGGCAATGAGGTAGCTCCGCAACAACCCGTCGCCGTCCGCAACTGCAGCCGCCTGGGCCGGAGCGCAAATCCGCCCGGTCTGCCGCGCCCCACGTGGTGGTGGCGCCGCCGGCGCTGACGACCCGGTCAGCCGCGGGCCCGGCGCACGACGATCACCACCGTCAGCACCCCCACCCCGGCCAGGGTCAGGGCCACCGCCGGTTTGGTGACGAACCCGATCAGCCGCGCTTTCAGATCGTCGGCGAGCCGCTGCGGGTTGGCGCGTTCGGCGAGTGCGTCGACCGTCGCCGCGAGCCGATCGCGCGCTTCATCGATCTCCTTCTTGATGGCTTCGGGATCTCGATCCGCCACTGTCACCCTCCATGCCGTCCACGTCGCGGTGTGGTGCGCTTCCCCGGCATGGTGCCGAGACGCGATCCTGCCGAACTACCCTAGATCAGCCGGTGCCCGCCGGAGGCATCGGTCGGACGAGAAGGGATTCTCCGTGGCCCAGACCCAGCGCCTCGAGGTCGGCGATCCAGCGCCCCCGTTCAGCCTGCCCGACGCCGACGGAAACACCGTGTCACTGGCCGACTATCGCGGCCGCAAGCTCATCGTCTACTTCTACCCGGCCGCATCCACACCCGGCTGCACCAAGCAGGCCTGCGATTTCCGGGACAATCTCGCCGAACTCAACGAGGCGGGGCTGGACGTGGTCGGTATCTCGCCGGACAAACCGGAGAAACTGGCGAAGTTCCGCGACGCCCAGGGGCTGACGTTCCCGCTGCTGTCCGATCCCGATCGCGAGGTGCTCACCGCGTGGGGCGCCTTCGGGGAGAAGAAGATGTACGGCAAGACCGTGCAGGGGGTGATCCGGTCGACGTTCGTCGTCGACGAGGACGGCAAGATCGCCCTGGCCCAGTACAACGTGCGGGCCACCGGCCACGTCGCCAAACTACGGCGCGACCTGGGGGTCTAACCGCCCAGGCGGGCCAACAGCAGCGCCTCGGCGGTCGCGGCCCGCTGCAGCACCCCGAGGTGCAGACTCTCGTTCACGCTGTGTGCCTGGGTGCCGGGGTCTTCCACCCCGGTCACCAGGATGGTCGCGTCCGGGAACGCCGCGGCGAACTCGGCGATGAACGGGATCGAGCCACCCATCCCCATGTCGACCGGTTCGCTGCCCCAGGCCTCCCGGAAGGCCGCGCGGGCGGCGTCGTAGACCGGACCGTCGGCGTCGATCGCGTACGGCTCCCCGATCTCGCCGGGGGTGACCGTGACATGGGCACCCCACGGCGTGTGCTCGTGCAGATGCCGGGTCAACGCGTCGAGGTGGGCGCGGGCGTCCCCGCCGGGCGCCACCCGCATGCTGATCTTGGCGCGGGCCCGCGGGATCAGGGTGTTGGAGGCGGCGGCGATCGGGGTGGTGTCGATGCCGATGACGGTGATCGCCGGTTTGGCCCAGAGGCGTTGCGCCACAGTCCCGGTCCCGATCTGTCGCACCCCGTCGAGCAGCCCGGCCTCGGCACGCACCCAGTCCGGGCCCCGGTCGACGTCGGCGACGGTTGCCTCGTGCAGCCCGGCGACCGCGACGTTGCCGTCATCGTCGTGCAGGCTGGCCAGCAGGCGCACCAGCACACTCAGTGCATCGGGCACCACTCCACCCCACAGCCCGGAGTGCAGCCCGTGGTCGAGGGTGGCGACTTCGACGACACAGTCGACCAATCCGCGCAGCGAGACGGTCAACGCGGGCACCTCGGTGCTCCAGTTGTCCGAGTCGGCGATGATGATGACGTCGGCGGCCAGCGCGTCGCGGTGCGCGGCGAGCAACCGCCCCAGCGACGGTGAGCCGGACTCCTCCTCACCCTCGACGAAGACCGTCACACCGACCGGCGGGTTTCCGCCGAACGCCCGGAACGCCGCCAGATGCGTTGCGATTCCGGCCTTGTCGTCCGCGGTGCCGCGACCGTAGAGGCGGCCGTCGCGTTCGGTGGGTTCGAACGGCGGGGACAGCCACTGGCCCGGATCGCCCTCGGGTTGCACGTCGTGGTGGGCGTAGAGCAGCACCGTCGGCGCACCGGGCGGCGCCGGATGGCGGGCGATGACCGCCGGGGCACCGCCTTCGCTGACGATCCGCACCTCGTCGAACCCGGCCTCACGCAGCAGCCTCGCCACCGCGTCGGCGCTGCGGCGCACCTCGTCGCGGCGGGCCGGGTCGGCCCACACCGATTGGATGCGCACCAGGTCCTCCAGATCGCGACGGACCGACGGCAGCAGGTCCCGGACGCGTTCGGCGATGTCGCTCATGCCGATGAGGCTAGTCACTCCGCCTCGGCGTCGCGGCGCTCCTCCTGCAGGCGTTCCTTGCTGCGCAGCAGCCGCAACATCGTCACCAGCCCGAGCCCGCCGGCGACATTGCCGACCACGGTGTAGCCGAACCACCGCAGCCAGTCCAGGTAGCCGAACGGGGCGTCGCCGGCGATGAGCGCGCCGAAGATGAGCAGCGAATCGAGGATGGAGTGGAACATCTGCAACCCGGCCAGCAGGAAGCCGCCGGCGACCGCGGCGGCGATCTTGCCGATCATCGCGTCGGTGCCGTGCTGCATCCGGGTCATCAGCGTGATCACCATGCCGCCGAGCAGTGCCAGGCACATCGTCTCCGCCGACAGCGGGGCGGTGGCGTAGTGCGCGGCCGACTCGGTGGTCTGGGCGTGCAACCTCGGAAACGCGGTCATGATCAGCCACATCAACACCCAGCCGCCGACCAGGTTGGCCGCCAGCGTTCCGCCCCACAGCTTCATCAGCTGCGCGACGCTGGCCCGTTTGGCGGCGACCGTGGTGACGGGGATCAGGAAGCCCTCGGTGAACAGCTCGCTGCGGCCCAGCAGCAGCGCCAGGAAACCGATGGAGAACGCCAGGCCGGCGAGCAGGTGGTTGTGGGTGACGTGCAGCACGGCCAGGTAGGCCAGCACGCCGACGGCGATCTCGGTGCCGCCGAAGAACCCGGTGACGAGCACCTCCCGCCAGCGGCGGTGCAGCCGTTGGGTGCCCTCGTCGACCATGCGGCGGAACGCCTCCTCGAGGGCGTCCTCGATGGGGCTGTCGGAGTCGCCGAGGTCACGCTGGCTGGTATCGCTCACCGCGGTCGGATACCCGCGAGCGTGCGCGAAATGCACACATTCTCGGCAGCGAGTGCGGCTACGGCGCCTCGAGCACGGCGACGGCGGCGGCGGTGTCACCGTCATGTGTCAGCGACAGATGGATGGTGACGTCGGCGAGGTGCTCGGCGATCGCGCCGCTCAACCGCACCCGCGGACGGCCCCACATGTCGGTGACGATCTCGATGTCGCGGTGAATCCCCTCCGGCAGTACCGGGCGCTGGGCGAACCGCGATCCGGACCACGCCTTGATCACGGCCTCCTTGGCCGCCCAGCGGGCCGCGAGATGCCGCGCCGCCGACGAACTCTTGTCCGCGGCGTCGCGGCGCTCCCCCGGCGTGAACGTCTGCGCGAAGGTGGTTCCCGGCTGATCGACCTGCTCGGCGAAGTCGGAGATGGAGACCAGGTCGATCCCCACTCCGACTACCGCCATGTGCCGAAGGCCATCTCAGGCCCCAACGTCGCCGCCGAGGACGTACACCCCGTCTTCGCCGAGCCGGGCGTCGGTGCTCAGCAGCATCGCCGCCTCCTGCCGCTTCTCCGGCACATCCTGGTCGAAGCGCCGGCCCGACGGCTTCTCGTACATCGGCGGGCCGCCGGCGATCGCCGAGGCCAGCCGCCGCTGACCGGCCAGCAGCCGCTGTTCGGCCCGCTTCGTGTAGGCCTCCCGCTCCTCGGGGCTCAGCGCCGCGAGGAACGCCTGCGGATGCACCAGCGCGATCAACCCGGACACGTGGCCGAACCCGAGGCTGGTGACCAGACCCGCCTTGAGCGGGAACTTCTCACCCAGCCGCAGCGTCTCGCGCGGCCACACGAAGTGCTCGGAGCCGGCCAGCTCGTCGTCGACGCAGTCCAGGCTGCGGTTCGGCGGGACCACCCCGTCACGCAGGATCTGGCACAGACCCATCAGCTGGAAGACCGCCGCACCGCCCTTGGCGTGGCCGGTCAGCGTCTTCTGGCTGACGACGAACATCGGGTTGCCCGGTGACCGGCCGAGCGAATCGGCCAACCGCTCATGCAGTTCGGTCTCGTTCGGGTCGTTGGCCAGCGTCGAGGTGTCGTGCTTGGACACCACCGCGATGTCGTCGGGGCCCACGCCGAGCCTGGCCAGCGACCTGGCCAGCGCCGAATCCCTGCCGCCGCGGCCGGCGCCGAGCGCGCCGAGCCCGGGAGCCGGGATCGAGGTGTGCACCCCGTCGCCGAAGCTCTGCGCGTAGGCCACCACGGCCAGCACCGGCAGCCCCATCTTGAGCGCGAGGTCGCCGCGGGCCAACAGGATGGTGCCGCCGCCCTGAGCCTCGACGAAGCCCAGCCGGCGCCGGTCGTTGGCGCGGGAGAACTTCGAGTCGCTGATGCCCTTGGCCCGCATCATCGCGGTCTCGGCGGTGGCCGCCATGTCACCGAACCCGATGATGGCCTCCAGAGTCAGATCGTCGAAGCCGCCGGTGACGACCAGTTCGGCCTTGCCGAGCCGGATCTTGTCGACACCCTCCTCGACCGACACCGCCGCGGTGGCACACGCCGCCACCGGGTGGATCATCGCGCCGTAGCTGCCGATGTAGGACTGCACCACGTGGGCCGCCACGACGTTGGGCAGCACCTCCTGCAGGATGTCGTTCGGTTTGTTCCGGCCCAGCAGGTTGCCGTGATACATGGTCTGCATCGACGTCATCCCGCCCATACCGGTGCCCTGGGTGCTGGCCACCTGGGTGGGATGTACCCACCGCATCAGCTCGGCGGGGGTGAAGCCGGCCGACAGGAACGCGTCGACGGTCGCGACGATGTTCCACAGCGCCACCCGGTCGATCGAGTTGGCCATGTCCTGGCTGATGCCCCACACCGTCGGATCCCAGCCGGTGGGGATCTGCGCCCCCACCGTCCGCGACAGCTTCGTCTTGCGCGGAACCCGGATCTCGGTGCCCGCCTTGCGGGTCACCTGCCAGTCGGTGGAATCCGGCACCGGGCGGATCACCGTGTGCTCGGGATCGAACTCCACGAAGGCGCGGGCGTCGGCCTCGCTGGACACCACGAACGTGAAGTCCTTGTCCAGGAACACGCTGACCAGCAACGGCGACGCGTGATCCGGGTCGATCGCCCCGTCGTCGACGAACTCCCGGATGCCGCAACGCTCCACGACCGCGTCGTGATAGCGCTCGACCAGTTCCTCCTCCGGCACCAGCTCACCGGTTTCGGTGTCGTACCAACCGGGCTGGGGATCGTTCTCCCACGTGATCATGCCGGTCGTCCACGCCAACTCGAGCACACCGGCCGCCGACAGCTCGTTGTCGACCTCCATCTCGTAGCGGGTGCGCGACGAGCCGTACGGGCCGAGTTCGGCACCGCCGACGATGACGACCATGTCGGCCGGGTCGATGTCGAGGTCGGCCCATTGCGGGGCCGGCGCCGGGACGGGCACCCGCGGCGGCGACGGCAGCGCGGCGATGGTGGCCGCGGCCGGTTCCTCGTCGTCCTGCTGCGTCGACGCCGCATGCTCCTCGCGGGCCTTGGCGGCCAACTCGGCCATGTCGATGTCGATGTCGCCGAGTCCGCCGGTGAAGTCGGCCTCGATCGGCTCCCGGGCCGCGGCGGCCTTGGCCTCGGCATCGCACAGCGACAGCAGCTTCGACGCCATCTCGCTGGTGGTGTAGGTGGTCAGACCGGCCGCCTCCACCGCGTCGACGATCGCGTCGTTGTGGCCCATCAGCCCGGTGCCCTTGGTCCAGCCGATCAGCGCGTGCGCCAGGCTGACCCGCTGCGCCCACGACGACTCGGCCTTCCACCGCGTCACCACCGCATCCAGGGCGGCCTTGGCCTCGCCGTAGGCGCCGTCCCCGCCGAACATGCCGCGGTTGGGCGAACCCGGCAGCACCACGTGCAGCCGCGATGCGATGTCGCGTTCGGCGCCGATCGTGGCCAGGCCGGTGATCAGCCGCTCCACCGCCCACAGCAGGACCTTCATCTCCATCTCGGCGCGCGATCCGGCCTCGGACATGTCCCCGGCGACCCGCGGTGCGGCGAACGGGAACAGCAGCGTCGGCGTCTGCGCATCCTTGAGGTGAATCGATTGCGGCCCGAGGTTCTCCACCTGCTCCGAACCGATCCACTCGACCAGCGCGTCGATGTCGGAGTAGGAGGCCATGTTGGCCGGGACCACCCACAGCTTGGCGTCGAACCGGGCATTGTCGCGGTACAGCGACTTGTAGAACTCCAGCCGGTCGTCGTCGAGCCGCGACGTGGTCGCGATGACCGTCGCACCACCGTCGAGCAGCTGTGCCACCACCGCCGCGGCGATGGATCCCTTCGAGGCGCCGGTGACCACCGCGACCTCGTCGCTGTAACGGCCCGAGCCGGGATTCTCCGCGCCGGCGGCGATCCGCCCGAACAGCGACGCGTGCACGTTGCGGCCGGCGGCCAGCGCCTTGCCCTGCCACCAGTTGGCCTGGGTGGCGACGACGTGGCCGGTGCCTTCGAACCGTTCGGCCAGCCGCGGCCAGTCCGCGTCGATGTCGTCCTCGTCGGCCAGCCAGATCTTGACCAGATCCTCGCGGGCGCTGGCCCACCGGTCGTCGAGCAGCACCGCCTTGCGGGCGTCGAACGCCGGCGCCACCAGCCGCGGCCAGTCCGAGCCGAGTTCGGCGGTCACCAGGTCGATCAGCTCACTGTCGGTGGCCTGCTCCGGCACGCTGACCGTGTCGTCGAAGCCGAGCTGGTTGAGCACCAGCCGCGCCGCCGAGGCGAGCACACCGTCGCGGCCGGTCACCTGCTCGGCGAACTCGCCGAGCGCGGCCGAATCGACCATGCCGCCACCGGCCCCGCCGGACGACGGCAGCGAGACGGCCACACCGTGCCGTGCGGCCACGGCGCCGACCGCGGCGTCGATGACCTTGTCCACCGCCGCGGCGTCCGCCAACGCACCGTCGTGCAGACCGCCGAGGTCACCGCCCCGGACGCTGGAGCCCTCGCGGGTGCCCAGCGCCACCTCGACGGTGACGTGCTTGGCCCAGCCCTCGCCCAGTTCCCAGGTCTTGGCGACCCGTTCGGCGATGTAGGCCGGCCGCTTTCCGGACGGGCCGAGCACCGTGCGCAGCTGATCGTTGATCGCGTCGGACAGCACCGGGCCGAACGGCTTGTAGGTGCGGGCCAGCTTGGTGACCTGCCCCTTGAGCGAACCGAGATCCGCCTCGGCGGCGCCGTCGATCGCCCCGAGGTTCAGCTCGGAGCCCAGATCCACCAGCAGCTGGTTGCGCCGTGAGGACGCGCCGTCGGTGATGGACTCGATGGAGTCCAGCGGCTCGATCTGATCCAGCCGCATCTTCGCCGACAACGCGATCAGCGCCATGGTGGCGTCCGCGGCGTCGAACGGGATGTCGTCGGGGCGCGGGGCGCCGGGCGCCGCGGTCGGCGCCGGGGCCGCGGGGGCCGCCTCCACGGCGGCGGGTGCGGTCGCCGCGGCGGACTCCGCCGGGGCCGATCCGGTCGCGGTGTCGGCCGGTTCCTCGTCGACCGGCTCCGGATCGGTGTCGGTGGCGAACAGCACCGCCGCGTCCCGCTCGGCGTTCAGCACCTCGACCTTGCTGTGGTTGTACTCGGGCAGCTTGAGGGTGTTGGCCGCCAGACCGGCCACCGTCGGCGCCGACTTCACGCCGATCTCGACGAACCGCTCCACCCCGAGACCGCCGGCGGCCTCCTCGGTGAACAGCAGGTCCTGCGTCTCGATCCAGCGGACCGGGCTGGCGAACTGCCAGGCCAGCAACTCGATGACGATCTTGCGGCACAGCTCGCGCGGCCGCTCGTTGCGCCAGGTGTCGTAGTCGGCGAGGACCTCGTCGAGCGGCTCGGCCGGAACCAGGTCGCGGATCTCCTGGATGAAGTCGCGGTCCAGGCTGAACGGGCGCGGCACCAGGTTCGGGATGTAGCGCCCGATGATCAGCTCCGGATCGTTGTCACGCGGCATGACCCGCTCCAGCGAGCGGCGGAAGTCGTCGACCCCGACCCGCAGCACCGAGGAGTGGAACGGCACGTCGATGCCGGGCACCAGGATGAACGACCGCTTGCCGCCGGTGATCTGGCGGCGCCGCTCGATCTCCTCCTCCAGCGCCTGCAGTCCGGCCACCGTGCCGGCGACCGCGTACTGCGAGCCACGCAGGTTGAAGTTGACGATCTCCAGGAATTCACCTGTGCGTTCGGAGATCTCGGCGACGAAGTCCTTGACGTCGGCGTCGTCGAGGTCGATCTGCGACGGCCGGATGGCGGCCAGCCGGTAGTTGGACCGGCCCTGCTCGTCCCGCGGCACGATGTCGTGCATCTTGCTGCCGCGGTGGAACACCACCTCCAGCAGCGCCTCGAGTTCGTACACGCCGCTGACGCACGCCAGCGCGGTGTACTCACCGACGGAGTGGCCGCAGGCGATGGCGTCCTCGACGAAGGCGCCCTGTTCGCGCATCTCGGCGACCTGTGCGGCCGCCACGGTCGCCATGGCGACCTGGGTGAACTGGGTCAGGTACAGCACACCGTCCGGATGGTGATAGTGCACCCCGGACGCCACCAGCGACGTCGGGTTGTCGCGCACCACGTGCAGCACCGAGAAGCCCAGGGTCTCCCGGGTGAACTTGTCCGCGGAGTCCCACACCTTGCGGGCGGCCTTGGACCGGGCACGGACCTCCATGCCCATGCCCTTGTGCTGGATGCCCTGGCCGGGGAACGCGTAGACGGTCTTGGGCGCGGCCAGCCGGGCGGTCGCCGACATCTTCAGGTCGGAGCCGACGCGGGCGGCGACCTCCAGAACCTCTGCGCCCTGGTCGATTCCGACCCGGTCGACCCGGATCTCGATCTCGTCGCCGGGCTTGACCATGCCGAGGAAGCGCGCGGTCCAGCCGATCAGCCGGGCGGGCGGAACGGCGCTGCCGTCGGTGGCGGTGACGACGTGCTGCGCCGCGGCCGACAGCCACATCCCATGCACGATCGGAGACTCCAGACCGGCCAGCAGCGCGGCGGCACGGTCGGTGTGGATCGGGTTGTGGTCGCCGGAGACCACCGCGAACGGACGCATGTCGACCGGCGCGGTGAGCGTGACGTCACGGCGCCGCCGCCGCGGTGTGTCGGTGGCGTTCTCCGAGACCGCCCCGCCGGCCCGCGGCGGATCGTTGAGTTCGGCGGATCCGGTGCGGCCGCGGATCGCGAACCGCTCGAAGAGGGTGGCGATCACTGTGCCGTCGGCGTCGGTCACCACGACCGAGATCGGCACCACCCGGCCGACCTCGGTGTCGAAGGCGGTGGAAGCCTTTGCCGTCACGGTGAATTCGGCGGGCTGCTTCGGCAGCGGCGCCAGCAGGTGGGCGGCGTGGTCGAGGTGGACCAGGCTCAGCAGACCCTCGATGACCGGGAATCCGGCTTCGGTGACCGCCGAGCCGATCGCCGCGAACACCGCCGGCCAGCACTGGCCGACCAGCGCGTCGGGCACGGTGGTCAGCGTCGGGGCCAGCGGGGCGCCGAACGTCGCCGTGACACCGGTGTGGTCGGCGACCAGATCGGGGTCCCAGGTCGCGGTGATCGTCGCGGTGCCGTCGTCGACCGGGGGTAGATCGGCCGGGCCACCTGGGCTCTTGACGCCGGCGGCGATCGCGAGCACCGCCCGCATAGCGGCGGCCGCATCCTCGGTGGACACCACCGGGGCGCCGCCGTCGCGGACCACCTCGGTGAGCGTGAACCGGATGTCGATCCAGGTGCCCGACAGCGGAACGCTCAGCACCACGTGCTGGTCGTCGACGACCTCCAACCGAGCACCGGTGGAGGGGTGGGTGGCCGAACGGTTCTCGTTGACCTGCCAGTCGGCCGGTCCGGCGATGCGGTGCACCGGGTTGGTGGCGATGCGGCCGGCCCACAACACGTCGGGCGCATCCAGCAGCACGGCCAGCGGCCCGGTGACGTCGGAGCGGAGCCGACGCCGGGAGGTCACCGGCTGCGGCTGGGCGCCGGCGTTCAGTAGTTCGTCGACGGCGGCCTTCTCGAAGCGGTCGAGCAGTTCACCCACCGGTTCGTCGACCCGGGTGATGCCGGCCACCGCGGCCGTGCCCGGGATGATGCAGACCTGGTCGGCGTCGTAGCGGGCGTCGTGGGCCTGCCACAGCGAGTCGCTGCGCCACCAGCGTCGCACGTCCTGGTCGATGACCGGGACGAAGTTCACCGGTTTGCCCGGGGTCTTGCACAGCTGGATGAAGAACGGCACGTCGGCCGGATGCAGCTGCACCGTCTCGGCGTCCGGGTAACGCTGCAGCAGCGCGTTGATCGCCTCGTCGGGATTCTCCAGCAGATGTTCACCGATGGCCGGGTCGAACAGCGTCTCGATGGGGCCGTGGTCCTGCGGGTGCAGCCGGGCCTCGGCCCGCTTGAGCATCTGCTCGAACCGGTCCCGCCAGGTGATGTCCAGCCAGGGCGTGTCCGGTGACAACGAGTCGGCGGTGCTGTTGCCGTCGCCGATGGTCAGCTCGACGTAGCGACGCAACCACTGCAGATAGGTCATCTCGCCGACATCGCCGAAGTACGGCTTGGCCGTCTTGGCCATCGCCTCGATGATCTCGTCGCGGCGCGCGGCCACCGCCTCGGCGTCACCGGCCACCTCGTCGAGCAGGCGGCCGCAGCGGGAGGCGGAGTTGTCGATCTCGTGGATGTCGGCACCGAGCTGGCTGCGCCCGGAGGCCATACCGTTCACGGCCTTCCCGGCGCCCACCCACTGATCGGTGCCGGTGGTCTCCACCAGCAGCTTCTTGACCTGCGGGGAGGTGGTGGCCTCCTTGGTGGCCATCGCCGCGGTGCCGACCAGGATGCCGTCGACGGGCATCCGTGGGAACCCGTGCGCCTCGGCCCACCGGCCGGACAAATATTCGGCCGCCCGCTCCGGGGTGCCGATGCCACCGCCGACACAGACGGTGATGTTGGGCCGCGACCTCAGCTCGGAGTAGGTGGCCAGCAGCAGGTCGTCGAGGTCCTCCCAGGAGTGGTGGCCACCGGCGCGGCCGCCCTCGATGTGGGCGATCACCGGTTTGGTGGGCACCTCGGCGGCGATCCGGATGACCGAGCGGATCTGCTCCACGGTGCCCGGCTTGAACACGACGTGGCTGATCCCGATGCCGTTGAGCTCGTCGATCAGATCGACGGCCTCTTCGAGTTCCGGAATGCCCGCCGAGATCACCACACCGTCGATCGGGGCACCGGACTGGCGGGCCTTCTGCACCAGGCGCTTGCCGCCGAGCTGCAGTTTCCACAGATACGGGTCGAGGAACAGCGAGTTGAACTGGATGGCCCGGCCCGGCTCGAGCAGCGTGGTCAGCTCCTCGATGCGGTCGGCGAAGATCTGCTCGGTGACCTGCCCGCCACCGGCCAGCTCGGCCCAGTGGCCGGCGTTGGCCGCCGCGGCGACGATCTCGGCGTCCACGGTCGTCGGGGTCATTCCGGCGAGCAGGATCGGTGACCGACCGGTCAGCCGGGTGAACTTGGTCTCGAGCTTGACCGAGCCGTCCGGCAGCTGCACCACCTCGGGCGCATAGCTGGACCACGGCCGGGCCACCTCGGGCACCGCCCCGGCGGTGAACAGGTTGAGCTGGCCGCCGCGGGTGGCCGCCGGAACGATGCCCACCCCCAGGCCGCGGATCACCGGGGCGGTGAGCCGGGTCAGGATGTCGCCGGGGCCCAGGTCCAGAATCCAGCGGGCACCGGCCTCGTGCAGTTCGGTGACCTCCTCGACCCAGTCGACCTGGCGGACCAGGATGGCCTCGGTCATCTCCCGGGCCAGCTCCACGTCGAGCCCGGCGGCCTCGGCCCACCGGCCGACGATGTCGATGCCGTCGGCCAGCCGCGGGCTGTGGAAGCCGACCTCGACCTGGACCGGGTCGAAGACCGGCGCGAACACCGCACCGCCGCGCAGCTTGTTCTTCCGTTCGGCTTCTTCCTTCTCGGCGATCTGCCGGCAGTACAGCTCGAACCGGGACAGCTGTTCGGGCGTTCCGGTGATGACCACCGACCGGCGGCCGTTGCGGATGGACAGCACCGGCGGGAGCACGGTCCGGACGTCGGAGGAGAACTCTTCGAGCAGCTCGTAGATCCGTTCGGGATCGGCGTTGGTGACCGACACCATCGGCGGGCGGTCGCCGAGCACGGTGATGCCGCGGCGACGGGCCACCAGCGTGCCGGCCGCTCCGATCAACTGCGCCATGGCCAGCAGTTCGACGTCCCGGGCGCCGCGGGCGGCCAGCGCCTCGACGGCGAGCACACCCTGCGAATGTCCGGCCACCGCGACCGGCGGGATGGCGACCAGGTCCATGCCTTGCCGGGCCAATGCGCGCATGGCCGCGATCTGGGTCAGCAGCACACCGGGAACCGAGACGGCGGCCGAGGTGAGCTGTTTGGCGGTGGGCACCTGCTCTTCGGCGGCCAGCGCCCGTGCCCACTGCATCGGCTGGAAGCCCATCGGCCGCACCACCACGAGTTCGGAGGCGACGGGTTCCAGCAGCATGTCCGCCTCACCGGCGAGTGTGGCGAGTTCCGTCTCGATGCCGGCCGAGGACACCAGCTCTTCGAGGGTCTCCAGCCAGGCACTGCCCTGGCCTCCGAAGGCAACGGCGTACGGCTCTCCGGCGGTCAGACGATCGACCAGGGCCTGGGCGGGCTGGGCGTGGGGCCCGTCATCCCAGGTGGACACCCGGTCGTGTTCATAGATCGTCACTGGTGGTCTACTCCCTCGACGCTGCTCTTGACTCTCGGCTCTATGTCTCGGCTCTGTACTCGGGGGCGCACGCGGAGCTGCGGCTCGCGTGGTGGTCCACCCGCGTCGGCGGCCTGCGCGCACGTCGAGTGCGGGACCGCCTGCGATTCCTCATCGAATCCAGCCGGTGGCGGTCCGTCCGGACCGGATCCCATCCAGGTCCGATTCGGGTCCGGTTCCGGTCCCGGCCAGCCCTCCGGCGCACTTCAGCCGTAGTAAGAGTCTCATAAGAACGACACCGGATTTTCGGCCCAAAATGGTTACTGCTGAGTCTACGAGCGGGTAACCGTGTGTTGGGTAACACCACCGCAGGGCACATTTTTCGACTCCTGCGACAAACGTGCTGCATGCAGGCGGTTACGGTCGAGTAGGGACAACTGCGCAGATCACAGCGCGATTGTTATCAAATCGTTATCTATGATTTTTGACACGGACGAGTGTCAAGTTCGCCTTTACCCCCGGCGCGCCGACCCGGCCGGAAAACGGCCAGACACGGTATGGCGAACTAAAAAAGTTTGCTGGAAAATATTACCGATCGGTAAGGTCGATGGCTACTTTTCAGTAAGTTGTTTCCTACTTTCAAGTAGGTTCTGTCCCACTGCCCGAATTCTGCTTTCGAATACGCCCAGGAAGTGTCGCGGCGACATCGATCACGGACGCGGCCGAGACACCGGCAGCCGGGCGGACACCTCGTCGAGGTAACGGCTCACCACCCTGCCGACCAGCCTCCGATAGTCCGCCAACACCCGCTCGACCCGGCTCGCCCCCGGTGCCACCGTGGCCCCGCCGTTGCGGCCGGCATCGACCGTTGCGGCGGGTGCGGCGCCGGCGGCAGCGGCCAACCGGTCGACGCCTTCCCGGACCGCCTCGAACACCCGCAACAGAACGTGCACATAGCCGAGGTGGGATACCGGGGAGTGCCGGACCACATCGGCGAGCACCGGATCGGTGAGCACGATCCCTTCCCGCCGGCCGTCCTGCACCCGCCGGGCCAGGCCGTACTCGACGAGCCGGTGGGCCTCGGCGCCCATCGGATCGAGGTCCAGAATCGCGGCAGCAGCGTCTTGAGAGGCGAGTCGGGGCGACTCGAGGACACTGCGATCCAGTTCGAGCACGTCCGCGAGGTCCTTGCCCTCACGCACCGCCGCGAAGAACTCCGCGATGTGGACGGAGTTGAAGCCGCGGCGAAGCAGACGGTCGATCATCCGCAACTGAGCGAGGTGGGCGTCGTTGTAGAACGCCGAGCGCCCCTGCCGTCGCGGCGCGCCGAGCAACCCGCGCTCGCGGTAGGCGCGGATGTTGCGGGGGCTCACTCCGGAGATCTCGGCCAGCTCCTCAAGCCGGTACTCGGTCAACGCAACACTCCTCGAGCCCCCGTGGGGCCGAGCGAACGCAACGCGCGGGACCGCATGAGGACCACTGTAGCCACCGGCATCATGCCGAGCGAATATTCGTCGAATTACCGAATCCGGCCCAGATCACCGATTCCGGCGGCTGCCATCTGCGGCGATTCCGATGAACTCAACAGAGACCGTACGCGCTCCTGCAGATTCAGCCAACGCACCACCGGGCATCCGGGCACGCCGGTGTGCCCCCGGTCGCGCCCACGTTGCGTAACGCTGTGGCGGCTCCAGCGCCGGAATACCGCCACAGCGTTACGCAGATCACGTGATCGGCCCGCCCGTGATCACCACGTCGGCGGATCCGTACCGGGCGAGTTGGAGTTCAGCCCACCGGGTACGCGACGATGAACCCCGGACGCCGCGCCCGAACCGCGGCCGGTGACGACGACGAAAGGTTGGCAGTGCGTCCCTGGATCGTCTGGGCGACCGGACTGCTCGCCTACATCGTCGCGGTGCTGGACCGCACCACGCTGGGGGTGTCCGGCCTCGCGGCGGCCGACCGGTTCAACGCCGCCCCCGCCGCGCTGTCGACGTTCGTCGTGCTGCAGGTGATCGTCTACGCGCTGGCGCAGGTTCCGGCGGGGCTGCTCCTCGACCGGTTCGGGTCCAAGGCGCTGATCGTGGCCGGCGCGGCGGTGATGGCGACCGGTCAGCTCATCCTCGCCTTCACCGAATCGCTGACGCTGGCGATCCTCGCCCGCGCGATCGTCGGCCTCGGCGATGCGGTGACCTTCATCTCGGTGCTACGCCTGGTGCCGCACTGGTTCCGGCCGCGTCAGGTGCCGTTGGTCACCCAGTTGACCGGGATCTGCGGACAACTCGGTCAGGTGCTGTCGGCGGTGCCGTTCCTGGCCCTGCTCACCGCCCGGGGCTGGACCCCCGCCTATCTGTCGGTGGTGGCACTGGGCGTGCTGACCATCGCGCTGACGCTGGCGCTGGTGCAGAACACCCCCGACGGCCGCGCGGCGCCCGCCACCATGGGAACGGTCCGTGAGATCGCGGCGAGCCTCAAGACGGTGTGGCTGCGGGCGGGCACCCGGCTCGGGTTCTTCACCCACATGGGCACCCAGTTCTCCGTGACGGTCTTCGCGTTGATGTGGGGTGTGCCCTATCTGACCGTCGGCCAGGGGCTGTCGACCCAGATGGCCGGTGCGATGCTCACCCTGTCGGTGGCGGTCGCCATCGTCGCCGGCGTGTTGATCGGGATCTTCACCGGCCGTCATCCGCACCGGCGGTCCCGGCTGGTGTTGGCGATCATCGCCAGTAACGCGGCGGCCTGGACGGCCGTGCTCGCGCTCCCCGACCGCGCGCCGTTATGGCTGCTCATCACGTTGATCGTGGTGATCTCGGTGGGCGGCCCGGGCTCGATGGTCGGATTCGACTTCGCCCGCACGTTCAATCCGAGCGCGACCCTGGGAACCGCCCAGGGCATGGTCAACATGGGCGGCTTCCTGGCCTCGCTGCTCGTGATGCAGGCGATGGGCCAGATCCTCGACGCCGCCGGCGGGTACTCGTTCGACTCGTTCCGGCTGGCGTGGACCGTCCAGTACGTGGTGTGGGTGGTCGCAGCGGTGGGCATCCTCATCACCCGCAAGAAGGCACGACGCCAGATGGCGCTCGAACAGGAGCGCATGCTGCTGGAGAGCTTCGAGCCCGGTCCCCGACGCCACACCGGACCCGACCGGACGAACCGGCCCCACGGCTGATCCGGACCTCCCTATCGAGGCGCCGGCGCCCGGACGGTGCGCCCGTACGTCAGCGGCTGCGCGCCGACTCGCGGCGGTTGGCCTTCTTGATCGCCGACACCAGCTCGCTCTTGTTCATCGTCGACCGGCCCCGGATGTCGAGCCGGCGGGCCACCTGCACCAGATGCTTCTTGGTCGCGTTGGCGTTGACGCCCTCGGCGGAAGCGCCACTGGGGTTCGGTCCACCGCTCTGCGCGCGGCGATCCGACGGACCCTTCTTCGACTTGGGCTCCCAGTGGTCGCCCACCTTCTCGAAACTGTGCTTGAGGGCGCTGTAGGCGACCCGGTGGGCCCGCTCCCCCTCGCCGTACTCCTTGACGGCCGCGTCGTGCGCCTTGGCGAAAGTGCGCTGCGCCTTGGCATCGGACTTCTGCAACGTGCTGGGCAGCTCGCTCTTCTTGGCGCTGCCGCTCTTGGTGGTCTTCGGCATCGTGTCCTCGCTCCGTCTCGACAACCACAAGGGTCGATCGAAAAGGGCTACCCGAACACCCGGGCGCCAAACCCGCGCGGCAGACCGCGGCGCCCCCGGCTCCCCGACGGGCCGGATCCCGCTCACGCTAGCGTGAGTTCATGTCCGCAGCAGTCGGTGTGGTTCTCGCCGCCGGGATGGGCACCCGTGTCGGCGCCGACGGCAACAAGGCATATCTGCCGTTGGCCGGCCGCAGCATGGTGAGCTGGTCGGTGGCCGCGGTGGCGGCCGCACCGTCGATCGACCGCACCGTGCTGGTGTTCCGCCGTGGCGAGCGGGATGTGGCCGAACGCACCATCGCCGAGGAGTTGCCCGGTACCGCAGTCGAATTCGTCGAAGGGGGCGATTCACGGCACGGCTCGGAGTCCAACGCGCTGCGGTACCTGTCCGGCGACATCGAGGCCGGGGCGGTGGATGTGGTGGCGGTTCACGATGCGGCCCGCCCGCTGGCCGGGGCGGACCTGGTGGACGCCGCGGTGACGGTCGCCCGCAGGCACGGTGGCGCGGTGCCCGCGTTGGCGGCTCCCGACGTGCTGCGCGTCGACCCGTCCGGGACCGCCGAGTATCTGGCCCCACAGCTCCCGGACGGTGCCGGGGTGGTGCGGGTGCAGACACCGCAGGCCTTCCGGGCGCTACCGCTGCTGCAGGCCTACCGTGCGGCCGAACGCACCGGGTTCGAGGGCACCGACACCTCGTCCTGTGTCGAACGCTTCACCGAGTTGGACATCCGCACCTTCCCCGGCGCCGAACACAATCTGAAGGTGACATTCCCGGCGGACCTCGACATCGCCGACCGGCTGCTGCGCGCGCGGGTCAGATCCGTCCCGCGCGGGCGGTGATGACCGCCTCGACGAGAGATGCGGCGTCCGGCAGCCGCACCACGAATCCGTCCGGGTCGCCGTCGACGAGGGTCAGGGTCAGGCCGACCCGCTGAGCCTCGAGGAGTTCATCGGCTGCCGAATCGGCCCCGTCCAGCAACTGCGCCAGCCGGTCGACCGGGAAGCCGCGCGGGTGCTGGGCGGTGCGCAAGGTGGCGCGATCGAGCGTGGCGGTGATCGACCCGCTCGCGTCGACGGTCTTGGCGCTGTCGGTGAACGGCAGGGCGGGGATCACCGCCTCGGCTCCGTCGGCCAGTGCCGCGCGCACCCGCCGGACGACCGCCGGCGGGGTCAACGGTCGCCGGCAGTCGTGGACCAGCACGTGGTGCGGCGGTGTGGAGCGGTTGCGCACGGCGTCCAGACCGGCGTGCAGACAGTCCAGCCGTCGGCCCGCACCGTCGACGGACACCACCTCGGTGCCCGCCACACCGGACAAGGCGGCGCGGGCCTCGTCGGCCAGCGCGGCGGCCACCGCGACCAGCACCACGTCGGCTCCCGCCTCCTCGGCGAACATCCGCACCGCTCGGACCAGCGCCGGCATCCCGGCCAACGGCGTGAACACGTCGGTCCGGGGCACCGTGGCGGCCAGCGGGACGATCGCGGCGTACGTCATCGCCGGTCACGGTAGCCGTGGGCCGAAACAGCGGTCAGACCGGGTCGAACGCTTCGATCAGCCAGCGGCCGTCGACCTTCTTCAGACCCACCTTGACACTGCTCGCCGCGAACGCGCCGTCGGGGTTCTCCTTGCTGGTGGTCATCTGGTTGAGGAACACCAGCACCACCGCGGAATCCGGGTGGATCTCCGAGATCGCGGCATTCACCACGTTCGCGGAGGTGGAGACCTGCTTCTCCATCGCCGCCGGGGTCACCACCGTGTCGGTGAACTCGGTGTAGTAGTCGAGGAACTCGCCGGTCAGGTGTTCCTTGGCGGCCGCGAAGTCCTCCTGCAGGGTCTCGGGAGCGTAGGACAGCAGCGCGATCGTGCCCTCGGTGGCGGCATCGACGGCGACCTGCGCCGCGTCGGTGTTGGTCTGCACATCGAGGCGGTACTGGAACTTCCACAGCGATGCGGTGACCGCCGCGGCCGCCACCAGGGCGACGATCAGCAGGATCAGCCCGGATGGCTCCTTGAGCACCGCACGCCACGCGGTCCGGTCCCTCCCGTTGTCCCCGGGGGTGTCCGGTGCGGCGGCCACCGCTTCATCGGCGACCCCGACGGCGACCCCGCCGGCTTTCTCGGTGGTGTCGGCGGTGTGCTTCACTTCGTCGGTCACGGTACGAACTCGACTTTCGACATCTTGAGCTGGCCGTCGTCTCGGGTGACGCTGACGAACAGCCGCCATGATCGTGGATCCTGGTTCGCGCCGGCCTCGTTGGTGATGCTCGACGTCGCCGCGACCAGCACCTCGGCGGAGTCCTCGGTCATCGATTGCACGGCGGTGGCGTTCACCGAGACATCGGTGATCACCTTCGATTCCTTCGCCACCGTGGCGAAGTCCTCGGCCGCGCTCTCGAACTCCTCCCGGAACTCGCCGGTGGAGTTGTCGATGATCCGTTGCACGTCTTCTTCGGCGCGGTTGAAGTCCAGCGACATCAGGGACACGATCCCCTGCCGGGCGGCCGCCGCGAACTCCGCGGCACGCTGCTTCTCGGCCTCGACCTGCTGGTGGTACCAGACCATGTATCCGCTGGCCGCCAGCAACAGGCAGATCGCCACGATGGCCGCGGCACGGGCCACGATCCCCCACCGCAGCCGGAACCGGCGGCGGGCCCCGGCGGCCGGGGTGGTGTCTGAGGAATCCGGGGCCGCCAGCTCGATCGGCGGAGCCTCGACCGCAGCCGAACCGCTCTCCTCGGGCGGGCCGGATTCACCCCCGTTGGCCCCGGTTCCGTCGGCCCCGGTTTTGTCGGCTCCGGATCCGGCGGCGCGATCGGCCGTCATCGCGCGGGCCGCCTCCCGGCGCAGTCGGGCCGCTTCCGCACGGGCGCGAGCGGCAGCGGCGGCGGCTTCGGCAGCGGCGGCCTCGGCCTCCGCCTGCTCCGCGAGCGCCAGCGCCTCCTCGGGATCTATGCCCTGATCTTCCTCATCAGCCAGGGCAGACGGGGGCGCAGAGCCCGCGCCCTCGGCATCGTCGTTCGATGCCCTCGACGCCGGGGACGGCTTGCCGAATGCCATACGACCTCCTGTCATTCAGCACGGTGCTTAATTGAGAATGACGTTATTAGTTTTCGATATCGCGGCGACGATACCCGATCGACAGGTAACCAAAAAGACCATGCTGCCTGCGAAAACGCTGTTTACATACAGTTTGGGTCAGCGCAGCTGCTCTTTGACCACCTTGCCGGTGGCGTTCAACGGTAACGCGTCGCGGAATTCCACGTGACGCGGCACCTTGTAACCGGCCATGCGCTGCCGGCTCCATTCGATGATGTCCTCGGCCGATACGGTGGGCCCGTCGGCACGCCGGGCCGAGGCATCGAGCACGATGAAGGCCTTGCCCACCTGGCCGAGCCGTTCGTCGGGCACCCCGATGACGGCCGCCTGCGCGACGGCCGGATGCTCCATCAGGAAGCCCTCGATCTCGGCCGGATAGGCGTTGAACCCGCCGACGATGAACATGTCCTTCTTGCGGCCGACGATGCGCAGCCGACCGGTGTCGTCGAAGCTGCCGAGGTCGCCGGTGTGCAGCCAGCCGTCCGGATCGATGGCCTGTGCGGTGCCCGCCGGGTCGTCGAGGTAACCCTGCATGACGCCGTATCCGCGTACCAGCACCTCGCCGTCGGCGGCGATGCGCACCTCCACGTCTTCGCAGGGCAGGCCCGCGGTGGTGGCCACCTGTTCCGGGGTGTCGCCGGGCCGCGACAGCGTGACATTGCCGGCCTCGGTGAGGCCGTATCCGGTCATCAGGCTCCGGAACGGAAGCTCGTCGCGGATCCGCCGGATCAGTTCGACCGGGATGTCGGCCGCCCCGGTGACCGCGGCCCGCAGGGTCGCCAGCTTGTCCTTGTCACGGACCGCCAACAGCGAGTGGTACAGCGTCGGCGGCCCGGGCAGCATCGTGATCCGCTCCCGCTCGACCAGGTCCACCACCTGCTCGGCGTCGAACACCGCCACCGGCACCATGGTCGCCCCGCGCAGGAACGAGGCGATCAGCCCGGCCTTGAGCCCGAAGGTGTGGAAGTACGGGTTGATCATCAGATAGCGGTCGCCTTCGCGCAGATCCGCCAGTGTCGCCCACTCCTCATACATCCGCAGACTCTGCAGATGGTTCATCATCGCGCCTTTGGGGCGCCCGGTGGTGCCCGAGGTGAAGATGATGTCGGAGATGTCGGTGCCGGCGATGTCGTCACGCTCGAATGGCGCACCGCCGGAGAGGAAGTCGGATTTGATGTCGATCACCGGTGGGCCGCCGGCGAGGTCGGTGTCCGACAGCGTGTAATCCTGGCTCAGGAAGTCCTTCTGCACCAGGACCGCCCGGGCGTTGCTGCGGCCGATGATGTCGGCGGCCTCGTCGGGCCGGAACCGGGTGTTGACCGGAACCAGCACACCGCCGGCGGTGAGCAGTCCGAACGCGGCGATGATCCACTCAGCGGAGTTGGGCGCCCAGATCGCGGCCCGGTCCCCCTTGCCGATGCCGAGATCTCTGAAAGCGCCTGCAGCGCAACGGATCCGGTGCACAACCTCGGTGAAGGTGAGGCGCAGCGGACCGTCGACGACCGCTTCCGCGTCGCCGAAGCGGTCCGCTGCGCTCAGGACCATCTCAGGGATGGTCCGCCAGGTGTCGCGGGGACTCACACCGTGACGAGACGGCTGAGGTTGCCGCCCATGATCTTGGCCTGGTCCTCCAGGGAGAGGTGCTCCAGCGCGGTGACGTAGTGGGTCGGTTCGGCCAGCCCCTCCGGATGCGGCCAGTCCGAACCGTAGAGCACCTGGTCCACACCGACCAGGTTGATCAGCTCGTCGATGCCCTCCTCGTAGAACGGGCTGACGTAGATGCGGTTCTTGATCTCTTCGATCGGGTTGCCCAGGAACGCCTCCGGCGCCTTCTTGTACACCTCCGCCATCGAATCCAGCAGCGGGAACATCCACTTGGAGCCGGCCTCGACGATGCCGACCTTCAGCTTCGGGTGCCGGAACAGCGCGCCGTGGATCACCCAGGACGCCACCGCATCCTGAATCGGCCGCCACTCGTTGAGGATCGCCATGGCGTTGGTCTGGAACGGCAGCATCTCCTGCTGCGAGCCGTCCCACTCGGAGGTGTAGCGCGAGTAGCCGCTGTCCGACGAGTGCATACCGACGAACACGTCGTACTCCACGACCCGCTCCCAGAACGGGTCGAACTCGGGCAGCGCGAACGACCGCGGCCCGCGGAAACCGGGCACCGGAGCGGGACGGATGAGGATGGCGCGGGCACCGCGCTTGACGCACCACTCCAGTTCCTCGATGGCCTTCTCGACGATCGGCAGGGTGATCACCGGGGTGGTGAAGATGCGGTTCTTGTAGTTGAAGCCCCACACCTCGTCGAGCCACTGGTTGAGCGCATGGATCAGCACGTGGATCGCCACCGGATCGTCGCGCAGCCGCTCCTCGATCAGGCTGGCCAGCGTCGGGAACATCAGGGTGCGGTCGACACCGAGTTCGTCCATCAGCTCCAGGCGCGGACCGGGTTCGAAGAACGCCGGGATCGACCGCATCGGCTCACCGAACAGCTCGCGCTTGCTCTTACCCTCCGGATTGCCGAACTTGAAGTACTCCTCCCAGGCACCCGGCCGGGCGACCACCTCGAAGGTCGGGTTCGGGATGTAGTTGGAGATCTGACCCCGGATCGCGATCTTGGTCCGCCCGTTGACCTGGACGTACTGGACGACGTCCTTGTAGTCCTTGGGCAGGTACTTCGTCATCGCCTCCGGCGGCTCATAGAGGTGGTTGTCGGCGTCGAACAGCGGGAACGGCAGCTCGACCCGGTGCGACAGTTGCCCCATGGAACACTCCTTTTCTTTTCACGAGAATCCTATTCTCATTGCTGCGCGGCTGCAATCTCCGCGATGCTCTGCCGAACCCGGTACTTCTGCACCTTGCCGCTGGCGGTGCGCGGATAGTCGCTGACCTCGTGCAACTCCTCCGGCCACTTCTGGCGGGCCACCCCGGTCCGTTCGAAGTGGTCCCGCACCTCGTCCAGCGTGGGCATGGCGTGGCCGGGTTTGACCCGTACCACGGCGGCGGTGCGTTCGCCGAGGCGCGGATCGGGCGCGGCGACCACGACGGCCTCGGCGACGGCGGGCATGCCGAGCAGCACCTCCTCCACCTCCAGCGCGCTGATGTTCTCGCCGCCGCGGATGATCAGGTCGGCCTTGCGGTCGGTGATGGTCAGGTAGCCGTCGTCGTCGAGCACACCGATGTCGCCGGTGTGGTACCAGCCGTCGTCATCGAAGGCCCGGGCGGTCAACGCGTCGTCGGTGTAACCCAGGCAGAGGTCCGGTCCGCGGGAGAGGATCTCACCGTCCTCGGCGATGCGGATCTCCACGCCGGGGCGAGGATTGCCGTCGGTGTAGAGCCGTTTCTCCTCCGGCGCAGCCGGCCCCGAGCCGGTGATCGACGGATGTTCGGTGCTGCCGTAGGACCGGAACACGAACATGCCCAGCTCGGCCAACCGCCGGGTGACCGTCGTCGGCACCGTCGATCCGCCGAGTCCGACCGTCTTGAACCGGGCCAGATGTTCGGGAGTGCAGTCGGGGTGGTCCAGCAGGCTGGTCACGAAATACGGCGGCCCGCCACCGATGGAGATGTCCTCGGCCTCCATCAGCCGAAGCACCCTGCCCGGATCCCAGACGTCGGCGAGATCGATCGGCGCGCCTTCGAGAACCGGGATCAGAAACGCCCCCACCATGCCGATGAAGTGGCCGACCGGTGTGGCGGTCAGCTGCCGTCCCCGGTCCGGTGGGTAGTTCGCCAGCAGCTGCCGGGTCTCGAAGGTGAGGGTCTGATGGCTGTGGATCACCCCCTTGGGATCCCGGGTGGTGCCGGAGGTGAACGCGATCAGCGCCGGCCCGGCCGGATCGGTGGCGAGCGTGCCGGTCATCGGCTCGTCGGCCACCAAATCGTCGAAACCGTGTTGGCCGACCACCCCGACGATCGGCACGTCCGCGCACAGATCGGGCTGATACCGCATCCGCCCGAACTCGGCGGCGGTGATGAAGACCTTCGGCCGGGCGGTGCGGAGGATGTGGCCGAGTTCCTTGCGGCCGTAGAAGTGCACGACGGGAACCACCACCGCGCCCAGAAACGCCGAGGCCCAGAACGTCATCGCGGCCTCGACCCAGTTCGGGAGCTGGAACGCGATGACGTCGCCCGGCCCGACACCCCGTGCGCGCAACCCGGCGGCCAACCGGCGCGCCCGCTCCTCCACGTCGGCGAAGGTGCCGGTGTACGGCCGCACATCCGAGTGCACGCGGAACCCGGCGTCGGGGGCGGCCCGCAGCCCCTCGGCGAGTAGATCGCCGAGCGATTCCTGCGTCCACCAGCCGTTCTCTTCGTAGCGTCGCCTCAGCTCCGCCGGGATGGATCGCATGAAGAACGCAGCACCTCCGCACCAACTCGTCGAATGCTGGTGATGCTATTCTCCGACCGCGAGAATGCCAATACCGGCAGCAGAGAACGCCTGATGGGGAGAACGCTCTGATGGTCGACCTTGAACTCACCGACGGGCTGGCCGTCATCACCATCGACCGGCCACAGGCCCGCAACGCGATCGCGCCGGCGACCATGGAGCAGCTGGAGAAGGCGCTGGACTCGCTCGCCGGCAACCCGGACGCGCAGGCGCTGGTGATCAGGGGTGCCGGCGACCGGGCGTTCGTGTCGGGTGGCGATCTCAAGGAATTGGCCGCCCTGCGCACCGAACTCGAGGCGTCGGCGATGGCGTGGCGGATGCGCTCGATCTGCGATCGGCTGGCCCGCTTTCCCGGTCCGGTGATCGCCGCACTCAACGGGCATGCGCTCGGCGGCGGGGCCGAGGTGGCGGTGGCCGCCGACATCCGGATCGCAGCCGACGACATCCGGATCGGTTTCAATCAGGTGGCCCTGGCGATCATGCCGGCGTGGGGCGGCGCCGAACGGCTGGCGGAACTGGTCGGCAGGAGCAAAGCGCTGCTGCTGGCGGGCACCGGGACCGTCCTCACCGCCGCCGAGGCCGAACGGGTCGGCCTGGTGGACAAGGTCGTTCCGCGGGCCTCCTTCGACACCGAGTGGCGCGCCATCGCCCGGTCGCTGGCGACGCGGCCGGCCGCGGAGATCAAGCGGGTGATCGGCGGCGTGCCCACCACTGAAGCGGTGACAGCCTTTGCGCGGCTGTGGGTTTCCGACGAGCACTGGCAGGCCGCCGACAGCCTGATGAACCGGACGAAGTAGCCGTCGGGTTCAGCCCCGGCTCCCGGATCGCCCGATCGGATCGGCGACCACACAACCGATCTGCCGGATCGGCCCGGGAAGTACCGTCACTGCGCGCGCAGTTGCGCGGCCAGGTCCCCACCGGTGAGCAGCCGCGCGGTCGTGGACACCCGGCGCCGGATCCGCCACCCGTCGCCGGTGCGTACCAGCTCATCGTCGTAGTGACCGACCGCGTCGATCCAGTTCTCCCCGTCGTCCGGGCGCAGCATCAGCACCGCGTGCACATACGAGCGCGCGGTGGCCCGGTCGCCGTCGACGTCGATGACGACGTTGCCCATGCGGTGGTAGGTCGGTCCCATCGGTCCGTGCACCTGCGCCATCACCTCGGTGAAGGCGTCCGGATCGGTGAAGGTGCCGAGTTGGTGGTAGTCGACGTCGATCCGGTCGGTCCAGCAGCTGCGGAACAGCGTCCAGTCCTTCTGGTCGATACCCGTTGCGTAGCGGATCAATACGTCGGCGATCTGCGCCCTGTCGGAGTCCACCTGTCGCACGGTAACCGCCGCGGCGGATCCCGTCGAGACCACCACCGGCCGTGCAACAGGTTCTCCCTAGACGAGAACGTCGTTTCCGGATATTGTCACCGGCGACGCCACCGTGCTCGTCCGCCGGGGCCCGGCCGACGGGGCCCGGCCGGCGGGGTGAACGCGGTGGTGCAGACGCCTGGATGAACGAAGGACGGTTGATGGCGAGAGCGCTGGCCCCCGAGATTTCCACCTGGCCCGAGGAGAACCCCCAGCTGATCGGCAGTCGATGCGGATCATGTTCGGCCGTGACGTTCCCGCGCCAGGACCGCTGCCCGAAGTGCAGTGCGGCCGAGATGAGCGAGCTCCTGCTGCCGAGGGAGGGCACCCTGGTGGCCTGGACCACCCAGGGATTCCCGCCCGGACCGCCCTATGCGGGTCCGACCGGCGACGACTTCGTGCCGTTCGGCGTCGGTCTCGTCCAACTCGGCGACACCGTGCGGGTGGAGGGCAGGCTGACCGAGAACGACCCGGCCGAACTCGAATTCGGGATGCCCGTCGAGTTGACGATGGTGCCGCTCACCACCGATGAGAACGGCGAGGACATCATGACGTTCGCATTCCGGCCGACCGGACGCACCGAGGAGGGCACCACCGCATGAGCAACGAGAACTCCGTCGCGATCATCGGGGTGGGCCTGCACCCGTTCGGCCGGTTCGACAAGACCGCCATGGAGATGGGCGCCGAGGCCATCGCCGCCGCACTCGCCGACGCCGGCCTGGAATGGAAGGACATCCAGTTCGGCTACGGCGGCAGCTATGAGATCTCCAACCCGGACGCGGTCACCCGCCTGGTCGGTCTCACCGGTATCACGTTCACCAACGTGTTCAATGCCTGCGCCACCGCGGCCAGCGCCATCCAGGAGACGGCCGACACCATCCGGTTGGGCAAGTACGACATCGGCATCGCGATCGGGATGGACAAGCACCCCCGCGGCGCGTTCACCGACGACCCGGCCAAACTCGCGCTCCCCCAGTGGTACGCGCAGAACGGCCAGTTCGTCACCACCAAGTTCTTCGGCATGAAGGCGAACCGGTACCTGCACGATCACGGCATCTCCCAGGAGACGCTGGCCCGGGTCGCGAACAAGAACTTCCGCAACGGATCATTGAACCCGAATGCGTTCCGCCGCAAGGAGATCTCGGTCGAGGACATCCTGAACTCGCCGGTGTTGAACTATCCGCTGACCCAGTACATGTTCTGCGCCCCCGACGAGGGTGCTGCGGCGGTGATCATGTGCCGTGGCGACATCGCTCACCGCTTCACCGACAAGCCGGTGTACGTGCGGGCCAGCGAGATCCGCACCCGCCGCTACGGCGCCTACGAGGTGCATGCCACCTCGGCGCCCCTGGAGGAGGATGTGGCGCCGACGGTGTACGCCGCGCGCGCCGCCTACGAGGCCGCCGGAATCGGCCCGGAGGATGTCGACATCGCGCAGTTGCAGGACACCGACGCCGGCGCCGAGGTGATCCACATGGCCGAGACCGGGTTGTGCGCCGACGGTGAGCAGGAGAAGCTGCTGGCCGAGGGCGCCACCGAGATCGGCGGGTCGCTGCCGATCAACACCGACGGCGGCCTGATCGCCAACGGCGAGCCGATCGGGGCGTCGGGTCTGCGCCAAGTGCACGAATTGGTGCGGCAGCTGCGGGGTGAGGCCGGGGAGCGCCAGGTGCCGAACAATCCGCGGGTGGGCCTCGCGCAGGTCTACGGGGCTCCCGGGACCGCGTCGGCCACGATCCTGTCGCTGTAGACCCCGGCGGTGGATTCGAACACCGCGGGACTCAGGCCGAAGCGACCGAGTCCGGGTCCGACGCGGGCAACGGCTCACCCTCCAGCCGGCGCAGCCAGTCCTCGCAGAACTCGAGGATCTCCTTGTGCCCCACAGACATCCCGATCGCCTTCTCCATCACCAGCATTCGGGACACGGCGGCTGCGAACACCGCCCACACCACCGGGGGCACGTCGGAGGCGTCGATGCCGTACCGCTCCAGGATCGCGGCGATCGCGTCGCGTTCCTTCTCCCGGAACCGTTCGGCGTAGCGGGCCATCTCGGCCCGCAGCGCCGGCCGGTGGTTGGCCAGCCCCATGAGTTCCATGGTCAACCTGGTCCCGGCCGGGTCGGTGCCGAACCGCCACAGCGCCCACAACGGCTGCGGTGAGGCGAACGCCTCCTCCTGTGCGCGCAGTCCCTCCTCGGCCCGGCGGCGGAACACCTCCAGAAACAGGTCGTCCATGGTCCGGAAGTAGTAATGGACCAGCTGTGGCTTCAAACCGGCCTTTTCCGCGACCCGGCGCGACGTCACCGCGACGTAGCCCTCCTCGAGCATCAACCGCTCTGCGGCGTCGAGCAGAACGCCGCGGTTCTTCGCGTCGGGCGTACCGATCCGCCGACCCGATGCCATACCGAATCCACCTCTTCGTCACTGGTCTGGATACACCACGGTGATGGTAAGCGCCGCACCGCAGACCGTTCTTGACCCCGACTCTAGCTCCGTGCTAAGCAAGTGCTCAGCAGATTGCCCAAACGTACGGCGATCCAGGGCCCCCGGTTCCGCGTCCCGCCCGGGAGAAAGCGACAATCATGACCACTGATTTCGATTCCATCGACTACTTCACCGATCCCTCGCTGGTTCCCGATCCGCATCCGTATTTCGACCACATGCGGTCCAAATGCCCGATCGCCCGGGAGCCGCATCACGGCGTCATCGCGGTGACCGGCTGGGAGGAAGCCAACGACGTGTACCGCGATTCGGAGAACCTCTCCTCGTGCATCGCGGTGATGGGGCCGTTCACGCCGCTGCCGTTCCAGCCCGAGGGTGACGACATCACCGAGCAGATCGCCCGGCACCGGACCCAGATCCCCATGTACGAGCACATGGTGACGATGGATCCGCCGGAGCACACCAACGCCCGGTCGATCCTGGCCCGCCTGCTGACCCCCAAGCGGCTCAAGGAGAACGAGGACTTCATGTGGCGTCTGGCCGACCGCCACATCGACGAGTTCATCGCCGACGGCAAGTGCGAGTTCCTGGCCGCCTATGCCAAGCCGTTCTCATTGCTGGTGGTAGCCGACCTGCTCGGCGTGCCGGAGGAGGACCACGACGCGTTCCGGGAGGCGTTCGGTGCGGAGCGGCCGGGCACCCGGATCGGTTCGCTGGACCACGAGACGATCGCCACCAACCCCCTGGAGTGGGCCGACGACAAGTTCACCCAGTACATCGAGGATCGGCGGCGCGAGCCGCGCGACGACGTGCTGACCGCGATCGCCACGGCGAAGTACCCGGACGGCTCGACGCCGGAGGTGATCGACGTGGTCCGCACCGCCACCTTCCTGTTCGCCGCCGGGCAGGAGACCACCGCCAAACTGCTCGGCGCAGCGCTGCAGATCCTCGGCGACCGGCCCGACATCCAGCAGACCCTGCGCGAGGACCGCAGCCGCATCCCGGTGTTCATCGAGGAGTGTCTGCGGATGGAGAGCCCGGTCAAGACGGTCTTCCGGATGGTGCGCAAGTCGACCACCGTCGGTGACCTCGACGCCCCGGCCGGCACCACGGTCATGGTGGCCCCCGGTGCCGCCAACCGGGACCCGCGCCGGTTCGAGAACCCGCACGAGTTCGACATCGACCGCAAGAACGTGCGTGAGCACCTGGCGTTCAGCCGCGGCATCCACTCCTGCCCCGGCGCGCCGCTGGCCCGGGTCGAGGGCCGGGTGTCCATCGAGCGCCTCCTGGATCGGTTGGCCGACATCGAGATCGACGCCGACAAACACGGCGGACCGGGTGAGCGCAACTACACCTACGAGCCGACGTTCATCCTGCGTGGGCTGACGGAACTGAACATCACGTTCAAGCCGATCGGCTGAGTCGGCCGAACGGGCCGGACGCGGGGCTCTCAGTTCCGGGCGAGGGTCTGGTCCGCAATCACCGGGACGGGCATTCCGGGCCGCCCATTCGGCCCTTTCCCCGCGAACGGAATTGTTATTCTTTGGCGCGAACAGCGATCCGGGTACTCGAGACCGATGTTCTCGATCGACTTTCGACACAGCCGGCGAAACGGCGGCCGGTCCGCACAGTGGAGGAACATGTGAAGTCGGTGGTGTTGTGCGCCGCCCTCATGGTGGCGGCGCTCATCGCGCCGCCGCCGGCATCGGCTGCGATGCCGTTCGGCAATTATCTGCTGCACATGCCCGACCGCCGGGATTTCCACACCTACATCTGGGTGCTCAACGCGCCGTGCCGTAATCCGGACAACTCCAAACGCACCGACTGTGTGGAGGTGTGGACGGAGCCCCAGCCGATCGCCAAGGCGATCTACGGCCACACCCAGGCCTGGCTCGCCGACGGCCGCTACACCATGGTGCTGGATGATCCGTTCGGATTGCGCTGTGGGGACATCTATTACGGGCCCACCATCCCGACGCACGATGTGTACACCTGGGACGCCGAGACGTTGGCCGGCGAGTTGGTGTCATCATTCGAGGTGGGATGCGACGGCGCACCGGGCGGCCAGCACGTCTACCCGTTCTTCCTGACCAGGATGTGAGATGAAGACTTCCGCGACCTGCCTCGCTGTGCTGTCCCTCGGACTGGCGTCGGTGGCATCGGCAGCGCCTGCGGCGGCCGAGGAGCCCGTCCTGCACCACGTCCGGTACACCGTGACCGCCGACGCGCCGTTCCACGCCCGGATCTACTACCGCGAGCGCGAACCCGCGGTGTTCTCCGACTACAGCCACAACCCGTACATCTTCAGCCCGAAGGCGGAGGCCACCGTCGGGCCGGATCAGCCATGGGTGTTCGAGACCCATCTGGCCGATCCCGCGATGTGGGCGATGGTGGTCGTGCAGAGTGGTGAGGCTCCGAATCTGGAGCCGCCGGGCTTCAACTGCGAACTCGCGGTGGATGGTGTGGTGGTGAAACGGCACAGCGGACCGAAGGGCGCGCTGTGCTCGATCCGTAACTGGTGACGCCCGGATCAGGCGTCACCGCGGCGCCAGCGGTTCTCGCCGTTCATCGACACACACGCCAGGAACAGACCGTCCGGCGCCTGGGCCACCATGTTCTCCTCGCCGGTGCAGTCGCTGTGCAGATCGCGGATGCCGGCCATCGGCGGTGACCGGAACCAACGCGGCTCATACCGCCGCGGCGAACCGCAGAACACCAGCCTGCCCTCCCGGATCGAGGGGCCCGCGACCGCGGTTCCGAACACGTAATAGGTCGTGTTCTCGCAATAGGACCCGAGCACCACATTGGGGGTGATACCCGGCACGCAATACGGGTCGTTGCAGGTTTGGGGTTCGGCACCGGCCTGAGGTGCGGTCAACAACCCGGCAGCGATCATCGCAGCTGCGGCTATCCCGGTCAGACGCACGGCATCACTCTTCCATACCCGGAAACGGAATTCTCTATTTTGGCAAGCATATCTCCCATCAATCAATAGCGGTGCGCCGCAACTGATATTCTCCGGACTGGATATCCGGTCTCCCACAGCGGAGGAGTTCTTTCATGTCGGTCAACAGCATCAGAACCGGTGCTGCGGTCATCGCGGCCACGGCCACCCTGGGATTGACCTTCGCCGGACCCGCCGCGGCCGATTCCGAGGAGTGGGGCATCAACGGCACGTTCGCCGTGTCCTCCAACGGCGAATTCGCCAGGGTCAACGAGCGTTATCAGAACCAGCCCGGTGAGCGCGCCACCTGGACGATCGAGACCGAGTGCATCGCCCCGAACGAATGTGCGGGCACCGTCACCAGCGATGAGGGCTGGAGCGCCCCGATCTACACCACCAACGGACTGTGGTACGTCAAGCGGGTGGTCCCCGAATGGCGGTTCTGCGCCGACGGTCAGCCCGTCGAGGGGCTGCGCGTCTACAAGATCTATCCGGTCGGCTTCGACGGACACTACAAGATGGGCTCAGACGAATTCGCCGGGGAGAACCAGACTCTGGGCGCCAGCGGATCCTGTGGCCGCAACCAGTGGCCGCAGATCAGGATGCCGTTCTACATGAAGAAGATCTGAACCGCCGCCTCCCCGACATACCTCCGTGACACAGCTCGGCCCGGGCATCTCCGCCCGGGGCCGACTGTCGTTCGAGGTTTTCCCGATCAGGTCGGCATCAGCTCCTGCCACGACTTCGGGGTGCTGCTCAAATCGGACTGGCGATACAGCCGCCCGTCGCTCGCCATGTACTCACCGGTCCGCGGGTTGTACCGGGCGAACGCGACGGTCGGTCCGCCGTCTCGCGCACTGCTCGACGAACTCGGCGAGATCACCGTCCCCGACCCGGGTCCCGGCACCGGGACGGCACCGGGCGGCAGGTGCAGATCGTCGGGGTTCACCCCCGGCGGTACCGGCACCTCGGTGGCCGACGGAAGCTGCGCCGGCGGCGCCGGAACGATGTCCGGTTCGGTCACCTGGGCCGGCCCGGGCGGACTCACCGGCGGTTCGGTGTACAACGGCTGTCCGGGCAGCAGTGCACCCGGCCCGGTCCCGGCGAAGTTCGGCGGGGGTGACGGCGCCTGCGGGATACGCGGCGGCGGTGCGGTCACGCCCGGCGGCAGCGGGGTGCCCTCCACCGGGCCGAATGTGTTGTCGTCCAGTCTGGCCCGCGCGTCGATCGGCACCCCCTGCGACACCAGGTTCGGGTCGAACGGGTACGGGCCGAGCGCATGCTGGCGTGTCGCCACCGGCTTGTAACCCTCGGGGTCGTTGCACAACTCCACGGTCGGCGCACGCTTACCCGGGTGTTCCATACAGGGGTAGTTGCGGGCGCCCCGCACCGCGACCGGAGAGTCCTGCGGCAACTTGCAGTACAACCCCTCCGGGGTGTCGACCACGGTGGTGTCGGCCGGGCTGCGCCATGCCGACGGTGGCAGGAAGCCCACCGTGCAGGCCGCGGGATCGCCCAGCCCCAAGGAGAACTCGCCGTTCGGCAGGCCGTTCGGGCTGGTGGTCGGCGCGTAGGTCTGAATCTGCGCGACGAAGGGCGGCACCAGCACCAGCAACTGCTCGATCGACGGGTTGTAGGACACCCCGATCTTGCCGAACGTGGTCATGTTCGCCAGCAGCACCGGCAGGGTGGGCCTGGCTTGTTCGAGCAGTTGCGCTGTCTCCTGCGCGAATCCGGGCCCCTCCCGCAGCACGGTGCGGATCTGTGGGTCGTTCTTGTCCAGTTGGTCGGTGATTCCGGCCAGGCTCGCCGCCCAGACCCGGATCGAGTCGGTGGTCTGTGCCTGGGCGTCGAGGAACGGCTCCGCATCCTCGGCCAGCAGGCGGGTCTGATCGGCGACCGCGTTGGCGTCGCGGGTCACCGTCGCCGACGAGTCCAGCAGCGAACCGAACTCGTATCCGGTGTCGTTGAACGCCTCGAACGACTCGTCGAGCAGCCGGCTCAGGCTGTCCTTCGGGATGGTGTTCACCAGGGTGCTGAGCTGTTCCAGCATCGGCCCGACGGCCTGCGGCACCGACGTGTCCGAGCGGGGGATCACCGATCCGTTCTCCAGGTACGGCGGGGAATCGGTGCGCGGCAACAGTTCGATGTACTGCTCGCCGACCGCGGACATGCTGCGCACCTCGGCGCGCAGATCGGCAGGGATCTTCGCCGACCCGACAAGTGACATCGTCGCCTCGACGCCGTCGTCGGTGAGGGTCACCGACTGCACCTTGCCGACCTGGGTGCCGCGGTAGGTGACGTTGCTGAACCGGTACAGCCCACCGGCCTCCGGCAATTCGATCTTCACCGTCATCCGGCCGATCCCCAGCAGCATCGGGACCTGCATGTAGGCGAACACCATCACCGAGACCCCCACGATCGCGGCGATCGTGAAGAGGATCAGCTGGGTTCGGATGAACCGGGTCAGCATCAGCCACCACCTCCGGAGCTGGGAGCGGTCTCAGGCGACGGCGGTTGCGCCGGATGTCCCGCGAATATCGGGGTCGAGCCGTCCGGTGCCGGCGGCGTGGGCCGGACGGTGACCGGCCCGCCCGGGAAATTCACCACTGCCGGAGGCGCGGCCGGCAGCAACGGCCCGACGTCCTCGGTGATCGGCGGCAGCGGCAACGCCTCCTGTTCGGCCGTCGCCGCCTGCGGTGGTTCGGGCGGCACCGCTGGCGGGAACACCTCGTCTCCGAGTGGCGGCACGAACTGTGGCGGCGGCGGGTCGACACCCAATCGGAGCGGATCGTAGGTGTATTGCAGATACTGCGGGTCCCCCGGCGCCGGCACCAGTTGGGCGCCCTCCTGAGCCCACCGGGTGCCGAGGAACAGGGTGCGCTTCAACCGCGGAATGGTGAAGTCCACGATCGCGAAGAGGTTGTAGTAGTCGCCGCGGATCGCGCGGTCGATGAAGTTCTGCGTGAACGGGAAGTGCACCGCGAATTCGAGGACGCTGTTGAGGCTGGGACCCACATCGGCGAGCGCTTTCAGTGCGGGTTCCAGGTTCTCGAGGTTGCGCACCAAATCCGCCTGGGAATCGTTGACGAAGCGGGTCGTGGTGTCGCTGAAGGTGCCGAGCCGCTCCAGCGCGGCGGTCAGCCGTGGCCGTTCCCGGACCAGAACCTCGATGGCCGGTGGGACCCGCTCCAACGCGCGGGTGATGTCGTCCCGTTCCCCGGCGAACCTCGCGGCCAGCCGGTTCAGCGACTCGATCGAGGACACGATGTTGTCCCGCTGGGCGTCCAGCGTGCCGACGAACGTGTCCAGCCGGTTCAGCAGATCCCGGATCTGCTGTTCCCGGCCGTTGAGCGCTCCGCTCATGTTGTGGATCACGTCGCCGATCTGGCCGAGCCCGCCGCCGTTGACCACCGCGGCGAGTGAGGCCAGGGTCTGTTCGGTTGTCGGATAGGTCGACGAATCATCAAGCCGGATCACCGATCCCGGCGCCAACCGGCCCTGGGGCCGCTCCCCGGGCGGCGGGTCCAGCGCGAGGTGCATCGAACCCAGCAGGCTGGTCTGGCCGACGCTGGCGACGGCGTTGGCCGGTACCTCGACGCCGGGCTCCACCGAGATCTCGACCTTGGCGTGCCAGTCCTGCACCGTCATGCTCCGCACGCTGCCCACCACCACATCGCCGATCATCACCGGCGAATTCGGTTCCAGCGTCGCGACGTTCTCGATCTCGACGGTGTATGTCTCGGCACCCGGTCCGCGGCCCACCGCACCGGGCAGCGGCAGGGAGTTCACGCCCTGGAATCCGCACCCACTCACGGTCAGCGCGACACAGGCACCCACGGCCACGACTCCGCGCATCATCGTTGTGTGCCTCTTGAGTCTCATGCCGGCGGTGTCCCTTCTGCCGGTGCCGGCGCCTCGGCCGGCAGCGGCGGCCCGTCGGGCGCCGGTCCGTGCGGTGTGCCCGCCGGGTTGAGCATGCCCTGCAGCGTCGACCGCACATTGGGTGGCACCACCGGAGGTGCGCCCGGCAGCATCTGCTGCGCGCCCGGGGGCGGCGTTCCGGGCGGCCGCCCGGTGAACGGCGGCGGACCCGGAGGGACGCCTTCGTAGGCCGACACGGTCGGCGGCAGTTCGGGTTCGAACTCCAGGTTGGCCCCGCCGCCGGGCGCGAGTCTGGGTTCGGAGTAGATGATGTTCTCCGGCTTCGCCGAGGGCATCAGGAACGGGTCGATGCCGATCGGCAGATAGTTGAAGTTCAGCAGCCGCAGCCCCGGCCCCAGGTACTGGGCGCACAGCTTCGCGGTCTCCGGCGCGGTGGTGTTCTCGATCGCACCGATGGCGCCGCAGATGAACTGGACGGGATCGGAGAAGTTGTTGAGCACGAACTGTCCCACCGGGCTTCCGGTGTCGGGGTTGTAGATGTTGTAGGCGTTGGCCAGCGCGTTGGGGGCGATGTGCAACACGTTCTCGATCTCGAGCTTGTTGTCGAGCAGGTTGCGGGTGACGTTGGCCAGCCGCTCCAGCTGTTCGGAGGTCTGGTCACGGCTGCCCGCCACGAACCGCTGGACCTCGCCCACCGCCACGGAGAGGTTCTGCAACGCCGCGTCGAGATCGGTTCGGCTGCCGTTGATCACGCTGGTCAGTGTCGCCAGCCGGTTCTGGAACACCATCACCTGCTCATTGCTGTCGCGCAGCGTGGTGACGAACGTCTGCAGATTCCTGATGATGTCGACGACGTTCCCGCTGCCCTCGGCGAGAACCCGGGCCACCCCGGAGAGTTGGGTGATGGTCTCCCGGAGCTTGGCTCCGTTGCCCTCCATCGCGTCGGCGGCGGTTTCGATGAACCGGGACACCGACGTGTCGTCGACACCGCGCTGCGGCCCGAGGTCGGTGGCCAACCGCATGAGTTGTTCCTTGACCTCGTCCCACTCCACCGGCACGGCGGTGCGGTCCAGGTCGATGACCGCGTTGTCGGGCAGGGTCGGCCCGCCCTCGCTGGAGCGGTACGCCGGGGTCAACTGCACGTAGCGGGCCGCCACCAGATTGGGCGCCACGATCACGGCTTTGACGTCGGCCGGGATGGGCACGTCCCGGTCCACCTTCAGCACCATCCGGGTGTGGGTGCCCTCGGGGGTGATCGAGTCGATGGATCCGACCGCCACCCCGGACACCCGCACCTCGTCGCCCGGGTAGATACCGGTCGCCGAGGTGAAGATCGCCTCGAAGGTACGCGGCGCGTACACCACCTGCCGGAGCAGGAGCCCACCTCCCGCCACCAGCAGCACAACGAATCCCACCGCCAGCCAGGTGGTCAGCCGCCTGCGCGTCATCAGCGGGTACCTCCGGGAATTGCGTTGTACGGCAGGGGAAGTTCGGCGCGCGGACCGACGGTGTCGGGTGGTTGACCGGCGTTGGTGCCGCGGCGGAAGCCGAAGGCGTAGTCCAGGAACGGCTGCAGGATCTGCGCCGGGTTGAGGTTCGGGACGAACGCGTTGTAGTACGGACCGTTCGCCAGCGTCTCACCCTGGGCCAGGATGAATTTCTTCAGGTTCGGCAGGATCTTCGCGATGTTGTCCCGGTTGCGTTCGAGCATCTCCATCACCGAGTTCAGCCGCTCCAGGGTGGGCGCGAGTTCGGCCTCGTTGTCGGCGACCAGCGCGGTGAGTTCCTGCGCCACTGCCGACGTGTTCGCCAGCAGGGTGACGATGGCCTCCCGGCGCTCGTTGAGCACCGCCAGCAGATCATTGGCGTTGAGGATCAACGTGTTCAATTGCTGGCTGCGCTCTGCCAGCACCTTGGTCACCTCGCCGGCGCTGGCCAGCAGGCCGGCCAGATTCTCGTTGCGGTCGTTGAGCGAACGCGACAGCCGGCTGAGACCGTCGAACGTCGGGCCGAGGCGTGGCGCGATCTGATCGATGGTCGCCGACAGCGTGTCGAGCGCCTGGTTCAGCGCGGCGGTGTCGGTACCGGCGGTGTTGGTGGCCAGATCGCCCACCGCATCGGTCAGCGAGTAGGGCGACGACGTGCGGGATGTCGGGATGACATCGGTGCCGCGCAGCGGTTCACTGCCGTAGGACTCCAGCGTGATCACCCGCTCCCCCAGCAACGAACCGGTGCGGATGTGCGCGGTGGTCTGCGCCCCGAGTTGGTGTTTTCCGGCCACGGTGAAGGTGACCAGCGCATCCCCGTCGTGCAGAGTGACCTCGTTGACCGTGCCGACCTTGATCCCGGAGATCGTGACGTCGTTGCCGACGGTGATCCCGCCGGCTTCGCTGAACAACGCCTGGTACCGGATCGAGGTGGCCCACTGGATGATCCGTTCCGGCTGCAGACCGATGGTGATGACGAGCACGATGAGCACGAAGCCGATGAAACCCGCGCGCATCAAGTTGGTTTCACGATATTTGCGCATCAGGGCTCAGCACACCTTCCGCCTTCTTGTTTGACCATGGGGAACACCGCGGTCCGGCCCTCGAGGTCGGTCACCCGGAAGGAGATTCCGCAGATGTAGTACATGATCCAGCTGCCGTACGAGCCGAGCCGGGCCAGCTTCCGGTAGTTCTCCGGACCGCGCTGCAGGGCCCGGTCGAAGACGATCTGGTGGTCGGCCAGCAGCGGCGCCAACCGGTTGAGTTCGTTGACGGTGCGGTCCAGCGGCGGCCGGGCCTGGGACAGCAGGTCCGCCATGGACGCGGTGCCCTGATCGAGGGCGGTGATCGCGGTGCCGATCGGATCGCGGTCCTCGGCCAGACCGCTGACCAGTTGCTCCAGTTGGTCGATCGCGCCGGAGAACTTGTCTCCGTCCTTCTCCAGGGTGTCCACCACCGCCCGGAGATTGTCGATCAGCTGCTGGATGGCCTGGCTGCTGTCGGCGAGGCTGGTCGAGAACGACGACGTTTTGCTCATCAACGAGTCGAGCGTGTCGCCCTGCCCCTGGAAGATCTGCACCAGTGCCGAGGTCAAGGCGTTCACGTCCTGGGGGTTCAGCCCGTTGATCACCGGCCGCAGGCCGCCGAGGAGCAGATCCAGATCCAGCGCCGGGGCGGTCCGCTCCTTGGGAATCCGCGAACCGGCCGGCAGCAGCCGGGTCGACCCGGGTTCGTCCAGCAGTTCCAGATAGCGGTCGCCGGTGAGGTTGAGGTACCGGACCGCGGCCCGGGTGCCTTCGGTCAGCTGAATGCCGCGATCCGCGTCGAAGTCGACCAGCACGGTCTTGTCGGGTTGCAACGCGACGCCCCGCACGGTGCCGACCCGCACGCCGGCCACCCGCACCGAGTCTCCCGACTCCAGCCGTGACGCGTCCTCGAAGACCGCCGAGTAGCGGGAGGTGGCACCCCCGCGGTACTGGCTGAAGGTCATGAACAAGAACGCGGTGAGTGTCGTCATCACCGTGACGAACACCCCGAATTTGACGATGGTGCGGGTCATCCGGGCTGTCCGATCTGCGCGGTGTTGCGCGGTGGTCCGTCCAGCGGGCCGAACAGCAACTGTTTGAGCCCGTCGGAGTTCAGCACGATCCCCTGGTTGCCGTACTGCCAGGGATTGGCGTTCACATCGGTGACCAGATACTTCGACCGGTTACCGAACCCGATGAACGGCAGGCCCATACAGTGCGGACCGCCCTTGGCGCCCACCTTGGGCAGGTTCGACGGATAGCGGTACCGGTCGATCCCCAGTGTGAACGCCACATTGACCAGGACGCCCGGGTCCATCAGCGGGGGTTGGTTCATGACGTATTCCATGCCCAGCAGCGAGCAGTTGATCGCCGGTGCGTACTCGTTGAGCAGATTTGTGGTGGGAACGAGCAGTTCCAGCACCTCACTGAAGGCCTCCCGGTTGCCGCCCAGCACGTCGTTGCCGACATCGGCCAGCCCGATGGCGCTCACCAGGAAGGCGTCGAGGTTGTCCTGCTCGTCGACGATACCGTCGCTGAGCGTAATCGAATTCTGCATGGTGCGAAGCAGATTGGGAGCGGCGTCGGCATAGGCCGCCGAAACCTGCGCGCTCAGTTCCAGATCGCGGCTGAAGGCGGGCAGGCTCGGTTCCAGCCGGGCCAGCAGGGCCTCGAAATCGGTCAGGGTCTGACCGAACTGTTCCCCCCGTCCGGAGAAGGCCGAGGCGATCGCGCCCAGGGTCTCGTTCAGTTTCACCGGGTCGATGTGATCCAGCACGTCGACCAGCTGCTGGAAGATGGTGTTGATCTCGATCATGACGTGATCGCCGCGCAACACCTGCCCGGGCTGCAGTCGCTCCGCCGACGGTTCCGGCGGCATCGTCAACTGCACGGATTTCGCCCCGAACACGGTCGTGGAGGCGATGTCGGCGATGACGTTCTTCGGGATCAGGTGCAGCTGCGACGGGTCCATCGCCAGATGCAGCACCGCGGTGCCGTCCGGGCGGTTCTCGATCCGGTCCACCTGGCCGACCTGGACGCCGCGCATCTTGACCTTGGCGTCCGGGTTCATCACCAGACCGGCCCGCTCGGCGATCACGGTCACCGGCACGGACTTGCGGAAACTGCCCTGGAACAGGCCGATGGCCACCGCGATGATCAGCCCGATCACCACGACGGTCGCCAGTCCGGCCAGCGGGCGTGCGTAACTGCGTGACATCTCGTTTCGACCCCTACCCCGACAGGTTGAAGTTGCCGTTGGAGCCGTACACCGACAGTGAGACCAGCAGGGTCACCGACACCACCACGATCAGCGAGGTGCGCACCGCGTTGCCCACGGCCACCCCGACCCCCGACGGCCCGCCGGTGGCGAAGTAACCGAAGTAGGTGTGGATCAACAGGATGGTGATCGCCATCAGGACCGCCTGCAGAAACGACCACAGCAGGTCGATCGGGTTCAGGAAGGTGTCGAAGTAGTGCGCGTAGAGCCCGCTGGACTGGCCGAACAACACCACCGTGGTGAACTGGCTGGCCACGAACGACAGGATCACCGCGATGGAGTACAGCGGGGTGATGGCCAGCATCCCGGCCACAATGCGGGTCGACACCAGATACGGAATCGGCGGGATTCCCATCGATTCCAGCGCGTCGACCTCCTCGTTGATGCGCATCGCCCCGAGCTGGGCGGTCACCCCGGCCCCGAAGGTGGCGGCCAGGCCGATGCCGGCCACCACGGGCGCGGCGATGCGCACGTTGATGAACGCCGACAGGAACCCGGTCAACGCCTCGATGCCGATGTCGCCCAGCGAGGAATAGCCCTGCACCGCGAGGGTGCCGCCGGCGGCCAGCGTCAGGAACCCGACGATCACCACGGTGCCGCCGATCATCGCCAGGGTCCCCGCCCCCATGGAGATCTCGGCGATCAGCCGGATGATCTCGGTGCGGAACCGCATCGCGGCGTAGGGCGCGCCGGCCAGCGCCCGGCCGTAGAACAGGGTGTGGTCCCCGATCCGGCCCATCAGCGAGACCGGCCGCTCGATCTGGCGGGCCAACCGCGGATAGGTCGCGCGCAGCGTCTGAATGGTCCCCATGTCCCCGCCTAGCCTGTGGTCAACCGGATACCGATGGCGGTCACCACCACATTGATGACGAACAGCGCCATGAACGCGTACACCACGGTCTCGTTGACCGCGTTGCCCACTGCCTTGGCGCCGCCCCCGGAGATCGTCAGACCCCGGTAACAGGCCACCAGCCCGGCGATCAAGCCGAACAATGCCGCCTTGACACACGAGATGACCACTTCGGGCACGCCGGTCAGCAGCGTGATACCGGCGGCGAACGCGCCCGGATTCACATCCTGGACGAACACCGAGAACGTGTAACCGCCGATGATCCCGATGATCACGACCAGGCTGTTGAGCAGCAGTGCCACCAGCCCGGACGCCAGCATCCTGGGGGTCACCAACCGCTGCACCGGGTTGATGCCCAACACCTCCATCGCGTCGATCTCCTCGCGGATGGTCCGCGAGCCGAGGTCCGCACACATCGCGGTGGCGCCCGCACCGGCCACGATCAGCACCGTGACCATCGGGCCCACCTGGGTGACGGCGCCGAACGCCGCGCCGGCTCCGGACAGATCGGCAGCGCCCAGCTCCCGCAGCAGGATGTTGAGGGTGAAGCTCACCAACACCGTGAACGGGATGGCCACCAGCAACGTCGGCACCAGCGACACCCGCGCGATGAACCAGGACTGCTCCAGGAACTCGCGGCCCTGAAACGGCCGCCGGAACACGAACTTCAGCGCGTCCAGCGACATCGCGAACAAACCGCCGATGGCCTGCATCGGCTTGCTGCCGCGGCTCAACACCACACCGGGTGTCCACCGCTCCGGTCCCTCAATCGCCATCGGTGCCCGGTCCCTCCAGGATTGTCACAGCCGCCACCGCGGTCGGCCCGCCGATGTTGTGGGCCAACCCGATTCGCGCACCGTCGACCTGGTTGGCAGCCTCGCCCCGCAGCTGGCCGAACAGTTCGACGCACTGTGCGACCCCGGTTGCGCCCGGAGGATGACCCTTGGCTTTGAGCCCACCGCTGGGATTGACCGGCAGACTGCCCCCCACGCTGGTCACCTCCGCTTCGACGAGCTTGTGGGCTCCGAACCGTTCGACGAAGCCCAAGTCTTCATAACTGATCAATTCGATACCGGTGAAGAAATCGTGAACTTCGGCGACGTCGATGTCGGCGGGGGTCAGGCCCGCCATCGCGAACGCCTGCCGGGCCGCTCGGACCGTGGCCGGGAAGGTTGTCATATCGGTCTTGTGCTGATGCATCACCGAATCCAGGCCGAGCCCGACTCCGCGGATCCACACCGGACGGTTGGTGAACCGGTCCACCACGTCCTCGGCCGCCAGGATCAACGCCGCGGCCCCGTCGCTCTGGGGGGCGCAGTCGTACAGACCGAACGGCGTCACCACGATGGGTGCCGACAACGCCTGCTCCAGCGTGATCTCGAACCGGAGCCGGGCCTTGGGGTTGCTCACCCCGTGGCGGTGATTCTTGACCGCCACCATGGCCAGATGCTCGCGGGTGGCCGGCGACTCGTGCAGATAACGCCGCAGGTGCAGGGCGAACCCGGCCGGCGACACCAGGCCCAGCGGATAGTCCCAGGCCATGTCGCGGGCCATCGCCTCCCATTCCCACAGCATGTCCTTGGAGGTGGTGTCCCGCAGTTTGTCGGCGCCCATCACCAGCGCGACGTCATAGGCTCCGGAGGCCACCGCGAACACGGCGTTGCGGACCGCGTCATTGCCGGTGGCGCAGGAGTTCTCGACCCGGGTCACCGGCAGCTCCGGCAACCCCAGGCTGTCGGCCAGGATGCCGGACGGGAAACCGTCGGCGGTGCCCATGCAGCCGAACCAGGCGGCCTGCAGATCCGCCTTGGCGATTCCCTTGTCGACGCTGGCCGCGCACTCGGCGAACGCCATCGGCAACAGGTCCTTGATCCCGAGTGCGAAGTGTTCGCGGAACGCGGTCATCCCCGCACCCACGACGGCGACCTTCCTCATCGTGGAGTCCTCACCGCAGACTCCCCACCGACGGTGTTCACGCGGCGCTCCGCACGGCCGCCCGCGCCGGTTCGAACGCGTAGTAGTAGTCCGGCACCCCGGACCGCACCGCGACCCGCCGCAGGGTCAGCCGCCCCCGGTCGCCGATCTGCACCGTGCCGGGTTCGGCGCCGGTGGTCCGCACCAGGGCCCGCACATCCACCCCGTCGAGCTGCACGATCACCAGGGAGTACGGCGTGCGCAGGCCCGGCACCGGCATGTGCACGGTGGCCTCGGTGTAGACCGTGCCGGTGCGCGGCAGCGGCACCAGCTCATAGCCGGTGGCCAGTGCACCGTCGTCGCCGACATGGAACCGGGGCGGGAAGTCCAGGTGGTCCTCCCCGAACCGACCGTCAGTGAATCTGCCTGCCTCCCAACGAGTCTTCGCTTCAAATGCACGTTCGTAGGCGGCCAGCGAGATCGGGATGTCGGCGTCGGCGACGTACGTGAGCTCCGGCAACGGGCGGGCCGGCGGTTCCCGGCGTTGGATCAGCGCGACGCCCCCGCTCACCGTCATCCCGGACAGGCTGGCCTGCTCGGCGGCGACCAGTGGGCCGCTGACCCCCTGCTCGGCGAGGCCGGCCAGCGCGAACACGCTGGAACTGGCGCCCACCGTGGGCAGCTGCGGCGGGTTGCCACGGCACAGCTGCACGGCGCGATCGTGATCGACTCCCGCGATCGCCACCGGGATGTCCAGCCAGGCCGCCTCCAGGGACGCGATCAGCCCACGTTCGTGCAACAGCCGGGGATCGCCGTAATCGTGCACCACTCCCCCGGCGTTGCGCACCCGCACCGGCAGGCTGCGGGCCAGCCGCGCGGCGGTGCGAACCTGTAGTCCGCGTTCGGCGGTGATCAGCGCGGCCGCACCGGCGGGTTCCAGGTCCACCCCGATGACCAGGGTGCGGGGCCGGGCGGAGCTGACGGCGTCCAGCGTCGCCGGTGCTCCGCCGAGCCGTTCGTCGACCTCGAGTTCGGGATCGAGCCCCAGCCCGGCCAGCAGCACCGCCGCATTGCTGCTCTCCAGCAACGGGAAGTCGCGTGTCACCATCACGACGCGCTCGACCGGGGCACCCGATTCCAGGGCGGCACGGCCGGCCTCGACCGCGAGGGTGACGGCGTCCTCGTCGTCACCCGGCACCCGGCACAGCGGGTCACCCCAGCACGGCAGGTACGTGCCGATCGACGCGACGTACGGCATATTCCGGCCTCTCCGTTGCTCCGCTCCCGCTAGGTGACCGCGCCGACGGTCTTCAGCTCGATGATGCGGTCCCAGTCCAGGCCGAGCTCGGTCAGGATCTCGTCGGTCTGCTCGGCGAAACCCGGAGCGGGCCCGGTGCTCGGCGCGGTGACGTCGAACTGTACCGGGTTGGCGACCAGCTCCATTTCGCCAGCCCTGATGAGGTATTCGTTGGCCCGGATCTGGGAATCCTGTGCCGCCTGCAGGGTGTCCTGGACCGGTGCCCACGGCCCGGCCAGGGTGGCGAACCGCTCACTCCACTCCGCCAGGGTGCGCTTGGACATCGCCTCGGTGAGGATCTTCGTCGCCACCTCGGTGTTCTCGGCGATCGCCTCCGCGGTGGCGAACCGCGGGTCGTCGATCAACTCGTCGAGATCCATGTGCCGGCACACGTCCGCCCAGAACTTGGTGGGCTGCATCATCACGAACGAGATGTAGCGGTCGTCCGCGGTCGGATACAGGCCCACCAGCGGATTGATTGGGGAGCCGTGCACGCCGGGCGGGAAGGCCTCCAGCCGCTCGCCGAGGTGATTGGTCAGCGCCACGGTGTGGCCGAGCGACCACAGCCCGCTGCCCAGCAGGGACACGTCCACGATCGACGGTTCACCGGTGCGCTCCCGCTTCAGCAGTGCCGCGGCGATTCCGCCGGCGAGGTTGGTGCCGGAGATGGTGTCGCCGTAGGCGGGACCGGGCGGGCCGATCATACCGGGCATGTCGGGCGGGGTGATGGTGCGCGCGGTGCCGGCGCGGCACCAGAACGCGGTCATGTCGTAGCCGCCCTTGACCGCCTCTTCGCCGCGCGGGCCCAGGGCGCTGCCGCGGGCGTAGATGATCTTCGGATTGACCGCCCGGATGTCGTCGACATCGATCTTGAACTTCTGCCGGTGACCGGGCAGGAAGCTGGTGAGGAAAACATCGGAGCGACGGGCCAATTCGAGCAGCACCTCGCGGCCTTCGGGCACCGACATGTCCAGGCCGATGCTGCGTTTGCCCCGGTTGGCGTGTTCGATGTTGGGGTTCGGATCGCCCTCCACCCGCAGCAGACCGGTCTGGCGCAGCCCGCGCTGCGGGTCTCCGGTCACCGCGTGTTCGACCTTGATGACGTCGGCGCCCCATTCGCCGAGCACCGCGCCCGCCGACGGCACGAAGCCGTACATCGCGACTTCCAGAACCCGGATTCCTTCCAGCGGCCTCATGCCGGCACCTCCGTGAGCACCCTGGCGAACGTCTTGCTCTCGAGGAACTCCTCGAGCCCCGCAACTCCCATTTCCCTGCCTATACCGGATTGTTTGTAGCCGCCGAACGGAACGTCGGGGCTGAAGTAGTTGCCGCCGTTGATCGAGAACGTGCCGGTGCGGATCCGGCGGGCCACCGCGATCGCGCGCTCCTCGCTGCCGAAGACCGCGCCGGACAACCCGTAGATCGAGTTGTTGGCAATGCGCACCGCATCGTCGTCATCGTCGTAGGCGATCACGGCCAGCACCGGACCGAACACCTCCTCCTGCGCGATCTCGCTGTCCGGATCGACGCCGGTCAGCAGGGTCGGCTGGTAGAAGAAGCCCGGGTCGACCTTCTGCCCGCCGGTGACCAGGGTCGCGCCGGCGGCCACCGCCCGCTGCACCATCCCGTGCACCTTGTCGCGTTGTTTCTCGCTGATCAGCGGGCCCATGTAGGTCTGCGGGTCGGTGGGATCGCCGTACTTCACCAGGCCGAAGTTGTTCTTGACCAGTACGACGATCTCGTCATGGTGCGTCCGCGGCACCAGCAGCCGCGAGGTCAGCGCACACCCCTGGCCGGCGTGGGTGACCATCGAGAACGCCGTGAACAACGCCGCCATGGTGAAGTCGGCGTCGTCGAGGACGATGGCCGCGGATTTGCCGCCCAGTTCGAGGAACACCTTCTTGAGCGTCTCGCTGGCCGCGGCCATGATCCGCCGTCCGGTCTGGGTGGATCCGGTGAACGTCACCATGTCGACATCCGGACTCGTGGTCAGCGCGGCGCCCACGTCCGGGTCGGCCCCGCTCAGCACGTTCACCACCCCGGCCGGGATGTCGGTGTGCTCGGCGATCAGCTCGCCGAGCGCCAGGGTGACCAGCGGGGTGTCCGGGGCGCCCTTGAGCACCACCGTGCAGCCGGCCGCCAGCGCCGGTCCGAGTTTGGCCAGCGCCAGCTGGTTCGGATAGTTGTAGGCGATGATCGCGGCCACCACCCCGGCGGCTTCCTTCTCCACCCACCGGTGGTGCTGCATACCGCGGATCTCGGCGTTGCCGAGGTCCTCGGTCATCGGGTAGCGCCGCAACAGGTCGGCGTAGTACCGCACGATCGCGATCGGCTGATCGAGTTGCGCACCCGCGCACAGTGCGGGGGTGGCGCCGACCTCGGCGACGGTCAGATCGGCGAGTTCGTCACGGTGCTCGACCAACGCGCGGTGCAACTGGTCAAGACAGCGGATCCGCAGTTCGACGTTCGTCGCCCAGTCGGTGGTGTCGAACGCCCGCCGCGCCGCGGCCACCGCGGCCTGCGCCTCTGCGACGGTGGCGTCGGGCGCATACCCGAGAACCTGTCCGGTGGCCGGATTCAGAGAGGGAAACGTCCGCGCGGTCGTCAGCAGTTGGCCATCGATGAGTAACCGTCTGTCGACGTGCTGTCCGGCGCCGTTGGACCGCTGCTCCTCACCCGGGAGGGTCGACGTTTCCCGCATCATCCTCCTCGCTGTGATGGAAACTTCATTCTCGTTAGGGGCGAATCATACATTCGCGATCCGAGAACTCAAGGAAAGGCTAGATTGGCTAGTCATAGGGCATGGGCGATAGATCCACACCTTAGGCGGAGGGCCGTCGAGATGTCCCCCGATCTTGCAGAACGATCACATCTGAGAGTACGGTTCTCATATTCGAAAGGAAGATTCTTGATACTCGTTGCGGACGGGTGCGACAGCATGGTTCACGTCCCCGAGGGGCCAGGAGGCTGGTAGTTGAAGAACGCCGTGGTGACCGGGGGAGGTTCGGGGATCGGTCAGGCCGTGGCGGCGCGCCTGCGCGCCGACGGCTATCACGTCGCCACCATCGATCTGAAGCCGGGCGACGACGAGTTCAGCCATGCCGCGGACGTCACCGACCGGGCTCAGGTGGATGCGGCGTTCGACGCCATCCGCACCCAGCTCGGTCCGGTGACCATCCTGGTGAACGCCGCCGGCCTGGACCTGTTCCGGCGGTTCACCGACATCTCCTTCGAGGACTGGGAACGCGTCATCAACGTCAACCTGCACGGGGTGTTCCACTGCATCCAGGCGGTTCTGCCCGACATGATCGAGGCGGGCTGGGGTCGCATCGTCAACATCTCGTCGTCGAGCACCCATTCCGGCGCTCCGTACATGGCGCCCTACGTCGCGGCCAAGTCCGGAGTCAACGGCCTGACCAAGACGCTGGCACTGGAATACGGCCCCGCCGGGATCACGGTCAATGCGGTGCCGCCGGGATTCATCGACACGCCGATGCTGCGGGCGGCCGCCGCCAAGGGCTACCTCGGCGACATCGACAAGACCATCGAGGCAACGCCGGTGCGGCGCATGGGCAAACCCGAGGACATCGCCGCGGCGTGCGCATTCCTGATCTCCGAGGAGGCCGGCTACATCACCGGACAGATCTTGGGTGTCAACGGCGGTCGCAACACCTGACCGGCACCGACACGGCCAACCACTCCGAATGAAAGGGACAAGCTGTGGGACGCGTTGAGGGCAAAGTCGCATTCATCACCGGTGCCGCACGGGGCCAGGGCCGCAGCCATGCGGTCCGCCTCGCCGAAGAGGGTGCCGACATCATCGCGGTGGACATCTGCGCCGACATCGAGACGATCGGCTATTCGATGGCCAAGCCGGAGGATCTCGAGGAGACGGCGAAACTGGTCGAGAAGACCGGACGTGGCGTCTACACCGCCCAGGCCGATGTGCGCAACGCCGATCAGTTGCGGACCGCCCTGGAAGGCGGGCTCAAGGAGTTCGGCAAGGTCGACATCGTCGTGGCGCAGGCCGGCGTCGCGGGGATGAAAGGTCAACCGCCGCTGCAGGCTTGGACCGACGTGATGAACACCAACCTGGTCGGCACCATGAACGCGATCCAGGTGGCCCTGCCGCATCTCAAGGAGGGCGCGTCGATCATCGCGACCGCCTCGGCGGCGGCGTTGATGGACGCCCACCAGAAGCCCAACCCCGGCGCCGATCCGGGCGGGATGGCGTATATGAGCTCGAAGCGGTTGCTGGCCCAGTACGTGCACGACCTGGCCACCGAGCTCGCGGTCCGCGGGATCCGCGCCAACGTCATCCATCCGACCAACTGCAACACCGACATGCTGCAGAGCGAACCGATGTACCGGTCGTTCCGCCCCGATCTGGAGAACCCGACCCGCGCCGACGCCGAACCGGTGTTCGGTGTGCAGCAGGCGATGCGGGTGCCCTACGTCGAACCGGAGGACATCAGCAACGCGGTGTTGTGGTTGGCCTCCGAGGAGGCCCGGTATGTCACCGGCATGCAGTTGCGGGTGGACGCCGGCGGCTACCTCAAGTGGTACGACTACCACGTCTGAACCCCTGCCACCCAGGACAGTACGCGGAGATCGCCGGATTCGAGAGGGGAAATTCATGAAGGTCAGGGTCGATTCGGAACGGTGCCAGGGCCATACACTGTGCGCAATGATCGCGCCGGAATCCTTCGAGCTCAGTGACATCGACGGCACGTCGTCACCGGTTTTCGAGGTGGTTCCTCCCGAACATGAGGACGCCGTCCGCGAGGCCGCCCAATCGTGCCCCGAACAGGCCATTTTCATCGAATCCGATGCGACAGCCGAGAGACCACGGGAGACCACACCTTGAGTGTCGACGACATCATCACCGACGCCGAGCGCAAGAAACATCGCTATCACTTCGATCGGCACACACCGGAATACCGGCTGCAGTTCGAGAAGATCACCGAGGAGATGCACGCCAAGTGCCCGATGGCGTGGACGGACACCTACGGTGGTCACTGGGTCGCCGCCGACAGCAAGCATGTCTTCGAATTGGCGCGCTGTCCGGTGGTTTCCAACCATCATGACATCACCGGCGAGACCCCCTTCCAGGGCATCACGATTCCGAAAGCCAGCCGCGCCACCGTCGTGCGGGGCGGCATCCTGGAGATGGACGAGCCGGAGCACAGCATCTACCGTGGTGCGCTGAACCCGTACCTGTCGCCGGCGGCGATCAAGCGGTGGGAGCCGTTCGTCCACGAGATCACCCGTGCCGCCATCGACGAGAAGATCGAATCCGGTGAGATCGACTTCGTCGAGGATCTGGCGAACGTGGTGCCGGCGGTGTTCACACTGGCGATGATGGGCATCGAGCTGAAGAAGTGGAAGGTCTACAGCGAGCCCACCCACGCCTCGGTGTACACCCCCGAGCACGCACCGGAGCGGGAGAAGGTCAACGAGATGCACCGCGAGATGGGCATCGACTTGATCAACAACATGATGGAGATCCGGGAGAACCCCCGCCCGGGCCTGGTCAACGCCCTGCTGCAGTTGCGGATCGACGGGGAACCGGCCCCCGACATGGAGATCCTCGGGAACCTGGGGCTGATCATCGGTGGCGGGTTCGACACCACCACCGCGCTCACCGCGCACGCCCTGGAGTGGCTCGGCGAGCATCCCGACGAGCGGGAACGGCTCAGCCGGGAACGCGACACCCTGCTCAATCCGGCCACCGAGGAGTTCCTCCGGTTCTTCACCCCCGCCCCCGGCGACGGTCGCACGTTCGCCGAGGACGTGGAGGTGCTGGGCACCCAGTTCAAGAAGTATGAACGGCTGTGGTTGTCCTGGGCGATGGCCAACCGCGACCCGGCGGTGTTCGAGCGGCCGAACGAGATCATTCTCGACCGTAAGGGCAACCGGCACTTCAGTTTCGGTATCGGTGTGCACCGCTGCGTCGGCTCCAACGTGGCGCGCACGGTGTTCAAGTCGATGCTGACCGCGGTGCTCGACCGGATGCCGGACTACGTGTGCGATCCGGAGGGCACCGTGCACTACGACACCATCGGTGTCATCCAGGGGATGCGGCATCTGCCGGCGAAGTTCACGCCGGGCAAGCCGTTGGGCCCGAAGTTGGACGAAACCCTGGACCGGTTACAGCAGATCTGCGACGAGCAGGAACTGGCCCGCCCGATCACCGAACGCAAGGAGCCCGCGGTCATCACCTGGTGATGCCTCCGACAGCGACCCCCTCGACGCCCGGACATCGTGGGCCTCGAGGGGTTTCGCTTTTCCGGCGTCATCGGCCGTATCCGGGTGTGTGGGTGTGTGCAGCGGTGGATTCGGCTGTGCGGTCACTGCGTCGGTTGTGCAGTCACCGCGTCGGTTGTGCTGTCACTGTGCGAAAACGGCCCAAAACGCCTACCCACCACACCCTCACAACCGCAACCGCACACTCACGACGGCGGCCGCACACTCACATCGGCGGCCGCACCATCGACACCCCGCAAAGGCGAAAGGGCAACCACCGCCTCGGCGGTGCCGTCAGCTCCTCGGCTGTGCAACCACTGCGTCGGCTGTACACCCACCGAGTCGGAAGTGCCGTCACTGCCCGAAAACGGCCCAAAACGCCCACCCACCACACACTCACATCAGCAGCCGCACACTCACATCAGCAGCCGCACGCTCACCGGGAGAAACGCACACTCACCGCGGCGGCGTCAGCGTCGCGGCAGGCCGAGCACCTGCTGGGCGATGATGTTGCGCTGAATCTCCGAGGTTCCGCCGGCGATCGTGCCCGAGAAGCTGCGCGCGAACCGCTCGAACCAGCTCGCGAAGTAGTGGTCGAGGTTCATGTGCGCATACGGCCCGGTCGTCGACGGATGAATCATCCCGTCGGATCCTGCTGCGGTCAAAGCCATCTCGGCAGCCCGCAACTCGGCTTCGGAGCCCAGCAGTTTGGCCACCGACACCGACGCGGTGTCCATCTCGCCGCGGGCCGCCTTGGCCAGCCCGACCGAGCCGATCAGCCGCAACGCCTGGTAGTCCATGATCGCGGTGGCGTACTGATCGCGCTCCAACGGGGTGCGCGGTGTGAAGTCGGCGATGATGTTGTCGATGCGGTCGGCGAACCCGAGCCACATCATGGTGCGCTCATGTCCCAGCGACCCGTTGGCCACCTTCCAGCCGCCGTTGAGCGGACCGACGAGATTCTCCGCCGGCACCCGCACGTCGGTGAAGAACACCTCGTTGAAGTCCTTGTTCTCCGGCCCGCAGATGTCGGCGAACGGCCGGCACACCACCCCGGGCAGATCGGTGGGGATGATCAGCACGCTGATGCCCTTGTGCTTGGGCGCGTCCGGATCGGTGCGCACGAACGTGAGCAGGAAGTCCGCGTCGTGGGCGCCCGAGGTCCACACCTTCTGGCCGTTGACGACGAAGTGGTCCCCGTCGTCGCCGGAGACGAACTCAGCCCGGGTACGCAGCGACGCCAGGTCCGATCCGGCGCTGGGCTCACTCATCCCCAGCGATGCGGTCATCTCGGCCTTCAGCACCGGCACCGCCCAGCGGTGCTTCTGCTCATCGCTGCCGAACGACAGCAACGACGCCGCGATGATGTTCACACCCTGCGGATTGAAGCTGTGGTAGATACGCCGCTTGCACAGTTCCTCGAGGTGCACGTACTGCTGCAACACCGTGGCATTGCGACCGCCGAACTCCGGCGGCTGGGCCGGCAGCAGCCACCCGTTGTCGAACAGCAGCCGTTGCCAGTCCCGGGCCCACTGCGGCATGTGCGACACCGAACGGGGCCGCTCCAGGGTCTGCGCCTCGTCCGGCAGATTGGCCTCCAGGAACGCGATGAACTCGGCCCGGAACTCTTCGACGTCGGCATCAAAGGTCAGTTGCATCAGAAGGTCCTGTACTCCTCGGCGATCACCGCGCGGTGTTCGGCCGCCCCGCCGAGCATGAGCTCGCCGGCCTTGGCCCGCTTCAGCGCGAATTGAAGGTCGTTCTCCCAGGTGAATCCCATGGCACCGAACATCTGCAGACCGTGCCGGAACACCAGTGACTGGCACTCCCCGGCCGACGCCTTGGCCATGGCCGCGGCCAGCCGGCGGCGCGGATCGTCAACCGAGATCGTCAGCGCCGCGAAGTAGGACAGCGCCCGGGCCCGCTCGATCGCCACGTGCATGTCGGCGGCCTTGTGCTGGATCGCCTGGAACGAGCCGATCGGAACGCCGAACTGGTGGCGCTGCTTGACGTGCTCGAGCGCCAGGTCCAGCACCCGCTGGCAGGCGCCGACCATCGTCATGGCCATCCCGGTCAGCGCCACGTGGCGGGCCTTCTCCGGATCGGTGGCCAGCCGCCGGGTGTCGGGCACCTGCACCCCGGTGAACGAGACGTCGGTGATGTGCAGAACCGGGTCGAACGCCTGACTGCGGCGCACGGTCGCCACCCCGGCGTCGACGAGGAACACCCCCGCCGAGGTCACCACCGCCAACTGCTCGGCCCGGTCGGCGTCGAGCACGTGGCGGGCGGTGCCGTCGAGGATCCAGCCGGTGTCGTCACGGTGTGCCGAGATGCCGCCGTACACCGCCGCGCCGGCGCGGTGCGGATCGAACCGCTCGCCCACCAGCGGGGCGAACTGCGTCATGGTGGCCAGGAACGGCGTCGGATCGGTGGCCCGGCCGAGTTCTTCGACCACGATGGCCAGTTCCACCGCGTTCTCCGGGTCGGTCAGCTCGGTCCACCCCTGATCGACGAAGGACTTCCACAGTGGTCCGGGATCCACTCCGCCCTCGACGATGCTGCGGATCAGCGAGGCCGGGCACTGCTTGGCCACCGCATCACGCACGGTTTCCTGCCACAACCGTTGATCAGCATCGAACTCAAGTAGCATCCGGCGTCTCCTGCTCGGCTATCAGGTCGGTAGGAGAATAACATTCTCACACTCGGCCGTACCGGTTCTCCCCCGTCGGCTACCGATTTTCGCCAAACCCGCATGGCGGACCTGATCTGCGCAGATGATCGCGGGTGTCGGGCCGATCCGGAATCTGAGAACTATGTTCTTGCCATCGAAGAACAACGATCTACACTGACCTGTGGGACCGGTATCGAACGCCGGTAAATCGGAGGACGGTCGAGGTGATTGAACTCAGTGACGGGACCCGGACCCCCGTCATCGACGCCAGCGTGCACATCTTCTGCAAGTCGAACAAGGATCTGCGCGGCACTTTCCTGCGTGAGCCGTTCAAGAGCCGCGGCTTCCCCGACTACGAGATGGACTGGTACGGCGCCCCCGGCGGCGAGTACGCCAAGGGCACCGAGGGACCCGACCGGCAGTACCCGGGCAGCGATCCCGACGTCGTGGCCCAGCACCTGTTCGAACAGCGTGGCGTCGACATCGCGGTGCTGCATCCGATGACCCGCGGCATCATGCCGGACCGTCACCTCGGCACCGCCCTGGCGGCCGCGCACAACGAGATGCTGGTGACACGGTGGCTGGACCACCCCGAGTTCGGTGACCGGTTCCGCGGCACCATCCGGGTCAACCCGGACGACATCGCCGGGTCGCTGCGGGAGATCGAGAAGTACAAGGACCATCCCCGGGTGGTCCAGCTCGGCATCCCGCTGCAGTCCCGCGAGCTGTACGGCAAACCGCAGTTCTGGCCGTTGTGGGAAGCCGCCGTCGCGGCGAACCTTCCGGTCGCGGTGCACATCGAGGTGGGCGCCGGCATCGCGGCCTCCCCGACGCCGTCCGGCAACACCCGGACCTATGAGCAGTACGTCGGGTTCATGGCGCTGAACTACCTGTACCACCTGATGAACATGATCGCCGAGGGGGTATTCGAGAGAATGCCCACGCTGAAGTTCGTCTGGGCGGACGGCGCCGCCGACCTGCTGACCCCGTTCATCTGGCGGATGGACTGCTTCGGCCGGCCACACCTCGAGCAGACTCCGTGGGCGCCACGGATGCCCAGCGACTACCTGCCCGGCCACGTGTACTTCGTCCAGGGCTTCCTCGACGGCCCGGGCGATGTCGAGTTCGCCGGCGAGTGGTTCGGGTTCACCGGCAAGGAGAACATGGTGATGTTCGGCTCAAGCTACCCGCATTGGCAGCTCAACGAATTGACGATTCCCGGCACGTTCAGCGCCGAGCAGCGCGACAAGCTGTGCTGGCGGAACGCCGCCGAGCTCTACAACATCGAAAGTTCCGCCATTCCGTCCGCGGCGTTGGCAAAGTAGAGGGTGAGACGAGGGAGAATCCGATGACGGTCACAACCAATCCCCGGGTGCCGGCCACCGAACGAACCGCGATCCGGTGCGTCGACTCCGATGTCCATCCCACTCCCCGGCGCGGTGAACTGCTCCCCTACATCCCCGAGCCGTGGCGCAGCAAGTACTTCCTCACCCGCAAGGTGGGCGAGCAGATCTACTACGACGCCCCCGACTACGCGCACTCGTATGCGATGCGGGTCGACGCCTTCCCACCGGACGGCGAATTCGCGTGCAGCGACCCTGACCTGGCGTTCAGGCAGCTGATCATGGAGGCGGGCGCCGACATCGCGATCCTGGAGCCGGCCGCCTACCCGGCCCGCACCCCGGAAACCCAGCACGCCATGGCCGTGGCGCTCAACGACTGGCAGGCCAACCACTGGCTGGACAGCCACAACAACTGGCATCAGCGGTGGCGCGGATCGATCTGCCTGGCCATCGAGGCGCCGGAGGACAGCGTGCGGGAGATCGAGCGCTGGGCCGGCCATCCGTACATGGCGCAGATCCTGATCAAGGCCGAGCCACGGCCGTCGTGGGGCGACCCGAAGTACGACCCGATCTGGGCGGCGGCCGCCAAACACGACATCACGGTGAGCTGCCATCTGTCCCGCAGCCACCACGAGGAGCTGCCCATGCCGCCGGTCGGCATGCCCAGCTACAACCACGACTTCATGGTCACCTACTCGCTGCTGGCCGTGAACCAGGTGATGAGCCTGATCTTCGACGGTGTCTTCGACCGCTTCCCCAACCTGCGGGTGGTGTTCGTCGAGCACGCCTTCACCTGGATCCTGCCGCTGATGTGGCGGATGGACGCGATCTACGAGGCCCGCAAGTCCTGGCTGGAGATCAAGCGCAAGCCGAGCGAATACGTCAAGGACCACATCAAGTTCACCACCCAGCCGCTGGACTACCCCGAGGACAAGACCGAGCTGACCCGGGCGCTGGAGTGGATGGAGTGCGAGAAGATCCTGCTGTTCTCCTCGGATTACCCGCACTGGACGTTCGATGATCCGCGGTGGCTGGTCAAGCACCTGCCCGAGCACGCCCGCGAAGCGGTGATGTTCCGCAACGGCATCGAAACCTACAAGCTGCCGGAGACGGTGCCGGCGCTCGAAGGCCAGACCCGGGTGTTCTGACATGACAGCAGAGCAGAGATCGGCACCCCAACAGAACACGCCCCGGGAGAGCACCCGGCAGAGCCCCGGCCAGAACGGTTCGCAGCCGAAGCGGCTGGCGCAGGGACGGGAGCACGTCGTCGCCAAGGTCGACGAAATCCCGCCCGGCACACACAAACTCGTGCCGATCGGTCGGCACGGAGTCGGCGTCTACAACGTCAACGGCACGTTCTACGCCATCGCGAACTACTGCCCGCACGAGGGCGGGCCGCTGTGCTCGGGACGTCCCCGCGGCCGGACCATCGTCGACGACAGCGTGCCCGGCAACGCGGTGATGGTGCGCGACATGGAGTTCATCTACTGCCCGTGGCACCAGTGGGGTTTCGAACTCGCCACCGGAACGACCGCGGTCAAACCCGAGTGGAGCATTCGCACATATCCGGTCCGGGTCGTCGGCGACGAGGTCCTCGTCACCGCGTGACAGCAGGAAAGAGTCAGGTGGCAACTACCACGCGCAATCAGACCGTCGAAGTCAACGGCGGCAATGTCGTCTACGAGATCCTCGGTGACCGAGGTGATTTCATCGTTCTGACACCGGGTGGCCGGTTCAGCAAGGACATTCCGGGGCTGCGCCCACTGGCCGAGGCGCTGGTGGACGGTGGCTACCGGGTGCTGCTGTGGGACCGGCCCAACTGCGGCGCCTCGGATGTGCAGTTCTACGGCGAGAGCGAATCACACATGCGCGCCGAGACACTGTACGGCCTGTTGCGGGCGCTGGACATCGGGCCGTGCCACATCGCCGGCGGATCCGGCGGCGCCCGTGACTCGATGCTGTTCACCATGCTCTACCCGGACATGGTCACCAGGCTGGTGGTGTGGAACATCGTCGGCGGCGTGTACGGCAGTTTCGTGCTCGGCGGTCACTATGTGGTGCCGAGCATCCTGGCGGTGCGCGGACTTGGCATCAAGGGCCTGTTGAGCGTGCCGGAGTGGCGTGAACGCATCGACGCGAACCCTGCCAACGAGCAGCGCTTCCTGGCACTGGACGCCGACGAGTTCCTCAAGGTGATGCGTCGGTGGCTCAACGCCTACGTACCGAAGCCCGGCCAGACCATTCCCGGTGTGGTCGACGAGATGTTCGAGAACATCACCGTGCCCACCCTGATCATCCGCGGCGGTGAGAACGACTGGGACCACCCCAAGCGCACCTCCCTGGAGGTGCACTGCCTGATCAAGGGTTCGACCCTGATCGACCCGCCCTGGCCGGAGGACGCCTGGGAACGGGCCGGCGAGAAGATGGCCCAGAGCGGGGGCAAGAACTTCTGTCTGTTCGACACCTGGGTCCAGGCGGCTCCCCCGATCCTGGAGTTTCTGGACAGCTGATGCGCGAATCAGATTGTGCGGATGTGCACCTCACAGTTGAGCGAGGCTTCCAGCGCGGTGTGGATCCGGCTCTCCGGCACCCGCTGCAGATCGGTCTTGCGCAGCGTCACCTCGACGATGTCCCAGCCTTCGGTGCCCGGCCGGCGGACGACCTCGCCGGTCAGGCCGAATCCGGCCAGGACCCCGTGCGCGTCGTCGTCGGTGCCACGGCTGATGTAGGTGAGCACGCCGGGCACCGGGTTGGTGCCGAAAACCTTGGCGCACAACGTGACCGCGGTGCGCTGCAACTCCTCGGGGTCGGACCCGGTCATCAGCAGCTCCACCTCGCGACGCCGCGCCGGCATCGCAGGCAGGTTGTTGTCCACCACCTCGACGCCCATTTCGTCGACAAGTCCGCGGAGCGCGGCCATGCCGTCGCGTAACCGGTCCGCGCTGAGCTCGCCGTGGGGGTCGACCTTGACACGTACCACCGCCGTTCTCATGCCCGCAAGCCTAACCGTGCCGCACCCCGGCATGAACCGGTCCGGGTTCGAAGGAGTGGAAGGGCAGCCATGAAAAGCACCGCTGCGCCAGTCGATCTCACCGTCGCAGCCTGGCCGGGAATCACACCTCGGCTGCTCGGCGCCGGCGCTGAGGACGGCGCCGCCTACGCCGCGGCCGGCGGTTACCGGCCGCTGACCGACGCCCCGGCGCTGCTGGAACAGACCGAGCTGAGCGGTCTATCGGGTCGGGGCGGCGCGGCGTTTCCGCTCGCCACCAAACTGCGCAGCGTCGCCGACAACGGCCGCCGCCGCGCGACCGCGCCGGTGGTGGTCGCCAACGGTGAGGAGGGCGAACCGGCGTCGGTGAAAGACCGTTGGCTGCTGCGTAACCGGCCTCATCTGGTGCTCGACGGTCTGCGGCTCGCGGCCCGGGTCGTCGGCGCCGACCGGGGCTATGTGTACGTCTCCGATCCGCGGGCCGCCGCTGCGGTCGAGTCGGCACTGGCCGAGGCACCGGCGGACTCGTTCGACGGGCTGCGGGTGACGCCGGCGATCGTGGACCCGGGGTACGTCGCCGGTGAGGAGACCGCCGCGGTGCGGATGCTCAACGGCGGCCCGGCCAAGCCGACGGACAAGCCACCCCGGCCGTTCGAGCAGGGGGTGGATGGGCGGCCGACCCTGGTGAGCAACGTGGAGACACTGGCGAACCTGGTGTATGTGCACCGGCATGGAGCGGAGGCCTTCCGATCGCTCGGCACCCCGATGTCACCGGGCACCTTCCTGGCCACCGTCACCGGTGCCGGGCGGCCGCCGGCGCTCTATGAGCTCCCCTACGGCATCGCGTTCACCGATCTGCTCGCCCACCATGGCGTGCCCGCCGAGTCGGTGCGCGGGGTGCTGATGGGCGGGTATTTCGCGGGGCTGCTGAACACCGATGTGCTCGACGCCACCCTCGACCACGAATCCATCCGCCGGCTCGGCAGCGGGCTGGGCTGCGGCGCGATCTCCATCCTCACCGATGACTGCCCGGTGGCGGTGGCCGCGGCGGTCATGGACTACTTCGACCGGGAGAACGCCGGACAGTGCGGATCGTGTTTCAACGGCACCGCCGCGATGGCCGCGGTGACCGGCGCCCTGCGCGACGGGGTCGCCACCGACGAGGATCTGGCCCGGCTGGAACGGTGGTCGGTGGTGCTGCGGGGTCGCGGCGCCTGCGGCACCCTCGACGGGGCCACCAACATCGCCGCCAGCCTGTTGCGGCACTTCCCGCAGGTGGTGGCGCGCCATCTGGACAACTCCTGTGAGACATGCCGGCCCGGCCCGTTCCGGGCGCAGCGACCCTACGAGGTGGAGGCGGTGACCGAATCATGAGTGGTGGGATGCGGATTCGTCTCGACCGCACGATCTGCGACGGCTTCGGTGTCTGCGCCAAACACGCGCCGGGGTACTTCTCGCTCGACGACTGGGGTTACGCCTCGTTGATCGGTGACGGCACGGTGCCCGAGCAGGACCGCGACGCCGTCATGCGGGCACTGCTCGACTGCCCCGTCCACGCCATCATCAAGATCGCCGACAACCGGCCGGAGGAACCGCCGGCGTCGCCCGCCTCGGCGCCGGAGAACGAGACCGTCGGGGGGCTGCGGTGACCCGGCCCCTGCCCCAGTTGATGTTCGACAACGAGTTCTTCTGGACGGCCGGCGCCGACGGACAACTGAAGATCCTCGGCTGCCGGGACTGCGACGCGCTCATCCATCCGCCGCAACCTGTCTGCCGGTACTGCCGCGGCCACAACCTCGCGCCGCGTGTGGTGTCCGGCCAGGGCATCCTGACCGGATTCACCGTCAATCACCGGTTCGGGTTCCCGGATCTCCCGCCGCCCTACGTGGTGGCCCAGGTCGCCGTCGCCGAGGATCCGCGGGTCCGGTTGACCACCAACATCGTCGAATGCGATCCGGACGAGCTGACGCTCGGTCAGCGGGTCGAGGTGCTCTTCGAGAAGATCGAGGACGTCTGGCTGCCGATGTTCCGTCCGACCGGGCAAACCGAGCCGGCCGACCTGCCCGCCGACGAGATCGCACCCACCGATTTCGCCAAACACGTGCGGCCGATGCTCACCCCGGACAAGTTCGAGGACCGGGCGGCCATCACCGGTATCGGCGCCTCCCGGATCGGCCGGCGACTCATGGTCCCGCCGCTGTCGCTGACCATCGAGGCGTGTGAGGCCGCCGTCGCCGACGCCGGGCTGACCTTCGACGACATCGACGGGCTGTCCACCTACCCGGGCATCGACACCGCCGGGATGGGCGAGGGCGGGGTCACCGCGTTGGAAGGCGCGCTGGGTCTGCGTCCCACCTGGATAAACGGCGGTATGGACACCTTCGGTCCGGGCGGGTCGGTGATCGCGGCGATGATGGCCGTCGCCACCGGGCTGGCCCGCCATGTGCTGTGCTTCCGCACCCTGTGGGAGGCGTCGTTCAACCAGTTGATGAAGGAGGGCCGGCTGGCGCCCCCGATGGGCGCCCGGACCACCAGCTGGCAGATGCCGTTCGGCGCCACGTCCGCGGCGCACACGTTGGCGCTCAACGCACAACGGCACTTCCACCGGTACGGCACCACCCGCGAGACGTTGGGCTGGATCGCTTTGAACCAGCGCGCGAACGCCGCACTCAACCCGACCGCGGTGTACCGCGATCCGCTGACCATGGACGACTACCTCAACGCCCGGCCGATCACCACGCCGTTCGGCCTGTACGACTGCGATGTGCCGTGTGACGGCGCGGTGGCGGTCATCGTGTCGGCGGTCGACGCGGCCCGAGACCTGCGCAAGCCTCCCGTGCTGGTGGAGGCGGTCGGAACCCAGATCATCGAGCGCACCGACTGGGACCAGACCACCCTCACCCACGAGCCGCAGGTGCTGGGCCAGTCGGCTCACCTGTGGAGCCGCACCTCGCTGCGCCCCGAGGACGTCGACGTCGCGCAACTGTATGACGGATTCACGTTCAACTGTCTGTCGTGGATCGAGGCGCTCGGGTTCTGCGGGATCGGTGAGGCCAAGGACTTCCTCGACGGCGGCCGCAACATCGCCCGGGACGGGGTGCTGCCGCTGAACACCCACGGCGGGCAGCTGTCGCACGGCCGCACCCACGGTATGGGGCTGATACACGAGGCGGTCAGCCAGTTGCGGGGCGAAGCCGGTGAGCGGCAGGTCCCCGACGCCCGGGTGGCGGTCGCCAGCAGCGGCGGCCTGACCCCGAGCGGCGTGCTGCTGTTGCGGACGGACTCATGACCGACGGACCCGTGGCGGCTGCCGCACCGCGCTCCCGGCCACCCCGGCCCCGGGTCGTGCTCGTCGACGGGGTGCCGATGTCGGGGCTGCTGAGCGAGGCCGCCGACCCGCGAGCCGTGGTCGTGGCGCTGCACGGCGGCGGCACCACCTCGGCCTATTTCGACTGCCCCGGTCATCCCGAGCTGTCGCTGCTGCGGCTTGCCGCCGCGGCCGGGTTCACCGCGGTGGCGCTCGACCGGCCCGGGTACGGGGCGTCGGCGCCGTACCCGGACGCGATGCGACACCCCGACCAGCGGGTGTCTCTGGTCTACGGCGCGGTGGACACGATGCTCGGCGACCGCCCGACCGGCCACGGGGTCTTCGTGCTGGCGCACTCCAACGGTTGTGAACTCGCAGTGCGGTTGGCCGCCGCGGAACGGGGCGGTGAACTGCTCGGCATGGCCCTGGCCGGCACCGGCCTGCGGTACGAGCCCGCCGCCGCCGAGATCCTCAAGGCGGCGAGCCCGACGAACCGCCCGGTGGGTCTGCGGGAGCTGCTGTGGGAACCCGCGGCGGTGTATCCGCCGGAGGTTCTCGCCGAACTGCCCAGCGCCGCGTCCGGGGCCCCGTACGAAGCGGCCCTGGTGGCCGGCTGGCCGCGCCGCGACTTCCGGGAACTGGCGCCGCAGGTCCGGATCCCGGTGTTGTTCAGCCGCGCCGAGCACGAACGGGTCTGGCAGTCCGGCCCGGAGGCGATGGCGGAGATCGCCGCGCTGTTCGCCGCCAGTCCCCGGGTGGTCACCGACGAGATCCTGGGCGCCGGGCACAATCTCAGCCTCGGCTGGACCGCCGCGGCGTACCACCTCAGGGTCTTGTCGTTTGTCGCAGAATGCGTCGCCGCGCGTCAGCGCGGCCGCACCGGAATGGAAGTGGAGGCGGGTTGATGCGCGTTGGCTTCATCGGTCTGGGCAGCCAGGGCGGCCCCATGGCCCGGCGGATCGCCGAGAACGGTTACGAGACCACCCTGTGGGCGCGCCGGGCCGCCACGCTCGAACCGTTCGCCGACACCCCGGCCAAGACGGCGGGCTCGCCGGCCGAACTCGGCGCCGCCAGCGACCTGGTCTGCCTGTGCGTGGTCGGCGACGACGATGTGCGTGAGGTGCTCTACGGCGATACCGGGGTGCTGGCCGGTCTGGCACCCGGCGGTGTCGTGGCGATCCACAGCACGGTGCACCCGGACACCTGCCGGGAGATCTCGGAAAAGGCTGCGGCCCAGCAGGTCTCGGTCATCGACGCACCGGTCAGCGGCGGTGGTCCGGCCGTCGAGGAGGGCAAGCTGCTGGTGATGGTCGGCGGGGACGAGGAGGTCGTCGAGCGGTGCCGACCGGTGTTCGCCAGCTATGCCGATCCGATCGTGCATCTCGGACCGCTCGGCAGCGGGCAGGTCACCAAGATCCTCAACAACCTGTTGTTCACCGCCAACCTCGGTAGTGCCCTGAGCACCCTGGAACTCGGTGAGTCGCTGGGCATTCCGCGGGTGAAACTGGCCGAGGTGCTCAACGGCGGTTCGGCGACCAGCAAGGCGCTGGGCAGCATCTCGGTGTTCGGCGGCACCGTCGAGGGTCTGGCGCCGATCGCCGGGGCCCTGCTGCAGAAGGACGTTCGCCATGCCGCGAACATCGCGGCGTCGGCGTCGGTGCCCGAGGGGACGGTGTTCACCGTGGCCGACACCGCCCTGACGGCGATGGGTCACGCCCGGCGATGAAGGTCGGTTTCGTCGGCGCCGGCCGGATGGGCGCCCCGATGGTGCGCCGACTCGTCGAGGCCGGCCACGAGGTCCGCGCACTGGGCCGCACCCCGGACAAGCGCGCTGCGGTCGAGGAGCTCGGTGCCACCGCGGTCACCGGCCTCGCGCAGACCGGCGCCGACGCCGGCGCGGTGGTGATCTGTGTGTTCTCCGACAATCAGGTGCGGCAGGTGTGTCTGGAGAGCGATCTGCTCGCGAACATGCCACAGGGTTCGGTGCTGGTCGTGCACACCACCGGCAGCCCGCGCACCGCCGAGGCGGTGGCCGCCGCGGCGGAACCGCACGGTGTCGCGGTGCTCGACGCCCCGGTCAGCGGCGGCCCGTACGAGATCGCCGCCGGCACGCTGACGTTGTTCGTCGGTGGGGATGAGGCGACGGTGTCGGCGGCGGAACCGGTGCTGCGCAGTTACGGCGATCCGGTGCTGCACGTCGGGCCGCTCGGCTCCGGCCAGAAGGTCAAATTGGTGAACAACACGCTGTTCGCCGCCCAGATCGGGCTGGTGGCCGAGGGGGTCCGGCTCGGCAACCGGCTGGGTGTGGACGAATCGACGCTGTTGACGGCGCTGCCGCACGGAAGCGCCACCAGCCGCGCGCTCGACCTGTGCGCCCGGGCAGGGTCGGCGAGCGCGTTCATCGCCGGCGTCGCGGAGTTCGTCGGCAAGGACGTCGCGGTCGTCCGCAAGATCGTGGCCGAACTGGGTGGCAGCCTGCAGCTGTTGGACGATGTCGTCTCGGCCGGGGTGCCGGAAAGCCCGTAGGGCACATGCAATCGACACCTGTCGATACGACGAATTCCGCCGGATTCGCCGTATCTTGGAAGCATAACTGTTAGCGTTACAGTTCGGCAGGCTTCCGTAACGTGACCGGCCGTCCGTTCGCCGCGCAGGAGGATCCATGACCAGGCCCCGGGTGAAGTTCGATCCCTTCTCGGAGGAGTTCTTCAACGATCCGTTCGGCATCTACAAACGGATGCGGGACGAGGCGCCGATCTACTACGACGAGGACGAGGACTTCTACGCGCTGTCCCGGCATGCCGATGTCGCCGCCGCGCTGAAGGACCACGAGACGTTCTCCTCGTCGCGCGGGTGCGACCTGGCGATGGTGCGCTCCGAGGAGCGGCCGCAGAAGTCCATCATCTTCATGGACCCGCCCGAGCACCGGCACATGCGCAGCCTGCTCAACAAGGCGTTCACCCCGCGGGCGATCCAGTCCCAGCGCGACACCGTGATCGAACTGGTGCGCAAGTACCTCGGTGCGGTGAAGTCCGACGAGTTCGATGTGGTCCAGGACTTCTCCGGACCGTTCCCGGTCGAGGTCATCACCCGGATGGCCGGCGTCCCCGAGGAATACCGTCAGCAGGTGCGGCACTGGATCGACACCAGCCTGCACCGCGAGCCCGGTCAGATCGAGGCCACCGAGGCGGGCATGCAGGCCAACATCGACACCGCGATGTTCTACTACGACCTGGTGCAGAAACGCCGGCAGGAACCGCAAGACGACATGATCAGCCGGCTCATCGCCGCGGAGATCCCGGATGAGGACGGCGGCATGCGCCGGCTCGACGACATCGAGATCTGCGGTTTCGCAACACTTCTCGGCGGGGCCGGCGCGGAGACGGTGACCAAGTTGATCGGCACCGCGGTGGTGAACTTCGCCCGGTTCCCCGACCAGTGGCAGAAGCTGCTCGATGATCGCAGCAAGATCCCCGCCGCGGTGGAGGAACTGCTGCGCTATGAGGGTCCGGTGCAGTACAACGTGCGCTACACGCTCAAGGAGGCGCACGTGCCCAGCGGCACCATCCCGGCCGGCAAGCCGGTGTTCCTGCTGAAGGCCTCGGCCAACCGCGACGAACGGGCCTGGACCGATGCCGACAGGTTCGACATCGACCGTGATCGCACCGAGTCGCCGAACCTGGCTCTCGGCTACGGCATCCACAGCTGTCTCGGCGCCGCGCTGGCCCGGTTGGAGAGTACGATCGCACTCGAGCACCTGCTCGATTTCATGCCTCGGTACGAGGTGAAGTGGGACGGTCTGCGGCGGGTGACGATGCAGAACGTGGGCGGTTACTCCCATGTCCCGGTGAAGGTGTTGCGATGACGAAGAAGGTCGAGGTCGATTTCGGGCTGTGCGAGGCCAACGGTGTCTGCATGGGCATCATCCCGGAGGTCTTCCAGCTCGACGATCAGGATTACCTGCACGTACTGCAGGATGAGGTGACCCCGGAGAACGAGGAACAGATTCGCGAGGCGGTGCGGCAGTGTCCGCGCCAGGCCATCTCGATTCGGGAGTGACCCGCACCGCGGGAGGGAGACCGCTCCCCTGCCGCGGTCGCCCCTGCCGCGGTCGCCCCTGCCGCAGTCGCCCCTGCCGCGGTCGCCCCCGACGCGGTTGTCCCTGACACCGTCGGTGTTGGCGATCGGCCGCGAGAACGGCCGGCCCCCTCATCGTCGGGAGCCGGCCGCGCTGCGTCTCACACCCCGTGCAGAATGGCGCCGTTGCAATCCGCGGCGGCCTGACGGAGTTTGGCGGCGGCCTGATACTCATCGGAGTAGTACCAGGCCTTGGCCGCCTCCTCGGACTCGAACTCCAGCAGCACCGTCTGGGTACCGTGCCAGGTCCCCTCGATCACCTCGGCCTTCTGGTCGAACGCCAGCACTTTGGCGTTAGCCATCGTCGGGCCGGCCAGCTTGCCGTACTCGGCCATGCCGGCCGGATCCTTCACGTCCTCGGTGATGACGATGTATGCCTTGGCCATTCACACTCCTCTTGAATCAGTCGATTTCCCGGATCGCACGTTCAGGGCAGTGCTCGATCGCCTCGCGCGCCGCGGATTCCAGCTCCGGCGGCACCTCTTCGAGTTTTGCGACCGACCAACCGTCGTCGGTCAGTTCGAACACCTCGGGGCACAGGGTGAGGCACATGCCGTGCCCGGCGCAGCGATCCTCGTCGACCGTGACCTTCATCGTGCACCACCGGAAACGCCGTCGAACTCCAGATGCAACTCGGTGAGGCCGCGCAGGATGTAGGTGGGAATGTAGGAGTACCTGCGATTCTCCGGCGGGCCGTGGTGCGCCTCGCTGATCCGGATGTCGCTGGTGCGGTCCAGGAGACGTTCCAGGCCGACGCGGGTCTCGGCGCGGGCCAGCGGAGCGCCCGGGCAACTGTGGATGCCCCGGCCGAATGCCAGATGCTGACGGGCGTTCTTGCGGTCGGGGTCGAACTCGTCGGGGTTCTCGAACCGCCGGGGGTCGCGGTTGGCCGCCCCGTTGATCACCATGACCGTGCAGCCGGCCCCCAGCGGCTGACCGCCCACGGTGGTGGGCACCCGGGACAACCGGAAGTCACCCTTGACCGGGCTCTCGATCCGCAGGCACTCCTCGATGAAGTTGGGCAGCAGGCTGCGGTCCGCGCGGACCCGCTCCTGGATGTCGGGGCGGTCGCCGAGCACCTTCAGCGCGGTGGACAGCAGCCGCACCGTGGTCTCCTGACCGGCCGAGAACACATTCGTCGCCACCCGCACCACATCGCCGACCTCGGGTGTGGTGCCGCCCGGGAACGTCGCGGTGGCCAGACCGGTGAGCACGTCGTCCCGCGGGTTGCGGCGGCGGTCCTCGACGTACTCGGCGAACACGTCGTAGAGGTACTCCAGCGGGGTCTTGGCCAGCGTCTTGTCGGCATTGCCCAGCCCGCTGCCGTGAGTTCCGCGGGCCAGCCGCTCCAGCAACTCCGGGCGGTCCTCCTCGGGCACGCCGAGTAGGTCGGCGATGACCCGCAGCGTGAACGGGCCGGCAAAGCCGTTGATGAACTCGCCGTGGCCGGGCGCGAGGAAGTCGTCGAGGATGTCGTCGGCGATCTGCCACATCGCGTCCTCGTTCTCCTTGAGACGCTTCGGCGTGATCAGCCGCATCAGCAGGGCACGGTGATTGGTGTGGGTCGGCGGATCCAGTGTGGGCAGCTGATCGCTGAACGGAATCTCGTCACGGTGCTCGTTGATCAGCTCGGTGATGTCCTCGTTCTCCTTGCCCTCCAACGACACCGGGAATCCCGGAAACGGGCCGGTCACCGAGATGCACGAGGAGAACGACTCGGCATCGTTGTAGACGTCCACGGCTTCCTGCCAACCGGTCACCATGGTGACGCCGTAGAACTTCTCCCGCGTCACCGGACACTTGTCGCGGAGCGCCGCATAGAACGGGTACGGATCGTCGGTGAGCCGATCGTCCCGGAAGAAGTCGACTGCGGTGATGTCCTCCGCCATGGTTACTCCGTTCATCGATAACCGATAACCGCCGCGAGAACGTGGTTCTCTCTCAGTGGTTATTAGATTTCCATACCTGGTCTGCGTCGTCAACGAGGGGGGTCGTTCCGCGGTGTCAGGCGTGTTCGGGTTCGACGCCGAAAGTGTTCACCGCGACGGCCAACAGTGCGTAACAGCCGACGGTGAACACCAGATCCATGCGCCCGCGGTCGTCGAAGTGCCGGCCGAGGGCCCGCCAGGTCCCCTCGGATATCTCGTGGTCCCGGGCGAGTTCGTCGGCGGCGCGGACCACCAGCTGATCCGGTTCGTCGGCCATCCGGCCATTGCGGATCCCCACGATCTCGGCTGGTGTCAACCCGGCCCGCTGGGCCAGCGGAATGTGGTGCTCCCACAGGTATTCGCAGTCGCGAAGCAACACCACCCGCAGCACCGCCACCTCCCGGGTGCGCGTCGAGAGCGTCGAATCGCGCAGCAGGTAGGCGTTGAACTCGAGATAGGCGCGGGTCAGCGCGGGGTGGCGCACCAGCGTCGCCAGCACGTTGCCCGCGTCGCGCGGGTTGGCTCGGTCCGGGGCCAGCAGCGGTGCCAGCGACCGCCGCACCTCGTCGGTCCACTCCTCGGCCGGCAGCGGGGAAAGGCGGGTCACTGGATCGGCTCGTCGCCGAGCACGGTGGTGCGCAACATCTCCCGCGGCGAGTCCTCGGGATAGGGGGCGGCGCGGTGGAGCACCCCGCGGTTGTCCCAGATCACCGTGTCACCCACCGACCAGTTGTGGCTGTACACCGACTCCGGGCGGGTGGCGCGGTCGAGCAGCTCCATCAACAGCGCCCGGCCCTCATCGCGATCCATTCCCACCACGTAGTCCGCCGAGGCGCCCAGCACCAGGGATTTTCGGCCACTGCGGTGCGTCCACACCAAGGGGTGTTCGTGGGTCGGTCGGGCACGCCAGCGGGCCAATTCCTCCGGGGTCGGGTCGGGGTTGACCCGCCGCTGCGACGCCTCGAGGGAGTGCACCACACGCAGTGTCTCGACGTGACGCTTCTCCTCCTCGCTCAAGGCCTCGTAGGCGCCGTAGGAGCTGGCGAACTCGGTCTCGCCGCCCCGATCGGCGACCTGCACCGCCGACAGCACGGTGGCCTTCTGCGGATACTCGTCCCCGGTCGGGGTGCAACCGTCGATGTGCCAGTCGAAGGTGGCGCGCAGGTACGCCGCCGACGAGTTCTTCGACTTGTCGAGGGTGACCGGGTAGATCCCGGCGACGGGGTGGTGTCCGTCCGACGAATGGTCCACCTCACCGAGATGCCGGCAGAACTTCACCTGGGTCTGCGGGTCGATGCGCAGCCCCCGGAACACCAGCACACCGTGCTCCTCGAGCGCGTCCAGCACGGCGGCGCCGAGGGCCGCGTCGGCCGCCAGCTCGTCGGCGGTCGTCCCGGTCACCTCCGCCCCGACCGATGCGGTGAGTCTGTTGATGGTCAGCCGGCTCATCTCTCTCGTCTTCTCGTCACGGCACCGGTGCGCTGACGCGGTGCATCTCGGCGTCGGCGGAGTCGACGGGCTTCTGCGTGCCGAAGATCTCGACGGCCATGGACACCATCACCATCGAGTAGATCATGTGCAGCAGGTTCAGCACGTCCTCCGGCAGATCGTCCAGCGGATACTTGTCGCAATAGTCGATCGCCTCCTCGAACCGGGGCGAGAACGCGTCGTAGAACTCCCGCAGCTGGGCCATCGGGGTGTTCAGCCTCGTCTCCCACCGCTCCGGTTCGGTTGCCAGGCACCACTTCTCGGCGAACCGTTCGTACTCGGCGAATGCGCTCGGTAACCGGGCCATGCTCACACCCCCACCGCGGTGCGTTCGGACTGGTATTCCTCGACCCAGTCGACCACCACCTTGTGCAGGTGGCGGACCAGGATCTCCTGGTCGCTGAGCGGGAACTCGTCGACGATCGGTTCGTCCAGACCGTATTCCAGCGCGGCCTGGGTGCCGCCCAGCATGCCGGCGTCCTGCAGCGCGAACTCCTTGAGCACCACCGACGCCACCTCGTGTTCGATGCGTTCGCGTACCGTGCGTGCCGGGTGGAACGCGGTGTACGCCTCGAATCTGTGGGTGTTGTACGACGTCGGCCAGTACTGGTACAGCAGATACCAGCCGTGGTAGATGAGGATCTCCAGGTTCGGGAAGATCTGGAAGTTCGTGATCCCCCACGGTTCGATGCCGCCGGGATTCAGCCCTGCCGAGAAATGCGTCTTTGGGGTGCGCCACGGTCCGACGAGCCCGCTGCGGGTGGCGCGTTCGACCGGATACATGTACTCGGGCGGCATCAGCCAGCGGCGGGTGCCGGCGGTGGACACCAGCCGGTGTGGGCCGTCGATCTGGAAGTGTCCGCATTCGAACGTCGCATTGGGTTGCCGCACCGCACTGGGCACCTGCTGGGAGTGCAGGGACGGCACGTGGTAATACTCCTGGAACGCGTCGGCGAAGATCTTCCAGTTGCTGTTGTTGTGCGCCTCGAACTCGTAGCGTTCGGTCATCAGCCCGAACGGGTAGTCGTCGAGCGCGGTGATCATCGGGCCGAGGAACTCCCGCAGGCTCCACTTCGGCTCCGGGTCGAAGTTGATGAAGATGAACCCGTTCCACACATCGCAGTTCACCGGCTTCAACCCGTACCGGGCGGTGTCGAGGTCGAAGAACTCCGACTCCTGCTGCACGAACGTCAGATCGCCTTTGAGGTCGTAACGCCAGCCGTGGTACTTGCAGGTGAACTGCCGGCAGGCGCCCTTGACCTCCTCGTGGGGATAGTCGTTCCACACCAGCTTGTTCCCGCGATGCCGGCAGATGTTGTAGAAGGCGCGGATCTGCTCGTCCCTGCCCCTGACCACGATCACCGAGGTCTTGGCGACGTCGATGTTCTTGGTGAGGTAGCTACCGGCGCGCGGCAGTTCCTCCACCCGGCCGACGTGCAGCCAGGCCCGCTTGAACACGGCCTCCCGTTCGAGTTCGTAGAACTCCGGCGAGGTCGAGTCGCGGAACGAGACCGGTCCGGTCCCGAGTTCGGGATAGTGCTCGGTCCAACTGCCCTCGGCCGGTTTCGGCCACTTCTTCATGTGAACCTCCCAGTTCGCTCAGACCCTCGCTCAGACCGGTGGTGAGACGTCACAGCACCGAACCTCCGTTGACTCCCAGAACCTGACCGGTGATGAATCCCGCCGCCTCCGAGCACAGGAATCCGACGGCGGCGGCGATGTCGTCCCCGGTGCCGAGGTGACCGACCGGGATGCTCGCGGCCATCTGTTCGTTGGGTGGCAGATGACCGGCGGCCTGCGATCGATGTTGCATGGGCGTCTCGATGCCCGACGGCGGAATGTTGTTGACGGTGATGCCGAGGGGCCCGTACTCCCGCGCGAGCGACTTGGTCAGGGAGATCAGCGCACCTTTGGCGGCGGCGTAGTGGGCCATCTTCGGCGAGCCGCGCTGCGCGGACGACGACGAGATCATCACGATCCGGCCCCAGCCCGCCGCCACCATGTCGGGGATCGCCACCTGACAGCAGTGGAAGGTGCCGGTGAGGTTCACATCGATGAGCCGCTGCCAGGCCTGCCGGCTGATCTCGGTGAACGGGGCGAAGTCCACCAGACCCGCGCTCGTGACCAGGATGTGCACCGGCCCCAGTTCGGTCCGCACCTCGGCGAACGCATCCTCGACGGCGCGGCGGTCGCTGACGTCCGCGGTGACCGCGAGCGCCGTCACCCCGCCGGCCCGCAACTCCTCGGCGACCCGTTGCGCCGCTTCACCGTTGGCGTCGAGCACCGCCACCCGGTGGCCGCGCCGGCCGAGCTCATGGCAGGTGGCCTCCCCCATGCCGGAGGCGCCGCCGGTGACCACCGCCACCCGGGCCGGCGAACTACTTTCCATCAGACGCCACTTTCTACTCGTATCTCACGTGCACGCTGCGACTGGTGGGCAGCGCCTGGCAGGTGAGCACCCACCCCTCGGCCACTTCGTCCCCGTCGAGCGCATCATTGTTGAGCATCCGGGCACTACCGGCGACCAGACGGGCCATACACGTTCCGCAGGAACCGGTTTCACACGACGACGGGGCCCGCAGCCCGGCGATGCGGGCGGTCTGCAGCAGCGTGTTGCCGGACCGGTACGGCGCCGTGGTGGTCTTACGGTCCAGTTCGATGATCACCTCTTCGGTCTGTTCACCGGCCTGGATCGCGGCGCCGGACGCGGGTGTCAGCTCGAACCGTTCGAGGTGAAGGCGGTCGCGGGGCACCCCCCGGTTCACGAGCGTCTGCTCGACGGTGTCCATGAACGGCCCGGGACCGCAGATGTAGAAGTCGGCACCGTCACCACCCACGGCCTCGGCGAACGCCTCGACCGCGGCGGGTCGGACCACCCCGGACTCGTCATCGAAGTGGTGGACGATCGACAACCGCCGCGGATGCGCGGCGACGAGCTCTTCGAGCGCGGCGCCGAAGATCACCGAGTCACGACTCCGGTTGGCGTAGAACAGCTTCACCCGCCGGTCGGTGGTGGCGAGGGCGTATTCGATCAGCGAGTAGACCGGGGTGATCCCGCTGCCGCCGGCGAACGCGACCACGTCGCGGTCGGCCGCGCCGAGCACGAAGCGACCGTCCGGGGGTGACGCGTAGATCTCCACACCGGCTGCCGCGGTGTCGTTGAGGTAGTTCGACACCAGGCCGCCCGGATCGCGTTTGACGGTGATCTGCAGATCCGACCCGTTGTGCGGCGATGACGACATCGAGTAGCACCGCCGGTGCCGGCCTCCGGCGATCTCGACCTGCAGGGTGAGGAACTGCCCGGCCCGGTAGCGGAAACGGTCGGAGCACTCGGGCGGCACATCGAGCACCAGGGACACCGCGTCCCGGGTCTCCCGCACCACCCGTTTGATGCGCAAGGGCGCGAATCCGACGGTCTCTTCCGACATCCGGGCCACAGTATCAAGTACTTGCGATTGGGCACAAGGGTCCGGATCCGCGCCGGATCGGATTCGGCAGCCGCCGGCGACTCAGTCCGTGATGTGATCGTCGGCCAGCGTGTGCCCGGTGCCCTTCTCGACCACCCGGGCCAGCAGATCGCGCAGGGTGCGCTGCTCCTCGGGGGTCAGCACGCCGAACACCGCCTCGTGCGCGGCGATCGCATCGCCGACCACCGCCTTGGCGACGCTGCGGCCTTCCCGGGTCAGGTACACCTTCAGGATCCGGGCGTGCTGCGGGTCGGGCCTGCGTTCGATGAGCCCGCGCTGCTCCAGCGACTTCAGTGCCAGCTGCACGCCCTGCGGGGTGATCAGCAGCCGGCGCGCCAACTCGGCGCCGGACAGTCCCGGTTCGTTGCTGAGCTGGCGCAGCACACCGATCTGTGCGGTGCTGACACCGTGCTTGCTCACCGCGTCGTTGACCGCCGTGAGTGAGAAATACCAGGCCTGTTTGAGGTGCCAGAGCAGGTTGTCACCGAACTCCATGGCGAGGTCGTCGGCCACTGCTCTCACCCCCGGTCTCGTCGGTCGACTCCGTCGTGCCGGTAGACCGCGCCGTCCTTCATCACGAACCGGACGTCGAGCGTGGCCGCGATATCCCGGGACGGGTCCCCCGGCACCGCGATGATATCCGCGCGGTATCCGGGAGCCAGCCGGCCGAGTTCGTCACCGGCCTCGATCAGTTCGGCACTGGTGACGGTCGCGGCGCGGATGGCCTGCATCGGGGTCATCCCCCGGTCGACCAGCGCGCAGAGTTCCCTGGCGTTCTCGCCGTGCGGTATCGCCGGCGCGTCCGTGCCGCAGGCGATCCGCACCCCCGCCGCGATCGCCTTGGGCAGCATCGACCGGGCCCGCGGAAAGACCTCCTCGGCCTTCTTCCGCAACTCCGGTGCGATGCGGTCGACGGCCATCGCCTCGGTGAGGTAGGTGGTCGACACCAGGAACGTCCCGGTGTCGGCCATCATCTGCAGCGTCTCGTCACTGGCGAGGAAGCCGTGCTCGACGCAGTCGATGCCGGCGCGGATGCAGGCCCGAATCGCACTGTCCCCCACCGCGTGCGCGGCCACCCGAACGCCCGCCCGGTGGGCCTCGTCGGCGATCGCGGACAGCTCCTCGTCGGAGAACTGCTGAGCTCCCGGTGCGGTGCTGTGCGACATCACCCCGCCCGAGGCCGACACCTTGATCAGCTTGGCGCCGTGCCGGATCTGATAGCGCACACAGGCCCGGACGTCGTCGACGCCGTTGGCGATGCCCTCCGCCACCGACAGCGGCATGATCCCGGGGGCGAGCCGCTGGAAGACGGTGGGGTCGAGGTGCCCGCCGTACGGGGTGACGGCATGTCCCGCCGGATAGATCCGCGGCCCGTCGTGCCAACCCTGGTCGATCGCGCGCTGCAACGCGACGTCGAGCAGATAGCCGCCGGTCTTGACCATCAGACCGAGGTTGCGCACCGTGGTGAACCCGGCCCGCAGCGTGGTGCGGGCGTTGACCGCCGCGCGCAGGGTGCGGTACACCGGATCGTCCTGCACACCGTGCATCGGGCTGGGCAACCCGGACGGACCCCCGGGCCCGCCGATGAGCAGGTTGAGCTCCATGTCCATCAGCCCGGGCAACAGCGTGACGTCGCCGAGGTCCAACTCGACCGCCGGATCACGCGGTGACTCAACCGGGTTCACCGCCGAGATGCGATCCCCGTCCACGACCACCACGGCGGGTGAACACACCTCACCGGCCGCCACATCGACCCACCGCGCGGCCCGCAGGACGGTCGTCGCGGTCACGGCACCGGTTCAGCCACGCAGTCCAGCGTGGAGGCGCCGGAGTCCGGGATCCGGGGTTGTTTCCAGCATTCGACCGGGAACGACACCGTGATCATCGAGTACAACAGATGCATCAGGTTGAGCACGTCCTCGGGCAGATCGTCGAGGGCGAACTTGTCGCAGTAGGCCAGGGCCTCCTCGGCCCGCGCGATGATCGCGTCGTAGAACTCCTGCATCTCCTGCATCGAGCTGCCCAGCCGCTTGGCGTACCGTTGCGGCTCGGTGGGCAGGATCCAGTCCGAGAAGCGTTCCAGATCGGCGAATTCCGGAGGAAGTTTGGCGGTCATCGGCCGGCCACCCCCGCTGCCGTCCCTGTGCTCTCCCGTTCATACCGGTCGATCCAGTCGGCGGTCTCCTTGTGCAGGTGGCGGATGAGCACCTCCTGATCGCACAGCACGAAGTCGTCGAGCACCCCCGATTCGATCATCGACTGGGTGGCCTCCAGTGTGTTGGCGTCCTGCAGGCCGTACTCCTTGAACGATGCCGCGGCCAGTTCCTGGGCCACCCGCTCGCGCGGGGTGCGCGCCGCCGGGAAGTACAGATTGCCCTCGAAGACGTGCGTGTTGTAGGACGTCGGCCAGTAGTGGTAGGTCAGATACCACCCCTGACCCCAGAACAGGATCACGAAATTGGGGAACAGCTGGAACGAGTCCAGCCCCCACGGATCGCACCGCGCCGGGTTGAGCCCCTTGGGCATCTCGCCCAGATCCGGTTTGTCCCAGGGACCGAACAGCCCGCTGCGGCAGATGTCCTCGATCGGCTTGCGCATCTCCTCCGACATCTCCCAGGCGCGCACACCGGAGGTGCTGACCAGCCGGTGCGGCCCGTCGATGCGGTAGTGCGGCGCCTCGAAACCGGCTTCGGCCGCGGCCTTCGAGTAGGCGGTCGGTGACTGGTTCGCGTGCAGCACCGGTGCGTGATAGAACTCCTGGAACGCATCCATGTAGAGCTTCCAGTTGGCCTTCACCTCTGAGCGGTAGGTGAACCGTGAGGTCATCCGGTCGAACGGATAGCCCTGCAGATCGGTGATCATCGGGCCGAGGAATTCTCGCAGCGACTGCTCCGGTTGCTCGGCGAAGTTGACGAAGATGAAGCCCTCCCACACATCGCAGTGCACCGGCACCAGTCCGTACCGGCTCTTGTCGAGGTCGAAGAACTCCTCCTCCTGCTGGACGAAGGTCAGGTTGCCGTCCAGGTCATACCGCCAGGCGTGGTACTTGCAGGTGAACTGCCGACACACCCCGCTGGTCTCCTCGAGCGGCATGTCGTTCCAGACCAGCTTGTTCCCGCGGTGACGGCAGATGTTGTGGAAGGCCTTGATCTCACCGGATCCCGTGCGCACCACGATGATCGAGGTGTTGACGACCTTGATTTCCTTGGTGAAGTAGCTGCCCTTGCGCGGAAGACGTTCCACCCGGCCGACATTCAACCAGGCACGTTTGAAGATCGCGTGCCGTTCCTTCTGGTAGATCTCGGGGTCGGTGCAGTCTCGGTAGGAAACCGGAGCAGTGCCCAGTTCGGGATAGTGTTCGGTCCAACTTCCCTCGGGCGGTTTGGGAAAACGAGCCATTCCTGGATTTCCTGTTCCTGTCTGATCCTGCCCGGTCGTGTCCGGTCCTGCCCGGTCTTGTCAAACCCTCCCGGCGGCGACCGTGCCGGGCACGGTAGGGCCGACGGTATATGCTCGAGGTCGTAATCGCAAGTAGTTGATATTGGTGGTCCGCACCTGGATCATCGAGTATTCGAGGGGGTCGGACCGGTGCATCCCGAGGAGCTGTTCATCGGTGGCGAGTGGGCAACGCCGAGCAGCGCACAGCGCATCGAGGTGATCTCACCGCACACCGAGGAACCCGTCGCCGCGGTGGCGGCCGCCTGCCCCGATGATGTCGACCGGGCGGTCGCCGCGGCGCGGGCGGCGTTCGACACCGGACCGTGGCCGCGGATGGATCCGGCCGAACGCGTCGCGGTGATCCGAGGGCTGGCGGAACGCTACGGCGAGCGGCGATCCGAGCTCGCCGAGCTCATCACCGCGCAGATCGGCGCACCGATCAGCTTCGCCCAGCGCGCCCAGGTCGGGCTGCCGTGGACGATGATGTCGGCCTTCTGCACCCTGGCCGAGAACCATCCGTGGCAGCAGACCCGGGCCGGGATGTACGGGGCCGATGTGCACGTGCGACGGGAGCCGGTGGGGGTGGTGGCGGCGATCGTGCCGTGGAACATGCCGCAGTTCCTGATCGTCACCAAGCTGATTCCGGCGCTGCTCGCCGGGTGCACCGTCGTGCTCAAGCCGGCGCCCGAATCCCCCTTGGACGCACTGCTGCTGGCCGAGCTGATCGCCGATTCCGGCATCCCGTCCGGGGTGGTGAACGTGCTGCCGGGTCCGGCCGGGGTCGGCGAACGGCTGGTACGCCACCCCGGGGTGGACAAGGTGTCGTTCACCGGCTCGACCGCCGCCGGCCGCGCGGTCGCCGCCGCCGCGGCCGCCGGACTCAAACGGGTGAGCCTCGAACTGGGCGGCAAGTCGGCCGCGGTGGTGCTGTCGGATGCCGATCCGGCGGCCGTCGCCACCGCGGTGCGTTCGGCCAGCCTGAGCAACAGCGGACAGATCTGCAATGCCCTCACCCGCATCCTGGTGCCGGCCGGCCGGGCCGCCGAGTTCACCGACGCGCTGGCCGCCGAGATGGAAAGCCTGGTGATCGGCGATCCCACCGACGCGGAGACCCAGATCGGCCCCTTGGTGGCGCGGCGGCAGCAGGAACGGGTTCGCGGCTACATCGAGGCGGGCTGCGCCGAGGGCGCCCGGCTGGTCACCGGCGGCCCCGGACTCCCCGCCGGTGTCGACAGGGGGTGGTACGTGCAGCCCACCCTGTTCGCCGATGCGGACAACTCCATGCGCATCGCGCGCGAGGAGATCTTCGGCCCGGTGCTGACCGTGATCCCCTACCCCGACGAGGATGCGGCCGTGGCGATCGCCAACGACTCCGACTACGGGTTGGCCGGCTCGGTGTTCACCGCCGACACCGAACGCGGGCTGGCGATCGCCGCACGCATCCGCACCGGCACCTTCGGGGTCAACCAGGGCTACACCATGGACCCGTTCGCCCCGTTCGGCGGTGTCAAGGGCAGCGGATACGGACGTGAACTGGGCCGCGAAGGTCTCGACGGTTACACCGACACCAAGTCGATCTCGGTCGCCGACACCACCTGACCGCTGAGGACGACCAGCGGCGTTACGGCAGTTTGATTGCCGACACGTACATCTCGACGATGGGCCGGTAGAGGTCGATGTCGTCGAGTTCGCTGCCCAGCACCACTGCGTCACTGGTGGCGATCAGCACCTGGGCCAGCGTCAGCGGCGGTATCAGCAGCGATCCGCCGAGCTGTTCGACACCGGCGACGATGAAATCCGCCAGTGCCTCCACCACCTCCGCCCGTTTGGCGGCCACCCGCTCCCGGGCATCGGGATTGCGCAACAGGTAGAGCGTGAACTCGTGGCCGAGCGCGGCATGCTCGGCACCCCGGTCGCGGCTCAACTGCCGCCAGCGGGTCGCGATTTCGTCGATCTCCCGGCCGCCGAGTTCCCGGGAATCCGCCATCACCTCGGCGAAATTGTCGAAATAGCGCTGCCAGTAACGGTCGCTCACCGCCAGAAAGAGGTCCTCCTTGGTGGCGAAGTGCTTGTAGATGGCGCCCTTGGTGTATCCGGCCGCATAGGCGATGTCGTCGACAGTGGCGGGCGCGAAGCCCTTTTCGGCGAAAACCGCCTCGGCGGCATCGAGGAGCAGCGAGCGCGTGCGTTCGAGCCGTCGCTCGCGCGTCCATCGCTGGGTCATGTGCGAGATTCTTTCACAGCGTCAAAGAAAACCGTTGGTTTCTCAGATACCGCCGAGTATATTTCGAGCACTGCGATCACCGCTTCGGCACGGCCGGCATCCGAGTCCGGGCCGCGAGAGCGTGCGTATGCCGATCGCCGGAAAGGAGAACCGTTTCGTGAGTGAGGTATCGGACAAGAAGGACAGCGGCGTCACCCAATCGTTGTCCGACGTCGGCGATCTGGGCGCCCCCGCTGCCGCACGCCCGTCGCGGACGGTCAAGATCTGGGCCACCGTGGGTGGCCTGATCCTGATCTTCCAGACCTATGTGTGGATCCGGTGGATCACCGGCCCCTACTTCGAACGGGTCGATCCGGGACCCACCGATCCACCGACGTACATGAAGGTGGCGTTGATGGTCTGGCAGATCGGTTCGCCGGCGCTGTTCCCGGTGGCCATCTGGTGGTTCATCATCCGGCCGTGGCGGCGTGAACGCCGGATCACCCTCGACGGCATGATCATGGTGTCCACCGGCCTGTTCTTCTTCCAGGACCCGCTGCTCAACTACATCAACACCTGGTGCACCTACAACGCCTGGGCGTTCAACATGGGCTCGTGGGCGCCGCATGTGCCCGGTTGGATGTCCCCCGAACGGCCAGGCGCCCAGGTCGCAGAACCGTTGGGCATCAACGTCTCCGGTTACGCATACGGCGTACTGCTGTGCACCATCTTGGGCTGCTGGGTGATGCGCAAGGCCAAGAACCGGTGGCCGAGTCTCGGCACCAAGGGTCTGATCGCCGTCGCGGCCGTGTGGGCCTTCTTCTTCGACTTCGTCATGGAGGGCCTGATCCTCATGCCGATGGGGATGTACACCTTCCCGGGCGCCATCCAGTCCCTGTCGATCAATGCCGGCACCTACTACCAATGGCCGATCTACGAGGGCCTGATGTGGGGTGGTGTGCAGGCCGCACTGTGCTGCCTGCGCTTCTTCACCGACGACCGCGGCCGCACCGTCGTGGAGCGCGGACTGGACAACGTCCGGGGCGGATTCGCCAAACAGCAGTTGGTGCGCTTCCTGGCGATCTTCGCCGCGATCAGCGCATCGTTCTTCACCTTCTACATCATCCCCGCGCAGTTCATGGCCACCCATGCCGACCCGTGGCCCGAGGACGTCCAGAAGCGCTCCTACTTCACCTCGAATCTGTGCGGTGACGGCACCGACCGGCCGTGCCCGGACCCGTCGCTGCCGATCCCGACCAGGCACTCCGGTTACGTCAACTTCGACGGCGAAGTTGTGATGCCCGAGGGCGCGGAGGTGCCCCCGCGAATTCCACATGAGGGACGGTGACGAGTTGTCGACGAACAATCACACCGCCGTGCTCGACAACACCTCCCCCGCACCGTTTTACCGCAGCGTCGGCGACGAGGCCGAGGTGTTCTGCGCGGCCGCCCGCCGCGGAACACCGGTGCTGCTGAAGGGGCCCACCGGCTGCGGAAAGACCCGGTTCGTCGAGGCGATGGCCCACGAACTGGGCCGGGATCTGATCACCGTCGCCGGTCACGAGGACATGACCTCGGCAGACCTGGTGGGCCGGTTCCTGCTCAAGGGTGGCGAAACCGTGTGGGTGGACGGGCCACTGACCCGGGCGGTGCGCACCGGCGCAATCTGTTATCTCGACGAGATCGTCGAGGCCCGGCAGGACACCACCGTCGTCATCCACCCGCTGGCTGACCACCGCCGTGAACTGCCGATCGATCGACTGGGCACCACCGTGTCTGCGGCGCCCGGATTCCAGTTGGTGATCTCCTACAACCCCGGCTATCAGAGCGTGCTCAAGAGCATCAAGGAGTCCACGCGGCAACGGTTCGTCGCCATCGAACTGGATTTCCCGGCGCCGCACGACGAAACTGAGATCGTCGCGCACGAGGCCGGCATCGACACCGAAACCGCCCGCGTGCTGGTGGCCATCGGCACTGCGATCCGCAACATCAACGGCTCACCGCTGCGGGAGGTGTCGTCCACCCGGATGCTGATCCTGGCCGGCGGACTGGTCGCCGAGGGCCTGAGTCTGCGCCGCGCGGTGCAGGCCGCCATCGTGGAGGCCCTCACCGATGACCGCGATGTGGTGCGCGCGCTCGGTGAACTGGTCGACGCCCACCTGCCCCGGCTGTGACCCATCCGGGTCGCCATGATCCCGGGCAGCTTCGGCTGCTCGCCTGTCATGTGGCCGACCGGGCCGTGGACATCGCCGAGGCGCCGGCCGGGCAGCCGCCCTACACCGACGGCCGAATCGTCTACGTCTCCCGCGGCGCTCCGCTGGAACAGCAACGTCGCGAGGCCCTGCTGCAGGCCGGCCTGCTGGGTGCAGGCAGCCTCGACCCGGCGTTGGTCCGCCCGCTGCGGGCGCGGACCGGGCTGGCCAGGCGCTACCTGGCCGTCGAAGGTCGACGCGTACTGGCCGCCCTCGCCGACCGGCTCCCGCTGGCCGCCGAGCTGCACACCGGCGGCACCGAAAAGACCTGCTCGGCAGCCGAATCGCTGGAGGTGGCGGGCAGCCGGGTGAAGGTCGCCGACCCGCCGCCCTGGTTCGGAGTGATCAAACCGCTGCAGATCGCGCGGGTCACCGCGGCCGCAGGCGAGCGCGCCACCGACGCGGACCTGCACTTCGAGATCATCGCCGGCGCCCACGACGACGACGACCAGACCGACGATGAGGACGACGACGGGCCGGCCGAGGAGAGCAAGATCCTCAAGCTGTTCGACAACCCGTTGTTCAATTCCCAGGCCGTGGGCGACTTCATGCGCAAACTGCTCGGCTCCTCACCGGGCTCCTCCGGAAGCAGCAGCGGCGGTGCCGAACTGAAGGCCCGGGGCGCACGGCGCGGGCGCTCACCGGGACCCGAGGCCAGGCCGCTGCCCACCCGGGTGCACTTCGTCGACGAGGCCAATCCCGGCGCCGCGGTCGGTGTGGGCGGGGCGCTGCACCCCGAGTGGGACGTCTTCAACGGTGTCTACCGGTCGGACTGGTGCCGGGTCATCGACTATCCGTTGACGACGAGCGCCGACGTCGCCGCCGCCGCAATTCAGCACGACGAGGTGCTGCGGCGTCGACTGACGCGAATCGGGCTGGGGCCGAAGGTGTTGCGGCGTCGGCCCGATGGTGACGACCTCGACATCGAGGCACTCGTGGATCTCGCAGTGGATCTGCGGTCGGGCTTCTCACCGCCCGAGCACGTCTACAGCGAACACCGCAAGGTCGCCCGCAACCTAGGTGTGTTGATCCTGCTCGACGCCTCCGGCTCGGCCACCGACGCCGACCCGGCGGGGCGGGCCGTACACGACCATCAGCGGCGCGCGGCGGCCACCCTGGCCGCCACCCTCGAAGAGCTCGGCGACCGGGTGGCCGTCTACGGATTCCGGTCACACGGCCGACACACCGTGCACCTGCCGGCGATCAAGACGTTCGATCAGCGTTTCAGCGCACTCAGCCGGGCCCGGCTCAACCAACTGCAACCGGATGGCTACACCCGGCTGGGCGCCGCCATCCGCGGGGCCGGCGAGATCCTGAAAACCCAGTCGGGCACCCCGCACCGGCTGCTGCTGGTGCTCTCCGACGGCTGCCCCTACGACCACGGATACGAGGGCCGCTACGCCGAGGCCGACACCCACCGAGCCTTCGAGGAGTTACGGGTCGACGGTGTCGCCTGCCTGTGCCTGTCGCTGGGCACCAGCACCGCCACCGACGCGCTGGACCGGGTATTCGGCTCGGCGGCCCGCGCCCGGGCCGCCGAGCTCGCGCAGTTGAGCCCGCAAATGGATCAGCTGTTCCTGTCCTCGCTGCGCGAACTGTCCGCACCGCGACCAAACCGCCCCTGACACGCCTCTTAGTTAGACCCCGGTCAGCTATTCCCTTCGCTCCAGAATCGGGGTACGGTCCGCTCTATGCCGAGACCCACGTCGCTGAGTGGAGCTGACCGAGGTCAGCGTCGTGCATCATTTCAGCGCGCCGGGTCGAGGGAGACCAAACGTCGGCTGGTCCAGGCCGCGATGGCGCTGTGGCGGACCAACGGATACGCCCGCACCACGGTCGCCGACATCTGCCGCGCGGCCGGGGTGTCGAAAGCGTTGTTCTACTTCTATTTCCCGCGCAAGGAGGATGTGCTGTTCGAGGTGGGCGTGCTGTCGACCCGCGCGGCCCGGCAGGCCATCGCCGAGCTGCTGCACCGGCCTTACGAGATCACCGACGTCATCTCGGCGGCACTGACCCGCATGGAGCGGTCGATGCTGCGCAACCCACCGGAGTTGATCATCGAAACCATCCTCGAGGGCTACCGGCACGAACATCGGATCCTGGCCGGCGACCAAGCGCCGGACCCACAAGCCGATATGTTCGGCGACCTGTTCACCCGCGCGCAGGCCGACGGCAAACTTCGCGCCGATGTCGACGTCGGCCATCTCGCTTATCTGGCCCACACGCTGGTCAGCGAAGGCGCCCGGCACTGGGCCGCGGGCGCATTCGGCGACCGCTCGTTCGCCGAGGTGGTCGCCGACGACATCGCCACGCTGATTGCAGGAGTCAACCGCTAGTCCGACAACCACGAGGGAGGCCACGATGGCGTGGGACTTCGACACCGACCCGGAGTACCAGAAGGTTTTGGACTGGGCCGACGAGTTCGTCCGCACCGAGGTGGAACCGCTCGACCTGGCGTTTCCGCATCAGCAGTTCGTTCCGCTCGAGGGCACACGCCGAGAGGCGATCGAGCCGCTCAAACAGGAGGTCCGCCGGCGCGGGCTGTGGGCCACCCACCTGGGTCCCGAACTCGGCGGGCAGGGTTACGGACAGCTGAAACTGGCGCTGCTCAACGAGATCCTGGGCCGCTCGCAGTGGGCGCCGGTGGTGTTCGGCTGCCAGGCGCCCGACACCGGCAACGCCGAGATCATCGCCCACTACGGCACCGAGGAACAGCAGAAGCGCTACCTGCAGCCGTTGCTCGACGGGGAGATGTTCTCCAGCTATTCGATGACCGAACCGCACGCCGGCGCCGATCCCACACTGTTCAAGACGACCGCGGTGCGCGACGGTGCCGGACCGGACGCGGACTGGGTGATCAACGGCTGGAAGTTCTTCTCCTCCAACGCCACCACCGCGTCGTTCCTGATCGTGATGGCCGTGACGAACCCGGATGTCAGTGCCTATCAGGGCATGTCGATGTTCCTGGTGCCCACCGACACCCCGGGCGTGAAGATCGAACGCAGTATCGGTTTGTACGGGGATCCGCCGGGAACGGGATCGCACGCGCTGATCCACTACGACAACGTGCGGGTGCCCGCCGATGCGCTGCTCGGCGGTGAAGGTCAGGCCTTCGCGATCGCCCAGACCCGCCTCGGCGGTGGCCGTATCCACCACGCGATGCGCACCATCGGGCTGGCCCGCAAGGCGCTGGACATGATGTGCGAACGCGCGCTCAGCCGCCAGACCCAGGGCAGCCGGCTGTCGGACAAACAGTTCGTTCAGGGCTATATCGCCGACTCCTACGCGCAACTGCTGCAGTTCCGGTTGATGGTGCTCTACACCGCGTGGGAGATCGACAAGTACAACGACTACAAGAAGGTGCGCAAGGACATCGCCGCGGTGAAGGCAACCATGCCCACCGTGCTGCACGACATCGCCTGGCGCGCCATGCAGGTGCACGGGGCGCTCGGGGTGACCGACGAGATGCCGTTCATGGGCATGATCACCGGCGCGGCGGTGATGGGGCTGGCCGACGGCCCGACCGAGGTGCACAAGGCGACGGTCGCCAAGCAGGTGCTGCGCGACTACCGGCCCAGCGACGACGTCTGGCCGTCGGAGTGGATTCCGCGTAAACGCGAAGCCGCCCTGGCCAAATACGCCGAGTATCTCGAGCATGAGGTGGGCAACCTGTGACCGAGCATCGGATCGACATCGTCCGGCTGACCGCCTGGATGGACGAGGCGGCGCTGCCCGGCAAGGGCGAACCGCTGGAGGCCGACTTCCTGTCCGGCGGAACCCAGAACGTCATCTACCGGATCCGCCGCGGCGAACACGTCTGTGTGCTGCGTATGCCGCCGCCGGACGCTCCGGCCGACCGCGACAAGGGCATCCTGCGGGAGTGGCGGATCATCGAGGCCCTCGACGGCACCGATGTGCCGCACACCGCCGCGGTGGCGGTGTGCGAGGATTCCGCCGTTCTGGGCCGGCCGTTCTACCTGATGGGCCACGTCGACGGCTGGTCGCCGATGGACCTGCTCGACCGGCGCTGGCCGGCACCCTTCGACACCGACCTGCAGGCCCGCGCCGGCTTGGCATATCAGCTCGCCGAGGGAATCGCGCTGCTGGCGAAGGTGGACTGGAAGGCCAGAGGATTACACGATCTCGGCCGCCCCGACGGTTTCCACGAACGCCAGGTGGACCGGTGGACCGGCTTCTTCGAACGGATCAAGGGGCGCGAGTTGGAGGGCATGGACGTGGCCACCGAGTGGCTGCGCACCCGTCGCCCCCGCGACTACATCCCCGGCCTGATGCACGGCGACTATCAGTTCGCCAACGTGATGTACCACCACGGCGCCCCGGCCCGGCTGGCCGCGATCGTGGACTGGGAGATGGGCACCGTGGGTGACCCCAAGCTCGACCTGGGCTGGATGGTGCAGAGCTGGCCGGAGGACACCGCCGATCCCCAACCCTCGGAGATGGGTTATGTCGACATGCGGGGGATGCCGTCGCGGGACGATGTCGTCGCGCACTACGCCGAGGTGTCCGGCCGGCAGGTCGACGATCTGGACTACTACGTGATCCTGGCCAAGTGGAAACTCGCCATCGTGCTGGAGCAGGGCTTCCAGCGGGCCGGTGACAACCCGAGGCTGCAGGCCTACGGCCCGGTCATCACCGAGTTGATGGCCTCGGCGGCCGAACTGGCCGAGTCCACCGATTACCGATGAGGGCCGCGGTCTGCACGGCCCACGGTCCGCCGGAGGTCGTGTGCATCGAGGAGCGCCCGGCGCCGGGCCTGCTGCCCGGGCAGGTGCGGGTGCGGGTGGCCGCCGCCGGGGTCAACTTCCCCGATGTGTTGCTCATCGCGGGCCGCTATCAGCTGCCGGTGCCACCGCCGTTCGTGCCGGGCAGCGAGTTCGCCGGGGTGATCGTCGAGACCTGCGGTGACACCGGAGGATTCGCCGTCGGCGATCCGGTCACCGGCACGGTGCTGCACGGCGCCTTCGCCACCGAGGTCGCGGTGCCGGCCGCCGGCCTGACCCGGGTGCCCGACGGGGTGCCGTTGCGCACCGCCGCCGCGTTCGGGGTGGCCCACCGCACCGCCTACCACGCGCTGCGGTCCATGGCCCGGCTCACCGCCGGTCAGGAGTTGATCGTGTTGGGCGCCGGCAGCGGCGTCGGCCTGGCGGCCGTGCAGTTGGGGGTGGCCCTCGGCGCGCAGGTGACCGCGGTGGCGTCCACCGCCGAGAAACTCGCGGTGGCCGGCGCCCACGGTGCCGGGCGCCGGATCTGTCACCGCGACACGGATCTGCGCGCCGCGTTGCGCGAGGTGTTACCCGGTGGTGCGGATGCGGTCATCGACCCGGTCGGCGGTGACCTGTCCGAACCGGCACTGCGCTCGCTGCGGCGGGGCGGCCGGTTCGTCACCGTCGGCTATGCGTCCGGGGTCATCCCCCGTATCCCGCTCAACCTGGTGCTGGTCAAGGGGGTGCACATCCTCGGTTTCCAGTTTCAGGATGTCGCACCCGAGGAATTCACGCGGAACGAAGACGAATTGGGCGGGTTTCTGGTGAGCGGCCGGGCCCGCCCCCACATCGGCGCGGTGTTTCCGCTCTCCGAGGCGGCGGCGGCGTTACGTCACGTCGCCGACGGTCGCGCCGTCGGCAAGGTGGTCATCGATCTGACCGACTGACCGTCGACGGCTCAGCTGGCCGGGATGAGATCGGACACCATCGGCAGCCGCGTCATGACGCCGCTGCGGAAGGTCTCGGTGCCGGTGACGAAATCCGCCTCCAGATCATTGGCGGCAGCCAACGCCTGCGCCTTGAAGGCCCTTGCCGCCGCGCTCAACTGGTGTTGGACCGCACCGATTCCGTCGCTGAGTTCGGCGGGCCACCGATCGCCCCACAGCGTCACCTCGGTGTGGCCCTGCTCCAGCGCGCCGAGCACGCCCCGGCGCACCCGGGGGTCCCGGTCGAACAGGTCCGCGGCCACCGCGACGGTCTGCGGATGCGGGCGGCCCTCCCAGCTGGCCAGCACGTCCTCGAGCGGCAGCGTGGCCACCCCGAGGATCTGCAACGGCCGGATGTCGGCGCGATCCTCGGTCAGGACCGTCACGTCCCAGCCGGCCATCACCCGGTCGACGATCCAGCCGCCGGCATTGCGGACCACATCGACCACATCGTGCGCCACGACGTCGAGGCGGTACCTCATGTCGGGTTCGGCGGCGCGAAGTCCCGCTCGAGCATTTCGGCGTACCCCTTGAACACCTCGGCCACTGGTATCGAAGGGTCGAGTAACCATGACGTCTCCATTCCGTTGACGAAGGCGATGATCTCCACGGCCTTGGTGGCCGCGTCGAAATCTGAGCGATAGCGGCCGGATTCCTGCCCCCGGCGGATCAGATCCGCGACGATGTCGATCGCCGCGCGTTGCCGCGCCAGCATCCGGTCGTGCAGCGGCGCCTCCGGTTGGATGTTCTCCACCAGCAACACCGTGAAGGTGCCGACGAGATGCGGTGCGCGGTCGAACCGCTCGGCCACCCGGGCGATCTCGGCGATCAGATCGCCGGACCGGTCGGCGTGCGCGTCGTCGTCGGCGTCGCGGGCGTCCAGCACCGCGTTGAGCAGAGCCTCCTTCGACTCGAAGTGGTGCAGCAGTCCGGCCGGGCTCACCCCGGCCTCCTTGGCGATCTGAGCCAACGAGGTGTTGCGCCACCCGTTGCGTGCCAGCAACCGTTCGGCCACCGCGAGAATGCGCTGCCGACGATCCTCGCCCTTGGCGAGCAGCGTCTCGTACGGCCGGGTCTGGGTCACTGAACTCCCTGGTTCATCCAACTGACTGAACACACAGTAGGTTGGTTTGCGCCCTGTGACAAGGGTCTCAGCGAGGAAATTTCCGGACGCCCCTCACATCGGGGGTGAAGCGCCGGTCAGGCGGCGGTCACAGGCCCAGCGATTTGGCGATGATCACCTTCATCACCTCGCTGGTGCCGGCGTAGATCCGCGCGACGCGGGCGTCGGTGTACAGCCGCGCGATCGGGTACTCCATCATGTAGCCGTAACCGCCGAACAGCTGCAGGCAGCGGTCCACCACCCGGGCCTGCATCTCGGTGCAGAACAACTTCACCCGGGCCGCGTCCGCGCCGGACAACTGCCCGTCGACGAGGTCGAGCACCGCGCGGTCGAGCATGGCCTGGGCCGCCTCCACCTCCGCCGAACAGGCCGCGAGTTCGAACTTGGTGTTCTGGAACGATGCGACCGGGGTGCCGAACGCCTTGCGGCTCTTGACATATTCGATCGTCGTGTCGATCGCCGACCGGGCCTGGGCCACCGAGCCGACCGCCACCGTCATACGTTCCTGGGCCAGGTTGTGGCCGAGGTAGCTGAACGCCTCCCCCTCCTCCCCCAGCCGGTTGGCCACCGGCACCCGGACGTCGGTGAACGACAGCTCGGCGGTGTCCTGGACCTTGCAGCCCATCTTCTCCAGTTCCCGGCCCCGGGTGAATCCGGGCATCCCGTCCTCGACGACGAGCAGGGTCAGCCCGCGCCGGCGGTTGTCCGGGTCGGTGGAGGTGCGGGCCACCACGATCACCAGGTCAGCCTGGATACCGCCGGTGATGAACGTCTTGGCGCCGTTGAGGATGTAGTCGTCGCCGTCCCGCACCGCGGTGGTGCGCACCCCGGCCAGATCGGAGCCGGTGCCGGGCTCGGTCATCGCGATCGCGGTCAGCAGCTTGCCCGCGGCCAGACCCGGGAACCACCGGGCGCGCTGTTCCTCATCGGCGTAGTGCAGGAAGTACGGCAGGATCACGTCGAGCTGGGTGCGCACCGTCGACAACGTCACCAGCGCCCGCGCCGCCTCCTCCTGCAGCACCACGTTGTAGCGGTAGTCGACGATGCCCGCGCCGCCGTACTGCTCCGGGATCGCCATGCCGAGCATCCCCAACGACCCCATCAGCTCGAACGCCTCGCGGGGCATCCGTCCGGCCTTCTCCCAGTCCGGGTAGTTCGGGACGACTTCCTTCTCGATGAAGTCGCGGGCCAGTTCCCGGAACGCCTCGTGGTCGTCGGTGAAGACTTCACGGCGCACGGCGCCTCCTTTTCCAGCGTGAGTTGTCAGGCGAGGAGTTCGACCACGGTGGCGTTGGCGGTGCCGCCACCCTCGCACATGGTCTGCAGACCGTACCGAATTCCGTTGGCGCGCATGTGATGCACCATGCGGGTCATCAGCACGGCCCCGGAGGCGCCCAGCGGATGGCCGAGCGCGATCGCACCACCCAGCGGATTGAGTTTCGCGGGGTCGGCCCCGGTTTCGGCCTGCCAGGCCAGCGGCACCGGGGCGAAGGCCTCGTTGACCTCGAACACGCCGATGTCGTCGATGTTCAGGCCGGTCTTGCGCAACACCTTCTCGGTGGCCGGGATCGGCCCGGTGAGCATCAGCACCGGGTCGGCGCCGGTGACCGCGCCGGCGCGATACCGCACGATCGGCGTGAGACCGAGAGTGACCGCGGTTTCGGCGGTCATCACCAGCAGGGCGGCAGCGCCGTCGGAGATCTGTGACGAGTTGCCGGCGTGGATGACGCCGTTCTCGGTGAACGCGGGTTTGAGGGTCGCCAGCTTCTCCACGGTGGTGCCGCGGCGGATTCCCTCGTCCTCGGTCACCACCGCGTCGTTGGTGAACACCGGGACGATCTGATCCTTGAAGGCTCCGCTACTCTGCGCAGCGGCCGCACGCTCGTGGGACTGCGCGGAGTACTCGTCGAGCCGGGTGCGGGAGAGATTCCACCGCTCAGCGATCAGCTCGGCGGAGATGCCCTGGTTGAACCCGAAGTTGTCGTAGCGTTCGAGCACTTTGGGCCCGTAGGGCATACCGGTGGCGCGGGCCGCGCCCAGCGGTACCCGGCTCATCACCTCCACCCCGCCGGCGACCACGACATCCTGTTGTCCCGACATCACCGCGTGCACTGCGAAGTCCAGCGCCTGCTGGCTGGATCCGCAGGCCCGGTTGACCGTGGTGCCGGGGATGGTCTCCGGCCAGCCGGCCGCCAGCACCGCATACCGGCCGATGTTGCTGGACTGGTCGCCGACCTGCGAGACACACCCCCAGATGACGTCGTCGATCAGCTCCGGGTCGATCCCGGCGCGCTCGACCAGTTCGCTGAGCACCACCGCGGACAGGTCGGCCGCGTGCACATCGGCCAGGGCGCCGTTGCGTTTGCCGACCGCGGTGCGCACCGCTTCGACGATCACTGTCTCACGCATGGGATCTCCGTTCCTCACAGCCGGGGCCGGTGCCCGTCCGGCCGACGCTGATTCCTCATACCGAAGCTGGTTTGTCGAGCTGGTCTCAAGCTAGTTGTAGGCCGGACCGATCGCGCCCTGTTCGCGCAGCGCGGCGATCTCGTCGTCGGTCATGCCCAGCAGGCCACTGAGCACCGCGTCGGTGTGCTGGCCCAGACCGGGCACCGGGCCCATCGGTTGTTCGAAGCCCTCGATCACCGGGGGTGGGCGCAACGCCGTGATCTGACCGTTCGGGGTGTCGACGGGCCGCCACCGGTCGCGGGCGCTCAGGTGCGGGTGGGCGACCACCTCGCTGGGCAGGTTGTAGCGCGAGTTGCCGATTCCGGCGTCGTCGGCGGTCTTCTGGATGTGGGCGAGATCGTGCCGGGCGCACCACGCGGCGATCGCCTCGTTGAGGACGTCGCGGTGGCGCACCCGATCGGAGTTGGTGGCATACGCCGGATCGTCGGCCAGGTCGGGCCGCTCGATGATGTCGCGGGCCAACCGTTGCCACTCCCGGTCGTTGGTGGTGCCCAGCACCACGGTCTGCCCGTCGCGGGTGCGGAACGCCCCGTAGGGGGCGACGGCCGGCGAGCTCATGCCGAGCGGTTGCTGGTCGACGCCGGAGTGCTGGGTGTAGGTCAGCTGATACCCCATGATGTCGGTCATCGTGTCGAACAGGCTGACCGCGACGGCCGGCACCGGTCCGGGGGTCGCCCGGTCGCGGCGGTCCCGTCCGTAGAGCAATGCCATGACCGACAGTGCGGCGTACAGGCCGGTCGAGATGTCGGCCACCGGCGGACCGGGTTTGGCGGGCATGCCCGGATATCCGGTGACCGCGCACGCCCCGGATTCGGCCTGGATCAACAGGTCGTAGGCGCGTTTGTGGGAGATCGGCCCGCCGGCGCCGTATCCGTCGATCTGCACTGGCAGCACCCGGGGGTGGGAGGTCTTGAGGTCGTCGGCGGCCAGACCCATCCGGGCCAGCGCGCCCGGGGCCAGGTTCGACACCAACACGTCCGCCTCGTCGAGCAGCCGGTGCAACACGGCCATGCCCGCCTCGGACTTGAGATTGAGCGTGACCGATTCCTTGCCGCGGTTGGCCCACACGAAGTGCGCTGCCTGCCCCTTGACGACGTCGTCGTAATGGCGGGCGAAATCGCCGCCGTCGGGATTCTCCACCTTGATCACCCGGGCTCCGAAGTCGGCCAGCACCCGGGTGCACATCGGCGCGGACACCGCCTGCTCGAGCGCAACCACCGTGATGCCGGCCAGCGGAGCGGGATCGGCGTGTTCTGATTCAGCCATCGCGGGCCATCATCACATCCGCACGGCCGATCATCACATCACCATGCCACCGTCGACCGGCAGCACCTGGCCGGTGATGTACGACGCCGCATCGGAGGCCATGAACACGAACGCCCCGGCTATCTCGGCCGGCTCGGCCCACCGCTTCAGCGGGATGCGGTTCATCATGTTCGCGGCGAACTTCTCGTTGGTCCGGATGGTCTCGGTCATCGGGGTCGCGGCGAGCGGCGCCAACGCGTTGACCATGATGTTCTTCCCGGCGAGTTCACGCGCCAACGACTTGGTGAACCCGATGATGCCGGCCTTGGCCGCCGAGTAGTTCACCTGCCCCAGCGTTCCGGTGAGGCCGGCCGCGGAGGTGACGTTGACGATGCGGCCGGTGCCGTCGGTCGGGATGTGCGGCAGTGCCGCCTGGGTCACGTTGAACGCGCCCATCACGTGGATGTCGAACAGCATCCGGAACGACTCCGGGGTGGTCTTGGGGAACATCGCCGGCGCGGTCACGCCCGCGTTGTTGATCACGATGTGCAGCTCACCGTCGGCCAGCGCGGCCGCCTGGTGGGCGGCCGCCTCCGCCGCGGCGCGGTCGGTGACGTCCAGCGCGGCCGGTTGCGCCGTCGCCCCCGTCGCGGTGATACGGTCGGCGACCGCGGCCGCGGCGTCCTTGTCGACGTCGGTGACGAGCACGGCCGCTCCGGCATCGGCGAGCGCCTCGGCGACGGCCGAGCCGATACCGCCGGCGGCGCCGGTGACCAGTGCCGAACGTCCGCTCAGATCGAAGTAGCTGGGCATCGAGAACTCCTGGATTTCAACAACTCCGGGACGCCGGGAACGCCGGGCCCGCCGTCCCCGGATCAGTAGCTTCGGGGCAGGCCGAGGACGTGCGACCCGAGGTAGTTCAGAATCATCTCCTGGCTCACCGGGGCGATCTTCATCAGCCGCGATTCCCGGAAGAAACGGGAGATGCTGTACTCCTCGGAGTACCCCATGCCGCCGTGGGTCTGCAGGGCGCGGTCGGCCGCGGCGAACCCCGCGTCGGCGCACAGGTATTTGGCCATGTTGGCTTCCCGGCCACAGGGTTTGCCGTTGTCATAGAGCCAGGTCGCCTTGCGCAGCACCAGTTCGGCGGCGTCGAGGCGGGCCAGCGAGTCGGCCAGCGGGAACTGGATGCCCTGATTCATCCCGATCGGGCGGTCGAACACATGCCGTTCGTTGGCGTATTTGACCGCCCGGTCCAGTGCGACCCGGCCGATGCCGAGCGCCTCGGCGGCGATCAGCATCCGCTCGGGGTTCAGCCCGTGCAGGATGTAGGAGAAGCCCTTGCCCTCCTCACCGATCCGGTCCTCCACCGGAACCCGGAGATCGTCGATGAACAGTTCGTTGGATCCGACGGCGTTTCGGCCCATCTTCTTGATCGGCCGGATGTCGACGTGGTCCCGGTCGAGATCGGTGAGAAACAGCGACAACCCGTCGGTCTTCTTGGTGCCTGGTCTTTCGGCGGCGTCAAGAGGCTCGGTGCGGGCCAGCAGCAGGATCTTCTCGGACTCCATCGCCTTGGAGATCCACACCTTGCGTCCGTTGACGACGTAGTGGTCGCCCTCGCGCCGGGCGAAGGTGGTGATCCGTGTGGTGTCCAGGCCGGCGCCCGGTTCGGTGACGCCGAAACAGACGTGCAGCGAGCCGTCGACGATGCGGGGCAGGGTGGCCGCCTTCATCTCGTCGGAGCCGAACAGCACCACCGGCTGCATGCCGAAGATGGACAGGTGGATCGAGCTCGCGGCGTTCATCCCGCCGCCCGAGCGGGCCACCTCCTCGGCCAGGATGGTGGCCTCGGTGATGCCCAGACCGTGTCCGCCGTACTCCTCGGGGATGGTCATGCCGAGCCATCCGCCGCCGGCGATCGCGTCGTAGAACTCCTGCGGGAACTCGTGATTGAGATCCTTCTCCATCCAATAGGTGTCGTCGAACTTCGCGGCCAGCTCCCGCACCGAGGCGCGGATGAGTTCCTGATCCTCGGTCAGCTCGAAGTGCATACCGCCCGACACGTGTGTTTCTCCCTCTTGATCTCGGATGGAGCGACTCTCGATCGTCCGCTCGGGTTGTGTGGCACCGGTTGAGGCCCCACCGGGTGGCCCAGCCGCCGCGGCGCACCGACTCCCGCCGGCGCGCCCCGCCGTCCGTGGGTCAGTCCTTGACGCCGGTGACCGCCTTCGCATTCGCCTGGAAGTCGGCGAAGCTCGCGCCGGTCTTGTCCTTCTTGCTGAGTGCGCGGATGGAGACGTCGTGGCCTTCGGCGGCTTTGCGTAGGGCTCCGACGGTGGCTTTGTCGCGGGGGATGTGGGTGAAGGGGTCGAAGGAGTACCAGCGCATGGCGTTTTCGTGGGTGATCTTGTTGATCTCGTCGTCGGGGACGTTGTTGGCGGTCAGCACCTCCCACAGTTCCTCCGGCGCGCCGGGCCACATCGAGTCCGAGTGCGGGTAGTCGGCTTCCCAGCAGATGTTGTCGATGCCGATGCGGTGGCGTAGTTGCACCCCCACCGGATCGGAGATGAAACAGGTCAAGAAGTGCTCCCGGAACACCTCGCTGGGCAGTTTGCCGCCGAAGTCCTGATGGGTCCAGGTCGAATGCATGTCATAGGTGCGGTCCACCCGTTCCAGAAAATACGGGATCCAGCCGGTGCCGCCCTCACTGAGCGCGATCTTCAGATCCGGATACTTCTTGATCGGCGCCGACCACAACAGATCGGCGGCGGCCTGCACGATGTTCATCGGCTGCAGGGTGATCATCACATCCATCGGCGCGTCCGGGGCGGTGATCGCCAACTTGCCCGACGAACCGATGTGCACGTTGAGCACCATGTCGGTGTCACACAACGCCTCCCACATCGGCTTCCAATAGTCCAGATCGTGAAAACTCGGATACCCCATCGCCGCCGGATTCTCGGTGAACGTCAACGCGTGCACCCCCTTGGCGGCGACCCGGCGGATCTCATCGGCACACAACTGCGGATCCCAGATCACCGGCAACGCCATCGGGATGAACCGGCCCGGATACGCCCCGCACCACTCCTCGATATGCCAATCGTTGTACGCCCGCACCAACGCCAACGAGAACTCACTGTCCTCGGTGACGAACAACCGCCCCGCAAACCCCGGAAACGACGGAAAACAGATCGACGCCAAAATCCCCCCGGCGTTCATGTCCTTGACCCGCTCATCGACCTGCCAACACCCCGGCCGGATCTCATCGAGCCCCTGCGGCTCCAGCCCGTACTCCTCCTTGGGCCGGCCCGCCACCGCATTGAGCGCCACATTCGGGATCACCACATCCCGAAACTGCCAGGTATCCGAACCATCCGGGTTGTGCACCAACCGCGGCGCATCATCGAGATACTTCCTCGGCAGATGATTGCGGAACATATCCGGCGGCTCAACCGTGTGATCATCCACGCTGATCAAGATCATGTCGTCCTTCTGCACAGCGGCACCTCCCTGATCCCCGACAGCTCCGTCCGGGCGTGTTCTCGATCTTTGAAAACTATCTTCTCATCCGATGAGAATCAACGTTTGACCCTTGCCTCGACCCTCGTCCGGCACCGAGCTCGCCCGCTCGGCGCCCTCGCGGCCACCTCGGCATTGACCTTCGCGGCAAAAGGTGGAAATGTATTAGTCGCAAATGAGAACGTGATTCTCGTCAGCGAGAGGAGGCTGGTCGTGCGGCTGGCGCCGTTACCGGCGGAGCAATGGGATGACGAGGTGCTCAGCGCGCTCGCCGTCATGCTTCCCGAGGAACGCCGTAATCCCGACGGTGCGGGCACCGCGTTGTCCACGCTGGTGCGTCATCCCCGGCTGACCAAGGCGTTCCTGCGGTTCAGCAATCACCTGTTGTTCCGCTCGACCCTGCCGCCGCGGCTGCGGGAGCTCGCCGTGCTGCGGGTGGCGCACCGCCGCAGCTGCGAATACGAGTGGGCGCATCACGTCTTCATCGGCAAGGCCGAGGGCCTCACCGACGACGACATCGCGGGCGTCCAGCGCGGTGCCGTCGACGACCCGTTCGACCAGGCGGTGCTCGACGCGGTCGACGAACTCGAGGAGCATTACCGGATCTCCGACGCGACGTGGGCGACCCTTGGCGCCCGCCTCGACGAGCGGCAACTGATGGATCTGGTTTTCACAGTCGGCTGCTATGGCCTGATGGCCATGGCCTACAACACTTTCGGCATCACGCCCGAGACAGGGAGGTAGAAGGGTGGCACATTTTCCCAAGCCCGCCGTCGGTAGCTGGACCGAGAACTGGCCCGAGCTGGGCACAGCACCGGTCGATTACACCGACTCGATCGACCCGGAGCAGTGGAAACTCGAACAGCAGGCCATCTTCCGCAGGCTGTGGCTGCACGTCGGCCGGGTGGAGCGGCTACCGAAGGCCGGCAGCTACTTCACCCGGGAGATGCCCTCGGTCGGCGCCGGAACCTCGATCATCGTCAACCGGGACAAGGACGGCACGATCCGCGCGTTCTACAACCTGTGCCGCCACCGCGGCAACAAACTGGTGTGGAACGACTATCCCGGCGAGGAGGTCTCGGGGACCTGTCGGCAGTTCACCTGCAAGTACCACGGTTGGCGCTATGCGCTCAACGGTGACCTGACCTTCATCCAGCAGGAAGACGAGTTCTTCGACGTCGACAAGGCCGACTACGGCCTCAAGCCGATCCGGTGCGAGGTGTGGGAGGGCTTCATCTTCGTCAACTTCGACGACGACGCCGAACCGCTGGAGGACTACCTCGGCGAGTTCGGCCAGAACCTGAAGGGCTATCCCTTCCACGAGATGACCGAGGTGTACAGCTACCGCGCGGAGGTCAACGCGAACTGGAAGCTGTTCATCGACGCGTTCACCGAGTTCTACCACGCGCCGGTGCTGCACAATAAGCAGGCGGTCAAGGAGGAGGCCGAGAAGCTCGCCAAATACGGCTACGAGGCCCTGCACTACGACATCAAGGGCCCGCACTCGATGATCTCTTCGTGGGGCGGGATGGCCCCGCCCAAGGATCCGAGCATGGTCAAGCCGATCGAGCGGATCCTCAACAGCGGGTTGTTCGGCCCGTGGGACCGCCCCGACATCAAGGGCATCGCCCCCGACGAACTGCCGCCGGCGATCAACCCGTCCCGGCAACCGTTCTGGGGTCAGGACAGCTTCGAGTTCTTCCCGAACTTCACGCTGCTGATCTGGGCTCCGGGGTGGTATCTCACCTACAACTACTGGCCCACCGACGTCACCAAGCACATCTTCGAGGCGTCGCTGTACTTCGTGCCGCCGAAGACCACCCGCCAGCGGTTGGCCCAGGAACTGGCCGCGGTGACGTTCAAGGAGTACGCGTTGCAGGACGCGAACACGCTGGAGGCCACCCAGACCCAGATCGGCACCCGCGCGGTGACCGAGTTCCCGCTGTGCGACCAGGAGGTGCTGTTGCGCCACCTGCACCACACCGCGCATCAGTACGTCGACAAGTACAAGGAAGAACTCGCCCAGAAGGCCCAGCAGACCAACGGGTCGAAGAAGGAAGGCGCCAGGAGCACCGCACATGTCTGACACCAGAGAACCCATGCTGCCCGACGAATTCGCCGATCTGGAGAAGTTCAGCGATTGGTGTCTGGCCACCGAGCCGGAACGCTACGCCAAGCGGCTGGCCTCCAGCATGGCCGAGATGCAGGAGTTCTACGACGCGGGTATGGCCAGGCTCGAGGACATCATGGAGTACCTCGACTCCCGGTTCCCGCTGCACCAGATGCCGCCGAAGGCGAAGAACCTGATGCACCTCGCCCAGTCGGTGGTGATGGTCAGCTTCCCGATCGAGGTGTGGAAGCAGCCGCGGGTACTCGACAGCGGCGCCACCTGGCTGGAGATCGTCCAGGAGCCGGTGGTCTGAGCGTGCTGACGCTGCGAGCGGCGGGCCTGCTGGACGTCGACGCCGGCGAGATCGTCCGGCCGGGGCTGGTCCGCATCGTGGACGACCGCATCGTCGGCGTCGGCGGCCCCGAGGGGGGTCACGTGATCGATCTGGGCGACGCGATCCTGTTGCCCGGGTTGATGGACATGGAGGTCAACCTGCTGATGGGCGGCCGGGGGGAGACCCCCGGCCTCTCCCAGGTTCAGGACGATCCGGCGACCCGGGTGCTGCGCGCGGTCGGCAATGCGCGCCGCACGCTGCGGGCCGGGTTCACCACCGTGCGCAACCTCGGACTGTTCGTCAAGACCGGGGGGTATCTGCTCGACGTCGCGCTCGGCAAGGCGATCGACGCGGGCTGGATCGAGGGGCCGCGGGTGGTGCCCGCCGGGCACGCGATCACCCCGACCGGCGGGCACCTCGACCCGACCATGTTCGCGGCGTTCATGCCCGGCGCGCTCGAACTGACCGTCGAGGAGGGCATCGCCAACGGCGTCGACGAGATCCGCAAGGCGGTGCGCTACCAGATCAAGCACGGCGCCCAGGTGATCAAGGTGTGCTGTTCGGGCGGTGTCATGTCGCTCACCGGAGAGGCCGGAGCACAACACTATTCGGACGAGGAACTGCGGGCGATCGTCGACGAGGCGCACCGCCGCGGGCTCAAGGTGGCCGCGCACACGCACGGCGCGGAAGCGGTGAAGCACGCGATCGAGTGCGGCATCGACTGCATCGAGCACGGGTTCCTGATGGACGACGAGGCCATCAAGATGCTCGTCGACAACGACCGGTTCCTGGTGTCGACACGACGGCTGGCCGAGTACATGGACGTCTCCAAGGCGCCGCCGGAATTGCAGGCCAAGGCCGCCGAGATGTTCCCCAGGGCGCGCACGTCGATCAAGGCCGCGTTCGAGGCCGGCGCGAAGATCGCCGTCGGCACCGACGCTCCGGCGATCCCGCACGGCCGCAACGCCGAGGAACTGGTAACCCTGGTCCAGTGGGGTCTGCCGCCCGCCGCGGTGCTGCGCGCCGCCACGGTGACCGCCGCGGACCTGATCGGCCGGTCCGACCTGGGCCGCATCGCCGAGGGATGTCTCGCCGACATCGTCGCGGTACCGGGCGACCCGCTGGCCGATATCGGCGTTACACGAGAAGTCAATTTTGTAATGAAGGGCGGTGAGGTCTTCCGACATGACGCGAACTGACGATCTCGTCGAGATCCAGCAGCTCCTGGCCAAGTACGCGGTCACCATCACCCAGGGCGACATCGACGGGCTGATCTCGGTGTTCACCCCCGACGGCAGCTACAGTGCGTTCGGGTCGACCTACACCTTGGCCCGGTTCCCCGAACTCGTCGCGGCCGCCCCCAAAGGCCTGTTCATGACGGGCGAGTCGCTGGTGACGTTCGACGCCGACGACCCGGACAAGGCGTCCGGCACCCAACCCCTGTGCTTCATCGAGCATTCCACGCACGACATGCGCATCGGCTACTACAACGACACCTACGTCCGCACCGCGGACGGCTGGCGGCTGCGCACCCGCGCCATGACATTCATCCGGCGCAGCGGCGCGCACGACTCCGGCCGCCCCCACGCGATCGGCCGGCCGGAGGCCGGATGAGCGTCGACTTCTCCAGTCCCGCCGAGTTCCGCACCGCCCTGGTGGCCTGGCTCGACGAGCGACGCGAGTCGGGCGAATTGACCCCGCCCACCGGCGAGCCGACGCTGGAGGACACCATGCGGCAGTTCGCCCGGGTGCTGCGGATGCTCTACGACGCCGGCTGGAGCCGCTACGGCTGGCCCGAGCGGGCCGGCGGTCTCGGCGGTCCCGATATCCTGCGCGCGATCGTCGGCGAGGAGGTGGTGGGCCGCCGGCTGGCCGAGCCCGGACCGTACTCGATGCTGGAGGTGCTGGCGCCGACGATGATCGACTACGCGCCACCGGAACTGGCCGCCGAGATGGTGCCGAAACTGCTCAGCGGCGAGGAGCAGTGGTGCCAGGGCTTCTCCGAACCGGGCGCGGGCAGCGACCTGGCGTCGCTGAGCACCCGTGCGGTGCGCGACGGCGACCGGTGGATCATCAACGGCCAGAAGGTCTGGACCAGTTTCGCCCAGTATTCGCACCGGTGCATCCTGCTCACCCGCACCGGTGACGCGAACACGCCCAACCACCAGGCGATCTCGGCGTTCTTCATCGACCTCGACACCCCGGGCATCACCGTGCGCCCGCTGCGCACCATGCACGGTGTCGACGAGTTCTGCGAGGTCTACTTCGACGACGTGGCGGTCGACGACAGCCGGATGCTGGGCCGTCCGGGAGACGGCTGGCAACTCGCGATGGATCTGCTGCCCTATGAACGCTCCACCTGCTTCTGGCAGCGCATCGCCTACCTGTACTCGCGGCTCGACGCGTTGATCGAGGAGGTCAAGCGGGTCGGTCAGGCCGTCGACGCCGATCTCGGCGAGGCCTACCTGGCGCTGCACACCCTGCGCTGCCGGTCCCGGGAAACCCAGCACCGGCTGGCCGACGGCCACAAGCTGGGGCCGGACACCTCCGTCGACAAGGTGTTGCTGGCCGGCGCCGAGCAGCTGTTCTACGACACCGCCCGCAATCTGCTGCCCGGGGTCATCGAACTGGAGGGCACCGACTGGCGTCCGGAGTTCCTGTACTCGCGCGCCGCCACCATCTACGGCGGCACCGCGGAGGTGCAGCGCAACATCATCGCCCGGCGGCTGCTGGACCTCGGAAAGGAGTGAGCGTGCCGGACATCTCGGGTCGATCCGACCTCGACGCCGAATCCCTCGAACTGCTCGAAGACGGGTTGCGCAAGACGATGCTGTCGGCGTCCGGCGCCGAGCTGGACGCCGCCCTGGGTGAGCTCGGATGGGCGCAGATGCTCGAGGACATGCCGGACACCGCGATCCCGCTGGTGTTCCGGTTACTCGGGGAAACCGGTTCGCACGCTTCGGTGCTCAACGACATCGTGCTGGAGACGATCGGCGCGCTGCCCGGCGGCACTCCCCCGCTGCCGTACGCCGGCGGCACCTGGGTGGTGTGGGAACGCACCCCCACCACCGAGGGCAGCCTCGGCGGGTTGCCGCTGCGACGGGTGCCCGACGGCGAGAGCATGCGGCTCGGCGAGGCGCGCAAGGCGGTCGGCTGGTGGCTGGTGGGCTCGGCGCGGGCCATGTTGACCCTGGCGCGGCAGCATGCGCTGGACCGCGTCCAGTTCGGCAAGCCGATCGCCTCGTTCCAGGCGGTGCGGCACCGGCTGGCCGAGACGCTGGTGGCGATCGAGGGCGCCGAGGCGGCGCTGCGGCTGCCCGGCACCCAGAGCCCCGATCTGACCGCCATGTTGGCCAAGGCGGCCGCCGGGAAGGCGGCGCTCACCGCGGCCCGGAACTGCCAGCAGGTGCTGGGCGGGATCGGTTTCACCGCCGAGCACGATCTGCACCGGCATGTGCAACGGGTGCTGGTGCTCGACGGATTGCTGGGCAGCGCAAGGGAACTCACCCTCCGGGTCGGCGCGGGTCTGCGGGCCAGGGGTTCGGCGCCCCGGCTGGCCTACCTGTAGCCCGCAAGTCCGACAGTCCGGGCGCTCAACCGGCGGCCGGGTCGTCCGGGCCCGCCGGTTCGGCCAGTTCGGTCGGTTCGGCACGCCCGCGCAGCAGCGCCGAACCACGTCCGACCCATCGGGTGTGTTCCTCGGGCTGCGCGGCCGCCAGGGCGGCTCCGGACGCGAGCACCCGTGTCGCAACGTGTTTGGCGCGGTCGGCCAGCCGGGACGCCTCGTTCACCGGATCACCAATCACCGTGTACTCGTAGCGGTGCTCGCCGCCGATGGTGCCGGCGAACACCCGGCCACAGCTCACCCCGATCCCGAAATCCAGACCGGGCAGGTCGCGGAGCCGGGACGCCAACCGGCGCGCGGTGCGCAGCGCCGCCGCGGCCGGATCGTCGATCCGCAGCGGGGCCCCGAACACCGCCAGCACCGCATCGCCCTGGAACTTGTTGACCAGACCGGCCCCGTCCTCCACCGCGGTCACCACGATCTGGAAGAAATCGTTGAGGATCCGCGCCACGTCCTCGGGTGGCCGGGACGCCGCCAGCGTGGTGGACCCGACCAGGTCCACGAACAGCACGCCGACCTCGCGCACGTCGCCACGCAACGCCTCGCCGTGTTCCACGGCCTCGCGGGCCACATCGGTGCCGACGTAACGGCCGAACAGGTCACGCAGCCGTTCCCGTTCGGCCAATCCGGCCACCATGCTGTTGAAACCCGCCTGCAGCCGCCCGATCTCGGACGGCTCGTAGACGTCGACCGCTGCCGGGCGCCCGCGTTCCACCTCCCGCATGGCCAGCACCACCTCGTGCACCGGATCCGAGATCGACCGCGCCACCAGCACGGCCGCCGAGATCCCCAGCACCACCGAGACGCCCATCATGACCAGGATCGGCCGTTCGATCGGGGCGGACGCCTGCAGGAACCAGCCCCGTGAGCGGGCCAGCACGATCGTCACCACCCCCAGCGCGGGCAGCACGCTGAACAGGATCCAGACGTAGAGCAGCCGGCCGAGCGGCCCGGGCAGCTGAATCCTCGCGGTGGAGTTCGTCATCGCCGCCGCGATGATCGGGCGCAGGGTCCTGGTGGTGATCAGATAACCGATGCACGCCGTGGTCATCGCGCCGAACAGGATGGCGCCGCCGATCACGAACGCGACGCCACCGGGAGCCTGCAGGTTGAGCACCATGAACACGGTGCCGCTGACGATCCAGACCGCGAATTCGATGCCGGTCTGGCGCAACGGGATCCGCAGGGCGGCGCGTTGCTGCTCGGGGGTCGGTCCGGCCCCGCCGGCGAACCATCGGAAGGTGGGCCGCATGGTCAGGATTCCGACCGCCGAGTCGACCGCCGCCGACAGCACGACCAGCACCACGAAGGCGATCAGGTTCTCGCGGGTGAGCAGCCGGCGCACATCGCCGACGGTGTTGTCGGCGAGCACCACGATCACCGCCAGCACCGCGGCCGCGGCGGTGAGGTGCGCCGCGGTCAGCCGGGCGGCGTAGGTGACCCCGATCCGGTTGGCCCCGACCTGATCAGCCCTGGCCCGCCGCGCACCGGTCACCTCTGCACGCTACTTGATGTTGGCCTTCATCTCCTCGATGTCGACCAGCACCGGCCATCCGCTCACCGACATCGCGTTGCCGTGTCCGGTCTGGTGGATGTCGAACACCGACTGGATCGCGGCGTAGAAACCCTGGACGTCGAGGGTCTGATTGACCGCCCGCTTGGCCTGCCGCAGGGCGAACGGAGGCATCTTGGCGATCTCGCCGGCCAGCGCCCGGGTCTCCGCGTCCAGCCGGTCCCGGGGCACGACGCGATTCACCATGCCGGTCTGCGCGACCTCCTCGGCGGTCATCGCCCGCCCGGTGAACAGGATCTCCTTCGCTTTCCGGGGCCCCAGCTCCCAGGTGTGACCGTGATATTCGACACCCCCGATGCCCATCAGAACGACCGGATCGGAGAACAGCGCGTCCTCCGCGGCGATGATCAGGTCGCACGGCCAACACAGCAGCAAACCCCCGCTGATGCACCGGCCCTGGACCGCCGCGATGGACGGCTTCGGCACGTTGCGCCAGCGCAGGCTGTATTCGAGGTAGCGCCGACTCTCGTGGGCGTAGATGAACTCCAGGGTCAGCTTGTCGGGCACCGGCCCGCCGCCCCGCAGGTCGTGGCCGGCCGAGAAGTGCTTGCCGTTGGCGCGCAGAACGATCACCGAGACGTCGTTGTCCTCGGCGGCACGGGTCCACGCGGCGTCGAGCTCATCGAGCAGTTCGGGGTTCTGCGCGTTGGCCGCCTCCGGCCGGTTCAGCGTGATGGTCGCGATGCGGTCGCTGACGTCATAGTCGATGTACATCTCGGTCCTCTGCTCGGGTCGGCTCGGCCGGCGCCACGACGGGGCCACAACCGGGCGGGCTCACCGCGGTGATGTGGCGTTGCAGCGGCGAGAGCGAGCAAAATCGACGAAGAACTTCTGTATTCACTGGAATGAGAATAGTATTCTCGCCATGAGAAAGTTACAATCTCTGACACGATGGCCGCGAGGGGGTCTAGCAGCGCGATGCACAGACAATCTCCGGTACAGTCGTCTCATGCTCTTTCCACCGGCCCGTCATCTGAGCGAAAGGTGACCACTCCCAGCGAGGAGCCGGCCTGGAAGCAGCGTGCGGTCGAGCGCTCCATCAAGACGGCGAAGCTGCGGGCCGCCCAGCGCGTCCAGCGGTTCCTCGACGCCGCGCAGGCCATCATCATCGAGAAGGGCAGCACGGACTTCACCGTGCAGGAGGTCGTCGACCGGTCCCGTCAGTCGCTGCGCAGCTTCTACCTGCAGTTCGACGGGAAGCATGAGCTCCTGCTCGCCCTGTTCGAGGATGCGCTGAGCCGGTCGGCCGACCAGATCCGGGCCGCCACCGCCGGTAAGACCGATCCGCTGGAACGCCTCAAGACGGCCATCGAGTTGCTGTTCGAGTCGTCCCGGCCCGACCCGAACGCCAAACGGCCGCTGTTCACCGACTTCGCGCCCCGCCTGCTGGTCTCCCACCCCGAGGAGGTCAAGGTCGCGCACGCCCCGCTGCTCGCGCTGCTGACCGAGCTGATGGAGGAGGCGGCCGCCGCCGGCAAGCTGCGCGAGGGCATCAACCCGAAGCGGATGGCGGCGATGACCATGCAGACCGTGATGTTCGTGGCGCAGTCCAGCGGCGGGACCGGGGACGGCACCGTGCACCCCATCACCGCCGACGAGGTGTGGGACTTCGTCGCGCACGGTTTCGCCGCCGACGACTGAGCGGACCCCCTGCCGGATTCCCGGGCACCGAAACCGATCGGTGCCTCACCCCCGTGCGAGAACGCCGTTCTCATGTGGAGAGAGCTCTTGAGGCTCCGGTGCGCTCCGCCCCCGGGGCGAACCGCTGACATGACTTCGGTTATCCCCACCGCGCCCGGTGAACCCGGCGCCGAGGCCGAAAACCGTTCCGGCGCAGGCGCTTCATCGGCGGCGTCCGGGCCGAACTGGGCGAACACCGATTAAGCGGACCGTATAACCGACCGAGACCCGAACCGTCATTGACACGGCGAGGCACCGATGAAAGAGTGCTGAGCAGCTGCACAGCATTTGTGTTGGAAATGGCGTTTTCGCGAAAGGCGATCCCGTGACCGTCAGTGCCCCCAACGACGTCCATTACGACCCGTACGACGTCGAGCTCAACGCCGATCCGTATCCGATGTTCAAACGGATCCGGGAAGAGGCTCCGCTCTACTACAACCCGACACACGACTTCTACGCGCTCAGCCGGTTCGACGATGTCAACTCCGCCATCCTCGACCACGAGACGTTCAGCTCGGCGCGGGGTGCGGTGCTCGAGATCATCAAGTCCGGCATGGAGATTCCGCCCGGCACGCTGATCTTCGAAGACCCGCCCATCCACAACATCCACCGCAAGCTGCTGTCCCGGATGTTCACCCCGCGCAAGATCGCCGCGCTGGAACCCCGGATCCGCGAGTTCACCGCCCGGTGTCTGGACCCCCTGGTCGGCACCGGACGTTTCGATTTCGTGCAGGATCTCGGCGAGCAGATGCCGATGCGGGTGATCGGGATGCTGCTGGGCATTCCCGAAGAGGATCAGCGTCACGTCGTCGACCACGGTGAGGCCACCATCCGCACCGAGCGCGGCGGGAAGATGAGCGGCCTGGCCACCGGCGAGGTGTTCGCCGAGTACATCGACTACCGGGCCAAGCATCCGTCCGACGACATCATGACCGAACTCATGAACGCCGAGTTCGAGGACGAGACCGGGACCGTGCGCAAGCTCGGCCGCGAGGAACTGCTGCTGTATCTGACCGTGATCGCCACAGCCGGCAGCGAGACCACCACCCGGCTCATCGGCTGGACCGGAAAACTGTTGTCCGAACACCCCGATCAACGCGCCGAACTGGTGGCCGACCGGTCGCTGCTGCCGCAGGCGATCGAAGAGATTCTGCGGTTCGAGCCTCCGGCTCCGCACATGTGCCGCTACGTGACCCGCGATGTCGAGTACTACGGCCAGACCGTTCCGGCGGGCTCCGCCATGATGCTGCTGGTCGGCGCCGCCAACCGTGACCATCGCCGCTTCCCCCCGGACGGCGATGTCTTCGACATCCACCGGGAACCGCGCCAGCACCTGAGTTTCGGTGTGGGGGCGCACTTCTGCCTCGGCAACGCGCTGGCCCGGCTGGAGGGCCGGGTGGCCCTGGACGAGATCCTCAACCGGTTCCCGGAGTGGGAGGTCGACATGTCCAAGGCCGAACTCTCCCCCACGTCGACCGTGCGGGGCTGGGAGACGATGCCGGCAACCATTCCCTAGAACCGCCGCAACCAATCACTGAATCGAGGATCACATGGCAGGACGACTCGAAGGCAAGGTCGCATTCATCACCGGGGCCGCCCGGGGCCAGGGCCGCGCCCACGCGGTGCGGATGGCCCAGGAGGGCGCCGACATCATCGCGGTCGACATCTGCAGACAGATCGACAGCGTGCAGATTCCGCTGGCCAGCCCGGAGGATCTGGCCGAGACCGCCGACCTGGTGAAAGGCCTCAACCGCCGGATCTACACCGCCGAGGTCGACGTCCGGGATTTCGACGCCCTGAAGGCGGCCGTCGACACCGGTGTCGAGCAGCTCGGCCGGCTCGACATCATCGTCGCCAACGCCGGCATCGGCAACGGCGGTGAGACGCTGGACAAGACCAGCGAAGGCGACTGGACCGACATGATCGACGTCAACCTCGCCGGGGTGTGGAAGACGGTCAAGGCCGGGGTACCGCATATCCTCGCCGGCGGCCGCGGCGGGTCGATCATCCTCACCAGCTCCGTCGGCGGGCTGAAGGCCTACCCGCACACCGGCCACTACGTCGCCGCCAAGCACGGGGTGGTCGGGCTGATGCGCACCTTCGCGGTCGAGTTGGGACAGCACAACATCCGCGTGAACTCGGTGCACCCGACCAATGTGAACACCCCGCTGTTCATGAACGAGCCGACGATGAAGCTGTTCCGCCCCGACCTGGAGAATCCGGGCCCCGAGGACCTCAAGGTCGTCGCGCAGATGATGCACACCCTGCCGATCGGCTGGGTGGAACCGGAGGACATCGCCAACGCGGTGTTGTTCCTGGCCTCCGACGAGGCCCGCTACATCACCGGCGTGACGCTCCCGGTCGACGGCGGCAGCTGCCTGAAATGAGTGCGCGGGATCGCTAGCGGACCGGACCGGGGCCGAGCGTGGGCGCCCCGGTGCGGGGGTGGTGGTACCAACCGCCGGCGGCCTGGGTTCCGCCGTCGACGTGCAGCGTCTGACCGGTGATGTAACTCGACATCTCGGACGCCAGGAACACCGCTGCGCCGGCGATCTCGTCGACGTGACCGGGCCGGCCCAGCGGGATGGCGTGGCCGACCTCGGGGGGTATCCCGTCGGGCGACATCCGTTGCAGGCCCTCGGTCACCGCGATGTCGGGCGCGATCGCGTTGACCCGGATGCGGTGGGGTGCGAGCTCGAAGGCCGCGGTGCGGGTGTAGTTGATCACGCCGGCCTTGGCCGCCGCGTAGGCCGCGTATCCGGGCGCGGCGCGCGCCCCCTCGATCGAGGTGATGTTGACGATGCTGCCGGGCTGCCCGGCGGCGACCAATTGCCGGCCCACCTGCTGGGTGCACAGCAGCACATGCCGAAGATTGGCCCGATACAGCGCATCCCAACCGTTCTCGCTGGTCTCCAGCAGCGGTGAGGAGAACGTGCCGCCGGCGTTGTTCACCAGGATCGTGGGCGAGCCGAGCTGCTCGGTCGTCTGCCGCAGCGCCGCCGACACCGCGGCGCTGTCCCGGACGTCGGTGACGATGCCCAGGGCGCCGATCTCCTCGGCGGTGCGGGCACAGCTGTCCGGATCACGTTCCCAGATCGCGACCCGGGCGCCGAATGCGGCGAAACCGGCCGCGATGCCCCGCCCCAGACCCGCTCCTCCACCGGTGACCACGGCGACCCGGTCGGTGAGCAGAATGTCCGCCGGCGCGATCGTCAACTGTCCCTCCTGCCGCTACCCTGATTGGGCCCGGGCCTGCAACTCGGTGCGCAGAATCTTGCCGGTGCTGCCGCGCGGCAACTCGTCGAGCACCGAGATCGACCGGGGCACTTTGTAATTGGCCAAGTTGTCGCGAACGTGCTGTTTGAGTCCGTCCGGTGTGGCGCCCGCGCCGTCGCGGAGCACGACGAACGCGGCGAGCCGCTGACCGAACTGTTCGTCGTCCACTCCGATCACCGTGGCCTCGGCCACGTCGGGATGCCGGGCCAGAACCTGCTCCACCTCGATCGGGTAGACGTTCTCGCCACCGGACACGATCATCTCGTCATCGCGGCCCACCACGAACAACCGCCCGTCCTCGTCAAGGCGACCCAGGTCTCCCGACGCCATGAAACCCTCGTGGAAGTCCTTGGTGGTGCCGGAGGTGTAGCCGTCGAACAGGGTGTTGCTGCGGACGAAGATCTGGCCGACCTCTCCGGTCGGGACCGGCCGCAACGCATCGTCGAGGATGCGGATCTCGGTGCCGTCGGCGGGTTTTCCGGCGGTGCTGGGGACGGCCCGCAGATCGGCCGGGGTGGCGGTGGCGATCATGCCCGCCTCGGTGGCGTTGTAGTTGTTGTAGATGACGTCGCCGAACCGGTCCATGAAGTCGAGGACCACATCGGGCCGCATCCGCGACCCGGAGGCGGTGACGAACCGCAGGCTGCGTCCGCTGTAGCGGTCCCGCACATCCGCAGGCAGCTCCATGATGCGGTCCAGCATCACCGGCACCACCACCAGACCGGTGGCCCGGTACCGATCGACGAGTTGCAGCGTGGCCTCCGGATCGAACCTGCGGCGCGTGACGATCGTGCACGCCAGCAGCGCCGAGAACAGCAGCTGTGAATACCCCCAGGCGTGAAACATCGGCGCGGCGATCACCGTGGTCTGTTCGGCGCGCCACGGCACCCGGCCGAGGATGGCCGCCAGTTCCCCGGCGCCGCCACTGCTGGCCGCCCGTGCGCCTTTGGGGGTTCCGGTGGTGCCCGACGTCAGCAGGATGATCCTGCTGCCCTCGTCCCCGGCGGCGGGTTTCGCGGGCCGCCGGCCCCAGTGCTCGGCGACCAGATCGGCCACGGTGGGGTGCGGGAGCGCCGGGCCCGAAGCTGGCTCGTCGACCCAGGCCAGGATGCGGGTGGCGGTGGGCCGGTCGGCCAGCGCCCGGTCCACGATGTCGGTGAACTCCTCGTCGTAGACGATCGTGTCGACGCCTTCGCGGTCCACCACCTCGGCCAGCGCCGGGCCGGCGAACGAGGTGTTGAGCAGCAGCACGGTGGCGCCGATCCGGTCGGCGGCGACCAGAGCCTCGATGAAGCCGCGGTGGTTGCGGCACATGATGCCGATCGCGCCCCGGCCCTTCCCACCGTCCTTCCCCTGGCCCGCCGCCCGGTCCTGCAGGGCGGCTGCCAGCGCATTGCACTCGTCGTCGAGTTCGCGCCACGTCAGCTCGCCGATCTCGTCGACCAGCCCGATCCGGTCCCCGCAGCGCTGCGCGGCCACCGCGAACCCCACGGTCACCGACACCCCGGTGCGCCGCACCGCGGCCGTCATCCGCAGATACTTGTCCGGGCGCAGCGGGGCGATCAGCCCGGCCCGGGTGAGCGTGCGCAGCGTGTCGATCGTCTTGGCCATCGACTCAGCCTAGAACCGGGAACCGGCGTTCGGCGGCGAGCCGGTCCAAAGCGCGTTGCATCACCGCCCGCACATACGCGTCGACCTCGCCGACATCGGGGTCCACACCGAACCGGGTGGGGATGTCGATCGAGTCCAGCATCTCGGTCCCGACCTTGGACGGCAACGGCAGGTTCGCCGGCAGCACCGTGGTCAGCCCGAACGGCAGCCCGAACGTCAACGGCAGGATCTTCATCCGGACCCGGTCCAGTCCGATCAGCCTGGCCAACCGGTTCCCCCGCAGAGCGGCCGCGGCGTTCGCCCGGGAGGCGCCGATCACCCCGGCCCGGCGCAGCCAGTTGCCGACGTTGCCGAGGAACACGCCGTAGTGCGCCAGAGTGTAGACCGGTCGGCGGTACCCGAAACGCCGGTAGATCGCCGACGCCAGGATCGGCACATCCATGGTGAACATGCCGCCGGAATGGTTGCCGACCAACAGGGCGCTGCCGGGCGGCATCCCGTCCAGACCGCGGACCTCGGCCCGGAAGTACCGCTTCATCAGCGGATGGAGGATTCCGACCAGCCGTTCGGTGAACACCGGATCCCGCTGCCCCACCTCGCCGCGGCCGGCCCGGTTCCCGCCCATCGTTCCCCCTGTCCGCGAATTTGTGCGGACCCTGTGCGATCGACTGCGCCCGCTCCCGGTGAACGTCTGTGGATACCCGGCGCGCGGCCCCGATGTCACCTGGCCGGTGCGGTTCCGATGACGCCTTCGGCCTCCAGTTCGGCGATCTCGGCGTCGGTCAGCCCCAGCGAGCCGAGCACCTCGTGGTTGTGCTGGCCGAGCAACGGGGCGGGATGCCGGTGGAACCGGTCGGGTCCCTTCGCCAACCGCATCGGCACACTGCTGTGCCGGGCGGGCTCGTTGACCGGATGGCCGACCACCTCGAAGAATCCGCGGTGCCGCAGCTGCGGTAGTTCGGTCTGCCGGTGCGGTTGCATCACCTTGGCCACCGGCACACCGGCGTTCCACAGTGTGTCCACGATCTGATCGCCGCTGCGTTCGGCACACCAGGCCGCCAGCTGTTCGTCGATGTGATCGTGCTGGGCGCGCCGGCCGGCGGCGGTGCTCAACGACGGGTCGGCAGCCCACGGCGGATCCCCCAGCGCGTGTCGCAGCCCCGCCCACTGCTCGTCGGTGGTCACCGCGATGGCCACCCAGCTGTCCAGCCGGCCGAACTCGTCGATCTCGTTGGTGCGGTACAGGTTCTGTGGCGCGGCGGCCGGGCCGCGGTTGCCGGCACGTTGCAGCAGTGCGCCGTAGGCGCTGTACTCGATGACCTGTTCGGCGGCGATGTTCAGCGCGGCGTCCACCATCGCCGCCTCCACCAGCACGCCCTGACCGGTGCGGCGCCGATGTTCCAGCGCCAGCAGCAACCCGTTGAGGGCGTGGATGCCGGCGTTCGGATCGCCCACCGAGTACGGCTCGTAGGGGTTGCGGTCCGGGTAGCCGGTCAGCCAGCTCACCCCGGCGGCCGCCTCGATCACATAGGCGAACGCCGGATTGTCCCGCCAGGGCCCGTCCAGGCCGAAGCCGGGCATACGCAGCATGACGGCGTCCGGCCGAAGCCGCTGCACGGCATCGAAATCCAGGCCGATCTGCTCGATGACCCGGGGCGTGAAGTTCTCCACCAGCACATCGCAGGTCTGCACCAGTCGGCCGAGCAACTCCCGGCCCCGCCGACTCTGCAGATCCAGCGTGATGCCCTTCTTGTTGGTGTTCAGCCCGGAGAAGATCGGCGACCGCTCCCACCACTGCTCGACGGTCACCGGGATCCCCGCGATGAGCCGGGTGCCGTCCGGATGCCGGGTGGACTCCACATGGATGACCTCGGCGCCCAGCAGCGCCAGCAGATGGGTGCAACTCGGTCCGGCCCAGAAGGTGGTGAGGTCGAGCACGCGCAGACCCTCGAAAGGCAGCGCGGTGTCGCCCGTTCTTGCGTCCACGGTCGTTGATCGGGTGCGTCGACGACCCTGAGCGTATTCTTCGCGGTAGTGCTCGGTGTGCTCGCCCAGAAGCGGCGCGGGGTCGGGCCCGGCCAGCAGCGGCGGGGTCATCCGGTACGGCGGGCCGGGCTGGCGGAATCCGTCCCGGGGGTTGGTCACGAACGATCCGCGGGCCTGGAAGTGGTCCAGGCTTTCGACATTGGCGCCGTTGGCGACCGGGGCGTTCGGGATGCGGAACGCGGTCGCCAGGTCGCGGATCTCGTCGACGGTCTGCTCGGCGACCCAGGCGTACAGCTCGTCGGCGTGCAGATTGGCCTGTTCGGTGATGGTCAGCTCGGATTCCTCGTCGATCCATTCGACGTGGCCGGTCATCGCGCATAGGTCGAACCACTGCTGCGCGGTGCCGCAGCCGATGTCGACCAGACCGTCCTTGGCCCGCGCGATCCCGGGCACGGTGAGCCGGCGGGCGTCCCGCCACGGCCGGCCCAGCATCTCGAAATACGTGACCGGATAGTAGGTCAGTCCGAGGATGCTGGTCTCCAGCATCGACAGGTCGATGAGTTCGCCGCGGCCGCGGAACGCGAGCGTGACGGCGCTGGCGTAGGCGCCGGCGAGGTACTCGCCGACCTGACCGCCGACGTAGACCGGCGCCCGGTCCGGTGAGCCGCGGCCGAGCCCGACGATCCCACCGGACCAGGCCTGCAGGGTGAACTCGGTGGCCGGGGCCTGCGCCCACGGCCCGTCCAGGCCGAACGGCGTGATCGCGGTGACGGTCGCCCGGGGATGGGCGCGGTGGATCTCGGCCGGCGGCAAAGACTCTGCCAGTTGGCTGCCGCGCGACCAGATCACCGCATCGGCGCCGGACAGCAGCTCGTCGACGAAGTCGCGGTCGTCCGGCCCGGCGACGACGCTGCGCTTGCCGCCGGCGAGGAAGCTGAACAGCGCTCCGCCGGCCCGCCGGTCCACCTCCGCGCCGGCATCTGATTCAGCGCCCGCGCTGGAAGCCGACCAGGACCGCATCGGATCACCTTGCGGCGGCTCCACTTTGATGACCTCGGCGCCGCCGTCGGCGAGCAGCTTGGTGCAGTACGCCCCGGCGATCCCGGTGGACAGGTCCACCACCACATACCCGTCCAACGGGCGGGCAGGATCCACGAGGGCTCACTCCTTCGCGCGGTTCGACTTGCTGAGCCGGAATTCGGGCGGGAACCTCATGTCGTTGTCGTTGACGGCGTCGGCCAGCCCGCTGTCGATGGCCTCGTGCATGTCGAGGTCGTCGGTGTCGTCGTTGACCGCACCGCTGCCCATCGACTCGAAGAAGGCGCTGAGCAGGCTGCCCATGTACTCGCCCTGATGCTGCTTGAACACCTCGAAGAAGATCTTCTGCTGAAACACGGTGTCCACCGGGCGGTTACGGGCGCATGCCCGAGCGTACTTGTCCACCTCGGCCTCGAGCTGATCCCGCGGCACCACCTTGTTGAGGAAATTGCAGTCGTACATCTCCGCGGCGGTGAACGGTCGCCCGGTGAACACCATCTCGGAGAACTTCCGCAGCCCCATCATCTGCACCCAGGTCCACATCCGGGGACCCCAGCCGTAATAGCGGAACGACGGGTGCCCGAACAGCGCGTCGTCGCTGCTGATCACCAGATCGGCGTCGGCGCACTGGTAGAAGTGCCAGCCGTAGCAGTACCCCTTGGCCTCGACGATGCTGATCTTCTTGAGCTCCTGCAGCGGACGGTTGCCGGCCTGCGAATTGGCGTACCAGGCGCTGATCGTGGCGCCGTTGCGGAAGGTGCCCTTCGGTGGGTAGGTGACCTCACCGACCCCGTCGTCCTCCAACCGCAGCTCGGCCAACCGCAGCGCCGGATTGTCGTTGCCCTCCATGAACTCCGGCAGATCCGCGCCGCTGCCGAGGTTGTCGCCGACCCCGCGGATCACCACCACCTTGACGTCGTTGTCCACGGTGGCCGCGCGCAGCAGGTCGGCGTAGCGCAACCGGGCCGCCGACGTCGGCGCGTTGAGGAACTCGGGTCGGTTGAACGTGATGGTGGCGATCTTGGTCCTGGGATCCTTGTCGTAGAGGATGATCTCCTCCGGAGCCGGACGGTCAGCCATGAGCCGCTCCCACACCCGTGCCGACCTTTCCGAACGACGGGCTTGCGGTGAGGATCTCCGGACCGGTGTCGGTGATCAGCACCGTGTCCCGGTGCAGCACCGCACCGACGCCCTGCTCCCACACGTAACCGGTGACCGCCAGCACCACCCCGGCCTCGAGCCGCTCCTGCTCGGCCGTCTTCGCCAGCCGCGGCGTCACGACCGGCGGATCGAACCCGAGCCCGAGCCCGTGGGCGACCGGCATGGGCGGCAGGGGCTCCCCCGCGGCCTCGTAGGCCGCGAACAGCCCGCTGGTCGCCGCCCCCGGCCGGCAGGCGCCGATCAGCCGTTCCCACAACGTGTCCGACCGCTCATACAGCTTGCGGACGGCCGAATCGTCTCCGTCACCCACCGGCCAGGTGCGCCCCACCTCCCCGACGTAACCGTCGGCGAGCACCCCGGCGGCGAAGGTCACCAGATCCCCTTCCTGCACCCGGCCGTCGGTGCGGGCCCGCCGCCAGGGATGCTCACGGGAGGTCACCCAGGCGACGTCCTGGGTGGCCGGGGTGCTGACCCCGCCGGCCGCCTCGGCCTCCAGCATGATCCCGGCCAGCGTCTTCTCGGTCACTCCCGGACGCAGCTCGGCGACCGCCGCGGCGACGGCCTGTTCGGCGACCCGCAACGCCGCGCCCAGGGTGCGGACCTCCTCGACAGTCTTGACCCGGCGAGCGGCCCGCATCGCCGGTTCGGCGTCGACGAGCTCGGCGTTCGGGAAGGCCATCGGCAGCAGTTGCGCGAATGACGGGGTCAGCGCGTCCGTTCCGACGCGACGGGCGGTGTCCGCGCCGGCGATGCCCCGTAACACCCCGATCAGCGTCATCGGATTCCAGGCCAGCCCGTAGAGGTGGTCGTGCCCGATCTCCTCGGGGATGCCCTCGTCCCAGGTGCTGTTGAGGTGGATCTCACCGGACCGCAGCATCGCGCACACCGGGCCGAAGGGCCGGGTGCCGGCCACCCACAGTTGCGGCGCGCCGGTGACATAGCGGACATTCGCCTGCCGGCCCAGCACCAGGATGTCCAGATCGTGTTCGGCCATCTGGGCCAGCGCCCGGTTGCGGCGGGCGTGGCGCAATGCCCGGTCGTCGGGCAGGATTTCGGTGCTCATCTCGGCCTATCTCCCCACCCCGTACGGGTCGTAGGGGTAATCGGTCAACTGGGTGTAGCCGTCCTCGGTGACGACGATGATCTCCTCGCTGCGGTAGCCCCCGGTGCCGTCCTCCCACACCACCGGTTCCAGCACCAGAAGCATGCCGGCGGGGAAGACGAAGTTGTCGTCGAACTCCTCACCGAGATCGGTGCCGATCATCGGCATCTCCGCGGCGTTGGTGCCGATCCCGTGGCCGAGGTAGAAGTGCGGCAACCACGGCTTGACCCCGCCGTTGGCGGCGATGGCCGCCCGGGCCAGATCACCGGACGTGGCCCCCGCCCTGGTGACTTTCAGCACCGCGTCGAGGATCTCCCGCCACTTGAAGAACTGGTCGTGCTGGCGGTCGGTCAGATCTTCGCCGACCACCCAGGTCCGGCCGAAGTCCGAGCAGTAGCCGCCGTAGGAGATGCTGACATCGGTCCACAGCACGTCACCGGCGGACAGTTCGCGTTCGGTGGTCAGCAACGGCAGGGCGAGGTCGCCGTGTGTGGTCCACATGCCCTCCGCCCTGGTCGACGGCATCACCTGCCAGATGGCCTCGAGCATGTTGGTGGTGGCGCCGAGTTCGAAGGCCCGCCGCACGAACTGTCCGGACAGGTCGATCTGGCGCACCCCCGGCGCCAGCGACCTCTGGACGTCGACGACCGCCTCCTCGGTGATCCGGCAGGCCCGCCGGACACAGGCGATCTGATCCGGGGTCTTGACCAGTTTGGCGGTGCTCACCACCGGGCCGGCGTCCTGCGGCGGGGTCGCGAACAGCCGGTCGTGGGCCCGCCGCATCGCACCGGTCAGCTCGTCCACCGCGACCACCGCGCCGGGTGTGATCAGTCCGGACAGGATGCGGCCGAATTCCTCGACGCCCTCATCGAATTCCAGATACAGCGGCGGATGCACATGGTCGGCGGGCACCTCGGTGTCGAAGGCCGACCCCTCCCGGAACGGCAGGAACAGGTGCGGGTGCTCGTCGTCGGCCAACACCACCGCCACCGGGCGTTCGACATGGGACAGTCCGGCGTCGAGGAACGGCCAGCTCGCCCCGGTCGCATAGACCACGTTGCCGTTGTTGAGCAACACCAGCGCGTCGACGCCCTTGTCCTTCATCGTCTCCCGCAGGCGGGCGCCGACCTCGGCGTACATCCGGCCGCGGTCGGGTTCGTCCGGGATTCGCAGCCCGGTGTCGGCGGTGTCCAGAGATGTGGTCATTCGGCGATACCCAGGAATCGTTGGATGTTGGTGCTGACGATCTTGACGGCGTTCTCCGGCCCGACCGCCTGCACCACGGCGGCCAGCGACTTCTCGGAGTACCCGTAGGTGGACTCGTTGTGCGGATAGTCACTGGACCAGAACACGTTGTCGACGCCGATCCGGTCGATCAGTTCGAGCCCGAGCGGGTCCACCATGAACGACGCACTCATGTGGTTGTCCCAGTAGTGCCGGATGTCGTGCTGCAGTTCGTGGTTGAACATGTGCCGGTAGGACGCCAGCAGGTGTTCGGCATCCTGCAGCGCGGTGGGCACCCAGGCGATACCGCCCTCGAACCAGCCGATCCTCAGACCGGGATGGCGGTCGAGGATTCCGGAGAAGACGTACTTGGAGAACTGCTCGCGGAACGAGTCGACGTTGACCATCATCCCGACCACCACGCTGTTGTGCTCACACGGCGTTTTCGGCGGGGTCTCCCCGATGTGGTGGGTGACGGGCAGGCCGGCCTCCTCGATCTCGTCCCAGACCGGGTCCATGGCGCGGCTGCCGTAGTCGTAGATGTTGCCGTCGTCGTCCTTGCCTGGGTTCAGCGGCAGCAGGAACGTCTTGAGCCCCAGCGATTTCAGTTGCTCGAGGGTGCTGCGGGTGCCCTTGGGGTCCCACCAGTTGATCAGCCCGACACCGTAGAAGTGTCCATTGGAGCGGTCCTGCAGATCGGCGATGTGCTCGTTGTAGATCCGGAACACCCGTTCGCGCAGCGCCTTGTCCGGGTAGTGGAACAACGCCAGCACCGCGTTGGGGAAGGCCAGTTCCCTGGTGATCCCGTCCTCGGCGAGTTCTTGCACCCGGGCCTCGATGTTGTTGGTCGCAGCACCGGCCAGATCGTCGTACTGCATCAGGACGCGGCCGAAATCGCCTCCGACCCAGGACTTTCCCTTCATCCCGACCATATAGGCGCCGTCCTCGTACCAGATCCGCGGTGCGGCGCCCTTGAGGTCGTCGGGGAAGCGTTCGTAGAAGATGTCCTCGGCCACCGAGATGTGGTTGTCGGCGGAGAACACCTCGGTCCCGGCGGGCAGGCCGAGCTCGGTGACGTCGCGTGGGGCGCGGCCACGCCGGTTCTTGGGGGCGCCGTACCCTTCGGCCGGGTACACCAGGGTGGGGGTGGACATCACGGGAACTCCAATCGGGCTGTAGCGGAGAGGATCACCAGGTCACCGGCAGCTCGTAGACCCCGTAGGCGAGCCGGTCGTGCTTGAACGGGATCTCGTCGATCGTGGTGGCCAGCTTCAACGTCGGGATGCGCCGCAGCAGCGTCGGGAACACGATCTGCAGTTCGGCGCGCGCGAGCTGCATGCCGACGCACTGGTGCCGACCGTAGCCGAAACCGAGCTGCGGCGCGTCCGAACGCTGCAGATCCAGCCGGTCGGGCTCGGGGAAGGTGGCCGGATCCCAGTTCGCCGGCGCGAGATCGAGGATGATGCCCTCCCCGGCGCGGATGGTCTCCCCGGCGATCTCGATGTCCTCGACGGCGACGCGGCGCTGTCCGTTCTGGATGATCGACAGGTACCGCATCAGTTCCTCGATGGCGGTGGCGATCGCCTTGGGATCCTCGGCGCTGCGCAGGAAGTCGGCCTGTTCCGGATGCTCCAGCAGTGCCAGCACACCCAGCCCGATCATGTTCGCGGTGGTCTCGTGGCCGGCGATCAAAAGCCCGGTGCCCAGCTGGGCGGCCTCCTTGACGTCGATCTCGCCGGCCTTCACCCGCTCGGCCAGATCCGACACCGCATCCTCGGCCGGATTCTGCATCTTGGCCTCGACGAGCTTGATCAGATACTGCGACAGGCTCATCCCCTTGGACATGTTGTCCTCGGCCTTGGCGTACCGGTCCAGACCCCTGTTGGCGTGTTCCTGGAAGAACTCGGCGTCCTCATAAGGCACCCCGAGCATCTCGCTGATCACCAGCGACGGCACCGGCAGCGCCAGGGCGGTGACCAGGTCGGCCGGCTTCGGCCCGGCCAGGATCTTGTCGATGTGGTCGTCGGTGATCTTCTGGATCGCCGGCCGCAGTCCCTCGACGCGCTTGAAGGTGAACGGCTTGGACAGCATCCGGCGGAACTTGGTGTGCTCCTCGGCGTCGGTGGTGAACACCGAGCGGGGACGCTTGTAGATGGTGGACCGCATCATCTCGTTCCAGTGCGGGAACCCGGGCCTGCGGTCGTCCACGCTGACCCGCGAGTCCGCGAACAGCGCGCGCGCCGTCTCGTACCCGGTGACCAGCCACGGGGTGCTGCCGTCCCAGATCCGCACCCGCGACAGCGGTTTGGCCGCGGCCAGTTCCATCACCCCCGGGGGCGGGGCGAACGGGCACCGGCCGTCCCGCTCCATCGGGTACTCCGGGATGGCCGCGGTGGCGTCGGCGTCGGTTCCGGTCAACGTGTCGGACACATTCACTCCTCGATCTGGATGGCCTGCGCCGGACAGGCCGCCGCGGCGTTTCGGACGTTCTGGTACAGCTCGGGCGCGGGATCGTCGTTCAGCAGCACGACGACACCGTCCTCGTCGCGCTGGTCGAACACCTCCGCGGCGTTGAGCACGCACTGGCCCGACGACACGCACTTGTCTTGATCAACAACGATTCTCATCCTGGGCCGCTTTCTCGACGCAGCTTCTGTTCCGGGTGGTTCTCATTGGGGCGGCTCCGTGACCGGGGCCCGCCACAGGCCGACGATCGCGTCGATGAGCCCGTTGCCGACGGCCTGCCAGGAGGCCCGTGGTACCGGGTCCCCCTCGGCGAAGGCGCGCTCGAAATCCGCGCAGGTGTGCATCAACAGGTTGCGCGCCATGATGTTGCGTTCGACGACCACGGCGGCGGGCAGGTCGGGCAGGCAGCGGGTGATGCCCTCGACGACGCGCACCAGCGCCGGGGAGGCCAACGCGTCCTTGACCACGATCTTCTGATACGCGGGATCGGCCAGCGCCTGTGCGGCGAACCGGGCGTACCAGGTGGGGTTGCCGAGTTGGTGCAGATGTTCGGTCAGCGAGCACACCAGGCAGGCCACCCAGTCGCGCAGGTCGGTGGAGTCTCCGGTCTCGGCCACCATCTTCTCCAGCAGCCGTTCGATCTCCACCCGGTGCTTCTGCTCGATGGCCCGGACCAGATCGGTCTTGGTGCCGAAGTGATAGCCCACCGCGGCGTTGTTGCCCTGGCCGGCGGCCTCGCTGACCTGCCGGTTGGACACCGCGAACATGCCGCGTTCGGCGTACAACCGTTCGGCCGCCTTGAGAATCGCCTCCTGCGTACTGCTGGCCCGGTCGGCCCGTACGGTCCTGGCTGCGGTCACCCCTTCAGTGAACTGCACCACACCGATTAAGTCAAGCGATTGATTTAACTTTACCGGCGATGTCGCCCGCCCCTGGTGTGGTACATCTGCGGAATGCATCGAAACTGTTGTGCAGAACGTTGATCCGGTCGCGGTTCACCGACCAGTCCGGCGTCCGCATCCACTACCTCGAGCACGACCTTGAGGTGGCCGGAGCGGACACCGGTGGCCCGGTCGGGACGTCGGAGGCACCCGTCGTGTTCGTGCCCGGGATGACCGACACGGCGGAGGACTACGCCGAGGTGCTGCCGTTGTTCGGCCGCCGCGCGGTGGTACCGGATCTGCGGGGGCACGGCCGCAGCGAGGCCCCGCCGCCCGGCTCCAGCCTGATCGACCACGACCTGACGGCCCTGTGCGGCGACGTCGGCGCGGTGATCGACGCCGTCACCGCCGGGCCGGTCCACCTGGTGACGTTCTCGCGGGGCACCTCGGCGGCGATCGCCTGGGCGCTGCGGTATCCGGATCGGGTGCGGTCGCTGGCCATCGGGGATTACGCACCGGAGGAACGGGTGGTGCCCGACGATGCGGTGCGGCACCTGCTGAACGGCCGCTGGCGGGGCACCCCGGTGCGCGAGCGTCTCGATGTGCCCGCAGCGCGGCAGATGTTCCGGGCGGCCCGCAACCGCTCGTTCTGGGAGGCGCTCGCCCGGATGCGACTGCCGTTGCTCGTGGTGCGCAGCCACCACAGCGCGCTCATCGACGACCAACGGTGGGCCCGGTACCACCGGACGTTCCCGACCGCACGGCTCATCGAGTTCCCCGACTCCCCGCACGACATCTTCCGCCCGGACCGGGGCAGGTTCCCGCGGTTGGTGCGCGATCACGCCGACCGGGCCGATCGCGCGTATCACTCATTCGGCGTGGGACTTACGGGCGATGACCTTCCCGGCCACGGTGCCGCCGTCGATCGGTAGCACGGTGCCGGTGACATACCGGGACCGGTCACCGGCGAAATACAGCGCCGCCTCGGCGACGTCCTCGACGGTGCCCTCCCGCTTGAGCGGCCGGTCGTCGCGCATCTGCTGACGGATCCTGGCCTCGAAGCGTTCCAGCCGTTCGAGATCGGCCCCGGTCGCCGATTTACGCACGATCGCGGTGCGGATGTTCCCGGGTGCCAGCGCGTTCACCCGGATCTCGTGGTGTGCCAACTCGATCGCCGCGGACTTGGTGAACTGGATGACCGCGGCCTTGGACGCCCGGTAGGTCTGCACACCGCCACCGGCCTGGATGCCGCCGATCGAGGTCAGGTTGATGATCGATCCGCCACCGTGTTCGGCCATGTGCCGGGCGGCGTCGCGGGTTCCGGCCATCACGGCCCGCACGTTGATCCGCATGACCCGGTCGAAATCCGCCAGGTCGTCGTCGAGGAGACTGCGGTGCATGGTGCCGGAGATCCCGGCGTTGTTGACCATGACGTGCAATCCGCCGAACCGCTCGACCGCGGTGGACACCAGCCCGCTGACCTGGTCGAGGTCGGCCACATCGGCCTCGACGAACTCCGCGTCGGCACCGAGTTCGGCGGCCAGTTTCGCGCCGTTCCCGGTGTCCACGTCGCCGATCAACACCTTGGCGCCCTCGGCGACGAACCGGCGGGCCAGTCCGGCGCCGAGACCCGCTGCGCCGCCGGTGACCACGGCAACCTTGCCGGCCAATTCCCCTGCCCGTTCCGTCACCTCGTCGCCACCTCTCGGTCCCGTGTGTTCACCGTGGTCAGGAAGTCCAGCAGCAGTTCGTTGACCGCCGCGGGTTGTTCGATCTGCGGGCAGTGTCCGGCGTCGGCGATCACCGCCGACCGGGCGTCGGGGATCTGCGCCGCGATGTCGGCCGCCCACCCCGGCGGCAACAGTTTGTCGCCGGCGCCCTCCACGATGAGCGTCGGCACGCCGATCCGGTGATAGGCCCGCGCTGCCGACGGCGCTGCGGGCGGCTCCAGGCCGGGACGCCGAAACCGTGCTGCCGCCAACGTCTCCCACGCGCCGGGCAGAATGCTGGACTCGTACCGTCGCCGCACGTAGGCGTCGTCGGCCGGAAAGGCCGGGTCGAAGAACAGGGCGGTGACGATCCTGCGCATGGCGGGCTCGGTGGCGTCGTAGTCGTACAGCGCCGCCATGTGTTCGTTGCGCTGGATCTCGCCGCCGCCGCAGATCGCGACCAGGCTGCGCATCGGCAGCCGCGGCGCCGGCGAGGTGGCGTCGACCAGGAGGTTGATCGCGCCCATCGAGTTCCCGACGAAGTGCGCGGATTCGATTCCGAGCAGCGCGCAGAGCCGGGCGATGTGCCGGATCCGCATCCCGCGTCCGTCGACGAAGTCGATGACCTTGGCCGAATGGCCGAAGCCGAGCATGTCCGGTGCGATCACCCGGTAGTACCCGGCGAGCGCGTCGATGTTGCGCTCCCAGCCCAGTTCCGCGCTGGCGCCGAACTCGCCGCCGTGCAGCAGCACCAGGGGATCACCACTGCCCGCTTCCAGGTAGCTGGTGGCGAGCCCGTCCACGACGATGGTTCTGCGGTCGAATGTCACCTGAGCTCCTGCTATCGGGTCTCGTGGCAGCCGGCCCGGGCGCGGGCGAACGTGAGCACCTGACCGGCCAGCAGTTCGAGCTGATCGCGCACCGACTCATCGATCAGTTCACCGGCGGCGTCCCAGATCTGATCCGCAGAGTTGATGGCCACCCCCAGCGGTGTCGGCCAGGCCCGCAGGGCGTGGCCGATGACCCGCAGCTGACCGAGCGTGCTGACCGCCGCCTGCCAGCCGTACGCGCAGCTGATGCACCCCCACGGGGTGTTGTCCAGATAGACCCGCGGGTCCTCGCGCAGATCCTCGATGTAGTCCAGGGCGTTCTTCACCAGCCCCGAGATCGCCCCGTGGTAGCCGGGCGAACCGACGATCACCGCGTCGGCGCTGCGCAACGCGCCCACCAGCGCCAGTGCCTTCGGGGTGCGCTCCAGCGAGTGCGGCGCGTACATCGGCAGGTCGAGGTCGGGTCCGGCGAACAGCCGGCTGCGCCCACCCTGCCGCTCCACCGAGCCCAGGCAGTACCGCAGCGCCCGCTCGGTCGACGAATCGGATCGCAGCGTGCCACCCAGACCGACCACCAGCGGTCCGCTTCCCGCCGCGGCGCCGGCATCCGCCGATGAAGGTCCTGCTGTCATATCGTCCTCATTTGATCGCGATCGGGTTCACCGGGGACCCGACCGCGCCGATCACCCGCAACGGCGGGGCGATCAGCTGGAATTCGTACACGCCGTCCGCCGCGCAGTCGGCCGCCAGGTCGGTGAGATCCCAGTATTCACCGAGCATCAGACCCATGTCCCGCAGACACAGCATGTGCATGGGCAGGAACGTGCCCTCCACCCCGTTGGCCGGGTCGGGGTCCTCCACCATCAGGTTGTCGGCCGCCACCGCGGCGACCTCGTGCTCATGCAGCCAGATCGCACACCGCCAATGCAGTCCGGAGCCCGGTTCGGCGCCGTCGCCGGTGCTCAGGAACCTGGTCCACCATCCGGTGTGCACCACGACGATGTCACCGCTGCGGATCGTCACCCCCTGGGCGGCGGCGACCTCGTCCAGCTCCTCGGGCGTCACCGGCTGCCCGGGCTCGAGGAACACCTCGGCCCCGCGGTGGCGGACCACGTCCAGCAGCACTCCGCGCGACGTGATGCCCTTGTGGTCCACCTTGTCGATACCGCAGTGGAACGCGCCGAAACTGGTCACCGATCCGGCCGGGAACCCGTTGTAGAGCTGATCGTCGTAGTAGACGTGGGACAGGGCATCCCACTGCGTCGCGGCCTGCAGCGGCATGACGATCATGTCGTCGTTGAACCGGAAGGGGTTGTCGACGAAGAACTCCGACACCTGGTGGGCCACCGAGTTCCGCAGCCACTGCGGACCGTACTGCGCCAGGGTGTTGATGTCACCGCCGTCGACGGTCATCACGTGCACCGGGTTCTGCCGGAACTGGAAGGCGCCCTGTGGTCCGGCCGAGCCGAAGTCCCCGCCCAGCGCGAACACCTTGCCCTGTCTGACCAGACCGGCGGCCTCGGTGACCTTCTCGGCGGTGATGAAGTTCAAGGTGCCGAGCTCGTCGTCGGTTCCCCACCGTCCCCAGTTGCGCACCTGATCGGCGACGCGGCGAAACTCGGTCATGCTGGCCGTGGACATCGGCTTCACTCCTGCAGGCTGTTGGCGACACGGTCGGCGATGATGCCGCCGTCGACCCAGATGACTTGTCCGGTGATGTAACTGGCGGCGGCGCTGTTGAGGAACACCAGCACCGCAGCCTGTTCGGCCGGATCCGACATCCGGCCCAGCGGGTTGACGAAACCGTCGAGATAATCCTGGCCGTAGGCGCTGCGCAACTGGTCCAGGATCGGCGTATCGGTCACGCCGGGTCCGGTGCAGTTGATCCGGATCCCGTTCGCGCCGAGCGGTCCCGCACGTTGCATGGTGTAGAGGATCAGCGCCTCCTTGGCCAGCCGATAGCCGCCGTCGGCGAGCGCCTCGGGGTGCCGCCGGCACCAGTCGAGGCCTTCGGCGAAGGTGGTGGTGGCGAGCAGGCCGGCGGTGGTCCGCCGGTTCTCCAGGTAGCCCGACGCCGCCAGCGAGGAGACGCTGGCGATCGCCGACCCGGCCGGCATGGCCGGCAACAGCCCTTCGGTGAGCTGCCGGGTGCCGAGGAAGTTGATCGTGGCCACCCGCAGCGGATCCCCGATGCCCGACGACACCCCGGCCACGTTGAACAACGCATCCACCGGGCCGCCGACGGCGGCCACCGCCCGGTCGATGGAGTCCGGGTCGGCCAGATCGAGTTCACCGAACTCCAGCCGGGATCCGGCGTCTGCTGCCGGCGGGCACAGGTCCAGTCCGACCACCTGCGCCCCGAGGCCGCTCACCTGGCGCACGACATGGGCGCCGATGCCCGATCCGCAACCGGTCACCACCACCCGGCGACCGTCGTAACGGCACAGTTCGGCCAGTGTGCCCGCCGGCCGTCCGTCTGCGGTCAGCTCGCCTGCTCCTTGGCCTTCTTGGCGGCCTGCACGCGGCCCTCGTTGATCTCGGCCATGGCCTCGGGGATCTCGCTGGCGGTGAACTTGCCGCCACGGCCGGTCGGCAGCCCGCCGAAGGAATAGGTCTCGTCGAATTCGGGTGCCTCCGAGGGCTTCCGGCGGGCCTCGACTTTCTCCAGCACCGGTTCGAGTCGTTTGGCCTTCTCCACCTGCGCCTTCTCCTCCCGTTCGATGAACTCCGGCAGGATCTCGCGGCCCATGATCTCGATCGACTCCATGGTGCCCTCGTGGCTGCGCGGGTTGAGCAGCAGGATGATCTCGTCCACCCCGCTCTCCTCGTAGCCGCGCAGGAACTCCCGCACGGTCTCCGGGGAACCGATGGCGCCGCGGCCGGGGCCGTAGGCCAGCGTCGGATCCTCCTTGACCGCCTGCTCGTAGAGCTCCCAGACGCCGGTGCGGCCGGGGGTGTGCATGCCGGTCATGTAGTAGTGCATGATGCCGAACGAGAAGAAGCCGCCGCCGATGCCGAGCCGCTTGAGCGCCTCCTCATCGGTCTTGGCGACCATCATCGACAGGTCGCCGCCGATCGCGAGGATGTTGGGGTTGACGGCCGGGGTGACCGGTGAGCCCTTCTCCTCGAACTCCTTGTAATAGCCGTCGACGCGCTCCTTGAGCGGTCCGGGACCGGTGTAGGCGAAGCTCAACGCGCCGATCGCCTTCTGGGCGGCCATCTGGACCGAGGACGGCCGGGTGCAGGCCACCCAGACCGGCGGGTGCGGCTTCTGCAGCGGCTTGGGAATCACGTTGCGGGCGGGCATCTCGACATGCTCGCCCTTGAAACCGGAGAACGGTTCCTCGATCATGCACCGGATCGAGACCTCGAGGGCCTCCTCCCACATGGTGCGCTTGTCGGCGGGGTCGATGTTGAACCCGCCGAGCTCGGCGACCGAGGAACCCTCACCGGTGCCGAACTCCACCCGGCCGTTCGACAGGTGGTCCAGGGTGGCCACCCGTTCGGCGATCCGGGCCGGATGGTTGATCGGCGGCGGCAGGTGCATCACGCCGAAGCCCAGCCGGATGTTCTCGGTACGCTGGCTGGCCGCGGCCAGGAACATCTCCGGTGCGGTGGAGTGACAGTACTCCTCGAGGAAGTGGTGCTCGGTCAGCCAGACCGACGAGAAGCCGGCCTTGTCGGCGGCCTCCACCTCGTCCAGGCCGTCCTGGAACAGTTTGTGTTCGTCGTCCTCCGACCACGGCCGCGGCAGCGGGAATTCGTAGAACAGCGAGATCTTCATTCTCTACCTCCTGGAAGCTCGTTCAGCTGACGTTGGACTTGCTGGTTGACGGTCGGGTCGGGCTCGACGTGGTGGCGGGCGCCGCCCGTTCGGCGATGTGTCTGGCGGCCACATAGCCGAACGTCATCGCGGGGCCGATGGTGGCGCCGGCCCCGGCGTAGCTGCGGCCCATCACCGCAGCCGAGTTGTTGCCCACCGCGTACAGACCCGGCACCACGCTGTCGTCGACGCGCAGCACCCGCGCGTGCTCGTCGGTGCGCAGACCGCCCGAGGTGCCGAGGTCGCCCAGGATGATCTGGAACGCGTAGTACGGCGGCCTGCCCAGCGGGTGCAGGTTGGGGTTCGGCAACGTCGGGTCGCCGTAGTAGTTGTCGTAGGCGCTGTCGCCGCGGTTGAAGTCGTCGTCGTGGCCCTTGGCGGCCAGCATGTTGAACCGTTCCGCGGTGGCGCGCAACTGATCCGCGGGGACGTTGATCTTGGCGGCGAGCTCCTCCCAGCTGTGTCCTTCGTGAACCACGCCGGACTCCAACCACTCCCGGGGAACCTTGCGGCCGGTGGGCACCGGAGCGAACGGGATCTTGGGAATCGGCAGGTGTCCGGCCACCACGTACCGGCGGAACGACCGGATGTCGGTGATCAACCAGCACGGAATGTGTTGTGCGGTGCCGTTCTCGCCGTGGCTGTCGCGGTACGCCCGCTCCCCCTCGATCATCGCGTGGGCGAAGTCCATGTAGGGGGCGGCTTCGTTGATGAACCGCCTGCCCGCGCCGTTGACGATGAACTGGGACGGCATCATCCGCTCGTTGAGCATGAACTGCAGCCGTCCGTCCGGCCAGCAGATCGCCGGGAACCACCAGGCCTCGTCCAGCAGTTCGGTGGCGCCGCCGACCTTCTCCCCGGCCCGGATGCCGTCCCCGGTGGCGGCCGGGTTGCCGAAACTCCAGTCCTTCTCCAGCAGCGGCAGATGCTCGCGGCGCCGGTCCATGTCGTGGTCGAATCCGCCCGCGGCCAGGATCACCCCGTGGCGGGCCCGGATCCGCACCGCGCGGCCGTCCTTCTCCACGACGGCGCCGACGACCGCACCGTCGGCGTCGGTGATGAGCTCGGTCATCGGTGCGTTCAGCCACAGCGGGACGCCCTGTTGCCTCATCGCGAGCCGCAGCCGCGCCGCCAGCGACTGACCGATCGCGGCCATCCGGTCCCCGAACACCCGGGCCCGGAACATCCGCCAGATCAGTTTCACCAGCACCGCCTTGCCGCGCCAGTTCTGCCGAACCTGGTAGAACAACCGCAGATCCTTGGGTGCGAACCAGATTCCCCTGGGGGCCAGAGCCAGCGGTTGCAGCAGACGGGCCTCCTCGTCGCCGAGCCTGCGCAGATCGATCGCCGGCACGTTGATGGTGCTGCCCAGCGGCGAGCCGCCGGGAAGCTCCGGATAGTAGTCGGCGTAGCCGGGCTTCCAGACGAATTCGCACCACGGGCTGAGCTGTTCGAGGAACTCCATCATCTTCGGCGCCTCGTCCACGTAGGTGCGCAGCCGGGCGTCGCTGACCAGTCCGCCGGTGATCTGCCGCAGGTATTCGAAGACGTCGTCAGGGTCGGGCGAGTAGCCCTCCCGGCGCTGGGCGGGTGCGCCGGGCACCCAGATCCCACCACCGGACAACGCCGTCGATCCGCCGAACTGCGGCGACTTCTCGACCAGCAGGGTGTCCAGCCCGGCGGCGTCGGCGGTCAGCGCGGCGGTCATTCCGCCGCCGCCCGATCCGACGACGAGGACGTCCACCGTCTGGTCGTGGGTGTCGACAGTCATGAGGGGACCCCTGTCCGTTCGCGGGTGTCGTCCGGCACCGCCGTGCGGACGGCGAACCCGGCGATCAGTTCGGGCGCCGCCCGATAGAAGTGGTGGCCGGTGCGGTAGTCACCCTGGGTGGCCAGCGCCGAGAACGCCGCCACCCAGGTGCGGATCTCGTGCGCCGAGTTCCCGGCCTCGGCGGCGATCGACTCGTTGGTCCAACCGTCGAGTTCGGCGAGCCGGTTCTGGTCGAAGATGTCGAGCAGGCGCCGGTCCCAGTCCGGGTTGAGCGGTTGCAGCCCGCCCTCGCCGCGGGCGAACGACTCCGCGGCGGCGATCACCGCGGACTGCCGCGCCATACGTTGCTCGGGGGTCATCGGCCTGCCCTCGACGATGCGTTCGAGCGCGGCCGGCGGGGCGGTGGCCAGGGTGGGCACCGGGGGATCGTGCGACAGACCGCCGGATCCGATCACCAGCACCCGTTCGTCCAGCCCGGCGAGGAATTCGCCGACCGCCCGCCCCAGCGCGCGGGACCGGTGCAGCGGGCCCAGCGGAGTGGCCACCGAGTTGATGAAGATCGGGATCACCGGCCGGGCAGCGGCGTCGCCGAACAGGATCTGCAGCGGTTGCACTGTCCCGTGGTCCACTTCGATCCCGGCCGAGATCGCGACGTCGACGCCGGCGTCCAGCACCGCCTCGGCGCACCGGGAGGCGAGGTCGGCCGGAACGTCCAACGGTCCGGCGTGGCTGCCGTAGTCGCCGACCCCGCTCGCCGCGGTGCTGATACAGAACGGCGGCATCAACCGGTAGAAGAACCCGTTGTAGTGGTCCGGGGCGAAGATGACGACGAGCTCCGGGTCGTAGGCGGTGACGAAGTCCCGGGCCCGGCCCAGCGCCGCCGCGATGTCGTCAAGTACTTCGGGTGGCGGTCCCGGAAGGTTCAGCAGCGGACTGTGCGACATGCAGCACAGGGCTAGCGGCACCGTTACCTCCTCCCTGGGTCAGACACATCACCTCGGACAACGCGGCGCTCGTCTCCGGCGCCCGCTGGGCGATGCAGGCCGCGGCGATGCAGCGGTCCGGCCGCAGGAACAACACCGAGTCGGTGTGCACGTCGAACCAGCCCTTGAGCGCGCCGGTGCGGTCCCCGACCACCACCACGTCGGGATCGTCGTGGCCCGGCCAGTGCAGCTGGGTCATCGGACGAGCTTCGACGAAGGTGGCCCCCAACGATTTCCAGTGGCTGAACGCGTCCTCGCCGAGCACCGCACGCAGGTTGTTGCTCCAGCACAGCACCGCGAAGCCGGGCCCCAGCACGTCATCGAGCAGAACGTTCTCCGCATCCCGGGTGTCGACCCGCGGCTGGATGAACAACGTCCCGGTGGGCGACGACTTCGATCGGGGCCCACCGTGATACACCGCTCCCTGCAGGTACCGCGGCATGGGTTTGAACCGCATCTCCAGCACATAGCGCTTCAGCGTCGGCACCACCGATGCGGCGTGGATGAGACGATCACGCAGTGCGGCAACCCGCCGGTTCGTCGGCGAGATCACCCGGCCCACCATCGTCGACAGGTCGATCATCGCCCGGGCGTGTTCACGCCGTTCGAGGTCGTAGGTGTCCAGCAGGGCGTCGTGGGCGTGACCGTTGACCACCGCCGCCAGCTTCCAGCCCAGATTCGCCGCGTCGCGGATGCCGCTGTTGTACCCCTGTCCCTGCCAGACGGGCATGAGATGGGCTGCGTCGCCGGCCAGCAGCAGCCGGCCCTTGCGGAACGACCCGGCGATACGGGAGTGGTGGGTGTACACCCGGTACCGGATCATGTCGACCCGCTCCGGATACGGGATGCGCCGGCCGAGCATCCTGCGCACGAACGCCGGATCGTCGACCTCGGCGTCGGTCTCGTGCGGGTGGATCATGAACTCGAACCGGCGGATGCCGTGCGCGATCGAGATCGACACGTACGGACGGGCGGGGTCGGCGCCGACCTCGCTGTTCGGATGTCCCAGCGGGTCGTTGGCGACGTCGACGACCAACCAGCGGGTCGACGAGGTGGTGCCGTCGAAACTCACCCCCATCAACCTGCGGGTGGTGCTGCGCCCACCGTCGCACCCCACCACATAGGAGGCCCGGACCGGGGGATGCCCGTCGGCGAATTCGACGGTGACCCCGTCCTCCCCGGCGTCGGATGCCTCGACGCAGTTCTGCATCCGGTGACCGAACCGCACCTCGACGTGGTCGAATCGGTCCAGCCCGGCGTACAACTCGGCGTCGACCATCGGCTGCACGAACCCGTTGCGTTTGGGCCACCCGAATCGGGCGTCGGGCGGAGCCATCTCGGCGAGCAGCCGCCGTTTGGCGTCGAAGAACCGCAGGATCTGATTCGGCACGGTGTGCGGCAGGATGCGGTCGACGAGACCGATGCTCTGGAAGGTCCGCAACGCCTCGTCGTCGAGACCGACACCGCGGGGATAGTCGATGAGGGTGTCGCGCTCCTCCACCACCAGAGTGCGGACGCCTTGCAGGCCGAGGATGTTCGCCAGCGTCAGACCGGACGGTCCGGCACCGACGATGACGACGTCCACCCGTTCGGTCATGACCGGCCCAGCAGGAAGTCGATGTGCAACCGGTTGAAGGTCGCCGGATCCTCGTATTGCGGCCAGTGCCCGCAGCCGGGCATCACCTCGAACCGCGCACCCGGGATCATCGAGGCGATCCGCTTGCCCTCGTCGACGTCGGCGGTCGGGTCGTCACTGGTCCACACCACCAGGGTGGGAGCGGTGATCGCACCGTACTCCTCGGGGCCCAGGAGATTACGGGCCCTGATCTCCGGATCCTGCAGGGCCATGATGTCGCGCATCGCGTCGACGAACCCCGGCTGGCGGTAGATCTTCTGCCGGCTGGCGACGATGTCGTCGTAGCCTTTGGACTTGTCGGCCATCAGCCATGTGATCCGCGCCTGCACGGTGTCCCAGCTCGGGTTCTCCGCGGCGGCCATCGACAGTGTGATGATCCGCTTCATGACCTCGGGATCGGCCTGGGATCCGCCGGCGGTGTTGAGCACCAGCCGGTCCAGGCGGTCGGGACGGTCGATGGCGAAGCGTGAGGCGACCCAGCCGCCCAGCGACTCCCCGCTGATGTGCGCGCGGTCGGCGCCGATGGCGTCCAGCACGGCGGCCAGGTGCTCGACGTAGTGCCGGACCTCCAGTGGGTGGCCGGGCTTGTCGGTGTACCCGTGTCCCAGCATGTCGATCGACCAGGTGGAGAAGTGTTCGGCGTGCGCCTCCAGGTTCCGCACATACGCCTCGGCGTGACCGCCGGAGCCGTGCAGGAAGATCAGCACCGGCTTGTCGGCCTCACCGGCGTGCAGGTACCGGGTCCGCACCCCACCCGCGTCGAGATAGCCCTGGGTGAAGGCGACCCCCTGCAGATCGCTCCACACACTCTCGTGGTCGGTACTGGCCCCTGCCAAGGGCTCCCGTGTCATCCGTCCAGATCTCCTCTGTGTGAGCGGCCACCTGCGGCGGAAATGATGTTCTCATATTTTGCGAGTGATATGTGCTAAATTCGCACACATATGTGCACTATCCTTAGAGGATCACTCTCACGATGACGTCTGTCAAGGGCCGCGGCGCCCCCGCCGAGCGGCCGGCCGCGGTGTCGCAGACGCTGGCCCGCGGGCTGAGTGCGCTGCAGGCCGTGGCCGGCGCGCCCGACGGTCTGACGGTGCAGCAGGTGGCCGACGAGGTCGGGGTGCACCGCACCATCGCGTACCGGTTGCTCGGCACGCTCAGTCAGTTCCGGTACGTGATCAGGGGGGACGATGGCCGGTACCGGCCCGCGGCCGCGCTGGCACTGCTGGGCGCCGCGTTCGACAACAATCTGCGGCAGTACAGCGTGCCGGTGCTGCGGGCGTTGGCCGACGAAGTCGGCACCACGGTGTCGCTTTTGGTGGCAGAGGGTGATCAGCAGGTCGCCATCGCGGTGATCGTGCCGACCCAGGTCTTCTACCAGCTGTCCTTCCACGAGGGCAGCCGGTATCCGATCGACCGCGGCGCGGCCGGGATCGCGTTGCTGGCCAGCATGCCGCCGCGACCCGGCGAACGGGACCTGGTGCGTCAGACCCGTGAACAGGGTTGGGTGATCACCCACGGCGAGATCGAGCCGGACACGTACGGTTTGGCGGTGCCCGTGCGCCGGCGGCCGCACGCGCCGGCGACCTGCATCAATCTCATCTCGCACCGCGAGGACGTGGTGCGACGCGGTAAGGACGCCGTGGTCCGGGCCGCACAGGAACTATCCGCGATCCTCAACTGAGGGTCGACCAGCCGAAAGGATGCTCTGGTGACCGAGTGGGACCGGGAGACCGATGTCATCGTGCTGGGCACCGGCGGCGCCGGGCTGACCGCCGCACTGACCGCGGTGGTCGACGGCGCGGCAGTGGAGGTGTTCGAGAAGGCCCCGACCGTCGGTGGCACCACCGCGGTGTCCGGCGGGATCGCCTGGATCCCGGCACACGACCGCGCCTCCGACGAGCTGACGGTCGAGGATGCGATGGCGTATCTGCGGGCGCAGTCACTGGGATACATGGACGACGACCTGGTGGAGACCTTCGTCCGCACCGGACCCCAGATGCTCGACTTCGTCGAGCGGCACAGCGAGCTGAGATTCGAGGTGGCCGAAGGGTTTCCCGACTACAAGCCCGAACTGCCCGGCGGCCGCCCCGGGGGCGGGCGTTCGCTGCACGCCGCGCCCTACGACCTGGGCCGGCTGGGCGGCTGGCGGGAGAAGATCACGTCGTTCCCACCCGATTTCAGCAATGTCGGTATCGACGCCGAGACACGGGCCCGCATCCACGCCGCGGTCGAGGACACCGACGGGGACTACTGCGTCGCCGGCACCGCGCTGATCGCCGGACTGTTGGACGCCCTGCTGCGGGCCGGTGTGGCACCACACACCAACGCCCGGGCGCTGGAGTTGATCGGCGACGCCGGACGGATTCGCGGCGTGCGGATCAGCCGGGGCGACAGCGGGGTCGACCAGGAGATGCTGGTCGGCGCCCGCCGCGGCGTGGTGCTCGCCACCGGCGGCTTCGAATGGGACAGCCGGCTGGTGGAGGCGTATCTGCGCGGCCCGATGCGCGGCGCGGTGTCGCCACCGAACAACACCGGGGACGGTCTGCGCATGGCGATGGCGCACGGCGCGGATCTGGCCAACATGGGTGAGGCCTGGTGGGTGCCGATCGTGCAGATCCCGGGCGACACCTTCGGCGGGCAGCCGCGCAGCCGCTCGGTGCGGCTGGAGCGCACCCGCCCGCGCAGCATCATCGTCAACCGCTTCGGGCGGCGGTTCGTCAACGAGGCCGGTGAGTACAACTCGATGGCCGGCGCGTTCCAGTACCTCGATCCCCGCGACGGCTACGTGAACGACCCGGCGTGGATCGTGTTCGACGCCGGACACCTCGAACGCTACGGATTCCTCGGGGTCGCCCCCGGCGAACCGGTGCCGGACTGGTTCAACGCCTCCGACGATCTGGCCGAACTGGCCACCAGGACCGGGATCGACCCGGACGGTCTGCAGCGCACCGTGGACGCCTGGAACAAGAACGTCGCCGATGGTGTGGACCCAGATTTCGGCCGTGGCTCCAGCGCCTACGACGGCTACTGGGGCGACACCGGCGCCCCCACCCCGGCCGCCCGGACCCTGGGCCCGCTCGACGCCGCGCCGTACTTCGCGGTGCCGGTGCGCATCGGCGCGATGGGCACCAAGGGCGGTCCGCGCACCGACCGGGACGGCCGGGTGCTCCATGTCAGCGGCGCACCGATCGTCGGGCTCTACGCCGCCGGCAACGCGATGGCCGGCGTCACCGGTAAGGCCTATGGTGGCGCCGGTGGAACCCTGGGCCCGGCCCTGGTTTTCGGCTTCCGGGCCGGTCACCACGCCGCCACCGGCGGATCGGTCGACTGATCCGCGGCGGGTGTACGCGACGCCGCCGGCCGGCGGGCGAAGTCCGGCGTGCGTTCCGAGAACGGCCCTCCGGTGAGGACGAACCCGGCGAGCTTGCGCGGCAGCGCACTTCGGCCGATCCGCGACATCAGCCGCCCCGGGCGCGGCGCAGCGTCGGCGGCCGGGGCCGCCAGGAGCTCCCGGAGCCGCCGGTGCATGAGCTGCTGCACCGTCTGGGTGAGGACGGTGGGGAGCGCTCGCCGAACCTGTACCCGGGCCAGGTGCCGGGTGGACAACGTGCCCTCGCGCAGGGGGCCCGCGATGATCCGGGCAGCCGCCACGGCGTCGGCGATCGCGAGGTTCACCCCGATCCCGCCGGCCGGCGACATCGCGTGCGCCGCGTCGCCGATGAACAGGATGCCGTCGCTGAACCATCGGCGCAGCCGATTCAGTCGCACATCAAGCAGTTTGACGTCGTCAAGGGATTCGAGCTCGGCGACCCGGCCGGCCAGGGCGGGAACCAGTTCCGCCACGTCGCGACGCAGCGCCTCGATGCCTCGTGCCCGCAGTTCGGCATCGCGGCCTTTGGGGATCAGATAGCCGATCTGGTAGTAGTCACCCCGGTCGACCATCGCACACCGGTGCCCGATGTGGGAGACCCCGGAGAGTTCGGCGGGGTCGTCGGGACAGCGGGGCAACCGGAACCACCACACGTCCATCGGGACATCGAAGGTGCGCAGCCGCAGATCCAGCGCGCTGCGCAACGCCGACCAGCGTCCGTCACAGGCAACCGTCAAGGCGGCGGGCATCTCCCGGATCGCACCGTCGGGCCCGCGGTACCGGACCCCGGTGACGGCCCCTCGGTCCCGGATCGGGCCGACCACCTCGGTACCGCGCAACAGCCGGAAGGACGGCTCGCGTGCGGCCGCGTCCGCCAGCGTCTCCAGAAAGTCCCATTGCGGCACCACCCCGACGAACGGCCGGCCGGTGCGCACGCCGTCGACGGTGTCGAGCGGGTGCAGGAACGGTTCCAACTGCTCGGACAACCCGAGATCCGACATCAGCCTGCGGGTGCTTCGGTGCACGGTGTCGCCGCGGAAGTCGCGCAGGAAATCGGCATGCTTCTCCATCACGGTCACCGCGATCCCGGCGCGCGCGAGTAACAACCCGAGCACCATCCCGGCCGGTCCGCCCCCGGCGATGACGCATGTCGCCTGCGGGGCGTCGAGGTGGTCTGTCGTTTCGTTCACGGTGCTGTGCAGTTCCTTTCGGTCCATGCGCGGGCTCAGTTCGGCTCGGCCGGCCGGTGGGCCCGGTCGGTGGGTGACGACGGTTCTGTCGGGTCGCCCGGTGTGATCTCGGCGTGCGGGACGGATCCCCGGGTGCGGCTGATTCGACCGGCGCCGCCCAGCACCCGGATACCCGCAGCGGACGGGGCCGTGGCCGCCGACATCGACGCCGGCTGCTGATGTTCGTGGCGGTGGCCGTGAAGACCGTCCTTCTGTCCGCGTCGCCGCCGGATCGGCGCCGATTCGCGTGCGGCCGCCGCCGCTGCTGCGCTTCCGGCCGGCTCCACAATCGAGGCCGCCCTCCTCGCTCCCGCGCTTCGGCGTGCGACGCCGGGAGCGGGCTGCGCGGCGATCAGATACGGAGGTCCGGATGTGCCGACCGGCGGTGCGGAATGCGGAGCGGGCGGCACGGAATGACCGGCGGGAGGCGGGGAACCCGCACCGCCCGGAGCCGTCCCGGTGGTCGGCGCCGCCGACCCGGTCGGCGCAGGTGGCGCGCTCGAGCCGGAGGGCAGCGACGGTCCCCCGGCCGGTACCGGGGCGGCCGACGCGCCGCCGTCGGCTGCGGGAACCGCGGTCAGGCCGGCCAGCCCCGCCAAACCGCTCAGGCCCGCCCACACGCCGGCGAGACCGCCCAACGCGGCGACGGCCACCGGGAGCAACGCGGGCATCAGCGGCACCAGCTGGGCCAGCATCCCCGAGACCGCGACGGTCGTGTGGACGACACCGGTGAACAGGAGGTAGACGAGGACGGGAAACAGGTAGGCGGGGTTGGAGAGGCCCATCAGCAGAAAGCTCATGATGGTGGCCATCGGCGGGCCGTCGCCGGTGGCGCCCGGCAGCAGCGGTGCGAGCAGGGTGCCCAGGAGCCCGTCGGGCAGCGCGTCGGCGAAACCCGGCGGGAACAGCGGCGCGAACAGCCGATCGATCAATTCGTTGATCTCGTCGAGCAGGGTCCGCGACTCCGCGGCCCTGAGTTCGGCGGTGACGTGCGCCCCGGTGATCGCCGCGGTCGCGGATTCACCCGTTCCCGCACCCAGGATCGGCGGCGGGGCGACGGTGCGCGGTGTCGCGCTCACCGCCGCAGAGGCGACGGCCTCGTAGGTCGCCATGGTGGTGGCGGCCTGGATCCACATCCGGGCGTAGTCGGCCTCGTTCACCGCGATCGGAATCGTGTTGACGCCGAAGAAGTTGGTGGCGACCAGGGCCGCGTGGGTGGTCCGGTTCGCGGTCAGTTCGGCCATGGTCGGCATGGCCGCCAGGGCCGAGGCGTGGGCCGCGGCGGCGGCCTCGAGCTGGGCACCGGCCGCGGCGGCGGCCGCCGCGGTGTCGGTGAGCCAGATCAGATAGGGCCCGTGCGCCGCGGCATACGCGTCTGCGCCGACGCCCTCCCACGCCGTGGCGCAGGTCTGGCTCACCACGGCGGCCAACTCGACGGCCGCGGCCCGATACTCGTCGCTCAACATGCGCCAGGCATCGGCCGCAGCGGACAGCGCACCCGGGCCGGGGCCGGTGCGCAGCAGCGTCGAATGAACCTCGGGCGGCAGCGCCATCCATATCGGAGCGGGCCCTATCGGAGCGGGCATCGGCCGGCCTCCCTCGCCAGTCGTGGATCGGTGCGGCGGCCACGTTAATGGAAATGATTTTCACTTTCAATAGCGATGGCGAGGTCGATGACCCACGACGACGAGAGGTGGAGACGAACTCAGGGCACCGCGGGGCCTCGATTCATCCGCGAAGCGACGCCCCTCGGTTCTCGGCACCGGCAGCCACCCGCGGACGGCCGATCCGAGCCCCGGTGGCGCCGGCGGGCCGCCCACCTGCGGGCGGTCGACCGATCAGACGCGCGGTCAGTCCGGCCGCGTGAACAGCTGTGCGGCAGCGGAATACGGATCCCGGCGGCCGTCGGCCACCTGTTCGGCCAGGCGATCCAGGTCGGGGTGGTTGCGCAGCTGCGTCTGGGCCAGCGAGAGGATCTGGGTGCGGGCACGAGCGCGGCGCCGGTCGGCGGTGTCGGTGTCGGCACGCGGGTGACCGTCGATGGCGGCGATCAGCTCGGGCAGCCCTTCCCCTTGCACCGCAACGAGTTTGAGCACCGGCAGGTGGGTCTCCATCCGCAGGTCCCGCGCGGTCTGATCGGCCCCGTCCCGGTCGGCCTTGTTCACCACCACCAGATCGGCGACCTCGAGCAGGCCGGCCTTGGCCGCCTGCACCGCGTCACCCGCGCCGGGGTTGACAATCACCACGGTCGGATCGGCGATCGCGGCGATCTCGATCTCGGACTGACCCACCCCGACGCTCTCCAGCACGACCAGGTCGAAATCCAGTGCCGCCAGCAGTCTGATGGCGGCAGGCACCGCCGCGGCCAGGCCGCCGAGATGTCCGCGGGTGGCGACCGACCGGATCAACACGTCCGGATCGTTGATGTGGGCGGCCATCCGGATCCGGTCGCCGAGCAACGCCCCGCCGCTGTAGGGCGAGGACGGATCGACGGCCAGCACCGCGACCCGCCGGCCCCGCTCCCGGTAGGCCCCCACCAGGGCCCCCACCGTCGTCGACTTGCCCGCCCCGGGCGGTCCGGTGATCCCGATGACCCGGGGTGGCGCCGTCTCACCCAGCGCGGCGAGCACCTCGTCCCGACGCGGCCCCTCCACCAGGCTCAGCAACCGTCCGGCGGCGCGGATCGACCCGCTGCGCGCCGCCGTGACGAGCTCGTGGATGTTCATCACTGCGCAGCTTACGGAGCGGGCACCTCGATCACCGTCGCCGAGCCCATTCCGCCGCCCGCACACATCGCGGCCACACCGACACCTCCCCCGCGCCTGCGCAATTCGTGTACCAGGGTCACCAGCATGCGCGCACCGGTCGCCGCCACCGGGTGGCCGAGCGAGCAACCGCTGCCGTTGGGATTGACCCGGTCCGGATCCAGGTCGAGCAGTTTGACGGTCGCCACGCACATCGACGCGAACGCCTCGTTGATCTCGAACAGGTCCACATCGGCCAGTGACATCCGGGCCTTCGCCAGCGCTTTCGGTATGGCCTCGACCGGGGCCAGCCCGGTGGCCGCCGGATCGACCCCGACCGACGTCCACGACTTGATGACGGCCAGCACCGGCAGGCCGAGCCGATCGCTGGCGATCGTCAGGACCGCCGCACCGTCGTTGGCGCCGCACGCGTTTCCCGCGGTGATCGAGAACCCCTCGATCTCGGGGTGCAGCGGCTTGAGTGCGGCCAGTTTCTCCAGGGTGGTGTCGCGGCGCGGATGCTCGTCGGTGTCGAACAGGCCGTGTGGGGTATCGATCGGCACGATCTCGTTCTTGAACCGGCCCTCGTCGATGGCCGCGATCGCCTTGCGGTGCGATCCCAGCGCCCATTCGTCCATCTCCTGCCGGCTCACCCCGGCCTGCACCGCGGCGTTCCAGCCGACGGTGATCGACATGTCCATGTTCGGGGCGTCGGCGCGGTCCGGATGGGTGGGCGGAAACCACGGCACCCAGTCGCCCTCGTGGCCCCCGCCGCTCGGGCCTCCACCCTGTCGGCGGACGAACCGGGGCGAGGTGGACGCCGAGTTCACCCCGCCGGCGATGACGAGGTGATCCATTCCGGCGCGCACCCCGGCCGCGGCGGTCTGCACCGCCCCCTGCCCGGCCGCGCAGTGCCGGTTGATCGCCAGCCCCGGCACCGCGGTCAGCCCGGCCGTGATCGCCGCGTGCCGGGCGATGACACCGCCGCCGTAGAGCCCCTCGCCGAGGATGACGTCGTCGATCGGGCCCGGCACGTCGCCGAGGTCCGCCACCGCCGCTCCCACCACATGCTCGGCGAGTCGGTAGCCGTCGGTGTCCCGCAGGGTGCCCTTCCCGGCGGTGCCGATCGGGGTGCGCAACGCGGAGACGATGACCGCTTCAGGCATGGATGTACTCCCTCTCCGAACCGAGTGAGAATGATATTCTCTCGCGTCGAGAGTATCGGTTGCACGAAGGGGAAACCACATGCAGATCGCCGGAAGCGCGGCCCTCGTCGTCGGTGGCGCCGGGGGGCTCGGTGAAGCCACGGTGCGCCGCCTGCACGCCGCCGGTGCGAAAGTGGTCGTGGCCGACCTCGCCGACGAACGGGGCGGCGAGCTCGAGAAGGAGCTGGGTGTGCGGTACGTCCGCACCGACGCCACCTCCGAGCAGGACGTGCTGGCGGCCATCGCCGAAGCCGAATCCCTGGGCCCGCTTCGCATCTCGGTGGACACCCACGGCGGTCCGGCCGGCGGCGGGCGGCTGGTCGGCAAGGACGGCTCCCCGCTCGGCCTGGAGGCGTTCGAGACGACGATCAAGTACTACCTGACCGCGGTGTTCAACATCATGCGGCTGACCGCCGCGGCGATCGGCCGCACCGAACCGCTCGAGGAGGGCGGCCGCGGCGTCATCGTCAACACCGCCTCGATCGCGGGGTATGAGGGTCAGATCGGGCAGCTCCCCTACGCCGCCGCCAAGGGCGGGGTGATCGGGATGACGCTCAACGCCGCTCGCGACCTGTCCCCGCTGGGCATCCGCGTCGTCACCATCGCGCCGGGCACCATCAACACCCCGGCCTACGGTCAGCACGCCGATCAACTCGAGGCGTACTGGGGTCCGCAGGTGCCGTTCCCCAAGCGGATGGGCCGGTCCACCGAATACGCCCAGCTCGCCCAGAGCATCATCGAGAACGACTACCTCAACGGCGAGATCATCCGCCTCGACGGGGCGCTGCGCTTCCCGCCCAAGTGAGCATTCCGAGGGATTTCGGCGTGCGTACGGTCGCTCACCGACCGTACGCACGCCGAAATCGCAGTCAGTTCCTGCGGGCGTTGAGGCCGGCGACGATGTTGCGGAAGTCCTCGGTCTCGAAGGACTGGGCTTCGGCGGTGTTGCCGTAGTCCAGGGTGGCCATCACGGCCCTCTCCATGTGGATGTTCAGCAGCCGCTTGGTCGCCTCGAGCGCCTGCCGGGGCATCCTGCTCATCTTCCGGGCCGCCGCGACCGCATCGGCGACCGGATCCTCCGACAGATGATTGGCCAGCCCCAACTCCACCGCGCGCTGCGCCGGGATCCGGGCCCCGGTCAGCGCGTACTCCTTGGCCAACAGCAGGCTGATGTGCAGCGGCCAGGTGATCGGTCCGCCGTCGGCGGCCACCAGCCCGACCTGGACATGCGGGTCGGCCAGATAGGCGTCCGGGGCGATGTAGACGATGTCGCTCAATGCCACCAGGCTGCAACCCAATCCGACGGCCGGCCCGTTCACCGCGGCCACCACCGGAACCCGGCACCGGGTCATGCCGAGCACGATCTCCCGGCCGTGCTGCAACGTCTTGGCCCGCAATCGCGGATCCTCACCGAGTTCGGCGAGGTAGGCGTAATCCCCGCCGGCGGAGAAGGCCCGGCCGGCGCCGGTGAGGACCGCCGCGCGGGCGTCATAGTCCTCGCTGAGCCGGTCCCACAGCTTCGCCAGACCCTCGTGCAGCGGGTCGTTGACGGCGTTGAGCGCATCGGGCCGGTTCAGCGTGATGATCCGGATATCACCGTCGGCTCGGACGTCGATTTCCGGTGGCATGTCATACATTCGGTGTCCTCCGCTCTTCGCGCAAGCGCTCATCGCACTGTCAGCCCCAGGATTCGGCCGGCGATGATGTTCTTCTGGATCTGCGAGGTGCCGCCCATCACGCTCTGCGCCCGGCTGTAGAGATAGGCGGCCAGCATTTCGGGGTCCCGGGTCCCGCTGACGGCCAGCGCCGCATGCCCCACCGACTGCTCGGTCCAGGTCATCAGCAACTTGTCCAGCGATCCCTGCGGACCGTGCTGGATGCCGTCGAGTTGTTCGGAGAGCCGGCGGCGCACATGCAGGCGCAGCATCTCGGCCTCCACCGCCGCCCACACCAGTTCCTCCGGTGGACGGCCCTCGACCCGGTCCGCCATCTGCCGCACCAGCTTTCCGTACCGCGCCGAGTAGCCCAGGGTGGACGGTTCGCGTTCGTGGCTCACCACGGTCATGGCCAGCTTCCAGCCCTCGCCGGGTTCACCGACCATCTGGTCCGCCGGCGCGACCGCACCGTCGAACGTCACCTGTCCGAATTCGGTGGTGACACCGTTGATCATCTTCAGCGGCCGCTGCTGGACCCCGGGTTGGTGCATGTCGACGATGAACGCCGAGATGCCCTTGTGCTTGGGGACGTTCTTGTCGGTGCGGGCCAGCACCAGACACCAGTCGGCCACGTCGGAGTAACTGGTCCAGATCTTGTGGCCGTTGATGACCCAGTGGTCACCCTCGCGGGTCGCGGTGGTGGTCAGCGACGCCAGGTCGGAACCCGCTCCGGGCTCGGAGAAGCCCTGGCACCAGCGCTCGGTGCCGTTGATCATCCCCGGCAGGAAGCGCTGTTGCAGTTCCTCGCTGCCGTGGTGACCGAGGCCGACGACCAGATAGCCCAGGCTGGGCCGCGGCGGTGCACCCGCCCGGGCCAGCTCCTCGTCGACGATGACGTCGTACACCGGCGGCAGGTCCTGCCCGCCGTACTCCTTCGGCCATGAGGTGCCGAAGAAGCCGGCCTGATACAGCGCCTGATGCCACTCGCCCTGTTTGGCCCAGTAGTCGTCCCCGGACGCGGTGAAGGCGGCGGCGTTGTCGGCCAACCAGTTCCGCAACCGTTGGCGGAACGCCGCTTCGTCGGGTGAATCACGAAAATCCAAGGTCGATGTCCTCCAGCTTGACGGGCCACAGATCGGTGGATGTCAGCACGCGGCGCAGGAACACATGCGCCAGGCACTCCCAGGTGTTGCCGATTCCGCCGTGCACCTGGATCGCCGTCTCGCAGACGGTGCGGGCGGCGCGGGCGCAGTAGATCTTGGCGTAGCGCCCGGCCCGCACCGCCTCGTCGGCGGGTAGTTCGTCGACCGCCCACGCGGCGTGGCGCAGCACGCTGATCGACCCCTCGATCAGCGCCAGCCCCTCGGCCAACATGTGCGCGACCGCCTGATAGGAGCCGATCGGCGCGCCGTACTGTTCCCGCACCTTGGCGTAGTCCACCGCCAGCGCGTGCGCGCCGCGCGCGGCGCCCAGAATGTCGGCCGAGGTCACCGCCAGGGCGAGTGCGTACCACCGCTGCCGGTCCTCGGCGGCGGCCTCGGCCAGTTCCGCCGGGGCCTCGATCACACCGGCCTTGCTGCCGGTGAGATCCACGTCGACACCGATCGATTCGGGTCCGGCCACCGGGGCGGCCGGTTCCCGGCCCACGATGCGGCGGACCTCGTCGTTGAGCACCGGGCCGATGAACGGGACGTCGACCAGCCCACGGGCGAACTCCTCGGCGACGATCGCGACCTCCACCCCGGAGGCGCCGTCGGACCGCAGCACCCGCCATCCGGTCGACTCGACGGTTTTCTCCAGCCGGGCGATCCGGCCCTCGTCGTCCAGTTCGTGGACCGAACCCGGCCCCAGTTCATCGGCCAGTCTGGCCGCGGCTTCCCGCAGCTGTTGCTGCTCAGCCGTCAGACGGACATCCATGCCGCTCCTTCAGCACTCGGCGCAATACCTTCCCGGACGGCAGCCGGGGTATCTCGGGGACGAACACCACCCGGCTCGGCCGCTTGTACGACGCCAGCCGCTCGCCGACCAGGGCGAGCAGTTCGTCGGCGGACACCTCGCCGCGCCGGGTGACCGCGGCGACCAACGCCTCGCCGTCGGGTGACGGCACCCCGAACACCGCGCAGTCGTCGACCGCGGGGTGTTCGTGCAGCACCGCCTCGACCTCGGCCGGGGCCACCTGGAAACCCCGCACCTTGACCATGTCCTTGGCCCGGTCGGTGAGCCGCAGCCAGCCGTCGGTGTCGAGGTAGCCGACGTCGCCGGTGCGGTACCAGCCTTCGACGAAGGCGCCGGGTTGATCGGGCAGGTAGCCGGCCATCACCGATGCCGACCGGGCCTGCACCTCGCCTTCCTCGCCGGGACCGACCGGGGCGCCGGTGTCCAGCGACACGATCCGCACCTGCACCCCGGGGACGGGCCGACCCACGGTGTCGAGGCGGCCGCCCTGCAACGGATTGCAGGCGATCACCGGCAGTTCGGTGGTGCCGTAGGCGGCGATCCAGCCCACCCCGGTGCGGGCGGTGACCGCATCGGCGACGCTCTGGGTCACCGGCGTCGCGCACCACATGATGTAGCGCAGCGACGACAGGTCGTAGGACTCCAGACCCGGGTGGCCGGCCAGCGCCAGCGCGATCGGGGCGACGGCCATCTCGATGGTGATCCGGTCCGCCTGGATGTGATGCAGCATCCGGTCGATGTCGAACCGGCGGTGCAACCGGATCCAGGTCCCGGTGTCGAGGGCCATCACGATGTTGAGCAGGCCGAGGATGTGCGACGGCGGCGTCATGATCTGCATGCGGTCCGCCGCGGTGAGGCCCAGCGCGTCCCGCCAGTGCCGCACCGCGGTGCGCAACGCCCCGTGGGTGTGACGCACCGCCTTCGGCATGCCCGTGGTGCCCGAACTGAACACGAACAGCGCGTCGGCGTCCTCCGGCGGCACCGGCCGGCCCGCTCCGTCCGGGTCTGCCGTCACCGGTTCGTCGAGGTGCAGCATCGGCATCAGGTCGGCGAGCACCGGATGGTCGCCGACGGCGTGCGACGGCGTGGTCAGAGCCAGCGCATGGTCGACCTCGGCGCGTTTCCATGCCGGGCTGAGCAGCACCGCCGCAGCGCCCAGCGACCAGATCGCCCGCAGCGCGACGACGAACTCCGGCCGGTTGGACGACATGATGGCCACCCGCGACCCCGGGCACACCCCGCGCGCCGCCAGCGCGGCGGCCGTTCCGCCGGTCAACGCGTCCAGCTCGGCGGCGCTGTAGGCGCGGTCCTCGAAGGTGAGCGCGACCCGGTCAGCCATCGACGTCCTCACCGAACACCGTCGCCTGATCCTCCCGGTCGCCCTTCTGCACCCGCGGTTTGAGAACACACTATCATTTCAGGAGAATAGTATTCTCCTAGCAACAGAACCGACATTTTGGAGGGGCCCGCATGACGGCAGAACCGTTGCCGCCGCCCGCCGACGACGCCGGCGGTGAGGTGACGATCGTTTGCAACGGCCAGACGGCCTCGGTACCCCGGATGTCCGACGAAACCCTGCTGGAGAGTGCCCGGCGGGCCGGGCTGGCACCGCCGTTCTCCTGCGAAGCCGGAAACTGCGGCACCTGCATGGCCAGACTCACCGCGGGCAGCGCCACCATGCGCGTCAACGACGCCCTCGAAGAGGACGAGGTTGCCGAGGGATACGTGCTCACCTGTCAAGCGATTCCCGATACACCGTCGGTGACGGTCTGTTACGACGACTGACGGGTCGCCCGCCGGTCCAGGGCGGGCGGTGGTAGATAGTCCGGTTCGTACCCGGTCACCCGGATCGGACTGCGCACCAACCGGAATTCGCCGGCGGTGACGACCGCCTCCGGGGTGTCGGCCAACGCCTCGGGCAGCGTGCGCACCGCGGCGGCCGGGATACCGAGTGGCCGCAGCCGTTTCTCCCACCCCAGGGCGGTGTCGGCCGCCAGCGCTCCGGTGACGACGTCGAGCACCTCGCTGCGGCGGGCGGCCCGCTCGGCCATGGTGGGGAATCCGTCGATACCGGCCTCGGCCGCGAACGTACGCCAGAACCCGTCATGGGTGATGAACAGTGCCAGATAACCGTCGGCAGTGGGAAACAGCTGTGCGGGAACGTAATACGAATGCGCCCCGTAGGGCAGCCGACGCGGCTCGATCCCGTCGTTGAGCCATGCCGAAGCGCGGTAGTTCAACTGGGAGAGCATCACGTCGCGCAGCGACACATCGACCTGACCGCCGCGGCCGGACACGATCATGGCCAACAGGCCCAGCGCCGCGGTGAGCCCGGTGGAGTTGTCCGCCGACGAGTAGCCCGGCAGGGTGGGTGGTCCGTCGGGATCCCCGGTCAGCGCGGCGATCCCGGTGGCGGCCTGGATCACGTAGTCGAACGCCGGATCGTCGCCGCCGTCCAGCCCGTACCCGGTGAGCGCCACACAGACGATGCGCTCATTGTGACGGCGCAGCGCCTCGTAGGTCAGCCCCAGCCGGCGGATCACCGAGGGCTTCATGTTGACCAGCAGCGCATGCGATTGGGCGACCAGCGCACCGAGTTCGGCCTGACCTTCAGCGGAGGTGAGGTCCAGACACACGCTGCGCTTGTTGCGGTTGAGGCTGGCGAAGTAGCTGTCACCGACCTGCCGGGAGATCTCCCCGTCGGGAGGTTCGATCTTGATGACCTCGGCCCCGAGGTCGGCCAGCATCATGGTGGCGTACGGTCCGGCCAGCATGGTGCCGACCTCCAGGATGCGGATACCCGCCAGTGGCGCAGTCGAATTCGTCATCGTGGTACTCGGCTCTTCGCGCAAGCGCTCATCGTGGTACTCGGCTCTTCGCGCAAGCGCTCATCGTGGTACTCGGCTCTTCGCGCAAGCGCTCATCGTGGCCCTCGGCTCTTCGCGCAAGCGCTCATCGCAGATCGGCGGCGAGCTGCGCGATCACTTCACGGGTGCGGTACTTCGAGGCGACCAGCTCGTCGCGGGTCTCCCCGATCGGCAACAGCCGCACCGACAGGTCGGTCACGCCGGCGTCGGCGAACCGGCGGAACCGGGCCATGATCGCCTCCTCATCCCCCGCCGCGCACAGATCGCCGACGTCGCGGGCGTCGCCGCGTTCCAGCAACCGCTGATAGTTCGGCGACACCTCGGCCTCGCCCAGGATGCGGTTGGCCCGCTCCTTGGCGACCTCGATCTCGGAATTCGCGCACAGGCACACCGGGATACCGGCGATGATGCGCGGCGCCGGCCGGCCCGCGTTGTCGGCGGCCTTGGTGATCCGCGGTGCGATGTGTTCGCCGATCGCGCGTTCGTCGGCCATCCACAGCACCGTGCCGTCGGCCAGTTCACCGGCGATCTGCAGCATCACCGGTCCGAGCGCGGCCACCAGCACCGGCATCGGCGTGTCGTCGGTGCCGAGCACCGTCGGGTTGTGCACGGTGAAGCTGTCGTTCTCCACGTCGACCGGACCCGGGCCGGCGATCGCGGCGTTGAGCACCTCCAGGTAGTCCCGGGTGTAGGCGGCCGGACGCTCGTACGGAATGCCCAGCATGTCGCGGATGATCCAGTGGTGCGACGGGCCGACCCCCAGCGCCAGCCGGCCGCCGCTGCCGGCATGGACCGACAGCGCCTGGCGGGCCAGCGCGATCGGATGCTGCGCCTGCAGCGGAACCACCGCGGTACCCAGCTCGATCCGGTCGGTCCGGGTGGCCATCAACGCCACCATGGTCAGTGCGTCGAAATCGTTGGGCACCTGCGGCATCCACGCGGTGTCGAACCCGGCGGACTCGGCCCACTCGATGTCCTCGAGGAACTTGCGGACCTTGCGGGCCATGTCGCCGCGCTCGGCCCCGATCATCACTCCGACGCGCATATCAGCCTTTCACCTTCACATTCCATTGCGCCGGGCGAAATCCACGGCGAACACCAGGCCACGGCGGTCACACGTCCGCGGCAGCACCGGTCAGCTTCCGGACCTCGGTCACCAGAACGTCCAGCGGCGTACCCGTCGGAAACACCGCAGCCGCACCGACTTCCTGCAGTTTCGGCACGTCCTGCTGCGGAATCGTGCCACCGACGACCACCGCGATGTCACCGGCGTCGGCGGCCCGTAACGCCTCCACTGTCCGCCTGGTCAGGGCCAGGTGGGCACCGGAGAGGATGGACAACCCCACCAGCGCGACGTCCTCCTGCAACGCGATCGAGACGATGTCTTCGATCCGCTGCCGAATCCCGGTGTAGATCACCTCGAAACCGGCGTCCCGCAGAGTCCGGGCGACGATCTTCGCGCCGCGATCGTGGCCGTCCAGACCGGGCTTGGCCACCAGAACGCGGATCGGGCTGTCCGGCGCGCCCACTCAGAACACCACCGGTTGCTGGAACTCGCCCCACACCTTCTTCAGTGCAGTCACCATCTCTCCCACCGTGCAGTAGGCATTGGCACAGTCGATCAGTTTGGGCATCAGATTCTCGGTGCCCTCGGCCGCCCGCGACAGTTCGGCCAGCGCGGCCTGCACCGCGCCGGCGTCGCGCTCCGCCTTGACCTTGGTCAGCCGCTTCAGCTGCAGATCACGACCCTCCGCGTCGAGTTCGTAGGTCGAGATCTGCGGCGGCGGCTCGTCGGAGACGAACCGGTTGACACCGACGACAGGCCGCTCCCCGGACTCGATCTCCCGGTGGACCCGGTACGCCTCATCGGCGATCAGGCCCTGCAGATACCCGTCCTCGATGGCGCGCACCATGCCGCCGTGCGCCTCGAGGTCCGCCATGATCTCGATGATCTTCTCCTCGGTGGCGTCGGTGAGCGCCTCGACGAAGTACGAGCCGCCGAGCGGGTCGGCCACCTTGGCCACCCCGGTCTCGTACGCCAGGATCTGCTGGGTGCGCAGCGCCATCGTCGCCGACTCCTCGCTGGGCAGCGCGAACGGCTCGTCCCAGGCGGCGGTGAACATCGACTGCACACCGCCGAGCACCGATGCCAGCGCCTCATAGGCCACCCGGATCAGGTTGTTCTGCGCCTGCGGTGCGTACAGCGAGGCGCCGCCGGACACACACCCGAACCGGAACATCGCGGCCTTGTCGGTCTCGGCGCCGTAGCGTTCCCGCACGATCGTCGCCCAGCGGCGGCGGCCGGCCCGGTACTTGGCGATCTCCTCGAAGAAGTCGCCGTGGGTGTAGAAGAAGAACGAGATCTGCGGTGCGAACTGGTCGATGGTCATCCGGCCGCGCTCGATGACGGTGTCGCAGTAGGTGACCCCGTCAGCCAGGGTGAAGGCCATCTCCTGCACGGCGTTGGCGCCGGCGTCGCGGAAGTGCGCCCCCGCCACCGAGATCGCGTTGAACTTCGGCACCTCTTCCGCACAGAACTCGATGGTGTCGGCGATCAGCCGCAGCGACGGTTCCGGCGGCCAGATCCAGGTGCCGCGCGACGCGTACTCCTTGAGGATGTCGTTCTGGATGGTGCCGGTCAGCTTGGCACGCGGCACCCCGGTCTTCTCCGCGGCGGCGACATAGAAGGCCAGCAGGATGGCCGCGGTGCCGTTGATGGTGAAGCTGGTGCTGATCTTGTCCAGCGGAATCCCGTCGAACAGGATCTCGGCGTCGGCCAGGGTGTCCACCGCCACGCCGACCCGCCCCACTTCTTCGCCGTACTCGGGGTCGTCGGAGTCGTATCCACACTGCGTGGGCAGGTCGAGCGCCACCGACAGGCCGGTGCCGCCCTGCTCCAGCAGGTACCGGTAGCGGCGGTTGGACTCCTCAGCCGTGCCGAAGCCCGAGTACTGCCGGAAGGTCCACAGCTTGCCGCGGTAGCCGCTCGCGAAGTTGCCGCGGGTGAAGGGATAGGTGCCCGGCGGTGGCGGCTCGTGTGGGCGATCGTCGGGCCCGTACACCGGCTGCAGCGGGATGCCGGAGGAGGTCTGCACTGGGTCGCTCATCACCCGATAACGTACTTCCAAAAAATGAGAATGCCAATACCGTTGTTCGTAAACAGCCACGTCCGGCCCCCGCGCCGACCGGGCCTCCGGCGACCACCCGGTCCCGCGGCATCCGATCAGGTGGACCGGGGTGACGCCGAGGGCAACGACATGCGAGTATGTCGCTTGCAGAAAATGAGAACGTCAATACCATCGGTCCCGGACCTAGGAGTGCAATGTGAGTAGCGCCGACGCATCGTTCACCGACCGGACCATGGTCATCTCCGGGGCCAGCAGGGGCATCGGGCTGGCCATCGCGGTCGGTGCCGCCCGCCGGGGCGCGAACGTGGTGCTCCTGGCCAAGACCGCCGAACCGCACCCCAAACTGGCCGGCACCGTACACACCGCGGTCGCCGAGATCGAGGCCGCAGGCGGCAAGGCCGTCCCGGTGGTCGGCGATGTCCGCAGGGAAGAGGACGTGCAGCGCGCGGTGGACACCGCGGTGGAGCACTTCGGCGGGGTGGACATCTGCGTCAACAACGCCAGCGCGATCGCCACCGAACCGACCGAGCAGCTGTCGGCGAAGAAGTTCGATCTGATGCAGCAGATCAACATCCGCGGCACCTTCCTGCTCACCCGAGCCTGTCTGCCGCATCTGCGCGAATCGGCGGCCGGACACGTGCTGACCATCTCTCCGCCGCTGAACATGAACCCGCACTGGCTCGGCGCACATCCGTCCTACACGTTGTCCAAGTACGGGATGACGCTGCTGTCGCTGGGCTGGGCCAACGAGTACGCCGCCGAGAGCGGTGGCGCGCATATCGGCTTCTCGTGTCTGTGGCCGCAGACCTATATCGCCACCGCGGCGGTGACCAATCTCGCCGACGGGCAGGACCTGGTGAAGCGCTCCCGCAGCCCGGAGATCATGGCCGATGCGGCCGTCGAGATCCTGTCCCGCCCGCCGGCCGAGGTGAACGGCAACTGCTACATCGACGCCGATGTCCTCACCGCGGCCGGGATCACCGACTTGACCCGTTACGGCGGGGGCGATGACCCGATCATTGATATCTTCGTTGACCTATCATGAGCATCTCACTGCTGCTGGAGATGGCAGCTTCCAGCAATCCCGACCGCATCGCCGTCGTCTCGGACCAGACCCGGCTCACCGCAGCCGAATTGAGCGAACTGGCCGACCGGGCCGCCGGCGTGATCGCCGGCTCCGGGGTCCGTCACGTGGCCTACGTGGGCACCGGTGGCCATCTGTTGCCACTGCTGCTGTTCGGATCGGCCCGGGCGAACGTTCCCGTCACCCCGCTGAACTACCGGTTGTCCGCCGAGGGTCTGCGCGAGCTGATCGACCGGCTGCCCGATCCGCTGGTGATCACCGATCCGGAATACCGCGAGGTCGTCGGCGACGCCGGTGAGAAGGTGCTGACCTCCGACGAGTTCGTCACGGCCGCCCGCGCCGGCGAGCCCGCGGCCGAGTTCGCCGATCCCGACGACGTCGCGGTGGTGTTGTTCACCTCCGGGACGACGTCGCGGCCGAAGGCGGTCGAGCTCACCCACAACAATCTGACCAGCTATGTCACCGGCACCGTCGAATTCGATTCGGCGGCAACCGAGGACGCCGCACTGATCTGCGTGCCGCCGTATCACATCGCCGGCGTCGGAGCGGCCATGTCCAATCTGTACGCCGGCCGGAAGATGGTCTACCTGCGGCACTTCGACGCACGGGACTGGGTCCGACTGGTCCGCGCGGAGAAGGTGACCACGGCGACGGTGGTGCCGACCATGTTGGACCGCATCGTCACCGTGCTGCAGACCGACGGGGGCGATCTCCCGACGCTGCGCAATCTGGCCTACGGCGGCTCGAAGGTGGCGCTGCCGTTGGTGCGCACGGCGCTGGAACTGCTGCCGAACGTCGGGTTCGTCAACGCCTACGGGTTGACCGAGACCAGTTCCACGATCGCGGTGCTGGGTCCCGAGGATCACCGGGAGGCGCTGGCGGCCACCGACCCGGCGGTCGCGCGCCGACTCGGCTCGGTGGGCCGCCCGGTGCCGGGTGTCGAGGTGCAGATCCGCGCCGAGGACGGCACCGTCCTGGGTCCGGGTGAGACCGGTGAACTGTTCGTGCGCGGCGAGCAGGTGTCCGGCCGGTACGCCGAGATCGGCTCGGTGCTCGACGCCGAGGGCTGGTTCCCCACCAAGGATGTCGCGATGCTCGACGAGGACGGCTACCTGTTCATCGGCGGCCGTTCCGACGACACCATCATCCGCGGCGGGGAGAACATCGCTCCGGCCGAGATCGAAGATGTGCTCGTCGAACATCCCCAGGTCCGGGAGGCCGTCGTGGTGGGGCCGGAGGATCCGCAGTGGGGCCAGATCCTCGTCGCGGTCGTGGTGCCGGCCGAGGGCGAGACCCCGGACCCCGAGGAGTTGCGCGCCCATGTGCGCAAACACCTCCGCGGCTCGCGCACCCCGGACAAAGTGGTCTTCCGCACCGAATTGCCCGTCAACGCGCTCGGCAAGGTGTTGCGCCGTCAACTTGTCGACGAACTTCAAACGAAGGAGCCCGCATGATCAAGAACGGCACTCGGCTGCAGAGCCAGGTATGCGACACCCAGGTGATCGTCGTCCGGTCCAGCGAAAGCCTCGACGACCTGCGCGCCGGTGGAGCGCCGATGATCCCGTTGGACGCCGCGAAATCCGGTGAGTACACGCTGGATCCGGCGCTGGCGGACGGCAACCAGATGGGCAAGCGGTATGTCGACGACACCGGCGCCGAGGTGCTGGTCACAAAGGCCGGCGCCGGCACCCTGACGATCGGCGACACGCCGCTGTCGCTCAAAGAGGCCAAACCGCTGCCCGCCAGCGACTGACCCCGACCACACCCGAACATGTCCGCCGAGGCGGCCACCCCGACGTCCCGGGTGACGCCGCGCCGCGTCGCGGTGGCCAGCTTCATCGGCACCACGGTCGAGTTCTACGACTTCCTGATCTACGGCACCGCGGCGGCGCTGGTCTTCCCGAAGCTGTTCTTCCCCACCGCCTCCCCGGCGTCCGGCGTGCTGCTGTCGTTCGCCACGTTCGGGGTGGGGTTCTTCGCCCGCCCGTTGGGCGGCATCGTGTTCGGCCACTTCGGTGACCGACTCGGCCGCAAACGGATGTTGGTGTATTCGCTTGTCGGGATGGGCGTTGCGACCGTGTTGATCGGGCTGCTGCCCACCTACGCCCAGATCGGGATGGCCGCGCCGGTCCTGCTCACCCTGCTGCGGCTGGCCCAGGGGTTCGCCATGGGCGGCGAGTGGGGTGGCGCCACACTGATGGCGGTCGAGCACGCCTCGGCCGACCGCAAGGGGTTCTACGGCGCTTTCCCGCAGATGGGCGCCCCGGCCGGCACCGCGACCGCCACCCTGGCCTTCTTCGCCGTCTCCCGACTGCCGGACGGACAGTTCCTGTCCTGGGGATGGCGGCTGCCATTCCTGCTCAGCGCGGTGCTGATCGGGATCGGTCTGGCGGTCCGGCTGACGCTGACCGAGAGCCCGGATTTCGCTGCGGTGCAGGCACGTTCGGCGGTCCACCGGATGCCGATCGCGGAGGCGTTCCGCCGGCACCGGCGGCAGATCCTGTTGGTGGCCGGGGCGTACCTGTCCCAGGGTGTGTTCGCCTACATCTGTGTCGCCTACCTGGTGTCCTACGGCACGTCGGTCGCCGGGATCGACCGGACCGCGACGCTGTTCGGGGTCTCGGTGGCGGCGGTGCTGGCCGTGGTGATGTATCCGCTGTTCGGCTCGCTGTCTGACACTTTCGGGCGCAAACCGCTGTTCCTGGCCGGGGTGATCGCGATGGGTGTGTCGATCGGCCCCGCGTTCGCACTGATCGACACCGGGCGACCGGCGCTGTTCCTGGTCGCCCTGGTGCTCGTGTTCGGACTCGCGATGGCGCCGGCGGCCGGGGTGACCGGTGCCCTGTTCGCCATGACGTTCGACGCCGACGTGCGCTACAGCGGGGTGTCGATCGGCTACACGCTGTCCCAGGTGCTGGGATCAGCCTTCGCACCGACCATCGCGGCGGCCCTGTACGCCGCCACGGAGTCCAGCGGCGCGATCGTCGCGTACCTGATCGGCGTCTCGGTCATCTCCGCGGTCTCGGTGTATCTGCTGCCCGGCGGGTGGGGCCGGACCGGCGACCAGCCGGCGACCGAGGTCCCCGCGTCCGTCCGGCCGATGGTTTCCGGGCCCGACTGACCCCGTCTCCGCGCGCGTTTCACCTCCCGGCACCCCGGGTAAGGAGATGCCAGTGCCCACACCGGGCAAGGTGAACCGTGGAGGTGAGATGTCTGTCGTTTCCGGCGACGTGACCATGGGGCTGAACGCCACTGTAGAAAAGCTGATCCGTAAGGCGCGCGCCGGCGGCGCGGACACCTGCGCGGTCCTGACCGAGCTGACCCGCTCGGCGGTCGGCGACTGGCCGTCGATCCAGCACGCCGGGATCACCGTGGTCGAGGACGGCGACGTGGTGCGCTCGATCGCCGCGACCTATGCCGAGCACATCGGCCGTGTCCTGACGGCCCGCCGCGGCCGGCGCCGCGCCCCGGTCTCGGGCAGCGCCCGGGCGCAGGGATCTGTTCGCGGGCAGGACGCGATCGAAACGAGCAAAGCGCAGCTGATGAAACACTTCGGGGTGGATCCGGCGGCAGCACTCACGGTGCTGCTCCGGCTGTCGAGGGAGTGCAACCGGTCCCTCGAGGACGTCGCCCGGTTGTTGGTCGGTCCCCGCCCGGTGGCCGAGCCCCCGTCCCAGGCGACGGCGACGGCGACGCCGGACCACGCCGGTGGCCGTCCTCCCGTGTGGGCCGAGGGCGCCGCATAACCCGGTTCATCCCCGAAACCCCGGACGCCGCGGGCAAACATGGTGTTGGATTCGGGACGTGGCGGTATTCAGCCGGGCGCGAACCATTCCGGCCGGAACGGAGCGAATCTGGGAGCTGCTCGGCGACGTGGGCGCACTCAGTTCCTGGGCCCGCCTGGTCGACCACTCCTGTGTGCTGACCACGGGTCCGCACGGCGACCTCATCGGCACCACCCGGCGAGTGCAGATCGGCCGGACCACGCTGGTGGAACGGATCACCGAGTTCGATCCGCCCCGGGCGCTGAGCTATCAGATCTGCGGTCTGCCGCCGCAACTGGGCAACGTCGTCAACCGGTGGGTCCTGTCCCCCACCGCCGGCGGCACCGTCGTCACCCTCACCACCACCGTCGAGTCCGGACCGGGTGTGCTGCGGCGGGCCGCCGCTGCGCTCGCGGCCCGGATGCCGGCCCGCCGATCCGCCGTGCTGCTCGACGATCTGGCGGACCGAATCACCGAGGAGTGCCATGTCTGACCGGTCCCGGCCTGATTCCGGTGGGCGTCCCGACATCGTCATCGTGATGACCGACGAGGAACGCGCGATCCCGCCGTACGAGTCCGACGATCTGCTCGCCTGGCGTGACCAGACGCTCGCGGGCCGCCGCTGGTTCGACGAGCACGGCGTCACCTTCACCCGGCACTACACCGGTTCGCTGGCCTGTGTGCCCAGTCGGCCGACCATCTTCACCGGGCACTACCCGGATCTGCACGGAGTCACCCAGACCGACGGGCTGGGCAAGAGCCACGACGACTCCCGGATGCGCTGGCTGCGCCGCGGCGAGGTGCCGACGCTGGGGCACTGGTTCCGCGCCGCCGGTTACGACACCCACTACGACGGCAAGTGGCACATCTCGCATGCCGACCTCACCGACCCGCGCACCGGCCGTCCGCTGGCGACCAACGACGACGACGGTGTCGTCGATCCGGCCGCGGTGCAACGCTACCTCGACGCCGATCCGCTCGACCCGTTCGGATTCTCCGGGTGGGTGGGCCCGGAACCGCACGGCGCCGGACTGGCCAACAGTGGATTGCGCCGCGATCCGCTGATCGCCGACCGGGTGGTGGCCTGGCTGCGGGACCGCTACGAACGCCGGCGCGCCGGTGATCCCGACGCGCTGCGCCCGTTCCTGTTGGTGGCCAGCTTCGTCAACCCGCACGACATCGTGTTGTTCCCGACCTGGGCGCGGCGCAGCCCGCTCTCCCCCGGTCCACTCGATCCGCCACCGGTTCCCCCGGCTCCCACCGCCGACGAGGACCTGTCCGACAAGCCGGCGGCGCACATCGCGTTCCGTGAGGCGTACTACTCCGGTTACGGACCGGCCTGGTTCGTCCAACGCACCTATGAGCGCAATGCGCAGCGCTACCGCGACCTGTATTACCGGTTGCACGCCGAGGTGGACGGTCCGATCGACCGGGTGCGGCGTGCGGTCACCGCGGGATCGCACAACGCGGTGCTGGTGCGCACCTCCGACCACGGTGAGCTGCTCGGCGCCCACGGCGGATTGCATCAGAAATGGTTCAACCTCTACGACGAGGCCACCAGGGTTCCGTTCGTCATCGCCAGGATCGGTGATCGTGCGACCGAGGCGCGCACCGTGACGGCGCCCACCTCACATGTCGATCTGGTCCCCACCCTGTTGGGTGCGGCCGGGGTCGACGTCGACGCAGCGGCCGCCCGCCTCGCCGAATCGTTCACCGAAGTCCACCCGCTGCCGGGACGTGATCTGATGCCGGTCGTCGACGGCGCGCCCGCCGACGAGAACCGCGCGGTGTACCTGATGACGCGGGACAGCGTACTCGACGGCGACACCGGCGCATCCGGTCTGGCCCGGCAGTTGAACCTCACCGCGAATCCGCCCGGGCCCTTGCGGATCCGGGTTCCGGCCCACGTCGCCTCGAACTTCGAGGGTCTGGTGGTGCGCGTCGAGGAGGCCACCGCCGCGGGCGGCGCCGGCCACCTGTGGAAGCTGGTGCGCACCTTCGACGATCCGGCGACCTGGACCGAGCCCGGGGTGCGGCACCTCGCCGCCGATGGGCTGGGCGGACCGGCGTACCGCACCGACCCGCTCGACGATCAGTGGGAGCTCTACGACCTGACCGTCGATCCGATCGAAGCGGTCAACAGGTGGGACGACCCGGGGCTCGACGAGCTCCGCCGGCATCTGCGCGCCCAGCTGAAGCAGGCACGCACCGTGTCGGTGCCGGAGCGCAACGAGCCTTGGCCGTACGTGCGCCGTCAGGCCCGCTGACCGGCCGGTACCTGCGCCGTGTGGTGCGGGCGGGGGGACTTGAACCCCCACGTCCGAAGACAATGGAACCTAAATCCATCGCGTCTGCCAATTCCGCCACGCCCGCAGCGCTCGTGATCGTACCGCCACTTCGCACGCAGGTTGTCGGTGGCAGCCGATACGCTGCGCTTCTGACGCCCTTCGAATCCGAGACGCCCTTCGAATCCGAGACGCCCTTCGAATCCACGACACCGAAGCGTCGCAGCACACGGTGATCGGTCGCGACCACTTCTCCCACCGGTGTGCGTCCACCGCACAGCCACCGCGGCCCGGCTCGACGGGTTCATCGGACCGAAGGCCTGACACTCGATGAGGGGCGTCGCGGTACCGTGGAGGCGTGTCCACTACGCGTCGTAGGAGACCGGCGTTGATCCTGTTGGTGATCACCGCCGCCGCGGGCTGCCTGGCACTGGCCTGGTGGCAGTGGACCCGCTTCGAATCCGCCTCGGGTGATTTCCAGAATCTCGGCTACGCGCTGCAGTGGCCGCTGTTCGCCGGATTCTGTGTGTACGCGTACTTCAAGTTCGTCCGGTACGAGGAGTCACCACCCGAACCGAAGCGAGACACCCCGACCGAGCTGCCCGCCGGTCTGCTGCCGGAGCGTCCCCAACCGGCCACCCCGGCCGACGACGCCGACGATGATCCGACGTTGCGGGAGTACAACGCGTACCTCGCTCAACTCGCCGCCCAACTCGCCGATTCCGACAAGCAGGACAGGACCAGTACATGAGCGCCCCCGACACACCGGCCCCCATCACCGCACCGATCGAGACCATCCGCAAGGCCCTACTGGGTTACCGGATCATGGCCTGGGCCACCGGTCTGTGGTTAATCGCGCTGTGCTACGAGATGGTGATGAAGTACGGCTACGGCGTCGAGGGGCTGAACTGGATCGCCGTCGTCCACGGCTGGGTGTACTTCGTCTATCTGCTGTTCACGGCAAACCTGGCGGTGAAGGTGCGCTGGCCGATCGCCAAGACCATCGGGGTGTTGCTGGCCGGCACCATCCCGCTGGTGGGTCTGATCGTCGAGCACTTCCAGACCCGCGACCTCAAGGCCCGCTTCGACATCTGAGCGGCCGCGCCCGGGCCGGCGGGCGCTACCGGCCGGCGGACGTCACCGCCTCGACCGGCGCCGCCGGTGCGTCGTCGGCGACCTTCGAACGCGGAATCGCCAGCGCGATCAACGCGGCCAGCCCCGCCGCGCCCGCCGCGATCAACAGCGCGGCGACCAACGCCGGACGCGTCGGCACCTCGTGGCCGGCGATGGTCGTCGTCATCGCACCGATCACCGCGCCGATCACCGCACTGGACAGCGACGTGCCCAGCGACCGGGCCAGCTGGTTGATGCCGTTGGCCGCCGCGGTCTCCGACACCGGGACCGCGGCGATGATCAATGTCGGCATCGACGCGAACGCGAAGCCGACCCCGACACTGGCCACCACCCCGAACAGGCTGACCTGCCAGGGCGCGCCCAGCAGCTGGGTGCCGGCGACGTAGGCGCCGCAGATGACGGTGCAGCCGACGCAGAGCGTGAACTTCGGCCCGAGCCGCGCCATCACCCGGGCAGCGATCGGCGCGGTCACCATCATCGCCAACCCACCGGGCGCCATCCACAGCCCGGCCTCCAGCATGGACAGGCCGAGCCCGTATCCGGTCGAGGTGGGCAGTTCCAGGATCTGCGGGCCGACCAGTGACAGCGCGAACATCGCGAACCCGACCGAGACCGACGCCAGGTTCGTGGTCAGCACCGGCAGCCGGGCGGTGGTGCGCAGATCCACGATCGGCGACGGCGAGCGCAGCTCCCACCATCCGAACAGCACGAAGATCACCGCCGACGCGGAGAACATGGCCAGCGTCGTCGCGCTCGTCCAGCCCCAGCCGGCCCCCTTCGAGATGCCCAGCAGCAGGGTGATCAGCCCGGCCGCCAGCCCGAGCGCCCCGACCGGGTCGAACCGGTCCCGGGCCACCGGCGGCACGTGCGGCACCAGCGTGGTGAACACCACCATCGCCGTGAGACCCAGCGCGGCCGAGAACCAGAACAGCATGTGCCAGTCGAAGTTCTGCGCGATGAACGCCGACAACGGCAGTCCGAGCGCCCCACCCACACCCAGCGAGGAGCTCATCATCGCCATCGCCGACCCCACCCGGTCGGGCGGCACGCACGCGCGCATGACGCTGATGCCCAGCGGGATGATCGGCAGCCCGAACCCCTGCAGACCGCGCCCGAGCACCAGTGGGAGCAGCGACGTGGAGGTCGCCGCGATGAGCGAGCCGACCGTGAGCAGCGCCGCGCACGCGATCAGCAGCCGCTTCGGGCCGTACATGTCGCCGAGCCGGCCGAACATCGGGGTCGCGACGCAGGCGGTCATCAAGGTGGCGGTGATGACCCACGAGGCGTTGGTGGGGCTGGTGTTCAGCAGCCGCGGCAGCTCCGGCATCAGCGGAATGACCAAAGTCTGCATCAACGACACGCAGATGCCGGCCGCCGACAGGGCAGCGATGAGGAGTCCGGGCCGGCGCACGACCGGCAGCTTACCCCTTAGATTGCCTATATAAAATTTTTCGTCCGGGTGAATCAGCTCACCAGCCTGCGCAGCGCGGGAACCAGCTGCGCCAACGCGCGGCCGCGGTGCGAGGCGGCGTCCTTCTCGGCGGGCGACAATTCGGCGGCCGTGCGGGTCTCCCCCGCCGGGATGAACACCGGGTCGTACCCGAAGCCGCCGTCCCCGCGCGGCTGCCGGGCGATGCGGCCCGGCCACACCCCCCGCACCACCACGTGGTCCTCGTCGCCGGGACCGTACACCAGCGCACACGCCGACACGAACGCCGCACCGCGCCGCCCGTCGGGCACATCGGCCAGTTGGGCGAGCAGCAGATCGGTGTTGGCCCGGTCCCGGGTCGCCGCGTCGCCTGCGGTCGCCGACCACCGCGCCGACAGCACCCCGGGCATCCCGTTGAGGGCGTCGACCTCCAACCCGGAATCGTCGGCGACGGTGGGCAGTCCGGTGGCGCGGAACGCGTCGCGGGCCTTCGCCAGCGCGTTCTCCTCGAAGGTGGCGCCGGTCTCGGGCGCGTCCTCGAACGGCGGCACATCGTCGAGGGACAGCAGGCTGAGCCCGGTGAGCCCGGCCGCGTCCAGCACCCGGTGCAGTTCGGCCAGCTTCTTACGGTTGCGGGTGGCCACCAGGAGCCGGGTCATCGATCAGCTTCCGAACGCCTTCTTCGGCGGCGACGTCGGCGCCGGCAGCACCCCGGGGTACGGCAGTTCGAGGGCCTCGCGCTGCACGGCGAACAGCTGATCGCATGCCGCCAGCGCGGCATCGAGCATCTTGTCCAGCGTCGAGCGCGGGAACGTCGCGCCCTCCCCGGTGCCCTGGACCTCCACCAGCGTGCCGGTGTCGGTGGCCACGACGTTCATGTCCACCTCGGCGCGGGCGTCCTCCGAGTACGGCAGGTCCACCCGGACCCGGCCGTCGACCACGCCGACGCTGATCGCCGCGATCGCACAGGACAGCGGCCGCGGGTCGGACAGTTTCTCGGCGGCCGCCAGGTAGGTCACCGCATCGGCCAGGGCGACATAGGCGCCGGTGATCGCCGCGGTGCGGGTGCCGCCGTCGGCCTGCAGCACATCGCAGTCGATCGCGATCGTGTTCTCGCCCAAGGCGTTCAAGTCGATACAGGCGCGCAGCGACCGGCCGATCAACCGGCTGATCTCCTGGGTGCGGCCACCCAGCCGGCCCTTCACCGACTCCCGGTCGGAGCGTTCGTGGGTGGCCGCCGGCAGCATCGCGTATTCGGCGGTCAGCCATCCCTGTCCGGAACCCTTGCGCCACCGCGGCACACCTTCGAGCACACTGGCCGTACACAGCACCCGGGTGTGCCCGAACTCCACCAGCACCGAACCGGCGGGGTGTGAGGTGTAACCACGGGTGATGACCACCGGCCTCAGCTCATCGTCGAGCCGGCCGTCTTCTCGTCTGGACACGGAGCCAACCCTAATGGTTCGAGCCGGATCGGTTCGAGTCCGAGCGGCTCGGACCTACCGGCCGGAACGCCGCCGGTCCGGGTGGGCGCTGACCTCGAAGGTCTCGCCGGCCTGCACGGCATGCACGGGGCCGTCGAACTCCGCCTTGGCTTCGCTGGTGACCTCCTCGCGGCAGGTCCACGGCGGGATGTGGGTCAGCAACAGTTCCTTCACCCCGGCCTTGGCCGCGATCTGACCGGCCTCGGTCCCGGACAGGTGCAGTCCGGGCGGCCGGTCCGGCGCATGCGTCCAGGACGCCTCGCACAGGAACACATCGGCATCGCGCGCCAGCTCGACCACCGCGTCACAGGCGCCGGTGTCTCCGCTGTAGACCAGCGTGGCACCGGACGGATCGGTGATCCGCATCCCGTATGACTCGATCGGGTGGCAGACCAACCGGGGCGTCACGGTCAGCTCGCCGATGCGGACCGGCCGGTTGTCCACCCAGTTGCGGACCTCGAAGACATCGGAGAAATCGTCGATCTCCCCGCCCTCGGGAGAGGACGCCGCACCCAACCGCGCCCAGGTGTTGGCCGGGCCGTACATCAGGCCGCGTTCCTTGGGCGGCACCGGGTGGTAGCGCCGCCACACGAACAGGCCCGGCAGATCCAGGCAGTGGTCGGCGTGCAGATGCGACAGCAGCACATGCACCGCACTGGGGTCGGCATGACGTTGCAGGGCACCCAACACGCCGCCACCGAAGTCCAGGACCAACGGCGGGGTGTTCGGCGCGGTCAACAGATAACCGGAGGCTGGCGAATCGGGTCCGACAACGCTGCCGGAGCATCCCAGGACGGTGATTCGCACGCACACTAGCTTGCCATGTCCGGTATCGCGGTGACGAAGACATGGGCGCTTTACGCGACGAACATCATCGGCGCCCGGGGACGTGATGTGCGACCGGCCGGACCCCGTCGAGTGTCGGCCCGAGGAAACGGGCCGCCAACGTGGTGAAACCTTCCGGATCCCCGGTGGCCTCGAACACCCGCCGCGGAGGTCCCGCGTCATGGGGGCGCAGCAGATCCCGCTCGGTGAGTACCCGCAGCAATTCCTTGGCGGTCTCCTCGGCGCTGGACACCAGGGTCACGTGGTCGCCCATCGCCAGCTGGATCAGCCCGGACAGCATCGGGTAGTGCGTGCAGCCGAGCACCAGCGTGTCCACCCCGGCCCGCTGCAGGGGCTCCAGATAGCCCTCGGCCAGCCCCAGAACCTGGCGGCCGCTGGTGATCCCGCGCTCGACGAAATCGACGAACCGCGGACAGGCCACCCCGAAGATCTCGGTGTCGCGGGCGGCGGCGAACGCATCCTGATAGGCCCCGGAGGCGATGGTGGCCGCGGTGCCGATCACGCCGATCCGCCCGTTGCGGGTGGTGGCGACCGCACGCCGCACCGCCGGCAGGATGACCTCCACGACCGGCACCGGCGCGTACCGTTCCCGGGCGTCGCGCAAACACGCCGCCGAGGCCGAGTTGCACGCGATCACCAGGGCCTTCACCCCGCGCTCGACCAGATCGTCGCCGATGGCCAACGCGTGCGCCCGGATCTCCGGCAAGGTGAGCGGCCCGTATGGACCGTTGCCGGTGTCGCCGATGTAGATGATCGATTCGTCGGGCAGCTGGTCGATGATGGCGCGGGCGACCGTGAGACCACCGACCCCGGAGTCGAAGATGCCGACCGGGGCGAACGCGTCGCCGCTCATCGGGTTAGCCGCGGCGGCTGGACCGGGCGCCGCAGCGCCCGCGCCCTCCGCTCCGGTCCGGACAGTACGTAGGCGGCGATCACACCGGCGATCGCCCCGCACAGGTGGCCCTGCCAGGACACCCCGAATGTGCCCGGCAGCACGCCCAGCAGGATGCTGCCGTAGATCAGCAGCACCATGATCCCGACGGTGATCTGCCAGACCTTGCGGGTGAAGAACCCGAACACGATGAGGAAGGTCAGCCACCCGAAGATCAGCCCGGAGGCGCCGATGTGCACCGTCGAGACCCCGGCCGGCGCCCCGAGATCACCGATCAGCCAGGTTCCGAGGCCACCGAGGATCCAGATGATCGCGGTGGCGAAGATGAACCGGGACATACCGGCCAAGGTCATCAGGAAACCCAGCACCAGCGCGGGGCCGGTGTTGGCCATCAGATGTTCCCAGCCGCCGTGCAGCAGCGGCGCCAACAGCACACCGGTCAGCCCGTCGGTGTCCAGCGGCCGGATCCCGTTCTGGTCCAACTGGTTTCCGGTCACCGCATCGTAGGCTTCGATGACGTAGAGCAGCGCCACGAAGGTCAGGATGGTCAGGCCACCGGTCACCCACGGGGGACGTTTGCGGGACGGCTGCGACGACGGTCCCGGACGCGCCGGATACCCCCCGCCTGTCATGCCCATAGCTGCCCTTCCAGCGCGTCTTCGGCCTCATCCAGGCTACCGGTGTAGGCACCGGTGGACAGATACTTCCACCCGGCGTCGGCCACCACGAACGCGATGTCGGCACGTTGCTGCGCCGTGACCGCCTTCGCCGCCATCGCCAGCGCGGCGTGCAGCACCGCGCCGGTCGAGATCCCGGCGAAGATGCCCTCGGTCTGCACCAGCTCGCGGGTGCGGCGGATCGCGTCGAACGAGCCGACCGAGTAGCGGGTGGTCAGCACGTCCGGGTCGTAGAGCTCCGGGATGAAGCCCTCGTCGATGTTGCGCAGCGCGTACACCCCTTCGCCGTAGCGGGGTTCGGCCGCGACGATCTGCACGCCGGGGACGCGTTCGCGCAGGAACCGCCCGGTGCCCATCAGGGTTCCGGTGGTGCCCAGACCGGCCACGAAATGGGTGATCTCGGGCAGGTCGGCCAGCAGTTCCGGGCCGGTGCCGTCATGGTGCGCAGCGGCGTTGGCGGGGTTGCCGTACTGATACAGCATCACCCACGACGGGTTCTGCGCGGCCAGTTCCTTGGCCCGGGCGACGGCGGTGTTCGAGCCGCCCTCGGCCGGTGAGTAGATGATCTCGGCGCCGAACAGTTCCAGCAGTTGGCGACGTTCCACCGAGGTGTTCTCCGGCATCACGCAGATCAACCGGTAGCCCTTGAGCCGGGCGGCCATCGCCAGCGAGATGCCGGTGTTGCCGCTGGTGGGCTCGAGGATCGTCGCCCCGGGCGACAGCAGGCCCTGCCGTTCGGCGTCCTCGATCATCCGCAGCGCGGCCCGGTCCTTGATCGATCCGGTCGGGTTGCGGTCCTCCAGCTTGGCCCACAACCGCACGTGCGGTTCGCCGTCCCAGCGGGGCGACAGCCGCTGCAGCCCGACCAGCGGGGTGTTGCCGAGCGATTCGAGCAGCGAGTTGTAGCGGGTCACGAACGTCTAGCCACCCGCGACGGCCGGCAGGATCGTCACCGAGTCGCCGTCGGAGATCTCGGTGTCCAGGCCGCCGGAGAACCGGACGTCCTCGTCGTTCACGTAGATGTTGACGAAGCGGTGCAGCCTGCCCGGGGAGGACGGGTCGACCAACCGCTCGGCGATCCCGGAGTAGTTGGCCTCGAGATCGTCGATCACCTCCTTGAGCGTGCTCCCCTCGGCGGAGACCCGCTTCTCGCCTCCGGTGTGCACGCGCAGGATGGTCGGAATCGACACGGTGACGGTCATCGCTACGCCTTTCCGTACTGCTCGACGATCTTGACGGGTTCTTCGGTGACCACCCCGTCCACGATGCGGTAGCTGCGCAGCTCGTGGCGGTCCGGGTCACGGGTGGACACCAACAGGTAGTGCGCGTCCGGTTCGGACGCCAGGGCGATGTCGGTGCGGCTGGGGTAGGCCTCGGTGGCCGTGTGGGAGTGGTAGATGACGATCGGGGCCTCTCCGTTGTCCTCCATCTGCCGCCACACCTTGAGCTGTTCCATCGAGTCGAAGCGGTAGAAGGTGGGCGACCGTTCGGCGTTGAGCATCGGAATGTGCCGCTCCGGACGATCGGAACCCTCCGGACCGGCCAGCACCCCGCAGGCTTCGTCGGGATGGTCGGCGCGCGCATGGGCCACCACCGCGTCGACGAGATCCCTACGAATCACCAGCACTGCGCGCGCTCCTCTGCTCCATCCGCCTGCCCCGGATCGTCGGTCGGGGATCGGGTCACCCCAGCGCTCCGGGCAACATGTCCCGGTACGCGGGTATTCCGGCCACCGGTTCGGCGGCCAGCACCCCGGCCAGCACGGCCCGGGCCAGACAGTCCGCCGCGGCGGCCCCGACCTCGGTGATCAGCGCCAGCTCCGGCGACATAGCGATCGGGGTGTCGGGCCGCGGCGGCACCTCGACCGCCCCGGTGGCCAGTGCGAAAACCGTATCCCCGTCCAGCGGGGTGTGGGCCGGCCGGATCGCCCGGGCCAGCCCGTCCTGCGCGGCGACCGCGACCCGGCGGCAGCCCGCCGGGCTGAGCGCGGCGTCGGTGGCCACCGCGGCAAGGGTGGTGTTCAACGGGCTCTTCTCGGCGTCCAGCGCGGCGAACCGGGCGATCTCGTCGGCCGGCGGCGGGTGCAACCCGAACTCGGCGATCAGATCGGCCTGCCAGGGCAGCCCGGTGTGCGGGTCGACGACGTTGCCCGCCGCGTTCACCACGGCCAGCGCGCCGACGGTGACGGTCGTGTTCCCCGCGTCGGTGCTGCACTCCACCGTCGTGGACGCCGTGCCGATGCCGCCTTTGAGCACGCCGGCGCGTGCGCCGACCCCGGCGCCGACGGTGCCGACGGCGACGTCGCGACCGGCACTCCGCGCGGCCGCGTAGCCGAAGCCGGCGTCGGGTCGGCACTGCCAGCCGCCGACCGGCAGGTCGAAGATCACCGCACCCGGCACGATCGGCACCACCCCGCCGTTCATCGCCACCCCGCGGTTCTGCTCCTCCAGATACCGCATCACCCCGTCGGCGGCGGCCAGGCCGTAGGCACTGCCGCCACTCAGCAGGACGGCGTCGACGTGGCGCACCGAATTGGCCGGATCGAGCAGGTCGGTCTCCCGGGTGCCGGGTGCGCCGCCGCGCGCGTCCACCGCGCCGACGGTTCCGGGCGGGGTGAGGATCACGGTGGTGCCGGTCGCCCAACCGGAACCCATCGTGGCGTCGTCGTCCAGCCGGGAATGGTGGCCCACCAGGATCCCCGGCACATCGGTGATCGAACCGGTGGCCGGGATCATCGGCCGGGCCTGTCGAGAAGCCCGAGCACCAGATACTCCTGCAGGACGGTCAACCACTGGTAGACGTCGTGGTGTCCGGCGAGCGGGTGGTCGTCGGGCAGCCGTTCCGGCCCCTCCGGGCCCACCCCGAGCATGGTGCCCAGCGCCAGCCTGATGTCGTTGACCGCCGCCGCCCACGCCTCGGCCTCGGCCTCGCTGAGGTCGACCTTGCCACCGCGTTCCGGCAGGGTCTGCAACAGTTGTTCGGCCGATTGCCGCTTGGCGTCGAGGATCTGCGGTTCGTGCAGGCTGCGCAGCGCGCTGTTGAGGCTCTCCACGTCCTGGGCCGAACCGGCGTCGGCGGAGTCCGGGTCATCGCCCGGCGGCCGGTGGAAGTCCGGCAACAACCGCTGCAGGGTGGCGTCGGGAGGCGGTGTGGTGTGGCCGGTCCGCATCCCGGTCAGCTGCGCAAGTTCGTCTCGGGGAGCGGAGGATTCCCGCTCCTCGAGCATCGCCAACAGCGATGTCGTCAGGTTGCGCAGCAGTGTCGCTTCATGGCTTTCCAGGGCCGAGCGGAACCTCGGCCCGGAGGCGGTCTGCACCCGTTTCCACAACCGCACGACGTCAGCGGTCCTGTTGCATGGTCGCCCACAGACCGGCGGCATGCAGTCGGGACACGTCGGCCTCCATCGCTTCCCTGCTGCCGGACGACACCACCGCCTTGCCCTCGTGGTGGACCTGCAGCATCAGCTTGGTGGCGTGAGCTTCGCTGTAGCCGAACAGTTTCTGGAACACGTAGGTCACATAGGTCATCAGGTTGACCGGATCGTCCCACACGATGGTCACCCACGGGACGTCCGTGGCCTCCACCGGTGAGACGTCGGAGTCCTCGCGTGTTCCCGGTCGGGTCCCCGCTGGAGTAACCATGCCCACCAGAATAGCGAGCCGGGTTTGCGCGCCGGAGGACCGAGCCGGGTCGGCGAACCGGGTTCGCCGCCGAAAAACCGTTACGGTTGCGGTGTGACCGTCGCGCTGCTGACCGACAAGTACGAGTTCACCATGCTCGCGGCCGCGTTGCGGGGCGGCACCGCGCACCGGCGGACCACTTTCGAGGTGTTTGCCCGGCGGTTACCGGAGGGACGTCGCTACGGCGTGGTCGCCGGCACCGGGCGGTTCGTGGCGGCGTTGACCCGGTTCACGTTCGACGACGCCACATTGGATGTGCTGTCGGCCGACCTGGACGACGACACCCTGAACTTCCTGTCCGATTACCGGTTCCGCGGCGACGTCGACGGCTATGCAGAGGGCGAGCTCTACTTCCCGGGCTCCCCGATCCTGGCGGTGCACGGCACCTTCGCCGAGTGCGTCCTGCTCGAGACGCTGGCACTGTCGATCCTCAACCACGACACCGCGGTCGCCTCGGCGGCCGCCCGGATGGTCACCGCCGCCCAGGGCCGCACCCTGATCGAGATGGGGTCGCGCCGCACCCACGAGGAGGCCGCGGTGGCCGCCGCCCGGGCCGCCTACCTGGCCGGGTTCGACGGCTCATCCAATGTCGAGGCGTACCGCCGCTACGGGGTGCCGGTGCTGGGCACCAGCGCGCACGCCTTCACCCTGTTGCACACCACCGACGGAACGTCCTTCGCCGACGGAGAGAAGGCTGCGTTCCGTGCGCAGGTCGACACGCTGGGTGTGGGAACCACCCTGCTGGTCGACACGTTCGACATCGCCGAGGGGGTCGCCCACGCGGTCGAGGTGGCCGGCACCGATCTCGGCGCGGTGCGCATCGACTCCGGCGATCTGGGGGTGCTGGCCCGGCAGGTGCGCGATCAGCTCGACCGGTTGGGCGCCACCAGGACCAAGATCGTCGTGTCCGGCGATCTCGACGAGTTCGCCATCGCCGCGCTGCGCGCCGAACCGGTGGACAGCTACGGGGTGGGCACATCGGTGGTGACCGGGTCCGGGGCCCCGGCCGCGGGCCTGGTGTACAAGCTCGTCGAGGTGGACGGCATCCCGGTGGAGAAACGCAGCACCCACAAGATGTCGCGGGGCGGCCGTAAACAGGCGCTGCGGCTGATGAAACCCACCGGAACCATGGTCGAGGAGGTGGTCCACCCGTACGGTCGGCCGCCGGAGATCCCGGCGGGCCTGCACGCCCGGCCGCTGACGGTGCAGTTGGTGCGCGACGGTGAGCCGGTCGCCGATCTCGGCCTGCCGGCGGCCCGGGAACGCGTCGCCGCCGGACTCCGTAGCCTGCCGTGGGACGGGTTGAAGTTGTCGCGCGGTGAGCCCACGATCCCGACCCGGATGATCCCGCCGGCCCCGTCCGGCCAGAACCGGTAGGAGGAGCCACGCCCGCCGCAGATGTCACCGACGTCACCGAACTGTTGGCCAAGGCGGTCGCCGCGGTAGGTGGCACCGAACGCCCCGGTCAGGTGGAGATGGCCTGGGCCGTCGCACGCGCCTTCACCACCGGCGAGCATCTGGCCGTGCAGGCCGGCACCGGCACCGGCAAGTCGTTGGCCTATCTGGTGCCCGCGATCGCCAAGGCCGTGGAAACCGACGAGCCGGTGGTGGTGTCCACCGCCACCATCGCGTTGCAGCGTCAGCTCGTGGACCGCGACCTGCCCCGGGTGGTCGATGCGCTGGCCGGATCGTTACCGCGCCGGCCCACCTTCGCCTTGCTGAAGGGCCGCGGAAACTACCTGTGCCTGAACAAGATCCACAACGGATCCGGCACCATCGGCGCGGGGGAGGCCGAGGCCACCGAGCAGGCGGTGGCGGAGTTGTTCGATCCGGCGCCGGTCACCGCGCTGGGCCGTGACGTCCGGCGTCTCACCGAATGGTCGTCGCAGACCTCGACCGGTGACCGCGACGAACTCCGCCCCGGGGTGCCGGACCGGTCCTGGGCGCAGGTCAGCGTGTCGGCGCGGGAGTGCATCGGGGTGGCCCGCTGCCCGTACGGAACCGACTGTTTCGCGGAGCGGGCCCGTGAGGTCGCGGGCCGTGCCGACATCGTCGTCACCAATCACGCGCTGCTGGCGATCGACGCCATCTCCGACGCCGCGGTGCTGCCCGAACATCATCTGCTGGTCGTCGACGAGGCCCACGAACTGGTCGACCGGGTCACCTCGGTGGCCACCGCCGAACTGTCCGCGACGGCGATGGCGGTCGCGCACCGCCGGTCAGCCCGGCTGGTGTCGCCCGAACTGGCCGAACGGTTCGAGGCCGCCACCACCACGACGGCGTCGGTGCTGCACGACACCCCGCCCGGGCGCATCGACCACCTCGACGACGAGACCGCCACCCATCTGACCGCGCTTCGCGACGCCGCGCACGCGGTCCGCGCGGCGATCGACACCGCCCCCGGCGATCCGAAGGCGGCGTCCGCACGCGCGGAGGCGGTCACCGCGGTCGGCGAGGTGGCCGACACCGCCGCGCGGATCCTGGACGCGTTCGTGCCGGCAATCCGCGACCGCACCGAGGTGGTGTGGCTGGAGGCCGGTGGCTCGGGGCCCGGGGACACCGCCAACACCCGCGCGGTGCTGCGGGTGGCTCCGCTGTCGGTGTCCGGGCTGCTGCGCACCCGGGTGTTCGAACACTCCACGGCCGTGTTGACGTCGGCGACCCTGGCGCTGGGCGGCAGATTCGACGCGATGGCCCGGGCCTGGGGGCTGGCCACCGACGACGAACAGGTGCGGTGGCGCGGACTCGACGTCGGATCGCCGTTCGAACACGCCAAGTCGGGCATCCTCTACGTCGCCGCGCATCTGCCGCCGCCGGGACGGCCCGGCGCCGCCGACGACAATTCGGCGGGCCGCTCCCCTGCCACCGCGCCGGCCACCGCGCCCGAACAGCTCACCGAGATCGCGGAGTTGATCACCGCGGCGGGTGGCCGCACGCTGGGCCTGTTCTCGTCCATGCGCGCCGCCCAGACCGCCGCGGAGGAGATGCGCAGACGATTGTCCACCCCGGTCCTGTGCCAGGGCGAGGACACCACCTCGGCGCTGGTGCAGCGCTTCGCCGACGATCCACCGACCTCGCTGTTCGGCACGTTGTCGCTGTGGCAGGGTGTCGACGTGCCGGGGCCGTCGCTGTCGCTGGTGATCATCGACCGCATCCCGTTCCCGCGTCCGGACGATCCGCTGTTGACCGCGCGCCAGCGGGCGATCGCGGCCCGCGGCGGCAACGGTTTCATGGCGGTCGCGGCCAACCATGCGGCGCTGCTGCTGGCACAGGGCACCGGCCGATTGTTGCGCCGCGGCGATGACCGCGGTGTGGTGGCGGTGCTGGACTCCCGGATGGCCACCGCCCGCTACGGCGGATACCTGCGCGCGTCGCTGCCGCCGTTCTGGACCACCACCGACCCGACGACGGTGCGCCGCGCGCTGGAACGGTTGGCGGCGAGCCGGTGAACCCGGCGATCCGGCGGCCGGTGCCGCCGCTGTTCACTATCCTGAGAACGAATCTCGCAGGTCGGCCGGTGGCCACCTGACCGGCTGATCCGGAGGATGCGGGCATGACGCGACGGCGCCGGCTCGCCGCTTTCTCGACCACCCCGGCGCTACTGGCGGTTCTGGTGGTCGTTCTGCTGGTGTCCGGGTGCGCCCGTGTGGTGCGCGGTTCGGCGGTATCGGTGTTCGCCGATCCGTTCCGGGTGGCGGGCATGCCCGCGGTCGACGGTCCCAGCGGTCTGCGCCCGGACGCCGACGCGCCGACCCGCACCGTCCGCGCCACCGACGGCGGTCCGATCGATCAGCTCGCCGCCAGCGCGGTCAGTGACGTCGAAGACTATTGGGACACCGCCTACCTCGACACCTTCGGGGAGCGGTTCACCCCGGTCCGGGGCCTGGTGTCGTGGGACGCCGCGGAACTGTTCGAGGTGTTCTGCTCGATGGACACCCATGGTCTGGAGAACGCCGCCTTCTGCTTTCCCGAACGCACCATCGGCTGGGACCGCGGCCAGATGCTGCCCAGGCTGCGCCGGGCCAACGGCGATATGGCCGTGGTGATGGTGTTGGCCCACGAATACGGCCACTGGGTGTCCCGTCAGGCCGGCCTCACCAGCCGGAGATCCCCGATCCTGGTGGCCGAACAGCAGGCGGACTGCTTCGCCGGCACATATCTGCGCTGGGTGGCCGAGGGCAATTCGCGGCGGTTCACGCTCAGCACCGCCGACGGGCTCAACGATGTGCTGGCCGCGGTGGTCGCGGTGCGCGACCCGGTGCTCACCGAAGGTGACTGGCGGGCCGGCCTCAACGAGCACGGTTCGGCGTTCGAACGGCTATCGGCCTTCCAGTTCGGCTTCACCAACGGCCCGTCGGCCTGCGCGGCGATCGACATGTCCGAGATCAAGCAGCGCCGGGGGGAACTGCCGGTGTTGCTGCCGGAGAACCAGACCGGTGAACTGCCGGTCACCGAGCGGTCGGTGCGTACCCTGCTCGACGCGCTGACGATCGTGTTCCGACCGGCGGCGCCGCCCCGGTTGACCCTGGCCGCGGCGGAGGCCGAGAGCTGTCCGGATGCCCGGCCGAGCCCGCCGGCGTCGTACTGTCCGGCCACCAACGTCATCGCCGTCGATCTCGACGGGTTGGCGGCCCTGGGCGCCCAGTCCGACACCACCGACGGCCTGGCGTCCGGGGACAACACCGCGTACTCGGTGCTCGCGTCGCGGTTCGTGCTGGCGCTTCAGCGTGAGCACGGGGGCGTCGCGCTCAACGACGCGAAGGCCGCGCTGCGCACCGCCTGTCTGACCGGGGTCGCCACCACGAAGTTGTCCGCCGGGGTGGTCACCTCCGACGGCACCAGCATCTCGCTGACCGCCGGCGACCTCGACGAGGCGGTGTCGGGCATGCTCACCAACGGGCTCGTGGCCAGCGATGTGCACGGCGAAACGGTGCCCTCTGGGTTCTCCCGGATCGACGCCTACCGGCTGGGGGTTCTCGGTGATGCGAGCCGCTGCTATCAGCGGTTCGGCTAGCTAGATCTTCTTGGTGACGCCATACCAGGCCAGCACCGCCTCCGACTGGTCGGTGGCCCGGGTCAGATAGGCGTAGGACCGGATGAAGGACTCCCCGACGCAGCCGTCGATCTTGACCCGGAAGCCCTTGACCATCACCCACGGATCGGCACCCTTGAACGGCTTCTTGCTCACCGGGACGATGTTGACGAATCCCGGTTTGAGGCCGACGGTGACCGCACCGCCCAGCGACGGGCCGATGCCGGCGTTGGCGCCGAAGATCGGCAAGCCGTCCGGGGCGACGATGTCGGTGGCGATCAGCCCGAGCGACGGGTTGAGTCCGGCGCTGCCGCTCAGCGACACACCCTGCGAGGTGCTCATGTCGATGCCGCAGCCGATCTCGTAGCCGACCTCGAGCACCCCTTCCGGGGTCTCGTCGGAGCCCTCCGGCCCGGTGATCGACCCGACGAACGTCGCCCCCACCTCGTATTCACGCGACGACAATGCGGTGGTCAGCGGCTGGATCGGGATCTGGGTCTCGTCCTTGGCCCAGACCGTCAGCACCCAGCCGTCCGGGGTGGTGACCGTCGCCGGCGGCGTGGAGTCCACCGCGGCCGGGTCCGCCGGTTCCGCGTCGGGAGCCCCTTCTGGAGCCCCTTCTTCTGGGGCCCCTTCTTCGTGCGCGGGGCCGTCCTCGGGCGGCGCCGGTTCGGCTTCGGCCGCCGGCGCCGGCGGGGTGTCGGGCTCGGCGGACACCGGTGCGGCGAACACGCACGCGGCAAGACACCCGGCCATCACGGCGACCGCTCTACGCTGCACAGCCCAGCCTTTCTGCAGACCTGCCCGAAACTTACCTGGTCTACATAGTTACCGGACGTGGGGCGGACCCGACCAGAGGGGCTGCCTTCGGGCGCGTCCGCGGACCGGACCGTCACGCCCAGGCGATCAGACCCAGTTCGTTCGGACCGGCCAACAACGGGTGGTGCGGCAGCACCCGCACCGTGTAGCCGACCGCGCCGGCCACCGGCAGCGGCGCCGTCGTCGAGAAGATCTGGGTGCCGTCGTGGTTGGTGCCGGTGTGCGTCATCGACACGATCACCGGGTCGATCAGCTGGTCGGAGGCGTCGACCCGGCCCAGCGCGGCCTGCACCGTCACCTCGTCGGGACGCAGCCCGGCCAACTGCACGGTCGCCGTCAGGGTGAGTTCCGAGCCCAGCAGCGGGGTGTCGGGCAGACCCAGGCTGTCCACCTCGACGATGGCGACCTTGGGCCAGGCCTCCTGCACCCGCTGGCGATAGGCGGCCAGCTCGCGGGCGGCGCCGAACGGCAGCCCGTCGACCTGCTCGGCGGTGCGCCGCCCCGACCGTGCGGCGGGCGCGTAGTACTTCTCGGTGTACTCGCGCACCATCCGCGACGCGAGCACCTTCGGTCCCAGGACCTGCAGCGTGTGCCGCACCATCTCCACCCAGCGGGTGGGAATGCCGTGTTCGTCGCGCTCGTAGAACTTGGGGACAACCGAATTCTGCAGGATGTCGTAGAGCGCCGCGGCTTCGAGGTCATCGCGACGCTCTTCGTCGACCACCCCGTCGGCGGTCGGGATCTCCCAGCCGTTCTCGCCGTCGTACCACTCATCCCACCAGCCGTCGCGGATGGACAGGTTCAGCCCGCCGTTGAGCGCGCTCTTCATCCCGGAGGTGCCGCACGCCTCCAGCGGACGCAGCGGATTGTTCAGCCACACATCGCAACCCCAGTACAGCTGGCGGGCCATCGACATGTCGTAGTCGGGCAGGAACGCGATCCGGTGCCGGACCTCGGGGCGGTCGGCGAATCGGACGATCTGCTGGATCAACGCCTTCCCGGCCTCGTCGGCCGGATGCGATTTGCCCGCCACGATCAGCTGGACCGGACGTTCCTCGTCGAGCAGCAGTTCCTCGAGCCGGTCGGGATCCCGCAGCATCAGGGTGAGCCGCTTGTAGGTCGGGACCCGGCGGGCGAAGCCCACCGTCAACACCTCGGGATCGAATGCGGTTGCGATCCAGCCCAACTCGGCTTCGGTCGCACCACGCTCCAGCCATGCCCGGCGTAGCCGGACCCGCACATCGGAGATCAGCCGTTTGCGCAGCTCCGAACGGATCCACCAGATGTGGCCGGGGTCGACGTGCTGCAGCCGCTGCCACACCCCCGGTTCATTCGGCGGATCGCTGCCGAGCAGCTTGCGGCCCAGCTGAATCCACTCCGGTGCGGCCCAGGTGGGGGCGTGCACACCGTTGGTGATCGACCCGATGGGCACTTCCTGCGGGTCGAAACCCGGCCACAGGTCGTTGAACATCCTGCGGCTGACCTGCCCGTGCAGCAGCGACACCCCGTTGGCGCGCTGGGCCAGCCGCAGCCCCATGTGCGCCATGTTGAAGGTGGCCGGGTCGGCCTCGGCGCCCAGCGCGAGGATCCGCTCCATGGGGACGCCGGGCAGCAGCGACGACTCGGCCAACGGCCCCCCGTCGGCGCCGAAGTACCGCCGCACCATCTCCAACGGGAAACGGTCGATTCCCGCCGGCACCGGGGTGTGGGTGGTGAACACGGTGCTGGCCCGGACCATCGTCAGCGCGGTGTCGAAGTCCAGGTGGGCCTCGGTCATGAACTCGCGGATGCGTTCGATGCCCAGGAAACCGGCGTGGCCCTCGTTCATGTGGAACACCTCGGGCTGCGGCAACCCCTCGAGGGCGGTGAACGCCCGCACCGCGCGCACGCCGCCGATCCCGGCCAGGATCTCCTGTTTGATGCGGTGTTCCTGATCACCGCCGTAGAGCCGGTCGGTCACGCTGCGCAGGTCGTGGTCGTTCTCGGGGATGTCGGAGTCGAGCAGCAGCAGCGGGACCCGGCCGACCTGCGCGACCCACACCCGCGCCCGCAGGATCGCGTGCGGCAGGGTGACCTCGATCAGCACCGGGGCGCCGGACTTGTCGGTGAGCAGTCGCAGCGGCAGCCCCTGCGGGTCGATCGACGGATAGCTCTCCCGCTGCCAGCCGTCCGGGGACAGCGACTGCCGGAAGTAGCCGGACCGGTAGTACAGCCCGACCCCGATCAGCGGCAGCCCGTCGTCGGACGCCGATTTGAGGTGGTCACCGGCCAGGATGCCGAGGCCGCCGGAATAGTTCGGCAACACCTCGGCGACGCCGAACTCCATCGAGAAGTAGGCGATGCCGGTCGGCAGCTCCGCACCCTCGGCGAGTTGTTGCTGGTACCACAGCGGCCGGCTGAGGTAGTCGTCGAGGTCGGCGGCCACCTCGTCGAGCCGGCGGACGAACTCCTCGTCCTCGGCGAGTTCGTCGAGCCGTTGCGGGCTGATCTCGCCCAGCAGCGCCACCGGATCGCAGCCGACGCGCCGCCACAGCTCCTCGTCGACGGCGGCGAACAGGTCCTGCGTCGGTTTGTCCCAGGACCACCGCAGATTCACCGACAGCCGTTCGAGTGCGGCGAGCCGCTTCGGCAGATGGGCTCGGACGGTGAACCGACGGAGGGCTTTCACGGGACTAAACCTTACTGACTCCGCGCCCCCGTGCAGATCGCAAGCAGATCGCTTCTCATCACGTCACCGTCATCGGAGTGGGTTCGACACTACGGTTGGGTATAAGTCCGGCAGAACTCGAAGGAGCGAACGCGAATGTGCACGGGCGTGGGCGCGTGTGATGCGAAGGGAGCGGGTGGGTGGCCGGTCGGATCGTGATCGACGACGTCCAGCCGGTCGTCTCCAACGGCCGTTATCCGGCCAAGGCCGTCGTCGGCGAGGTGGTCCCGGTGGCCGCCACGGTATGGCGGGAGGGCCACGACGCGGTGGCCGCCACCCTGGTGGTCCGCTATCACGGCACCACGTACCCCGACCTCGCCGATCCGCCGCCCGGGGTGCCCGGCGCCGACCGCACCGCGGTACCGATCGGGGACGTGATGACCCCGGCAGCACCGGTCAAACCGCAACGGTTGCCGATGTCGCCGGGGCACACGCCCGACGTCTTTCACGGACACTTCACCCCGGACCGGGTCGGCCTGTGGACCTACCGGGTGGACGGTTGGGGCGATCCGATCGCGAGCTGGCGGCACAACGTCACCGCCAAACTCGACGCCGGTCAGGGTGAATCCGAGCTGAACAACGATCTGCTGGTCGGCGCCCGGTTGCTGGAGCGCGCCGCCACCGGGGTGCCCCGCGAGCTACGGGAGGCGTTGTTGGAGGCGGCGGCCGCGCTCCGCGCGCCCGGTGACCCGTTCACCCGGGCGGGGGCGGCACTGTCCGCGGAGGTCAGCGATCTGCTGGCCGAGTATCCGCTGCGCGAGTTCGTCACCCGCGGTGAACAGTACGGCGTCTGGGTGGACCGTCCGGAGGCGCGGTTCAGTTCCTGGTACGAGATGTTCCCACGCTCCACCGGCGGGTGGGACGCCGAAGGCAGACCGGTGCACGGCACGTTCGCCACCGCCGCCGAGGCGCTGCCCCGTATCGCCCGGATGGGGTTCGACGTGGTGTACCTGCCGCCGATCCACCCGATCGGGAAGGTGCACCGCAAGGGCCGCAACAACTCGGTCACCGCGGCACCCGGTGACGTCGGCTCGCCGTGGGCGATCGGCAGCGACGAGGGCGGCCACGACGCCGTGCACCCGCAGTTGGGCACCATCGAGGATTTCGACGAGTTCGTAGCCTCTGCACGGGATCTCGGGCTGGAGGTCGCGCTCGACCTGGCGTTGCAGTGCGCACCGGACCATCCGTGGGCCCGGGAGCATCCGGAATGGTTCACCGTGCTGCCCGACGGCAGCATCGCCTATGCGGAGAACCCGCCCAAGAAGTATCAGGACATCTACCCGCTGAACTTCGACAACGACCCGGCCGGGATCTATCAGGAAGTGCTGCGGGTGGTACGCTTCTGGATCTCGCACGGCGTCAACATCTTCCGCGTCGACAATCCGCACACCAAGCCGCCGAACTTCTGGGCCTGGCTGATCGGACAGATCAAGAACGAGAACCCGGACGTGTTGTTCCTGTCCGAGGCGTTCACCCGCCCGGCGCGGCTGTACGGCCTGGCCAAGCTCGGCTTCACCCAGTCCTACACCTATTTCACGTGGCGCACCTCGAAGTGGGAGCTCACCGAGTTCGGTCAGGAGATCGCCGCCAAGGCCGACATCGCCCGGCCGAATCTGTTCGTCAACACCCCCGACATCCTGCATGAGAGCCTGCAGCACGGCGGGCCGGGGATGTTCGCAATCCGCGCCGTGCTCGCCGCGACGATGGGTCCGGCGTGGGGGGTGTACTCCGGATACGAACTGTTCGAGAATCAGCCGGTCCGCCCGGGCAGCGAGGAGTACCTGAACTCCGAGAAGTACGAGCTGCGGCCACGGGACTTCGAGTCGGCGTTGGCCCGGGGAGAGTCGCTGGAGCCGTTTCTGACCCGGCTCAACGAGATTCGACGGCTGCACCCGGCACTGCGGGAGTTGCGGACGATCCGGTTCCACCACGTCGACAACGACGCGCTGCTCGCCTACAGCAAGTTCGACCCGGGCACCGGTGACACCGTTCTGGCGGTGGTGACGCTCAACCCGTTCGGCGCCGAGGAGGCCACGCTGTGGCTGGACATGCCGGCGCTGGGGATGGAGCCGTACGACCGGTTCTGGGTGCGCGACGAGATCACCGGTGAGGAATACCAATGGGGACAAGCCAACTACGTCCGCCTCGATCCGGCCAAGGCGGTGGCGCACGTGCTGAACATGCCCCTGATCCCGGCGGACAAACGACTGCAACTGCTGCGCAGGGAGTGAGAAGGCCATGACGCGTACGAATCGGGTGACCAGCCCCCATCTGCGGCCGGATCCGGCCGAGCTGGGCCGATTGCTGGCCGGCGAACACCACAATCCGCACTCGATCCTGGGCGCGCACGAATACGGTGACCACACCGTGCTGCGGGCCTACCGGCCGCATGCCCAGTCGGTGGTGGCCCTGGTGGGGTCGGACCGATACCCGCTGGAGCATCTGGAATCCGGCCTGTTCGCCGTCGCCCTGCCGTTCACCGGCCTGATGGACTACCGGCTGGAGATCACCTACCCGCATTCGGGCACCCACGTCGTCGCCGATGCCTACCGGTTCCTGCCCACCCTGGGCGAGTTGGATCTGCATCTGTTCAACGAGGGCCGCCACGAGCGGCTGTGGGAGATCCTCGGCGCGCATCCGCGGACGTTCCGCACCGCCGACGGCGAGGTGTCCGGGGTGTCGTTCGCCGTGTGGGCGCCGAACGCCAAGGGCGTCAGCCTGATCGGTGACTTCAACGGGTGGAGCGGCACCGACGCGCCGATGCGGGTGCTCGGCTCCTCCGGGGTGTGGGAGGTGTTCTGGCCGGACTTCCCGGTCGGCGGGCTGTACAAGTTCCGGATCCACGGCGCCGACGGTTCGGTGACCGACCGCGCCGATCCGATGGCCTTCGCCACCGAGGTGCCGCCGAACACCGCGTCGCGGGTCACCCGCAGCGAGTACACCTGGTCCGACGATGACTGGATGGCACGGCGGGCGCTTCGCAATCCGGTGTTCGAACCGATGAGCACCTACGAGGTGCATCTGATGTCGTGGCGGCCGGGGCTGTCCTATCGCGAGTTGGCCACCGAGCTCACCGAGTACGTGGTGGAGCAGGGTTTCACCCACGTCGAACTGCTGCCGGTCGCCGAGCATCCGTTCGGCGGATCGTGGGGATATCAGGTCACGTCGTACTACGCGCCGACGTCCCGGCTGGGCACCCCCGACGACTTCCGGTTCCTGGTGGACTCGCTGCATCAGGCCGGCATCGGCGTGATCATCGACTGGGTGCCGGCGCACTTCCCCAAGGACGCCTGGGCACTGGGACGGTTCGACGGCACCGCGCTCTACGAACACGCCGACCCCCGTCGCGGTGAGCAACTCGATTGGGGCACTTATGTCTTCGATTTCGGGCGCCCCGAGGTACGCAACTTCCTGGTCGCCAACGCGCTGTACTGGCTGCAGGAGTTCCACATCGACGGCCTGCGGGTGGACGCGGTGGCGTCGATGCTGTACCTGGATTACTCGCGACCAGAGGGCGGCTGGACGCCCAATGTGCACGGCGGCCGGGAGAATCTCGAGGCGGTGCAGTTCCTGCAGGAGATGAACGCCACCGTGCACAAGGTCGCTCCGGGCATCGTCACGATCGCCGAGGAGTCGACGTCCTGGCCCGGGGTCACCCGCCCCACCAATCTCGGCGGGCTCGGGTTCTCCATGAAGTGGAACATGGGGTGGATGAACGACACCCTCGAGTACATGCGGCGTGATCCGATCTACCGCAGCTACCACCACCACGAGATGACGTTCTCGATGCTGTATGCCTTCAGCGAGAACTATGTGCTGCCGATCAGCCACGACGAGGTGGTCCACGGCAAGGGCACGTTGTGGACGCGGATGCCCGGCGACGACCACGCCAAGGCCGCGGGCCTGCGCAGCCTGCTGGCCTATCAGTGGGCACATCCCGGTAAACAGTTGCTGTTCATGGGCCAGGAGTTCGGCCAGCGCGCCGAGTGGTCCGAGGAACGCGGGGTGGACTGGTTCCAGCTCGACGAGGACGGTTTCTCCTCCGGTATCGCCCAGCTCGTTCGCGACATCAACCGGATCTACCAGAGCCGGCGGGCGCTGTGGTCCCGCGATTCGAGCCATGAGGGCTATTCGTGGATCGACGCCAACGACTCGGCGAACAACGTGCTGAGCTTCCTGCGCTTCGGTGACGACGGCTCGATGCTGGCGTGTGTGTTCAACTTCTCCGGCACCGAGCACACCCATTACCGGCTCGGGCTGCCCCATGCCGGGACGTGGCGGGAGATCCTCAACACCGACGCGACCGTCTACCGCGGCGCCGGCATCGGCAACTACGGCGCGGTGGAGGCCACTGACGAGCCCTGGCACGGCCGGCCCGCGTCGGCGGTGATGGTGCTACCGCCGCTGTCCGCGCTCTGGTTCGAGCCCGCCGGCTGATCGCTGATCGGCGACGGTCGGCTGGGGGCCTGCGGCTGGGGGCCGTGCGGCTGGGGCTGCCTGCTCGAGTGTGCATGTTCGCCGCGCTCGTCGAGTGTGCAGTCGCAGCTTTGGGTGTGTAGTCGGCGCACTGCGGGTGCAGTCGCCGCATCGGCTGTGCCACCAGCGCTTTCACCGCGTGCGTGCCGCGGCGAAACGGCCGAAAACGCACAGCAGCGTTACACCCACCTCACCACACGCACACCCACCACCGCCACCGCACACTCACCGCGGCCACCACACGGCGGGCCCGAGGCGTGGCCGCCCGTGCACCCACTGCATCGACCGTGCACTCGCCGCATCGGCTGTGAAGTACCCCAGGTTTTGTTCCGATCCGTATAGGAGGATCAGGAACATGCCACGTAAGTATTCGCCGGAGTTTCGTGACCGTGCGCTTCGGTTGTTGGACACCACGATGGAAGACTCAGAGGTTT